>Ga0335070_10000032_pt1 | contig 203011 bp, 228 predicted proteins | sample Lox_Sample_13_FD_206722 | JGI IMG/M metagenome (GOLD analysis project Ga0335070, IMG submission 206722) | Soil microbial communities from Loxahatchee National Wildlife Refuge, Florida, United States - Lox_Sample_1.3 | ecosystem: Environmental > Terrestrial > Soil > Wetlands | place: USA...
CTGGGGACAATGTGGCGTTAACGGTGGAGTTGATCACGCCGATTGCGATGGAGAAGGAGTTGCGGTTTGCGATACGGGAGGGGGGTCGCACCGTGGGCGCAGGTGTCATCAGTGACATCCTCGAGTAGGGAGACTTGACATGACAACACAGAAGATCAGGGTATGCCTAAAATCTTACGACCATAAGCTTCTGGACAAATCGACTGCCGAGATCGTCGACACGGTTCGTCGAACCGGAGCCAATGTGGCCGGGCCTATCCCTCTTCCGACAATGATCAATAAATATTGTGTACTGAGATCCCCTCACGTGGATAAGAAATCGAGAGAGCAGTTCGAGATTCGAACCCACAAGCGTCTTCTCGACATTTTGGAACCCACTCAACAAACCGTAGATGCATTAATGAAACTGGACCTTGCAGCAGGAATCGACGTCGAAATCAAGTTATAAATCCCCCCTACCCTCCTTGACGATGGGGGAAGGGGAATTTGGGACGGAAAACGATGAAAAGGACTTTAGGAATCATTGGGAAAAAATTAGGCATGACCCAAGTCTTTCTTGAAGATGGCTCCGTCATACCGGTGACCGTTGTCGAAGCCGGCCCCTGCTCAGTGATTCAGAAGAAGACCAAAGAGAAGGATGGCTACGATGCCCTTCAACTCGGTTTCTTACCGAAGAACAGCCAGAGGGTGAACAAACCCCGCTCCGGCCATTTTAAAAAAGCGGGGACAGGAGCCTTCTATCATACAAAAGAATTCCGCGTAGAGGATGTCAGTGGGTATGAGTTGGGTCAGGAGGTAAGAGTGGATCTCTTCAAGGCCGGAGATGTTGTGGATGTCACCGGTCTCAGCAAGGGAAAGGGGTTCGCCGGGGTGATCAAACGTCATGGATTTCATGGCTCCCCTGGGTCACATGGCACTCACGAATATTTTCGCCACGGAGGTTCGGTCGGCTCCGCCACTTATCCCCATCATACTTTTAAGGGCCTGAAGATGCCGGGCCAATATGGAAATCGGAAGGTGACTCTCCAAAATATCAAAGTCATTGATGTCAAAGAAGACCAGAACCTCCTGCTTCTTCGGGGGGGAATTCCGGGAAGTCCAACGGGATGGGTTCTTATCCGAAGTGCAACCAAGTCCGATACCGAGAAGAAAGGTTCTGCTGCCCCGTCTACCTTGTAAAGGGGAAAGGGAATGGGATGACCACGTTAGCCGTCTATGATACCGGAAATCAAAAAGTGAGCGATCTGGAATTGGATGACCGCATCTTCGACGCAAAGGTCAATACCGCGCTGTTCTACGACGTCGTCCGAAAGGATCTCGCTTCCAGGAGAAAAGGGACGGCCGCAACAAAAAACAGGGCCCTCGTCAGAGGAGGGGGAGCAAAACCCTGGAGACAAAAAGGGACAGGAAGGGCTCGGGCAGGATCCCGAAGATCCCCCCTCTGGAGAGGGGGCGGGACGATCTTCGGCCCCATGCCGAGGGACTATTCTCTTTCTCTTCCTAAGAAAGCACGAAGAGCAGCTCTAAGGGCGGCTCTCAGCCTCAAACGTCAGGAGGGAAAACTGATCCTTCTCAATGATTTTCCGCTGGATGGATTTAAGACCCGTAAGGTTCTCGAAGTTTTGAGAAGATTTGAGATTAAGGATGCTCTTATTGTGACGCACGGAAGTGACCCTTACCTGGAGAGATCAGCCCGAAATATCCCCGAGATCGATGTCCTCCGTTACGAAGGCTTGAATGTCTACGATATCTTAAATCACGAACACCTGATTTTACTTCGTCCGGCGGTCGAAAAAATTGAAGGGGTACTCGCATCATGAAGGAACCGCAGAAAATCATTCGAAGACCTATGATCACTGAAAAAAGTACCCGGCAGAAAGAAGACGCCCGTCAGTACGCGTTCGAAGTTCGCCGGGATGCCAATAAGATTGAGATACAGTCCGCGGTCGAACGGCTCTTCAAAGTAAAAGTCCTCCAGGTGAGGACCGCCAATGTGTTGGGCAAGGTAAAACGACTGGGAAGAAGATATGGCAAGAGACCCGATTGGAAAAAGGCAATCGTCACTCTCAGAGAAGGGGACCGTATCGATTTCTTTGAAGGAGCCTAATTTGAAAATTCCAAATCCCAAGCATCAAATTCCAAGCAGAAAAGTTTCGAATTTGGATATTGGAATTTGGAATTTATTTGGAATTTGGGATTTGGAGTTTGGGATTTATAGGAGTTAAGTCATGGCTATTAAAAAATTTCGACCCACCTCTCCTGGAAAGCGGTTTCAGACGATTTCCAAATTTGAGGAAATCACTTCTCCGACACCGGAGAAAAGTCTGGTCCGTCCTTTGAGAAAGACAGGGGGAAGAAACTGTTACGGAAGGATCACCGCCTGGCATCGGGGAGGAGGTCACAAACGGAAGTATCGGGTAATCGATTTCAGACGAGACAAAAGAGAGATCCCGGCCAAGGTCGCCTCGATCGAATACGATCCGAATCGATCTGCTCGGATCGCCCTGCTTCACTACGCCGATGGGGAGAAGCGATATATCCTCGCCCCGTCCCAACTGCAGGTCGGGGAGCAGGTGATGGCAAGCTCGACAGCGGATATTAAACCGGGCAACGCCCTGCCCCTTCGGAATATCCCGACCGGCACATTGATTCACAATATCGAATTGAAAGTGGGAAAGGGCGGTCAGATCATCAGGAGTGCAGGAGGGGCTGGCCAATTGATGGCGAAGGAAGGAAAATATGCCCACGTCAAACTCCCCTCGGGTGAAGTCCGGTTGGTTCTCCAGGATTGTTATGCGACCATTGGCCAGGTCAGTAACCTTGAACACGAAATTGTCTCTTTGGGAAAAGCGGGTAGAAATCGCTGGTTCGGATGGAGACCCACGGTTCGCGGCGTGGCGATGAATCCCATCGACCATCCCTTAGGCGGAGGCGAAGGAAAGAGTTCGGGCGGTCGGCATCCCTGTACGCCATGGGGAGTGCCGGAGCGCAAGACTCGAAAAAATAAAACAACGGATAAATATATTTTGAAGAGGAGAGATTGATGGCCCGTTCAATCAAAAAGGGGCCTTTCGCAGATTCCCATTTGATAAAAAAGGTGGAGGAGGCCCGGAGGACAAGGGAAGGAAAAGTGATCAAGACCTGGTCGAGACGATCCACGATCGTCCCTGAAATGGTGGGATTGACTTTTGCCGTTCATAACGGGAAAAAGTTCATTCCTGTATTCGTGACAGAGGAAATGGTCGGACACAAGTTAGGGGAATTCTCGCCGACCCGAACCTTCCATGGCCATTCGGGAGACCGAAAAACGAAAATCAAGGGGAAGACGGCTCCATAGCAGGTGAGCGACAAGATGGAAGTGAAAGCAAAATTGAAATTTGTTCGAGTAACACCCAGAAAGGCACAACTGGTGGCCGATCTCATCCGGGGCAAGGGGTCAGAGGAGGCCTTGAATATCCTGACGTTTACCAAGAAGGCGGCCGCCAGGATCGTCATCAAATTATTGAAATCGGCGGTCGCCAATGCGACGCAGAAGAAGAATGTCGACGTCGATCGTCTTTATGTCAAACAGATTACTGTGGATCAGGGACCAACCATGAAACGTTTTCAGCCCCGGGCGCTGGGCCGTGCCACCACGATCCGGAAGAGAACGAGCCACATCCAGATCGTCTTAGACGAAAAGTAGGGACCGGAGGAGGACAAACTTTGGGACAGAAAGTACATCCGATCAGTTTTCGATTGGGATTGATTAAATCTTGGGATTCCCGATGGTATGCCGAGAAGGATTACCCTCAACTTCTCATTGAAGATATTCGCACTCGGGACTATCTCAAGAAGAAACTTTACCATGCCGGAGTCTCCAAGATCGAAATCGAACGGGCCGCCAGCAAGGCGAAAAAGGCCAAAGTCACCATCTTCACCGCCCGGCCGGGCATCATCATCGGGAAGAAGGGGGCGGAGGTGGAGAACCTGAAGAGGGAACTCCAAAAAATGACCGACAAAGAAATTTTTATCAATATCCAAGAGGTGAAGAGGGCCGAGATCGACGCTCAACTCGTGGCTGAGAATGTGGCCCTGCAACTGGAAAGACGGGTCGGATTTCGAAGGGCGATGAAGAAGGCCGTGACCTCCGCACTGAAACTGGGAGCGAAGGGAATCAAGATTGCATGCGCGGGAAGACTGGGGGGTGCAGAAATGGCCCGCCGGGAATGGTACCGGGAGGGCCGGGTTCCTCTTCACACCCTCAGGGCAGATATTGATTATGGTTTGGCCGAAGCTAAAACGACTTACGGGATCATCGGCGTGAAGGTTTGGATTTTCAAGGGAGAGGTCTTCCCGACCAAAGAAGGAGAAGAACGGGCTGTTTAACCGTTCGTTTTTCAAATGAACGGAAACTCTAAATCCGAAACACGAAACTCGAAACAAACACCAATGTTCAAAATACAAATGATCCAAACAAGCCAAGCAGCTTTGAATTTTGAAAATTCAAATTTCGGATTTGTTTCGGATGTCGATATTCGGATTTAGGATTTATAGGGTTAAGAATTATGTTGATGCCGAAGAAAACGAAATATCGAAAGCAACAGAAGGGAAAGCGAAGAGGAGTCGCCTCCCGCGGAAACACCCTCAACTTTGGTGACTTCGGGCTCCAGGCGACAGAATGTGGATGGTTGAGTTCCCGGCAGATCGAAGCGGCGCGAATTGCGATGACTCGATTCATCAAGCGGACCGGCCGGATTTGGATTCGCATCTTCCCCGATAAACCGATTACCAAGAAACCTGCGGAGACCCGGATGGGAAAAGGAAAAGGCGCCCCGGAAGACTGGGTGGCCGTCATCCGGCCTGGTCGGATTCTTTACGAAATGGAAGGGGTTCCTGAAGAACGGGCCAGGGAGGCATTCCTCCTAGCCTCCCATAAACTGCCGCTTCGTACAAAGTTCATCATGAGGGGGAGCCATCTATGAAGTCAAAGGAGCTTCGCCAATTGAGCGAAGGGGAGTTGCTCGTCAAGGAAAAGGAACTCGGTGAGGAACTTTTCAACCTTCGCTTTCAGCATGCCACAGGGCAGTTGGAGAACGTGATGCGAATTCCTCAGATCAAGCGGGATATCGCTCGGGTGAAAACGGTCCTCAAGGAAAAGGAGTTGGACAAAAGGAAATAAGGCCAATGGGAGAGAGAGGCAAGCGAAAAACATTATCGGGCGTGGTGTCGAGTGATAAAATGGATAAGACCGTCGTCGTCATGGTCAATCGTCTCGTCCGTCATCCCGTCTATAAAAAATATATCCGTAAGAGGACGAAGGTGAAGGCCCACGATGAAAAGAATGAGTGCCATATCGGAGATAAGGTGCTCTTGGTTGAAACCCGTCCGCTCAGCAAAGACAAAAGGTGGCGTGTCAAGGAGATCCTTGGACGGGCCGCTTAAGGGATTGGAAAGCAGAGAGTGGAAGGTAGATGGTAGCTTAAACCACTTTCCGCTCTCTCCCCTTCACTTTCCATATTGGAGTGGATCATGATTCAGATGCGAACGATTCTCGAAGTCGCCGATAATTCAGGAGCCAAGAAAGTAGGGTGTATTAAGGTCCTCGGCGGCACCCGTCGGAAGTATGCCACCTTGGGAGATATCATTATCGTTTCGGTCAAAGACGCCCTTCCTAATTCCAAGATCAAAAAAGGGGATGTGGCTCGCGCTGTCATTGTTCGGGCGAAGAAAGAGGTGAAACGCCTGGACGGTTCTTACATCAAATTTGATGACAACTCCGCTGTTCTCATCAATCCCCAGGGAGATCCTGTCGGGACCCGAATTTTCGGTCCCGTTGCTCGGGAGCTTCGGGCCAAACGTTTTATGAAGATCATCTCCCTGGCTCCGGAGGTCCTTTAGAAGAGGAATTTGAAATGATCGTTCCAAAATATCACATCAAAAAGAATGACCTGGTCATGGTCATCAATGGTAAGGAAAAAGGAAAGAGCGGCCGGGTCCTGAAAGTCCTTCCCGAGAAGGAGAAGGTGCTGATTGAAAAGATCAATTTCGTCAAGAGACATTCCCGTCCCCACGGGAAACAGAGACAGGGAGGAATCTTAGAGAAAGAAGCTCCCCTACATATTTCAAATGTGATGCTCCTCTGTGATAAATGTAATAAACCCATTCGGATCGGACACCGCGCCCTCGAAGATGGAAAAAAGGCGCGGTTCTGTCGAAAATGTGGGGAATTGTTGGATAAATAGGTGATCGAATGGCTAGGTTGAAAGAGGTATACCAGGAGAAGGTCATCGCTGCATTGATGAAGCGGTTCAACTATAAGAATCAGATGGAAGTTCCCAAGCTGGAGAAGATCATCATCAATATGGGGCTGGGAGAAGCGATCCAGAACATAAAAATTCTCGATTCAGCGGTTCAAGAACTGAGTCAGATCAGCGGACAGAAGCCTGTCATCACCAAGGCGAAAAAATCGATCGCACAATTCAAGTTGAGAACAGGGATGCCCATTGGATGTATGGTCACCCTTCGGAAAGAGAGGATGTACGAATTCTTCAATCGCCTTGTGAATATCGCCCTCCCGAGGGTCAGGGATTTCAAGGGCCTATCGGGCAAGTCCTTCGATGGGAGGGGAAATTATGCCCTTGGAATTCGCGAACAACTGATTTTTCCGGAGATTCATTATGACAAGATTGACAAGGTAAAAGGGATGAACATCGTCATTGTGACGACAGCCAAGACCGATGAAGAAGGAAAGGAACTGCTGAAGTTGCTGGGAATGCCCTTCAGAAATTAGCCCCTTCTTGTAGGGAACGGTTTCAAACCCTGCCTACCGGTAGGCAGGCGTTCCCTACAAAGGGATGGTAAGGAGAGGAAATTGGCAAAGTTATCGTTAATGAACAAGGCAAAACGCCCACAGAAATTCAAGGTGCGAGTATACCATCGATGCCCTCTCTGCGGAAGGCCCAGGGCATACTATCGAAAATTTAACATGTGCCGACTCTGTCTAAGAAAATACGCGTCCCGAGGCGAGATCCCTGGAATGATCAAATCGAGTTGGTAAAAGGTACGGGGGTTAATCTATGTCCATGACCGATCCAATTGCCGATATGTTTGCACGAATTCGCAACGGCTCTAAAGCGAAATTCGAAAAGGTGGATATTCCTTCCTCGAAGATGAAACGGGAGATCGCCAAGATCTTAAAGGAAGAAGGGTTCATCAAAAACTTTAAAATCGTCACCGATGACCAGCGACACGAGATGATCCGCGTCTTTCTCAAATACGATGCCAACCGGAAAGAAGTCATTCATCTCCGTCGGGTCAGCAAACCAGGACGGAGGGTCTACGTGGGAAAAGACAGTATTCCGTCTGTCATGAGCGGCCTCGGGTTTTCAATCCTCTCTACCTCAAAGGGTATCCTGACGGATACATCCGCCCGAAAGGCAGATGTCGGCGGAGAGGTGTTGTGTCACGTGTGGTAATGTTTGGGTCATTAGGTCAAAAGTCACTGGTCATTGCATAACTTAAGGACCCAATAACTCAATGACTAAATTTTTGGAATTTGAGGTATAGGATGTCTCGTATTGGAAGGATGCCTATTGCAGTGCCGAAGGAAGTGAAGATCGCCTCTGATCCTTCAAAGGTGGACGTGACGGGACCCAAGGGCCTTCTCACTTACCAACTCCCCGTAGGGATTTCAGTTTCTGCAGATGAAGGAAAGATTCTTGTTCATCGCGCCAATGACCAGCGTACCTCCAGAGCGCTTCAAGGGTTGGCACGTAGCCTCATCGCCAATATGGTCACCGGGGTCACCCGGGGATTTGAAAAAAAACTTGAGATTGTTGGTGTTGGCTTCCGAGCAGATCTTCAGGGTGAAGTCCTCAAGCTCACCCTGGGATATTCTCACCCTGTTCTCTACCCTCTCCCCAAGGGGATCAAAGTGGAGATCGAAAAACAGACGCTCCTCACCATCAAGGGAATCGATAAGCAACAGGTGGGAATCGTTGCCGCAAAACTTCGTTCCATCAAACCGCCTGAACCTTATAAAGGGAAGGGGATTCGGTATGCTGGCGAACGGATCCGTAAGAAGGTCGGCAAGACCAAAGCCTAAAAGAAACCCGCCTAACCTTGTGAGGCAACCGGCGCAGGCAGGGAGGAAGACATTTGAAAGACGAAAAGAAGTTGGCCAGATCAAAGAGAAAAACAAGAGTGAGGAGCCGGGTCAAAGGGTCCTCCGAGCGTCCTCGACTCAATGTCTTTCGAAGTTTGAACCATATCTATGTCCAGGCTATTGAGGATACCACTGGGAAAACCCTCGTGAGCGCCTCGACCATGAGCCCGGAGCTGAAGGGAAGCTTCCGATGTGGGGGAAATGTGGAGGCGGCAAAGAAAGTTGGGGAGCTGATCGCCAAGAAGTGCCTCGAAAAGGGGATTCAAAAAGTAGTCTTTGACCGAAACGGATATCTTTACCACGGGAGGGTCAAGGCACTGGCCGAGGCTGCAAGAGTAAGTGGTTTGATCTTTTAACGGAGGAAAAAACATTGCCAAAGATTGATCCAAGCACATTGGAATTAACTGACCGGGTCGTTCATATCAACCGAGTGGCTAAAGTGGTAAAGGGAGGGAGACGGTTCAGCTTCAGCGCCCTGGTAGTGGTAGGAGATGGAAAGGGCTATGTGGGGAGCGGGCTGGGCAAAGCCAACGAGGTCCCGGAGGCGATTCGAAAAGGCATTGAACATGCGAAACGCAACTTGATCAAGGTCCCTATCCTTAATAAAACGATCCCCTATGAGGTAATGGGAAAATTCGGGGCTGCCAAGGTCTTGCTCAAACCGGCTTCCGAGGGAACGGGTGTGATCGCCGGCGCAGCCGTCAGGGCCATTGCTGAATCAGCGGGAATCCAAAACATATTGACAAAATCCCTCGGATCAAACAACCCTTACAATTTGATCAAAGCCACCCTACAGGCCATCAATCAGTTGAAGATCCCTGAAGAGGTCGTCGACAAGAGGCGTGAAACAGCAATAGAGAGTTGAAAGGTTAAACATGGAGAAAACAATAAGAGTCAAATGGATCAAGAGTGCGATCGGACGAATCGAAGACCAGAAGAAGACCATCCGGGCCCTTGGATTCAAACGACTCCAACAGACGCTTACTTTTCCGGACCGACCCGAGATTCGAGGAATGATTAATCGGGTCATTCATTTATTGGAAGTGAACCCCATTAGAGATTCCAGCGGGAGATCAAACCCCACCGGGAATCATTCTGGGACCTAACGCCCGCTGCAGAGCGGGAGGGCGTCTCTAACAGGATGAAGGAGTGATTTAAGGGGAAACGGATGAGATTAAATGAATTGAAGCCTCCAGAAGGAGCAAGAAGAAAAGAGAAGCGAGTGGGCAGAGGGGTTGGATCCGGCCATGGCAAGACGGCCTGCCGGGGATCCAAGGGGCAGAATTCTCGTGCCGGGAGAGGAACCAAAGCAGGTTTTGAGGGCGGTCAGATGCCTCTTCAACGCCGGCTTCCCAAGAGAGGGTTTCGTTCACCATTTAAGAAACACTTTGCCATCATCCATGTGGGAGATCTCAATCGTTTTCCAAAAGACAGTGTCGTGGAACCCGATCTGCTGCTTCAATCCGGCCTGATGAAAAAAGAAGAGCCTGTCAAGCTCCTCGCTGATGGCGAGCTTGAGCATCCCTTGACGATTCGCGTCCATCAGGCCAGCAAAGCCGCTCTGAAAAAGGTGGAGAGTGTTTCAGGGAAGGTGGAGGTCATCGGTTCATGATTTCAGGAGCCCAGAATATTCTTAAGATTCCTGAGCTCAAGAGAAGGATCGGGTGGACTCTCCTTTTCCTGGCGATTTATCGAGTCGGCGTCCATATTCCTACGCCCGGAATTAATGGAGACGCGTTGGCTTCGTTTTTTGCCGCACAAAAAGGAACGCTTTTCAGTCTCATCGATATGTTTTCAGGGGGAGCGCTCGAGAGGCTCTCGGTCTTTGCTCTCGGCATCATGCCTTACATCAGCGCATCGATTATCCTTCAGCTCCTCACGGTGGTCATCCCCTATCTCGCCCAGCTCCAGAAAGAAGGGGAGATGGGCCGCAAGAAAATCGTCCAGTATACCCGTTATGGAACAGTTGTCCTCAGCATGGTCCAGGGATTCGGAATCGCTGTCGGTCTGGAGAATATGCGAGGGGCGGCCGGAGAGATGATCGTCTTGGCTCCGGGATGGTCCTTCCGAATCCTGACCGTCATCACCCTGACCGCTGGCACGGCCTTCATCATGTGGCTGGGCGAGCAAATTACGGAAAGGGGAATTGGGAACGGTATCTCGCTGATCATCTTTGCGGGAATCGTTGCACGAATGCCCAATGCCGTGGCCAGCACCTACGAACTGTTTCGTATAGGACAAATGGGTATCGTCACCATCCTGTTCTTGATCATCCTCATGATACTCGTGGTGGCCGTGATCATCTTTATGGAGACTGGGCAACGCAGGCTCCCTGTCCAATATGCGAAGAGAATTGTCGGGAGAAGGGTCTACGGGGGGCAGAGCACCCATCTTCCCCTCAAGTTGAATACGTCGGGCGTCATCCCCCCTATTTTCGCCTCGTCGATCCTGATGTTTCCCTTGACCATTGCCAACTTCATGCCCAAACCCTGGCTGGAGGCCCACCCTTGGGTCCAGTCGATCCTCACGAGCTTAGGTCCGGGTGCTCTCCTCTATAATCTACTCTACGTGGGATTCATTATCTTCTTTTGCTATTTTTATACGGCCGTTACCTTCAACCCGAATGATGTCGCCGATAACATGAAAAAATTCGGCGGGTATATCCCTGGCATTCGCCCCGGACAGAAGACCGCTGAGTACATTGATAAGGTGCTCACTCGAATTACACTCGGGGGAGCGATTTATGTCTCGGCCATTTGCGTTCTCCCTACCATTCTCTACAGAAAATTCAACGTCTCTTTCTACTTCGGAGGAACCTCCCTGCTGATCGTAGTCGGTGTGGCGCTGGATACGGTTCAGCAGATTGAGGCACATATGCTCTCAAGACATTATGAAGGATTGATGAAAAAAGGGAGATTGAAAGGGAGACGGGGATAAGGGGTTAAATGAATTTGATTCTATTAGGCCCTCCCGGGGCGGGAAAAGGAACCCAGGCACAAAGGATTGTGGAGCGTTATCGCATCCCTCAAGTTTCCACCGGAGATATCCTGAGGACGGCGGTTAAGGAGGGCGCTCCTTTGGGCGTGAAGGCGAAGGGATTTATGGATCAAGGGAAACTCGTCCCCGATGAAGTCGTCATTGGGATCATTGAGGAGCGTTTGAAGGCGAAGGACTGCAATGCAGGATTTATTCTCGATGGCTTTCCAAGGACGATTCCTCAAGCGGAGGCGCTCGAACCTATTCTGGCCAAACTCGGGAAGAAGATCGACCACGTCATCAACATTGAAGTGGATTCCGAAGAATTGGTCCGCCGGTTAACCGGAAGGAGGACCTGCAAGAACTGCGGTGCGATGTTTCATGTCATTTTCCAGCCACCGAAAAAAGAAGGGATTTGTGATCGGTGCGGGGGAACGCTCTACCAGCGTGCAGATGACAATGAGGAAGCAATCCGAACACGGTTGAAGGAATACGAGAAGCAGACCGCTCCTCTCATCCAGTATTATCGAGGCAAAAAAACCCTTCGCTCGATTCAGGGAGTGGGTGGGCCTGATCAAATTTTTGAACAAATCGCGCGTGTGTTAGACGCTGCACCTGTTTAGCGTGCGATGGAGACGCTATGCCAAAGGAAGATGCCATCCAGGTGGAAGGAAGGGTGCTGGAAACCCTTCCTAATGCCATGTTCCGGGTGGAGCTGGAAAATGGCCATAAGGTGCTGGCCCATATCTCTGGAAAGATGAGGATGCATTTCATCAAAATCCTCCCAGGAGATAAGGTGACGGTGGAGCTCTCCCCTTATGATCTCTCGCGAGGAAGGATTATATTTCGGGAAAAATAATTGATGCCGATCGCCCCTTTTTGGGGATGCGGGTAGGCAGGTGGAAGCTGAAAGACCGAATTTAATTTCTGAATAACCGGATAACGATAATGAAAGTCAGGGCATCCGTCAAAAAAATCTGTGACAAGTGTAAGATCGTAAAGCGAAAAGGGGTGATTCGGGTCATCTGCGAAAACCCCAAACATAAACAGAGACAGGGATAAAGGGGAATAACCAAATTCCAAGCACCAATATCCAAATAATGACCGAATTTTCAATGACCGAGATTTGAAAAAAGATTGGTTTGATTAGTTTGGATCATTTGGACATTGGGTAATCGGGATTTGTTTGGGATTTGGAATTTGGTTATTGGGATTTGATCGACCAGGGAAGGATTGGTTGAGATAGGCTAATCAATTCCACCAAAAAATAAACAGGGAGAAGGATATGGCACGTATTGCAGGGGTTGACCTTCCAAAGGATAAACGGGTTGAGGTCGCCCTCACTTATATTTTCGGCATTGCAAGACCCTCTGCGAATAAGATTCTTGAAAAGGCAAACATCAATAAAGACACCAAGGTGAACAAGCTCACCGAGGCAGAGGTGGTCCGGATCCGGGACATCATCGATCAGGAATATAAAGTGGAAGGAGATCTCAGGCGAGACGTAGCTACCAATATCAAGCGATTAATGGACATCGGCTCCTATCGGGGGCTTCGCCATCGCAAATCATTACCCGTTCACGGTCAACGGACTCACACCAATGCCAGAACCCGAAAGGGGCCGCGCCGGGCCATCATCGGGAAGAAAAAAGAGAAGGAAGCATAACCCTGTTAGATTTGTTGGACGGAGTTTTAGAGTTAAATGGGAATTTTATTGAATCATTCTTCATTTCGAGGGAAACATTCTATCTAACAGGATAAAGGAGGCACTATGCCCAAAGGGCAGGGGGTAAAAAAGAAAAAGGTGAAGAAGAATATTCAGGTCGGGGTGGCTCACATTCAGGCAACCTTCAACAACACGATCATCACCATTACCGACCCGGAAGGAAATGTCATCACCTGGTCCAGCGCCGGCACACAGGGGTTCAAAGGCTCTCGGAAAAGCACTCCGTTTGCGGCACAGATGGCGGCAGAGGATGCTGCCAAGAAGGCCATGGAGCAAGGCGTTCGATCGATTGATGTCTATGTCAAGGGTCCCGGCGCAGGAAGGGAATCGGCACTGCGATCCCTTCAGGCAGCCGGTTTGAAAGTCCATCTCATCAAGGATGTCACGCCCATCCCCCATAATGGATGTCGTCCTCCTAAGCGAAGAAGGGTCTAGGGTGTACGTTGGGGCAAGGTGCGGAGTTGTTAAATAATCGGTGTCATTTAGTGTAATCAGATATTGTTAAACAGGAGGTTAACGTTGGCAAGACATACGGAATCGGTGTGCAGAATTTGCCGGAGGGAAAACCTGAAGCTCTTTCTCAAAGGGGAGCGGTGCTATACGGAGAAATGTGCGTACGATCGGAGGAGCTACCCTCCCGGGCAACACGGTCAGGCTCGGAAAAAGTTCTCGGACTATGGAACTCAGCTTCGGGAAAAACAGAAAGTCAAAAGAATGTACGGAGTCCTGGAGAATCAGTTTCGCAACATTTTCAAAGAAGCGGATCGGCAGAAGGGGATTACCGGAGAAACCCTTCTTTCTCTGCTGGAAAGGAGATTAGACAATATCATTTATCGACTCGGTTTTGCCAATTCGAGAAACGAAGCACGTCAGCTCGTTCGACATAAGCACTTTTTGGTCAACCAGTCCAAAGTGAGCATTCCTTCTTATCTTGTGAAGCCAGGGGATGTCATAGAACTCCGGGAGAAGAGCAAGAAAGTGGTCCGTATTTTAGAGGCCCTGGAAGGGGTGGCTCGACGTGGTGTGCCTCAATGGTTGGAGTTGGACAAAGATCAGATGAAGGGGAGCGTCAAAGGACTACCCAACCGTGAGGAGATCACCATCCCCATCCAAGAAAAGTTGATTGTCGAATTGTTCTCGAAGTAATTTGGAGGCGATATGCAGAAAAGTTGGAAAGACCTGATTCGACCGAAACGGTTGGAAGTAGAAAAAGAGACCCTCACACCCTTTTATGGGAAATTTGCGGCCGAGCCTTTTGAAAGAGGTTTCGGCATCACCATCGGAAATTCTCTTCGGCGGATCCTCCTCTCCTCCCTGCAAGGGGCGGCGATTACCTCCGTTAAAGTCGATGGCGTTCTCCATGAGTTTTCAACCATCCCCGGGGCCAAAGAGGACGTGACCGAGATCATTCTCAACCTCAAAGAGGTGAGGTTGAAGCTTCATACCGAAGGCCCCAAGACGATCCGGCTGAAGGGAGAAGGTCCTAAAGTGCTGAAGGCGGGGGACATTGTCACCGGAGATGCGGTGGAAATCCTGAATCCCGATCATTACATCGCCACTCTTTCCAGAGATGGTAAACTCTCCATGGAGATGGTGGTGAAAATGGGTAGGGGCTATGTGCCTGCGGAGCGAAATAAAGAGGAAAACCAATCCATCGGGACTGTTCCCATGGATGCTATCTTTTCGCCGATCAAGAAGGTGAACTATACCGTGACCAATGCCCGGGTGGGACAGATCACGGATTATGACAAGCTGACTCTCGAGGTCTGGACAGACGGGAGTATTAATCCGGAAGAAGCGGTCGCTCATTCGGCAAAGATTTTGAAAGAGCAACTCTCCATCTTCATCACGTTTGAGGAAGAGGAGGAATCCGAGATGGCCTACTCTGAAGAAGAGGTGGAAAAAGAGGCCTTCAATGAGAATCTCCTTCGAAGCGTGGATGAGTTAGAGCTCTCCGTCCGGTCTGCCAACTGCCTGAAGCATGCCAACATCAAGCTGATCGGAGATCTCGTTCAGAAAACAGAAGCAGAAATCTTGGCTACCAAGAACTTCGGCCGTAAATCCCTTAACGAGATCAAGGAAATTTTGGCAGAAATGGGCCTGAGTTTGGGAATGAAATTGGACAACTGGCCTCCCAAGAAATCTGAAGAAGAAATAGAATCAGGAGCCATTGGATAGGAGTCGGGAATGAGGCATCGTGTCGCGGGCAGAAAGTTAAGTCGCCATACCCAGCACCGGGAATTGATGTTCCGTAATATGTTGGTCTCGTTACTTCAATACGAACGGATCAGAACCACCCTGGCCAAGGGAAAGGAGCTCCGAGGCTGGGCAGACAGAATCATCAGTCTTGGGAAACAAGGAACGCTTCATGCCAGAAGAAGGGCCTTTGCCCTCCTTCGAGATAAAGGGATCGTCAAGAAGCTCTTCGACGAAATTGCTCCAAAGTTTAAAGATCGGGAGGGAGGGTATACCCGGGTTTATAAACTGGGATGGCGCCAGGGGGATGGAGCTCCTCTTTCTCTCGTTGAGCTGGTCAGCTATGCGGCGCCCGAAGAGAAAAAGAAATCGACCGTCAGAAAAGCGAAAGAAGCCCTTGGAAAGATGGCCCCAAAAAGGAAAGGAAAGGTAGAAAAGAAAGAAAAGGAGAAAGAGAAGGGGAAGGAGAAAAAGGAGCAAAAGGGGAAGAAAGAAGAAAAAGCTCCGAAAGAGAAAAAGGAAAAACCGAAGAAAAAATCCGAAGAAAAGAGTAAGGGATAGTCTCCTTTTAACACCTGTACCGAAAAAGGGATTGCACAGTGTCTGCAATCCCTTTTTTTACTGACCCGTTAAAATAATGGTTTAGGTCTTCCCGTTTCTAAATAAAAAAATTCCCCTTGTCTAACGACATAGAATTTCAGTCAAATAGTTTGTACCGAATTGTGAGTCATACGAGCCCATTCTGAAGCAGTTTCATCATCTTCCTTTATCACTCCCCATAAGGCCTTCAGGGATCTCTCCCTCGCTTTGACACCAGGGGCCTTTCTTACACATTTCTTACGAAAGATCATGGGCTACAAAATCGGTCAGGTCTCTTTCTCTCAGAATCCTCCTCTTCCATGTTTCAAGAGAAGGGACGATATGCGGCAGGAGTCGCAAAGAATAATAAGGTGGAAGCAGAGGAAGACCGATCAGGTCTCCAAAGATGACCAGCATAAAGAGGTTATCCAGGTGTCCTCTTTCCTTCTTCGTGGTCAGAACGATCTCATGGAAAAGCAGTCCGTAGATGATCTCCCTGACCACTTGAGGAGAGCCCTTCAGTTTCGCCTCGAGAGTGAGGAATAATTCTTTGATCAATGGAACCCTCCTTTTTTGAAATCAAAAAATTAATCTGGTTCGTTTGCGAGCCCCTCCCCTTCTTTACTTTAGGATATCTTGTAATTCTCCCATCTTACTATAAAGTTGCCTCGCAATTTCTAACGATGCCAAGATAAGATATGATGTGTAAATAATTACAGCGATGGTCAGTATTATTCTTAAAGTTCTGGTAAATCGAGGACTTTTATAAAGCAATGGGAGACCGAAAGGTCCCAATACGAAAAATAGAAGCAGAATGACAGGAATCGGTCTCAAGTACCATCTTACTCTTCCATCTTCTTTGGGCATTCTGTATCTTCTATTTTACAGAAAATGGTGTTTGTCTTATCTTCTATCATAGAACACGCAGCACATTTTCTGCGTAACCAACGCTCTTTCCACCTTGCGCTTCGTCTCTTCAATTCTGATGACGGTCACCTCTACTCCCCTCTCCCAATCTTTCTTTAATGGCTCCCATCTCCCCATCTTCATTTTCTTTATGGATGACATCTGCGCCCGCAGCTCCTCCTACTCCCATTAAAAAATCTCTCCCATTCTTCCCTTTATAAAATCATGGATCTTTGAAAAGAGATCAAACCATACCTTGTCACTCGTTTCAATGATCTCTACCCCGATGAGATAATTTCCCATTGCCTCTTCCTGAATACAATACTTAATCCTTCCCGTGAATAAAATTTCTCTTGTAAGGGACTTAGGCACTGAGACCATGCACTCAATGATTGAGCCGAACGGTAACTGATATCGACTTTTTATCCTGATCCCATTGGGGGTAAAATTGAAAAGTTCGGCATCCACAAAATCACCGGAGATTTTCCTGACTTTGAATGTGATATACTTCCCGTATATTTCAGGCACAACATGCCTTTCTTCCTTACGTCTCTCCATCAACGATCGCCTCTATTCTTTAAAGAACCTGACTGAAGAATCCAGTCAGAGGGTTTGGAATCCTTGACTTCAGAATGAAGTCAGGAGTGACTACCGCTTTAAGATTGTAGCTCAATAACGGCCGATTACTCAATGACTATCGGATGATGTGTGCTCCTGCGATTTTAACGTTGAAATTGACGTTCTAAGCCTGAAATCAGCCTCTATTTTTTCGAAATGATTTGTTCGGTCAGATAATTAACTTGGTCCGACCTGAGATGCGGGACGACCATTACCGATGCGTCCCCCTCGTGCCTCGTATCCGCTTAAAAACTGAGTAAGCTTCCATAAAAGTTGGAAATCCGGTGGTCTGTATTAATAGAAGAAGTGCATGCTTTATCTCATCGTTAGTAAGTCCTGATTCCTTTCCTTTCAGGATATGAGTCTCTAAAGATAAAGCATGACCGCTTGCCCCGGAAACGGCAATCTTGATCAGCCAGCGGACTTTCTCGGGCAGGGGCCCAGATTGCTCATGGATGATCTCACCAAGTGCTTCATGGCCTTTGTAGACGGCGGAAAACTCTTTCTTGAATTCCTTAAATATCTCGTGAAATTCTTTCATCTAACCCCTCCTTTGGTCCTCGAACATCTTTTTTTCTCAAGCGCTGATCCCGAAGCCTTTTCCTGTGTTAGAGGTTCTCATTAATTTCCTTATCCGAAAAGCCCATTGCCTTCAGCCTTTTTCTCAGGAATTTGTTTTCTTCTTGTTTGGCCTTTCGGGCTCGCCCGATTTCTGCTACTGTTTCTAACGAAGCAACGAAGTAACCTGGTTTTTGAGCATACAAGGATAAAACAGTAATCCCTACCCCGAAACCAACGCCCGCCAAAAATGTTTTGAGAACAGGTAACTTCATTTCCCCTCCTCCACCAAAAGAATAACTCTTTGAATCTCACACGTTTGAGATTCTGCTTTATCTTGAAAAGGTTCTATCCCCATCTTGAAAGAAATAATAACCAAATGCAAGAGGAAAGTTTGATTAAAAATCAGACTGCACAATAAGAAAAATGGAAGCATCCGCTCGAAGAATCGTGAACAGAAGACTTTGACTTCAAAATGAACCTCTCGACCCGTCGACCCGAGCTCAAGTCAAAAGTTTGCGGTTCATCCTGAGCGGGACTTTTCTACTTCAGCTTCAAACGGAGGCTTCGCGGGGCCGAACGGATGAAGTCAGAAATAACCTTGAGAATTAGGCTGATAAATCCACTCATGCTTTATGCTCTTTCTCTTAGCTTTGAGCTTTTAGCTTTGACATTTGGAGCTTTGAGTTCTCCGAAGTCCTGATTCACGCAAAGAGTAAGGCATAGATGACCAAGAAAATTGTTTGGCAAATAGCGACGACCCAACCGTTTTTTAACATGGACTTGATATCCTTCGTCTCGGCAAATCCCATGGAGCTGAACATGTTCGGACCTGGGTAAATGAAATTGGTCACTCTTGTCGCGACGATCAGTGCCACTGACCAGGCCAGCATAGAAACGCCCACCTTGCTCAGCAATGGATTGAACATCGAGTGCAGCATTTTGAGCTCTGCTACCGTGGCTCCTGAAATACCAAAGGCTCCGACGAGGCCCCCCACGATAACGATTGCTGTCTTTCCGCCGAGGTTGACCAAAGGTGTGAGAATGGTAGTCAAGGCTTTGAAACCTCCGGCGAGTTCTATGAAATTGATGAAGGGCTCGAGAATCAAAAAGATAAAGAAAAGCTCAACATTTCCAGCCATGCCCTTAACGATGAGTTTGAGAGTATGATCGAACTTCAATCCGCCAACCAAACCCGTCAACACGGCAAGTCCCACCATGACAATAATCACATAAGGGGTTGCTGCTTTGGCGATGATCCCGTAAATGACAGCCGCAAAGAAGAGAACGACAAAGGTGTTTGTAGCTCGCTTGCTCTGTCTGGTTGGAACAAACCGTTCCACGCCCTCTAAGCGGTCATAAGGGTTGGTTTCTTTTGTTTTGCGCTGGATCCTCTGGAGCATGACCCAGGTGGCAGTCAATGTGATCAGAGCAATCGGCCCGGCAACAAATAGTATCATCTCCCCATAGCCAATTTTGGTCAAACCGAGAAGGGTGATGACCGGAGGCGCAAACGGTCCGAGGATCAAAGCTTCCTCTCCCACGGCTTGAAAGATAACGGCTACTGTACTCCGCGACAGCCCTACGGAAGCAGCAATGGGGAGGATAATCGGAGCAAGAATTGCATTACCCCCTGCCATGGTCCCCAGGAGACTGACGACAACCATACAGGCTGACATGATTCCAAGCATTGCTTTCTTTTCAGTATTGATCCCAATTCCAAAAATAATCTTATGGACGAGGGTGTGACTGACCTTGGTTTCGGTCAGCACCTCGCCCAATCCGCGGCCAAGCATGATGATCAAACCAACCAACGCCAGAAAAGAACCCATGGCCTTGGCTAGGACCTCACCAAAAGAGATGAGGCTCTGGTGCGTCAGGATCGCTCCGATCAGGACGCAAATCGCTGTGACTGGAAGGGGATCAACATCCCGATAAACGAGAATGATATAAACCACGAGGGGTAAAAGGCCCAATAAACCCCACCACAGATTGAAATCACTTTCTGTTCCCATCGGGTCATCCTCCTTTCATCGAAACGCTCTTATGAATAGGATGAAACCCCTCTCTTCCGCAAAACCCTTCCCGGGGTATTCCCTGTTATCCTTCCCTCTTGAACAATCGGACAACCGTTCACCCACGTATAGACCACGCCCGCAGCGTATTGATGGGGATGTTCAAAGGTCGATCGGTCTCGAATCGTCACGGGATCGAACAATACCAGATCAGCCGTAAACCCTGGCTGGACCAAGCCGCGGTTTTTTAACCCGACCCGGCCGGCAACCAGTCCTGTCATTTTATGAACGGCTTTTGCCATGGAGAGAATTCCCTTTTCCCGTGTATAGAGGCCCAGTATCCTGGGAAATGTCCCGTAGGAGCGAGGATGGGTCGATTTTCCCAAGTCGTCCTCTGCATTCATCCCCATCCCGTCCGAACCGACTGACACCTGGTCACTGGAGAGGATCGCAGCCACATCTTCACCCGATAAAGAGAAGTAGACCGCCCCCACCGCTGCCTTTTCCTCTCGGAGAAGTCGCATCACTGCTATTTCCGGAGAGCAATTCCAGTGCGCAGCAATCTGGCCAACATTTTTTCCCGAAAGCTCAATATTCTTTGCCGAACCAATCTCGGCAATGACAATTCGACTCGGGCCGCCTCGTTGGTCAATTTCACGGAGTATCTCCTTCTGAAGTCGTTCTGCCGTCTCAGGAGATGCAAGCCTCTTTAAAAGTTCACTGACACCACCCGCGTGAGCCCAATGGGGGACTAAAGCGGTCAGCGAAGTGCCTGTTGCCTCGTAGGGATATTGATCGGCGGCGATATCCACTCCTTCCCGACGCGCTTTTTCTAACTTGAGAAGGGCTTCCTTGCCCCTGCCCCAATTGTCTTTCCCCATCGCTTTTAAATGAGAGACTTCCACTCTGACACCGCTCTTTTTTCCGATATAAATGGCTTCGTTCAGAGCTTCCATGAGGGTTGCCCCTTCGCCCCTGATGTGGCTGGTATAGATGGCCCCATAACGGGCTACAATTCTCGCCAGTTCTATCAGCTCCTCTGTCTTCGCAAAACTTCCCGGTGGATAGATCAAGCCTGTTGAGAATCCCCAAGCCCCCTGTTCGAGGGAATCTCTCAAGAGGTTCTTCATCCTTTCAAATTCTTTGTTACTGGGGATGCGATCCTCCGCCCCTAACGTAGCGATGCGGAGGGTGCCATGAGCCACTAATGGAGCTAAATTGAGTCCGAGACCGATGCGTTCCAATTGGTCTGCGTATTGGTTGAGATGATTCCAATTTAACCCGTAGGAAGGGAGATAAAATTCATGCATTTTCAGGTAGTCAATCAGAATAGCCTTTCGCTCATCATTCACGGGGAAGCCGCCAATTCCACAATTACCGATCACCTCAGTCGTTACTCCTTGCAACGCCTTACTCTCGGCAAGCGGGTGTTTAAAGATGGTGAGATCGGTATGGGAGTGGATGTCGATAAAACCCGGGGCGAGGACAAGTCCATCTGCTTCAACGACCGCTTTTCCTCTATCATTGATCGACGGTGAGACCTCTTCGATCATTCCATTCTCAATGGCAATATCTCCCCGAAAGGGCTCTTGATTCGAACCATCGATCACGAGTGCACCCCGAATAAGTAATGAAGAAGATTTGTTTCCAACTGGTTTCAATTCCGCACTCCGCATTATTCTAGGCAGGTATGAATTTGCGAATATAACGATCAATATATTCGGGAGGAAGGCGTGAATCGAAAATACCTTTGTTGATCCTCCCGACATATTCCTCTTTTGGTTTACCCTCTTCCTCCACAGGGTCGACATATACGAGACATTCTTTACTCTCATTGCCCATCTCAATCTTTAACATTTCTTTTCGATAAGATCCGCTCTGAACACCCTCATAACGGTCTAAACTTTTCTCATCTGATTCCGATATCTCATAAACAACTCCGCGAACTTCGTCTGATACTGACTTAACAATATTTGCATAACCACGTGTCGTGATGATCCAACGGTAACCCTTCAAGAGACCGTTGCCGATAAGACGGTGCTCTGGGCAACGATCCTTCATTTGCTTCCGCCACAAATTCGACCCGTATGCGAAGTAGAGCTTCATCTCTCCTCCGATTCATGAAAAGCTCAGTGGTTCCCGGAAACTAAACAAACTACACAGACAAAATAAACAAGAGAAACTAAATTGACTTACTAAGGAGTCCATAATTGAATAGACACAATCTTCGGAAAATCTCCCCCGTCCCCTTTTTTCCAAAGAGGGGTAATTCCTCCCTTTGGAAAAGGGAGGTTGGGAGGGATTTTACAAAAACTTCTCTAATCTTCAGCGCATAAATATGTCTGCTCTATTATGGACCGATTAGTAATGGCCAAATTACTCAATAACCAATGTTTAGCTTTCAGCCTTGGACTTTGAGCTTTCAGCGTTCAGCCTTGATTACCAGATTCCTCCTTTTTTTAGCGATATTCTTTCAGAAAAATGTTCTTCTCTCTTCCTCAGGAAAAGGGAGTGGAAGACAGTGAAGACTGTAAAGGGGGGATAAAGGATCAAGACGGTCCGAAATAGGAAGATTACTGCCTGTCTCGCCGGATAATCGGCGATGAGGCTGAAGATCCCGTAGAACCCGAAGATAATGGGCATCAGGGTCCCTATATATTTCCCGATCATCTTTATCTCTTGATCCTTTCGATTGAGATACCTAATCCCCATATCATCGAGGGTCCAGAGGGTGGAGAGAAGGAGAGAAATGACCACTGTGATTCCGCTGATGACCAGCATACGGCCCGGTTGAAATTGTCCCCGGGGGAAGAAAAGGAATGGCTGTTCGGCCACCCCAGTGATGATCTGAAGGACTGCAAGTAATTTCGTCTCAAAAAGAAGTCCTATACCAATCCCCTGAAAAGGGCGAAAGATCCAGTGCTTGATCGCGTGGATGCGCAGTTCCTGTCTATTCTCTATCTGAAGAAGCCTCTCTCTCATACGGGCGACAATGAAACGAAAAATGGGCAGGAGGACGTAAAGTGGAAGGCAAAAAAACAAAGTGAATAGGAAAAAGCGAATGAATACCCTGAGGGGAATCACCCAGCCTTTTATGGGGGTGAACCTGTCAAAAAAGGAAGAGAAAAAGAAAGAGAAGAAAAGGACGATCAAAGCAGGAGATATTTCTTTTGTCAGGCGCCAGACACTTCTTCCGGAAATTTGAAGGACCATATTTATTCTTGTCTATTTCTCAGTTCACCCAATAACCCAACGACCCACTAACTTATCTTGCGGACGAGTAATCCATCTTCACGCAATCCATTAATATGCATTTCAATGGCCTGGTATGTATTCTGCTCTGCCTCTTCAAGAATAGTTCCTGTCGCCACACACCCTGTTAGATCGTGTGAGTGCTAAATAGTTATCATCTCCTTTTCGATCACAATAAGAAAAACGATGCATATTTACTTGACCTTCTTCAGTTTTAACTGCTCTAAGATGCTATTCAGGGTACCTGGACCCAAATCATCATTGGGATGTTCAGCAATTGTAACTCAGCCCGGGATTTTTGGATGTTTATACCCTAACGGGGACAGGAAATCAAATTTCTTAATATAAACATCGTGTTTTGCGAGGTCAATCGCTCCATTCTTCCGTCGTCAACTGCAGAGCAAATGACGACAAGATGAGATACAAAAAGAATTTATTTGTTTTGAAGTTTTGTACGGGGTCATTCAGGTTCCCGTGAAAAATATGGGTAAAAAATAGGGTGGACAAAACGAAGGACCAACATTACACTGAAACTAGGGACGACAAATCGGGAGAGGAGGGAAGAAGATGAAACGAAGTCTTTTAATAAGTTTTGCAGCGGTCTTATTGAGCATTCCAATTTTTGCCTTCGGGGCCACCTACCAGATCGATTCCGACCATTCAAACTTTCAATTTAAGGTCCGCCACATGACCGTCTCCAATGTCAAAGGAGAATTCAAAAAAGTAAAAGGCACTGTCACCATAGATGAAAACGACATGACCCGCTTCAAGGTTGAAGTCACCCTCGATGCCGCTTCTGTGAATACGGACCACGCCAAACGGGACGACCACCTGAGAGGCGAAGATTTTTTTGATGTGGCCAAATATCCGACCATTGCCTTTGTTTCCAAGGAGGTGACCAAAGTCGATGAGAACCGATTGAAAGTGGTCGGAGACCTGACGATTCGGGGGGTAACGAGAGAAGTCACCGTGGACGTGGATGGCCCGACCCACGAGGTGAAGGACCCCGGCGGAAATATCAGACGTGGTGCAACCGGAACGTTGAAGATTAACCGGAAAGACTTCGGTATGGGATGGCATAAGACTCTGGACAATGGCGGGTTGGTCGTCGGCGACGACGTGAATATTTCCATCGAAGTCGAGCTGGTGAGGAAATAAAGGCTTTATCTTTAAGGGAATGACCTGTTCTGCCTAACAAATATGGCCGATAAAGAGGCGATTTAGAGCGCGCCAGCCGATTAAACCGGTAGACTACCGGCAGGGATTAGCCTCAGCTAAATCTCTTCGATCCCCCCGTGGGACCGCAGGAAGACGAAGTCTCCGATCCTTTTGATGAAAAACTGGATAGAATTTTTTCAGGCTTCGTTTCACCGCATTGGGGGCACGCCAAAGATTCGCTTCTCTCATTGACCTTCATGATTCTCTCAAAAACTTCTCCGCACTTCCGACATCGATACTCGTAAATAGGCATCTTTCTCTCCCTCCGGTTTAGGGTCATCAGTTCAATAAGTCACTGTTGATTGATCGATTTAATTACCGAATAACTTAATGGCTAAGAAACAACTTCATATCCTGCATCTTCAATCGTCTTCTCAATTTGATCCAACGCCATCTCCTTTGTATTATCAAACCGTACCTCTCCTTTCGCAAGGTCCACCTGAACATTCTTAATGCCTTCCAGCTGACCGAGCGCTTTCGTCACCGACATCACACAATGCTGACAGCTCATCCCTTTTACCTTTAAAGTGGTAGCCATTTTATCCTTCTCCTTTCTTTCAGACTCCTCAACGGTTTCTTGTTGTCCTCAATCCACTCGTTTCACGCATAATCATTATCCAACCTCTTTTTCGACTTCTTTATTCCGCATTCGAATTAGGCCCAGTCAATATACCTGGAGACCGCCTTTTGAAAATCTTTTAAGGCTTCTTCTCTTTTGGCGACGGGTTCCCTTTTGTTCTTACCCAGGCATTCTTCCATGTAGGTCTTGACGATGACCATGCCCACTTTTTTCATGGCAGCGGTGACGGCCGCGACCTGGGTCAGAATGTCCGCGCAAGGAACTTCCCCCTCCACCATTCTTTGTAGCCCCCGAAGTTGTCCCTCAATCCTTTTCAATCTCAGCAAAACGTCTTTTTTCTCTCGCTCCATACTATACCCCCCTATGGTATATGCCTCTATCGTAACGCCTCTCCCGCGGTTTGTCAAGAAAAAATAAAGAAAAATTTGGGCTCGCCTAAACCTTGCCCCCTTTTCACATCTGTGCAATCTGGGTTTTCGTCAGCGTAATCAGAGACTCTTTGAGCCTTCAAGAAGTCTCCTCAATTTCCGTTGACAAGCGTCCGTCCTTCGTTTAACCTAAAAAAGGATCGTATTTCTTCGAAGGGAAAAGACCAATGCGAATCAAGGCCAACCATATTCAGATAAACTATGAACTTTCCGGCACGAAGGGGGCCCCGGTTGTGGTCCTTAGCCATTCACTGGCGTGCAGTCTTGTGATGTGGAATCCTCAGATGGATGATTTGAGCCCTCATTTCCAGGTGCTTCGTTACGACATGCGCGGTCATGGCCAGAGCGACGTGCCCTCCGGCCCCTATACGCTGGAACTTTTAGCGGAGGATGTCATTGGCTTACTGGACGCTCTGGACATCGACCGGATACATTTTGTCGGGTTGTCCGTAGGAGGGATGATCGGTCAGTCTCTTGCTCTGAATCACGCCAAGCGCCTCAGGAGTCTTGCTCTCTGCGACACCGCTTCCATCGTTCCTCTGGAAGCCCAGCCAACCTGGCAGGAGCGAATAGAGAGAACCCGTGCCAAAGGGATGGAGTCTCAGGTAAATGAAACGATGGAGCGCTGGTTTACCCTGGTCTTTCTCAAGCAAAACCCTCCCATGGTCGGGCTTATTCGGAAGCAAATTCTTGCCACACCCGTGGAGGGCTATCTCGGCTGCGCTGAAGCCATTCGGAGGTTGAATTACCTGGACCGCCTCCAGGAGATTAAACTACCCACTCTCATTATGGTTGGCGAGGATGACCCGGGGACGCCTGTCTCCGCATCCAAGGCTATCCACGAGCGCATCCACAATTCAAGATTGGTCATTCTTCCTTCTGCCCGCCACCTCTGCAATGTGGAACAGGCGGAGGCATTTAACGCCGCCTTATTGGCTTTTTTGAAGAACCTGTGATTATTTCACTGAACCCGGTCTGCCCAACTATTCATATTCCTTCGGAACCGCGCAGATGATGAGGAAGGGGTCTCTTGGGGATCTATTCCGATATTGATGTTTTTCACCGGGCAGGACAAGAACAAAATCACCCTTCTTTACTTCATGTTCCTTTCCATTCTCTTCGACCAGACTCCCTTGGCCCTCGATCACGTAATTGAGGTGCTCAAAAGGATGGGTGTGATAAGGGGTGTGTCCATTCGGCTCAATTGTAAATACCCGAAAAGAAAAATTAGGTGAGCCATCTTGCTTCGATATAGGAACCTGTTTAAAAACATTCTTTGCGCCTTCCACGTTCGCCCTTTCCTTTTCGACCTTATCCAGATTCGAAATTTTCATCAGAACCTCCTAAAGAGATATTTCTTTATTAAAAGTTTAAAAGATGGAGACCAGTAGGTCAATCGATTTACCGAACTTCCTTGACACAACATTTTCTTTATCAGTATACTTTGTTTAATCAATAAGTATCATTTTGAAACGGGGGGCGGATATGTCATTCAATTTTAATGCGGATGAGATCTTTCAAATGGGCGTTCAAATTGAGGCAAATGGACAAAAATTTTACGAAACGGTCGCAAAAAGTATTCCGGACCCTTCTGCACAAAAGATCTTTTTGGATCTCGCGAGATGGGAATCTGAGCACGTCGAGCTTTTTAAAAAGTTGAGGAAAAGACTGCCGGCCGCTGCAACAAAAGAGGACCTCTTTGATCCAAACGAGGAGTTACATCTCTATCTTAAGGCAACGGCTGATAGCCATGTGTTTATAAGAAATAAAGAGGTCCCTGAGCTGGCCGCAAAATGTAAGACATCCATCGAGGCTTTAGACCTTGCGGTCGCCTTCGAGAAGGATTCCGTCGTCTTTTACACCACGATGAAAAAATTAGTTCCCGAACACCTTGGGAAGGGCGAGATCGATACCCTGATCGATGAAGAGATCAGCCATATCTTCATTCTCACACAGAAAAAGAAGGAATTGGAGACCCAAACGGGATAATCTTTCTTTTACTCCGCCTGCCGTTCAGGAAAAGGTTTCTTTGCTCCATCGAAGTTTATAATGCTGGAGGTATCGCTTTCAACGCACGGCTGAGATGTTGGTTGGACTGGGAGATTTTTTGCATCGCCCCTTCAATCTCCGTCATGACCGATTCCAACCCTAATTCCCCTGCGGCGGCAGCCCATTTTTTGTACTCATTCATGTGAGCCTCGTTATGCTCAATCCAGTGTTCGATGACAACGGATAGTCTCTTCTTCTGATCCATTTCCCCTCCTCCCCTGGAATTTTCGAAATACCTTGTTCCATTCCCTACTTCTTTTCCCACCGTGCTGCAACAAAGGCACCCGTGTTCAACCCTCTTCTCTCCCCTTGTCTCTCGATCTCCACAGCTTTTTCCGGGTCATCCTCTTTTTGGAAATGAATAGCTGTTTTCACCGCACCGTTCACAGGTGCAAGCGAACGCAAATCATCCGGGGACCTGAAAATCGCCTTCTCGAATATGGAGTGCCTCTCTTTTGCCTCAGCGATTCGCTTCGCAGCCCAGGGGCTCAAGCTGTTCAGGGTTGCCACCACGATGGTGCCACCCTTTCTGGTGACGCGAAATAGCTCTTTGACCGCAGCTTCCGCATCCCTAATGAATTCAAGGGCAGTGATAGAAACGACCTTGTCAAAGGGGCTTTCTGAAAACGGAAGATGGAGCATGTCTGCCAAGACTATCCCAAAACGAGACCCCTTCAGTTTCTTTCTTGCTTGAGTCAGCATGGGATGGGATATATCCAGTCCGATGACCTTTGGACCTAACGAGAGAATATCCAGGGTAAAAATTCCTGTGCCACATCCTGCATCCAGAATGACCTCACCTTTCTCAGGGTTCAACAGGTCCAGGATCAATTCAGCCTCATATTTCTTTACAAGAGAACCGATGGGCGTGGTGAACCACTGATCATACGCCTCAGGCCATTGGTCGAAAAGCTGCTCTTTTTCTCTATTCATCATTAAAAGCTTACCATCTGGTATGGAGACGGTCAAATGGTGTTATCAAGGAAACAAAGCTGAAAGTCGGTAGCGGCGGGGTCATTGGGTTGTGGGGGAAAAGTAGGAACAGAAGGCGTCCTCTTGAGAGCTTCAAATGGAGGACTTGGCCAATGGGCTTGAGTTGTAGACCCATTGGCATTTCACCTCTGTTTTATCACCAACGCCGATGATGATCGTCCCAGTCGCGGTGATGGTCCCGGTCTGAGTAATCATGATAACCGTAGCCGTAAGGATCAGGGTAGCTATAGTAGTCGTAACCATAGCCATGACCATGGCCTGCAACACCAACGCATCCCGATAAGGTCACACCGAGCAAAAGCAAAATTCCTAGAAGGATTAATCTTTTATTCATACCCTCACTTCCTTTCTTTGCCTTTACCTATTTAGACGGATTCGAGGTGATTTTATTCGAGTCCAGAACGGATAAGCAGATGTGAGAGTCCGACAGAGATGATGAAGAGTCTACGATGAAATTCAGTAACCGCAGGCCGAAATACTAAAGCTGTACTTATACTCGCTTTTGAGAACTTCCAGCAAAGCCCCGGGGCCTTATGAAGTCTCGGAAGGGATCTACCCGGTCACGGGCAAGCACAGGCAAGAGCTTAGTTTGTCATTCAGACCTGAAAGATCTCTTCTGAAACCGGGGTGAGAATTTCGCAACCCTTCTTGGTAACAACCACTGTATTCTCGATTCCTGCAGACCCCTCACCGGGAAAAACGATTTTGGGTTCAACGGCGAAAGTCATCCCCTCTTCCAGAGGATAAGATTGCCCTTGAGCAATAAAAGGCAATTCATTCAATTCGAGGCCGATGCCGTGTCCAATGAAGCGGGTCTGAAGCCCCGGGGGGCCCAGGTAACTGTCCTTATAGCCGAGCCTCTCTGCAAGCTTTAGAGTTTTTACAAAGATCGCTTCGGAATCTGCTCCTGGCCGTGTTTCTTCCAAGACAGCGTTATGGATCTCTTTGCAGGCTTGATAAGCATCGATAAATTTTTGTTCCATCTTTTCGATTGTAAACATCCGTGTCTCATCCGCCTGGTAGCCGTGATAGCACGTTCCAAAATCGACTAAGATCGGCTCGTGGGCTTTCATGACCTTCAGGCTTGCGCCGACCGGAAAGGCCGGTGAAAGTCCCAACCCTCCCATGGGAGAATCGGACTGGCTGACGATCCCACCGGTAAGACCGCTCAGGACATGCCAGGTGTAAGCCTGATAGTTAAGAGATCGCACTCTCAGAAGACCTTCATGGCCGTATTTCTTAGCAACGGCCTCCAGATGGCCTCCAAACTCAATCTCAGTCATTCCCTCTTTGAGAATTTTTCTCGCCTCAAGGTACACCTTCTTTCCTATTTCTCCTGCCTTTCTCATTAAATCAATTTCAAAGGGAGATTTTCTCTTCCGTACTTCTCGCAGTATCGGAGAAGCGTCCGTGAATTTGGTGCCTGGAAAAAGCTCCTGATACTTGAAATAATCCTTCACGGGAAGGACATCTAGTTCAAGTCCCAGACTGTTGGGAATTCTTCCGATATGAGATTGAATCGATGACCGTATGTCCCTAACCGATTTAAATGCAGCAGTGTCTTTGATGGGCGATTCAACTTTGGTCCGCTCAAGCTCTCTCTTAACCATGAGCAGCGGTTTTCCTTCCAAAGGAATAAAGAGCAAACCGTCCTGCGTCGTGCCTGAAAGATAGTAAAGATTCATCTTCTGAATCACGAGCAACGCCCCTACCTCTTCCTTTTCCATGCGGGCTTTTACCCTGGCGAGGCGATGCTCAATCTCTTCTAGGGGAGTATATATAAACCCTAAAGAGATGCTGAGTTCCCGCAACTCCTTCCGCACCCAGTCTGAATGATCCATCTTGACTCCTTTCGCAATCGGTCCAATTTGATGAGTATTATAACCAATATCCCGGGATCGATAAATCGTATTTATGAATCTTGAAGTTGTTGGTTAGAAAAGGTAAAAATTAATCGATGAAACTGAGAAATCTTGTTCGAGATAGAAATTTCATATTGATCTCTGCGCTGGCAATCGGTCTGCTCTGGGGAAAGGGAGCTCGGTGGACCGAGCCAATGATTCTACCCGCTCTGGCTGTCGTCATGACTTTATCGACGATGGGTGTCCCCGAAAGTATTTTCCGGTCCCTTCGAGGTTTACTCCGCCCAACGATGATAGGGATTGTGATGAATTATTTCATCCTTGGAATTGTTCTCCTGTTGCTCAACGCCGTTTTGATTTACGATGAGGCCCTGCGGTTGGGCTTCATCCTCATTGCCGCTGTTCCTCCCGCTGTCGCGGTTATCCCTTTTACATACTTTTTAAAAGGCGATGAAACCCTCTCGCTCATTGGAACAGCAGGTGCCTACCTTGGGGCTTTAATCATAATGCCACTCAGTGCCCTTCTGTTCCTTGGGCCAGGCTTTATTGACCCTATGAAATTGGTGGTCATCATGCTGGAACTGATCCTTTTACCCTTGATCGCTTCCCGTCTCCTTCTCAGGATTGGAATGGCATCGCATCTTGATTCGATCAAAGGCCCTATTACCAATTGGAGCTTTTTCCTTCTGACTTACACCATTGTTGGATTGAATCGTGAATTGATTCTAAACCAACCCCTTTCACTTTCTCGAGTCGTTATCATTGCTCTGCTGAGTACCTTTTTGCTGGGATGGGGAATCGAGAAAGTAGGAGGGCTTCTCCACGTCCCACAAAAGGTATTGACCAGCCTTGTTCTCCTCGGTACGCTTAAGAATTATGGGCTGGCAGGTGGCCTGGCCTTAGCCCTCTTCAGCAAGAAGACATCCGTACCAGCCACGGTGTCAACTGTTTTTATGGTCGTTTACATTATCTGGCTTGAATTTAGAGTCCGGGGGAAACATTAATTGAGAACGAAAGATTTAGAAGAACGGATTAAAAGATTAGCCCAGTGGATGTTTGAATCCAAATATCTCGTCGTCTTTACTGGCGCGGGAATCAGTACGGAATCCGGACTGCCCGATTTTCGAGGGCCGGATGGAGTCTGGACAAGACAGGAGAAAGGACTTCCGCCAAAAACGAGACCCTTCACTTCAGTTGAGCCAAATGCGGGTCACCGAGCCATCGTTGAGCTTCAGAGCTTAGGTAAGTTGAAGTTCCTCATCTCTCAGAATGTGGATAACCTCCATCTCCGTTCCGGAATTCGGCTGGAATTGTTGGCGGAATTGCACGGCAATGTGGCAAAGCTGAGATGCCAGCGATGTGAAACCCGGGTGGATCAATCGCTGGGTTTGGATCTCTGCAAGTGCGGGGGCAGACTTGTTTCGAGTGTCGTCAATTTCGGCGATCCTCTTCCTCAAAAAGGTCTGGAAGAGTCTTTCCACCATTCAAGTCGCTGTGATCTTTTTGTTGTGGTGGGTTCCAGCCTTGTGGTTAGCCCTGCCAATGACATGCCCAGGGTGGCCCTGAGATCAGGCGCCCGCCTCGTTATCATCAATCAGGGAGAGACTCCGATGGATAGGAGTTGCCATTTACGTTTCGAGGAAAAGATCGGAGACGTACTCCCTGCAGCGGTAAATCGACTAAAAGGGTTCATGAAGAAGACCTAAACGCAGGAACCTTGGACGCTGAGAGGTATCGAGTAAGGGGAAGGGTGATTAAAACGATCAAAGCAATTGCAGTGATCGTCAAAGAGAGGCCGAAGGAGTCCGTGAGCAGACCGTAGGCGATTGGAGCAACGCCGCCAGAGCCTAAGGTGATCGCATAGTACAGACCATATCCCCGCGAACGGGCAGCTGGAGCAATCATCTCAGCGACCGTGGCATAAAGAACAGAAGAAGTTCCGTTTAAAACGATTCCCACAACGGGAAGAATAAACCAAGTGAATGAAGCGGGAGACCAGATCAACGAAAGAATCCCGGCGGAGGTCAAGACCTCCGTCCCCACCACCATGGGGATGATTCCAAACCACTCAGCAAGAATTCCACAGGCAAATTTCCCCACGGCGCCTCCCGCAAAAAGAAGGGTGAGGCCGAAGCCCACCTGGTTCATTGGAATCCCCTTTCCCAGAAGGAGAAAAGGAAGAAAGGTAAGCAACGCCGTTCGCGTTGTAATATCGATGATTCCTATCGTCAAAAGAGACCAAAAGCTCTTGGGGTCTTGAATTCCCCAATCCCTCTTTCTTGAAGTGGACCCTTCCCCGGACGGGGATGAAAGAGAACGACTCTCTTTTTCTCTGGCTACCTTCCAGAGGATGGCGCCCGCTGCGAGCCCGAAGATGGAGAGAACCGAAACCGCCTGTCTCCAACCCCAGAGGTTAATCATAACAGCCAATAAAAATGGCAAACAGACCTTCCCCATATCTCCAGAGAAATTATAAGTTCCCATGGCTGCTCGACGCCCGGAAATCTCGAAGACCCTGGAAAGGAGAGAAGAACTTAAACCATGCTGGCCTCCACCCGTTGCCTTTGCAAGAATGAGAGAGATCAGAATTGCCACAAAGGTGTGGACCCTGCTCAGGAGTAAGTATCCGCTCGCCAGTCCGAACGTTCCAGCAGCAATCACTGTCAGTTCGCCAATCCTCTCGCCAAGAAAACTCAACGGAACCTGAAACAGGCTCATGGACCCTGTAAAGACGCCTTTCAGCAGCCCCACTTGACTGAAGTTGAGGCTCAGCTCCGCAGCTATGAATGGAAGAAGAAGATAGATGGAATCCGTAAAACCATCATCGATAAAATGAAAGGCGCAAAAAGAAAAAAGAGCGCGGGCTTTTCTGGTTGCTTCAGACTTCATCTTGCTTGCCATTCAAATAAAATAAAGGGTCAGCTCCAGTCAAGGAGTGATCCCGTTATTTCACTGAGAGAATGCGAAAGAGAAAGGATTTCTAATGCTACATAGGACGGAGTGGTCTTTTGGAAGACTTTATTTGTGAAGAATCACGAGAGGATGCCGGAAGGCTCTGAGGCGAAGAACTATTGGAGGAATCTAATGTCACCGCTTTCTTACTCATCCATCCCTCAGCTCCGTTTTCGAGGCGGACCCGCAACCAGCCGGGGTTCTCAGAGAGAATTCCGAAACTGTTTTTCATGTACGCCTTGCCGGTGATCTTGTACTGAATGCCCGGTCCCTCACGAAGGTTTACGTAGACCCACACAACCTTTCCCTGGGGAAGAAGAGGTGGAGATACTTTTGGGGTTGTGGCTGCAGGCGGTGACGGCGTTGGACACGGCGGCGGCAGGGGGGATTCCTTCACTACCTCGGAAATTTTTTGAGAGGAGAGAACTGACTGTTTTGTTTGTGTTCTTAGAGAGGCTTCCTTTACGCTTTTTCCAAATTCATCATAGAAGGCGCACAAATCCGGTGAGGTAAATTTTCCCCATGTTGCCTTCACCGTAACAGAAACAACTAGGGAAGATTCTACCTCCTCAATTTTTATTGTAGCTGGATACCCTTCCTTCTGTTCTGTTTGGAGAAACATCTGGGTGCTGATCATCCCGGAACCCGGGTCAGTTGAGACAATTCAATGTCCTTGAGACTGAAGGGTCTTGACCGCCAAATCGAATCCATTCTTCAAATCGAGATGATCGTACTTGACCCACGTCTTGTAGATTGGACGGGTGATCAGGCCTCCTTCTCCCGTACAATTTTTCTGACAATCTGGAATGGAGGCAGTAGTTGTTTCCTCTTTCTTTAATTGGATACCTATCTCAGAACAGGCAAAGATACATAATGCCGATAAAAGGAAGAAGCAGATTCGAAGATTCCGCTTCAACATTCACCTCTCCTTTTGACAAAGGACTTCCCAGAGTCTTTGGCTGCATTTTATATGCCCAGTCCGAAAAGATTTTAATCCTTTAATTTCGAGGTATTTCGGTATACAGGATCCGACCAAAAGTGGAAAGAAATTTGCGGTATGGCCAAAATTGTCCGTTGAAGGCAGACGTGAAATAAATCGTATCAGACGCCTATTCAACTCTTTTGCTTTTCTCTTAATCTTCTGGACAGACCTTCATCCACTCGTCATTATTTGTTTGACAATGTCACGCAATTGTCATATAAAATTAATATGATCCTGTTTGACGCATCCACCTTAATCTTGCTGGCGAAGATAGAGATGCTCGATATTTTTCTTTCAGACGTTGGCAGAAAAGTGGCGATTCCTGAAAAGGTCAAAGAGGAGGTGCTCACGGGTTCAGGCCGTGACCGTCCCATAGTAGCAAAACTGATTCAAGACAAGCGAATTAACGTTTTGAAGGCAAGAGATAGGAAAGTCGTAAGAAGGCTTGTTGAGGATTTCAATATTGATGAAGGGGAAGCGGAGGTGTTAACGCTTGCAATTCAAGAAAAAGCGCTGCTTGTCGCAACAGATGATAAGAACGCGATCAATGCCTGCAAGATCATGAAATTGGACTTCACAACAGCCATTGCCGTTTTGGTTCGGGCATGCGAGAAAGGTCTGATCCGATCCGATGAAGCCTTGCTCAAGTTACAAAAACTCCAATCCCTTGCGAGATATAAGAAGACAATTATCGAAACCGCAAGAAACCAGATAGAAGGAGCTGCTAAACATGGCAAAAAAAACGATAAGCGTACGAATGGACGATGAGGAATACCGCTTCTTATCGGTTTTAGCCAAAGAAGAACGGGAAGATGTCTCCAAAAAGGTCAGGGAGCTCGTGGATCTTGGCAGGGTGATGCTTGCGATAGAAAAATACAAAAAATCAGAAGCTTCTATCGAAAGAGCTGCCCGAATAGCCGGAGTCTCCGTTTCAAAGATGATGGATATACTTCATGAGCACAACGTTGAAATGAACCTCGAGCACGAGGACTACCTGAAAGGATTGGACTCTCTCCGAAAGACTTGGTGACCCTGTTAGAAAGGACGGGGCTCTGCCCCCTTGCCCTTTCCTTGCCGGACGAGTCGGACCAACTGTTGCACCAACATTCCGATGCACCCCAGCCACATTCGACCAAAAAATGGATAGAAGTTTGCACTCTGCCCAAAATTGTCCGCTGGCCAGAGGGTCCATAAGATCATAAGTTTTCAGTCAGGGATGTGAGAGATTTAGAAAGTGAATGATGAGAAAATGAGAAAAAGTGGGGGGGCTGCTGCAAAAGCTGAAGCTTATAAATTTATGCACGTTCCTGCAGTCCCTTCCCAATAAAAATTGGATGTGTTGTCCCCAATTTGAATTCACAATAGACGGATTATGGCCTTTGATCTTTAAATCCCTATCTCTCCGAAACAGCCCACACCTTGCCCGCTTGAGGCCCTTTTTCGCCCACTTCCCTTGAGAACTTAACACGCAATCCAGATGCGGGTTCTATTCGGTCCCTGACTCTGCTGATGTGGAAAAAAACTTCCGCACCGTCATTCTCGTCCTTAATGAAACCATACCCCTTTCCAGAAATGTATCTAACTATCGTGCCATAAGAGATTGTCGTAACAGGCGTATTCGGCTTCTCAAAAACGATGCTCTCCCCTTTGGGCATTTCTTTCAATTCGTCAATCTTGGCAAGAATCCTGGCAAAATCCTTACCATTTTCCTTCTTATACAATTCATTAGCCATGTTGAGATTTTCAATCGCCTGGTCCCGATCTCTCAAATCAGCAAGTGCTAACCCTAAATCCCGAAGGTGGTACCATTTCTCTGGCTCTCGCTGAGCAGCCAAATGAAGATAGTAGGCTCCTTGTTTAAGCTCCCCTTTATTAACAAAACACTGAGCCATTCCATGCAATATGTATGGAGTTCTCTTATGGTGAGAGATTGCCTCATAAATCTTTAGTGCTTGGTTATGGTTCCCTTTTTTGAGATGAACCTGTGCAATCTTGTGCGGGATATATTCTTTTCTTGGAGCAAGTGATTCTGCCTTTTGCAGGTATTGAAGGGCGTCATCATATTTGCCGCATCCTAAATAAAAATCTCCCAGCCGATACCATGTATCAGGATTATCCGGATCAGCGGTGATACCTTCTCTAAAAAGACTTTCTGCCTCATTTCTATCGGTTTCAGTTATATTGCCAGCAGAGCATATGAGCTTAGCTAACCGTGTAGAGAGTTTAGAATAAATTGGTGCTAATTCTTTCTGCTGATCAGGTTTCAAGGTCTTGTATGTCTGAGTACCATTACGGTAGGTTTCAAGAGCTTTCTCAGTGGAACCATTTTCTTCGTACAGCATTCCAAGTTCTCCAAGTACCTTTAGCCAATTTGGGAAAAGCTCCAAGCACTTTTCATAAGCATTGATTGCACCTTGAACATCGTTTTTACTCTTATATTGATAGGCAAGATAGTAGAACCATTTCGCCTCATTCGGGAACCTTTCACACAGAGCCTTGTAGATCCTAATGGCCTCATTATACTTCCTGCTTCGGGAGTAACAATAAGCCAGAATATGCAAGCCATCAGTTGAAAGGTTTCCTACTTCCTTAAATGGGTTTAAGAACGCAATCACATCACCCCACTTTTCCTCTGCCACCAAAGTCTTCGCTTTTTCGATAGATTCGTTTTCGTTCATCTGGTCAATTTGAGGCGCTTGTTCCATATTCTTACCTTCCTTGCTCAATGATTCTTTGCGTTGTCTTATGGTGGAATTTAGCGACCTTTTTTAGCTCTGCACTACCCCTCCTCTCAATAATTTGCCGAGCGGGTTGAATTACTGCATCAGACGCTCCTTTAGGCAAGGCAATGCCGTACTCCTGGCTTAATTTATCCACGCGTGTCAAAAATCGATCGCGAGCTAAGATTGAGGCTGCTGCCACCGCAATGTACCGCTCACCTTTGGGAGTCTGAATGAGTTCCAATCGTCTGCTCTTCTCCATAAGTTTAGAAAGTATTAGCTTTTCATCTCCAAACTGGTCAGCTACAGCATGGGTGCATAAATTTCTTTCAAGGAGGCTCTCAATGGCCCGTGCATGCCCCCATGCCAACAGGTGGTTAAGATTCTTTCCCTCTTTTTTAAACTGCTCGTACAATTCATTATATTTTTCTGGTTGTAACTCTACTTCTACAAATTTTCCGTTACACGTCACTCGAATCTTTGCCGCCAACTCCCGACAACGGTTGTCAGATAATAATTTGGAATCCTTAATTCCCATAGCCTCAAGCTTAGCTTTCATCGCTTCGTCCACCCAGATCCCTGCAATAACCATAGGACCAAAATAATCCCCTTTCCCTGATTCATCTGTTCCAATATGCGGGAATGGAATGTCCGCCCGATGATTTGCTTCCAAAGATCCTTTCTTCGATGTCAAGCTTTCTTCTGCCCTCCGTCTTACGTAGTCGTCAAGGGAAAGCTGGGCATTGGGATATTTGAGATTATATAAAGTAATCACAATATCGAGGATGTTCTTGTACAACTCTCCCCCAATGCCTTGCAGATGCAATTTCCCATTTGTGTATTGTTTTATTGCTATCTTCTCTTTCCCATTTTCGAACCGGTTCGAGTAGTCGCAGTATTGTTCTTTTCGGAATTCAACCGGTCTCAACTCGTCTAACTTCCCCCTTATCTGCTGCCTAAGCTCAGTATCCTTGATTAAAAAGGTTTGTTCAACTTTTTGAATAGGAACCGTCGATTTGTCGAAATCTCCAAGCTTGTTAAGCAGCTCCTGAAATTCAGCTATCAGATGTGCCTTGGGGGAGTGGGCACCGGAAGCAAAGATCGTCACCTTTAACTCTGGCGGATGCGGAGGCGATGCAGTAAACAGCGACCCGTCCTGAATTGCCTCCGGTGAGCTCAGGTCCCACCCACGATCTTGGCAATAACCTTTCAAAAAATTTATCTTTTTGACCTGGCGCGAGTCCCCGATGATAGGTTCAAGGGAAGATTGCAATTTCAAAAGAACATCCACAATGTCAGTAACATAGATAATTTTCAATTTTGCATTGAAGTTTTCGCCAACGTCCAGCGTATTCTCTTTTGGAATGAATACACGGCGGCATCCGAAAAGTAAGGCAGCGTCCAGTTTTGCATTAATTCCCTCAACAGAAGTGACCTTATACTGACTACCCTCAAGGTTTATATTTCCGGTAAACGCCGTGTAAGGGTCAATGGCTTGCCTGGCGGTAGCGGTATACATTCCAATAGCAGCTGCCAATCCTAAAGAATTTCCACTATACTCCGCTTCAGTAACGTCCAAAGAATATGTGACGCCATATGTTTTTCTGAGATAGTTATTGCTGACCATCGCAAGTCTGGCTCTATTAATTGCTGATTTGAATTCCTCGCTCCCACAGACAAGGCAGTGTATTTCACCGCTTCCATCCTGAAGCTGAATAGACAATGGAATGAGCATGCCTGTGTTGGTTGCGGTGCTAATTAGAAGGGCATTTATCCTTCCCGGAATTTCTTGAACCCTTATGGAGGCAATAACTTGCCTTAGGTCCCGTTCTTTTTCTCCAAAATTAATACCTATATCGTTTTTGAGATGTTCCACAAAGGCATCAAGTTTTTCCGATGCTGAATATTTGCTCAATCTAATTTCTTGTAAGCGGTTTAGGGCTTTGATTTTTAATAGGGCGGCCTCATCAGCATGCGTAACTACGATTAATTTGTCATATAGCTCTTCAGGCGATACTTCACTAATAAGAGCCAAAAAAAACAAGTCGTTTATCTGTTTAACGGTTATGGTACGGTCTGCAATTACCTTCATTTGCTGGCCATATACTTTTTCTGATGGCCGCTTGAATTGAAAAAGTCTGTCCAATTGCAGATGAACGCTCTCGTCCCAGAGATTTTGGTAAAAGTCGTTAGCGAAAAGAATTTGACAGGCATTGTTGAAACATTCATTCAATTCTGCTTCCTTTTCATCTCTTTGGAAGGACAACAGAAGTGAGGCTTCACGAAGAACCTTTTTCAACCTCATAAGAAGGTTAATGAAATCATTTTCTTCCATCTTGCTCTCCGTTCTTCATTCTTATTACGATTTTAGAGATGCTTGGACTTGTATATTCTGTTTCAGAAAGAAGCAGAATTCGGTTATCTTGAATTCTTAAACCCTCTCTGTTTATTACTTGCTTATTATTCATGAACAATTCCACGTCAAATACATTTAGACTGATGGCGTTTTTGACAACATCTACGGACAAAGAAGCATCACCGTAATCATACTTCAAAATCCCAACAAAATTCTTGTCTTCCGTTTCCAGAAGGTAAACTTCACGTTCTTCTGTTTTTGCGGCCAATTTATACTGAGCACTTGATTGATCCGTAAAATAAATTGGGTCCACTTTTCGCGGAACAATAGTGAGGATTGGCGTCCCGGGAGGAAGATGTTCTTTCCTCTTCACCTCGCTCGCCTTTTCTACGTTAGGCTTGGAAGAATCGCCAAGTAAGAGCTTGGCTAACTCAAGTTTAAGATATTGGCTAATCGTGCGATTTTGTCCGCTTGCTTCCCTTTCTAAGTCTTCAAGATATTGTAAGCCGAGCATGTTGCGGATATCTTCACTTGTCAGCGAGCGTAGCCTTGGATAAAGCGGATCTGAAACAACCAAAGAGATCTGGGCTTTTGCTGGAGTTCCTTCCTTTGTTGGAAAATAGATAGAAATAACTTTTCTCTCATTTGCTTTCTCTCTCCATTTCTCATCATGAAAAGTCAACCCGTCTTTCACAGACCTCAAAAGAGTATTGGCATCCAGCGTCGCTAGCTGGCGGAATTCATTCTTCAACTCTTTCAAACTCTCTTCTTCTACTGAGGAAGTTCCGCAGTCCGCGCAATAAAAAGTTTTCATCCTCTTCAATACAACTTTGCCGCCAAGAATAGGAATATCAATCATCCGTCTACGAATTCGGGAAGACTTGCACCTCTCACAAACATATTCGGGTCTGGTAATCTCAAGTTTTATTCTTTCACCGGTTTCTAGCATCTCAGAAGAATCATGCTCATCCCAGTATTCACAAGACTCTTCGTCAATCAAACGTTCCTGCTCTTTATTATTAGGTAGCTTTAGTGCTTTCACTGTCTCCTCCTTTTATATTCAAAAAGGCCTAACCTTCTAACGGTCAGCAAGGTTTTTCAATAATTAGACCCTTGACGTTTTCTAAAAGCTCTCTTTTCTGATTCCGTCATGTCCCTCGCCGTCAGCGGTACGAAAACCCCTTGGGATTCTTCCTCCAAAACAATAAGTAGATATCGCCCGGCACAACTTTGGCCGCACACGAGATATCGAATTTTACCGGATTTCCGTATCTCTGGGTCTCCCTCATGGATAACCTCCTCCACCTCATCTGGGGTTACGCCATGCCTTTCAATAATCTTTTCCACAATGTGATCTTTCCAATGTAGGTATTCAATCCGCATTCATAATCCTTACCACCAAAGTTATTTATTCTATTATGTAGGATACTACAATGTAGGTTAATTGTCAAGTGTTTTTTTAACTTTTTTGAAAAACGACTTAGATAAGGGCTAGAATGGTTCCGTCGGTTTCGAGCTAGATCGGATTAACCATTTGATTTTACAGATTAATGCCCGGGACATGGGGCTTTTTTCGCATTTAGAAATGTAATTTTGCCTTTGGATTTGGATCTCCAAGTGAAAAAAGAACGGGGGCACGGAAGAGTTTCTGACGCTGGATTAATCTATCCCACCTTCCCTCCGTTAGTGTTTTTTGTTCTGAGAATTCTCCAGGAGAGCAATTAGCGCGAGGGAGGGGCATCCGACTTTTTATAGCTGATGGAGATGCCGGAGCGGCTGGAGCGGTCGATTGTTGTTTCGTAGTTTGGAAGGCTCTTGATATAATCAAGGAATTCCTTTACGCCTCCAAACGCGTCAATCACATTGTGTGCCGTAAAGCAACCCCCCATGGCCAGTTTCTTCTCCACATCTTTGAAATATTGCGTATACCATTCCTTATCGGCATCCGAAAAGACAAAGTCAAACGGTCCTTTTAACTCCTTCACCAATTGATGGGCATCCCCCAACCTGGCATCGATAAATTCTTCTACCCCGGCCTTTTTAAAATTCTTAAGAGCAGTCTTGTAGCGGACTTCGTCGATTTCAATGGTGATCAGCTTGCCGCCTGTCTTGCTCAGTGCCCAGGCCATCCATATGGCGGAATGGCCCGTCGAAGTACCAATTTCCAATGCACTCTTATAATTGTTCTTGATGATTAGGTTGTACAGGACTTTGCCGTCTTCGTAAGGCACATTCCAATCGTGCCAGCGCCCGCGGTTTTCATCCAGAAATTTTTGTACTTTCAGATCCAGTCCTTCCGAGGTCCGGATGCTTTGTGCATCGACCGAGGCCATCGTACCAATCAACAAGATGGATGTAGCGAGGCAGGTAATTAAAAATGTCATTATGCCACAACCAGTCTTCATCAGTAATACTCATCTCCTTGTTCGGTTCCGTCGAACAGCTTACTTGGTTCAGGTACGGCAGCAGTTTTGCACCCGGTCTATACTTGATGGGATGTTCTTGGTAATGTCTGTGTTTCGCGGTCACTAACTTGAAATCACCGCTTGCTAACAGCAAGAAGGGTAAGGAGAGCAACAAAGATCATACCAGCAGCAATCATAGGTGGTAGAAGTTTTAGTTTTGCCCTTCTCCACACTTGATTTCTTTCCTCTTTTATTCATCTTGAATCCCTCCCATTTTGTTCAAATTTAACCACGAAACTTGAAAATTCAAGGTTAATAAACGTGGACAAGAAATTGCCTTTTCATCCTTCGTCTCGTCTTCAGCGATTTACAGTACCAAATTTCAAAAAGGATTGCCATTCGAAATCTATATGATCAGAACAAAACTCCCTAACTTCCTGCTTCCAATAAGTTTGGGCCTGTTATAAAATACGAACCAAGGTAATACGGGCTGTCGGATTGAGCATCGGTTATTCCATGATTTTGCGATGCCCCGCTCCGCTGGAACCCTACACCATGAATGAAGACGGGATGGAAAAGAAAGACTTCAACGATCTCAGGACTGCTGTCATGCTTCTGGAGGATCCGGGTGCCGGTATCCGGTTGATGAACCTGATTGGGTACCCCATCGAAGGAATGATCAAAGCGCTGCCGAGATGGATTGGACGACCGATTGGGAAGGCGGTCGGCAACGCGGTAGGGCAATTTTTCTATGCCGCACTCTCTACCATGAATAAAAAGAAATCCGGTAGACCCTTTCGATTCATCCATCAAGCGATGGTCGTCGCGAGCGGGGCCGTCGGAGGATTCTTCGGTCTTCCCGGCCTGATCGTTGAACTTCCGTTCTCAACAACGCTGATGCTCCGTTCCATTGCTGACATCGCAAGAAGTGAGGGTGAAGACATTTCCTCCGTTGATAGCCGTCTCGCATGTATGACTGTTTTTGGTTTGGGTGGAAGAGCAAGGGGCGACAATTCTGCAGAGACAGCTTATTATGCGGTTCGAGCAGCGCTGGCCCGCACCCTGTCGAAGGCTGCTGAATTTATAGCGGAGCGCGGGATGATGGAGGAAAGCACGCCCATCGCGATCCGAATGATGGCTAATTTGGCTTCCCGTTTCGGACTCTTCGTTACGGATAAGATGGCTGCGGAGATGGTGCCCATCCTCGGAGGACTCGGCGGCGCAGCGACCAATCTGCTTTTCATCAAGCACTTTCAGGCTGTCGCCCGCGGGCACTTCACTGTTCGCCGGCTGGAAAGAAAGTATGGAGGAGAATTTGTCAAAAAAGAATATGAAAGGGTGCTGAGAGAGCTTAGAGACGAAATCAAACAATAAAGAAGACAATTAGACCTGATCTATTCAATCTTCAAGAAAAACAGAAAGATTCCAAAGCTGATCTTCAGTCAGCCGGCTTCATCCCTTTGAGGGCTTCCTCAACCTCTTTCAGGACGACAGGATCATCAATCGTGGGGGGAACACCAAACTTCTCTCCGTCAGCCATCTTTCTCATCGTCCCTCTTAAAATTTTTCCGGATCGAGTCTTGGGCAAGCGTTTCACCACCACGGTCTCCTTGAAGCAGGCAAAAGCTCCGATCTGATCTCTCACCATCCGCACCAAGTCTCCGACTATAAGACCCGGCTCCTTCTTCACGCCGGATTTTAATACCACGAATCCCAGAGGAAGCTGCCCCCTGAAGCTGTCTTTTCTTCCGACCACAGCGCATTCCGCTACATCCGGATGTTTTGAAATGACTTCCTCCATAGCTCCGGTGGAAAGGCGATGCCCGGCGACATTGATCACATCATCCACTCTCCCCATGACGTAAATGTATCCGTCCTTATCGATGTATCCTCCATCGCCGCTGAAGTAATATCCCTTGAACATCTCAAGATAAGAAGTTTTAAATTTCTCATCATCCTGCCATAGGGTCAAAAACGTTCCTGGTGGAAGGGGAAGTTTGATGGCAACAATTCCTTCGACCTCTGCAGGAAGTTTTTTGTCGTTGCTGTCCAGAATGTCGATGCAATATCCGGGCACCGGTTTGGTTGAAGACCCTGCTTTGGTTGGAAGAAGTCCCAGGCCGGCATAATTGGATGCGATCGCCCATCCTGTTTCGGTCTGCCACCAGTGATCGATGACGGGTTTCTTCAGCAATTCGCTTGCCCAATAGTAAGTATCCGGATCAAGCCTTTCCCCGGCGAGAAAAAGGTACTTCAGATGTGATAAATCATACTTCTTAAGAAATTCGCCTTGGGGGTCTTCCTTTTTGATCGCTCGAAATGCCGTCGGTGCTGTAAAAAATGCCTTGACCTTGTGGGCAGAGATGACCCTCCAAAAGGCACCGGGGTCAGGTGTTCCAACAGGCTTTCCCTCATAAAGGATGGTGGTACATCCGTAGAGGAGTGGAGCATAGACGATGTAAGAGTGACCTACCACCCAGCCAACATCCGATGCTGCCCAGAACACATCTCCGGGCTCGACTCCGTAGATATATTTCATACTCCATTTGAGAGCAACAGCGTGCCCTCCGTTGTCACGAACGACGCCTTTGGGAATTCCAGTGGTGCCTGAGGTATAAAGAATGTAGAGAGGGTCCGTGGAGGAGACCGGTACACAATCAACAGGTGATGCATAGGCCAAGACCTCCTCCCAATCGTAGTCACTCTCGCGGTTTAATGAAGCCCGTGCCTGCGGACGCTGAAAAATAATGCACTTTTCTGGTTTGTGTTTTGCCAGGTCAATGGCTTTCTCAAGGGGAGGTTTATATTCGATTACCTTTTGGCCCTCCATGCCACAGGAAGCAGAAATAACAACCTTTGGTTTGGCATCATCAATTCGGATTGCGAGCTCGTTGGGTGCAAAGCCGCCAAAGACTACTGAGTGGATGGCACCAATCCTTGCACAAGCCAACATGGCGATGATCACCTCCGGAATCATCGGCATGTAGATGATGACCCTGTCCCCTTTTGTCACTCCAAAGGAAGAGAGGACTCCCGAAAATCTCGAGACGAGATCCAACAGTTCCCGATAAGTTATTTTTCGAACCGTATTGGTCACCGGGCTGTCATAGATCAGAGCCACTTGCTCCCCCCTCCCTGACCGGACATGATAATCGACCGCGTTATAGCAGGTATTGAGCTCCCCACCTACAAACCATCGATAGAAAGGTTTATTGGAATCATCAAGAACCTTGTGGTACGGTTTGGACCATTGAACGTCTTGGGCTGCTCTACCCCAAAATTCTTCAGGGTTGATGATTGATGCATCATACTCCTTTTGATAATCTCCCCGCATATCGACCTCCTTCAGTGGGTTTTGCGTTAACGTTAACACAATAACAAATCAAGAGATCTTTTGTCAATGATTTTGTTGTCATACGGACCTCTAAGGTAATTTTAGTGAGATTAATATCAGGAGTGGGACTCTCTTCATGGACAACTTGCGCTGCTTCTAACCCTAAGGTATATTTAAGAATCGTTCCAGGAGGTCCCTCGAAGAATTTATCCGATCACCGACAGAAGGGAAAACAGATGAAGAAAGAACTTACCAGACATATCAAGAGGATGGCTTTCAGCAAAGGCATTGACTTGGTTGGCATTGCCTCCGTTGAGAGATTTCAGGGCGCACCAAAAGGCCATCATCCTGCAGAGGTCTTGCCGGGCTGTGAGTCAGTCATCTCCCTCGGGAGGCGTTTTTTGATGGGCATGATCGATACGCTAAGTCCCGCCGCACAACGTTTGAGTTACAAACACCATACGTTTGCTCACCTGAACGCGTCAAATTCCCAGACAGCCTATGAGATAGCCCTTTTTTTAGAAGACCATGGATATGCCTCGTTTGTCGTTCAACCGACAACCCCCTATGAACCACAATCCAGAATGGGGGTTATTTCCCATCGTCATGCTGCGGTATTGGCGGGGCTGGGTGTCTTTGGAAGGAACAACCTGGTCTTGACACCTCAATTTGGTCCTCGAAATCGTTTCGTATCGATCCTAACAAAAGCGAAGTTGATCGCAGATCCGCTGTCAAAAAAAGACCTGTGCACAAAGTGTGACCTTTGCCACAAGATGTGCCCAGCTCAGGCATGGGATTCCAAATCGGGGAAGTACTACAAGTCCGAATGTGCCCATTATCAATGGTGGGACAGAAAAACTCAGGAATGCGATAAGCCTTGCGGAATGTGTATCAAAGTCTGTCCAGTGGGTATAAAGAAAACAAAGAAATTCACCTCCAGCCATGGAAGTGTTGAAGCGTCGTGAGGGATATTTGGTTTGATGGCGGACATCCAGAGCTGAGTGATCGATGAGATATTTCAGAAAATCATTTAACTGCTCTGAATGGGTCCCCTCCGACTTATCCCCGCCCGATAAAAGGCATCTTGGTTGCCATGATGGTCATGAACTGTACGTTTGCATCCAGCGGCAGACTTGCCATGTAAACCACCGCACGGGCCACATGCTCAACATCCATTGTTGGCTCAGCGGCCATGACCCCGCTCGCCTGCAATGCGCCCTTCTCCATTCGCGCGGTCATCTCAGTCCTTGCGTTTCCAATATCGATCTGGCCGCAGGCAATATCGTACTGGCGTCCATCAAGGGCCGTTGCCCTCGTAAGCCCCGTGATCGCATGCTTGGTGGCGGTATACGGGGCAGAGTTGGGTCGCGGCACGTGAGACGAGACGGAGCCGTTATTAATGATGCGTCCTCCCCGGGGGGTCTGACTCTTCATGATCCTAAACGCTTCCTGGGTACATAGAAACGCTCCGGTCAGATTCACATCCAAGACAGATTTCCACTGCTCATAAGTCAGATCCTCCAGAGGTACGGGCGGAGCGTCAATCCCCGCATTGTTAAACAGCACGTCGACCCGGCCGAAGATCTCCTTCGCCTTGTTGAACAAAGCGCGCACAGAGTCAGGCTTGCTCACGTCCGTAGGCACGACCAGTGCTTGCGACCCAAACGACACGGCTTCTTTGAAGGCCTTCTCTAAAGGCTCGATGCGACGTCCAGCCAGGACGACGGAATATCCCTCTCGCAGGAGAGCGAGCGCGGTACACTTCCCAATTCCAGCACCCGCTCCAGTAACGACGGCAACTTTCCTGAGTGAGCTCATCTGCTGTTACCCCCTTCTAGGTGTTATCGAGGACTGAACCTGGGTACATTTTGGTCATCGAATTTTGCGGCTTTGATATGTATCATTCTCAAACATTAAAGAGGGAAAGGTTCAGTAGAGACTTTGAAAAGGCGGCTGAAGATAGTCCTCCCCAACGGAAAGATAAAAAATCTTACAAAGAACCAGACCCTCGTTATCTCCAACGACGGAGATAAGGGTAGTGGAAAGGATAATAACCAAAGTAATAGGGATATGAATAATAATATGGGTAATAATAGGACCAAGGGTAAACATACAACTCGGAATAGGGTTGTTCCTCCTGGTCCCGTTCAACTTGCGCGTACTCATTTTCGACATTTGCGATCAAATCCCGGTACACCTTTAGGGCCTCATCCCTCTTCATCGCTAACTTTCCTTCATCCGCAGCTTCACCGATCGCATTCTCCAGCTCTGCAATCACCTTCGGCGTCAAGGGGTAATCGGCAATCCATCCGTTCTTGGGAAAAACGCCCACGGAAGCCAACTTGCTCTCGGCTTCTGCCTCGCTCTTAACCTCTCCGACCTTCAGTGCCTCGGCCAGTTTCACTGCAAAAAAACCCTCACGGACCAGTTTCCTTTGAGCCGGGGGAGCCTCAGGTCTGCCCTGGCCTGATGGCGAGTAATAATACCCATACCCCTGCCTTTGTAAATGGCGACACTGGGTATTGACCACTCTGTCCTGAGAAAAAGTGATTGAACAGGCAGAATTAGAGCTCAAAAAATGGTATTCCCAGGTTTCAATCGTCTTTCCATCGACCGTCTTAGAGGTAATCAGGGGTGTTTTTCCCCACAAAGAGACCACTTCTTCTTTTGTCATGTTAGCTTTAATATCTGAAACATGACGGGGGTGGCATGAAGATAAAACGAGAACAAAAACAACGAAAAGAAACAGAAAGATGATCCCCTTTCTTTCCATCTTTTCCTATCTCCCTTCTTTCTTTTTCAGTTTTTCCCAAAGCCCGTTCAAATTTAACCTAAGTGCCTCTTCAAAACAAGAAGGTGCTTGACGCTACAGACCGATCCATCTCCGAATACATTTTACCTATCTCTACCCCCTCTTCCAAAATGATTGAAAAATTCAGCTGGAATTTTACAACCTAAATCTTCTGCCTTTTTTATATCTCCTCTGGATTTGTCGTATTCGCCTTTAAAGAAATAGGCCTTGGCGCGACTCCAGTAAACCTCACCAAGCCTTGGGTTGATCTCAAGCGCCCGATTGAAATCGGCAATGGCTTGATCGTATTGCTCTCTACAACTATAAGTCACCCCCCGCATTTCGTAAGCTTCCGCATACGCCGGGTTGACCTCGAGAGATTTATCAAAGAATAAAATCGCTCGGTCAAACTCCCTCTTCTGTAGGCAGGCCATTCCGATTCCGTGATAAAACCAGCTTTCTTTCGATTTCCTCTCTTCTTCTGTCTTCGCCGGCATGACGTTGAAGTCCCTCCATTTATTCCTGAGGACTTCTTTTCTATCCTCCGGGGTAAGCCAGTACCACTCACTGCCGTAGGAAGGCCTTGCACCTCTCATGACCCAGTCGTTGGAATGGTGTCCCTTCTGTAAGAGAAAGGCATGAAACAGCTCATGCAGAAGGATATAGGGATCCAGCTCTCTGACGAAGAGATACCTCCAGAAGAATGTGTCGGTTGCCCCCAGAGGCAATTTTCCGCCTGCAATGGGGTGAACGAAATAGACGAACGTGAGTGCGACATCAAACTGATCCCTTTTGTTCCATGTGTCGGCGGCAATCCTCATCTCCGTCTTGATGATATCGTCCAGTTCATCTTCCCATTCGATCTGGTACCAATCTTCAATTTCAAGCCTGATCCCAACTTGCCTCTCCACAAGGCGCGAACATTTTGAAACGAATTTTTCAATTTCGTCTTTCCGATAGGACCCATCGCTGATCAGAAGAAGTTTCAATTTCCGGACCGGTTCGTTTTCAGCTCTAAATTCAGGGCGGTCCAGCAGTGGCTTGACGCTTCCGCTATAACAGCTGACGAGACAGAGCAGGATGGGGAGAAGGTGGAGTATCTTTAACTTCATGACCTATTTTGCAGTTCGATTTCTTTCCGTTCGAGGTGTAGATTTGACTCGGTCATCACCGAAAATTTACTTCATCGCTTCCAGTTTCTTTTTCGCCATGTCCGCTTGTTCAGAATGGGGAAATTTTTCGATCACACGCTTGAGAAGATTTCTGGCATTCGTCTTGTCACCTAATTCCAGGAAGGCCAGCGCCTGCTTAAATAAAGACGCTGAAATTTTACCCCCTTCCGGATACTTGGTGATCGCTTTTTCATACTCCAGGATAGCTCTCTCAAAATCCTTTTTTTGATAATAGGTCTCCCCAATCCAAAACTGGGCGTTGCCGGAAAGCTCGGTGTTAGGGTACTGCTTGAGGAATGCCTCAAATTTCTTTCGCGCCCCCTCATAGTTTCCCTTCTGAAAAGCCTCATAACCGTCTTTATACAGATCCCCCATCCCGGCGGAGAGCCCTTTGGTTTCGGCGGAAGCCTCTTTGGCCGGACTCGACCTTCCCGATTCCGCCTCTCTGATCTTCCCTTCCGCTGCCTTGAGACGATCCTCCATCTCTCTCATTTTTTCTTCCTGGATTCTATTCTTCTCTTCCAGGTACTTTCTCCGCTCTTCTAAAATCTTCAGTCGAACCTCGACATCTTCCTTGACGCGGCCAATCTCCTTCGAGGGCTTTTTGAGGTAATCCTTATACTCCTCGATGCCCGTGGAGAGAATTCGAACTTCGGATTGAACACTCTCGATCCGGAAGAGAAGCTCCGCCTTGAGTTTTTGGTTCTCTTCAGATAGGGCGGAGACCCTTTTTTCTAAGGACTGATTCTCTTTTCGAAGCGTACCCAGTTCCGAATGGATTTTGTCAATCTCTCGATCGAGGACCTGCACGTCTTTCATGCTTGCCCATCCCAACATAAGCATCCCGATGGGAAGAATGACCAATGTTCTCATCCTGCCGAATGTTTTCAACTTATCCTCCTTGAATAGCAGTCCCGGCGATGATCGATGATCTGTTTCACATCGACATGAAATCACTTGGATAACACGACAAAGTGAACTCTGCGGTTTTTGGCCCATGCCTCCTCACTATGGCCTGTGTCCAAAGGTCTCTCCTTCCCGTAACTGATCGTGGAAACACGATCCGAGGCAATGCCAAGGGAGACGAGATACTGTTTTGCGTAGTTGGCTCTTCTTTCCCCGAGGGCGAGATTGTACTCGATTGTCCCCCTTTCATCGCAATGACCTTCTGCCTGGATTTTCGTCTTAGGATTCTTTTTCAACCAGGCGGCGTTCTCTTTCAAGATTTCTTCATCCCCTTGACGAACCTCGTATTTGTCAAAATCGAAGTGGACGTCTTTGAGCAGTTGCGTTTCGAAGACCTCTCCTTCAATCCCGCGTTCTTTCTTCGCAACCAAACTCTTTTCGAACTCTCCTCCAGCGGCTTTTTTAGCCTCCTCTTCCCTAATTCTTGCTTCTCTTTCTTTTAATTCCTGTGCCTCTCTTGCTTCTCTCGCTGCCCGTTCCGCCTCAAGTCTGCTTGCCTCTTCTGAGCTCTGCCCCGATGCCCTATCTCGATTAAGGACTACTTTTTTCTTGGCACACCCCCCCACCAATAGTCCGAGGCAGAGCACAAAAACAAAAACGGTGACAATTTTCTTAGCCATGATCAGCCTCCTTTGGAGAAATGATTTGTTGCTCATTCCTTTGGGGTCATTATGTATCATGGATGAGTCAAATGCAACCCAGATCCGTTGGCCCCTCCGTCGGGGAAAAGGATCCGGCCCCTCTGGGCCGGACCTGAATAGGAGGGACATGTTCTCTTATTAGCCCGACCGGAGTCGGTTTTCTGCCAAAGAAAAGAACGGGGAAGCGCAAGCATGTTTAAGCATGTTTATGGATTGACAAACGCCTAAACTCTGTTATCTTACTACCACAGACTCGCAGAAAGGTTTTATGGGGGGGTAGAATGACAGTAAAGATTATGATCGACCGGAAGGTGAAGAAAGGAAGTGTATCGGAGTTTTTGAAATTGCTTGAAGAATTGAGAGGAAAAGCAATTTCCGCCAAGGGTTACATTTCAGGAGAGACCTTGCAGGCCTCGGATGACCCTCATAATCTCATCGTGGTCTCCACCTGGCATAGTATAGAAGAATGGAAAAATTGGGAAAAGAATTCAGAACGGCAGGAGATACAGGCCAAGCTCGAAAAGCTGATGGTGAGGCCCACCAAGATGAAGATCTATGTGAATCCTTAATCTGGCCTTCCCGAAACAGAGAGGGGGCATGATTGGAGAAAAGAATATGATCGGAGGCAACCATGTCGCGCAGAATCATCGATATCTCTGTTCATCTCGAAAATGACGTCATTGCTGATCCACCGCCGTTCGGTCCGAAGATCCATTACATGGATCACGACATGACCTTCCCTCAGATGGCCCCTTTCTTCCCCGGCCTGAAGAAGGAGGACCTCCCCGACGGAGCCGCATGGGCAGTGGAGAAGGTCGAACTCACCACCCACAATGGCACCCACCTGGATGCACCCTACCATTTTCACCCGACGATGAACAGAGGCGAGCGTGCCATCACGATCGACGAGGTGAATCTCGACTGGTGCTTCCAGCCGGGAGTGAAGCTCGATTTCCGCCATTTCTCCGACGGTTACGTGGTGACGGCCAAGGATGTCGAGGCGGAGCTGGAGCGCATCCGCCATTCCCTGCGTCCGTTAGAAATCGTGCTGATCAACACACGGGCTGGATCGCGCTACGGCCAGGCCGACTATGTGACCTCGGGCTGCGGCATGGGATATGAGGCGACGATGTATCTATTGGAGCACGGCGTCCGAATTACGGGCACGGACGCATGGAGCTGGGATCCGCCGTTTATTTTCACCGCCCGGCGTTATGCTGAAACGCATAACGCGGATATCATCTGGGAAGGCCACAAGGCCGGGCGCAACACGGGCTACTGCCACATGGAGAAGCTCCATCACCTGGAGGCGCTGCCAGCTGATGGATTCATCGTGGCCTGCTTTCCGGTAAAGATAAGAGGGGGCTCCGCCGGATGGACGCGTGCCGTGGCGATTATCGACGATGGATTAACGGAAGCCACCGTTGCTCCAATCAAACCATAACTTCGGCTCTCAGGCCGAGGGGGCCGTCGACGTATCAATAATTCTCAGCCAGAACCTCAAAGTAAGCTCTGGGATGCTTGCAGACCGGACATTCATCCGGGACGTCTTTCCCTTCGAAGACATAGCCGCAATTTCGGCAGTGCCATTTCACAGAAGCGTCGCTTTTGAACACCTTTCCACCCTTCACATTTCTTAAGAGTTCCAGGTACCGGGTCTCGTGGAATTTTTCCACTTTTGACACGTTGGTGAAGGTCTCGTAGACCTCGTTAAATCCCTCTTTCTTCGCCACTCCCGCAAAATCCTGATAGAGCTTCGTCCATTCCAGATTCTCTCCAGCAGCTGCGGCTTTTAAGTTGTCGGCGGTCTTCCCAATGACTCCAGAAGGATAAGCCGCCAGGATTTCCGTATCTCCCCCTTGGAGCAGCTTGAAGAAGAGTTTGGCATGTTCCTTCTCGTTTTCGGCAGTCTCCAAAAAGAGAGCAGATATTTGTTCATAGCCTTCCTTTTTCGCCGCACTGGCAAAAAAAGTGTAACGGTTCCTGGCCTGCGATTCACCGGCAAAAGCAGCCAAAAGATTCTTTTCCGTCTTGCTTCCTTTCAATTCCATAATTTCCCTCCTTTTCAGTTCGAAGACAAGTATGACTTATCGGTTCAAGCTTTCTTCCTTATATTTCTCGGTCATAATTTTATCTCTTGAGGCTGAATTTATCAAATAAAAATGACATAAAAATGACCCTAGTCCAAGGAAGTGCCGAGAAAAAACCGAGGAAGGGAAATTGATCCCATTATTGCCAAATTTTCCGAAAAGGCTTAAAGTTTGTCTAATCTTTTGGAAGGAGGAGAGAAATGAAGGTCTTAGGAATTCTGGGAAGCCCCCGATTGGGAGGAAACAGCGACATCCTTTTGGAACAGGCCCTATCCGGAGCCAGGGAAGCAGGAGGCGAGACGGAGAAGATCGTCCTTTCCAAGAAGAAGATTTTCGGATGTCTGAATTGTGAAAAATGTAATGAGGCAGGAGTTTGCGCCGTTCAGGACGATATGCTGGAGATCCACAAAAAGATCCTCGAGGCAGATGTCGTCATCCATAGCGTCCCCGTCTATTTCTGGGCCATGACTTCCCAGATGAAAGCCTACCTGGATCGCTGGTGCGCTTTTTTTGACGCTGACTGGCGATGGCATAAGTCCTATTTCCCCAAGATGAAAGGAAAGAAAATTGGGCTCATCACGGTTTGCGGAGATCCCAATGCCTCGACAGCCGATCCTATTGTCCACAGCTTCAAAACGACTTGCCAATTTAGCGGGCTCAACTTCTTCGGGTTGGTGCAGGCTTCAGCTGCAAAGAAAGGGGAGATTGCCGGCAATGTGGGAATGAAGAAGGAAGCTTACGACTTGGGGAAAAAAAGCGTGACGAAGTGACGTCCATTTTCTTTTCCCAAGGAGGTTATTTTTTCCCTCGATACCGATTCTGGAGGATGACTTCGTCCACGATCTCGCCGCAAGAGATACATCTCCATCCAAAATAATCTTCTGCCTGGCCATAAAACTTTTCGTAGTTCATTGAACCTCCGCAACGATCACATTTCATACGTTTCGCCTCCCCACAATTAGGTTATTTTAATCTATTCATTGAACCATGAAATTTCAAGGTGAGCAGTAAAGAAAAGGATGCAGACCGGGAGATATAGGATTAAAGGGTTCGAGCTAACGCCTGTCTTCAATCGTGGCATGCTTAAGAGTCGAAGATTTCCCGCGGAAATCATAAGTGCTCGCCCAATATATGAGAATCAAATTGAAACATTTTCAGGAGTCTGGAAAGAAAAGATTGATAGCAGATACTGAAAGTGGTTGATATCTTAATTTAGAGTCTATAAAAAAGGGGTCCCATCTCATCCCCTCAGTTATCGCTTCCACAAGTCTTCACTCTAAGATAGCTCCGCAACCTGACGATTACTGGCAGAAACAGAGTAAGAAGTGTCACAAGGTTTTAATCGGCATAAGATGGTTTGAAAGAATATGGTAAAGTCAGTGATATGTTATAAGTGATGGATTGGCTGTCCAACAAAAACTTGCTTTCAGAAAATTTGACGATATCAAATATCGTAGGTTAGAATGAATTATCAATTGAGCAAAAAAGTATGGTTGAATATAAAATGCATCATTCAGTTTTTTTACTTCTCCTGTTTGCCCTTTGGGTAACGATGATTAACATAGAAAGTTCTAAAGTCATCGCACAGGAAACAAATCCAGAAGCTTTTAAGATTATAAAGGAAAAGGCGATCAACCCAAAAACTGGATTACCGGAAACTCTTGATCCCAGCCTTTTTAAAGGAAAGGCTAAGGAGGCTTACCAGATAGCAAAGAAGATTCCCGAAATTCTTTCACAGTTGCCTTGTTTCTGCGAATGTGAGCCTTATGGTCATGAAAATCTTTTAGATTGTTTTATTGATAGGCACGGAGCGGGGTGAATGATATGCCAAGAGGAGGCCCTCTTAACAAAAAGATTACATGATAAAAATATTCCCCCTAAGAAAATTAAAGAAGAAATTATAAAGAAATTTAAAACACTTTAGAACATTCTCTTACACAAAACCAAAATACCCCTACCATACTCAATTCCCTGAATAAGAAAGCCGTCCTGACTCCAGGTTCTAAGAAGATTCGCTCTTGACCAGTTAAAACCTTCTCCCCCCACAGAGTCAAGACGGCCATTTCCACTTCCCGCTACTATATAGCACAATTACCTTATTCTCAAATTGAAAATTTCGCGCTGATTTCTACTTTAAATGTTGTCCTGCATATCGTTCGTATAAGATCACTCTTTCAGGAAGTTAACTCATTAGACTTCTCCTCACCATTGGATTTTGCCAAACATCTTGGGTGGTTTCTGAAATATCCCCAACTAAACTACATCAGGTCCTTCTTTTTTTCATAGAGACTATTCAACCTTTTCGGACAAAGTCAAAGTCTCTCGTTTTAAGGGAGACGGGACGTAGACCAGGTTGATTTCTATCTTTCCCAGGACCTTCTCCTTGATAGCCTTCCTTGGCATCGTGGCATCCAAAGAACCTTCGGCAACTTCTTGAGGTTGAAGAGCCTTCCAAAACGGATAAACCTTCGACACCTTTTCTCCAGAACTAAAAGGAATGGGCTTCCCAGCTTCATCCAAGTAATCGAGCGCGACCCCCTGGATATCCAGGATATCTTTCGATTGATTGGTTATTTTGAGGTGGCCCTTTAGGCCAGGCGTCTCAACTATTTCTTTAGAAGCTGTGTCTACGCTCATGACAACTTGAAGGTCGCTAAGCTCCACAAGAAAATTCGGGCCCTTAAGCTCAGCCTTCGGTGGAACCAAATTCTTTGTGATTTGCTGCTGCTTGGGGGCTTCTACCTTCTTTTCTCCCTTAGAACAACTAAAAAATCCAATGGCCAGGCACAAAGGTATTAATACGAGGATCTTTTTGTAATACATACGCTATTCTCCTTTCTTGGTTAGAGGTTAGCAGAAATATCAGGCTTTTAGATCCAACGCCTCCTTTCTCGAAAAATGGTACAAAGAAAATAGAACCATCGTTTAGCTCAATTCACAGCCTCTTTTCATTCGCTATAATCTGGAATCCTTTATCAATAAGTGCTTCTGTCTCTTTCCAAAGATGCCTCCGACTTGGGCTTCCAAGAAGAGCGACAATAATTGTTTCTTTCTCACGTTCAGCAGTGCATACAAAACGATGTCCAGCCGTAAAGGTATATCCTGTTTTTCCCTAGGCAGGCTTCCCAGATCTTTTTTCCGCAATTCTATGTGGAATACTATATTTCACCAACTCAAGAAGCCATCCCTCCTTACCATAAGGCTCAATTTGCTCTTTTACCACCCACCCAATAGAGGGAGCATACCAAAAAGTTTCTCCGCCTGCCTGAATTCTTAAAGCCCTAAAAGTGCCCGCAGGAACTGTAACCTCTTCATACGTCCGTATGTTCATTGCCACTTTTGAAGTAGAAATGTGGATACCTTGTGAATAATCCCGTAAAGTATAAGTGCTGTTCCACTTCTTACCTACCCTTAAAGGCCACTTGAATACTCGGATGCATGGTTCAGCAGATTCCAATTCCTTGCCGTCTGCAAATGATCCAATCCAGTTCAAATTCATGTCATATATATCAAAATAATTCTTTCCTTCTCTGATCACATCAATCCAGTACGCTGGTTTCTTCTCAAACTCCTTTTTTCCCCTAACTACCATAGTCACTTTGCCAACCTTCCCAGTTGAAAGGTTGGTATCCTGATAAGCAAACCTTGAGCCCAGAACGAGAACTGGAGGATGATCAAGTTTCTCTTCCATAAGATTGCTCGGACTCCCACTATTTTTTGCACCGATATAGGCACCACCGGAACATCCCAGGTAGGTGAAAGTCAAAACTAAGATTACAATTGATCTTTGCACCTTTTCGAGCGTTCTCACCCTCTTTAGATTATCCCAATCCCTCGTTTCCATCTTCTCTCCATCTATGGTATTTTCTGTTAATGTTACTTGGGCAGACATAACCGCCTCCACTCGCGCCCTGCGAAGGTTTACCGCATCCGCTCCTCTTTCATTTCTTTGAAAAATGAACAATTTTGACGATTTGCTTCGGCTCTTTTTTAAGAACCTTGATACTGTTTTGAAGCGTCACATTTTCTGCTTCAAGTTTAGTAATTCTCTTCTGAAGTTTGATATTTTCCCTCTTGAGTGTCAGTATTTGGAGCTTCATGCCAATATCAGGAAATCCATCATCATCTTTTTTCACCTCAGTCCCTCCTTTTGTTCATCTCCGTTTTCCCTATCTTCTTCATCTCCCGATCCACCGTCCCCGCCCTCTCCAGAAACTCCTCGTTGGTGAGTATTCCATTCTGCACGAGCAATCTGGTAAGGGCTTCCAGTTGAACTACCTGAGACATGAGAAGTCCTTCAAAGGATACGATTTGTTTAAGGTTAATGGGGATTGCCATTGGAACCGTCTGTGGGGTTAATGAGTTCAACTAGTAACTTTAGCTCTTTCTTTTTCCATCAAAGAGGCGATCTCTCCTCCTAAAATAAGAACTGCCGACGAGTAGTAAATCCATAAAAAGAATATGGCTAAAGTGCTTAATGAACCATAAATCATCGAAAATCTTCCAGTATGTAGGACAGACCATGCAAATATTCGCTTCGCAATCTCCCAAAAAAGACTGGTAAAAAAGGATGCTTTTAGAGCGGTTTTGAAATGGATTTTCTTATTGGGAATGATTTTATAAATCAAAAAGAACATACAAAAAGTAAATAAAAAAGGAATTGGGTATTTTACAATAAATCGGAAGATCAGACTCATTTCTGGGAATGATTTAAAGTGATATTTTGGGATCACGGTTATTAACGAAGTAAAAACCATGCTTAATAAAAGAAAAATACCTGCCAGAAGAATCATAAAGAGATCGATAACCTTTCCTCTGACGATGTTTCGACCTTTTTCTACCTTAAAGACAATATTAAGTGCAGTCCTCAACGAACTGAATACCCATGTGGACGTCCAGATTAGCCCTCCTATGCCTAGAAAGCCGACGATCTTACGATCCCGAATGATCCTCAGAATGTTCTTCATGATCCTTGGGTCCAAAGAAGGAAAGGAATTTTCGAAATAAAGGCGAATATGATTTAATACCTCTTGATCACTATAGAGATAGGTGCCTACTAAGGCAAAGAGTAATAGGGCGATTGGAATCAAACAGATGAGGAGATTGAAGGTGATTCCAGAAGACAAGAAGAAACCATGGTCTTTATCAAATTTTCTTAATGCATCCAGCAGAATATGTAGATAGGCTCCGAACTTTCTCTTCCAGCATACTTTTTCCAATAGTTTCATGCGTTCGCCTACCTTATGATTCACTTCACAGAAAACATCTCCGGAGTTTCACAATATATTGACCTACGCTGGGAACAAACCCGGACCTTAGACTGTTCAAGAAGGTTCTGTTTTTTCTAAAAAATGGTCGTATACTTCAAAACCACTACTCAGAAAAAAGATCGAGGGAGGCTTTAAATCAGGGAAGAAGTGGATCTCCCTTGGGGAGGTTCCCATCCATTCATGGGAAGTGAAGACGGTCTGATAAAGCCTCCCTCGCTACCTGTGCAATGTGGGTTAATATCGTGTTTTGTGCCTAGCCAAGTATTGTTGGATGTTTTCCTCAACTTGCTGGGTGAATATTCGGATTTCTCTCTTTTAAATGCTCCACTGGCAAGAAAAATATGAACCAGCCAAAATGATTATTACAGATAAAACCACAGCCATCAGTTTTATTCTTGGTACAGGGATGGATTGAAGGAAAAAGATGCCCCCAAGCCCGATACTTATTAGAATTACGATCCCTGAGGCATAGAATAGCCAAAAGATTTTGTAGAGCATAAGGCACCCTCGCGCTAATGTTTAACTTCATCTTACTGGACCAATTCGAACCTCCACTAAAGTCATCCCATACCATTTCTCGACAATCCTAATCGTGCAGGTTTTGTCAGCCTTTGAAAAACCGAGAATGGGCTCTTTTCCTTTAAAGCTTTTCACTAAATATCGGCCTTGCTTGTTTCAGCATGATCTAAGGATCTCTTATAAGAACCGATGAGAATTCGGTCATTCACATTACCTCCTCAACGGCTCTTTCCCTTGGGGAAAGCATCTGATGGATCAATTCTCTTAATTTCTTGAGCTGAATAGGTATTTCTAAAAACGCATTCGCCCCTCTTTCACGGGCTTCAAAATAAACATCCGCACCCTCGAAAGCTGTAATGACAACAACTGGAGTTTGAGGGTGAATCTTCTTCAATGCTGGGAGGATATCGAATCCGCTGAAACCCGGCAACTGAATATCAGTGATAATGAGATCAAAAGAGTCTGTCATAAGTTTCTTAAAAGCGTATGTACCTTTCTCAACAGAATCCGCCTCATACCCTTCGTCTTTAATAAGATCGATTAACAACGATCGGATCTCTTGGTCGCTTTCAATGACTAATATTCGTCCGGTATTTTTGTCCATGCTTGCCTTCCTGATACAGCATGATACAGACCAAGGGGCGAATAAATCCCTGTTATTTGGACAAGATGATCATATGGTCCCTCCGGTTCTTCGCCCAGGCCTCTTCGTTATGTCCAGAATCCAGAGGCCTTTCCTTCCCGTAAGAGATCGTGGAGATACGGCTTTCCGGAATGCCGAGAGAGAGGAGGTACTTCTTGGCACTGTTCGCCCGCCTCTCTCCAAGAGCGAGGTTATACTCTGTAGTTCCTCTTTCATCGCAATGTCCCTCGATCTGGATCTTCACCTTAGGATATTTCTTAAATAAAGCTGCATCCCCTTTGAGAATTTCCGCATCGTCAGGACGGATATCGTACTTATCGAAATCGAAATGAATGTCTTTGAGAAGAGAGCTTTCGGAAACAACTCCTTCTATGCCGGGCTCTTTCTTTGCTACCATGGATTTCTCAAATTCCCTTTGAGCTGCTTCTTCTCTTGCCTTTGTTGAACGTTCTGCTTCACCTTTAGCTACAGCTTCCTTCTTAACCGATGGTTCCTCTTTGACAACTGTTTTCTTGGGACATCCCATAAGAAACCCGATACAAAGAACGAGAAGAATGATGCTGAGACCTTTCTTAACCATAGATAATCCTCCTTTCGTGGGTTTTATCCTTGTTTCCTTTCAAGTTTTTAACAGATAGAGTTTTGTCACTTCACTCATATTATAGAGTTAGTAGCCCTTTCCCTGTCAGCCTTCTCGATCTCATCATGATAAGTTCGGATAAGATCCTTTCGGCTAATCATGGAAATCACCTTTTTCGAATCGTCTTTGCTCACCACCGGAAGCTCCCGAATCTCCGCAGCAGCCATCTTCTTCAGTGCTGTGTGGAGGCTATCGTCTGGGGTCACGGTCAATACTTCATCTGTAGCAATGTCTTTAGCTACGACTAAACGATGCATTTCTTTGTCCAGCATCACCTTCCGAACATCTCTTAGCGAGAGAATTCCTTTCAAGCGCCTTTCCTTATCCACGACAGGAAAATTCATCTGATTCGAACCTACAACGAGATCAATGATGCTATCCAGCCGCATATCTTCTTGGATCAGCTCTACCTTCCTATCTGCGGGCAAGGCATCTTTCACAGGTATATGCTCCAAAATATTTATTGAAAAGTCTCCAAGGTGTGCCGGGGAATCGACCCTCGTCGGTACCTGTTTTTCATACAGAGAAACTTCTCCCAAGAGAAGATAGGAGATGGTTGAGACGATCAGCAGAGGAACAATTAGGCCATAACCTCCTGTCATTTCAGCTACAAGGATTAAGGATGCAATTGGAACCTTTGCCACACCTGCAAAAAAGCCTCCCATACCTACTAAAACAAAGGCGCTGGGATTCAACAACAGATCAGGAAACAGGTGAGAGCAAACCGTTCCGTAGAACCCGCCCAGCATGGCCCCGATAAAGAGGGATGGAGCGAATACCCCTCCACTCCCACCTGAGCTAATAGTGAAAGAGGTGGCAGCGATTTTGGCAAAGGCCAGCCCTATCATCAGTTTCATGGGTAGGTTGCCGTCAATGGCCGACTGAATCCAATCATATCCTCCTCCCAACACTTGAGGGAAAAAGAAAGCCAATCCTCCCACCAGGAGACCTCCTAAAGCAGGCTTCAGGGATCTTGAAAGTGCAAGAGGTTTGAAGAAGCGGTCCCGGATACCGTAAAAGAAAGAAATGTAGATGAATCCAACAAGGGCGCAGAGCCCTCCGAAAAGAGCATAGAGTGCAAGCTCGCTTGGAGTAATGATGGGAACCAGACTTGGAATGTGAAAAACAGTTCCCCATCCGTAATAAAGGGTGTAAACTGTGTAGGCCACGATTGATGAAAAGATGGATGGAATGATTGCCTCGAATTCGAATTCTGGTCTGCGATAGAGCACCTCCGTAGCAAAGAGAGCAGCACCCATCGGTGCCTTAAAGATCGCCCCAATTCCTCCTGCCGCTCCTGCCAATAACATAATTCTACGGTCCCGTTCGTCCGTCTTTAGCAAGGATGCCAAAAAGGAGGCGAATCCAGAGCCAATTTGTGCAATAGGACCTTCCTTCCCTGCGGAGCCTCCTGAACCAATGGTTATAGCGGAAGCAATCGTTTTAACAAAAGGAACCCTCTTCCGAACGATTCCTTTTTTTCTATGAAAACTTTCGATCATTGCGTCAGTTCCATGTCCCTCGGCTTCAGGAGCAAATTGAAATACAATGAGCCCTGAAAGTAGGCCTCCAAAGGCAGGAATCCATAGGATCATCCAGCGTTGCAGAGAAATGCCTGCCAAAAAAGTCTCATGCAACTCTGCCGGCAGAAGTAGCGCCATAAGGTCTTTCATGAAGAATTGGGTGCCCCGACTTAGGAGGAAGTTAAATAGTATGGCTCCGAATCCCGACACCACCCCAATGAGGACGCCTAAAAAAATCCACCGCCACAACCACCTCATTCGGCGGGGTGAAAAAGTCTGAGAAAACTTATTAACGACAGACATCATTCGAAATAACCCTCGTCTGAATTCCTGATAACGGCCTATTCTTGATCGAAAAAGAAAGTGGCCTTTACGTCTTGGACCTCCATCACTTCTACCAATTTCTGAACTGAATGATGAATCGAATTCAGCTCTTTCCTCTTAAGCCTTCTTAGCCCGTAAATCATCTTCCCTTGGATCGGATTGGGTGCTCTTTTTACTAACCCTTTCCCCTTAGACGTCAGACGAAGCTTAATGACCCTTCGATCAGTTTGATCCCTGTCTCTTTCCACAAGGCCTTTCTTCTCCAGCCGGTCAATTAAACCCGTTATTGTACTGGGATGTAGATACATTCTTCTTCCCAGCTCTCCCAGGGAGAGGCTCTCATTCTGCGAGATCGTTTTAAGTGCCCAGAGTTGCGGGCCTGTAGTCCCAAACTTGTCAGAAACATCATAGGAATAATCTTGAATGGCTTTAAAAATTCTCCGAAGGGACTGCATGATCTCCGTAATAGCAGTATCTCGACTTATGGACTTTGTCATTTCACCCCCGAGACTAATACTTTGTATACAAAATATTTATAAACAAACTATATTAAATTGGCTCAGGTCTGTCAAGAATAATTTAAGGAAGTTCTTGTCGGATGGTCGTCAGGAGAAAGTTCACGGAGAAAACTAAAGCCGAAAAAATAGCCGCTGCCATTATGGAAGTTGCCCGCACAGGGGGACCTGGAGATAGAATTGTCTGTATTCTCCCACTGGAAAAGATTTTCCGAATCGGGACGAAGTCCGAGATAAAGCTTGATGAAATCTGACCATTACTTCTGCTTTAAGAGATACTGGATGAAATTCGTCATGGCTGGCGATGTCCAATCCTTTTTGCGCGAATGTTTTTCCAACGATTCTACCTTCGCGGTTAATGAAGAAAGTTTCATGGTGTCCTTTAATCCGATAAGCCTTAGCAACGGACCCGTCTTTATCAATGAGAATAGGTATGGAGAGGTTAGATTTCTCCTTATATTTTAGTAAGTCTTTTTGCCTCCCTTCCACGGCTATGCTAAGAAAAACCAGGTCCTTGTCCTTAATCACCTCATCCAGTTTGTCAAAAGAAAAGGCCTGCTTCTGGCAAACCGAGCACGAAAGGGAAAAAAAGTTTAGAAGGATGACTTTTCCCTTGAATGCTTTGATAGAGACGATTCGTCCCCCCAACTCTTTTAGCGTAAAATTAGGAGCGTCAATAGGGGTCTCTAATTTTTGGACCTCTGCCTCAATGAATTGAGCAGCAGCTATCGAGACATTCCACAACAGGAAAATTAGCATAAAGAAGAAAACCATCGTTAAACGCCTCACTGTAACTCCTCCTTAAAAAAACTCATTTTTGTCTTGCTATATGGAAAACACATATTGGAAATTATAACCTATTTTGGGCGGGTAACCACAAGTACCAACAATCCCGCGCAGGGCTGTAAGGAGACACAATATACTAGGGAGAACCTCGAATCTTTAAACTCCGATACAGCTTGCCACTATCGGCACATTACCCAACTGAAGATATCAGATTCTAATCTTCAACCCCCCGGGCAAATTTCGGTTTTGAGTGTTTCAGCTTACTAAACGTTATTAATAATTATTTAAATTTTTTAATAAAGTTTCTAGCTTATCTGGGATGAAATTCCTCTTGGGATTAATTTCTTTAACCTCGTCTTCAGCAATTTGAATTGGCATGACTAATTTATCCCTTTTAAGAACTTGAACCCGATAGTTTTCATGCTTGTAATCCATTACTTTACACTTAATACTTAAATTTAAATGGATTATTACCCAATCTAATATTTCTTGAGCCTCTCTTATCTTTTCATCTTGACCCATTTGAGTCGCCCCCTTTTTTATAACTTCATTTTGCATTAGCGTTGAGATATTTGTTGAAATTGCCCCAAGAGTACAAGCATTTTGTAAACAATTATTTATTCGTTCCTTTACTTCACGGAGAACACCTCTGAAGTCCCCCGATATTTAGGTTTATATTGGGAAAAAACCCGAACCTTACACTGTGCCGAATCCATTTCGGGAACCTTCCATGCATATTTCCCCTTGTTGGGCACATTCTCTTCAACCTTTTTCCAGGATTTGCCTCCATCTTTCGAGAACTCAACCGTTACCATTACCCCAAATTCGGATTCCGCTGGTTCTGCTTTCCAAAGAATTTCGTAAGATTCCCCTGCCCTAAAGACGTCATTTGCCTTTGGATTCAGAATCGTTACACCTTGGTCTGGCAATGGCCTTGATGAACAACTTAAAAAAATTATCAGAAGAACCGCTGTAAATAATGATGCAATAACTTTTTTTTCCATAGAGCTCTCCTTTCTATGAGTTTTTCCCCATCCTTTCTCTCATGGACTTTTATGGGCCTTCTTAACGGGAAAGTCCTTATTCAGTTAAAAATACGAACCTGACCAGCACGATCATTCTTATCCCAATAACTATTAACAAGACCAGCATTGGAAGTGCTGACTCTTTCTTACTCTCTTTCTTCTCCATTCTATTCATCTCCTTTCTGACACCCACGACATACTTCCATCCTTATTTACATAAAATGGAGATAATGGTAATGATCCCAGCGATAAACACAACGATCAGCAACCATTCCCCAATAAAAAAAGCCGCTACCCGAAATTTTACTTTCGGATAGCGGCCCGACTATCCAGCTTTTTAACCTCCAGAAACATTAGATATTTCTGGACCCCAACACCTTCTCATTTAACTAAGACACAAGTACTAAATTATTCTTAAAATGTCAAGGATTTTTCATTCCACTATCGAAGTTAAATATACTCTCTTGGGATTATTGATTATTACTTGAAATCCGCACTATTTAGGCAAAGGTGCTGCAGGAAGTAACACACCCGATAGGGTTGAGAAGTTCCCCGCCTCCGATGGCCAGATAACTTGCCACCATACGCACCTTTGTGAAGGTTGCCATATGGAAAAGAAATCAAAATCCTAGATCTATTCCGTTTATTACCACTCGAAGTGTTGCGTAGAAGAGTGGAAATTGACGGTAGGAGGAAGAAGCCCTCGGGGAGGGGATATTCATAGTGAGATGATTTTACAGATTACCCTGTTACTTTTTCAGGACTTCGATGACTTCGATCTGGCTGAAAAGCCATTGCTTATCGAGTTTTCTTAAGACACATTCCAGTTCCCGGGTTTCGTCCATCTGCTCGCCGGCTGTCGACCTTCCCGTTATTCGCGCGGTCACATCAACTTTCGCTATTTCCTTTTCCGGAAAGATGATGCGAAGGTCATAAAATTTCAGGTCGAGTTGGGAGACATAGGAACGGGCACTCCCTGCATAGGTGGAAACCTCTTGCCGGGTATAGCTTCCCGAAAGAGATTGGTCCGGGATTTTCATCTCACAACGCTCGTCAAATAGGGTTCCTATATTTTTCATCTTCTGTAACATCGTAAAAGCATTTTCTTCGGGAGACTTTGAGACCCATTCCGACAGGAAAGCGAACTGCCTTTTTACTCTCTTCTCTTCGCTCGGGATGAGGGTGATAATAACCACAATTCCGGCAACCACGATCACCGCGCTAACGAGAAGATGTTTTATTTTCACCAGAGTGGCACCCCAATGATACGCCTCTTTGAAGTTTGTCCAAAATGATGATTTTCTATCGGCATATTCCGATTATCACCCACCACATAAACACAATCCTTTTCAACTCGTCGAGGAGAAAGATTCCAGCTACACGGATAACGGACATAGGGTTCCTCTAATTCCTCGCCATCAACCAAAAGCCTTCCCTCGCGAAATTCAACCTGATCCCCCTCCGAGGCGACCACCCGTTTCAGAAGCATCACTCTGCTCCCTGCTAAGCGAATCGCGACGACGTCAAACCTTTTCGGCTGCGAGAAAAGATAAGGCACTCGCCAGCAGAAATTCACCCCCCGGTTGTGGTAGGTTGGCTCCATACTGATTCCCTGAATGGTGAAGGGAATGCAGAGATGACCGAAAAAAAGATAGGCGAAGAGCCCGACCAAGAAGACCCTGATTAAGAACCTTCGTGTTAAAGAGGGAAAAAAGAATTGTCGAATCCTGTTATGGATGGTCATGATGTACGTTCCCCTACGTTCTCCATCCCCAGAGATTTTGCCTCAATAGCGACAGCACGGAAAATCATAGCCGATCCTCCGAGACTTACTAATCGGCCAGGAGACAGAGCGGCAGCTGAGGGAGGTTTAGAGCGGAACCTTTTAGCGAATGGATTCATAAGTTTGTTCACTGAGGAAACATCATCCTCAACCATCAAGTTTGTGACCCATAACTTTCAAAGAACCGCAATTCTAAGGTTTCCGAAGCTGGCTCTCTGTCCCTGGCTGCCATTCCGAGTTCTCGACAATAATATCAAATACGCCCGAACGAGTATAGCGCAAAGCTTACCAATCTGCAAAAAATCGGATGGAGTAAGATGTTAGAGTAGGCCAATTTCTTAGGTTATCTGAGATTTAAAGGAGTAGGAAGCCTCTTGTAATCATGCGGTGGCAGGTTGGTATTCACCAAATTCCAATGCATCATGAATCGTCTCTAACAACTTTTCAGGTTGATACGGCTTCATCAGGTAACCCGATGCACCAATCTTGTAAGCCCTGTCTTCTCCTCCAGAAATTCCTGTTAGGAAGATGATGGGGATATGATGGGTAGCGCTAGACTGTTTCAATCGCTCCGCGACAACGAAGCCGCCCCCTCCGGGTATCATAATATCAAGGATGATCAGGTCAGGTTTCTCCTTATTGGCCATCATAAATCCCTGAACGCTATCATAGGCCAATACGACGGTATATCCACTGGCTTTCAGCCGAAACTTCAATGCCTTCGCAACATCTAACTCATCATCGACCACGAGAATTTTTTTCTTCATCGCCTCTCCTTCTTCTTCACACTCCTATTCTTCTTCGTAATCCTCATCGGCCATCTCGTTGAGACGGCTGAGAATCCTTGTCTGGTCCTCCTCGGTTTGAATAAATATCTCTTTCGACAATTCTTCTGTCCACTGATCGAAGTTTTTCATTCCTCCCCCTTCCAGCCGTATTGAATTCGCAAATATTTGTATGAGCAATTTCTTTGCCAACTTGGGGAAGGTTGAAATAACTTGTTGAAATCTTTTGAAAATTGTCTGATAGGTCGAATTCCAAATCACAATCCGGATTTATAAGATGCCGTCAATTGTCACCTGAACGGCAAAATTTATCGTTCCGGTCGAATCGGGTTTAATCCCACTCGTTTTAGATAAATTTAGAATACCTTGGAGAATGCGAGATCATGCCCAACGTTCATCTTCGGAAAAGCGGAATTCGACAATGATAGAAGAACATAAGCGAAAAGGTCAATCGGGCGGGACGAAAGAAAAGAATCCAGGCGACGGTGTAGGATTTATGATAGAATGAATTGGAGGTGACAGAGATGAATCGGATCGTAGTGATTACCGGATCAACTCGCGGGATTGGTTTCTCGACCGCAGCCGAATTCTTGAAAAGCGGCGACCAGGTGGTTATCTTCTGTCGCCATAGGGTACATGTGGCAAAGGCAATAAACCAATTGGCAGGCTTTGGCCGGAGACAGAATATTCTCGGTCTGGTTGGAGATGTCCGAAATGAGAGGGATGTGAAGAGAATCGTCGCGCAATCTCTTAAACACTTTGGCAGGATCGACATTTTCATCAACAATGCTGGCATCGCAGCCTATAAAGAACTTGAGAAAATGACCCAAAAAGAGTGGGAGGATACCCTGGATACGAACCTGAAGGGATGCTTTTTCTTTATGCGTCGGGTCGTCCCCGTGATGAAACAGAGGGGAAGCGGTGTCATCATCAACATCTCCTCAGGCTTGGGCGTCTCTGGAGAGGCAAACTTTTCTGCTTACTGTGCTTCTAAGTTTGGCGTGATCGGCCTGACTCAATCGGTTGCCGATGAGACAGCCGATACAGGCCTTCGAATTTATGCGCTTTTGCCCGGAGCCGTGAACACAAAATTGAATTGGGATCTTGGCCTGGGAATGAAACCCTCGGAACTATTATCTCCGGAGCACGTTGCCAAAAGGATTTTCGAACTCGCAAAAGGAAAGAGGAGATCTGGTCAGTCAGTGACAGTCTACTCATAAGATTCTCAAAGCTTCTCGCTTTCTTCGTAAAGCCAGAATGCAACCTCTTTAACGAAGTTAGAGTGGATATGGACAAAAAGAAGAAAAATGGCGACGTTGAATCGCAAACCGAGATCATCGAGGGGACAGAGAAATTCGAGGTACAGGAAAAGCGAATCTTGATCCGTATCCCTGTCCGACACAATCCAAAGCTTCAAAAGATTGTCGACCATATCAATCAAGACGATGAGCTCTATACTCTCTGGCAGGTGATGAATGTCAATGCTGTTCAGCGTCAGGGGATGAGCGATCATGGCCCTGTCCACCTTCAGGTTGTCGCTAACATCGCGCTCAGGCTTTTGAGGTTGCTGGTTGAGAATAATGTCCAGCCTAGTGTTGTGACCGATCACAATCTTCCGCTCGAGGACGCTGAGGTGATCGTGACCCTGGCGTCGCTCTTTCATGATTTAGGAATCTCGGTCCACCGTGCCGACCATGAACTCTACAGTCTGTTTCTGGCTCATCCCAAAATAAAAGAGTTGCTGGAGGGTATCTACGATATTCCCACCCGGACCATCCTCGTTTCAGAAGTCCTACACGCCATCATCTCTCATCGAGCCGAAGGGCGTCCCCTGACCCTTGAGGCAGGCATTGTCCGTGTTGCCGATGCCCTTGACATGGCTGAAGGCCGCTCGCGGATCCCCTTCCAAGAGGGCCTGGTGAATATCCATTCGGTCTCTGCCTCTGCTATTGAAAAGATCCGGATTGAGAAAGGAGAGCTCAAACCCGTCCGGATTGTGGTATCGATGAACAACTCAGCTGGAATTTTCCAGATCGACGAATTGCTTAAGAATAAACTGGAAGGCTCAGGCTTAGAGCCCTATGTGGAAGTGGAGGCGATGATTGAAGGGGAGACGGAGAAAAAGCTCATCCACAAGTTTCGGATTTAGGGAATACAAAGATGATCTTCCAGACACCGGCAGGAATTTGGTGGGAATTCAGACCGAAGAAAGGAGTTAGGATGGGAGTGATGCGAGGAAAGGCTTTGGTAACAGGTGCAAGCAGCGGTATCGGAAGGGAAACGGCGAGGAGACTGGCCGATGAAGGTTTTCAAGTGATTGCCTTGGCGAGAAGAAAGGAACGCCTCTCTGAACTGGCGAAGCAAAATCAGAATGTCATCCCTAAGCCCGTTGATCTTTCAGATCAACAGGACTTGGAAAAATTCTGTCAAGAAATCTCGACCCTCCCCGATCCCATCTCAGTTCTCATCAACAACGCAGGATTCAGCGTGCGGGGGACTATTGAAGACGTGTCCGTTGCCTCGGTCAGGCGTCTCTTTGAGGTCAATCTCTTTGCTCTCATCAGAATCACACAAGCTTGCTTGCCCGGAATGCGGCGGCTTCGGCAGGGAACGATCGTCAATCTCAGCTCCGTCGTCGGAAAGTTCCCTTACCCGATGAGCGGACCCTATGCTGCCACCAAGCATGCTGTGGAGGCCATCAGCGATGCTCTAAGGATGGAGGTCCGTCCCTTCGGAATTCGAGTGGCGACCATCCGGCCGGGCGTGATTGGAACTGAATTTAATGACGTGGCCAACAAGTTGACGGGTGATCTCCTCTCTCGAACCGATCCTGATTATAAACCTGTTTACCAAGCTTATGGGGCAGCCATGGCTAAGCTTTTTTCCAACCTCACCATTCCCGGACCGGAGATCATTGCAGATCTCATTATGGAGGTCGTTCTCTCCGACTCTCCGAATGCGACTTATTGCGCTGGACCCATGGTTGATGAGATCCTTCGCCCGAGAATGAGGTTGGATGACGATGCCTTCTACCAATTTATGAGCGAGAAGACAGGACTGTGGAATTTAAAGGTTTAAAGGAGTGAGCGGTTAGATCAGCTTTTAAGGGTCTGGTGGACACCCAGAAGGATGAGAATTCCACCCAGGATTTGCTGGGGGAAAATCTTCTCCCCCATCATCAAGGTGTTGAAAAGAACAGCCCATATGGGTATGAAATAGAGATAGACCATTGATTTCGTGATCCCTATCCTTCCAATTCCCTCATACCAGAGGACATGACCTAACATTCCAGAAAACAGCACCGCATATCCCATTGCCCACCAGGTATTCTCCCATACTTGGCTCCAGATAACGGGCTGGGTCGAAAAGGGGGAGGCTATCCAGAGAACCAGTGAACCGATGATCATGCAATAGCTCATCAATCGCAACGGGGAATAGGTTTTTAGGAGCGGCTTGGACCAAACTGAAAAAAAGATGGCTGAACAGAAACCCGCTACTAGGGTCAAGAGATCGCCGGGAAGGGTTTCCAATGAAAAATGAAGCTCAGCAGTGGGTTTCAACATAACGAGCACGACTCCGAGGAGCGCAAGCAACATGCCCCAATATTGTTGTTTCCCAACAGGTTCCTTTTTCATCAGGTCGATATAAAGAAGACCCAAAAGAGGTTGGGTTGAGAGAATCAAGGCAGAATTGCTCGGAGAGGTCAGATTCAAACCAAGAGACCACAGGACCTGGTATAATCCCAAGCCCAGCGCTCCAACCAGGACGACCTTTCCCAAATCTTCCTTCTGGATCCGAATTTCCCTTTCCTGCCAGAAGGTAGCGGCCAGCAATAGGATCCCTGTAATGGTGAATCTCAGAGCTCCGAAAAGAAGTGGCGGGACGTAATCATAGGCTGATTTGACGATTCCGAAATTGGCTCCCCAGGTCAGAACAACGATCACGAGCAGAAGGTGACCGATTCTATAATCTCGTTCCTGAATCATTCGTCTACGTTACTCACAAAATGAACCAAGAATACATCCTCCCCCTTGCAGGGGAGGATTAAGTTGGGGGTACCCATTCTATTCACCCCTCCCTGCCTACCGGCGGGCAGGCTTTACGAAAGGGAGGAGTGACTTCCCCCTTTTCCAAAGGGAAGGTGTGAAAAAATTAAGCCATGGCCAAAACCGGAAGGATGGTCGGGTGAAGAAATTTTAGAGCGCCACCTCTTTAAATATAAGCAAAGCGTGGCTAGCAATTATCACGGCTCAGCTTTTCTGCCAGGAACGCTCACCCATAACCTAAGTGTGCGCATTCCAAAACTTCGGAGATCTGACCGTCCTTCCGGTTGTAAAGCTGAGGAAACTAATTTTTTCACATCTTCACGGGGATTGAGGGGTTTTTATTTGTCAATCCCGCTTACGACTCCAATTTCTTACAGAGCTCAGCCACCCGTCTTCCCAACTTGCGGCCGTTCTCGCTTATCTTCTCATCTGGAGCACCCACGCAAGCTACGCCGTAATGACCCGTTGCATCCATCGGATCTCCCACAATGATCATGCCGTAAATCAGTAGACACTGGATGATTGAAATGATGGTAGTCTCCTTCCCGCCCGATGGATCCCCGGAAGTGGCAAAAGCAGCTCCCACCTTATTCTCCATCTTTTTGCGAATGACTACAAATTCATCGAACACACGTTTTAGATCATAAGCCATAGCGCCGAAGTAAACCGGCGAGCCCGCAATAATTCCTGCGGAATCGACAAAATCCTCCTTCTTCACTTCTTGTGTTGATTTCAATAGGACTTTGACACCGGAGACGGATTCAACGCCTTCACCGATTCGCTCCGCCAGCTTTCGTGTGTTCCCTCCTTTAGAGTGGTAAAGTATTAGAACTTGCATGCGTTTTTTCCTCCTTTTGGTTGATTCGTTATTTTTCCAAATTCCCCAGCCGCCTTTTTAAGAAAGAAGGTTTGAAAAGATCGAGACCATGGATTAAATTAAAGCATTGTGTCGCAACACGCTTAACCGCGTATTTTTGTTGCTATCGCAGGTGAAGCTTAACCTCAATGAGCGCATTCTAAAGTTTCCCCTGCCTGCCGGTAGGCAGGGAAATCCATTCGTCCTTTCGGAAGGACGGCTGACGATTCCCATTCTTTCACACCTTCCAAGGGAGCAAGGGAAGCGTCGAAGTCCTCACGTCTATTTTTTCTTCAGGGCAGGATCAGAATAATAGGCAGTGACCTTCTCATTGCTATGACCCGTATCCGTTTGAATCCCAATGGCTAACAATCCCTCTGGGTCTGTCCCAAAAGCGGTTTTGTAATCTTTGCGAAGGTCCTGTCTTTCATGAACCCACTGTCCTGCTCTCCCTTCCCCGGACTCCAACACAAAAACCTTGCAGTATTTCTCGCCGGGATGATCAAAGATGTGACCTTTCGGTAAACGGCTTGCCCAGATATATTCGATCTTGAATCCTGAAGGTTCACCCCCAAACCCTTTGAATCCACTCTCTCTTCCAAAGACAACAATGACTCGCGCGGCAGTGTCGAAGCGATCTTTTCTCGTTTCAATCGCAGAATGAACCACATTCGAGATCTTCCATTTCCAAGAGAGAATTTCGAAATTCTTCTGTTTCTCGCCAACCTCCTTAAAGAGGGAGGCACTGCTTCCGAGGCTTTCTGCCTTAATGATCCCTTTTCCAGAACTTGAATATTGCGTGGGAGGCGTGGCAAAGGACGTGACTACCCTCCACCCCTTAACAGGCGACTTTTCTTCCTCAGGTTTCTCCGAAGGCTGCGGGCCAAAGGGAAGCTGGGCTAAGATCAGGATCAAACTGAGAGGAATCAATAGAATTTTCATTTATTGAGATTTTATATAACACATTTTATCAAATGCTTGAAAAATTGTGTAGACCCTGATAAACTGGACCCGATGAAAAAAAGGATGACGAATTGCAAGGTCCAATTCTTAAGCATCATCCTCTTGCTCTCCATCGCCTCGACCAGTATATCCAGTGAATCGCCCTCCCCCTTCCAACCCTTGATCCATCGCCTCTCAGAGGACGGGTTCGATTCTGTATTCTTGTCCAATTTGCTGATGGACGCCCGGGCCGAGTTAAATCCTTCTCTCATGACCATCTCTTTAGAATCCAGGGAAACAGGAGAGCTCTATGTCCAATTTCTAAGTAAGGAAGCGATTCTTCTCTCAAAAAAATTTCTTGATCAGAATCTGAAGATATTGAGGAGAGCGGAGAATAGGTTCCATGTGGAGAAGGAAATTATTGTTGCCATTCTCTTGGTGGAATCGAGATTTGGGGAGAACATCGGGAAATTCCGAGTCATCCCCACCCTGGCCAGCATGGCTCTCGCGGACTCCCCGGATCATCTCCAAACAAATTATCTTGTCCTTCGGGAAAAGGACCCGGACCTTTCTTATGAACGGATAGAGCATTTAGCCAGAAGAAAAGCGGATTGGGCCTACTATGAACTCAAATGTTTCCTGAATATCGTCCGGGATGAGAAGATCGACCCGTTAGAAGTTTATGGTTCTTATGCCGGCGCCCTGGGCATGCCTCAATTCATACCTTCGAGTTATCTTGCCTATGCGCTGAATCAGAAAGGACTCGAGGATTGGCTTTTCAATAGAGAAGCGGCTATCTTCAGTATCGGGAATTACCTAAGGTCGCATGGATGGAAAAAGAACCTGACGATTGAAAAGAAGAGGAAAGTCCTCTGGTGTTATAACCATAGCGAACCCTATGTGCAAACCATCCTCCAGTTGGCTCAAAAAATAAAGAGACGTTAATAGTAATGTCCCAAATTTTCTAATAAAGCTTTCAGCCTCTCGTCGATCAAGTTCTCCTTTGGATTGCTGCCTTTGATCCATTCCTCAGGGATTTGAACCGGCATGATTAACTTATTCTCCTTGGTAAGAAATTGAGTTCTATAATTTTCGTATTTGTAGTCCATCACTTTACAATTAATGTTTAGTTTCAACTGCATGATTGCCCAGCTGATTATTTCCTGAGCCTCCTTCACTTTTTCTTCTCGGTTCATCTAAATCCCTCCCTCCTTGCAACCCCATTCTGCAAGTGGTTCACAAAGAGAATCGATACGGATTCTCTTATCACGGAAAACACTTGTGATGTCCCACGGTAGATTGGCCTGAATTGGGAGAAAATGCGTATCTTACGCTGGGTAGAATCTACTCTTGGAACACCCTCCAGACATACTTCCCACTATTGGGTACATTTTCTCCACTTTTCAGATATGAGAAATATGGTCTTCTCCTCCACCCCCCTTCTCCCTTCGTTTATAAAGTCTCTCAAGAAAGTCCTTGGCCAAGTCTCTTCCTCCCCATCCAAAAGCGACGGCGAGTGCAAGAACAACTCCGCCAAAGATAATAGAGAAAGCTGCAATGATTACTCTCTCAGCAATGCCTAATTGATAGAGCGCCATGGTTAAGGAAAGGATGATGATGAACCATCGTACCGCCCGAGCGAGAATTTTCGCGGATTCCATCTGAGCATTCACTGCGGCAATCAAGGTTGCCTGGCCTAAAAACATAGAGATCAGATAACCGATTACTAAAATGATGATTGCCGCAAAAAGATTCGGGAGATAATTAAAAAATTGAGTGATTAAGTTTTGGGTAACTGATACTTCAAGAGCATTGATCCCCAAAATGAGAGTAATGAGAACGATGACCCAATAGAAGAACCTACTCAAAAGATTAACAGGGGAATAGGGTACCCCTCCTTTGGATAAGACATCAGACAAACCCCACTGTCTGCTTACCCTATCGAACTGAATCGCTTTTAAAAAACGGAACAGGAGTACTTTAACCGCCCAAGCGATGAAAAGGCCAACGATGAGAATCGTAACCATCGCCAACAGATTGGGCAAAAAAATTAAGACTTTTCCCAAAAATTTGTTGAAAGAATCTATGATAGCAGTCCTCCAAACTTCTCCCATTTCCTTCACCTCCTATTCTTTATGCTCCCAACGCTCAAGAAGATAGGGTTTCATCTCCTCGAAAAGCTGACACATGGACTCAAGCTTCTCTTCAACTTCATTTGCAGAACTTTTCTCATTCTCTTTAACAAATGAACCCACCCGACCTAAATAAAGAGGGATCATCGATTTTAATAAATGCTCACGATGAATTGATCCCTTATGATAGGCGATTGCGAAATCATAAACGATATGGACCCATAAGTCTTCGGGGAAAGAGAATGTCTTATCCGATAGTCTTGCAATGGATTCGAGCGAGAGAGCTGTCTCTGGAAGCAATACCTTTCTCCAAATCTCCATGAGATCCTCGACACCTAATCGAAAATTTCCTATCATCCGCTCCACACTGACAGAGACCGGCTCCAGTCCGACTTCATAATGGAAACCAAAGGTGGCGACAGGTTTCGATTTTTTAACTTTTTTCCAAAGATTCTCGTACTCTCTCATCAAACCAAAAACCGAAGACACGACTTGCGTGAACATCGGTCCGAGATCGCTCCCAGGGTCTTTGGCGTCATGAATCTTAGCGCCCAAGTATGACTGGCACACTTTATATCCTTCGGCGATAGCGAGGGTGGTCATCCAGATATCGATCCCAAACCGAGCGACGTCCGTTTCCCACACCTCCTTGGTCAAATAGAAACTCGCTAACTTCCCGGAGAAGCCAAAATCTCCCCCGATCGGTTGACGAATCCTTTTCCCGTAGAGTGCTCGAGTCAACGGATAGACAATGCTGTTGGTAATCGTTCCATCAAATTTATGTCTACCATAAAGAGGTGCAACGTAATCAAATTCTTCTTCATAGATTGGCCTGATAAGAAGTTCCATCCACTCCGGGGCAATCGACCTCAAGTCTGAGTCGACGACAGCACAGGCCTTCGCATTCAGCAGTTTGGCGGCTTCAAAGATGGTTCGAAAAGCACTTCCTTTCCCAGGAATGCCGTAATAAGGAGCAACGATTTTAGATATGGGATGAGCAGGATGCGAAGTAAGAATTGTTCTGAAATCCTCGATCTGCACTTTTTTAACTTCTTCCAGAGTACCATCCTTTGACCCACCATCTGAATTCATTAAAACAGCCTTGGCTTTTGGAAAGTATTTGGCAAGGCCCGCCATCACGGCCCGCACCACATGGCCGATGGTTCGGGAATTGTTATAACTCGGGATTCCTACCAATAGGTCAACTTCCCCGATCTCTTCCAATTGCCTCTGGAATGATTTCTCCATATGATTTCTCTGAATTTATATCCAACAACTCCCGAGTAACCCATCCATTCCTTCTTTATGAATGTGTTCCATCACCTTCTCCCAATCTTCTCTGAATTTTAAATACTTCGACCACCCTTCACCCCTCTCTTGAAAAATGAGGCTGAAATTGGCCACGCATTCCTTGGCACTCTTCCATTCTCTTCTTCCTAGATAATCGAGACTGAGAAGAAGAGTGGTAAGGATGGCTCTTGGATAGAGGGTCCACTTCAAAAAACATCCGGGATAAGGATTAAGATTAATACGCAGAGTCCTTCTTATCTTCTTCCTCTCATAGGAAAATCGTTCGATATCCCCTTTCAATTCTCCATGGAAATAAATCTTTGTTCTCTCAGGATGAAGGTGTTTAATTTTGAGTTCCTTGTCAAAAAAGATGCTAAATCCAAGTTGACTGGCGTTGATGAGGTAATCCGTATCCTCTCCCCTCGGGATGTAAGGATCAAAAGGGACAGAGCTGAAAAGATCTCGGAGAAGGACAAGGTTACCACCCAAAAGCACAGGAGATTCGATAAGCCGTTCTTTCGATGAAAGGATATTCTCCCAGACCCTATTCATCCATTTGGTCTTATTCCACAGAAATCTCCACCAGAGCCGTTGGGAAGGGAGAAGAATCGTGTCGTCCAGGTTGACATAGAATCCGCCCTTTCCGGATACAACCCTTCCGTTCCACTCCTGATTCAGATACTCGCAGGCAATCTTTAAGTATCGTGGGTCCTCAATCACCTCGTCACTGTCAATAAAGATAGCAGCATCCATCAAAAGTGCTTGTGCAAGGAGAAGACCCGTGTTACGAATTTTTGGATACCCTTTTAAGTCGATGAGAGAATAGAAATTTCCAAAATCTCTTTGTTCTAAATATCTTCTTAGTCGTGGCAGATCCCGAGAGGAAAAAACAAACGCTCTTTGCAAATTTAAATTCCTCAATTCCTTCCTGAGAAGCCTATCGATTTCCGGAAAGGAAGCCTCTTCATCTGCTTCAATCGGGTCGAAGCAAACAGGAAGAATCAGGGTGAAGTCCTGGTCCTCTAAGATCCTAAGGCTTTCGATGGCCCTCCTTGCAAACTTCCACCCTTCCAAATTGGGCAATTCATCGGGTTGATTGAATTTGAGATAGATCGGAATGATGATCGTTTTTCTCATTGCTCATTCATTATGTTGAGAATAGCTCTGCTCCAACTTTCGGGTCCGGATCCATCCATAACAGTCAAATTTTGAATCGAAGAAAGGGATTCAAATAGCACGCCTTGTCCTACATCGAGTAAGATCGGGCGATCCACCTTAAGCAACATTGGAAGGTCATTTAGGCTGTCTCCAATTCCAATGGTATAAATTGAGAAAAATTGATTTTCGTAAAACTCCTTCAGGATCGCAACGGCCTTTCCTTTGTCGTTCTTACCCAGAATATGGTGAAACTTTCCTCCCCAGATGTAATTCATCCCCTTCTCTTCGATCTTTCTCTTGATTATGTCGACATCCTTCTCTCCGCCTTCGATCAAAAAAGGTTCATCGTATTCTCTTCTTTTAGCCAATATAGCTTCGTCCGGGTTCAGACCACAAAGAGAAGAAATTTCCTTTTCTGTAAGATCAGAGAACCCCTTTATAGGAATTCCTGTTTCTCTCTTAATGGACTCTAAGACCTCAATGATATGGAGATAGAACGTACCCAACTCCAGAACAAAAAACCCATCCGTCTCTCTATTGTAAGGATATTGAAAAGAGAAATAATCCTTTGGAATAAAAATAGCTCCTCCGTTTTCAGAAATAAACGGGTGACCATTTTCCAATTTTCTCCGATAAAGCTCAACCTCTGGCCTGGTCTTACTGCTCGATAAAACGAGTGGTATATTCCTCTGAAGAATCAGATTGAGAGCAGGTTGGGCCGGTTTAAAAGAATACGTATCCCGATCAAGTAAGGTTCCATCCAGATCCGTGAAAATCACCAGTTTACGTGTTGTCATCGTCAATGGCATTCTTCAACCTCTCCAGAAAATCAGGGATGGCAGAGCTGACCCTGCTCCAGTTTGGAATGAGAGGAATGCGAAGAGGATCTTCCACGAATGCCTTGCTGGCCAGCTCGATTCCTTTAGTAAAGGTTTCCACCGCCACCCCCTCTTCATGACGATCAAAATCGAGGCCATTGATGGAGGCATCGTCATCATACTTCGTGATCGCCTCCTGGGCGGTTCTCAAATAGGCTGCCCTCAGTGTTTTCAGAAGGCTCTCTGAAAGATCGATCCCTTCGCTGGCGAGATTCCGGAAGAGATTCTTTGCAATATCAATCGACACTCTTAAAAGCCCCTTCCTCGGGTCATCGGAAGAAAGTTCCTGGTGCTTATGCTCATAATTCTCCGCCAAATCGACTTGGCAGATTCGTCTCAAAGAGCAGTTACGAAAGACTTCCGATAAAACCCCTACTTCCAGACCCCAATCCCATGGAATTCGATTGATCCGCGCTAAGTCCGTAATCATCGAAAATTCTCCTGCTAATGGATATCGAAAACTGTCGAGATAAACCAGGAAAGGGAGGTGTCCTAAAAGTCGTTCCAAAGATCTGAGCAGAGGGGTCACAAACAGCCGGGTAACCCTGCCGTGCATCTTGTTCGTCACCCTGGCATAATATCCTTTGCAGAACTCGTACCCTAAATTGGGATTCACAACGGGGTAGCATAATCGCGCTAAGAACTCCCTGTCGTAACTGAGGATGTCGCAATCGTGAAGTACGATGACATTGCTCTTTTCGCTGGCCAAGACATAGCCAAAAGCCATCCAGGTGGAACGCCCTTTTCCATCCTCACCGGCTGAGATATCATTCTTGTTCAGGATGTCATAGAGAGATTGAACACTTTTGCCGTCATTCCAAATAACAGTCGTTTGTTGCGGGAGAACAGAGAAGAATTTTTTCGCATGTTCAAAATCCTTCTCCTTCGCTCTTCCCAGGGTGACGATGACCTGGTTGAGGTATTTCACTTTCTTAATTTCCGAAACAATAACCTGAAGGGCCTTCTCCTTCAGTTCGGAATAGAGGGAAGGGAGAACCAATGCGATCGGATTATGTCTCGAATGGAATTCCAACTCCATTTCCATCCGCTCCAGATTCACCTTTTTGAAACGGTGAAGCGTGGTGATCACTCCTGGTTGAAAGAAATCGCTCATAGATCCCTCCCTTTCCGTTTGACCTGAGGCAGATTATTTCCTTAAGCAACAATCTACAGTCAACCGGAATAAGTTGCAGCTCTAACGAAGCAATCAAAATTTCTCTCTGCCTTCTGAATCTGTCGAATCAGATCTACTTTTCCATTTAGTCTGTTCTACCCCAGGGCCTTTGCCCTCTTTTTAACCTCGTCTATCAAAACCACGTCGCCATCGTCTATTTCCTATGGCGTCGATTCCACCTATTTATTTTGCCTGCATAACACTTGCATTCATATTACATCATGTTCACAGTTGTTGCCAATAAAAGAAAATCGCATTGGCCAGCAAAATGAATCAAAATAATGTTGGAGTACAAACAGAGGGATGTTGTTGACTAAGTTGAATAACCACGCTATAAGAGGGACAATTTTAGGATCTAAAACTCTATCGAAGGAGAAGGTGTGCCCCGTCAGGCGAGACTCGATGAATGTCAAGGATTTTTGCCATATGTGTTACGTACCATTCAAACAACTGTTCAGCTAAGCGTCAGAGAAAACTGACACCTCCACGTTGACCGAGTGAGTCATAGACGTATTATCCTCTTCGGCCATTTCGGGCGCGATTATTGCCCCTCTTTGGGCGACTTCGGCGGTCCCTTGCGCCTTGGCGGCTCTTTCGGTAACCTTGGCCTTTTCGCCGATTTGATTTCCATGAAAACCACCTCCTGCTCTTATTAACTTCCGCAAACGGCCAATATTCATCATCGTTGAAACAGGCCAAGAGAATAAATCAGTTAAAGTTCGTATCTTAGAGAATAAAAAGCAGTATTTTGAAGCAAACCGTTAATTTTGGTGTATGATGAAAGTGAGAGATCGCAAAGGCTGGAGAAAGGCATGAGATTTTTTAATATCATCGCCATCCTGATCGTCATTTCGTCCCTTTTTGCCTATATCAATTTCCGCTTTATCAGGCTTCCTTCGGTCATCGGGGTGATGCTTGTCTCAATAAAAGTATATTCTGGCTGGTGCTGCAGCAGTTCCGGTTGCCCTTTCCTCGAGATATGGATCATTGGCATTACCTCAATACATTCTAAGGCTTGGAGGACTTCCGAGTGGTGCAATGGGATTGTCAACTATTTTTTAATTCTGAGGAGAAAATATAACATTGCCAGGGTACTTCTGGTTTTCCGGCAAGAGCTAAAATCCACTTTAATTAATCTATCTTCTCAAAAAAGGCGTCCTTTACACCATCCAATAACTGAAATGATTTTATTTTGATGGAAAAAATCTCTGCCCCGGGGTCGTTTAAAAAATCAGTTAAGTGAGGATGTTTTTTTGAAAACTTTGCATGGATAAGGGTTTTTTTAGTTTGGTCTATGATAGCTTGAAACTCTCCCACGACGGTAAGAGCCTTTAAATCCATTCTCTGCTGACCTCTCCTCTCCTCACGGGTATCGATCAGGAGACTAACAATAGGATTCGCAGTCAAATTACCGTACTTCTTGGTTTGTTTATGGGATACCATGAATATTTCACTACATTCATCATCGGGGATATATGTCATCAGAGAGCAATGAGGCTTTCCTTCAGAGACCGTCGCGAGGACGCATAGGTCATTTCCTCTTACGATGTCCTTCATTTTTTCAAGCATACCATGCCCTTCGTTTCTCATTTTTTTTGGAACCCGTTACAGTTATAATACATCAAACATAGCAAGAGACCAATGGAAAAAATCAAATTGGGCATCAGTACCTGCTTGTTGGGTGAGAATGTCCGTTATGACGGCGGTCATAAGCTCGACAGATTTCTTACCGATACCCTCGGACAATATTTCGATTATGTTCCCGTCTGCCCTGAGGTGGAGTGCGGCCTTCCCGTTCCAAGAGAGTCGATGCACCTGGAGGGAAATCCAGACTCTCCACGTCTCACTACGACTCATACCAAACAGGATATGTCAGAACGCATGGTCACCTGGGCCAATAAACGTGTGGTTGAGCTCGAGAAGGAAGGCCTTTGTGGTTTCATTTTTAAGAGCGGTTCTCCGAGCAGCGGCATGGAGCGGATCAAGGTCTATAATGAAGAAGGCATGCCTGTGAAGAAGGGAGTCGGCATGTTTGCGAGGATATTCATGGAGCATTTTCCATTGCTCCCCGCCGAAGACGAGGGACGCCTGCATGACCCAGAACTCCGTGAGAATTTTATTGAGCGGATCTTTACATTGAAGAGGTGGCGGGAGGCTTTAGCCAAAAAGGAGAGTCGAGGAATTATTGTGGATTTTCATACAAAACATAAATTATTGATTCTTTCTCATAGCCCAAAGCATTATCAGGCCATGGGAAAGCTGGTGGCAAAGGCAAGGGACCTTCCATTGAAAGAATTTTACAGCCAATATAAAACCCTCCTCATGGAAGCCCTGAAATTGAAGACCACATCCAAAAAGAATTCAAATGTCCTGATGCATATCATGGGTTATTTTAAGGAACAGTTGTCATCTGATGAAAAAAAGGAATTGCTGGAGGTCATTGATTTCTATCGGAAGGGTCACATCCCTCTGATTGTTCCCATTACACTCATCAATCATTACGTTCGAAAATACGAGCAACCCTACCTGAAAGAGCAGATTTATCTAAGTCCCCACCCATTAGAACTTCAATTAAGAAACCATGTCTAGGGGATTCCTTCAAGGACTAATTCATCAGGATATCTACTCATCGAGAAACCGTATCACCTCACCGTTTGGAATAGGTCTCAGGCGGCCACCCTGGTTCATGTCACGGACTTTCCCCGCCGTAATCAGGGCATTGTCGGGATATCCTCGCTCTTCCCAGAAGCCGGAGACATAACGGTCCATCAGTTCGATCTTCACAACACTCTTTGCTGACTTGTAGCCCCACAGATAAGGACAAAATCCACGGACAGGTCCCCCGTAATCCTCATCCAGGAACTCGCCGTCAAACTCATAAGCGAGAAGCGTTCTCTCACGGAGGGCCACTTCAATAGGAAGGGAGGTATCGTAAATCATCCTGTGAGACCAGAAACGAATATACTGGGTTTCAGGGCCAGCCTGGACTGTCTTCAACAAATCGGAAACTTTTACACCTCCCCACTTCCCTCGAACAGAGAATCTGGTAACACTCGTTAGACGTGCATCGGCAATCGATTTCGGTAAGGCGATCAGTTCCTGCCAGATGAATGTTCTCGGCTTCGCGCAGAAACCATTTACCTCGATGATCCAACCCTCCCGGTCGAGTTTGCCCGGATGGCCTTCCGCCCAGAAAACGGGAGTACGCAACTCTTTCAGCCTGCTCACTGATCGCCTCCTGTGTTCGGATTTTTCTATGATTAAGTATAGGAAGTTTTCATACCTGCGGCAAGTACTAAACGGGTAAGGCCTACGAGTTGAGATGTCTGCTTTCTTTCATGATCTTGATCTTGTTCCAGATCATTACACGGCTTCGCCGGATCAAAGTACCATTGCGCATGCATCGGAGAACCGGAATGATCCTCTTCGTCAGTGCCGCCTTCCACGCTATCCCCGCGTATCTTGCGAATTATGGATGAGGGGCGATAAAATAGTAGCTGTTTCGTGGTCTTGGTAATAATTCCTTAAGGAGGTTGATCGTTTGAGAATCCGACCTGAACAAATGATGGTAATGATCCTGAGTTTCTTTTTGGAAGTCCTTCTGCCTTCTGTCCAGGCCACGCCTTACCTTGTGCTTTTAAAACGGACACGTCTTAAAATGTAACGTCGCCACTTCCAAAGAGGGATCTATCCAAGCTGTTAAGCTGTTGATACAACTTAGTCAGAAAATCAGTGAAGGGAGAAAGCATGAAGAATAACTTGCAGCTGAGATTCAATGACGATGTGTCCATCGTTCTGTGCGGGGAGGCCGGCCAGGGAATTCAAACGGTCGAACACATTCTCACTCAAACATTAATACGCTCAGGATATCATGTCTTTTCCACTGAGGAATACATGTCTCGGATCCGAGGAGGATGTAACTCAACGGTAGTTCGTGTCGCCTCAAAAAGGGTAGCCGCTCCTGTGGACCGAATCGATTTTCTGGTTCCCTTCAGTCCAGGGGCAGTAGGTCACGTTCAAAAAAGAATTTCGTCTGAGACGATCCTCTTGGGAGAGAAAAAAAATTATGGCAATGAATATCAGGGAGAGAATGCAATCGACATTCCCCTTTCTGAAATCGCCCGGGAGATAGGAGGCCCCATCTATTCCAATACGGTCGCCGTGGCGTTACTCGCTCGACTTCTTAAGTTGGAGAAGGAAGTTCTGGATCTGTACCTCAGACTCCATTTTGCCGGGAAAGATAAAACCATCGTCCAGAAGAATCTCGAGGCAGCTAGAAGAGGCTATGAGGTAGCCGATGCATTATTGCGGAATGGCAAAATTCAAATTGCTCTTTCCAAGCGCAATGAAGTAAAAGATGAAATCCTGATCGATGGCGTAGAGGCGTTAGCCATGGGTGCAATAGCAGGGGGGTGTAACTTCCTCTCCTTTTATCCTATGTCTCCTTCGACAGCCCTCGCTGTCCTCCTTGCGGAACACTCCAAGGAATTCGGAATCATCGTGGAACAGGCAGAAGACGAAATCAGCGCCATGAACATGGGGCTTGGGGCCTGGTATGCAGGGGCGAGGGGTCTGGCCTCTACCTCAGGAGGGGGTTTTGCCCTGATGGTGGAGGGACTCAGTCTTGCGGGAATGATCGAGTCTCCCATGGTCGTCCATATCGGTCAGAGACCAGGTCCGGCAACAGGACTGCCGACCAGGACAGAACAGGGAGAACTCCTTTTTGCACTCTATTCGGGTCACGGAGAATTCCCGAGAATCATTTTGACTCCTGGTACGATCGAAGACTGTTTTTATCTGGCTCAGAAGGCTTTCGACCTTGCAGATAGATATCAGGTTCCCGTCTTTATCCTAACGGATCAGTACCTTCTTGAGTCTCACTACAACATTCCCTCCCTCGATCCAGGGCGAACCCCTTGGCAAAAACATTTTGTCGAAACGAAGCAGGGGTATAGGCGTTATCAATTTACGGAGTCAGGGCTTTCTCCACGTGGGATTCCTGGTTTGGGTAAAGGGCTTGTGGTGCTTGACAGCGATGAGCACGATGAGGAGGGCCATATCACGGAGGATATGGACCTGAGGACCAAAATGGTCAATAAGCGACTTAAGAAATTGGATCTCCTCAAGAAGGATATCCTCCCTCCTGAGCTCGTTGGGCCTGAGAATTACAAGACATTGATCATCGGATGGGGATCAACTTACCCCATGCTTAAGGAGGCCCTTGAAAGGTTGCAAAGAGAGGACACGGCTCTTCTCCATTTCAAACAGGTCTATCCTTTACATTCAAATACCGGTGATTATCTTCAGAAGGCAAAAAAAAGAGTGATCGTTGAGAACAACGGGACTGCTCAATTTGGCCAGCTCATCCGCATGCAGACAGGATTCGATATGGATCATAAAATCCTCAAGTACAATGGCTTGCCTTTTTCTGTTGAGGAACTGGAAGAGAGATTAAAGTCGGTTTTGGATTAGGAGGATAAACAGATGGATATGAGATGTTTCGACATGGGACAGATTGACATCGCCTGGTGTCCAGGCTGTGGCAATTTCGCAATCCTTAATGCCCTGAAGCAGGCGCTATCGGAATTGGAGATCAAACCTGAAAGGCTCGTGGTGGTTTCCGGGATCGGTCAGGCGGCCAAGGCGCCCCACTACTACAGATGTAACCTTTTCAATGGACTACACGGACGATCTTTGCCAGTGGCAACTGCCATTAAAGCAGTAAATCCCGAATTGATCGTCATCGATGAGAGCGGGGACGGTTGCATGTACGGCGAGGGGGGAAATCATTTCATTCACGCCATCCGAAGAAACCCAGATATCACCAACATCGTACATAACAATATGGTCTACGGGTTGACCAAAGGGCAGGCATCGCCAACAAGCCTTGAGGGATTCAAGACACTGGTTCAAAGGGAAGGCGTTTTCCATGAGGTCTTCAATCCCCTCGCGATTGCGATCAGCCTGGGAGCCTCCTTTGTGTCAAGGGCCTTCGCAGGCGATGTCGCTCAAACGAAAGACATCATCAAGAAAGCGATCTCTCATAGAGGGTATGCCTTGGTTGACATCCTACAACCCTGCGTGACCTATAACAAACTCAATACCTATGCGTGGTTCAAGGCAAAGACATATTATCTCGACTCTTCCTACGATCCTCACGACCGAAACGAAGCCCTTCGAAGGGCATCGGGGGTCGAAAAGCTCCCTTTGGGTACCTTTTACCTTCACCCCAGGCCACCCTTCGAAGAAAAATTGAGTGTCTATCAGGAGAGCAAGGATCCCTTATACACAAGAAGTCCAGATCTAAAGAAGCTGTCTGAGTGGATTGATTCAAAGAGGGGAGTTTAAACCTAACTATTCTTTTGGGAGGAATTGATGGCGGCATCAGGGGTCATTTATTGGGGAGGAACAGTTGCTGGAAAAGGGACGTCCGTTGGCAGACCCATCACCTCGGAGGGTTATGTCGAACTCACCGGGTATGCTGGAAGTTTAGGAGGACTCTTTTAATAAACTTAAAAGTATTGTGAAGAGCAATAAAGGATGTCTTCCTTTCTGATGCCTGTGAATGGAGACCAAAAGGGGTTGTCTATTTAAAGAACCGACTTTGCCCCTTCTCGCATGATGGGGAATTCGAAAAGAGCAATTTTTAGATCCACACCGAGATCAGACCCAAAGAGTTAATCCTTTCAGGCCAAGCTCCTTCTAAGCAAGTCTGTTGCAGCTGTTAGCTCACCCAATCCAGTCTTAACAAAAATTGTTTCCCAAACAACGGTCATAAAAAAACGATAGCACATGCTTTAGACATAGAAGAGGACTTCAATGACTGAGATAGAGATTTCTGTCTTGCCTACTATACGAACCATCAACTACCGGTGGAAAGTTAGTATAATCGCTTGCACGGTTGGAAATGAACATGCATTGAATAACCTTCAGGTGACGGTAGATCAAACAGAACCTAACGGATATTGGGCGCATACACAATATATCTGAAGATGAGTAAACAAGCCAGGGGTGGTCATTCAAACCGGAATCGCCATACCCCTATCCCGAAGAAGACAACTGCGAAAGCAGCGAGAACCCCAACTCTTGGTAACACCTGCCAGAAATTGTAGCCTCTTACCAGAAGATCCTGGAAAGCATCAAGGGCCCAGGCATGGGGAGTAACCAGACCCACTGTCCGCAACCACTCCGGCATAATAAACCGTGGAATGAAACAACCCCCCAGAATGGAAAGCGTGAGCAGAAGAAGTACGGTAAGGCCGGTAGTCTGGGCCTCGGTGCGGGCCAGGGCAGCCACAAGCACTCCTAGCCCAGTAGCTGTAGCAGCTGATGTCAGGCTCACGCTGAGCAAACCAGCCGCCGAATGTCCAAGACTCATTTTGAATAGCAGGCTCGACACCCCTAGCATGATTACAATTTGAACGATATTGATCAGATAATATGGCAGCCATTTCCCTATCAACATTACCATCCGGCTCATCGGTGTCACCAGCAATCGTCGGAAGGTCCCTTCCCGCTTTTCTCGGAGAACCGAGACTGCAAGGAGGTTCACAATCCAGAAGATCCCATAGACGGTATATCCGGGTACATTCTGCTGGTAGACATCTGGCAATTTTTTCACGCGCATACCGGTCGGCGCAATTCGTTCAATAGTGACTGATGGCGTCCTTTGCTCCATCAGACCTGTCGACCCTCCCTTTTCCAGCTTGGTTCTGAGGCCCCCGCTCGTCTTGTCAGTGGTCTGGTCACCCAAATGAGTGACAAGATCCTCCATTCCCTTACGCATCATTGCACTATAGGCAGCCTGCTCCACGAGGCCCTGGATTGTCACACGGACGGGGTCCGCCATTTGGTTGGTCGTATTAGGGTCGACAATAAACAGGACTTTTGTTGCGAGATGTTCACGAGTCCCTAAATCGTGTTCCAGCACTGCAGAGAAGTTAGATGGAAAAATAAGGGCAAACGTCCGTTTTCCTTCGATGATCAAACGCTCAGCTTTTCGGAGCGTCAAAACATGGTCTTCCCATGAGGTTTCTACTGAAAATGATTTCATATCCTTTAATTGATCAAGGAGGGTGGCTGCTTGAGTTCCTGTGTCCTCATTTACGGCTAGGATGTGAATGGGATTATTCCCGGAGCTAAAGACACCTGACAGGGCGTAGCTAATGATCAAGATGAACATAAACGGCTGCACGAAGATGAGTACAAGACCTCCAGGGTCTTTGAGGAATATCTTGACGTCTTTCCAGGTTAGGGCTAAGACCTTTTTCAAATTGACACTTCCTTAATCTCGCAGGCGTTTACCTGTTAAGTGAAGAAAAACGCTTTCCAATGTGGGCTCCAGCATCTCTAGGGAAAGAATTGAGATGTTGCGAACATTGCACAATTCGATCAATTGTAACAATGCTAAATGGGCATTGCTTGTCTCGATTTTAAGCCGTCCCTTTTCCTCGGTGGCCCTCCGCACCTGCGGGAGAGCCTGAATACCAGGAAGAAGTGGCTCCAAATACGCACGTGGAAGTCCCAGGTAAATGACTCCGGCGCCGAGCTTGTTGACCAATCCTACCGTCGTATCCAGAGCGAGGATGCATCCCTCGTCCATGATGGCCACTCGGTGGCAGAGTCGTTCGACTTCCTCCATGTAGTGCGTTGTGTAGACGATGGTCATTCCGTCTTCATTCAAGCGCTTTACATGCTCAAAGATGAAGTTACGAGATTGTGGGTCCACCCCGACGGTTGGCTCATCGAGAAAGAGAATTCGGGGTTGGTGGACTAAGCCGACAGCCATGTTAAGACGACGCTTCATCCCACCGGAAAACGTCTGAACAGGGTCACCCGCCCGGCTGCTCAATCCTACTAATGCCAATGCGTTAGTGACACGTTCTTTAAGCGTCGATCCATGCAGGCCATAGACCCGGCCAAAGAGGGCCAGATTGTCCCAGGCACTGAGAGTTTGGTAGAGTGCTATCTCTTGAGGAACGAAACCGATCAGAGGTTTAACACGATTCGCCTCTTGCCGAAGGTTATAATTGCAGATCCTTATCTCTCCGTCGTCAGGAACCAAGAGCGTTGCCAGAAGAGAGATGGTCGTAGTTTTTCCTGCTCCATTAGGACCAAGCAATCCAAAGATCTCGCCGTCTTGAACGGAAAGACCGACACCATTCACTGCCACTCGGTCACCAAACCTCTTGACCACGTTTTTGAGCTCTATGATAGAGGATGACATGCTTCTCTCTTTTGCTATTTTCCGGACCAATAAGCCTGTCGATGTAGGAGCATTCTATAACGGTGGTTTTTTCTTATCAAGACTGATTCGCGAGACTCCATGAGGTGAAAGCGATGGTTTAGAAAGAGAAGCTTCACCTTCGGAGGTGAAAGCTACCTCGAGGGAAAGCTTCGTTGAAATCATGATCGGGGGTTATTTAGATTGCTCTCCCTTGTCAGAAAACCCTTCCCCTTGATGACGTCTCCAAGTAAGCCGATCTCGGGATTTCTTCAGTAACGTTTCACACCGAAATCTGTTATAACGCTGCACTATAACACAGGGCAGGTTTAAAACAGCCCCAACGCCTATCATCAAGCAACCAACCCAGGCCTTATTCCAAAAGAAAAAAATGGGTGAGCAAAGGAAGATCATCCAGTGGGCTGTTTCACCGCGGCACGTTTCGATGATAAACCGTTTGAGGTAATCGGCGTCCGGGGAAGCCAACTTTCTCTTGGGGAAACCCCCTTTAAACCACGGACCCGCGTCAGGAAGCCAATCCTTCCAGAACTTCACCTTGAGAAGTATTTCATATATCTTTCCATTCTTTTCCCACCTTCTTTCCCTAAACAACCAACCCTTTGGATCAAAAACTTCTGGATGGAATTGCGTCACACGATACGAGATACCCATGTGAATTACGAACCACGCAAAAAAATCCAATAGGATGGTCCAAATGGGACTCAGCACGATAAATCTCATTGGGATATTCGCCTCCCTTTCCACATGAACTGGTGGCCGGTCACACGGGAAACGAGTGATCCTAGAAAAAGAAGAACAAAGAAGAGAATCGGTATGGGATAAAGAACGCCGGTGAGACTGTGAAACCGCCCTGTTTTTCGCAGATATCCTCGGATTTGTAAAGAATAAAGCATATAGAGAAGAATAGACACGGAGAGGGTGCCTATTGAAGGGTTGAAGAGATCCATTACAAGATGGCGCGCTGTTCCAAGGGCTCCCGTAAGCCAGGCGACAATACCGATGAAAATAAAGGGGGATGTTCCTCCTGCCCCAGTTGTGAAACCTTTCATCCATCCCTGAATCAACTCATACAATCCGTTGGGATACATTCGAAAAGAGACCGCTCCTTGACCGCTGAAGCAGTGGATGGCAATTCGGTTTTGGATAAATATTTCTGACATGAAAAAATTCTCCAGTACCCTTTCGCGAACGGCTCCGTGGCCGCCTGACGTTGTGTAATTCTCTTTGTTTACCAAGAGAGTCGGCCCGAATAATCTCTTGTTTACGACGGCGTCTCCTTTGAAGGTGAAGGCGCTGGAAGCCGCCAACTGAATAAGATTGAAAATGGCTGATAATTGTTCATAGACCTTCTTCACTTCGTGATATGGCTGAATGGAGAGCGCACCCTTTATCTCATCAAACGTTCGTAGAATTCTTTGGAGGGCAGTCCTCTCCAAAAAAACATCGGCATCGAGGAAAAGGAAAAGGTCCCCCGAGGCAGCTTTCGCTCCTTGATGGCAGACCCATGTTTTTCCAACCCAGCCGGGCGGAAGGGCTTGGGACGAGATGACCCGTGCGCCAAAGCGGCGGGCAATCTGGGCCGTGTCGTCTTCGGACTGGTCATCCACCACGATGATTTCTTCGGGAGGACGCGTTTGGATTCGCAGCGACGAGAGAAGGGCAGGCAGTCTCTTGGACTCATTCCGGGCTGGGATGATGACCGAGAGGCGAGCCTTTGTGATCGGTTCCCCTTCATTATCCGACAAAACCGGAATGCGGAAAAGAAAGGAATACCCCACCAGCCAGAGCAAAAGGTGAACGAACACTCCAGGGTTCCACAAAGCATGGAAAAAGAATTGGAAAAAGTCAACCATGTTTCAAAGGATGTTGTGATGTCGGGATACACACTCACGGCAAGAGGGCGACGGGAAATACCAGATGGACCAGAAATAACAATCCACCCTACAAGACCCCGGATGCTTTCATTTCCCAATGTCGCCGAGGATCTTATCCTTTACCAGTTGCCCCGAAAGGGTCACCATAGGCATCCCGCCACCGGGATTGACACTTCCGCCGACAAAGTAGAGATTGGAATATACCTCGCTTCGCCGTGGAGCTTTAAATCCCAAGTTTTTAAACCGGTCCGAAACCACTCCATAAATTGAGCCTTTGTTGGAGTAATAGCGAGTCTGGATATCCTCTGGCGTCCACATCTCTTCCACGACGATATGTCGGCGGAGATCGGTCAGTCCCATCCGCTCCAGCTTTTCCACCACCCGATCCCGGAAAGCCAGGTAATCGGCTCTTGTAAAAGGGTTTTTATCCTTAATATGAGGGATATGAGGGAGCACTTTGATGATTTCGCAACCTTCCGGAGCCTGTGAGGGATCCGTTTTGCAGGGGGCCACGAGATAAAGGGTGGGATCATGAGAAAGTTCTTCTTTATGAAAAATGGAGTCGAAGTGGGCTCGCGCATTCTTTGAATAAAAAAAGTTGTGATGGGCAAGCTGAGGATAGAGCTTGTTTACTCCGAGATGCAGGACAAGTCCAGAACACGAGGGCTCGAACTTTGCGTAGCGCCTCAGGAAGCTTTCGTCCTCCCGTGTCACCCGCTCATATGCCGGAATAACCTCCATGTTCGAAATAAAAATGTCTGCACCCACGTGGGACCCGTCTCCCAGCGTAAGAACGCCGATGCGAGAGCCCTCCCGCTGGAGAGAGACAACCTCCTGACCGTAATGAATCACCCCCCCCAATTCAAGCAGTAGTCTTTCCAATCCGACCGCCAGGTTGTACATGCCCCCCTTGACGTACCAGAGACCGTAGCCAAATTGTATGTAGGGAAGCAAATTAAGAAGGGCAGGGGCATCGTAAGGCGAAGATCCGACATACTTTATAAAGTAGTTCAAAATGTCAATAAGCTTCGCAGAGCGAATGAATCGTTTTACTCCGGCATTCATGTTACGAAAGATGTCAAACCCCAAAATGCTTCGGAGAGGGCCATAAAATCGCACAAGTTCCGAAACAGTCTCAAGTCCCTTGGCAAAGTAACCTTCCTCTGTTATTTTACAGAGCCTGCGGGAATAGTCGAGATAATCGAAGAAACCATCGGCCTCGTTTTGAGATAGCGTGGCCAGCTCTTTCTCCATCTCTCTCAAATCGGGAGTGAGGTCGATGACCGTTCCATCTTCGAAGAAATTGCGCCAGTGGGGTTTCACCTCCTGAATTTCGACGTAGTCCGACATTTTCTTGTTAGCCCCCACGAAAAGTTTCTGGAAGATGTGGGGCATGGTGAGAATGGAGGGACCCAAATCAAAACTGAAACCCTCTTTTCTGAGCAGATTCAGTTTCCCTCCGGCCTTCTCATTTTTTTCAAATACAGTGACACGGAAGCCTTCTGTTGCGAGCGAGATGGCCGCGGACAAACCTCCAAGGCCCGAACCGATTACCGCCACATGCTGGCTTCGCATTGGATTAATTGCCATGGGTTGACTCCTTTTGAGCCTTCCGGAAATACGTGTGACGCAGGGTTTCCTATTTTTTACAAATAAGGTCGGATGAAATCCTAGCCGATTCATAGATGGTTGGAAGTCCGCTTCCGGGGTGGGTCCCTCCGCCCACCAGGTAGCAGTTATCCAATTCTTCAAAACGGTTCCGGGGTCGAAGGTAGAGTAGTTGTGAAAATTTGTGGGATAGATTGAAGGTCGCACCGAGATAAACCCTGTGTTTCTCCTCCCAGTCTAGTGGCGTGACGGTCCTCTCAACCTCAATGTGATCCCGGAGATCTGTCATCGGGGTCCTCTTGGAAACGAACTCCAGAACTTTATGCTTGAAGTGTTCTTTTTCCACTGTCCAATCAACGGCCGCAATACGGTTGGGTACCGGGACTAGAATATAGATCGTCGATTTTCCTTCGGGGGCAAGGGTGGAATCTGTCACGGAGGCGTTCTGAATGTAAAAGGACATGTCCTCCGGAAGCACCTTCTCTTTAAAAATGTCATTCATGTTAGTGCGGTAATCTTTCGCAAGAACAATAGTGTGGTGGTTCATGTTGTAGAGCTTGTTGACACCCAAGTAGATCATGAACACCGAGCAGGAAAAGTCTTTTTTCTGTAGATTGTCCCGGCTGTATTTTTTTAGGATTCCGGGGGCCACCAGGTTTGACATGGCATACGCGAAATCGGCGTTCACGACGATATGATCCGCAAAGACTTTTTCACCACTCGTTAACTTTACCCCTCTGACCGTTCCAGCATCAATGATGAGAGACTCAACGGGTGTCGAAGTAAAAATTTTCCCGCCTTCTTCTTCAACCACTTTTGCCATGGATTGAGATATCTGATTCAAGCCACCTATCACGTGGGAAATCCCCCATTCATGCTCGATAAAAGGCAGTATTGTGAAAAGCGCTGGGCATTCCCAAGGAGACATGCCCAAGTACTTGGCCTGGAAGGTAAAGGAGAGTTTCAGCTTTTCATCTCGAAAGTAACGCCCAAGATTTTGGAAAAGGCTGCGGCCGGGCGAAAGATAAGGTAAAGCCTTTAAAAGAGGCATAGACATCAGCGTCCAAAAGTTGGAGTAATGTTTCCTAATGCAAGGCAAAAGGTAGCCATATCGCCAGCGCTCATAATGAAGGAATTCATCCAAGCCCTTTTCCTCCCCCGGGAAATGCTCCCGGATTTGCGCTCGCATCTTGTCGTGGTCGGCTGATACAAGAACATTCCGGTCGCCAAATTTGAGGCAATAAAGGGGATCGAGCGGCTTGAATTCCAAATAGTCTTCCACATTCCGGCCCGCCTTCTCAAACATCTCGCGAAGGATGAATTGCATCATGAGAAACGTGGGCCCCCTGTCAAACGTAAACCCCTCTGCTCGAAGGGCTGAATTTCTCCCGCCGACGGTAGGGTCGGCTTCGAAGACGGTGACGTCGAACTGTCGGTGAGCTAAAATCATGGCGCTCGTTAATCCGCCAGGGCCAGCGCCCACAATGATGACTCGCCTCTTATTCATATTTTTCAGCCTTATGAACCCTTAAGAATAAAAAGAATAATTCTGCAAATCGAGGCCTCTTAGCTGTTAAGGCCGGAGCCAACCTATCCTTAGAACTCGCTTTTGTCCTGGTCAGTGTACAAAAAAGGAACCTTCATGTCAATTAGAAGCCCCCTTTTCCTCCTTTTCGATGTCGCGATTTTTTGAAAAAAGGGCGAATAGGTGCAGGGTATGCAACGTAAATCTTGGGCAGACGTACCATTCACCGGTTTCAAAAAACAGTGAACAACAGTCGGCCTCGTTTTTCATGTTCCGAAGTAACGCCTCTCAACTTTATTATATTTTTGATACAACACATTCCTCCCGATATCTCTCTTCCGCCGCTTTGTCGCGCCGAGTGAAACTTTCCATCAACTAATACAAACGCACTAAATTTTTTAACATTCCATATTGTCATGCGAGCACGAATGGCGTGGCAATCTCTTCTCTCATGGGATTGCTTCGTCGTTCTACTAAAGCAGGACTCCTCCCAATCAAAAAATCATTTAATGCGCTTGTATTAGTTATTTTCTTATCCGGGACATATCCTCATCCGTACTGCGAAGATCCTCTTAATATCTCTTTACCAGATTGAAAATACGGAATATGAGTCAGCTTTGAATATTAAGGTTTATTGACCCACAACACCTTGAAGGGCTCTTTCAATAGTAGGATATTCGAAGACAAAACCACTCTCCAATAACTTTCTTGGAATGACCTTTTGTCCTTCAAGGATGACTGAACCAAACTCTCCCAGAACAAGCTTGATCATAAACCCAGGCGCGGGGATGAACGAAGGCTTGTGAAGAGCTTTCCCGAGTGCTTTTGCTAAATCTTTATTTCTCACCGGATTTGGGGAGCATACATTCACCGGGCCTGAAATCTCTGGGTGTTTCAACAGAAAGGCAAAGGCTTCTGCAAGATCTTTGATATGAACCCAGGAGAACCATTGTTTTCCGCTCCCGATCGGTCCTCCGATATATTTTTTAAAAAGGGGAATCATCTGGCTCAGAGCTCCTCCTTTTTCTCCCATAACAATCCCAAACCGGGTGATGACCACTCGAGCCCCTTTTTCTCCGGCCTTTAGAGCCTCTCCCTCCCATTCCTTAGCAATACGGGCTAAAAAGTCGTTTCCCGGAGGGGAGTCCTCAACAAGTTCCCCATCGCCACAAAAACCATAGTAGCCAACGGCAGAGGTGCTGAAGAGCGTGAACTGTTTTTGAGATTGAGGAGGAATCCCTTCAACAATATTTTGGGTGGTATTGACCCGGCTCTCTCGGATTGCCTTCTTATGTTCCTTTGTCCATTTGCTGAAGATGGAGGCTCCTGCGAGATTGATCACAGCATCATGGTTTTTAATGGATTCTTGCCACGGACCCTTCCTGGTCGGATCCCCTTCTAAGTATGAAATTCCCGGTGATGAACCCTTCATCCCTTTCAAGGACCGAGTCAGGATGGTCACTTGATGTCTATCCTGAATTAATCGAGAAGTCAATTGCGTACCAACAAAACCTGTACCACCAGTGATCAGGATTTTCATTCAATCACCTCCCCCCCCTGTTTCACAATGTCCAGAGCTTTGTGTCCCGTTTTAACGACTTCCTATTTCTTATCTCCAATGAGAGGTAACACTTTATCAATACGAAAATAAACGAGGTATTTGATCGCTTCTTTATAAACTGCATATGCAGGACAGCTTTCTCTTCGACGGATTTTATCAATAAGAGACCTATCTTTTTCTTCCTTGATTTTTCTCAGGTACAGTCTCTTGCCAACATATTTCTCTTTGGCTTCCATAAATAGATAGGTGGCATAAGGATTCGACTGAAGATTCTTATGCATCAACCGATCTGCCATGATAAAAGCTACGGTTTTTTCATTAATGAAATGGGGCCTTCCATAGACCGCCGTGCCCACTTTGCCCTTAGAATCCGATGTTGCAATCACCCCTCGCCCCTTGGCTTTCTCAAAATATTCGCTAAGTTTCATCTTTATCCCTCCTGAATTTTATTTTAACTTCCCTTTAATATAGCAACGAGCTTTTTATAACGCAAACTTAAAAACCATTCTAGTGTTTCCAATTCAGTTTGTTCATCATTCTCACATATTCATCCGCATCGAATTTTCTTTTTAATCCCTTATCATTCATATACCTGACATTTCCAAAAATCGGTCTTTCTCCCCAAGGACGGTCATGTTTACCAAAGCACCATGCAACGCCAGTAAATCCATTTGGGTCTCTACCATCCAATTCATACTTATTATTCAGATAAAGGGCTGCATGGAAACCCTCCTCGGGAGTCTTACTCCACTCGATGATTTTCTTTCCCCAATACATTCTCATGTACCCGTGCATCTTACCCTTCACCACCATTTCCTTCTGAGCCGCATTCCAGTAAGGATCATGCGTCTTCGCACTCCCTAACGCTTCAAGGGAATAGAGGTAGGGACGTTTTTCCCGCTGGTGGTCTCTTAAGGTTTTCCTGGCCCATTCGGGCAGCCCATCAAAGGAATCATACCGGTCATTATAAAAAACAAAGTTCATACTGAGCCCTCTTCGAACGACAAGTTCTTCAAGAAAAGCTTCCATCCCGGGACTCTTGGTTTGTTTTACCTTCAAAGCAATGAAGAGGGGAGAAATTTGCCCAAAGTGTAAGTAAGGGCTCATGTGAGAGAGATAATCAAGAGTCGGATCATTCCGAAGTTCTGGAAACCGGTCCAACTTCCCTTCCAAAAAGATCCCAAGATGTTTTAGAGCTTCTTTCGTGCCCCCATGAAAAGAGTCGACCTCTTTGACGCTTCGGTCAATGCGAAGCTTTGAAAGGGCTCTTCCTACATCATGAATATCAAGAGAATCAAAATCGAGAGAAAGAGAATCGACGGCGGGGTCGGTCTGTTTTAAGGGAACAAGAAAATAATTCAACTTCTTATGGATCTTCGACCTTATCGTTGCGGCCGCATATTCCTCTTTAGGTGACGTTTCTTCAACGGGAACGATCACGTCACTTTCGATCTGAATGAATGGACAATCAATCTTATTGGCAACACCGTTTCTCCATCCCTTCTGTATCCTCAAGTAACCTCGATCTACCACGACTAGAGAGGCTTCTTTTGCTAACTGAACTGCACCCCGTTCAGGGGATTGGTGAAGAATGACCATCCGAATGCCTCTTTTTTCAAGAGACTGCTTCACCTCTCGTAAGCCTTCCAGCATAAAAGCATAATGCCTTTCATTGGCCTCAGGAAAGTGATCTGTGATTCCAAAAAAGACAACGACCGGTTCGCGCAGCTCGTTACCTTTTGATATGGCATATTCCAAGGCATGATTATATTCCGTCCTTTGAGAGGCCTGCATCCAATAAAGGACATATGCCCCTTTCTTCACCTCCTTCTTATTGAGGGCCTTTATTCTTTCTTTCTGGATCATTTCGTTTCGGAGTTCAGAATCCACAGAGAAAAGTTCAGCAGGGATGCAAAACTAACCCATAAGAGATAGGGGATGAGGAGTACTCCGGCAAATTTTGAGACTTTAAAGGAATATTGAATCGTCAACAAGATGGCAATCCAGAGAGCAACGATATCCACAAGCCCCAGAAAGGGTGACCTGAGCCCAAAAAAAGCGATTGACCAGAGCACATTTAAAATCAACTGAACAAAGAAAAAAATCAACGCAGGTCTAAACTGTGGATGATCCGACCTTCGCCAAACAAAGAACAGAGATATCCCCATCAAGACAAACAGACAGATCCATACCGGACTAAATACCCAGTTTGGAGGTGTGAAGAAGGGCTTATTTAGTGTCTGATACCAGGTCGGAATGGCCGGGGTGGTGAAAAGAGAACCCAAAAACCCTGCTATCTGACAGAGAATGACGCTTGTTACCAGCTTAAGAATATCAATGCTTTTCATCTTTTCCTTTCTCTGGTAGCAAGCCTCGTTGCCTCTCGATACCCCCTTTTTATTTTAACGGCATGGGGTTGCATAAATTATCATTGCAATCGGCAACCCTGCCACAGTTAAAGCAAATATACTCAGGTTTTTTGGTCAGCTTCTTTATCTCCTCAAATTTCTCATTACTTGCCAATACACAGATGTGGCCTGAATGAACACCCTTACAAACTTTTTCCCCCATTTGCTCCTCCTTTCAAGATCAGTATTATTCATCTGCTATCATCTTTTTATCCCCCACCTTATTTCAAGAGAATTTTTTCTATCTCCTTTTGGGTATTTTGGGCATCAAAAATGGCGTGCTGCTTCTATATTCCAAATATTCGGAACCGAATCGTTTCTCTAATTCCCTCTCCTCCACCAGCCTAATGTAAATCAAGATTCCTACTGGATAGACTAAACCTAATCCAAGGGCGGAAACAGAACCCAGCCACAGCGCGATCCCGAGATAAAAGAGGTCTGTTCCTAAAGTCATTGGGTTCCGGCAATACGTATAAGGTCCTTGTACGATGAGTTTCTGCGTCGCCATCAGGGGTATCGGGGTTCCTTTTCCAACTGTAAACTGGACTCTTACTGTCCAATTAGCAAAGAGCCAACCAACGACCATGAATACCAGACCGATAACAGGATTGATCAAACCATAACGAAATCTTGGTAGACGGAGCCACTGATCAATATAACAAGAGAAAACGATTATAAAGAATGGAATAACGATCCAAAAAAGGAAGCCTCCCAAAAAAATGGCGATGATCCGCTGCTTCCTACTATATTCATGCTCTGCCCACTTTTTAAATTTATCCATTCGGACTGCTCCCGGCTGAAATTATAACATCGGAATGTGTTGAAAATGAAGGAATCGATGGGGAAGAGGTTTTAACTCTTTCTTTCGGATGAAATTAAGCCCAAAAACTGGTTCAAAATGCGAGCGGTGGCTCCCCAGATGACATGCTCTCCATACTGGTATGCGTAAACGACTTCATGCTGACCGCCTCGGAGGATTGTCTTTTCGCTCTGGTACTCTTTGTTGAGTAAGAACGAAAGAGGCACTTCAATCAATTCTGCAATCTCTGCCTCGCTCACTCTAAACGGATAGGGATAGGGGAAGAGGCCGACGATGGGAGTGACGATGAACTCGGTGATGGTCACAATATCATCCAATAACCCGATGACCTGAATATCACTTTCCTTGAGTCCAATTTCCTCATGAGCCTCCCGCAGCGCGGTATTGATTAATTCCCTGTCCTCCTCATCCACTACCCCTCCTGGGAAAGAAATTTCGCTTTTGTGATATTTTACCTGCTCAGATCTCTTGGTGAAAAGGAGATGACAATCCCCACCCTTTTGAAAAAGTGGGACCAATACCGCAGCATGGGAAAACGGGGGATGCTCAATCACTCTCCTTTTTCTTGAGGAGAGCATTTTCTTTATGCCCTCGATGAAATCTTTTTCGCAATAATTCATTTCAATATCTCGATTCCCTAAACGCCTTCAGTAAATGAAAGCGCCAAGTCTTAATGACTTATGACGACGCTTCTTTTAGAAACTCCTCCAGCGTGATAATCCTCAATAAAGGATAGAGGGCAAAATCGCGATAAAGGCCGAGACATCCTTGATGAAGTTCCTCGGTCCGGCTGGCGCAGCAATCTTCCAAAAGAATAGCTGAAAAATCGTGGCATAGGCCGTCCATCAACGTCATCAATACGCAGACCTCCGTGGTAACACCTGTTACGACGATCGTATCCACACCGAGGGTTCGAAGGGTTTGGTCGAGATCCGTTTTGAAAAAAGCGCTAAAACGCCTCTTGGGCAAAACGATATCGGTTGGCCGTGGCTTTAAGTCATCGATGACCTCTGCACCAATCGTTCCCCGAAGGGAATGAACTTTCATCCTGCCTTTGAAGATAAAATCCCCCTCCAGGAAACTGTCGCAGGCGAAGATGATCGGAAATCCTCTCTTTCGACTCTCCTCTAAGAGTTTCTGAAGATTCGGTACAATAGCTCTTGCTGTTTCATAGTAAGGATTTCGGGAGGTTTGCTTGAAATTGTCTTTCAACATATCCACGACAATGATTGCCGGCCTCATCAATTCCTCATATTAAGAAAACCCTTTTAGTTTTCTGACGGAGGTCCCCCTCATCTTGGTTATGACTCGTATCGACCTTCCCTCTCCCCGGCGGGAAGAGAGGTAGGGGAAGGGCGATGCTCGTTTATTCCATAAACCCTCAACGCATTTCCACTGGTTACTTCAGCTACTTTTTCGAATGAGATCTTTTTGATCTCTGCCAACTTTTGTGCTGTGTATCGAACGTAACCTGGTTCATTCCTCTTCCCCCGGAAGGGCTCGGGAGTTAAAAAAGGTGCGTCCGTCTCTACGAGAAGCGACTCCAGAGGAATCTTTTTGACGATCTCCCTCAAGCCTTCCGCATTCTTGAACGTGATGGTTCCAGGGATAGAGATATAAAACCCCATGCCGATGCAGACTTTTGCCATCTTATAATCCCCGGAAAAACAATGGATGATTCCCCTACATTCCTCTGCGTTCTCGGATTTTAATATCTCCAGTGTTTCCTGATGAGCTTCTCGATCGTGCACCACAATGGGGAGACCCAACTTCTTGGCTAACCCGATCTGTTCCCGGAATCTCTTTAACTGAGTATCGCGTGGTGAAAGGTTCCTGAAAAAATCCAGACCCATCTCACCTAATGCCCTTACCTTCTTATCTCGGCAGAGTTCTCTTAACAGTGGATAGGTTTGGTCATTAATCTCCTTTGCATTGTGAGGATGCACACCCAAAATGGCATAGATCGAGGAGTGCGAGTGAGCAATCTCGAGGGCCCTCTTCCAATCCTTCTCCTCTGTGCCAACGGTGAAGATATATTCGACGCCTAAATCTTTCGCCTTCTGGATCGTTGTCTCCAGATCCTTCTTAAAGTCAGGCATCTCTAAATGGGCATGGGAATCGATGAGCATCGACTAAATCCCAATCACCAAATTACAAATCGCAAATAATTCTCAATCACCAAAATCCAATTACCAAAATTCTTGAATTTGAAAAATTGGAATTTATTTGGATATTGGTGCCTCGAATTTGGAATTTTTATTGCCAGCGGCTTTCACACGATTAAAGTATTCGAGCAATGCCCGGGCGACCTCTTTTGAACGGACGAGGACGGATGCTTCGTTGTTGTTGGTAAGAGCATAGTAGGTCCAATTTGTGCTCCCCAAGAGCGAAAGTTCTCCATCCACCACCATAAACTTGGCATGGGTAGTTTTAAGGGGAGAATCATAGATCACCTTCACCCCGCCGTCGGATAAAATCTTTCCCGTGTGACGATTTCGTTTGGTCGTCCGATCCTCTCCCTCTTTTACTTCCAAAATGACCTCGACGCCCGCTCCCCTTTTTCTGGCATCGATGAGTTCCCTGACCAGCAGATTGGAAGGAGTATTGGGGTATTTGTCATAATATCCCATTTCAAACATCATCACTCGGACCGAATGTTTGGCCTCGTGAATCATCTTCTTTGCCATCTGAAAATACTGAGCGTCCGTCACCACCTGAACATCCTCAGCGGGCAATCCGAAAGAAAGTGGAAGGCGGAGGGTGAAAAGTAGAAAAAAGAAGGAACTACTTAAGATGATTCTTCTCAATATTTTGTACTTCATCACTTCTTAGTATGACTATTTGGACTTTCACTCTGATCGAACAAAGAGTCTTCAAATCGGATTCCACTTGCCCGTCGCAGCCGGTCCATGATGGCCCGACCCAATCCAATTTCAGGGATGGGCTCAGCCAGAATCAGGTCCAGTTTCAACGAATCTAAACGTCGGATCGCTGCAAATAAATTGGCTGCTGCTTCTCGAAGATCGCCCTTCTTTGACAGGACCTCAATATGCCTGAATTTTCCATTATTCTCTTTTTCCTGGAAGGCCAGCAATCCAATATTTTTATTCTTATAGAACCCGATATTCTTCTCATTCCAATTCAGGATGATCGGCGTTCGTGGTGCGTAGTGCCTAGGTAACATACCAGGGGCAGACGGTCTGTCATTCGTTGGACTGACCTCCACCTTCCCGACGATAGATTCGATCTCTTCGAGCGGCACCCCACCAGGCCTTAACAACCTGGACTTCCCTTCTAAAAAGGAGACGATGGTAGATTCGACACCCACCGGACAGGGCCCTCCATCCAGAATAAGGTCCACTCGATGACTCAATTGATCTCGAACATGCTCAGCTGTGGTCGGACTCAAATAACCAAACGGATTGGCGCTCGGGGCGGCAATGGGGCATCCCGAGTCTTTGATCAATGAGAGCGCCATGGGATGATCGGGCATCCGAATGGCCACTGTAGGAAGGCCGGCAGTGACAAGATCAGGAATGTTGTTTTCTTTTAAGAGAACAACCGTTAGCGGCCCGGGCCAGAATCTTTCCATCAATCTTTTGGCGCTGGGCGGAATTTCTTTGACCAATTTCTCCACATTGGCGGGACTGGCGACATGGACAATCAAGGGATCAAAATAGGGCCTTCGCTTGACCTCAAAGATACGAGCGACCGCAAGAGCGTTAAAGGCATCCGCTCCCAAGCCGTAAACCGTCTCTGTTGGAAACGCAACGATCCCTCCTTTTTTAATAATTTCTGCTGCGTGATGTATAGTTTGGAAGTCGTCCATCAGGGCTTTTTCTTTTTTATAACCTTCGATTTTTCTTCGAGGGACCTCTTCATATTTGATCTGAAATCTTCTAATTTCTTGGCGACCTCAGGATACTTAACGGAAAGGATTTCACAGGCCAGATAGGCTGCGTTCTTCGCACCATCGATTCCGACGGTGGCAACCGGTACTCCGGGAGGCATTTGAACGGTGGAGTAAAGAGCATCTGCGCCATTAAGCGCTCCTGATTTAATGGGAACACCGATGACAGGGAGAGTGGTATGACTGGCTAAAGCCCCTGCGAGATGTGCAGCCATCCCAGCACCCGCAATTAACACTTCGATCCCGCGCTTCCTCGCTGTCTTTGCGTAATGGGCAGTCTTCTCGGGGAGGCGATGGGCCGAGCTGATTTCTATTTCATAAGGAATTCCCATCTCTTCTAAGATCTCCGCTGCTTTTCCCATGATCGGCAGGTCGCTCTCGCTTCCCATTAGAATCCCAACCAAGGGTTTTTTCATAATAAGTCCCCCCTCAATCAAGTCCAAAAGCCTATGTTAAGTACGTTAGCCCCTTCCGCCTGATATTTTATCTTAAAAAATTGTCAAGAAATTCACAAGAGGATAAAAAAGCCCTCAAGCTGAAAGCGAGAGGGCCTCCTTGAAAGGTATAGGCAAAGAATAAATGCCAGCAAGAAGATCAGGGATTATCCATCGTTTTTTCCTTCTTATCGCAATCGAAGGCTATTTGATCATTCGGCGGCGCGATTCTTTCTTCGTGATGAAAAATGCGGATGATGGGCCGGATAATAAAGACGATACCCCTAAACAAACCCTTAACAACAAGAACCACCGGGATCAGAACCCAATCGAGAAGCTCATTGATATTGGCCATGCCCTCGGCCACCCAGTTGAAGATAGGCTGAAAGACATGTAACGGCTTAATGTGCTCATAAACCACGAACAGGATCAAAGTGCCAGCAGAGATCATGAACTTCAGCGCGGCACCAAACTGTATCCCCAGGAACTCATCCAGCAACAACTCAGCACCAATATTGAACACGACTAGGTAGGCCGCCGGCTTGAGAATGGGCTCCCTTAGGATCATCCATGTAAAGATACCTGCTGCAAAGCGCATGGTGAGGATGCCCATGAACACGCCAAACATAACGATATACAGGTTATCAGAGAGTGCAACCACAGCCACGACATTGTCGAGGGAAAAGGCTAGGTCCGCTAACTCCACTGCGATGACCACACTCCAGAAGCCTTTGCCTTCTACTCTTTTGGTTCTGACTTGATCTTCTTCGCCGGATTCGGGTGCTCCAAGATTCTCGAAGGCAAGCTTAATGAGATAGGCAGCACCCAAGATCTTAAGATAGTGGTTGTGGATAACGAAGTTGGCCATGAAGAGCATGAGGCCGCGACCGGCGTAAGCTCCAAGAAGGCCTACCTTCAGAGCCGCAGCCCGTTGACCGCCCAGGATCCGATGGACTGGAGGCCCGAGAAACTTGAGAGGGCCCGGCCAAGGTACCATCTCTTTCGGTGGAAGCACAGAGACCAAGGCACCCAGGACCGCAGCATTATCGATGGAGAGAATGCCCTCCAGGAAGATCACCTGAACAACGATATAGAAGAGACTGAGATCAAACTGCATTTATTGGCAGGCAACCCCCGACCACCCGGCTCTATTATAACCATCCGTAAAGAACCATTTCAAGCTTTTTTTCTTTATTTCTGAAACGGAAGAACCCAGATCAACATTGCCGGGATATAGCAGAATATTAGGGAGATGATGACATAGGGGACCGTATAACTGAAAAACTCTTTCAGGCTCACCTTTCTCTGATCTTCTTTCTCACCCATGTTCTTTGCCACAAATAAAGCCGGCGCTCCTGCAATGGTCAGGTTGCTTCCCAATGTGCCCGCCCAGAGGAGACACCAATAAAGCGGCCAGGGATTCACGGCGTGTTCCTTTCCAATATCTCTGATCACGTAGAGCATGGTCAGGATGTAGGCATCATGTTCGACAATTCCAACGATCGGTGCAGTCACCCAATAAAGCAAGGTGCTTCCAGCAAGGAGATTCGACTTAATAAATGGCGTAATCCAATTGGCGATAAGCTTAATCACCCCTGAGTGCTCCAATCCTCCAACCAGTGCGAAGAGAGAGACATAGAAAAAGATGGCTCTCCAATCGAGTCCGGAGAGTACGTTTTCAAGAGAGGGTATTTCAATATGAAACGCCCCTTTAAACAGTTCGAATATGAGGATCAAGGCGACGGCACCGCATAAGGCAATGAATCCCAGACAGCAACCAAAGAAAGGCCGGTTGGCCATCGCAAGGATCGTCAGAAGGAAAACCCCACAGACAAGGATCGCAAAACGTTTGTCTTTGATGTGTTCAAAGTAATTTACTTCATCTCCCATTGCCGAAAGATCCATCACTTTTCCCTGATACATCTTCGAAAACTTCCAGTAGAAGAACGCCGAGGTGATGATATAAGAAATCAATAGAACGAAAAACGAGGAAGGCCGCCCTGAAAACCAGAGGAAGCCTCCAAATTCAATCCCTGAAACACTATGGAGCATCTGGGGAGGAAGATCGCCTAAGAGCATGGCGGTTCCCATGAAGTTCGCACAGAGGCCGACGAATAAGACAGGACCAAACGAAGGGAAATTGAATCTTCGACAGGCATGAAAGACGACGGGAGCAAACATCAGGACAACCACAACGTTATCGATCAGCATGGAGACAAAACCAGCAAGCACCCCAACAGAGGTGACGAAGATCGCCACATTTCCTTTTGACCATCTCAGTGCAATGGCAGCCAGGAAATCGGGTACCCCTGACTTTCCAAAATAGCCTGAGATGATCCATATCCCGAAGAGGATCGAGATGACATTCCAGTCAACGAACTGAAAGGCCTGAACGTCCGTCATGACGCCAAAAAGGATCATCACGATGATCCCCAAAATAGCGGCGATGACGCTATCGATCCAGCCTGTAATCACAAGAACAATGCTAACGAGGAAAATGGTGCTGGCTACGATCTGAAGCCATTCCATGGAGGTTAACCTCGGGAGATTTAATCTTCTTCATTTAAAGTAAAGGACGGGGAATTTCTCCCCGTCCCTCGGAAGACTTTCTAAGAGAAGATGTGAGATGGATGACCTAAATAACTCCTAAACCTTTGAGGATCGAAAGCATGACCGCTGCGGCCAGGACGGAACCGACCTGACCACCGGTATTGGCTCCCATAGCGTGCATGAGGAGGTAGTTCTTCCTATTGTACTTCTGGCCTTCTTTCTGCACCACCCTTGCTGACATGGGGTACGCTGATATTCCGGCGGCTCCGATCAATGGGTTCACTCTGCCTCCGGTCACAACTTTCAATATTTTTCCAAAAATGACGCCGCAGGCCGTATCGAGGCAGATCGCAACAAATCCCAGAGCTAACACCATCAACGTCTGGGGAGTTATAAAAACTCTCCCATTCATGGTAGCTCCAATGGCAATTCCCAAAAGGAGAGTGACGATATTTGCAATCTCATTTTCCGAAGCCCGGGTGAGTCGGCTAACCACACCGCACTCCCTCATAAAATTTCCAAGCATAACCGTTCCCAGGAGGATTAATCCCTTCGGTGCAATCAAGCCCCCGATGATCGTCACAACAAGAGGGAAGAGGAGTTTAGTTGTTTTCGAAACAGTTTTCTTTACCGTTCCCATGTTGATCACTCTCTCCTTTTCAGTCGTCAACCACCTCATGATCGGAGGCTGGATGATGGGAACCAGAGACATATAGGAGTAGGCGGCCACAGAGATGGCGCCTAAAAGATGAGGAGCATATTGTGAGGAAACATAGATGGCTGTCGGGCCATCACAGGCACCGATGATTCCGATGGAAACCGACTCCTTCTGCGTAAAACCCAAAATCAGGGCGAGAGCAAGAGTCAGGAAGATCCCAAATTGTCCGGCTGCTCCCAGGAGAAAGATCTTTGGATTCTCCATAAGAGGACCGAAATCGGTCATGGCTCCGATGCCGACAAAAATGAGAAGTGGGAATACCTCTGTGAGTACTCCTGAATCATAGATGATCCTGAGAAACCCTCCTTCGTCCATTAATCCGGCCAATGGGATATTCACTAAAATACATCCAAATCCAATCGGGACAAGGAGCACAGGTTCAATATCCTTCTTAATCGCAAGATAGAGAAGCACCAGGCCGACTATCAACATCACCCCATTTGTCCAATGGAGGTTAGCAAATCCATCAACGAGTCCGAATAACCCTTTTCCGATTGTTTCAATCATCGCTCATTCCCCCTTTTCCAAGACTAATTCCCTTCTTCCTCTTTCTTATAGGGAAAGAATTTCTTCAGAATATTCATGCAAAAACCCAAGATCCAAAGGGTAAGAACCGTGCCTCCCATGCCCACGACAACCATCGTGACTCCAAACGTCCAATTATCTATCTTCATACTCATTTACCTCCTGACAATGTATGGAAAGGTCTCATTTACCTCTGGAGACCATTCTACTTACGGGGTGATTAATACAAATAAGGGTGAAAATGCGGGGGTGGCCTCCAGAATGGAGAGGTTCCCTGGAAATAGGAAAGTAAAAAAGATAAAGGGCTCTTCGATTGAAAGAAAATTTTTAATTGATCGAGAAAAACAGATGGCGGCTTTGGGTTGGAACACACATTCTGATTAACGGAAGGACTGTTCATCTCTAGTTTTACAATGAGGGAGTTTTCGCAGACCAGCCATTCAATATCAATCGCCTGATCTATTTGAAATAGTGGAAAACCCAATAGTAAAAAAAGAATAAGTAGAAATTGAACTAATTTCATAGGTTACAGGTATGTGGTAAATCCACTCACCTTATACCACCGCTCTTAAAAAAAAGTCAATAAAAAAATGTGATTTTTTTAACAAAGTAGCTCCAACAAATATATTCTTAAATTTCAATAGGTTAAGTTTTTATTTTTTGTTCTGGAACTCTTTGGCTTGATACATAAAGGCTTCAAGGCGGGTCAATGTGTTGGTTTGCTCCTGGCCGTCATAGGCCATGTTTAGAATGGGAATGTTATTGTTTTCTTCCCGATACCGTTTAAGCAGGGTACTGACAATAGTTCCGGGCATGCAGGTAAACGGCATGATGTTGACGATGCCGCTTGCACCTCTTCTGGCAAAATCGATCGTCTTCCCAACGGAGAGGATTGCTTCTCCTTCAAAGGAAGAATCCAGGTACGGTTTGGCTTTTTTAAAGATGGACCGTGTTTTCGGCTCGCCAAAGTGCCTGAGCTGGCCTTTAAATATTTTCTCTAAATGGTGTTCATCCTTTTTCTGGTAATAGTCTGTGAGGAAGACCTTCAGAAGATTTGAAAATGATTTCTTTTTGAGACTACTCTTCTTGGCAATCGTGTTTACATAGAGAATCCATTCGGTCAGGGGTGCGAGCCATGCCTCACCGCCGAACTGCTCGATCTTTCGAATGACATTCTCATTGGCAAACCGATTGAGCCGAACAAAGATCTCTCCGACAATTCCGATCAGGGGCTTCTTTCCGAGTCCCTCCACGTCGATCTGATTAAATTCATCGATACTCTTTTGGAGAGCTCCCTCCAAATCGGCTTCTTTGAGAATTGCATCACAGACTCTCTTTAAAGAATCCTGATAGACCTGATCGGCTGTTCCCCTCCCCTTCTCATACGGCCTCGTCTCCAGGAGCTTTTTTGTTAACAGATCGACGGCAACGATCCCCTGCCATCCGAGCCGGGTGAATTGAGAACCCATGATGCCCAAATCACTATAGAGCGTTTCATCCTGGTTGGGTGAATAGATGGGGACATGGTGAAAACCCAAGTCATCCAAGACAAGACGATGAAAGCGGTGGTATTGTCCGAATCGGCAGGGGCCATTGCCGGAAGGCATGAAGAAAGCGGCGCGTGAATGGTCGAAATGGGGGTCCTTCACCAGCTTGACCATATCGCCGGTGGTCAGGATGCACGGATAGCACTCTTTGCCCGAGGTAAGCTTCCTTCCCCAATACAGGGTCTCTTCGTCCGATTCAGGAAAGACATCCGCATCTACGCCGCAGGCCTGAAAGGCCGCCGCCACGGCAAAGGAGTGGTCACACATGTACGGAATATAAATCTTTTTCGTTCGGTCCGTCTTTGCCTTCCCTTTCTTGACAGAGGGAATCTGTTTTGTCTTCACGTTTTTCAAACTGTCCAGAAATGCTTCGCATCGCGTGATCGCCCCTGCATCGGCACTGTGTTCGTCGATCTCCAGCTGGAGGTAGGGCTTCCCTTTGGATAAATCCCTGAAGAAATGAGTGATAAAAGAGTCCGGGCCGCAACCGAAATTGGTGATATAGACCGCGTACAGCCTGGGGTCTTCATTGATAATCTTCCCCGCAGCCAATATCCTTTGGCCATATCGCCAGTAAACCTCCCGGATCTCTTCGGAAGGAGCGACGGATTCCAAAGGAAGAAAGTCCATGGGGATCGAAAGGATACCCAGATCTCTCAACTTTTTCGGAATCTCCAGGTTCACCCCAGAGTCACAGGAATTATAGGGTCTTCCCACGATGACCATGACTTTTTCGTCGGGGCCCACCTGATTCAAAATCTCTTTTCCCCGATTAAGACGGGACTGAGAGAAACGGGCCTGAAATCTTTCCGCCTTCTCAAGGGCTTTCCTCACCTGTTTGCGCCCCCGGTGGAGTGACTCTCCAAGCTGGATCAGCTCTTTCTCAAGCTCTTCCCTTCCAAAACCAAGATGGAGAATGGGCTGAAGAACTTCGACGCCCGCCTTTTTGAAATCGATCGATGAAGGCACCGCATAGGGAAAGGACTGAGCATACGGACAGGCCGCCGTATTCGGGATTTCGGGATGGGAGGGTTTGAGGTTGACAATGCTCGGCAAGAAAATTTTCCTCACCCCTTTTTCCAAAAGGTTGAGGACATGACCATGGCTCACCTTAATGGGAAAGCAGGTTTCCGCGACAACATTTTCCACCCCTTTTCGAATCAGCTCCTTGTTCGTCACGTCGGAAAGAACCACCCGGTGACCTAATTCTGTAAAGAAGGCCCTCCAGAAAGGAAACATCTCGTGGAAATAAAGGATCCTTGGTATCCCGATCTCCGGAGCATGGGACGGAAGTTTTTCTTCTTCCTCATAAGGATCGAAAAGCATTTTCTCTCTTTCTTCGAAGAGGTCTGCAATCGTCGAACCTTTTGTTCGCTTGATGACGTCATACTTCTCGCATCGGCTTCCGTAAAAGAGAGGCTTCTCTCCTTCCACGCTGACTTTTCGAATCAGGCAAAGATTGGGACAGCCTTTGCATTCAAAAGAAGTCTGTTCGTAACTGCGTTGACTCAGGTCAAATCCCTTAAACCCCGATCGTTCCCATGTCCGTTCTTCCAAGGCCAGAATGGCGACGCCGATAGCCCCTGTCACATCGTGATTCTCCGGGACGATGATCTCCTTATCCAGGACTTTTTCGAAGGCAGCGACGACCCCTTTGTTGAAAGCCGTTCCGCCCTGGAAGAAGATCCGACTCCCGATGCGGCGGTCTCCGACGACGCGATTGAGATAGTTCTGAACGATGGAGTAACTGAGTCCGGCAATCAGATCGTCTTTTTGCGCGCCCGTTTGCTGGTGATGAACCAAGTCGGATTCGATGAATACGGTACATCGCTCTCCCATTCTAACCGGCTCTCCGGCGGAGAGGGCAAGAGATCCGAATTCTTCCTTGATCGAGACATCCAGTTTTTCAGCTTGCTCCTCCAGAAAGGATCCGGTCCCGGCTGCACAGACTTTGTTCATCTCAAAATCAACCACGACCCCCTGGTCGATGCTAATATACTTGGAATCCTGTCCGCCAATTTCAAAGATGGTGTCCACCTTCGGATCAATATAGATCGCCGCCGTGGCCTGAGCGGTGATCTCATTTCGAACCAGATCTGCCCCTACGAAATCTGCGGTGAGGTAACGGCCGGAACCGGTCGTTCCGACTCCTTTGATTTCTACACTCGCTCCGATCTCCTCTTCGATCTCCTGAAGTCCGATGCGGACCGCCTCAATGGGCCGACCTGCTGTCATCAAATAGCGCTTTGAAAGGACTCTCCTCTCTTTGTCAATCACGACCAGGTTGGTACTGATGGAACCCACGTCCAATCCGAGGTAGGCTTCGATCCTCTCTTTCTTTAAATGATTGGAAGAAAGGTCGATCTGCTCTCGCCCGGTGAGGTGATGGGGGGAGAGGGAAAGAGGTTTCAATGAGGTCTTCTCTTCCCGATGATCTCGGAGATACTGAGTGAGGCGGGTCAGCCCAGCCCATCGTCTTTGGCTCTCCTTATCTTCCTGAGCCACCAAGATGGCACCGATGGCTCCCATCGAGGCAAAATATTCCGGGACGACGAGCTCTCCATCAGAAAGTCCTAATACGTCTAAGAAAGCCTTCCTCATGCCCACATTGGCGGCGACGCCTCCTTGGAAGGAAACTGGCTTTACAAAGGCTTTCCCCTTCCCGATATTACTCTTGAAATTCCTGGCCAGCGCATAGCAGAGGCCAGCCACGATGTCGTAATCTGGGGTGGCGATCTGTTGGAGATGAATCATGTCCGATTTGGCAAAGACGCTGCATCGTCCTGCAATGCGGGGTGGGTTGGCTGATTTAAGGGCCAATCGCCCAAATTCTTCAATGGTCAGGCCCAATCGACTGGCTTGCTGATCGAGAAAAGATCCGGTCCCAGCCGCACAGAGGGTATTCATCGAGAAGTCGCTGATCTTGAAACGGCCATCCTCTTCTTCGAGGAGGATCAGCTTGGAATCCTCTCCCCCCATGTCAATGATCGTCCTGACCTGCGGATGGAAATATTGAACTGCCTTGGCCTGGGCGATGATCTCATTGATAAAATTTCCCCCTAAGAGATCGGAGAGAAGCTTTCCTCCGGTCCCGGTAAGGGAGAGAGAACGAAATTGTTCAAGCGGGACCCGGTGGAGGATCTCTTCCAATACCTTCTGAACGGTCTGGAGGGGTTGGCCCTTGATACGTGTGTAATGCTCTTCGAGCACATGCCGTTGATCGTCCACAATGACTGTATTGGTGCTGACGGATCCGACATCAATGCCCAGATAAAGTGATTTCATCTCCTTGCCCAAAACCCCCTCAAACAAAAAACTCTCAAAATTCTAATCCATTCCAATTCAACTTTTCAAGTTTAATTTCCCCCTCCACGGACTTCTCGTTACTTGCTTAGCCTCGTTTTCTGAAGAAACTTCTCAATAAGGGGTCTTGACGCAGAGCGCCTGCCTTCGGCGAAGCGGCTTCGCGCAGGCAGGTCTAAAGTTTCTCCGACGTCCAAACGAAAAAACGGGGGGCGTCTCGCTATCGTTGATTTAAAGAAGAGTCTGTGATAATTTTGGAATGGTTTCGGATCGCGCCCCATCAATGGGAGACCATGTCTTTTGCATAATGGATTCATATGGAAAAAATCAGGGCGAGCGTCATCGTTGAGGGAAGAGTTCAAGGGGTTTTCTTCCGCCACCACACTCAAGAGATGGCGTTCAAATTGGAGGTAAAAGGTTGGGTGAAGAACCGCAGGGACGGCAGCGTCGAGGCCGTTTTTGAAGGCGATCGGGAACGAGTGGACCAGATCATCCAATGGTGCCAGCGGGGCCCATCAGGGGCAAAGGTGAGAAATGTCAGTGTGACCCAGGAGAATTATACAGGCGAGTTTGAGGATTTTTTCGTTACTTACTGACTCTTCTTTGGAGTCTCCTCCTTGCGGAATTTTTTCTCTATCCCTTTTCCTATCTCTTCCTTTTCTTTCCTGACCATTTCTTCCAGGGCTTCCATTTTTTTACCCGTATCCGTTAGACCTTCCCCCACTTTCTTGACGGACTTTCCCCCCCCAAAATAAAGCAAGAAAAAAAAGAGGAGGATCCCAACAATCACTCCCATGATGAACTTAATCATTGTCCTTCCCTCCTTCTCCCTGCCGTGCACGCATTAAGCAAGCAGTAAATAGAATTCATATCCTTCCGTTTCGGTATTAGCCTATCAAGAATTCCAGATTTTTTCAATCGGTTTATTGATCTTGCCCACCCGCAGTTTTCATGGGCGCAGAAAGTTCTTAGAAAGGTGGTCGACACAGAGGGGCAAGTTCTCGAACCTTTCGAATGCGGTCATGAATGGATTGTATCGGGAACCCTTCCTTTCTCAACAACCAAGTAGAGGAAAGGGTTGAGTCTCCTTTGCGGAGGTCCTTTAGAGGAAGCCGCTCTAAAGCTTCTCCAACTTGCCCCTCTGTGTCCTATTGGGAAGGATGTGTGTTTTCTTATTGCCCGATCGGTGGGAGGTCCCTGAAGAGGCTTCATCGGCCCAACCCTTTATGGCTTGACTCCATGGGTATCAAGGAACACCAGAGTTTCAAATCTCTTATGAGCATCAACCCTGATTGCCCTCAACGCGGGCCTAATGAAGCCTCGGAAGGGACTTACCCCGGTCAGGGGCAATAAAAACTGGGGGTGGGCACGGTTTATTGCTTGTTCAAAACAGACGGGCGTCGAGCGAGGGACAATGATGCGTTTAAATTTAGCTGCTGCTATTTGACGGTCTTATTCAGCCTGTGGGGAGAGCTTTTTCTTCCTACCCCTTCAAATTTCGGGAGCCTTTCACACCATTGCCAGACTTCCTCTTCTTTCCTATTAGGGGTCTCAACGAAAAGTTTTTTCCACAGGCGATCCATTTCCTCCTTCATCTTCTGCAATTTCTTTAATTCTTCCGAGAATATTATGTTTTGTTCCATGATACATCTCTCCTTCTTGATAACTTCATGAGATGAGACTTCTCAGTGTGCTAAGTTCAAGGTTAGGGCAGAAATCACTTGCCTGTTTAAATTCTTTCTCAGAATTGGCCCGGAGGTAAATAGGGTGAATTCCCCATTTTTTGATAAGAAAGATTCTATTTCGGACTAGGTAGATGAGCATGCGTTTAGATCGGGGAGTAACGGGTCTGGCACCAACAGATGGACAAAGGATCTTGCCAGATCTTATTTCTTGTGAGATGCGGTTCCCTTTGGAATTCTATTCTTATGGGGTGGCTCGACGAATTCACCTCGCTAAGAATTTTTCTCCCGTTTATTCCCCTTTTTGTCGCCTTTGATGCCCTGGGAATTCTCCCCATCTTCGTTTCCCTCACCTCAGAGATGACACGGCCTGAACGGAAGAAGGTAGTGAGCCAATCTACCATAACCGGCTTTCTGTTGGGTATCGGCTTTCTGGTGGCAGGGAAATCAGTGTTCGACCTTCTGGGAATTACGGTCTCCGATTTTAAGGTTGCAGGGGGGATTCTGCTCTTTATTATCGCCATTGTCGATCTGATCTTTCCCGAAAAGACAAGGAGCTTTCCGAAAGAGACGCTGGGGGTCGTTCCAATTGGAATTCCATTGATCGTTGGACCCGGCGTCCTCACCCTACTTTTGATCAGCGCTCAAGTCTATGGATCTATCTCTACCATCCTCTGCTTTATTCTCAATCTTCTCATCATCTGGCTCTTCTTCAGCCATTCCCATCTGATCATGCGGTTTTTGAAAGAGGGGGGAACAAAGGGGATCGGCAAAGTGTTTGCCCTGTTACTGGCTGCTTTTGGCATGACCATGATCCGGACCGGGATCATGGAATGGATGAGGTCAAGCCAGTAGCTGAAATTCGGAAGCTCTTCTGGCAGGCTTGCTTGACTACAAGAAAAGAGGTGATTATCTATACTTAATGGGGTGATCCTCAAAGATAGACCATTTCAAAAGATCACCGGCTGTTCTGTTTTTTTTTGATCTGAAGATCAAGGGGGTTGTTTAAATGACTAATGCACATGAAATTGCTGGAGCGATGGAGCTGTACGGAGAATCTGCAGTTTCTGATGTCATCGCCAGGGTTGGCAATTATCACGAAATTGTTACGTTGTTCGATATCGAAGCTGGAATGAAGCTTCTAAAAATAGCCAAATATGAAACCAATAACGGGAAAATTTTTAAGAAAAAAGAGGGGGCATCAGACAGTACGGAGAATCATTGACAGGTATTTCGGATGCTTCCACTTAGGCGTCTCCTAAGACAATGATGGCAGCAAAAATTATTTTTGTAAGCCCCATCGCTCTAATTTCCATCCTGATATTCCAATTATTTGGTTCTCCCGCTGCCATCCGGGCTCAATCTCAGGCAATGATCGAAGTCGGAAAGTTTTCTGCTAGCATCGTGGGCCGCAAGGTCCCAGACGGCTGGAAGTCCCTCACTTTTAGGAAGATCGAGAAGCATACGACTTATACACTGGTTAGAGATAACGATACGGTGGCGATCAAAGCCGTGGCAGAGGCGTCGGCATCCGGACTGACTCGGGAGATCAAGATCAATCTCAAAGAATATCCCACCTTACAATGGAGCTGGAAGGTGATGAACATCCTGAAAGAGGGTGATGTGCACAGCAAGGAAGGGGATGATTACCCAGCCAGAATTTATATCACTTTTGAATACGATCCCAGCAAATTGAGTTTTTTTGAAAAATCAAAATATAAAGCAATTCGATTGCTGTACGGGGAGTACCCACCTCTTGCTGCAATCAACTACATCTGGGAAAGCAAAGCCCCAGTGGGGACAATGGTCCCCAATCCCTATACCGATCGTGTCATGATGTTTGTAATCGAAAGCGGATCGGGTAAGCTCGATCAATGGGTGAGTGAAGAACGAAATGTCTATGAAGATTACAAAAAGGCCTTTAAAGAGGAACCGCCGATGATCTCGGGCCTTGCGATTATGACCGACACCGACAACACCGGCGAATCCGCCACTGCCTATTATGGCGACATCGTCTTTAAAAAATAGAACTAGGCCCATCGCCGCGGATCAAGGTTAGGAAGTACATACTTTTACATACTCTTGTAGTCTTGACAAATGGGTTGCGGTTCATTAATTTTCTAGTCGAATCTTTAGGTTTTAGACATGGAGCTAAGCAAGGATGGAAAAGCTAATTATCACCGCTGCCCTGACCGGCAATATTACCCTTCCCACACAAACACCCTATTTGCCGCTCGCACCACAACAAATTATTGATGAGGCCGTTAGGGCTGCAAATGCAGGAGCAGCCTCGGTGCACATCCATGGTAGAGACCCAAAGACCGGCAAACCAACCACCGACCCAGAAGTCTACAGGGTGATCGCAACCGGCATTAAGGCCAGGAGCAATGTGATTGTCTGCATCACCACCGGCGGTACAGCGTATATGCAACCGGAGGAGAGAGCCCAGGTCGTCCCCGCTCTCAAGCCTGAGCTGGCGACATTTAATATGGGATCGATCAATTTCTCAATCCATCCGATAGCCGACCGTTATAAAGACGAGGACTACAAATATCCTTGGGAGAAAGAATTCGCTGTAGGCTCCAAGGATTTTATATTCAGAAATACGTTTGGCGATATCGAAAAGCTCATGCGGATGATGAACGAAAATAACACCAAGCCGGAGTTGGAGTTGTACGATGTTGGTCATCTTTACAACCTTAACTTCCTTGTCAGAAGGAAAATCATCAAGTTCCCTGTTTGGCTGCAATTTGTCACCGGCATCCTGGGGGGTATTGGGGCCAATGTGGATGAGGTTGTCCATATGAAGCAGACTTCTGATCGGTTGTTCGGTTCCGACAACTATATATGGTCAGTCATCGGTGCGGGATACCCGGCAGAATTCAATTTAGCGACCTTGGGCATTATGATGGGAGGACATGCTCGGGTGGGATTTGAGGACAACATATTTATTGAGAGGGGGATACTGGCAAAAAGCAACGCTGAGCTTGTAGAAAAAGTGGTTAGAATTGCCAGAGAGCTGGGTAGAGAAATAGCAACGGCCGACGAGGCCAGAAAAATACTTGGCCTAAAAGGTAAGGATAAGGTCAATTACTGAGAAGCTACCCATCGATCGGGAAATTCAACCTGAAATTCCGCAAAACTCGTTTTCATTCCTCTTCGTACTGACTTCTCTGCACGGATGTTTCAAAGAGTTATCCATAAGATAAAGTCATAAATCTATTCTGCTCACGCCTACCACGCTTGTCAAAAGTTAACTCTTCCTAATCCTTTAAGGCTTAATATCTTCCTGGCCTCATTCGGGGTGGCAGGTTTGAGACCCAGCTCCTTGGCAATCCGAATGACCTTGGACACTTGCTCCGCGTTGCTCTTGGCCATCACCCCTTTTTCAAGGTAGAGATTGTCTTCCAGACCGACGCGGGCATGACCACCCAAAATGAGCGACTGGGTGCAAAGAGGGAACTGCATCTTGCCGGCAGCGCAAACGGAAAATTCAAAATCACCGATGGCTCTCTTGGCTGAATCAACCAGAAAGATCAAATTTTGGGGGGTCGCAGGGATTCCACCTAAAATCCCCAAGACAAACTGTAAATAGAGCGGTTTTCTAATATATCCCGCCTTGATCAAAAAAGCGACATTGTTGATCATTCCGGCATCATAGATTTCAAATTCGGGCTTTGTCTTATTTTTGTAAATCACAGCAAGGTATTCCCGCATAGTCTTAAATGTGTTTGGAAAAATCACGTCCTCTGTCCCTTCCAACAATTCTTTTTCCCACTTATATTTCCATTTCTTTATCTTACCGACAACATGGAAAAGACCGAAGTTCAAAGAACCTGCATTCAACGAGGCCATCTCCGGTTTTAGCGAGGAAACCACCTTCACTCTTTTTTCCAATGGTTCGGTCACCCGTCCTCCCGTGGTGAAACAAAGAATAATATCACATTTTCTTTTGACTCGAACAGCAATTTCCCGATACGCATCCTGGTCCGCCGTTGGGTAACCGGTTTCGGGGTCCCGGACATGAATATGGGCCACCGCTCCCCCTGCTTCGTGAACTCTAATTGCTTCGTCGGCGATCTGTTCTGGCGTCACAGGAAGATAGGGGGACATCGATGGGGTATGGATCGCGCCCGTGATTGCTGCTGTAATAATTACCTTTCCCATTTCTCTCCTAACTCAACAATCATCTGCGTGAGGGAAGCGCCGATTAAGCCGCTTCCCCAGGTAATTAAGATCGACATAATGGATCTTTTTCCTTCTCTTTCCCTAATTTATTTCATCTTGCAGCCAGTTTCTTCACAGGGGACTTCGATCTCCTTTGGTGGAATCATGATTGGGGTTCCCACATAAGGAAGCTTCATGAATTTGCTCTGAGGGACAATCTCGGCGATCCAAATCGGCGCCTGACCCTGGTGATCGCACGCACGCATGGTCCAGGTTCCAGCAGCCCCTTTAAAGGAGAGGCCCTCCCAGACTTTGATCACTGCATTCACATCATCGGTTTTGGCCTTTTTCAGGGCCTCTGCCCAGAACATGGTGCCTGTGTAAGCTTTCCCGCGAAGCCAGAAAGGATACGCCCCTGTGTCTTTATAATATCCTTCGATGAATTTCTTGTTTTCTTCTGTGGGGATGGTGAGCATATAGGTCTCGCTTGCGATGCTCCCGACGAGCAGTTCGCTTTCGCCAATGGCGGAGACGGTCTCTTCGTCGCTCAGGTAATAGCCTGCAAACTTAGCCTTCAACCCGAAGGGTTTGGCTTGTTTGACCAGGAGAGTCAGGTCATTGCCCCAGCTTGTCGTAAAGACGAGATCCGCTCCGGAGGCGACGATCCGGCTCACGTACGGACCATAATCCTTCTCTCCGAGGGGATGGTAGACTTCAGCGACAATTTCAATGGAGGGATTCAATTTCTTCAGTCTGGCGATGAAGGCCTTGACCGATTCATGGCCGAAGGAATAATCCTGGCCGATACAATAAACCTTCTTGAATTTACTCTTGGCCACGTAGGCTGCAAGGGCATAGGAGTGCATATCGGTGTTCGTTCCCGGCCGGAAAAAGTTTTTACTACATTTCGCTCCCGTTAAGCTTGCCGCATCCATGCCATAGGAAAACATAATGGCATTATTTTGCTCGGCAACGGTTGACATGGCTGCTCCGACAGAACTTCCCGTCCCACCGCAGAAGAACTTTACCTGATCTTTGAGAATGAGAGCGGTCGCTTTTCGGGTAGCGACGTCTGGTTTCAGTTCCGAATCGATGGGAATCACCTCGATCTGCCTACCTAAAACACCGCCCTGTCGATTCAGGACCTTGGCTGCGTATTGGACTCCTTCAAGGTATCGATCCCCGATATTCTTGAAAGTACCTGAAAGGGGCTCAACCGCTCCCAGTTTGATAGTTTCTGCAGCCTGGCCCGAAATAGGAAATGAGGCCAGTAGAAGGATCGCTAAAATAATCGGCGACATTAAAGATTTTTTTTTCATCGTCATACCCTCCTTATCATTTTTATTTGACTTGAATACTCCCCTTTATACCTCTAAATACCTCTTTCTTACCTCCTCGGCCTGGATAAGCGTTTCACCACCTCCTTCAAAAACGACCTGGCCTTTGCTCATGATATAAAATCGTTCTGCAAGTTTAATGGCACTTTTGTAATTCTGTTCCACGAGTAGAAGGGTTGTTCCCGAGCGATGGATCGCTGCGAGAACCCCTGTGACCAGGGCCACAATTTTAGGGGCCAACCCCTCGGTTGGCTCATCAATTAAGATGAGCTCGGGATTCCCCATCAAGGTGCGACCCATGGTGAGCATTTGTTGTTCTCCCCCAGATAAGTGCCCTCCTTTCTGTTTCATCCGTTCCTTGAGATGTGGAAAGAGACCATATACTTTCTCGGCTGACCATCTCTCTTCCCCTGAAAGATTTTCCGGCCTCTTAACGATCCCCATGAGTAGATTCTCGTGGACCGTCAAACTTGGGAAGATGCGCCTATCCTCTGGAACAATCCCAATTCCTAACCGGGCGATCTCATAGGGTTGTCTGCCGACGACCTCCTTTCCTTTAAACAAGATCGAACCTTCCGCCGGTCTAACCATTCCGATAATGCTTTTCAGGGTCGTCGTCTTGCCTACACCATTTCGACCCAGCAAACAAACCAGGCTCCCTTGCTCCAGATTAATTGAAACCCCCTGGAGAATGTGGCTCTTTCCATAAAAGCTATGGATCTCGTTGGCTTTCAATATCATCTATTCTTCTCCAAGATAGGCATCTTTCACTCTCGAGTCGTTTCGAATCGCTTCAGGTTTGCCGGAGGCCAAAATGGTGCCATTATGAAGCACTGAGATTGTGTCAGCCAATGAAAAGACGACTTCCATGTCGTGCTCGATGATCATTAACGTCCGATTCTCCGTCACTAACTTCATCAACTTAACCATCTCTTCTGTTTCCTCACGGGTCATTCCCGCTGTGGGTTCATCTAAGAGAAGCAATTCGGGCTCTGAGGAGAGGGCAATTCCAATTTCAAGGGCGCGCTGCTGGCCGTATGAAAGTTCATGGGCTGGTCTCTGTTTAACCTCGGCCAGCCCAACCTGTTCTAGGATCTGTTCCGTCTTGGCAATCATTTTGGATTGGCGATCCAATGTCTTAAAGAGGTGGTAACGCAATCCCGCACGGGATCTCACTCCTGCGGAAACATTTTCGAAAACTGTAAGATTTTGGAAGATATTCGTAATTTGGAAGGAACGGCACATCCCGAGATGATTCAAGGCATAGGGTGACAGACCACCGATCTCGTTCTCTTTGAACAAAATGGATCCAGATGAAGGTCTATACTTACCACTAATAATGTTGAAAAGGGTCGTCTTCCCAGCACCATTTGGACCGATGATCGCATGTTTCTCATTTGCCTTGACGGCAAACGTAACTCCCGTCAACACTTCGAGTCCTGAAAAATCTTTATAGATGGCTTTGACCTGAAGAATTTCCATTCCCTTTATTCTCCGAAGGGTTGATCTTCTTTTCGTGTTGTCCTACCGTTTCCTGTTTTTCGGAAAAGGTCAACCAAGGATCGGATCAGCCCGGACAAGCCTTGCGGGGCAAAAAGAACCATGAGGACAAAGAGAATCCCCATAAACAGGGGCCATCGATCGGTGAGATTGCTAAGAAAGTTTTGGAAATAAATATAGAAGCCTGCACCCAAAACAGGACCGAAGAAGTTTTTTGTTCCACCGATGAATGTCATCAAAAGAGCCGTTGTGGTCATATCGATGCCAATTGCATCGACCCCAACAAATTTAAAGAATAGGGCATAAAAAGATCCTGCTAAACCAGCAAAAAAGGCAGTCAGAGCAAACAAGATCATTCGTGAGACGGCAGGATTGTATCCAATGAACTGCATCCGTTCTTCGTTCTCCCGGACGAGCAGGACTGTTTTCCCCATGGCGGTTTTTGTGAAGTACCAGCAAAAGAGGACAGCGCATCCAATGACGACCAGGGTGACGTAATAGAAGACCGTTACATCGGACATGGGCAATTGAACGAACCCGAGATGAAGATTCGGCCTTTTGACGGGCAGTCCATCGTCCCCTCCCGTTACAGCATGCCATTTGATCGCAACGGCATAAAAGAGGGCATTAAATGCCAGGGTGAGGAGAGCGTAATAGGTTCCCTTATGCCTAAGCAGCAGGCACCCGACGCCCAGGCCAATGAGCGTTGCCACCAATGTACCGAGGAAGACGGCTCCAAAAAAGGGAAGTCCTGGAATGCGTTGGAGCATCGCTCCCGTAGTAAAAGCACCGAGGCCAAGAAACATCCCATGGCCGAAAGAAAGAAGCCCACCGAAACCGAGCAATAAATTATAGCTTACCGCATATAATGAAAAGATGATCATTTCGGTCAGCAGGTTAATGATATACGGTCTTGCTACAAAGGGTAATAAAAACAGGACGAGCAAGATGATGAGACCCCAAATCTGGATGGCTTTATAATCCTTTTTCACTATTTCTTCTCACCAAAAAGGCCTGATGGCTTCGCAATGAGAACAATGGCCATGAGTAAGTAAATCAAGGCTAATGAAATTTTTGGGAAGAGCAAAGCCCCAAACGATTGTAGCTGCCCGATCATTAAGGAGGCGACGACAGCTCCGATCAGGCTTCCAAACCCGCCGATCACAATGACCACAAAGGCATCAACTAAAATGGCGGTGGCCATGCCTGTGTTGATCGATAGCAAGGGCCCAGAGATGACCCCTGCAAGCCCGGAAAGGGCGGCCCCTAACGCGAAAACAAACATGAAGACCCGTGGGGTATTGACTCCGAGGGCATTGACCATTTCGCTGTCATCCACTGCACTCCGAACTGTGATGCCCATCCGGGTTTTCAGAAGTAAAAAGCTCATCAAGAGCCCGATCACAATAGAGCAAAATAAAACAAAAAAGCGATAAGTCGGGTAAATGACACCGTGTAAGGTAACGTTGCCATCCAGGAAACCCCCGATCTCGATGGGGAGAGGGGCGGTCCCCCATACCCATTTGACCACCTCTGAAATAATGAAAGCGATTCCAAAGGTAAGGAGGAGTTCATGAAGATGGCCGAAGACATGGACTCTTCGAAGTAAAAAACGTTCAATCAAAGCCCCAATCACGAACAACAAAAAGGGACAGACGAGCAGGCAGAGCCAGAAATTTCCGGTCCACCTCAAAAGGGAGTATGAAAAATAGGCAGCCAGCATGTAGAATGAGGCATGGGCAAAATTGAGAACATTCATCATTCCGAAGACGAGGGTCAAACCAGAGGAGACAAGAAAGAGAAGCCCGGCATAGACCAGCCCGTGAAGGATGAAGATGGTTGTGACATTCATTGCTTGTTTTCCTGATTTAATCCTCTAATGACTTCTGTTATTTTTAACAATGCTTTATCTCGTTGCCGGATGATTTGTTTGATACTTTCGTCAGTCCAGTGATAAAACCCTTTCTTGGCCTTTACGCCGGTCGTCTTCTGATCTACGAGTGTCTTTAAGAGGGGCGACGGTGTGGAACGGTTTTCTAAATCTGAGAACAGATATTGATGAATATCATAAACAAGATCGAGGCCTGCCAGGTCTGCCGTCTCCAGAGGACCGAGGAAGGGGAGGCGGAGGCCGAACCCATATTTCACGACCCTGTCAATATCCTCAGGGTCCGCAATCCCTTTCTCGACCAAAGAGATGGCCTCACGCCAAAGGGCATGCTGTAACCGATTGCCAAGAAAACCCGGGACATCCTTTAAGACGCGGACAGGTTGCTTCCCAACCCTCTTCATCAATTCAACCACGGTATGAAATACCTCATCGGATCCGAATTGGCTTTTAATCACCTCAACACAGGGGACGATATGGGGAGGATTCCAGAAGTGGGTGCCGACCACCCTCTCTTTGAATTGGAGGTTTTCACTTATTAGACTAATGCTGATACCGGAGGTATTACTACACAGAATCGTTTGTGGTGGCGTCAGGCGCTCCAGGTCTGAAAAAACCGCTCTTTTTAGATTTAAGTTTTCACTCACAGCTTCGATGACTAATTCAACCCCCTCACACATTTCCGTTAAGGTGTAGAATAGCCCGAGGTGATTTAGACAATCTTCGAACTCCCGGGATTCTACCAAGCCCATTTCCAACAACGTCTCTAAGTTATTACGAATCTTTTCTGGAGCACCCTTAAGCACTTTTGAGTCGTTGTCAAAAAGTTTGACCTTGTACCCCTTTAGCGCGAAGACCTGGGCAATCCCGTGGCCCATGAGTCCTGCCCCAATAACTCCGATGTTTCTTATCGCTTCGACTTTCAATTTCTGATCCCTCATTTATTCTGGTGTATAAATCACCATTAAGCACTTCACTTCTTTTTTCCCTTGACAGATGCCATGGTGGGGAATGCTCGCATCAAAGTAAAGGCAGTCCCCTTCTTCCGCTATGAATTCCAGTTCGCCATGAAAGAATTTCATCGTCCCTTCAAGAACGAAAAGGATTTCTTCCCCTTCATGTTGATAAAGGGGTACCTGTTTGGGCTTGACAGGAAGGGTCAAAATATAGGGTTCCATGTGTTTTCTGTAGAATTTGTGCGCCAGGGTTTGATAGGAATAACCGAATACAGTCCCGTTTCGTGCAACCACTTGCCGTTCATTCCTTTTCACAAGCGAAATGGAACTCTTCTCTCCTTTTTCTCCAAAGATCTCTGAAAGACTAACTTCCAAAGCCTTTGCCAGGACGATTAAGGTGGAAACAGGAGGCGCCTTTTTTGTATTTTCGACTTTTGAAAGATAACCTTTGGTGAAGCCCGTTTTTTCTTCAAGCTTCTGCAGGGTCAGCCCCCTCTGCATCCGGTACTCTTTGATTCTTTTTCCTAATTCTGATTCTTGGATCATCGGGTCGAGGCTCAAATCTTCCTTGATGAATGACCTCATCTTAATCTTGGGGGAAGGCTACGAGAAAAAAAATATGTTTCCTAAACGGAAACTTTTTATCATAATTTGGAAACCTCTGTCAAGATTCTCCCGAAATCGAACCGTTTTCTATTTAGCGACAAAACTGGGAGACTATCTGGATAGTAGACAGAGTTTGCCTCATCAGAGCCACACTGTCGGATTGGTACTAATACAAACATCAGAGGCTTGGTAGCATGAGGAGCTTTCGTAGTGTTGGGTGAAATTTGACTGACAGATGTCCCCTAAATCACCTTTTCCCCTTTTGCTCTTCCTGCTGTCTCCTTGCTTTCTTAATGTCCTCCAAATAGAACTTAATCAGTGGTGACATCTCGGGAGGTTGCCAATCTGCATTTTTGGGTTCTTCCGGCCATGTGAACGGCAGATGCCAGACCTCTCCCGGTTTCTTGGCCTTCTCAAGAACCTCATGGGTTTTCAGGAGAACTTTTCTTTGACCTTCCCTGTCTCCGACCTGACCCAATGGCCTTCCATAAGGATACTCGATGGCAGCAGATCTGGGAATTCCTATTGCCCGATGAAATTCATAGGTAGGTGTTAGAACAACTGTAGAAAATCCAGCCTCCTCTAAGAACCTCGCAGCCAGTCCAACGGATTGGCAGCAAAAGGGTCAAGCCGGAGTCATGAGGACCGCCTCAACTCCTTCAATCTTCATCTTTTTAGAAATCGGTTCAATCGCTTCCCTTATAAAATCAGTACTCTGCCATTGAAAACCATAAAAAGAATAGGCCGTGGGCGCAAGGCGGCCGATGATCTTCTCCTGCTCCAATTCAACAATTCGTGCCAATGGAAGGATGACGTTAATGTCCTGCTTGATATAGTTCGTGTTAATATGCAGGTGATTAACATCGATATCCTTCTCTGTGGTCCCTTTGTGGATCGCCCGGTAGGAACGGTCACCCCATATCGCTTCCCTCTTCTCCCTTTCCATATCAAAAGGCGGATCTGTCTTCGAACTGATACCGGCACTGGTCACCAGGGCGATGGTTGTCTGATTCAGGGGTTTGGCCATGGGTGTCCAGGGAATATATCCTTTAAAATCTTCATCCGGAATAAAGGTTTTAATCCAGGCTTTTAATCCAGGCGGCAAAAACCGAAAGCCGTCAACTTTTTTCTCCTGTTCCATATAATCCTCCCTTTCTTGGTGTGCATCGTAGCACCCTTATTTATTGGGACATGACGGGTACCGTTATCCCCGGTAGTCCCTGTCTACCGCAGTAAGGAATGCCGCCGCTACAATATTTCTCCTTCTTCTTTCCGCTATTCGCCTTGCGTTTTCATTTTATATCGACCGCTAAGAATTAAGCAAGTCTTGTAGTCTTGAATTTTCTTCAAAAGAAAATTCCCGTCATAAGAATGTCGCTGCCCTTGACATTCAATCGACCTCTGACATATATTTTATTTCGATTTCGGATAGTTATTGGAGCGATGATTGTCTCTTTTTATTACTTTTGAGGGTGTGGAGGGAAGCGGTAAGACTACTCAGATTCAACGGCTGAGGAGATATTTCATCCTGAAAGGCATCCCCTGTAAAGTCACCCGGGAACCAGGAGGGTGCCCTATTGGTGAAAAGATAAGAAAAATCCTCCTGAATCCGGACCATCATGAGATGGTCCCTATGACTGAACTCCTCCTTTACGAAGCAGCCAGGGCACAACATGTGACGGAGGTCATAAAGCCCTTTCTAAAAAAGGGAGGCGTAGTCCTTTGCGACCGTTTCAGCGATGCCACGGTTGCCTACCAGGGATATGGTAGAAGGATAGATTTGCAATGGATTGAACGCCTCAATCATCTCTCCTCTCAGGGGATCAGGCCTGATGTCACTTTCCTCCTGGACTGTCCATCCGATTTGGGACTGGAGAGAGCCCTTCGAAGGAATCGAGCTCTCAAACGAGAAAAAGAGGAGCGTTTTGAAAGGGAGAAGATTCAATTCCATCAGCGAGTGAGAAGGGGATACCTCGCCATTGCCAAAAAAGAACCTCGAAGGGTTAAGGTGATTGATACCCGAGCGGGCGAAGAGAGAGTCTTTGATAAGATACGCGAAATCATGGATAATTTAGTAGAGGGAAAAAGGTTCGGAGTTCGGAGTATTTAGTTCGGGGGTTAGATCCGCGTTCCGCAATCCGCATTCCGAACTGAATGAACATGTCATTTAAAAATATTTTAGGGCATCAAAGGCCCATTACATTGCTGCAGCGGGCAATACAGAATGAGAAGGTCGTGAACAGCTACCTTTTCTTAGGGAGCGAAGGGATCGGAAAGAAGTACGCGGCTCTTCAATTTGCAAAGGCACTGAACTGCCTCGAGGAAGCAGAGGGCGGAGATGCGTGTGACCGGTGCTCTTCCTGCAAGAAGGTCGATCACGCCCATCACCCCGATGTCTTGCTGATTGAGCCGGAGGGGCAGAATATCAGGGTGGATCAGGTCAGGCAGTTGCAAAGGGACTTGGCGTACCGGCCCTATGAGGGAAAGCGCCGTATCTGCATCCTCACCGCTGTGGACCGCATGGCTCCGAATATGTCGAACATTCTTCTGAAGACTCTGGAAGAGCCTCCGCTTCACACGGTAATCGTCCTGCTAGCGAATAATTCCAGATGGATATTGCCCACTATTCTCTCAAGATGCCAGCTGATTCGTTTCAACCCCATGCCTACCTCCTTGGTATCTAATTGGTTGATGGAAATCAAGGGGCTGGACGAAGAAGAAGCCCACCTTCTCGCTTCGCTTTCAGAAGGAAGTCCGGGAAAGGCTCTGGAGATTCAGGAGGAGATACGGCAAATTCAAAGGGAGGAACTCCTAAAGGAATGGATAGGATCGAAATCCCTTTCCACTGAAAGAATCGGAAGTTGGGTCGGAACTTTACCCTCTGAACGAGAAAATCTCCTCTTGATTCTGGAATTGGCCAAAACCTTGTTGAGAGATTTAGCCATGGTGAAAACTTTGAAAAAGCCCGCCTTGATCCATACAGATCTCCTGCCCGTGATGGAGGCGATCGCCACAAATTGGAGTCTCTCTTCGCTTTTCAATCGGATGGAGATTCTCAACCGGACGGCAATTGCCATCAGGGCCAATGCCAATACTGGCTTAGCCCTTGAAGCCATGATGCTCTCCTGGGCTGAAGGATAAAAAAGATGATTCGTTTAGTTTTCGTGAGACTACCAAATGGAAAAATAGAGGAGTTCGATGCGACGCAACTCTCTCTCGAACCAGCAGAAGACGTCATCGTTGAGAGTGAAAAGGGATTGGTTCTGGGCAAGGTCCTCTCCGCGCCCCATGAGAAGGAAAAACGCTTTATCCTGAAATCTCCAAGAAAGGTAGCCCGGAAGGCGTCGGCGGAAGATCTGGAGCAATTCCGGGGGAACCAACAACTGGAGAAGGAGGCCTTTCAATTCTGTCTCCAGAAGATCAGAGAGAAGAACCTGAACATGAAGCTGGTCAAGACAGAGATTCTCTTAGACCGCTCCAAGGCCCTCTTCTACTTCACATCTGAGAAGAGGATCGATTTTCGGGAGTTGGTAAGGGATCTGGCCGCAGAATTCAAGATGCGGATCGAGATGCGGCAGATCGGAGTAAGAGATGAAGCCAAGATGGTCTGCGGTCTCGGCAGCTGTGGGAGGGAACTCTGCTGCGCGAAATTTATGAATCGCTTCGAACTAGTCTCTGTCAAAATGGCCAAGGAACAGAATCTGGCCCTCAATCCTACTAAGATTTCGGGAGTGTGTGGACGCCTGATGTGTTGCCTCGCCTACGAATTCCCCACCTATGTCGATTTGAAGAAGGAACTTCCAAAGGTCGGTAAGCACATCGTCACCCGGTCCGGCAGGGGCAAGGTGATACGGCAGAATGTCCTCAACCGGACCGTGACCGTGGAATTGGAAGAAGGGGGAGAGGTTACGATTCATGCATCCGAACTCTGAAAAGTTCTTTTACGTCACCACTCCCATCTACTATGTCAATGATGTCCCTCATATCGGTCATGCGTATACGACCGTAGCCGCTGACATCCTTGCCCGCTACAGACGCCTCCAAGGGGATCGGGTCTTCTTCCTCACGGGAACGGATGAACACGGCCAGAAGGTAGAAAGAGCTGCTCAGGAAAGAGGGGTGGATCCGAAAACACACTGCGATGAAATGGTCTTGCGATTCCAATCCCTCTGGAAGAGAATGAATATTTCGAACAACGATTTCATCCGTACCACGGAAATCCGCCATAAGAAAGTCGTTCAGAAGATTCTTCAGGACCTCTATGATCGCGGAGAGATTTATCAGGACAATTACGACGGATGGTATTGCATCCCGTGCGAACGCTTCTGGACCGAAAAAGACTTGGCTGACGGCAAATGTCCTGATTGCCTTCGCCCGGTAACCGAGATCTCGGAGAAGAACTACTTCTTTCGGATGAGCAAGTATCAATCCTGGTTGATCGAATATATCGAAAACAATGATCGGTTCATCTTCCCAACATCGAGACGGAATGAGGTATTAGGATTTCTTCGCAGCCCCTTAGAAGATCTCTGCATCTCGAGACCCAAGAAACGGCTGAAGTGGGGAATTGAAATTCCTTTCGATACCGAATATGTGACCTACGTCTGGTTCGACGCCTTGATTAACTATGTCAGCGGAATCGGTTACGGCTCTGAGGAAAATCTGTTCTCCCACTTTTGGCCTCAGGCGACTCATCTCATTGGCAAGGATATCCTGACCACCCATACCGTCTATTGGCCAACCATGCTTAGGGCGATGGGTCTGACTCCTCCCAAAATGGTTTTCGCCCATGGTTGGTGGACGATCGAAGGAAAAAAGATGTCAAAATCGCTCCAGAACGTTGTGGAGCCAAATCTTCTGATCGACACTTATGGGGTAGATGCGGTCCGGTATTTTCTCATGCGGGAAGTCCCTTTTGGAATGGATGGTGACTACTCCCATTCCGCCATGGTCCATCGCATCAACAGCGATCTGGCCAATGATTTGGGCAACCTTTTCAGCCGGACTCTCAGCATGGTCGTGAAATACTTCAACGGCCTGGTTCCAACACCTACCGACCTAAAACATGTGGATGGAGAATTTCAAGAAGTTCCTGCAAGGGTCCTTCCTCAGCTATCAAAGCAGATGGACGATTTGGCCTTCAATAAGGCTTTAGGTTCGATCTGGGAAATTGTCAATGCAGGAAATAAATATATTGATGAAACTGCACCCTGGGCTCTGGCCAAAAGAGGAGAAGATCGGCCCCGCCTGGGTACAGTGCTTTACCAAACGTTGGAGTCTCTACGAATTACTGCCTTGCTCCTTGCCGCCTTTATGCCATCTACTTCAGAAAGGATGTGGTCTCAGCTCAGCATGGAAGAAAAACTTTGGGAACAAAATATAAAGGAGAACGGAAAGTGGGGAGCCCTGCAGCCGGGAAGAAAGGTCGCGAGACCAACGCCCCTGTTTCCGAGGATTGATCCCTCCAAGATCTCGCAAGGGGCGTAGTGGATAGAACGGGGTCCGTAAAATCCCAAATTACAAATTCCCTGCCTACCGGCAGGCAGGCAAATCCCAAATAATTTCCAATCACCCATTCTAAATGACCGAAACACCTTTTTTTAAGATTTCGCAATTGAAAAATTGGAATTTATTTGATATTTGATGCTTGGAATTTGGTACTTTTGAATAGGGCCATGAAAAAACCGCAACCCATTCGTTCAGTTCTTGAAAATACTCTGAAGCGCCTGGAGGTGGATGTTCCACTGAAGAGCTATTCCATCCTGGGAGCATGGAACGAAATTGTCGGGGCGACAGTGGCCGCGCATTCTCAACCTCGTTCTATCCGGAACCGGATCCTCTTTATCGATGTGGCCCACTCAACCTGGATGCAGCAACTTCAGTTTCTGAAACCCACCCTTCTTGAAAAAGTGAACAACTTTTTGGGTGAACCGCTCATTCAGGACATTCGATTCAAATTAGGAAGAATTCTTCTGCGTTCCCCATCTCCCTCAAAAAGGGATCCACGGCAAGAAGAAGATCTCGATGAAGCAACCCTTAAGAGGATTGAAAAAATTGTCCAGAACATAGTGGATGGGGAGGTAAGGAAAGCTTTGAAGGATGTTCTGATGAAAGGTGCAGAATTGGAGCAATACAGGATGAAGCCGTGAGAGGGTGAAGGAAAAACGCTGATGATTATTTTCTCGAACGCGGAACCCTTATCTCTTTTTCAACCTCTTCAATCCGCCACTGAGTGAGAGCATCCGTCTTGTCATAGAACCTAAACTCTTCATCACTCATCAAACGATCGCAGTCGAGGTCACAATAACCACCCTCGAGGATACATTTAGAATCCTGATAAAATTTACAAATTTTTCCGAAATCCATAAACATCACCCTTGCAGATGGGTTATGCAATACAAATGCCAATGCAGAAACAAGTCTAAGGGCTTAATGTTTATGGATTTATTGAAATATGTTGTCCAGATAAGAAATGGAATTCTTTTAACCAGCTGTTCACTTTTGAACGCACTCAACTTATTTATGGGCAAGCGTAATCTGGAACATGCCAGCCAAAACCGGAAAGGGTTTCAACTTCTCTAAATCCCGCTTTTCGTGAAATTTCGTTCTGTTCAAACGAGAAAAAGTTAAAGTTCTCTTTCTCAAAAAGTTTGAAGAGGAGGAGAGGACCAAGAATCTTTATTGCCCTCTTTTGAAACTCAGCATATCGCCCGAAAGTCAGGAGATCGAGAGCAAAATCGTAATAAGGAGCGAACCTTTCGAAGAAATCAATGCGGTGGCGGGAGTTCGTTGCAAGCACCAATTACAAGCACCAAATTACAAATAAATTCCAATCTTCAAAATTTCAAACGAGAATGTTTACATTATTTGAAATTGGAGCTTGGTGCTTATTTGGAGGTTTGGAATTTGAAATTTGTAATTTTGGGTCACACTCTTTCAAGTGTGACCTTGGCTCCGTCCTTCACCTTTAAAAACACTTTGGGGTCGGTGAGAACCTTTCCGATGATATTGACGGCACTGGCGGCACGAATCTCATTGCCCTGACTCGCAGGCGTTGGGCCGAAGAAGATGCAGAACGCATGTCCGGTGGGCCAATATCCCAACTCTCCTGCTGAAACAACTTCTCTCGACCCTGCCTCGAGGCCGGTCTTCACTGGAATGGCGAAATAAATCTCCTCGCCCCAGAGATTTGCCTTTGCCTCAATGGGAAGTGCTTCCGAGACCAATTGGGCAGTTTTTGATTCGTTCAATTCGGCTTCAACCTTCAAGTCACTCACCAAGATTCTGATTTTCTTTCCCATCTTCCATCCTTCTTGCTTCAAGAGGATCGAACTCATTAAAAAGACCTTCGTGTTCCTCCTGGGTCTGCATGTTGTTCGGGAAGAAAAGAATCTCCCGATCCATCTTGACGACCTCACCCTTCAGCGTCAGAAATTTCTGGGTCTGGTTTCTCAACAACAAGAAACTCAGGGCTACCAGAACATAGCTTGAGATTTCTCTCGCAAAGGTATACAGAAAGTGGGTACCCAAACCATAGAAGAAGTAATCTTCGATGAAAAGCCTTACCGTGTTGATCAAAAGGCCAAGCGTGATAAGCTGCAAAAACCGTTTTGTCCTCGTGGTATTCTGAGCCAAGGCGTGGAGGCATTGGTCATAGGCCTTTTTGAAGTTCTTCCAACTGCTGGAAATGTTCTTGAGGAGGTCCAGGTAAACCTTTTCATCTCCTCCGTAAATCTTCAAACGAACCTGCCTGTCCCCTCGAAAAAGAAGATACCGCTTTAATAACTCTTCTCTCTCCGAGAGAAGGGTCTGGTTCCTTCTGATCCCTCTGTAGAGGACAAAGCCTATGCCGATTAGAAGCAGGAATGGAATGATTTCATTGACCACTTTGATCCAAATCATAACATTCATTCTTCCTTGCCCGTTAGAAAGTCAGCGCTTCATCCTCTTCTAACGAGTTTTACATTCGATTGATCAGGCTGGCCATATAGCCCGCTCCAAACCCATTATCGATGTTCACCACTGCCACGCCGGAGGCGCATGAATTGAGCATGGCCAACAGTGCCGTGATGCCCCCAAAGCTCGTCCCATATCCAACACTCGTGGGGACAGCAATCACCGGCCGGTCTACTAAACCACCCACCACACTGGGCAAAGCCCCTTCCATTCCAGCCACCACGATGAGGACACGGGCTGCCTCCAATCTCTGCCTCTCGTGAAGAAGGCGGTGAATCCCTGCAACTCCGACATCAAAAAGAGTTTCGACACGATTCCCCATGATCTCGGCTGTGATCGCCGCTTCCTCAGCCACCGGGATATCGGTCGTTCCGGCGGTAAGCACCAGAATCGTTCCTTTCCCTTCGAACTTGACGGAGTGAGTCAGGTAGGTGAGAACCCTCGATCGAGGAGAGTAGCGGCTTTTCGGAAAAACCCTCTTGATGGCCCCCGCTTTTTTCTCTTCCAAACGCGTAATGAGAATATTCTGTCCCTTGATTTTCAACTGTTTCATAATCGAGATGATTTGGGTCGAGGTCTTCCCTTCACCCCAGATCACTTCCGGAAAACCCTTTCGAAGGCTGCGGTGATGATCAATCCTTGTGAACCCCAGGTCTTGAAAAGGAAGCGATTTGAGTTCGGAGATCGCTTTATCCAGGCTGATGTTTCCCAATTTCACTTTTTTCAGAAGGTCTTCGAGCTTTCGAATGTTCATCTCTTGATCAGCACCAGAGGAATAGGCTGGATGGCTTTCCGGTTGCCAATAACATTGTATTCACTCCCTGTCTGAAAATCAAGAAAAACTCCCGGCTCATTTTCTGCGAAGGGCTTGCAAAGACTTTGTTGATGCCTTAAGCAAATTTACCTTCTTTTGATCCGTTCCTCTTATGAATACGTGTACCATCAAACCAGCCACGCCGCCGCCCGCCATCCCTTTAAAAACTTCTTTGACGATCGTCTTACAATGATAAGTTGTCTTGCCATCCTCTTTTTCTTGCATACCCAAGTAGCGGTAATGGATTACTAAATCTGCATAAAAAGTCAAAGCAATTAAGAGATCTCAGACAGACTACCCTTCGCTATCTCAAATAGCAGATTCCAGAGTGTCTATTCTTCTTCAGAAATCTCTCAGTTAAAGTCAATTGACAAGGAATAACAAAAAAGATAGGCTAAATTGGGTAGAAGAAATTTTTTCTTGATTCACGAACGAGGAGGCCAGATGAAGCGGACAGGGATTGTAAAGGACGAGCGGTACTTGGAACATGTGATGGATCCGGGTCATCCGGAGAGTCCGGAACGACTGAGAGTCATCTATAAAATGTTGGAAGAAGGCGAGATGAAAAGTCTGTTTCAAATGGTGAAGCCCCGGGCAGCAACTCGGGAAGAATTAGAGATGATCCATTCGCCTGCCTACATTGACCTGGTCGCCTCAACGGCAGGAAAACCTTATTTCCGGCTCGATATGGATACCTCCACCTGTGCCAGGTCTTACGAGGCGGCTCTTTGGGCGGCTGGGGGTCTTTTGGAGCTGATCCGGGCTGTCATGGAAAAAAGGCTCGATAATGGATTCGCCTTGGTAAGACCTCCCGGACATCACGCGGAACGGGACAGGGCCATGGGATTCTGCCTCTTCAACAATGTGGCGATCGGTGCTCGATATGCCCTTCGCAATTTCTCACTTCAGAGGGTCCTGATCGTAGACTGGGATGTCCATCATGGCAACGGGACTCAGAACTCTTTTTATGAAGATCCGCAGGTCCTCTATTTTTCCACGCATCGCTATGGCTTCTTCTATCCCGGGACAGGGTGAGCGAAAGAGGTCGGAAAAGGAAAGGGAGAAGGATTCAACGTCAACGTTCCGCTATCGACGGGAGCGGACGATACGGACTACGGAAATATCTTCGAGAAATTCCTCAAGCCGATCGCCCTGGAATATCAACCCCAGCTGATCTTGGTTTCAGCCGGGTTTGATACCCATCAGGATGATCCTTTGGGCGGAATGGAAGTGACCGAAAAAGGGTATGCGAGGATGACCCAGATTTTGATGCAGATTGCGGAATCGACTGCTCAAGGAAGGCTGGTATTCACTCTTGAGGGCGGATATGACGTGTCCGGTGAAAGTCGGTCCGTGAAAGCCGTATTAAAAGAACTGACCCAGGCCTCTCCGCTCGACAAGAAGGATGTCCTGGAAAAAGAGAAGGTCAATTATCCCCGAATTGAAAAATTCCTCCTCCAATTGAAGGAGATACAGAAAGGATACTGGAAGAGCCTGTAAACGACACACTTCAAAGTGTAAATTTAAATGCAATTTAAGTATTTTTCTCAACCCTGCATCTTCAATTTACGCGTTGAGCCGTGCTTCAGGTCCCGCTCGTATTGACCATCTCTTTCAGTTCTTTTCCGACCTTGAAGAAGGGAAGCTTCTTGGGGGGGACATCCACAATCTCCCCGGTCTTCGGGTTTCGGCCCTTATAACCCCCGTAATTTCTCACCACAAAGCTTCCAAATCCTCTGATCTCGATTCGTTGCCCCTTCTCCAAACTTTCCTTCATCCCGTCGAAGAGGGTGTCGACAATGACCTTGGCGACCTTCTGTGTCACATTCGCCTTTTCTGAAACCTTCGTTATAAGTTCGGCCTTGTTCATAATTCCTCCCTTCTTGCTTACCTTTGCCTAAACCAGGCAAGTTTCTCTCCTCCCCTGCCCGGGGTATCAACGCAGGGGAAATCAAAGTAAATGGTTTCGACGATATTGCCCCTCATTCTTAAAAAAAGCAAGCACACTCGCTCGTCGGTATGTGGCCCCCTTCCCTGCCACGATGAGGCAAGGGGCCGTTAGGCAAAAATGCCTCGCAATTATTGTTTTTCCAAGGAGCGAACCCCGTGCACTAGTTCTCCAAACGTCTTCTCAAAACCAAGCCGGTTCTTGTTGGCGGAACCAGCGAGAACAATCTCTCCTCCAGGGCCTTTGGGAATTCTCACCCAAACCCTCTGATGAGAAAAGAAGAAGGAAACGATGAGGCCGAAAATCATCAGGCCACATCCAATCCAGACTACCCAGACACCGGGGTCTTTGGTTACCTGGAGCCCTGTATACTCTTGAGAGGTCACTCCTTCAAATGTGAGAAGGAACTGATCACCTCTCTGTTCGTTTAATTTGGAGAAGTTCTTCAATAACCAAAGGGGTTGGGGCTCTTGGCCGGGCCTAAACAGGACAACCTGAACTCCCTCCCCAAAGTTGTCGACTTGAGGCGCGTACTTTAGAATCCGGATCAATATATTGGAATTCGGAATTGCAATGGTTGCGCCCTCCTGGGCCTCCAAAGTAGATTTTTCTTTCTTACCCTTCCATTGGATCCCTATGGTGACATCGCTGAGAGTTCCATAGCTGGCTTGGTAGAAAGCCAGTCTTTTGTAGTGAAGGGGATGGTTGACTTGAACCGTGCTCTTCAAAACCTGCTTTCCATTTTCAAGAATGGAGAGCAGACTCGTATAATCCTTCACATACTTTTCCTTCCCCGGAAGATTATAATAGTTGACTTTGAAATCATCACACCGCACTGAAAAATCAATGGGTTTGGGCACGTCTCCATCCTTTGTCCTCAAATAAACTTGATTGACGGTCTCTCCCTTCAATATCTCAACATGACCTCTGAATCCATAGAGAGAACCAATGATTCCTCCGATCAGGATGATAAGAATGCTTAAATGGGTGATGGGAACTCCTAATCTGGAATATTTCCCTTTCTCGGAATAAAGGGTAATTGTTTTTTCCGTCTCGATTCGCCGCCAGCTCTTAAACCATTTCTTCAACGAGGAATGGATATTTTCTCCCTTATTTGTTGGATCTCGGATTTGAACTTTCTCCACATAAGGGAGACCCTTGAGCATCCCATCTTCCAACTCTCCTGACCCGCGAGAGATCTGGCTGAAGATTCCTGGAAGTCGATGGGTAGAGCAAGTGATCAAATTGATCACCAGAAGCAAAAGGATGGCACTGAACCACAACGAGTGGTACATATCGAAGAGATTAAAGAAGTTTAATACCTCATACAGACCAATCCCATACCGCTGGATATATTCCATGCGAGAAGCATTCTGTGCGATCAGTGTGCCGATGATCGAAAGAAGTGCAAGCAGAATGAGGAGAGCAATGGTAAGTTTAAGGGACCGAAAAAGGTCATAGATGATGGAAAGGAATCCCTTTTCCTTTGTCTTAACCGTTTCTTTGAGCTCTTTCATAGTATCCTTGATTGACTGATGAAAACAAATATAAAAAAATCTTACCCTGCCCGAAGCACACTTGAACAGACAGGGAAAGTTATTGAAATATTTAACATATCCTTACGTTTACTGTCAAGTTGTTTGCTGTAAAATGAAAAGGGGTGGTTCCTTTTCGGGAACTACCCCTTTCGCTTTCCTATTGCCTATTCAGGCGCAAAATTCTAGTACTACTACTTTGCCTTCACATGGCACTGTGTGCATCCTGTTGGGCCGGCAGGCTTGTTAGCTTTCTTGGCCTCCTCATGACAACCTTTGCAATCCTTGTGGGCGGCCTCTTTCATAGAAAGAGTCTTCCCTTCTGTCTTGGCCTTATGGCACTCTTTGCACAATTTGCCAGAGGTTTCGCCTTTCTTCCAGGTATGATGGCACTTCACACAATCGATTTTATATGTCTCGGCATGCTTCTTATGGTTAAATGTCACTTTTCCATAAGGAACATCGAAGGTCACCTCGTCCTTTGCAGCAAAAGCGCCAGTCACCATCATAACGGAGAGCATAAAACCTACAACGATCCCAATGCTGATCAATTTTCTCATTCCCGTTTCACCCCCTTTCTTTTAAGATTCTTTGTTCCTCAACTCTTTAGACTTAAAACGTTAACAAATATTCACTTTCTGGTCAAGAAAAAAATCAGCAGGCTAAATATGAATTTCACCAAAGATTCGGGTGAAATTCAGCCGATCTCCTTACAGAATTTTGATTTCCTCCAAGATTCGTTCTTTCGTCTTAAGCGGGGTATGGCTCTGTTTAGCCTTTTCAACAATCTCTTTTCCCACCAAGGCGGCACCGAGGGCTCCGGTGATTAATGGGTTTTCGGGAACTCGGATTTCATGGCCCAATTGGTTGGAAAGGGCTTTAAGCAATCCTTTATTTTTAGCACCCCCGCCGGTCACGACTATTTCTTCTTCGACCCTCAGACGATTGACCAATCTGCATATCCTGTCCGCAAGGGAATAATGGACCCCTGCAAGCAAGTCCGAGATGGGTATCCCCTGTGCTAAACTGGCTGCTACTTCTTGCTGCGCCCATATGGTGCAGATGTTGCTTATCTTTGCAGGATTTTTGCTTTGAAGAGATCGGTCGCCTACTTGATCCAAAGGAACCCCGAGGGCATCTGCAATCACTTCGATGAATCGCCCGCTACCGGCAGCACACTTGTCGTTCATTACGAAATCGATGACCTTGCCCGTGACGTCGATTTTTATTGCTTTTACATCCTGGCCTCCGATATCAATGATGGTCTTCGCATTCGGAAAAAGATTCTTAATCCCTTTGGCATGGCAGGTGATTTCTGTGAATTGCTTATCAGCGAAAGGGACGTTAATCCTCCCATAGCCTGTAGAGACAATGTAGGTAATCGACTGGAAAGAAAGGGCAGCCCGATTCAGCGCCTCTTCCATAACTTTATTGGCGAGCCTGCGCTGCTCCGGACCTGTAGGGCCGATAACCGAAGCGATGATCTCTTTGTCCAGAATCACCGCCTTGGTCATGGTGGAACCAACATCAATGCCTGCAAAATATGAGGTCATCGTCATTCTAAACTGGTTACGGTAAGGGTTAGGAAGTCCGTTTCGTCATTTGGTTACGTCGAGTACGCGGAATTTCTAAAGGTTACCGTTGTCGAAGCTCGTATCGATGTTCGTCTTCCGAAACTTGAAACGCGAGTACTCAGCCTCAAGCTTCGAGTTTCGATACCAGCGTCGTCACCGCTAAACGATATCTCCTTCACGAATAATTAGGCTGCTTTGTTTAATCGATTGGACTCCAGGGTTTCGATGAAGGCGTCGATCTTGTTTCTCGTGTCCACCTCAGAATAGGAAGTGATGTCAATGATATCGCTCTCCAGAATAAGGGAAGGAAGCTCCCTGTAAATCTTTTCCTTCTTCCCATCTTTCCCGATGACGTATACCGGAATGGGTTTATAGATCTTGGCCAGTTGGTTCAACTGCCAGATGAGGCCCACATGCCAGGTTCGACATGAAAAGGCCTCGTGCATGACCACCCCATCGATCTTGTATTCTTCGATCCTGTTGATTAACCGTTCCACGTCAGGCTCTGATCCCGGCCGTTTCTTGGCCTTATCGAACCAGAAGGTCCAGTAGCCGAGCCACCTCCATGCCAGGTGCTCGATGGGATCTTTCGTTTCGGGAAGATTCATCTGGTTGAGCGGAGCAACCATTCGATAGGTTGTCTCCACGGGGAATGAAGCCCCTTTGCTATTAAAATAATTGAAATCGGTCAGGGCAAACCAAGCGGGCAATCCTCCTCCCCACATGAGCCTGTATTTTTCTTTTTCGACTTCTCCTTCACCCCTGGCGATCTTCTCCCCCAATTCTTTTTTCAGGTTCACAAAAAAATCATAAGCCTGCTGGGTGGCCATCATGAAGTTAATTGGCACCATGGTATTCATCGCATCGCCGGTCCCCATGGGGCAAGGCACGGCCTTTCGAAGACCATAGGTCTCTTCGATCAGGTTCCAGGTCCGATCGCTCAAATCAACCAGCTCCCTCAGTCGATCATAGTCCATCTTCTTTTTCGTCTGCTCTTCGAGAAAAGCCACCAGCCCGCGCAATTGTTTGACAATATATTTATGGTAGTAGTCCCAGACTTCACGGTGATCTTGGTCTCTCTGAAACAAAGGATGGGGAAGATCGATATTGTAGATCGGAACATCCGGCATGAACTGCTGAGAGGCCTGGTACCACTTGGACCTCGGATCACAGAGGATCTGTCCGCTCGAGATCATCATATCAGGCCTTGCCTGTCCGCCCCAGGGAGCATCGGGAGGCATCTGGCCCAATTCCTCTCTCCATTGGTCAAAACCAATTCCGCAAAGGGCGTAGGTGCACAGGGAGCGTGAAAGGCCCAGGGATTCCGCCCTCTGAAGAAATCTTTCCGCATCTCTTTTGGCACCGCAGATGCCGGCGAAATTCTCCGTCCACACAGGGACGATATCCATGGCGCGAAAAATCTCTTCATGATGACAGACAATGAATGTATAGGCTATTTTCTGCTTTCCCTCTGCCCGTGCTCGAAGCGTGCCAGTAATAAATTCTTTAACCATGGGCCCGATGGAGGCCGCGGCCTGGGTTGCAGTCGTCCTCTTTTTCGGTTTTGCCTCTCTTTGCTCGTCAGCCATTATTAAAACCTCCCTTGTTTCAAAATCTCCATGATAGTAACCTGATGGCCTGAATCAAAAAGTTTTCCAAATAGCGAACTCGTCTTAGTCATTAGGTCATTACGTAATTGAGTCATTCAATAACAAGTGATTTATTGACCTAACGACGCATTGGCTCATCTAATTCCTAAGCAACCACCTTACCCGATCATCTCCAAAAAAGCCTGAACTCTTGTTCTAAGTTGACCGATCGTACCTGCTGAATAGATATCCTCCAGAGGAAGAAGAGGAACATCGATCGATTTATAATATGCTTTTCTTGCAGGGACTTCAAAGCCAAAGGGATCACAATATTTGTATACATAAAGAATGGCGCCGTCTACCTTGAATTCTTTGGCATAGGCTCCGATATCACCAAATCGGGAGGCGATATCACCTTCAAAGGTACCCGTCTTGTTTTCCCTGTAGGTCTTAGGGCAATTGATTTTGTCGAGATACCGGCGGCCCAGTGCGTCGATGGGATCTCCCCCCACATCGGTCTTTGGAAAATAATCTCTGGCTCCGTTGCAGATGGTATCAGCCACCACATTACCCCCGAGTTCTTCCATGAGCCGGATCAATTCAATATTGTCGAGACAGGCACCGTCAATAAATATTCGAGGCCCTTTATTCAGCTGAGATTTCTTCCTTTTCCCAACCTCTGCCAAAACCTGATCAAATAAGGCATTGGCTTCGCCAATGGGTAAACTCGATCCGGTGATCAACAACATCGTCAGTTCTGTCCCGGAGATAAGCGGCGGATCGGCTTTTCTGAATTCATAAAGAGCTCTTACCTTATCCCTGTTCTCATTATAGATTCGAATGGCCTGAGCCAGATCATCATCGGAGATCTTTTTCCCGACGAATTTCTCCAGGCTTTCCCTGAAGGTTTTTAACTCGGCATTAAAGAATTCAAAGGACGATTCGACACAAACAGTGGGAGTGTTGACAAAGTGAAAATAGGAATATGGGAGAGAATAACTCCAGCTACTATAGCTTCGCACCATGCTATCACAACCGTGAGGGATCACCAAGCCGGAGAGAAAGTCGTATTTCCCTTTTACCGAGACGTCGAAGACACTTCGGTAATACGGGCACACGATGGTTTCCAGGAGTGCATCCCCTTTTGTAATGGGCTCATGGACGTCTCCTCTCAGGCGAAAAGGGATACAACCGGAAGCGGAAATGATTTCCAGGGGAACAAAAGAACAGACATAGCCGATAAACTTTTTCCCTTGCTTCTTCAGCTCCCTTGCCCTGATCCCGTAATCCTTATAATAAGTCTCCACCGTATCAAAGATGTTCCCCTTTTTCTCGCTCATCAACAATCTCCTTATCTATGTTAGATGCTGAAATAAATTCAGCATGACGACCAATAACGACCCATCTGAAATATACACAATTTGACCTGAGGTTTCAATCCTATTATCTTACGCTGTCCATCGCAATGATGGCTGCACCCAGAGCGGCTGTCATGTGAGGATTTTGTGGCACAAGGATGTCGTGGCCTCTGATCTCTTTCAGCGCTTGGACAAGACCCACGTCTCTTGCACCACCACCCACAACGACTACATCCAGTTCCACTCCCATTCTCTCGACAAGACTCTCGATTTGGGCAGCAAGAGCTCTATGTATGCCCGCCAGAAGATCTTCCTTCCTCACTTCTTGGGAGAGTCGGGAGATGGCCTCTGACTCCGCAAAAACAGCGCATCCGGTGTTAAACTCAACTCTCTTCTCTGACTTCAAAGACAGCTCACCAATCTCCTCAACTTTAATCTGGAGAACCTTTGCAATGGCCTGAAGAATTCTGCCGCTTCCTCCGGCGCATTTCCCGCTTAATAAAAAATTGTGAACGCTTCCATTACTATCGATACGAAGAACTTTGGTATAAAGATCACCTACGTCAATGACAGTTTTCACAGAAGGGAGAAGGGAATAAACACCCTTTCCGTGGCAGATGATATCGGGTTTCACTTCATCTGCATAGATGACCGATTTTGACCCAAATCCTGTAGCGACCGTCCGGGAGATATCCTTGGACGATACTCCCGTCTGGGAAAGCAATTCCTCTTTGACCCTCTCGGCCGTCAGCTTGAAATCTCCTCCAGACGGACACTCAAAAGAACCCAGCGGTTTATGGTCAGAGAGGGCGACCCCTTTTGAGGAGGCAGAACCGATATCGATACCCAATACAAAAGCCATGTTACCTCTAAACGAATGATAGCGAATTGATCGAATGTTGGTTAATAAATTCAATGGGGTTCGTCAATTTCGCGGTTATTCGTAAAATTCGATGCCATTCGTCCCATTCATCATATAAATAACACAAATCCCACCCCTCCTCAATCTGTGATCATTGTTTGACAAAATCTCTTACTAAATATAGAATTTCAGGAAATTCCGATTTGTAGTTCAATTATTGTTAGAAAACTGGATCGAGATCGAAAGGGGAAGATCATGAAGAAAATCATATTAACGGTATGTGTAGTTTTTCTGAGCCTCTCGGTCGGCTGCGATTATTTCAAGGGAGAAAAGCTATCGCAAAAAGAGAAACTTGAGCTTGCGGAAAAATGCAGTAAGGCAGGAAAGGCATACTTTAACGATTTCATTACAAGAAACCTTCCCGAAGGTTTCTTATGGGATGAGCCCGAGTACCATTACAGCACAAAACTAAACACGTGCCTGATTCATATACGCTATGTAAGTCCTGGTAAGCCATCCTCTCATCGTAATCAGGTAATAGATATCTTTGCGAACAAGCCTATTCTATACGGGTGGTGGTTTGAGCGTGACAGCGACAAAAAAACTGAAACCCTATCTGAAATAGTTAGCGACAATGCCCCGAACTACACAAGCATCGAATACTTCAAGAGAAAGGATAAGTTATTCAGTGAATAGCGAGATCATTAATCATTTTCTAACCACCGGGTGCAGTGGATCGCCGGAAAAGCCGGCTCCCACTGACCCAGGCGTTGGGCAATAAAAAAGATTGATATATGGATATTGATCTTACACCAATTGATGGTAAGAATATAGATATTCTATACTTCTTAGAATTTGTAGCCGAGGAGCTTAAAAAGCACATATCGTTATTAAAAAATAAAAGTTATAAGAACATTGCTTTCACTTCATCAAATAAAAATAATTTCAAACACTTCTTTGAAGAAATCATTCCATTGATGTTCTTTCTACAAAAAGAAAAAGGTATTTATAGTAAAATTAAATACATGTCTAGCGATCAAAAAGGTGATGCTATCCTTGATGATTCAACAACAATTGAAATCACAAAAGCGCAAAACGAAAATAAATATTTAGTAACACAGGACATGTTAAATCACGGATATGCTTTTTCTTCAAAAAATATTCAAAATGAAGTTTCAACGACTTCAAAAACACAGCCATACGTTCATAAAAATGAAGAACACATCAAGGATGTTGCGTTATATATTCATGAAGCAATAGAAAAGAAACTAAAAAAGAACTATCCTCATGGCTCAATATTAATAATCTCATTTGAGAGTGACACCTTAATGTTAGAATGTGATGGTGATTACTCTTGTTTAGAAAAAGAAGTAATGAATTTTGGAAAAGGCATCTTTTCAAAAATTTACATAATAGAAAACTTCTTAAACGATGACTTGCAGCCAAAATGGCAATTTATGTTATAAATGCCGAACAGCATTAACCTGACGCGGATTAACCGCGTCAGGTTTTGGGAATTGCTGGCTGCCCGCGCACGTTATGCAGATCGTAACGCGGGCCGCTTGGGTCGCGCCATAATATTATAATAAACAGATGGAGATCATTATAGGAAATCATTTGAAGATGCATCTGCCGTATCGTCTCCGGGAGCGGGCATTGCGATTTTACACTGACATATTAGGTTGTAGGAAGCTCGCTGATCTACCTTATCCGAATGTTGATCTTTATGAGTTCCAAGGAGGATTCGTCCTGGGGCTATTCTTTTGTGATGAGGTGGATACACTATCTGAAAAGGAACAACTAAAGGCAACCTGGATGGAGATCAAGACCGATAACCCGGACGCTCTCAAGCAACGGTTGATAGACTTTGGCGTACAGGAAGTGGAATTTGAAGACAAGTCGCGATTCTATTTTCAGGCCCCGGGAGGCCAGGTGTTCCGTGTAGCCCCAATGGAGGGTGGCCTGTAAGTTCATTCGACTTCGTTGAACAAGGAGCTTTCCTACCTAATGGGTCAACACAGTGTTATAGCTTTGGGGTCACCTTCAAAATTCATTTATCAATTTTCCCCTAAGATACTCTATCTCCTTTCTTAGTTTTATCTCTCCGCCCCACCTCTCCTCTGTCCCCTTTAATTGACAAAAGGAGGACGCTGTGGCATAAGACAGGAATAGTTTAAACGTATAACTGAGTGCGAGGTGAAACCCATGTATAATCTCGACGGGCAGGTCGCTATAGTCACTGGTGCGGGAAGCGGATTGGGTCGAGCCATTGCTCTTCGCCTTTCAAGAGAGAGGGCTACCATCGCGGCAGCCGACTTGAACGCTGATGCGGTAGAAAAGCTGGTTGCAGGGATTAAGAGCCAGGGAAGGTCCGGCCTTTCCATACAGATGGACGTCTCACTCGAAAAAGATGTGGAACGAACGGTTAAACAAACTTTCGAAAGTTTCGGCAGGATCGACATCCTGGTCAACAACGCCGGCGCTGGAAGCGCCGGGCTGATCGTCAACCACTCCGAGGAAGATTGGGACAAGACCATGCGTGTTAATCTCAAGGGCACGTTCTTATGTTCACGAACTGTGGCGAAGGAGATGATTCCCCGCAAGCGTGGACGCATCATCAATATCTCTTCCATCAGCGGAAAATCCGGAGAAGAGCTCATCGGCGCTTATTGTGCCTCCAAGTTCGGAGTGATCGGGCTCACGCAGGTGATGGCCAAGGAACTTGGTCGCCACCAGATCACGGTGAATGCCGTTTGCCCGGGATACATCTGGACGCCCATGTGGGAAAGTCTGGGACAGTGGCTCAAAGAAAACATTCCAACCCTTGCACCATTGAGCCCAAGGGAAGTCTTCGAGAAAAGGGTGAAATCGGTCACTCCGCTTCGTCGTCCACAGGAGCCGGAGGACATCGCCAATCTGGTTGCCTTTCTCGCCTCCGAAGAAGCCAGGAACATTACTGGCCAGGCTATCAACGTGGACGGCGGAGCGCTGATGCATTAAAATGTCTGTGAAAATCTCTCCTAACCCCTCTTTGCCAAAGAGGGGAAATCCATCCCTTTCGTAAAGCCTGCCTGCCCCGCCCTCGGTCTATTAATAGAGCGGGACCGGGGCCGGTAGGCAGGGGAGGTAAGGAGGGATTTAGTTTACGATCCGATTGGCAAGTAAACAAGCGGGAGGATAGGAGATGAGACTGAAGGACAAAGTAGCGATTGTGACAGGATCCGGGAAAGGAATCGGTGAGAGCATTGCGCTACGCTTTGCAGCAGAGGGAGCAAAAGTGACTGTCAATGATGTGATCGAATCCGATGCCATTCGCACGGTAGAAACCATCAAGGGCAACGGCGGCCAGGCGGTCGCTGTCATCGGCAGCGTTGCCTCGCGGCAAGTGGCTCAGAAGATGGTCGATACAGCCATCAAAGAATTCGGCACCGTTGACATCCTGGTGAACAATGCCGGCATCATTCGCGACGCGATGCTACACAAGATGACCGATGAACAGTGGGATCAGGTAATCGAAGTCAATTTGAAAGGTGTCTTTCTTTGCACACAGTGTGCGGCCCGGGTCATGCGGGAAAAAAAGTACGGAAAGATCATTAATATCTCATCGAGCAGCTGGCGGGGAAATCCCGGGCAGCTTAACTATTCCGCAACGAAGGCGGGGGTGATCGGAATGACCAAGACCGCGGCCAAAGAATTGGGACCAAAGGGGATCAATGTTAATGTCATCGCTCCGGCGCTCATCTGGACGGACATGACCAAATCCATGCCAAAGGAGTTGCTCCAAAAGGTGGAGCAAATGCTCCCTTTTATCATGCCTCTCAATCGCTGGGGACAACCCGAGGACATCGCCAACCTGGCTCTGTTTTTAGCCTCCGACGAAAGCGCGTTCATTACGGGACAGCTGATTCATTGTGACGGCGGGTTCATTATGTAGAACCCCTTCATCGTCGGAATTAAAAAAGGCGGATTGGTTCAGCTCATAACCAATCCGCCTTTTCTGATGTTAAGCCCTTCACTTCTCTTATTTGATCTTGAACGATTCCTCCATCCCGATATATTTCTTTCTCAGTTTTGGTTTCTCTATCTTTCCTGTGGGGTTCCGCGGAACCTCCCCAAAGAAAACTTTCTTGGGCCGCTTATATTTCGGTAACTTTTCACAAAACTTGAGGACATCCTCTGCAGTCAGCGCTTTCCCGGGAACGACATCGATGATAACGGTCACCACTTCACCCAACCGCTCATCTGGAAAGCCAATGGCTGCGATATCCTTAACCCCCGGAAGGGTATGAAGAAAATCCTCAATTTCCACAGGAAAAATATTCTCACCACCTGAGATGATGAGGTCTTTTTTCCGATCGACCAGAAAGATAAAACCCTCTTCATCCTGCTTGGCCATATCTCCTGTGTACAGCCATCCATTGCGAAGGCTTTTAGCAGTGGCTTCCGGGTTCTTATAGTATTCTCTCATGACGCCATCCCCGCGGACCACCAACTCACCAACATCTCCCTTCTTGACTGGATTTCCTTGCTCATCCACGATGTTCGTTTCCCAATTGAACCCGGGAAGTCCGATCGCTCCGACTTTATGCTCATTTTCGATTCCAAGGTGCACACAACCCGGTCCTGTTGACTCGCTCAGTCCATAGTTGGTGTCATAAGCCATCTTGGGAAAATATTGTTTCCAGTGTTTCACCAGGGAAGGAGGAACAGGCTGCGCCCCGATGTGCATGAGCCGCCACTGATCGAGTTTGTAATCTCTTAACTTGATCTCTCCGCTATCGAGCTTTAAGAGGATATCCTGAGCCCATGGGACGAGAAGAAAAACGACGGTCGCCTTCTCTTCGCTGACGGCCTGAAGAACCCATTCCGGTTGGATTCCTTTTAAGATAACCCCTTTCCCCCCGACGATGAAGCTGCCGAACCAGTGCATCTTTGAGCCAGTATGGTAAAGGGGAGGAATAAGAATGAAAGTATCCTTTTTAGTTTGATAATGATGGGCATTCTCCGTAATACATGCACAGACCATATTTTTATGGGTCAGCAGGATGGGTTTGGGTTGTCCCGTAGTTCCGGAGGTAAAATAGAGGCCGCAGGGATCATCGAAGCCAATTGGAATGTTAAGTGGGTTCGAAGAAGACTTTTCCAGCAATTTTTCAAAGGATTCTGCATAACTCGGAACCTCTTTCCCAACAAAGATATAGTGCTTGACGGTAGGAAGATAATCCTTGATGCCGGTGATCCGGTCGATAAATTCCTCGCTGAAGATCACACAGACAGGTTCTGCCACATCGCTACAGTATTTAATATCATTCCCCGTAAAACGAAAATTGAGGGGCACAGCCCACGCTCCCGTGCGGACAATGCCAAAATAGGCGATGAGCCAATCAATCGAGTTCATCATCAGATGTACGACTTTGTCACCCTTCTTAATTCCCTTTTTGATCAAGACATTCGCAAATCGATTCACCCCTTCGTCGAACTGCTTCCATGTGATCTCGCTTCTCTTATTTTCGCTGGGTACTCTTTCAATCAGGGCCACATCGTTCGGATACAACCTCGCATTTCTTGCTAAGATCTCCCCAATATGGATGTCTAAACTACCCATATGAACCTCCCTCCCTTAATATGCAAAGAGCAAAGGGCATGGCGCATAGCATCTAAAATTCCGAATATGCTCCAAGTGCCAATTCTAAGTGACCAAAATGATTTTTTTGGAATTCAGATGACGGAAATTTATTTGATCCCACCTTGGCCGTACCGGTGCTTGGTAGTTAGTACTCTAAGCTCTATACTCTCTGCTCTATGCTCCCTGCCAACGTTACAGCCATCGTTTGCGCCGTTTGTAAGCCTTGACGTCTTTATACGACTTGAGTGCACCAGAGGATGCCGTCCCCAGATAAAATTCCTTCACATCTGGGTTTTCCCTTAGCTTCTCTGCTGCATCTTCCATCATGATTTTGCCGTTCTCCATCACATAACCATAATGGGCGATCAGGAGAGCCATATTGGCATTCTGCTCAACCAGCATAATCGTGGTTTTTTGTTCCTCATTAATTCTTTTCACAATCTGAAAAATTTCTCTGACCAGAAAGGGTGCTAAACCTAAAGAAGGTTCATCCAATAACAATAGTTGGGGATGGGCCATCAGGGCTCGACCCATGACGAGCATCTGCAATTCGCCACCACTGCAGAATCCGGCTTGTCGATTCTTTCGGGCTACCAAAGGTTGAAAGTAACTGTAGACCAATTCGAGATCTTTTTTATAGGGCTTCCCCCATCGGGTCGCTGTCCCTACTCTGAGATTTTCTTCGACGGTCAGATATTTAAAGGGCTGACGACCCTCCAGGACCTGAATGATGCCCATACGGGTAATGGTCTCTGGAGATGAATTATGAATTCCCTTTCCTTCATATTCGATTGAGCCTTCGGTCACCTTGCCATTCTCCGGTTTCAGCAATCCAGAGATGGCTTTTAAGGTGGTCGTTTTCCCAGCACCGTTACTACCCAGTAATGAAACAATTTGTCCTTTCTTAATAAGCAGGGAAACCCCTTTTAGCACCTGGATGACATCCGAGTAAACGACACTGATATTATTGACTTGAAGTAATAGATTGTCTTCCATTCTTACCTCGGCAACCCCTCACCCCATCCCTCTCCCCGAGGGGGAGAGGGGAGGGTGAGGGGGTTCTGTGCATTCATTTCTAATAAGAAAATGGCCAGAGTCTAAAACCGGACCGTATGATGCGCCATACCTCAGCCAATCCCTTGGGTTCGAAAATAATAAATAATACGATGGCCAATCCAAAGACAAACTCCCGAAGGGGCGCGATGGTCAGGGCAATCTTGGCAAGCCCTTCAATATTCATAAAAAACTGTGTTGATTGACTCAGTATTTCATTTAAGACGGTGATGAAAATCGAACCAAACACAGCGCCGGGAATACTTCCCAGGCCTCCGATGATGATCATCGCTATGTATTCAACAGAAAGGCCCAATGTATAGGGTTCAGGGGTAATGCTGCCGATTTGGTAAGCCGCCAGTCCTCCTGCGAATCCAGCATAGAAGGAACTGATGGCAAAAGAGATAAGTTTATATTTGAAGATGGGAATGCCCATGCCCTCCGCAGCTCTGTCATTATCACGGATGGCGATAAAGGCGCGGCCGAATCGGGTCCGTATGAGGTTGACAGCAATCCATGTCAAGACGACAAAGCAGATGAAGATGACGTAATAGAAGGCGCGATCCCCTTTTACATCGAGTCCAAAGAGGGAAGCACGAGGCAGCATAATACCTTCTGGCCCTTTTGTGAGGCTTTCCCATGAAACGAAGAGGTATTGAAGAATAAACTGACCTGCCAGAGTGGCAATGGTCAGGTAGAGGTGTTTGAGGCGGACAGATGGAATCCCAAATACCACGCCCACCAAGGCAGTGATCACACCTGCAGAGATAACGGAAAGCCAGAAGGGGAAACCGACCCGAGTTGCAAGAATGGCAGCTGCATAGGCTCCCACACCAAAAAAAGCGCCATGGCCAAGGGAGATCTGACCCGTATATCCGATAAGGATATTAAGGCCAATCGCAGCAATCGCCGCGATCCCGATTTGGTTGATTACATATAAAAGATAAGGCTTACAGATAAAGGGGATGACGACAAAGAGAAGGAAGAGTCCCACCCACATCCAGAGCCTTCCAAAATCCGTTGAGAAGATGGTGAGTTCCTCTTCGTATCGTTCATTAAATTTTCCACAAGGATGTAATTTTAGTTTCCGCATTCTTCCTCCAAACCGCTAAATGATTCGCAATAGGAGCACTTTGTTTGAGGATCGCTTCGCTTCAGGTAAAAATCTTTTGCCTCCAACCTCGAGTCCCGTTTTAGCGGGACGCTCCTCCAACGATGTTATGCTTTTAGACTCTTTCAATCTCTACCAGGCCAAAGAGCCCATAGGGTTTAACCAATAAAATGAAGACGAGAACGATATAAGGGATGACCTCCTTGAGCGAGGTGGAAACATATCCGCCCGTGAAGGTTTCGAGGATCCCTATAATAAGCCCTCCGATGATAGCTCCCCCAATACTTTCCAGTCCTCCGAGGATGACGACCGGGAAGACCTTGAGTCCCATGACACTGATATCATGGACATTGATCCCGTTCATGATCCCCAGAATGATCCCGCTTATCCCACAAACCAGTGCCGCAATGGCCCAAGACATCGCAAAAACCCTTCTTACATGAACACCTAAGGAGAGCGCGGCAGGTTGATTATCGGCCACTGACCTCATATAAATCCCCTGAGAGGAATATTTAAAAAAGAATCCGAAGATCGATAAGAAAATGATACCAATGATAAAGGACGCCATATAGACAGGAGGGATATTAATGGCTCCCCATTTAATGGTTAGGCCCGCAGGAAGGAAGTCCGGATAATTAAATAAATTACCTCCGAAAATAACCAGCAACAATCCCTTGAACATGGCCGCCAGTCCGACAGTCAGCATAATCACTTCGATAAGCGCCTCGCCAATCAAGGGACGGAGAAACAGGCGCTCGATGACAAACCCCATAGCAAACGTCCCAACCAGCGTCAGTAAAAAGGAAAGGTAGATGGGTAAATTCCACTTTACGGAAAAAGCCAGAAAAATGAAGGCCCCGATAGCGAGTAATTCACCGTGGGCAAAATTGAGAACACTCGAGGACTTAAAAATCATGACAAAGCCCAGAGCCGCTAACGCATAGAGAAAGCCAACGGATAACCCTTGAATTAAAAGTTGGAGAAAAAATTCCATAAAAGATGACCTCCTACTCGACGTCTAAAATCTTCACTTTAGTGGTAATGGTGCCCACTTGCCCATCACGATAGCGAACCTTGCCTGTGACCTCGAGGTCTTTCTGTCCACGATACATGGCCTCAATCAATTTGATGTACTGTTCATAAACGAATTTCCTTCGAACCTTCCCTGTCCTGGTCAATTCTTCGTCATCGGCATCGAGAAGTTTATATAACAAAATGATCTTATGAAGCCTCATTGGCTTAGGCAATTGAGTATTCACCAGTCGAACTTCACCAAGAATGAGCTCTTCAACAGGAAGCTGTTGAGAAAGATCAGTATACGTGGTGTAAGGAATCATTCGATCCTCTGCCCAGCTGCCGACATTCCCAAAATCGATATTGATGAAGCCTGTGATGTAGTCGCGGGCTTCCCCCCAGACCACGGCTTCTTTAATGTAAGGGCTGAATTTGAGCCTTGTTTCGATAAAGTCCGAGGAAATGGCTTCCCCTCCCTTGGTGCGCATGATCTCTTCTTTTCGGCCGATGATGAGGAGGTGGCCATCATCATCGATATAGCCCGCGTCACCCGTATGAAGCCAGCCATCGATAAGGGCCTTCTTGGTTGCCTCTGGATCCTGGTAATAACCAACAAAACAAGAAGATGTCTTGACAAGCACCTCCTGATCTTCTGCAATCTTAACCTCTGTTCTCGGCAACGGTTTACCCACCGACTCGGGTTTGACCTCTTTATCCGGTTGAACCTGAAAGACCCCTCCCCCTTCGGTGAGCCCGTAGGCATGCTTTAGATTTAATCCTTTTGCACGAAAGAATCGTATGACATCCGGGCTGATGGGATGCCCTCCCGTAACCGCAGCATGAATTTGCGCGCAGCCAACCCGATCGAGTAAGGGACGATAGACGATTCTCGCGAGTATTTTATGAAGTATTTGCAAAGAAGTGGGGACGGGTTCCTTTTTAGCCTCGTGGTCGACCAAGGCCCCTCCAATCTTTTCGCCCAAGGCAAAAAGTTTACGCTTCACCCAACCTGCATCGGCGATCTTCACTCTGATCTTAGAGGCGAGGTCTTCCCAGAACCGCGAAGACGTGATGATGACGACCGGTCCAATTTCCCGAAAATCTTCCGTCATGGTTTCTAACGTTTCGGGGAAATTCATGGTCATCCCCGTAAGGGGTGATACCCCGACTCCCCACATCTGGTCAACGATCCACGCGGTCGGGGTGATGGAAATCCAATTGTCTCCTGGACCAATTGGGGCGGTTTCAACCCATTTCCTTGCGATTTCGGTGAAACTACGATGGGAAATCATGGCTAGTTTCGGGATCCCCGTGGTTCCAGAGGTCATGATCATTAAGGCGACCTCATCCGGTTTTCCCTTCCATAATTCCTCTTCAAAAAGATTGGGCTGCTCCTTATCCAACTTCGCACCGAGATCTAAGAGCTCCTTAAAACTCATCAGCCAGGGATTATTGGCATACGTTCTCATGCCTGTTTGATCAACATAGATGACCTTTCGAACAGTAGAGAGTTGTTCCTTCATCTCTAATAATTTATCTACCTGCTCTTGGTCTTGAGCGACTACAAAGACGGCTTGAATACGATTTAGCATCGTCGTCAGCTCTTTAGCAATGGAGGACGTAAACAGATTGACCGTGATTGCTCCCAATGCCTGAGCTCCTATTTCGGTGAATAGCCACTCTGGATGATTGTCGGTGATGATACCAATGTTCTCACCCCGTTTGAGACCAAGAGCCTTGAGACCCAAAGCCACATTTTTCGTATAACGAAAATAATCTGTCCAATTATAGGAGAGCCATATGCCATACATTTTTTCACGTATGGCAATTTTATTTGAGCCCAACTCTTTGGCCTGCTTAAATAAGATCTGAGGAATGGTATGATTCATTAAGGATGATAGAGTCGCCTGATCAAAACGTCCCATAGTATTCCCCATATGTCCGTGATTCCATATTGGAAAAATGGAATGATGGAATAATGGAATATGAGGCTTACATACCAATTAAATTTATAAAATTTTATTATTTACCCACTATTCCACTATTCCAATTTCCCAGCATTCCATTTACACTTTTGCTGTATCACCCAGATAGGCCTTGACGACTTCGGGGTGATTTTGGATGATTTCCGGGGTCCCTTCTGCGATCCTTTCCCCGAAATTCAAAACCATAATCCGTTGTGAGACACTCATCACAATCGACATATCATGTTCGACCAAGATCATAGTCTGGCCCCATCCCGAATTCAACTCAAGCAAAAACCGGACCATATCTTCTTTTTCTTCAAGCGTCATCCCGGCAAAGGGTTCGTCGAGGACCAAGAGTTTTGGCTCCAGGGCGAGAGCGCGGCCCAGCTCCACCCTCTTTCTCATCCCATAAGGCAACGAGCCCACCGGCTTCTTCCGAATGGGTTGCATCTCGAGAAAATCGATCAGTTCTTCTAAGACCCGCCGGTGGCGAACCTCCTGTTTTTGGACCGATGGAGAGAAAATGGCCGCTTTCCCAATGCCATAGTCACAATAAAGGTGCCGCGCCAAAAGCATGTTGGCCAATACCGTGATACCCGGGAAGAGCTCAATGTTCTGATAGGTCCTTCCAATTCCTTTTTTGGTAATCTCGTGGGGGTGATGGCCTGCAACTTCTTCACCATTGAAAAGGATCGCTCCTTTTTGCGGATGATAATAACCCGTGATACAATTCATCAGGCTCGTTTTTCCAGCCCCGTTCGGTCCAATAACGCTGACCAATTCGCCCGTGTGAACGGTGAGATCAACATCATGGAGTGCCATGACCCCCCCGAAGTTAAGAGTAATCTTCCTCACCTCCAACTCAGCCCGACGATCGGCAGGCTGAGTGGAGGTGTAGATACTCGGTGTCCCTCGAAATGCTTTCATGTTTTATCTCCCCTTCAATACCCGATCCTTACATTTTGGGAGCCTTTAACACCTTTATTTTTTCTTTTCCAGGAACATAGAAAGTAGTCATTGGTTCATAGGTCATATCTTCGTTAATTTTTACCATCCTTCCTTTAAATGAGCCCTCATGGTTGGTCTTCGTGTAAGTAACATAAGGAACCAACCCACCAAAATCCTCATTGTTGAATGTCTCCATGGCTTTATTAATATTCTCTGCGTTGATGGTTTTGAATAAACCGGCAGCCCGGTGAGCGGCTCTTTCCTGAATCATGGCTACGACCACGCCTTCCCAGTAAGAGGTTTCGAATTTATCCACAGTCTTATACTTTGCCCACAACTTTTGAAGGATCTCAATTCCAGGTGTTTTGTCCTGAGGGAGCACGCCGCAGAATTGCATAGCGAGTCGGTCTCGAATCAGTCCCTGTCCGAGTTTAAAGAAGTCAGGATCCGTGGCGGTCCAGGTACCAAAAAAAGGAACTTTGTAATCGACTTTATCGGCTGCCTTGAGAGCGGTAATCACTGCTGCAGGTAGAATCTGCACGAAAATATACTCTGCTCCCTTGTTCTTTAGACGGAGCATTTCCGTGGTCAAATCGACCGTTGCCGCTGGGAATTCCTCAATGGATACGATATTAATATTGTTTTTTGAAGCGTATTCCTTGCTCGGTTCATGAATCGTTTTCCCATAAGCATTGTTGTAGGTCAAGAGACCAACTTTGGGAGCATCTTTTCCTTTATGAATGTTGCGGATATAATCAAGCACGATATAGGAATCTAAAATGTAGCTCCCAAAAGGCAGATACATATAGCCTACTGGGGGTTTAAGGAGAGCTTGGTCTGTCGAGTAATTTATCGTTGGAATTTTATATTCTTGAATAATTGGCTTCGCTTGATTCCCTGATCCTGCATCCCAGGTGGCAATCATATCCATCTTTTCTTCACAGAATTTCTTTACAAATTTTACTGCTTCAGGGGCTTTGTAAGCATGATCGACAATGGTTAATTCGATTTTTCTACCACCAATCCCACCCTTCACCTCGTTGACATAATTGATATAGTCCCGATGGCCTTTAGCATGATACTGTCCCCATGTAGAGGCGGGCCCCGTCAGATTGATCACCGCCCCTATTTTGATAGGCTGAGCCCTTCCACTTACAGACAAAGTGATACAAAACATTCCAATAATGATTGCGAAAATGAAAAACTTTTTCATAACCTTCCCCTCCCATCTTATTTGTTAAAAGTTTTAACTTCCCTTACTCATCAACCTGTCGCCCTCGGTGAGCAAATCGGACAAGTTCCCAATCATTCCTTTTTAAAAATCCTGCACACCCCTGATTACCTGGTCCTCACCTCCTTTTTGAAAAGTCTTAAATAAGAGGCCGTTCGATTGATTAAATACTAAAACAGCCAATGAATCAAAATTGTCGTTTTTTTCAGACACTAAATTCTGGCAGATAACCCCATTCCTGGGCAAATAATTAGAGTGGTAGGACGACGCCTCCAGGAAGTTACCTCAAATCTATATAGTGACGCTTAAATTTCAAAACCCAAGACTGGAGTATTGTACACATTTAAAAAATTATTGCAAGTAAAAAATTTCACTACCGAAGACGAGGTTAAGGTTTTATTATAACTTAAAAATCTTGCCAAAATATTAGTTTAATTTAATCGGACGGATACCACTTTCGAAACCCCGGGGGTTTCCATTGTGATCCCATAGAGGGTACGGGCGGCTTCCATTGTGCTCTTATTATGAGTGATCAATATGAATTGAGAAGTGGTTGAAAACTCTTTAACCAATTCAATAAATCGATTGATATTGGCATCATCCAAGGGCGCATCCACTTCGTCGAGTAAGCAGAACGGGGTGGGTTTGATCATGAAGATCCCAAAAAGCAGGGCTGTGGCAACCAAAGCCTTCTCCCCTCCCGAGAGGAGGTCGATATTCTGGAGTTTCTTTCCGGGGGGCTGGGCGAGGATATCAATCCCGGTGGTAGCAGGGTCCGCTTCATCCGAAAGGATCAGGCTCGCCTGTCCGCCCCTGAAAAGCCTCAAAAATACCTCCTTAAATTTTTCATTGACCTGATGGAAGGTCTCCAAAAAACGTTTCGTGGTCGTCCGGTTGATCCGGAGGATCGCCTTTTTTAACGAATCGAGGGCCTGATGAAGGTCTGTCTGCTGCTCCGACAAAAAATCGTGTCGCTGCTTCAATTCTTGATATTCCTCGATAGCCATCAGATTGACTTCTCCAAATCCTTCCATGGCCGTCTTTAACTCTGCCAGCCGATTCGACATCTCCTCCTTCGGCAGTTCTCCAAGAGAGGCTCCGATCGAGGTGGATAGCGTGGCCCCGTAGCGCTCTTTCATGGACTCCTGAAGGTGCGAGAGCTTCAATTGTACCTCAGAGACCAGGATCTCCTGCTCGTGGGTTTTCTGCCTTATGTCCTCCAACTCTCGGCGTAAATATTTTAAGGAAGCCTCCCCTTCTTTCCATTCGCTGAGCAGGGCTTCCACTTTCTCTTTTTGTGTAGAAAGCATTTCTTCTTGGAGACGATGTTGCTTAAGACCCTCCTCTAACTCTCCTTCCCATTGCAAGATTTTCTGACGAAGGGAAGCCGCTTCTTCCCGGCATTCCCTGATTCCCCTCACTTTTTTTAAGATCTGTTCTTTCAAAGCCCTCTGAGCCTCGGAGAGGTTCTGGATCTGACGTTCCAGCCCCTTCTGTTTCTCCTGGAGGGAGGCCAGAACCACCCTTTTTTCAGTGATCCTCGCCCCCAATTCTTCTCCCCCTTCTCCGACCTCCTCTACTTTTTTCTTCCAGGACTGGACCTGTTCTTCTCTCTCCCTTTTCGCCGCTTCCTCTGACTCCATGTGGGCAGCCACTTCTTTTTTCTCCCTTTCTAAATCTTGATCCTCCTCCTCGAGTTGTTTCTGTTCAAATTGAATGACTTCCATCCTTTGCTGAGATTGGGAAGTTTCTTTGCTTAATCCTTCCAAATCTCTTTCTCGATGAAGAAGCTCAATTTCCTTTTCCTGGATCTCCTTCTTCCTCCCCTCTAACTGGATTTCCCTCTCTCCGATCTCTTTTCCGAGACGTTCTTCTTCCTCGTAGGCTTTTCGACATTTTTCCTCTGTCTCTTTGACCCTCTGCTCTAGGTCTCTAATTTCTCTCCGTCTCTCTAAGAGGCCGAGTCCCTGGTCCCGGCTTCCCCCGGAGATCACTCCAGAGCTTTCAAAGATGTCCCCTTCCATGGTGACAACGGCCCCAAAACCTCCCCCATTTTTCATCCAATGGAGTGCCTCCTCCACACCTTCGACCACCCCGGCATCTTCAATTAAGAATTTGGCAATTCGCTCAAAACCCTCTTTCACCTTCACGAAACGAGAGAGCGGGATCGGTTTTTCTTCCTCCCCACCGATTTGATTTTCGATCCCGACTCCTTTTATCTCCTCCCGTACCCCAAGAGGCAAGATGGGAATGAAACTCCCCCTCCCCAGTGACTCCCTTTTAAGAAAGTCCATTGCCTCCATGCCTTCCTTTTCCCCTTCCACAATTAGATATTGTAATCGCTGCCCTAAGACCGCTTCGAGCGGGGTCTCGTATTGGGGATCGGGCTCCAGGATATCCGCCACGGCTCCCAAAATTCCCTTCCACTTCTCTTGCTCTTCCTTCTTTCGCATGAGAAGTGACCTCACTCCTTTTTCATATCCCTCATAATCATCTTGAAGCTCTTTGAGAGAAAGATAGCGAGAGCGGTCCGTCCTAAGGATTTCCTCCAAAGTTAAACGCTCCGCCTGCCTTTGACGTAAAACTTCCTTTAACCCCTTGAGCTCTGCTTCCCATTGGATCTTCTCTTGCTGAAAGGTCGCCAGGATAGAGAGGCAAAGTCCTCTCTCCTTCATTTTTCCTGAGGCGGTCTCCTCCAATTGTTCCAGGCTGCGGCTGGCCTCCTGAGATTCTTCAGCATTCGTGCGAATTCTTTTCTGAAGGTCTTCTCTCCTCTCTTCAAGGTGACCGAGGCGATTTTTGTGCGAGGTCAGTCGGGTGAGGATATCGATGAGTTTTGCCTTCTGGTCTTCTAATTCCTCTAAAAGCTCTTGGTGGGTCGCCCTAAAATCGCTAAAAAGGGGCTCCCATTCCCTCATCATCTCTTCGTTCTCATGAACCTCTTCCTCCAGACGTCTCTGCACCTGTTCCAATCTTTTTCGTTCCGCTCGCGTCGCTCTCCAGTCTTTGAGCGAATCCCTCACTTCCGTGATAAATTCTCCTTCCTGTTTTTTAAAACGCCCTTCTTCTCTTTTGAAAAACTCAATGTCATTTTCCGTTCTTTGAATCTTTCTGCCCTGTTCAAACATCTCCTGCTGGAGGCTTCGGAGTCTCTCCTCTTCTTCCATCCCTCTTAACTTGCTGGCTTCGAGGACCGCCTCCTTCTGGGCATTTTGCGTAGAAATCTCCATCTCCCGATCCCGAAGGGCTTTGAGATAACCTCTGGCGGCCTCCCCTTTTTCTGAAAGTTCGGCGTATTCGTGGAGGGCGAAACGGACTTCGATCTCCCTGACTTCCTTCCGTATCGCCTTATATTCCTCTGCCCGTTTCACCTGGCGTTCCAGGGTGACGATCTGTCGTTTCACCTCAGCAATGATATCCTGAATCCGAAGAAGGTTTTGCTGGGCCGCCTCCATTTTCATCAGGGCGAGTCTTTTCCTCTCCTTGTATTTAGCGATACCCGCCGCTTCTTCAATCAAGAACCGCCGATCCTGCGGATTGGCGTTGATGAGACGTTCCACCCTTCCCTGTTCCACAATGGAGTAACCATTCACTCCGATGCCAGTATCCAGGAAGAGATCGGTCACATCCCTCAGGCGGCAAAGGGTCTTATTAATCAGGTACTCGCTTTCCCCGGATCGATAAAGCCTCCGGGTGACAGTGATCTCGCTGTATGGCTCATATTCCTTGGGGGCAGACCCATCTTCATTGGAAAAGGTCAGGCTCACTTCTGCCATCCCCAGAGGTTTTCTTCCGTCCGTTCCGTTGAAGATGACATCCTCCATCAATTTACCGCGTAAGTGCTTGGCACTCCGTTCACCAATGGCCCAGAGGACGGCATCGACGAAGTTCGACTTCCCGCAACCGTTGGGTCCCACGATCGTCGTAATCCCTTCCGGAAAGGTAAGGTGGAGGCGGTCCACAAAGGATTTGAATCCGATCGCCTCAAGCGATTTAATTTTCATGAGACCCGTTCATCCTCCCGCTTGTTGGTTCAATCCCATCACCGTATCCATGCGAGACACTTGAAAATGGAAAATCCACTTTCCATCATCCAAGAACGAGGCTTGATCCGAGCTTCGTCACGACAAGCCCATTTAACCTTGTTTCGGAATATATTCAATGGCTCGTTGGAGCCTCCAGATCACCCTGTCTCTTCCAAGGACCTCTATCACCTCATCAATGGGAGGGCTCACACTTCTTCCGGTAAGCGCCACCCGGATCGGTTGGGCAATCTTGACCAAAGGCTCCCCGCGGGTTTGAGCCAATTCTTGAATCAGTCGATGGACCTCTTCTCTCGTTAACATTGATTCTTTCGACAGGGAACCGATGACTTGGTGGAACATGGGCAGGGTCTCGCTACTCAGAAATTTCCTGAAAGCTTTCTCATCATAAACGATCTCTTCCGAGAAGTAAAATTCTGAGAGCTCCGCCATTTCAACCAGCGTCTTGACTCTTTCCCTGAGAGAGAGGGCAGCCTTTCTCAAAAGATCGGGATCGATGTTCGAATACCCCTTGGCTTCAATGAAGGGCCGAACCCTTTCAACCAGTTCATCCAGCTCTATTTTCTTGATGTACTGCGAATTGAGCCAATCTAATTTCCCCGGATTGATCGCTGCTGGAGATCTCCCTACCGACACCAGGCTAAATTTCTCGATCAATTCCTCACGGGTAAATTCCTCCTGGTCGCCGTAGGACCATCCCAACCGAACCAGGTAGTTGACCACGGCCTGCGGGAGATACCCCATTTTCTTATACTCCATAACCGACTGTGCTCCATGCCGTTTTGAAAGCTTTTTCTTGTCGGGACCTAGGATCATCGACACATGGCCAAATTTCGGGATGGGATAGCCGAGAGCTTCATAAATCTGAATTTGGCGCGGGGTATTGTTGAGATGGTCGCTTCCTCGAATGACATGAGTGATGTCCATCGTGGCGTCGTCTACCACCACGGAAAAATTATAAGTGGGGAACCCGTCACTCCTCAGGATAATGAGATCATCCAGTTCAGTATTGTCAAATTCCACCCGTCCTTGAATGAGGTCCTCCACGACCGTCTTCCCCTTATCGGGGGAAAGAAAACGGATGGCCGGCTGTCCCCCTGCCGGAATGGATGTTCGATGGAGACACGTTCGATCGTATTTGGGCTTGATCCCAGCCTTCAGCGCGGCTTCCCGCTTTGACTCCAATTCTTCAGGTGTACAATAGCACCGGTAAGCCCGCCCCTCTTTCAGGAGTTTCTCCGCAGTCTCCTGATAGAATAACATTCGTTGAGTCTGATAATAGGGCCCTTCGTCCCAGTCCATTCCCAGCCATGTCATGGCATCCAGGATTACTTGGATCGATTCCTGGGTGGAACGGGCCACATCCGTGTCTTCGATCCGAAGAATGAATGCCCCTTCTTCATGCCTCGCCAGAAGCCAATTGAACAAGGCGGTCCGTGCGCCTCCGATATGGAGGTCACCCGTCGGGCTGGGTGCAAATCGTGTCCTCACTTTGGTCACAACCACTCCGTGCCTTTTTTGAGTAACTGACACCTCATGGCTAGAGGGCACCCTCTTGCCATGAAAAACGGCCATCGGTTTTAGGTAAAGGTTACGGGTACGAAGCCCGTATCGTTCAGGGGCTGACGGCTACGTGAAATTCTTTTCGGACTAATAACGTATCCGAATCACGAAACGGGCATCGTTACCGTGACCGTTGGACGAAACCTCTGTTTTCCATTTAAGAATAAAAAAATCCCCCCTTGTCCTCTCTCATACGAAGAGGGTAGGGAGGATTGCAAATCTCGATGAAGGACTTAAATGAGATCGTCAATGGCCTTAAGCGCCTCATCCAGTTTTTGGGAATCGGTTCCTCCTGCCTGCGCAAAATCGGCCCGACCTCCCCCTGTTCCTCCAATGCGAAGAGCAATCTTTTTAATCAACTCGTTCGCTTTAAAACGATGGGTGAGGTCCGAGGTCACCCCCATGATCAAGGAGACTTTGTTCTGACTCTCCCCCCCGAGAAGAATGATGCCCGATCCGATCTTTCCTTTCAACGTGTCAACGAATTCCCTCATCCTTTTTATATCTTTCCCGTCCACCTTGGCGGAAAGGACTTTCACGCCTCTTACCTCTTTGATAAAAGGAAGAAGGTTCGAGAGTTCTTGATAGGCTAACTTATCCTGAAAGGATGAAAGTTCTCTTTCCAACTCCCTCTGCCTTTCAAGCAACCGCTCGATTTTTGTAGAGAGCTCCCCGGGAACGGATTTAAGAGAAGAGGCGATCTCCCAGAGTTCCCTCTCTTCCTCTTTAATAAACCGGTATGCACCTTCACCGGTGAGGGCCTCGATTCTCCTCACCCCTGCCGCGACCCCTGACTCGCTGACAATTTTGAGAAGGCCGATATCGCCCGTTTTCGAACTATGGGTTCCTCCACAGAGTTCAATGCTGAAGTCCGAGACCATTACGACCCTGACCTTCTCCCCATACTTTTCACCAAAGAGTGCCATCGCCCCGGTCTGAAGGGCATCCTCCACATCCATGATCTTCGTCTTTAGTTCCAAATTCTCTCGAATTTTCTGATTGACCAAGGCCTCCACACGCTCCAGCTCTTCCTTTTCCATCGAGGCAAAATGGGTGAAGTCAAACCTCAGTCGCTCCGGTGAGACCAGGGACCCTGCTTGATGAACATGGTCCCCTAAAACTTCTCTCAAAACGGCCTGGAGAAGATGGGTGCCCGTGTGATTTAGGGTGATCGCCCTGCGGCGGTCCCCATCCACCCGCAGAACGGCTAACAGCCCCTCTTTCACCTTTCCTCTTTTTACTCTTGCCTGATGAACGATCAATCCCTCTGCGGGCTTGATGGCATTCTCCACCTCCAAAGAGAATTCCTCATGAAAGATAGTACCTCGATCCCCTACCTGACCACCCGCCTCTCCGTAAAAGGGGGTCTCCTCTGTCATCACTTCAACGACGTCCCCTTCCACCGCGAAAGGAACGATTTCATCGCCTTTGATCAGTCTCAAAATTTTCGATTCGGACTGAATCTCTTCGTATCCCAGAAAAACGGTTTTGACCCCTTCGTTCGCCAGCCGCCGGTAGACCTCTTTCATCTTCCCTTCGCTGATCCCGAGCCCGGCCTGCTTACTCTTCTGCTTCTGTTCCTCCATCTGGACTCTGAAACCTTCTTCATCGAAACTCATCCCTCTTTCCTGAAGGATCTCTGTTGTCAGGTCGAGTGGGAATCCAAAGGTATCATAAAGCCGGAAGGCCACCTCTCCGGAAAGAACCTTTTTCTCTTCTTTCTCAAGCTGTTCCAATTCTTCTCTCAGGATCTTCAGCCCTGAATCGAGGGTCTCTGAGAAACGTCCCTCCTCATTCTCGATGACCTTCGACACGAAGGCCTCGGTCTCCCGCAGCTCGGGATAGGCCCCTTTCATCAGGTCCACCACCTTCGAAGAGACTTGATAGAGAAAGGGACCATCGACTCCAAGTAGTTTTCCATGCCGCATGGCCCTCCTCATAATCCGGCGAAGCACGTATCCTCTGCCTTCATTGGAGGGAAGAACACCATCGCTGATGAGAAAGGTCGCTGCTCGGCTGTGGTCTGCGATCACCCGAAGGGAAGTGTCAGATCTTGGGTCTTCTCCATAAGGAACTCGACTGACCCTTTCGATCTCTTTAAAGATGGGTTTGAAGAGATCGGTTTCGTAGTTACTCTTGACTCCTTGAAGAATGGCGGAAATCCTTTCCAGACCCATTCCGGTATCGATCGAAGGTTTTGCCAGAGGATGAAGTCTGCCCTCCGAATCACGATTGAACTGCATGAAGACAAGGTTCCAAAGTTCCAAAAAACGATCGCAATCGCATCCCACACGGCAGTCAGGGCGACCGCAACCCACTCCTTCCCCTTGATCGATGACGATCTCTGAACAAGGGCCGCAGGGGCCTGTCTCACCCATGGCCCAGAAGTTGTCTTTCTCTCCCAGCCGGACGATTCGGTCTTCCGCAACGCCCACTCTCCTCCAGAGGTGAAAGGCCTCATCGTCATCTAAGTAGATGGTGACCCACATCTTCTCTGTGGGCAACCCCCATTGTCGGATCAGGAGGTCCCATCCCATTTCAATCGCTTCTTTTTTGAAATAGTCTCCGAAGGAAAAGTTCCCTAACATCTCAAAGAAAGTGTGGTGCCGAGCCGTCTTCCCCACGATCTCCAAGTCATTATGTTTTCCTCCAGCACGAACGCACTTCTGTGAGGTCGTCGCCCGTTTATAGTCACGGGTCTCTTCCCCTAAGAAAACCCCTTTGAATTGAACCATTCCGGCATTGGTGAAAAGCAAGGTGGGATCGTTTTGAGGAATCAACGAGGAGCTTCGAACAGCACGGTGTCCCCTCTCCTCGAAGTAGTTGAGAAAGGCCCTACGAATCTCGTCAGAGGTCATTGCTTCAAACCTGTCCCCCTTCGATCATTCGTTTTGGCATTTAAGGGCTTCGCTACCTTCAACTCCTTCTCTTCTCCCTCACCCTTCTCCTTGACCGCCTCTTTCTCTTTCTCTAACAGCTGAAAATCCTCCCAAGAGGTGTCGCTCTGTGCAAGAATCCCCTTCACCCTTAGAGCAAAGTCATCGGGATTCGTGCAGTGTTTGAGAGCTTCATCATAAGTGACTAATGCCTCCCTCATTAAGAACATCAGCGACTGATCGAAGGATTGCATCCCGTAACTCGTGACCCCTCTCGCGATGGCATCATTAATCTCATTGGTCTTATCTTTTTCGGTAATACACTCCCTCACTCTCGCGGTGGAGACCAGGACCTCAACGGCAGGGACTCTTCCCGTTCCATCTGCCTTTGGCACCAATCTTTGGGAGATGACACCTTTTAGAACGCCCGCAAGCTGAAGCCGAACCTGTTTCTGATGATAAGGAGGGAAGACCGAGATGATTCGAGTGATCGTTTCCGTGGCATTCAATGTGTGAAGCGTGGACATGACCAAATGCCCTGTTTCGGCAGCGGTCAGCGCTGTCTCGATGGTCTCAAAATCCCTCATCTCCCCGACTAAGATCACATCCGGGTCCTGACGGAGGGCCACCCGCAAGGCGCTCGAAAAGGTGCTCGTATCCGAACCGATTTCTCTTTGGTCGACGATTGACTTCTTGTCTTCATGGATAAATTCGATAGGGTCCTCAATCGTGATGATGTGGCAATTTCGTTCATTATTGATAATATCAATCATCGATGCTAAGGTGGTGGACTTACCGCTTCCGGTGGTCCCCGTACATAGAATGAGGCCTCTTTGCTCCAAGGAAATACTTCTGAGTACCGGAGGTAGATGCAGTTCCTCCAAACCCTTGATCTGGTAAGGCACGATTCGGAGGGCAATCCTGAGCTTCCCTCTCTGTTGGAACACATTGACTCGAAATCGTCCCAGGCCGTAGACCTCATAACCCATGTCCACTTCTCGGTTTTTGATAAACCGCTCCTTCTGCCAGTCGTTCATCAAACCGAAAGACATCTTCGACAAATCATTATGGTCGAAGGGTTTCAATTTATTCCATGGCCTTAAGACTCCGTTCACTCTGAAGATCGGAGGAGCCCCTTCTTTGATATGAACATCCGAGGCTTCCTGAGAAAGGGCTTCCAAAAGGATCTGATTTAAATCCATCTTTTTCTCCTTTCTGGCTGCTGAAACAATCTCCTTTTCAGATTGCTCAAAAATGGTCAGATGCAAGGCACCCGAAATCCTGCGGAACGAGGTCCTTTAAGGTACCACAGGTACCCTTAAAGGACCGCAATGACTTGCCCCGTTAGATAGATGCCTGATGGGTTTTGTAGCCACTTGAAAACCAATATCTTCACGGACTCTCTCTAATAATCGAGTTCCCATCTAACAGGGCGAGGATGGGGGAAACGCCGCAGATGGCCGTTTTTCGGCAACCTGCTGGTCCACCTTACGATCCCGCTTTCGAGATGCGAAAGTTCTCAAGGATCTCTTTCTCCATCTGCTCCAGGACTTTAGGATTCTCTTTCAAAAACTGTTTTGCATTCTCTCTTCCCTGACCGATGCGTTGGCCTTCGTAGGCGTACCATGTCCCGCTCTTCTCCACGATATTCTTATCCACCGCCAGGTCGAGTACGTCTCCTTCCCTTGAAATCCCTTCTCCGTGAATCAGGTCGAATTCTACCTCTTTGAAAGGAGGGGCCACTTTGTTCTTCACCACACGAACTTTCGTACGAGTGCCGACCACGTCCTGGCCCTGCTTGATGGAAGCGATCCGTCGGATGTCGAGCCGAATGGACGAGTAAAATTTGAGGGCATTGCCCCCGGTAGTCGTCTCGGGATTTCCGAACATGATGCCAATCTTCATCCGAATCTGGTTGACGAAGACCACGATCGTATTCGATTTGCTGATGGTAGCGGTCAATTTTCTTAAGGCCTGAGACATCAGCCTTGCCTGAAGTCCCATGTGGGCATCGCCCATCTCCCCTTCAATCTCCGCTTTGGGAACCAGAGCCGCCACAGAGTCGATGACGATCACATCCACGGCCCCACTGCGAACCAGAATCTCCGTAATTTCTAACGCCTGCTCTCCCGTGTCAGGTTGGGAGATGAGGAGGTCGTCAATCCTCACCCCCAGCTTCTTTGCATATTGGACGTCCAGGGCATGCTCCGCATCGATGAAAGCGGCGACGCCTCCCTTCTTTTGCGCTTCCGAAACGACATGGAGGGCCAATGTCGTCTTGCCCGAGGCTTCCGGACCGAAAATTTCAACCACCCGTCCCTTAGGCAATCCTCCCACCCCCAGTGCCAGATCTAAGGAGAGAGACCCTGTAGAGATGATTGGAATCTCTCCGAGCATCGCTTCCGCACCCAATTTCATAATGGCGCCTTTCCCATATTGCCTTTCGATCTGGGTGACAGCCAATTCCACGGCCTTCCCTTTGCTTGAGTCGATTTTTGGTTCTGCTTTCGTATCGCCTTTCATCAGCCCTCCTTCCCCCAATTTTTGGAGGAAATTCCAGCTCTACTTCGTCATTAAGTCATTCAATGACTAATAACTTATTGACGTGATGACGCTTACACTATCGGCCTCCCATTCTTAATACCCTAAGCAATGTATAGATCGGACCGGAAGGTCTCAACTCGCTCTTAAATAAAACCACTCTCTCAACTTGAAAAGCCCCGAACTCTTCTTCTCTATATTTCTCCATCCCCCTTACCAACTCCTCCTTTCCCTGGGTCGATTTCATCCTTCCCAGGGTCAGATGGGGCTGGAACGGACGATCCTCAGGCTCAAATCCAATTTTCTCCAGACAGTCCTCAAGCTGTTTCTGAAGCGAGACAAGCCTTTCTTTGCCATCGTCCAAACCCATCCAGACTACTCTTGGATTTTTCAGGCTGGGAAAAGCCCCTACTCCTTCCACCCTGACAGAAAAAGGCAGGGCGTCCCGGACCGGTTCCTCAATGGATTTGAAGATGAGGTCAATCCTCGACTCTTCAATATTTCCAAAAAACTTTAGAGTAAGGTGGATCTTTTCGGGGCTCACCCACCGCACATCCGCATGGGTTGATCTTAAATCCCCCTGGACCTCCTCGATCTTGCCGAGGATGGGCTTCGGAAGTTCAATGGCTAAAAAGGATCGAATCAATCAAAACCCCGTCAATATTGAGACTGATGTTAACACACCCATTAAAAAAGTCAATTAGAAAAACCCCTTGCCAATCCTCAGTTTTTCCTGTCCGATACCGGGTTAAATCCCTTCCGAGGCTTCATCAGGCCCGTCGTTGAGGGCAAACAGGGTTGGCCTCCCATAATTTGAAACCCCAGTTTCTCCTTGACAAAATGCACTTTTTTAGTAAAGTGAACCAGCATGGAGACCAGAAGAAAGGAGTTCTGCATGAACAGACTAGTTTTAGCCATTTTACTATCGATCGCTTTATTCATTCTTGTCGCAGGCGAAGCGCTCAGTGACACCTTCCCGTCTAAGCCGATCAACCTTTGGGTGGGCTGGGGCGCAGGGTCCGGGACGGATATTAGTCAAAGGGCAATAGCGAACATCGCCTCCAAGACGCTAAACCAGCCGATCGTGGTCACAAATGTCACAGGAGGAGGTGGAACCTTGGTCCTTGGCAGGCTAAAGGCTGAAAGGCCCGATGGATATACGATTGCCAATACGAGCTCTGCCACTTTAGGCCGGATTCCTCACTTACAACCCGTTCCGTATAATGCCCAAGACCCACTCAAAGACTTTGTACCCATCATAAGCTATTCCTATTATCTCTACGGCCTTGCCGTAAGGAGTGACTCCCCCTGGAAGACTTTTGAGGAATTTATTTCCTATGCAAAGACAAACCCTGGGAAGATCCGTTACAGCACATCGGGTGTCGGGACGGGACAGCACCTGGCGATGGAGTACGTGGCCATGAAGGAGAAGATTAAATGGACACATGTCCCGTTTGCCGCCAGCCCTCAAGCCGTCGCAGCCGTGATGGGTGGTCACGTCGAAGCAACTTCTCAGACACCGGAGTGGAAGGAACAGGTCGACGCCGGGAGCATGCGACTCCTCATCTGCTGGAATGACAAACCAATGCCCTTCTATCCAAACATTCCTACATTAAAAGAAAAGGGCTATGATTTTTCAGTTCAAGCTATTATCCTTCTATATGCTCCGGCCAATACTCCAAAGGAGGTCATCGCAACCCTCAGCAAGACTTTCCGGCAGGCCTCGCAAACGGACGAAGTCAAGGACATTCTCAAACGACTCAGCTACCCTCATGACATCAAGGAGAGTGATGAGTTGATTCGGATCATCAAAAAAGACTATGAGGTAAATCGAAAGCTCTTCAAAGAACTTGGAATTGGCATTTACAAAAAAGAGTAGTGGGACGACCTCCCTGTAATAGATTAATCCTAAGAAACTTACTTTCCCCAGGCTGCTCAAAAATGCCCAGATGCAAGGCCCCTGAAATCCTGAGGAGCGAGGCCCTTTAAGGTACCACAGGTACCCTTAAAGGACCGCAACGACGAAGGATGAAGGGAACGCCGCAGATGGGCGTTTTTCAGCAGCCTGCTGCAGGAATTGGAATCCGAATGAGGAACACGGACCAATCTTCAAGTCTTTTCTGGCTTGTTGTCGCAATAGGAATTGTTCTCCTTTCTCTGACGTATCGGGTGGGAAATTTCCACGAACCAGGCCCAGGTTTTATTACTTTCTTCGCCGGTGCGATTCTAATCGTTCTGTCGCTCGCCCTATTCTTTTCTAACTTCGGCGGTGCGGCGGAGCGGAGCAGCCTCCGGAGTCTTTGGACCGGCCTTGAGACCGGAAAGATTCTCTATGTCCTGCTCCTCCTTGTCGCCTACACTCTCTTACTCAAACCCGTAGGATTTCTGATCAGCACCTTCCTCCTTTTAGTTCTCATGTTTCGAGTCAAGGGGTCCTACCGTCTGAAGACAGTCTTTCTCATGTCATTACTTGTCACCGCCGGCTCTTATCTTGTCTTCGAGATTTGGCTCAAAGCTCAACTACCGAAAGGAATTCTCGAAGGAATCATCTAAATCAGGATGGATATTTTACATCACATCTTTTATGGTCTCGGTGTTGCGGTTCAGCCACTGAATCTCCTATTCTGTTTTATCGGGGTTCTGATCGGAACGCTGGTGGGAGTGCTCCCAGGTCTGGGACCTGTGGCAGCGATTTCCCTTCTCCTGCCCGCAACCTTTCGTGCCTCGCCCGTTGCCTCGATCATCATGCTTTCGGGTATCTATTATGGCGCCATGTATGGGGGATCCACCACCTCCATACTTGTAAACATCCCCGGCGAAGCAGCTTCCGTGGTGACATGCTTCGATGGATACCAGATGGCACGAAAGGGAAGAGCCGGACCAGCGCTCGGAATTGCAGCATTCGGTTCATTCATTGCAGGCACGTTAGGGGTAGTCGGGCTGGCTTTTATGGCTCCGCCTCTTGCCGCGATGGCCCTGAAGTTTGGCCCTCCCGAATATTTCTCTCTGATGGTTCTCGGCCTGACCGTCCTCACTTTCCTGGCCGGGGGGTCCATGCTCAAGTCTTTGATGATGGCCTGCTTCGGAGTCGTGGTCGGAAACGTTGGCCTCGACCTGATCACGGCACGGCCGAGATTCACCTTCGGGTGGGACATTCTCCTGGATGGAGTGGGGCTCGTCCCTGTCGTCATGGGACTTTTCGGGATCTCGGAGGTTCTCCTGAATGTGGAAGAGAAACTGAGTGATCGCGAGATTTTCAAAACCGCGTTCAAAGGTCTGCTCCCGAATCTTCAGGATTGGAAAGAATCGATCTGGCCGATCATCCGGGGCTCGGGCCTTGGCTTTTTCCTTGGTATCTTACCCGGCGGCGGAGCGGTCATTTCTTCTTTCGTGAGCTATGGGCTTGAGAAAAAACTCTCTAAACATCCTGAGGAGTTTGGAAAGGGAGCAATCGCGGGAGTTGCTGGTCCGGAGTCCGCGAATAATTCTGCCACAGCCGGGGCGTTCATTCCTCTTCTCACACTCGGACTTCCATCCAATGCAGTCATGGCCATTTTGCTTGGGGCCCTGATGATCTACAACATGCCTCCTGGTCCGAGACTCATCACATCCCATCCGGATCTCTTCTGGGGAGTCATCTCAAGCATGTACATCGGAAATCTAATGCTCCTCGTCCTCAATCTTCCGCTCATCGGGTTATGGGTCAAAATCCTGAAGGTGCCTTACCCGGTATTGTTCCCCCTCATCCTCCTCTTCTGCCTGATCGGGGCATACAGTCTGAATAACAATCCGGCAGAGATAGGGCTGATGCTCATTTTCGGCGTTCTTGGCTACTTGATGAAAAAGTTTAGGTATGATGGGGCACCTCTTGTGCTCGCGATGGTGCTCGGACCGCTCATGGACAATTCACTCCGGCAGTCCCTCCTGATGTCGGGAGGAAGTGGAATGATCTTCTTCACAAAACCGATCTGTTTAGTTATTTTGGGCGCAGTGGCTCTCATCCTCCTTTTTCCAGCCCTTCCTCTTGTCAGCCGCGTTCGAAAGAGAGTGGGAAAGAGTGAGGGAAATTAAAAACGAAAAGGAGGCCACTCCTTCAAGAACCAAGCCGGTGTGGGCACGTGAAGTTCCGTGAAGAGATCCCCGCCTTCGGATCGTCCGTTCAAGAATCTCAAAAAAACAGGATCTCAAAAAAATTCTTGACAGGGGTGGAGCGGCCGGTGTAATGGTACTTATCTACTGCGAAAGTTATCTACGCCATGCGTAACGTCTCCATGCAACGACCTCGCTACTTCATTAACTCCATCGCCAAGGGTTTAGCGGTCCTCGAAGCCTTTTCTGAAGCAGGCCACCCTCTCACACTCTCTAAGATTGCCAGTGCATTGAAGGCGAACAACACCACGGCAACCCGTCTTTGTTATACCTTAACCGAACTGGGGTTCATTCAAAAGGATGAACAAAAACGATATCACCTCACCCCCAAAATCCTCACCCTTGGACATGCTTATATCTCGGGGTTAGCGTGGTATGAGGTGGCTCAATACTACCTGGAGAAACTCTTCAGAGAGGTCCAGGAAACGGTCAGTCTGTCGATATTAGAAGGTTCGGAAATTATCTTTGTCCTTCGAATTAGAAAGAGAAAATATCTTCCTTTCGACATCCAGGTAGGAACCAAGCTTCCGGTTTACTGCACGGCCATGGGGAAAGTCCTCATGGCGATGGGACCGCCCCAAAAGACTCAATCCATCCTTAAGGCATTAGAGTTTAAGTCCCTTACCGCCCGTACGATTACTCGTTTGGACAAATTTCTCGAAGAACTGGATAAAGTTCGAAAAAACGGGTACGGGATCAACGACGAAGAACTTTCTATCGGGAATCGGTCTGTTGCTGCTCCGATTCTTGACGAAAAAGGCTACGCCGTAGCCGCCATCCATATCGCTGTGCCCACGACGGACTATAGTCGAAGCCAAATGGAAAAAACCCTAGCGCCACAAGTGATCAAAACGTCTCGTGAGATTTCCGAGGCCTTAGTCAAGATGGAGGCTCCCATCGCCATAACAGGTTTTCTTGAGCCGAGGTGGAAAAATCCAGAATCTAAGTAAATAGACAGAAATTTAAGACCATCCGTGAAAAGCTGTTGGCCTTAATAATCATAAGAGATTCCCGGAAAGAAAGAGGTCCTCATGAGACTTGAGATTCAATCCATTGACATTCATGATGTCAAACCCGGGTCAAAGACCTACGCAAAGAATCGAGTTTTGTATGTCAATCTGAAAGAGTTGGAGGAAATCCTTCTCAAGGACCGTCGAATCCAATCGGTGCACATCCATCTGGTTTATCCCGGCGATAAAGTTCGGATGGTCAATCTTATGGACGTGGTTCAACCCCGATGCAAGATTGACAAGGTCGAGGCGGATTTCCCCGGCTTCATCGGAAGATTGCAGCTCGCGGGAGAAGGTCGCACCAGGTCATTGTGCGGAGTGGGAGTCGTTGTCTCAAACCCCCTGACCAATCGAAAATACTCCGCCCTGCTCGACATGTCCGGCGTCGCGGCTGAGATCAGCCGATATGCAAAGATGAGACATCTCCACATCGCTCCGATGAGGTCCGAAGGAATCGAGGAGCGCGATTTTGAAGATGCTGTCAAGCTGGCGGGATTGAAGGCTGCCGTCTATCTTGCTCGAGGAGCGGAAGGACATCCTGCGGATGAGACAGAGGTCTACGAATTGGATATCCCGAATCTTGACAGGGAATCGAAGCTTCCGCGAGTGGCCTATTTTTATCAACTCTACAGTCCGCAACATGACCACATCGGGATTTCGGATCCGTGCTTCTATGGGACCGATGTACGAAACCTCACGCCTACGATCATTCATCCTAATGAAGTCCTGGACGGAGGCGTTGTGGGGGCCCATACCATAAGGGCTCTAGATACCTACACGATTCAAAATCATGCGGTCATTAAAGAGCTTTACGGACGCCACGGGAGAGACCTGATCTTCGCTGGAGTGGTCTGTGGCGTCGCCAGTATGGAACCTGTGCCGAGGAAAAGACAGGCGGTGATGGCCTCCAGCCTTGTGAAGAATGTGCTGGGCGCAGACGGTGTGATCTTAACAAAGATTCATGGTGGTTTGCCCCATGTGGATCTCGCTCTTGTCGCAGAGGAATGTGAGAAGCTTGGAGTCAAGACAGCGATTTTCACTCAGCCTTTGATCAGTTATGGAACATTGGCAGACACATTACTGTTCAATGCAGAAGCGGTGAACCTGATCATTACAGTGGGAGCCACCATGGAAAGAATTAACATCCCTCTTGACGCTGAACGCTTCCTGGGAGGAACAGCAGAGACGAAGATCTACTGTCCTGATCCCATTATTCAGCATGCCGGGGATCCAGTGATCGACGTTGAACAGTTTTTAATCGCTGGGGTCCACGATCATCTTGGAGGCGCCCCTATCATGGTGAAAGAATATTAGTCCCCAAAAAATCTCTCTGTTCCACGGAGACTGGTGTCGTCACCGCTTCTTTGCCACCCTGAATCCTGACCTGTCTTCAGGACAGGGATATTTCAGGGTCTCGTAATCGTGAATGAATTAGATCCTGAATCAATGCTGAAATGAATTCAGCACAAGGTTCAGGGTGAGATTTTTGGATCTGTTCAGGGAGGAACGGATGAGCGAAAAAAAACTAAAAGCGGTTCACTACCTCAATCAATTCTTTGGCCAGGTAGGAGGTGAAGAAAAAGCAGATATCGGTTTTATGGTGAAGTCAGGCCCTCTGGGTCCTGGTCTGGCTCTGCAAAAAGCCTTGGGGGACAAGGCAGAGGTCGTTGCCACCCTGGTGTGTGGAGACAACTACTTTTCCAAAAATCCAGAAGTCACCGCTGAGGAAGGATTCAAACTGATCGAACCCTATCAGCCCGATCTCTTTTTTGCCGGGCCAGCGTTTGCGGCAGGAAGGTATGGGGTCGCCTGTGGTGCCATCTGCAAGGCCGTCGGTGAAAAGCTCGGCATTCCGGTCCTAACAGGGATGTACCAGGAAAACCCGGGCGTCGACATGTATCGAAAACATACTTTTATTTGCAAAACCGGAAATAGCGCCCGGGACATGGCAGAAAGCATCGCCTGCATGACCCGACTCGCTTTTAAACTCCTTTCAGGAGAAAAGGGAATGGTTCTGGTCTCTCGAGAGAACTTGCCGAAGCCTGACGAGTATGATTATTTTTCACGGATTATCTTGAGAAATGAATATACGGATAAGAGCGCCGCAAAGAGAAGTGTGGACAAATTACTGGCCAAGATGAAGGGGGGCGCCTTTGAAAGCGAAGTCATCCTACCGAAGTTTGAAAAGATTGAGCCTCCTTCTCCTGTAAAGGATCTCCGCGCATGCGAAATCATTTTGATCAGCGATGGGGGATTAGTTCCAAAGGGAAATCCGGACGGATTGAGCGGACGTGGAAATCTCCGATGGACGACCTATGAGATAGAGACCTTTCTCCCCGAGAAGTTCAACTCATCCAACTACGAAATTGCTCACACCGGCTATTTCCCGGTTCAAATCTTGGAAGACCCGAATCGACTCGTCCCCGTGGACGCGATGCGTGAATTTGTTAAAGAGGGAAAGGTTCGCAAACTCCATCCCACCTTCTTCTCCACCTCCGGGAATGCCACGGTCTCACGAAGATGCGCTGAAATGGGCGAGGAGATGGGAGCGGAAATCAAGAAGCGGGGTGGCATTGATGCGGTGATCCTCACCTCAACCTGAGGATCGAGCACTCGTTGCGGTGCAACGATCGCATCCAGAATTGAGAAAATCGGTATCCCGGTTGTCCAGATCACCGCCGTCCCGAATGTCGCACAGATGGTGGGTGTCAACAGGATATTGCAGGGGCAAAGCATTACTTGTGTCGTCGGAAATTCGGTCGTCACCAAGGAACAGGAAAAGGCATTGCGCAGGAAATATGTTCTAAAGGCTTTAGAACTACTCCAGACCCATGTGGATGCTCCGACCATCTTTACATTGGAAGGCAAGCAATAACTTCCATCTCTCACTCACTGATTAAGCGAGCCATGATACTCTTCTTGATAAGACTTCGCTCGTAAATAATTTTAATCCACTTCAATGAAAGGGGGATTTGAAAATGGTTAGAGTACGAAACGGTGGAAGGTCTCACTTCTTTTTTCTGTTGTCATTTTCGCTGGTGCTCTTCAGTATCTCTTTGACCCAGGCCGCTGACAAATATCCCAGCCGCTCCATTAACATGATCGTTCCCTATGCGCCTGCTTCAGGGACGGACCTGGGAAGCAAGATCATGGCAGATAAAATCGCAGAATTTCTGGGCCAGCCGTTGATCAGCGTCTATAAGCCCGGTGGAGGAGGATCCCTGGGCGCCGCCTTCACTGCGAAGGCCAAGGCGGATGGATATACGATCCTCGCAGGAAGTATTACACCATTTGTCGTGTCACCTGTGGTGAAGAAGCTCGATTACACGATGGATGACTTTATCCTTTTGGGCATCTACTCGAAAAATCCGTTTTGGATTGCAGTTAAATCGGACGCTCGCTGGAAAACCCTGAAAGATTTTGTTGACGAGGCAAAGAAAACTCCTGGCAAACTTTCCGTGAGCACCTATGGAAAACTCTCAGCCGGAGATTTCGTTCTCGAGCTCTTCAAGAAGCAGGCAGGGATCAATGTGGTCGATATCCCGTATAAATCTTCCGGCGAGGCCCTCACCGCCCTTTTGGGAGGGCATTGTGACGCGGCTCTGGTTTCAGCCGCCGCCGGCCTGCTCGATTCGGGCTCGATCAGAATAATAGCCGCTGCAGAGGAGAAGAGGCTGGAGGGTTTGCCGAATGTGCCTACCTTTAAAGAGTATGGATATCCGATCGTATTGGATTGTCCATATTCTCTTGCCTTTCCAAAGGGAACGCCCCCGGAGATGGTGGCACGGGTCTATGATGCCCAAAAGAAGGCCATTGAAAAGTACTCGAAAGAGATCAAGGCCAGCCTTTGGAAAGTGGAGCAGTGGCCCGACTTCCGCAATCCTGAGGACTCCAGAAAAAGATATAAGGACCTGGAGATTCTCTTTTCGAAAATCGTCAAAGAATTGGGTGTTAAAGTAGAATAGAGAAATACCCGCCCAGCCTGATTCACCGGGAAGAACGCACGATCTGGTTACATAGATTTCTGCTCGGGAGAATATGACGGATGAGAAGATATGACCAGATGAGCAGCTTGGTCTGGTTAGCGTTTGCGATCTATGTCTGCATTGCGTCGAGCCGTTTGGCCTTTGGATCCTTTGACCATCCTGGCCCGGGCTTTCTTCCGTTGCTGGTGGGTATTTTTTTAGGAATATTTTCCATCATCGCCTTCCTGCAAGCCTACCTTTCAAAAGTAACAGATGAGACGACTCCATCCTGGTATCCCAAAGAGAGATGGAAGAAATTGGTCGGGGTACTGGCGGTCATGTTTCTCTATGCCTTTTGCCTCGAAATCCTTGGATTCTTGATCAGCACCTTTCTCCTGTTGGTCTTTCTTTTCCGCGCTGGCATGGAATCTCAAAGGTGGTTAGCGGCCATTGGCGGAAGCGCGATTGCTTCCTTTGCTTCATATGCGGTATTTGAATTGTGGTTGAAAACCCAACTCCCAAAAGGGCTCTTTGGATTTTAGCCATGGACTTGCTTTCAAACCTCTCCTTAGCCTTCTCGGTTATTTTCCAACCGAATAATCTCCTTTTTTGTTTCATCGGGTGCGTCATCGGTACTTTGATCGGAGTGCTTCCGGGGATTGGACCCGTGGCCACCATCTCCTTGCTTCTGCCTTCCACCTTCCACATGTCTCCCGTCTCAGCGATCATCATGCTGGCCGGAATCTATTACGGAGCCATGTACGGCGGCTCAACCACTTCGATCCTGGTGAACATCCCCGGGGAATCTGCTTCCGTGGTCACTTGCCTCGACGGCTACCAGATGGCGCGCCAGGGACGAGCTGGTCCTGCGCTGGGGATCGCTGCATTTGGTTCTTTCATTGCAGGGACAGTGGCCACTGTCCTGATTATGCTCGTCGCACCTCCCCTGGCAATGATCGCCCTTAAATTTGGACCCCCTGAGTATTTCTCATTGATGTTCCTCGGTCTCACCCTTTTGATCTATCTCGCCAGCGGCTCCATGATCAAGGCGCTGATGATGGCCTGTGTGGGTATTTTTTTGGGTACCATCGGAACGGATACCATCTCGGGAATCGAACGATTTACTTACCGGAGCTACACCTTGATGGATGGAATCGGACTCATCCCGGTGATCATGGGACTCTTCGGAATTTCAGAAGTCTTGCTCAATATCGATGAAGCCTCGAAGCAGGAGATCTATAAAACCCGGATCTCAAATCTTCTCCCGACACTCCGAGATTGGAAGGATTCCATTATACCCATCCTCCGTGGAACCTTCCTCGGGTTTTTCTTAGGCATTTTGCCCGGAGGAGGCGCGACGATCGCATCTTTCGGAGCTTATGCCGTCGAAAAGAGGTTTTCGAAGCATCCAGAAAAATTTGGTTCGGGAGCGATCGAGGGAGTGGCCGGCCCGGAATCAGCCAATAATGCCGCAAGCCAGGCATCTTTCATCCCCCTCCTGACACTGGGAATTCCCGCAAATGTAGTCATGGCCATCCTGCTCGGGGCTTTGATGATCTATAATATCAAACCGGGGCCTTTGTTGATTAAGAACCATCCGGATTTATTCTGGGGAGTGGTTGGGAGCATGTATATCGGAAATGTCATGCTCCTCATTCTGAATGTCCCTTTAATCGGTGTCTGGGTGAAGATTCTAAAAATCCCCTATCCCATTCTTTTCCCCTTGATCCTGCTCTTTTGCCTCATCGGTGTCTACAGCGTCAATAACAGCATAGTAGAAATCGTGATCATGATCATTTTCGGAATCGTGGGATATCTGATGAAGAAATTCAAATATGAGGCAGCGCCTTTGATCTTGGCGTTTGTTCTCAGCCCATTGCTTGAGAATGCCCTTCGTCAGTCTCTCCTCATGTCCCGTGGCAGTTTTTCAATTTTCTTCACCCGTCCGATTTCATTGATCCAGATGATTGTAGCGATCCTTCTTCTGGCCCTCCCCTTGATCCCGGGCTTTAAGAAACGTCCAAAGGGAGAGGAGATCGATTGATTCATGGATTCAAGTGATTCAACGGGAGAACCCCATCGTCTCTTCAAGTCTGTTTTAATCTTTTCCATTCTTTCCAGCCTTTATATCCTTTCGATGTTTCATCGCGTCTCCAATGCAGTGATCGCTCCAAACCTCATTGAAGATCTCAGCCTCGACGCGGAGACCCTCGGCATTCTTGGGGGAGCTTATTTCTATTTCTTCACTCTGATTCAGGTTCCCATGGGACCCATGCTCGACCGAATCGGACCCCGAATGGTTATCTCCTCTTTCGCCTTGATTGGAGCTTTCGGTGCTTTTCTTTTTGCTTTTAGCCACTCTTTTCAAACCGCCTTCTGGGGGAGAATCTTAATCGGCCTGGGGATGGGAGCCATTTTGATGGGTTCCCTTAAGATCTTCACATTGCGATTCTCTCCGAAACAATTTGCCACGCTCATGGGCACCCTTGTTTCGATCGGAGCGCTTGGTAGTATTTTAGCTGCCTCTCCGCTGGCCTACTTCACTTCCAATATCGGGTGGAGACTAACTTTCGCCATTGCCGGCGGGATTTCCATTACCTTTGCTTACCTCATCTTCTGGATATTAAGCAGCGAAAAACGAAAACGCGACAACCACGCAGATATTTCTACTTCCCCTTCGACAACTCCTGGGATTTTCCAATCCCTTCGAATTATCTTGGGGACGCTTGTCTTCTGGCAGGGTTCGACCATTGCTTTTTTCAGATACGGAACATTTATCGCTCTCCAGGGTCTATGGCTGGGACCTTATCTGATGAATATTAAGGGATACGCTCCGATCAAGGTGGGAAATATGCTCATCTTCATGTCCTTAGGAGGAATCATCGGTGGTCCGATATCAGGCTTTTTTTCCGATCGAGCCTTTCCCTCCCGAAAAGGGGTAGTGCTTGTGGGATTAAGCCTTTATACCCTCTGTCTCCTTCCATTGACCGGGGCTGTAAAGATGGGGAACCCTTTCGGTTACCAGATTCTCTTTTTCTTCATCGGCTTCTTTAACACCTTTGGGATGGGGATCTACTCTCATATCAAAGAACTCTTTCCGCTCACCATCGCCGGTACGGTGATGACATGGACCAATTTCTTTAATATGGCAGGGGCCGCAATTTTCATGCCTCTCTTGGGAAAGATCATCGAAAGCTTTCAACTTCCGGATCACTCTTACCCACCGGAAGCCTATCATCTCTCTTTCTTCATTTGCTTTCTGAGTATGGTTGCGAGTCTCGCTTTCTACGGCTTCTCGAAAAAAGAAAGACAGGGAGAGGGTGGGAAACGGCGACTCGGAGAGAACCCCTGATTCACCACCTCACGCGATCAGTTCGTCACCGCGTCGGACTTCTCAACGGGGTAGACCAAACGTCCCCCGTAATAGCCGATCAAGCCGACGATTGGGGCGATCAGGATCATCAGAATGCAATAAACCGGGTTAGAAATTTCGACTTGTAAAACTCGCCAGAAGATAAGAACGATTTCAATGACGAAAAGAAGAATAGAAAGTTGAATCTTCCTGGTAACCAGAACGTTGTGCTTCAGTGCATAATTGATCCACCATGTTAGAAATCCGGTCCCCACAGCGAACAGGGAGGAAATGGCCCCCAAAATAAGAAGATAATAACTGGTCACCTCAAAAGAACGCTTTTGAAGGACGAGTGTCAAAATGATGAAAAGAGAGGCGGCCATTAAAAGGGCGATCGGAAAGTGAACCACCATCGGGTGGGGATGACGTCTCCCCATCGGATACCTCTGAAGAAATCTCTGTAAAAAAACGGGAAGGTGTTTGAGTTCCTCGGGAGGCCCCTTCATCAGTATTCCGACCTGGGGATAACGATCGAGCACTTCTGTGCCATGAGGCGCTGCAGAAAAATCAACGCTCAAATCCTTGCCGGCCGCATGCCTGTTCATATGAAGGCCTTTCGGCCAGAGACCGCTCTTCGTAACATCATAGACTTTGCCGTCATAGGCGATATGTGCGGGACGGCCTTCCTTTCCGTTGAAAAGTACCAATTCCTCAGAGGTGATCTCTTTCATATCGCCTCCTTTTTATCATAACGGATTCCGAAATGGCATAGCTTCAAAAAACCGAATTAGGAAGTTTTTCGAATCGGAATCACTCATCCCAGTCTATTCATCCCGCTTCAACCTGTCAAGCGAATATACATTTGAAAAGACCACGCTCTAGAACTTTCTCAGCCGGCCAATCTTCCTCGCAACAAGTACCGCAAAAAAAGGGCTGCTCAATCAATTTCATCTTGTTATTGATTTAGGCTTTATGGAATGGTATTTTTGTGAATAGGAGGTCGGAATGATTCTAAAGGTTCTCGTTGGTTTGCTGCTGGGCGGGGCTGCTGGGTTTGGCTTAAGTTATCTCACACGTGGAATTGGAAGCTCCTGAGCACTCACTTGTAACCCTTACCTCTCCATTCCTTCGGGTGCGCTGGTAGGGTTACTCTTGGCCGTGGGCTAAGGCATACTGAATGCGCAATGTGGGTTGCGAATTCTCTTACTCCGGATTCCAAACTTAAGGAAAGGTTCCTATGGCTCGATTGGGACAGGATCGTACAACGCAGGAGTGGGATCCAGGCTACAATTTCGCCATCCATACCTCTCTCGTCAAAGACGAGATAGGAGATTACTACCGCTGGCATCTTCAGATCATTTCTCGATTGACAATCCCCTTCGGATTCGTAATGGGATCCGGTATCTATATCAATGTGGCGTTTCCCGAAGAAACGGCTGATTGTCTAAAGAAGGAATAAGCTTGAGATGAGGACGGGATGGACGTTCTTCTTCTGTCGCGAATTCAATTTGCCCTGACCACCATGTTTCACATCCTTTTTCCGGTGCTCACCATCGGCCTCTCCCTATATCTTGTCATCTTTGAGTTACTTTGGTTGGTGACGAAACAAGAAGTCTACTATCGCATGTACCGTTTCTGGGTAAAGATCTTCGCCATCAATTTCGGCATCGGGGTCGTCTCGGGTGTTGTTTTGGAGTTTGAGTTCGGAACGAATTTCTCCACTTTTTCTCAGGCTGTGAGCAATGTTTTTTCCCCTCTCCTCGCCTTCGAGGTGCTGACGGCTTTTTTTCTTGAGTCGGGATTCCTTGGAATCATGCTGTTTGGCTGGGAGCGAGTCCGTCGAAGCATTCATTTTTTGGCAACCTGTCTTGTCTCATTCGGAGCCATCATTTCTGCCTTCTGGATTCTGGCTGCGAACTCATGGATGCAGACCCCTGCAGGCTACAGGCTGGTCGACGGCAGGTTCATGGTCACCGATTTTGCCGCTGCCATTTTCAATCCCTCTTTGCTCGCGCGCATGAGCCATATGACCATCGCTTCTTTCGAGACGTCCGCTTTTGTGATTGGCGGAATCAGCGCTTATTTCTTGCTTAAGGAGAGGCACCCTGCCCTCTTTCGACGCTCCCTGGGAATTGCCCTCATGATGGCTGCTCTCTTTGCCCCGCTCCAGGTCTATTTGGGCGACGTGAGTGGACGCCAAGTTTTTAAGCACCAACCCCTCAAGCTGGCGGCCATGGAGTCTCACTGGCAGACGAACACCACAGGAGGGGCTTCGTTCTCTGTTGTTGCCATTCCGGACATGAATGCAGAGAGGAATCTTTTTTCAATCGATATTCCTAATGGCCTCAGTCTCCTTGTGACACATTCTCCACATGGCAAAGTTCGGGGGCTGAGCGAGTTTCCGAGGGAGGACCGCCCGGATGTCTTCATCTTGTTCTGGACGTTCAGGCTGATGGTGGCCATCGGCTTCATTCTTCTTCTGGTCATGGTCTGGGCTGCTTTCTTATGGCGAGCGGGACGTCTTTATCAGAACCGGCGGTTTCTGAAGAGCCTCCTCGTCCTCCATCCTCTCGGTTTCCTCGCAACGGAATTCGGCTGGATCACCAACGAAGTGGGCCGACAACCCTGGCTCGTCTATAATGTCATGCGAACCGCACAAGGGGTCTCTCCGGTTGCTGTGGGAAATGTCATCTGGTCCCTCAGCCTCTTTCTGATCATCTTTTTGGTGGTTGGCACGAGCTATCTTTATTATATTCTGAAAGCAGTGAGGCGAGGTCCGGATCTGTCCAGCCCTATTCCCTCTGTTCAAAAGCCGGCGGGGATGAAACCTCTCCGCGAACCAAAGGACAAAATAGCGGCGGCAACAATCAAAAAGAGAGATGAGAATTAGTTTAAGCAAATAGAAGTTCAGAATAAAACAAATTCAAACAAAAGTTTTTTTTGCGGTGGATGAAGGCATTTCAAATACGTTGACCTGGAGAAGATAACATCATGGATTTCATCACCCTCTGGGCATGTCTGATCGGGCTGGCGATCCTCCTTTATGTGATCCTGGACGGTTTCAGCCTGGGAGTAGCCCTCCTTTTTCGGACCACCCGAAACGAAGAAGAGAGGGACCTGTTGATGAACAGCATTGCCCCTGTTTGGGATGCCAATCAGACTTGGCTCGTTTTCGGCGGAGGAGGTCTATTTGTCGCTTTTCCCCTGATCTATGGCGTGCTTTTCAGCAGCCTCTATATCCCTCTTCTCACCTTCGTCTTCGGTCTAATCTTTCGGGGGGTAACTTTCGAATTTCGCTCGAATGCCACTCGAAAAAGGCCTTGGAATTTAGCTTTCTTCCTTGGAAGCCTTGTCGCTGTCATCACTCAGGGTCTAACGCTCGGAGGCATCCTTTCCGGTACGAAGTTGGTGGGAGGCCATTTTGCAGGTGGACCTTTTGATTGGCTCAATCCTTTCTCGATCACAGTCGGTTTAGCTCTGATAGCCGGATACATTCTTCTTGGATCCACTTACCTCATCATCAAGACGGCAGGGACCGTGCAGGAAAGGGCATATCTCCAAGCGACACGATCGGCATGGATCGTACTCGCATTCCAAATTTTGATCACGATCTGGACGGCGATCCACTATCCTCCTTCTCTGTCCAATTGGATCAATCCACCCAGGGTCTATTTTATCTGGATCTTTCCTCTCATCGGCCTTTTGGCCTTTTATGGGACGATCAGGAGCTTGAAGTCACGCCGTGAGCTCCTCCCGTTTTTTTTCAGCGCGACGTTCTTTCTCGCTGGGTATTTAGGCCTGATTGCTTCGATTTACCCTTATGTTGTCCCGCCGGGTATCACTTTTCAACAAGCCGCAGCACAGCGGGAAACGTTGAGATTTACCCTCTGGGGAGTGGTTATTGTCTTACCCTTGGTTTTAGGATATACGGTTTACAGCTATCTCATCTTCAGAGGTAAAGTCGGAACCAACCGTTATTATTAGTATTTTACATTTAAGAAATTTTTTTCATCCATCTTGATTTCCAAGGACCTCAATGCCATAATTTGTTTAATGCTTAAGCTCAAAAGATCTATCTTCGTACTTCTAATCGTTCTTCCCTTTGCTGTATGCGTTTCACTTTCCACTGCTGAAACGAACTCGGTCGTGCCGTCCCAATATGGCGAGGTCATCTACCGAATTAATGAAGAAAGCCCGAATCATATTTTCATCATCGGTTTAAGCCACAGAGATTCCCTCACCTGTCTTAATGGCGACTTAACACCAAGAGTTCAGTCCGAGGTCTTCAAGATCGGAGATTGGTTGATTCACAATCAAGAGCTGGGGCTTCTTCTGCCGGAAGGTTTCTTTAAAAGTGCGTCAACCAAGACTCAAAGGAATCCGATCAGCGTTGCACAGAAGGAAAGTAATTGCGCCTCCTATGATATGAAGGCCCTGGAGAAACGACTCTCCGACAATAAAGTCTATGTCAACGCCGAGATGCTTTTAAAAGAGACCCATCCAATCAGATTGGGACAAGTAGAGGACAAGCCGCTTTATGATGCCGTAAGGGCTAATATCCTTAAGCTTGTAAGCAGCCAGGGCCCTGCCTGTGATTATGCGGTCACGAATTCAGAACTCGAGTATCTGCAGGAGAGACGCACAGCAGCGATGCTTCAGAAAATACCAGAGATTGTGGACGATGAGTTTCAGCAGGGGAATATCAAAAACAGAAAGGCCATTTTCACAGTTGGGTTATACCACATTCATGAAATCATCCAATTCTTGAACGAGAATAAGATTAAGATTCACGCGCCGAAACCTGCCTCGGTTGGCATCAAAGACTACACTGCGGAATTAAACTTACAAAAAGAGAACTTTGGGATCACGATCATCCTTCCCAGGATGTTGACGAAGGATCAGAAGATTTTGGAAATCAATAAACTGACTGAAATTGTAAATCAGTCCGGAGGCATACAGACTTCCAAGGTCTCTTCACCGCCTTCGCTGCAACGTTAACTTAAATTATCTCCGATCACTTAGAGATAAGACCTCTTCCAACCCCAGCCCTCGATATCTGTTTATCCCACCAGGTCAAAGGGATCCTGATCAGAACGAAACCATATTTTGTGTTCCTGCTCTGTCCAGTAGGGTTCGAGGCCAAAGTACCTGTAGACGTCTTCAGCAAATTTCGGATTTGTCATAGCTTTGTTCTGATCGAAGCTCGGAGCAGAGGCCAATCTCTCACTGGTCATGTTAAGGACGAAACGGTGTGTCGAAGGCGCATTTGAAGACCTTTTCGATTCAGGAGATACGGTATTTCTTCACAGAAAATACCAGATTCACCCCATTTTGTAAGCCGACGGATAGGGATTATAAGAAAATTTAGAAAGCGATTTTGCATTGAGCCGGATTCTTGATTCTTTTTTTTGCGACCGGTCCTATATCGGACCGGAAAGGAGGTGGCATGAAAAACCAACACCTTCGGATGAAGTGTTTGGTTTCCCTGGTGATTGGCTTGATCGGAGGCGCCGTGCTGAGTTGTCACCTCCTGATGGCTTTCACCCCCTCGGACAAGATTCTTCCTACTGCTGAGACAAACTTTAAGCTCATGGCAGAAGCCTGGAACACCATTGAACGGGTCTACGTAGACCGAAAGGCGATCAATTCTCAGAAAATGACGTATGGTGCGATCAGCGGGATGGTTGATTCTCTCGGCGACACCGGACACAGCCGCTTCCTCACCCCTCAGATGCTGAAACAGGAGCGAAACCTCACAAGGGGAAGCTTCGAAGGAATTGGTGCGGAAGTCCAGATGAAGAATGGTCAACTCGTCATCGTCGCCCCGATCGACGGCTCACCTGCCCAGAAGGCAGGCCTCAAGGCTGGCGACGTCATCCTGAAAGTGGACGATCAAGAGATGAGTGGCCTTCCGATAGATCAAGCCGTTGATCGCATTTTAGGATCGGCTGGAACACGGGTGAAGCTTACCATTCTCAACCCGAAGACTACCGCGAGCAGGGATGTCACGTTGATCCGTGCCTCCATCACCGTTCGGAGCATCACCTGGCATCTCTTGCCAGGCACGAAGGTCGTCAATTTACGACTTGCAACCTTCAGCAGAGGCGTGACCGAAGATCTTCGAAAGGCCTTACTCGCTATCGAGAAAGAAAAGATTACCGGCCTCATCTTAGACCTGCGAAATAATCCTGGAGGGCTCCTCGATGAAGCCGTGTCCACCGCCAGCCAATTTTTGGGCACCGGGAATGTACTTCTGGAAAAGAATGCCGCGGGCAAGGTTCGCCCCGTTCCCGTCATATCGGGCGGCGTCGCCGTTTCCTTGCCTCTGGTCGTCTTAATCAACGGCGGAACGAGCAGCGGAGCCGAGATCGTTGCGGGGGCATTGCAGGATGCACATCGCGCAAAGCTTGTCGGCGAAAAAAGTTTTGGCACGGGGACTGTCCTTCAAACATTCTCTCTCTCGGATAGCTCCGCGCTCCTGCTGGCCATGGAAGAATGGCTGACCCCTGACGGGCATGTGATCTGGCACCAAGGTATTTCTCCTGATGTCGTCGTCCCCCTCCCTCCAGAGGTAACACCACTCATCCCTACGAACGAAGAGGGATTGACCGATGAGGAATTCCGAAAAAGCAAAGACGCTCAACTCCTTCGAGCCCTGGACCTGCTTGTCAAGAAGTAGCTGATCGAGCACTTCAGGTGAGCCCAAGGAGCATCGATGAAAGCGATGGAGAAAACTTCGTTGTGGCTGCAGAGTAAAGGGATGAAGAGGTTTCGTCGATTTCTTTTCGTTGCCTTCCTCTTCCTGTTGCTCCCGATCTTTGCATTCAGCTCAGAGGAGGCTGAGGAAGGGAGGATGGATTCCAGGGAGGAAGCCGTTGCTGTAGAGGTCTCCACGCTCAAGAATCTTCCGGAGATCATGGCGCGTGTGGCGGATAAAAAAATCATTTATGTCGGCGAGACACATAACCAATTTTCAAACCACGTCATGCAGCTCGAAATCATCCGGGATCTCCATCGGAGAGGGAAAAAAATTGCAATCGGCATGGAGATGTTTCAGAGGCCATTCCAAAAAGTTTTGGACGAGTACATCGAGGGCAAGATTGATGAAAGAGAATTCTTAAAGGGGACACAATATTTCAAACGATGGGGATTCGACTACGACCTCTACAGGCCCATTCTGCTTTTTGCTCGGTCAAAGAAAATTCCGGTGATCGCACTCAATCAGAGGCAGGAGATGGTGGACAAAGTTTTCCGGAACGGCCTCGATTCCCTCTCAGAAGAGGAGAAGAAGTCTCTCCCATCCGAGATGGACTTTTCTGACGAGGCTTACAAGCGCCGGCTGGAAAAAGTCTTTCAGGAACATGAAGACTTGGGGGCAAGAGATTTTGATTTCTTTTATCAGGCGCAGATCCTGTGGGATGAGACGATGGCAGAATCGATCGATCAATTCTTGAAAGCCCATTCGAGTGATCAAATGGTCGTTCTCGCGGGCAACGGCCATCTTGCCTATGGCTCCGGTATTCCGAAGAGAACGGCAAGGAGAGATGGATACGACCATGCCATCCTTCTGAACGACTCCGATCTCAAGAAAGGTATTGCTGACTACGTTCTTTTCCCGGGGGTGATCCCGGGTGGGACGTCTCCAAAGCTGATGGTTCTCCTCACAGAGAAAAGAGGAAACGTGGAGGTCGCAGGCTTCCACCCCGGGAGCAATTCCGAAAAGGCTGGAATGAGAGTGGGAGATATCATTCTATCCATCGATCACTCGCCGATCCATGGGATCGACGACGTAAAAATCGATCTTCTTTCCAGAAAGAGAGGAGAGAAGGTGAAGGTCAGGGTTTTAAGAAAAGGTTTCTTCGGTTCCCAAAAAAGGGATCTCGACGTGGTCCTTCAGTAAGCCAGAAATTTCAATCCTTGCGAGCCGGGCGGGACATCAAACCCCGGCGGAATGATTTAAAATCCAACTTCGCTGCAGCGTCTTCTAAACGGGCCCAGAGGGAAAATGCGATCACCGATCGTGGTTCAGGGGATTATCCTCGCGGGCCTGATTCCCCTGGCAATGCTCTCTCGCTCGGGGATTTCAGATCCAACCGGGCATGCCGCGATACACATCCCGCAGCGGTAAGTGTAGCCGTTTCGCCCCATGTGCGGGAGACCCCTATCCTGATAATAGGAGCAACCGGGCTTGTCGATCTTCATCCCTTCCCGGACTACCTTCCTCATTGCCTCGGGCCCTTTTGGCAGGCGTGGAATCACCTTCGGAGGGCAGGCTCGGATACACGCATAGTCGCACTCCGGCACGGTCTTTTCACAGAGACCCAGATTCAGGGGTTTATCCGGCGTCAACTCGGCATCCGTCAAAAGCTGCACAAAACGCTGCCTCGGCCCGAACCGGGGCGTCAGGAGGAGATTGGAAACCCCGAATTCGCCCAATCCAGCCTGCACGGCCGCGTGCTTGTGGGAAAGCACTCCCTTCAGACTACTCAAGTCATATGGGTCCGAAGCATGGACCGGCATCGCCAGGAACCCCTTCTGGCCGAGAAAACGGGCGATGCGCAGAAGCGTCTGATCCAGCCGATTATTCATCATGATCATCATCCGGCTGTACATCCCCCGAAGCTCAGGCAACCCGTCCACGAGCGGGTCCACCCATCGAAGGGCCATGACAATGCTACTCCTGCACTCGGGAAGGAGATCATTCGGTCGGTGATACCCTTCTGGCGTGACCCCACCGATTCGATCCGTCGAGGCAACTCCCACGAGGTCGAGTCCTTGATCCAACACGTATCGCTTGATCTCCTTAGTCAACGCTTTCATCTTCACCCCTACGATATTTTGATGAACTCTGACAAAGTGACAAAAGTTATCTTGCTAACTGAATATATGCGATAATGGGGATAGCATGTCAATGAAACGTGAGACCGTTCTGTTGCGCGTCGTTCCAACGCAAGCAGCCACTCCAGGACAAAAATGGAAAAAGGGCCTCTGGGTTCCCACTTTCGTGAGTAGGACTCTCATGAAGGAGAGGTTCTGCTGTCCTTTATTCATGCAGCCAGTTTTTTCGTCTGAACTTCTTCCGCGAGCTTCGTCCTCTTCGTCCAACTAACCAAGGCTTCGAGCAGCTCTCTTATCTTTTTCCGTGTCTTCTCATCCGTTACGCGGCCGTTCTCATCCACCTTGTTCTGTGCGAAAGGGACCATGACTTCTGGTTGATTCATCGGATACATGTTCAAAAAGACAAAGCTTCGCCTCAAATCATATTGTGCCCTTGCTGTCCCCAGCATCCCAATCGACGCGCCCATCACGGCAACGGGCTTCCCATCGAAGGCATTGTCTCCATAAGGTCTCGATGCACAGTCGATAGCATTTTTCAACACACCGGGAATCGAATAATTATATTCTGGCGTAACGATCAGGATCGCATCGGCAGCTCTGATCCTTGCCTTGAAATCCCTAACCTTCTCCGGAGGCTCGTTTTCCAGGTCCTGATTGAAGGGAGGAATTCCTTCAAGGTCAAAAATTTCAAGGGTTGCGCTCTCTGGAACCATTTCATTTGCAGCCGATAAGAGCGCTCTATTGTAAGATTGTTTCCTTAAACTCCCTGCAAATCCAAGGATATGTATCTTTTTATCCATTCCAACCTCTCCTTTCTACCGCTGAGAAAAATTCTCATTTTATAGTTAATCATCCTTCATTCAAATGGCAATGTCATTTCATTCACCTGTAAACACTGAGTGAACATTTCTCGGCGTCAAAAATAGAGCCTCTCCCCAGGAAAAATACTGACTCCGTCTTATCCCGGGCTTTTCATGATGCCCTGAGCCAGCTGAAAGAATCTAGAGCAAAATGAAATCTTAGGCCAGATCAAAATATACAGTATTTCCAGACAGAAAATACGCATTTCGCCTCATTTATTACTCATCAAATTCTTCAGTATTTTATGGAGAGCCACTGCCGGGAGCTGATTGTCTCGCCATCCTGAAAGAATGAAAAAACGGGGTCGAGATCTTTGAATAGATCGAGCGATATAATGAATTTGACATCTCGACGACATTCTCGCTATTCTTCATCATCACCGTACTTTAGCCCATTTCGAAAAACGACCTCTATTGGCGATGAGGGAGAGATTGGTCGTTGTGTAGAGGTCTGACTCCGAAAGGATCGACAAAGAGAAATGTCATTTCACCTTCTTTTCTTGGTCTCTGTAGTCGCCGGATTTGTGGGCGCCATGAGCGGAATGGGCGGGGGCGTGATTTTGATTCCGGTGCTCACATTCTTCGGAATGGATATCAAAAACGCCATTGCCGTCAGCATCGTCTCAGTGATCGCCACGTCGAGCGGCTCCGCTTCAACTTATGTAAGGGACCGTATTACGAATCTCAAGGTGGGCATGTTCCTCGAGATGTTTACGATTGTGGGGGCATTGGCCGGAGCTGCCATTACCCTCGTTTCCGGAAGAAGGTTTCTCTTCATCCTCTTTGGCGTTGTCCTCTTGTTCTCGTGGGCCGCTCTGTTTCGACAAAGAAACGAAGATCAGCATTCAACCGTGTATCAGGACCATTTCTCTCAGTGGCTCGAATTGCAAGGAAGTTACTATGATCAATCGATCCGCGAAACGGTAACCTATTGCGGCACACGCGCCTACCTCGGTGGGCCTTTTATGTTTGGTGCGGGTATGATTGCCGGCCTTCTGGGCATTGGTGCAGGGGCACTCAAGGTATTAATCCATGATCTCGTGATGAGGCTTCCGCCGAAGGTCTCCACCACAACAAGCAATCTCATCATCGGCGTAACGGCTCTCGCCGGGACGAGCGTCTATCTCTCAGCAGGAATGATGGATCCGGGATTAGCCGCTCCGGTTATTTTAGGTGTGGTATTGGGTGCCACCCTGGGCACACACCTCTTGGTCCGGCTGACCAATCAGATGGTACGGCGAATCTTCCTCGGGATATTATTGATACTGGGAGCTGAAATGATTATCCGCGGCGTGGTAGGAGTCTAATGGTACAAGAGCAGACACCAGCAAATTCTGAGAAGGCAACGACCAGCCACCATTTCGATATGGAGATCCTGATCGGTTATATCCTTCTGGTAGGAGTTCTCCTCAGCGTAGCATTGCTCGCCATCGGTCTCATCTGGCGCTGGGAAAGGTCCGGGAATCTTCGTTTCCAGCATACCATTGTGGGTATGAATTTCTCCGAATTCGTCTTAACCAGTCTCAGGCAGATGGCCTCCAATGAGCTTCGTCCCCGTGTCATGCTCAATATGGGAATTGCTGTCTTAATGTTGACGCCCTTTGTCCGTGTCCTGGCTTCTGTATTCTATTTTGCTTTTGCCGAGCGTAACTGGAAATATACTCTCTTCACCGGTTTTGTTTTGGGCGTCCTCACCTACAGTCTATTCCTCCGCTAAACCATCTCGCAATGAGAAAGAAACGGTGAACCGTCATCCTGTACGGAACGCCTATGCGCTTTCTCTACCGATATAGATCCACGACTTGACGATGAGAATGAATCACGAAAATACTGTTTTCCCGTCAATAAAATACAAACTCCACCTTATTCATTTTCCAGAACGTATCTATTCTAATTAGATTAGATGACCTTAGTAGGAGAAAGAAGGATGAAAAAATCTTCCTTTTTTATATTTGGCGTTCTCCTTTTTTTTCTTCTTCAGGGGTGTTTGCCCATTTCGAAGGAACTGAGAGCTCAGGCGGATCAAACAGTCACCTTCCAGCAAGTTTTTCAAAACCCGGATGCCTATAAGGGTAAAATCATCATCTGGGGTGGAGAGGTCGTTGAAACCATCAATCAGAAAGACGGAACAACCCTGATCATCGTTTTGCAGCGCCCCCTTGATTGGACGGAAGAGCCCGAATTCACGCGCTCCGAAGGAAGATTCATCATTCTTGTGGAAGGGTATATCGACCCGTATGTCTTCAGAAGAGGAAGGAGGATCACTGTCGCAGGTGAAATCCTGGGAAAGAAAGTCATGCGCCTCGGTGAATTGGAATATCCCTACCCTCTTCTTCTGAGCAAGCAGATTTACCTTTGGGGAGAGTATTACTACTCTCCCTACCCTTATTACTGGCATTATCCTTACGGGTGGTAGCAATCCTTTCTTCTACTGGATAGGAAAAAGGACCTGGGCTATTTGAGAAAGGCTTAGAGATGAAAAAAATATGGATAATGTTAAGTCTCGCAATTTTACTCTTTCCAACCTTCTCCTCGGCAGACTGCGCAAGTTTGGAAAGGTATACGAGTTGGATTGTTGAATCTTCACATGCCATCATCTTCTATGCGGGAAGGAGACCTCTTGCGCGGGTTGAACTCCCGAATTGTGAGATTCGCCCATTATCGACGATCCGGCTCCTGAAAAGCTACATATGTGACTCGGATCAGATTATAATCGATGGCGAAGCCTGTCACATTATTTCGGTGGAATTAATGAACTAAACAGTAATGGCCTCTATCAGCCGTTTCATGGACCGGGATACAAATTCGAAGAACCAGTCCCTGGCGTTAGTACTCCACCTGAGACGTAACCCCTTCCTGACCCCATCGGCCGAAAAGAGGTTTGCGCGGAGAAATTAAATTATTTTCATCTGGATGATCTGAGCCTGTTGTAGAACTCCTGTTGTTTTGAACTGATCTTTACTTTTCTGGGCTTTTCTGATCTACGCTGTGCCATGATGGTTCACCTCCAAACTTTTTAAAATAAAGATAGTTACCGTCTGGCAATTTATCAAGCAAGATAGTTCAAATCGCCCCCGATTTTATCTTTTCAGAATGGATAAAAAAAGTATCTTCCCAGAAGAATAGGCGATTCACTCTATTAATTCTTTAGCTGGTGTAATCGAATCGCCACCCACTCCCTCAAAAATACTCTGTTTCACAACAAAAAATAGGGAGAGCGCCTTATTCAGTCCGGCCCATGATCATGAGAGGATAATCTATTGGAACATAAATCGAACTATCAAAGTAGGAAGGAGGACAACTATGCTAATCCATCGCCAATATCGTGGGCCTGATGTTTCGCTTCAATTTTTTCTGATGGCTATGATCTTGATCTTGTTTCGGCCGTTTCTTGTGGAGGCCGCCGAGAAGGGAAAACCGGTCGATCTCAGCACAGCCATTATACAAGTGGCTAAACGCAATATGCCGGCTGTGGTCTACATTGAGGTGACGGAAAGTCGAGAAACGGCCAATCCCTTTTTGCCTTACGAGAATGATCCTTTCTTCCGCCGATTCTTTGGTAACCCCAAAATGCCCAAAAAATTCAAACAGGAAATAAAGGGTCTGGGATCGGGGATGGTCATCGATGCCCAGGGGCACATTCTCACCAACTATCACGTGGCCGGAGGGGCGAGTAAACTCGACGTGACATTGGCCGATGGAAGCAAATACCTCGCCACATTGGTGGGAGGCGATCCAAAGACGGACCTGGCAGTAATACGGATTCAGGCCAAAGAAAAACTTCCTTATGTCACTTTTGGGGATTCGGACAAGGTAGAGGTAGGAGAATGGGTTGTGGCCATTGGCGCTCCCCGTGCACTGGAAAAGACTGTTACCCAGGGTATTGTAAGTGCCACACATCGTCGGGGAATAACGGACCCAACCGGATACCAGGATTTTATTCAAACCGATGCTGCCATTAATCCGGGCAATAGCGGCGGGCCTCTTATGAACCTTTATGGGGAGGTGATCGGTGTCAACGCTGCCATCGCTACTGAATCAGGAGGCTTTGAAGGAATCGGCTTCACCATTCCCAGCAATATGGCTCTCCATGTGGCCAAAGCGCTGATTGCTCATGGCAAGGTGGAACGGGGATGGTTGGGAGTCACCATCCGTGATCTCACGCCGGAGTTGGCCAAATCGGCACATGTGGAAACCCTTAAGGGAGCGCTCATTGTGGATGTCGCCAAAGGAGGACCGGCAGATACAGCCGGTCTGAAGAAGAACGACGTCGTGATCGCCTATCAGGGCCACGAGATCGTCGACACCGCCACATTCCGAAATGACGTCGCGGACACCCCCATTGGCACAGAAGCAAAAGTAACCATTCTTCGCAATGGAAGAAAAGAGCAGCTAACGGTCAAGATTGGAAGCCTGGAGGCGTCGACTAAAATCCTCAGTGCCGCCGTCAAGGATCGTTTGGGAGTGGAGGTAAGATCTCCCAATACGGCGGAGGTCGATAAATACGGGATAAGTCCTAATCAGGGAGTCGTTATTACGTGGGAGGATCCAAAAGGTCCTCTGAAAGAAGCAGGATTCGAAGTAGGAGATATGATTCTTGCGGTCAACAACCAGCCCGTTGAGTCGATGGATAGTTTTGTCGCTCTGGTCAATTTGTTAAAGCCAAAACAGAAGATATCTCTCCTTGCTCTCGACCATCGAACCGGTAATACAGGCATGATCCAGGTGGTCGTCCGGTAATGGGCTTTCTCCCACGTAATCCGGAGTACTATCGGGCACGCATTCCTTTGCGTCTCAGACCAGCCAGGGAGGGGTAGCATGGGTGGGCACATGTCGGAAGGTTTGTTGCCGGGATTCTCCTCCTCCCCTTTTTCAGGAGAAAGGACCGCTCGTACCATAAGTCTTACCCCAACGACACCTACCATCATGTCGGCGATTAGACAAGGAGGAAATCTCTGGATTTATTTGGTGTGAAAATCGTCCACTTCAAAGGCCGGATAGAATCCGGTTCGCTTATGCTTCGTTTGTGCCGACTGAGAGACCTGCGCGCGTTATATCCGTTGTTCACGCCGGAGACAAACATCGCCGGTCTTCACAAAATAAAGCAACACACTACCCTTCCCTGTACCAGTTGCCATGCACCTCATAAATGGAAGGTTACCACACGCGAGACCTGCCTTACCTGTCACAAAGACAAGAAAGACCATTACGCCCCAACATTCTGTGGAGAATGTCATCCCTCTGGTACGAAAGGAAAGGCCGGCAGAAAAAGAGAGAATTAAATAAAGAGGAAATAACCCAAAATATCACCCGACAAAAACCTGGGTGCCGAGGCCTAGATCAAGATGTGAATCTGACAACTCGTGGATGGGATGGTAAAAATGCAGAAGAAAAAATTTGTAAAAAACTATCTGGAACCGATCATTCTTGCGGTCCTGGTCGCACTTTTTATCAGGGCCTTTGTTGTGCAGGCCTTTAAAATTCCATCCAGCTCCATGGAGCCCACGCTTCTGGTGGGAGATTACCTGCTGGTAAACAAATTTATTTACGGATTAAGGATCCCCTATACAGACACCAAATTCTTCCAGTTTAAGAAACCTCAGCGAGGGGATGTCATCGTATTCATCTTCCCAGTTGATCCCTCCAAGGACTTCATTAAACGGGTGATTGGAACAGAAGGAGAAAAAGTAGAAATCATCCATAACAAAATATATATCAATGACAAGTTGATCGACGACCCTTGGGGAACCTTTCGAAAAGTTTCCGGTCTGGAAGGTTACCTAGAACGGATGGAGAACTTTGGTCCGGTCATCGTCCCGAAAGATTCTCTTTTTGTTATGGGAGATAACCGGGACAACAGCGAGGACAGCCGTTTCTGGGGATTCCTTAACGTGAATGCTGTTTTAGGAAAGGCTTTCATCATCTACTTTTCATGGGATTGGAATGCCGAAAACCCTTTTGATAAGGTCAGATGGCCAAGAATAGGCAGGCTGATTCATTAGCCGGTCACCCCTTTATCAAAAGCTGATTCGAGAATACCCTATCACAGGGATACCGGGTCCTATATTTTTCTTGGAGGTCTGTTCACCCGACCGCTCTGAACCTCCCGTTCGCGCGTGAGACGCTTCACCTGTTTGCTCCAAAATACGCCATCTTCGGATAAAAAATACGGGATTCACCTTATTCATCTTTCCGCTCTGCCATCAGAGAATAATAGAATTAGAAAGGAGGTGAAATGATGAAGAAGATTGCTTACGGTCTGGTAGTCCTCGTGCTGGTGGCCTTTGTGTCTGCCTCGATGGCACAGCCAAAGCCGGCAACCACGGCGGCTCCAACAGAAAAGTTGGCGAAGTTCAGGGGCACCATTGAAAAAATCGATGAGGCGGCAAAGACCATTGAAGTGAAAGGAAAGAAGACAGAACCTCTCACCTTCTCTACTGACGAAAAGACAAAAATCATGATGGGAGGCAAGGAGGCATCCTTTGCCGAATTGAAAAAAGGTCAGTATGTCATCGTAGAGTATAGAAAAGAGGGGATGAAACCGATCGCTGTCACGATTACCGAAGCTGTGCCAAAGGCCAGCAACAAGAAATAAGTTGCATCATCCTCCGTCATGGAAAAGGCACGCTGAAAAGGTGTGCCTTTTCTTTACGGTCTCATCGGACCCGGTTAAAGTGGTTAGGAATAACCGAGATCAATCATATACAACGTCCGATTTTTGACAGAACAGGATACGATATAATCTTTTAATTTTTGAAAGAGGAAGAGATGAAGGCATCATATACAAGGCACACTATGCCAAGAGGTATAGAAAGTCTGCTTACGTTGTTATATGCATGAAGAGGCATTTATGACCACCCTCTATCTTGGAAAATTAGAATATGCTGATCCTCTTTATGAGATCCTTCTTTCATAGGTGTGCCCTTCTGTGAAGGACCCTGTCTTTCATGTCCATAGGATGGCCTCTCTGGAGGTTTATAAACATACGGAGGAAAGGACCCGAATGGCTGTGGTCGGTAAATTTTTCAAATTGGATGATCGAAAACCAGAGAAAATTTCAAGAATAAAAGGAGAGTACGAAAATCTTCAGAAAATCAGAGCCTATGGTTTCGATACGTACCCTCATTATGTCGTTCGCCCCATCAGTAAGGAAGAGAGCATTGGTCTGGCCTTATTAGAAGAGTACATTCATGGAAAGGACCTCGATTATTACTTAAGAAGGGCTATCTACGGGAGGGACGATACCTCCTTGAGGGAGAGGCTTTCTGCCCTCGCCTCCTTCTTATATGCTTTACATGAACGGACTGACTCGGAAGAAAATGTTGAGCTCAATCCCATCAATGCCTATTACGAAAAGGTGTTAAAGAAGCTGTGCAAGCAAGAAATTATATCCCCCTCAGACACGAGAGCCTTTTTAAGACTCATTGACAAATGGTTGACCAGGACTCTCCTTCGAAAAGGGAAAAAAGTAATTGTCCATGGGGGTGCGACTCCGACTAACTTTATATTTGCCCCAGCCCGCTATGTCGTGGCGATTGACCTGGAGAGAATGAGGAATGCTGATCCCGTTTTCGATATTGGCATGGTATGCGGTGAAATAAAGCATGCCTATTTTTGGAGAACGGGAAATCCCTACGAAGCCGAACCCTTCATCCGATTCTTTTTTGAAAGCTATTCCTCCCATTTCACAGATGACGATGAGACGTTCCATGAGATCACCATGAGAAATCCATTTTATATGGCCATGACTGAATTGAGAATCGCGAGAAATGGATATCTCGATTTAAATTATCGAAAGAGACTCGCTCACGAAGCCCGGAAATGCCTGGAATGGGCACTTAGGCTTTCATGAAAAAAGGAATATTTTTTGATCTCTATGGAACATTGATCGACATCGATACCGACGAGAATGATCTTCGGGTCTATTCTACCCTTTCACAGTACCTTGCCTACCACTTAGTCAACATTCCGCCCGAGAGATTGAAAGAGACCTATTTTCAAGAGATCCGATTCTATTTGAGCCAAAGCAAAGAATCATACCCCGAAGTGGATCTGTACAAGGTCTTCTTCGACATTATGCATCAGTATGGAAAAAGAAAATATCCACGCCAGGTGATCGTCTATACGGGTATGCTTTTCCGATCCTTGACCATCAGACGCTTGAATGTCTTTGCGGGACTCTACGATGTCCTGGTGACGCTGATGGAAAACACGGGGGTTGCGATCATCTCTGATGCCCAGTGGATTTTCTCCCTTGCCGAAATGGAAATGTTCGGCCTGACCCGTTTCATTAAGTTCGGCATTCTATCTCAGGTTGGATTCAAGAAACCAGACGTCAGGCTTTTCGAGATGGCGATGAAAAAACTTTCGGTACAGCCCGAGGAGTCCGTCTACATCGGTGACAATCCAAGCAAAGACCTGGTGGGGGCCAAGAAAGCGGGGATGAAATTCATCCTTTTTAGACCCGAAGGCAAATCTTGCAATGAGTTTCAGCCCGATAGCTCTTTTAAGGATTACTCTGAGCTGATAAAGATATTGGAACCGATGTGACCACCGATGCGGATCGAAAACATGATCCCCTGAACTCCACATGAATGATTCAAAAGGTTTAAGGCTGATTTTCCGAGCTCTCTATTCGAGAAATTATCGCCTCTTCTTCGGTGGTCAAGGTGTCTCTTTGATCGGCACCTGGATGCAACAGATTGCGATGAGTTGGCTTGTTTATCGGATGACCAACTCTGCGTTCTTCCTTGGACTCATTGGATTTTCAAGTCAAATTTGTAGCTTCTTTTTTTCTCCCTTTGCCGGCGTCATTTCTGATCGCTGGAACCGTCACCGGATCCTACTGGCCACTCAAACTCTCTCCATGATACAGGCCTTTATTTTAGCTGCCCTGACTCTGACGGGCACGGTCACCGTTGTTTATCTGATCATCCTAGCCCTTTTCCTCGGTTTGGTGAATGCTTTCGACATGCCAACACGTCAGGCCTTTGTGGTCCAAATGGTGGAAAACAGGGGGAACTTGGGAAATGCAATCGCCCTGAATTCATTCCTGTTTAATGGCGCGCGCCTGGTGGGGCCCTCCATCGCGGGCATACTCATCTCCATCCTGGGAGAAGGGATGTGTTTCTTGCTCAACGGATTCAGTTTCCTTGCTGTCATTATCGCGCTGTTATCGATGAAGATCCCCTTCCACAAAGCGGAATTTCCGAAGACCCAAGTTTTCCAAGGGTTCAAAGAAGGTCTCACCTATGCCGTTGGCTTCGCCCCTATTCGTTCTATTCTCCTCTTTCTTGGGTGGATCAGTCTGGTGGGGACGGCCAACACAACCCTCTTGCCCGTTTTTGCTAAAAACATTCTTTATGGCGGTGCACAGACCTATGGTTTTCTAATGGCTGCGATCGGCATGGGCGCCATCGTAGGAGCCATTTTCCTCGCCTCCCGGAGAAGTGTTCTCGGATTGGGGAGAATCATTGCGATTGCTTCCAGTATTTTTGGAATTGGGTTAATCTTCTTTTCTTTATCTAACTTTTTGTGGCTCTCGTTTTCAGTTTTGTTGGTCGTGGGCTTTGGGATGATGGTGCATATGGCCTCGAGCAATACGATCCTTCAAACCATGGTGGATGATGATAAGAGGGGCCGCGTGATGAGTCTTTACGTCATGGCGTTTATGGGAATGGCCCCTTTCGGAAGTTTGGCCGGTGGGAGCCTGGCCGGCAGAATCGGAGCGCCTGCTACCCTGATGATCGCCGGCGTCTCCTGTATGTTAGGTTCCTTCCTGTTCATCAGGATACTTCCTTCATTAAGGGAAGTTGCGCGGCCCATCTACATAAGAAAGGGCATCCTTTCAGAGAAATCGGAATAGAGATTTCAAGCAACGATTAGAAAAAAAGCGCCTCTTTCCAGCGGATGTATTTTGTGAAGGGGCTTGGTACAATTGATGTGATGTTTGACACAAACACACTGGTTGAACACTTTCCGTACTTTGGGATCTTCCTTCTTTTGATCCTCGGAGGGATCGGATTACCATTTCCGGAAGATGCCACTCTCATATTGACCGGATTCCTCGTTGCTCAAAATGTGATTAAACCGGTTCAAGCTTTTTTAGCCGTCTATTCTGGCCTGTTGATCAGCGACTTTTTTCTCTACTGGGTTGGCAAGAAATATGGAAGAAAACTGGTTTCACACAAAAAATTTCAGAAGATTATCTCCCCGGATCAACTTTCAAAGCTCGAAGAAAAGTTTAAGAACAGAGGGGTCTGGGTCGTATTAGTCGGAAGACATTTTATAGGATTGAGGGCACAGATATTTCTGGTGGCAGGGGTAATGAGGATGTCCGCGACAAAATTTCTTCTTGCAGACGGAGCCACTTCTTTATTCACCATCGCCCTGATGTGCGGAATAGGCTATGCGGGCGGGAATAGTGTGGAAATACTAAAAAAAAATGTGAAAAGAATCGAACATATTGCAATTCTTATTGTCGCCATCTTGCTCAGTGCCTGGATTATTTACAAACACTTTAAGACGAAAAAATCTTAAAGAAAATCCAAATGGATAGATCCAAAATAAAGTCTTTTCACTCCGAAAATACAGGCTTTTACCCATTTGTTTTTCCTGATTTACTGATATTTTCAATAGGAAGTATAATCCGGAAGGGGATGAAAAGAATGGAGGGGTATAAAATGAGAAAGAAGGAAGGCTATCGAAGAAGGTTTTTTTTATTGGCCCTGATAATGTTGATCCTCGTGCTGCCTGCATGGAGTCTCAACGCTGCTGAAAGAATTGCCGCGGAGGACTGGAGAATCGGCTTTGTGGAGGTGGCCAAAAAAGCCAAGCCTTCGGTGGTTGCCATTCGGTCCGAACGGACGGTTAGCCTTTCGCCCGGAGAAGGTTTTGGAGAGGACTTTTTCAAGGGCACACCTTTTGAAGACTTTTTCAAACAGCATGGGGGCCCTCCCGTAAAACGCAAACAGATGGGCGAAGGATCGGGAGTGATCGTCGACCAAAAAGGTTATATCCTCACGAACTATCACGTCGTCACAGAAGCAGAAAAGATCACGGTTCATCTTTTTGATGGCCGGGAGCTGGTCGGAACGGTCCGGGGGACGGATTCCAGAACCGATCTTGCCGTGGTACACGTTGAAGCGACCGATCTCCCGGTTGCCGCGCTGGGCGATTCGGATAAATTACAGGTGGGAGAGTGGGCCATCGCCGTCGGGTCGCCCTTTGGTCTTGAAGAGACCGTAACAGTAGGTGTCATCAGCGCCAAAGGCCGTTCAGGGCTCGGGACGGGCAATTATGAAGATTTTATCCAAACCGATGCCTCTATCAATCCCGGAAATAGCGGTGGTCCCCTGCTAAACATCGACGGCGAGGTGGTTGGAATTAACGCCATGATCATCCAGCCCGGACAGGGAATCGGTTTCGCCATTCCCATTAATCTTGCCAAGACCATTATGCTCGAGCTGATCAAGACCGGGAAGGTCATACGTCCCTGGGTGGGAATCGGTCTTCAGGATATCAGCGCTGATCTAATGAAATTCTTCAATCTCAAGGAGAAGGGAGGAGCGCTGATCAGCCAGGTGTACGGAGGGAGTCCCGCGGAAAAAGCCGGCTTAAAAGTGGGAGATGTCGTCGTCGAAGTTGATGGGGTGAAAATCAAGAATAGCCAGGATGTGGTCCGTGAAGTTCTGAAGAAGAAAGTAGATCAGAAGGTTAGTTTCGTGGTCCTCCGAGAGGGAAAACGGGTTGAAATCTCGGTGACCACTGCGCAGATGCCAGAGAAAATAGGAGAGCGAGGCCCTGCCAAGCCTGCAAAAGAGTGGTTTGGTCTTCGTGTCTCCAACGTCACCCCGGATATTGCTAAACAATTGGGTCTCACCAAAACGGAAGGGGTCGTTATTGTTGGAGTCCAGCCCAATTCAACGGCTCAGAACTCCGGTCTAAAACCCGGGGATATTATCTTGGAGATCAACCATCAGAAGATTGCAAATGAAGAAGACTATCGCACAGCAATGGAAAAAGCCAAACCAGGACAAGGCGTCCTGTTGCTCATCGATCGGGGAGGTTCAACCTTCTTCGTCACAATGACCGAAGAGAAATAATTGCTACTCGTCTGTTTTAAAAATTTGGCCGGAAAGGAGCTGAGATTGAATACTTCTTTGAATTTTGTTCGGAGAACATTCCTGCTTTTGCTGCTCTCTTTTATTCTATCTGTTTCGATTTCAGAAGCAGGGCTAAAAGAGAATGTCTTTGAAACCGTTCTACCCAACGGGCTAAAGATGATCCTCCTGGAAAATCATAAGGCGCCCCTTGTCACCTTTCAGGTTTGGTATCGCGTGGGTTCCCGCAACGAGTCATGGGGAAAGACAGGTCTTTCTCACATGCTTGAGCATATGATGTTCAAAGGGACGGAGAAAGTGGGTCCTGAGGAGTTCTCACGCGTCATTCAAGAAAACGGGGGTAATGATAACGCCTTCACTTCCCGTGACTACACGGCCTATTTTGAAAATATGAGCATAGACCGAGTGCAGATTCCCATCGACCTGGAATCGGATAGGATGCAACACCTTCTTCTCAAAGAGGAAGATTTTCGGACTGAACGAATGGTAGTGATGGAAGAGCGCAGGCTGCGCACAGAGGACAATCCCCAGGCCAACCTGCAGGAACATATGGAAGCCGCTGCATTTCTCACCTCGCCTTACCACTGGCCCACAATCGGATGGACGAAGGATATTGAGCGGTTTACACTGAATGACCTGAAGGCTTACTACAAAACGTTTTACAACCCTGTCAATGCCATTCTCGTCGTGGTCGGAGATTTCAAGAAAGAGGAACTTCTCCCAAAGATTGAAAAGGCATTCGGCTCCATCTCAAAGGGCAGCGCACCAAATCAGGAGAGAGATGTAGACCCAAAGCAGGTCGGCGAGCGGAGGGTCTTTGTAAAGAAGGAGGCGCAGCTTCCCTATCTCGTGATGGGATATCATGTCCCTAACCTTCGAGAACCCGATAGCTATGCGCTTGAAGTCACCGCTGCACTGCTCTCTGCAGGTAAAAGCTCAAGGCTTTACCAGAGTCTGGTGCGGGAGAAACGGCTCGTTCTGAGTGTCGATGCAGACCACACTCTTCTCTCCCGGGATCCGAGCCTCTTCTATGTTTCAGCAGAGCTTCTCCCGGGCAAAGAAGTGACTGAGGTGGAGAAGGCCCTCGATCAAGAGGTGGAGCGGCTGAAAAAAGAATTAGTGGGAGCGCATGAACTGGAAAAAGCAAAGAATCAGCTCGAAGCTTCCTTCATCATGGGTCAGGATTCGCTCTTTTACCAGGCGATGCTCCTTGCCCAGCATGAGATTGCCCTGACGTGGAGAGCCATCGATGATTACATTCCTTCCATTCGGAAAGTTTCTCCGGAAGATATCCAGCGCGTGACAAAAACATATCTCATGCCGGATAATCGAACCGTGGGCATTCTTATCCCTCTTCCGCCCAAGGAAGGAAGGCCCGCTCCAGAAGGGCCTCCAACCAAAGAGAGAATGATTCGGTAAGAATGTTGAGTATCAATCTAAGAAAGGAAAAATCATGCTTCTAGTCTTTAGAAGATTTCTTATTCCGCAATTCGCATTCCCTGCCTGTCCGGCAGGCAGGCGAAATCCGAAATTGAAATACCCCCTTTTGATTCTCATATTCTTCATGCTGGCGATGGGATTGCGAGAATTAAATCTTTATGCGATGCCGCCCGTCCAAAGGATGACTCTCTCTAATGAACTTGTCCTCCTTGCCTCCGGCGAACACTCCCTACCCTTCGTGACCATACAACTCCTCGTCGATTCAGGGTCGAGGAGGGACCCTTCTGGAGAAGAAGGTCTGGCATACTTAACGGCAAAAGGACTTCTCCACGGAACCTCAAAGCGTACGATTAATCAGATCAACGAGGAGCTCGATTTTCTGGGGGCTTCTCTCAGTTCTTCATCCGGAAGGGACTATGCAACCCTTACCCTCAAGATTTTAAAGAAGGATCTGGAAAAGGGGTTTGATCTTTTCATGGAGGTGCTCACTCAGCCTATCTTCCCTGAAGAGGAGATCCAGCGCGAGATTGAAAAGACTCTGGCCTCTATTCAATCCGAAGAAGATCAGCCCGAAGAGGTTGCTGAAAAAGCTTTTCTGAGGGCACTCTTCCTCAACAGTCCTTACGGCCACCCTGTCGAGGGGACGAAAGAATCCGTTCCGAAACTCAAACGGGAAGGGATCATCCGCTTTTATCGATCCTATTATCACCCCAACAATGCCATCCTGACCATCGTCGGGGATATTACCCATGACGAAATAAAATCGATGCTTATCCCCCGCCTTGAAAAATGGTCAACGGGGGAAGTTCCTAAAGTTCCTTTTGTAACGTCGTTTGAAAAAGAGAAGAAGACAATCAAGGTCAACCGGCCGATCACCCAGGCCAACATCATTCTTGGCAATGCAGGGGTCAGCCGGGATAATCCTGATTTTTACGCCCTCACGGTAACGAACTACATTTTTGGAGGCGGTGGCTTCGCCTCACGATTGATGGAGGCGATCAGAAACAAGACGGGGCTCGCTTATTCTGTGGCAAGCTTTTTTGATCCAGGGAAATATCCAGGTTCCTTCCAGATCGTTCTTCAAACGAAAAATCCATCTGCTCGCGAAGCCATCTCTCTCGCTCTCCAACAGATGGAGCGGATTCAAAAGGAACTTGTTTCAGAGAAAGAGCTGGAAGGAGCGAAGAAGTATCTCATCGGAAGTTTTCCCATGCGGTTCGATACCCAGGCGAAACTTGCCAATTTTCTTTCCCATGTGGAGTACTACGGTTTGGGACTGGATTATCCTGAAAAATATCCTTCTCTCATCCGATCCGTCACCCGCGAAGACGTTCTCCGCGTTGCAAAGAAGTACCTTCACCCCCAAAAATATGTTCTCGTCATTGTTGCCAATCTGAAGGAAGCAGGCCTGGAATAATGTTGTTGATAGGTAAAGGGGACTGAGGTAAAATATAAACACCCTGAGACTTCCGAAGGAGGACTATTCATGAACGAAAAAGACCGTCTGAATGCGCTGGAGGTGGCGCTCAACAACGAGATGAGGGAGCGGGAATTTTATCTGAAGAATGCTAAAAGAACCAAAAACCCGCTCGGCAAAAAAATGTTCCAGCAGATCGGGGACGATGAGCTGGAGCACTACGAACGGCTGAAACAACTGCATCAAACGTGGAAGAAGAAGGAAAAATGGCCTGAGACGGTCCCTCTCAAAGTGAAAGATACCATCGTGAAAGACATCCTCCTTGAGTTCGTCCAAATGGTAGACCAGACAGCCAAAGGAGATTCCGATGACCTGGAGGCTGTCCGAACAGCCATCGATTTCGAGGCAAAGGGAGCAAAGTATTATGCCGAATTGAGGGATAGCCTCACGAACCCTAAGGAAAGAGAATTCTTCGATCTCCTGTCAAAGATGGAGAATGAGCATTATCTCTCGCTCAAAGACACAGAAGAATATTTCATCGATCCAGCCTCGTGGTATCGAATGGTAGAGCATCATACGTTCGATGGAGAGTAACATCTCCTTTGGAAATTGAGGACGAGGGGCGTAGGCCTAACGGCTTACCAAAGTTTTCGAAGCCTGCCCTTCTGTTTGAGAGCCACCTGAAATCAGCTCAAGGCAAAAACCTGGACAATATCCAGCTCACAATACTAATCAAAATCGAGCCGAACACCGCTCCCCAAAAACCGCTGACATAGAATCCCTTCACCACTGCTGACACCAACCAGAGCATCAGTCCGTTGATGACCAGTAAGAAGAGCCCTAGCGTCACGATCGTGAGCGGAAGAGTGAGGAGCACCAGGATGGGTCGTACGATTGCATTGACGATTCCCAATAGAAAGGCAGCCACCAATGCAGCCCAAAAGCCATCCACCCAGATCATCCTTGGAAAGAGATATGAGATGATCAGAATAGCCACCATATTAATGACTAAACGAATGATGAAAAACATAATTCCTCCGATATAAATGGTATGTGTCCCTATTTTCTACGCTGCAGTGCCATATCTCCAACCTACCCTGTTCCCTCAAGAAAGTAAAGTGTATACTTCAGCTTTGACCCCAATTGCTCCCTCTCCTCATATTACCGGGAGCATGAAATAGTTTGCATTTTAGATTGCTGCATAACGGACTGATTTTGCTTCAAAATATTTTTTGACGAGATGAGGCCTCCGTTGACGACCATACAAATAAGACCGAACATGCCGG
>Ga0335070_10000033_pt1 | contig 201962 bp, 187 predicted proteins | sample Lox_Sample_13_FD_206722 | JGI IMG/M metagenome (GOLD analysis project Ga0335070, IMG submission 206722) | Soil microbial communities from Loxahatchee National Wildlife Refuge, Florida, United States - Lox_Sample_1.3 | ecosystem: Environmental > Terrestrial > Soil > Wetlands | place: USA...
TACTCCTTCGAATTGGAACTACGCGACCACGTCCTCGTCCGCCACTCCACCAACGGCGAGCATCGCGACATCCTTTACATCTACCCCGAAGGCCCGGCCTTTAAGGCGATTTATTTCGACAACGAAGGTCATGTAATCCACTACACCGTGACGACGACCCCCACCACCGCCGTTTTCCAGGGCGACGGCTTCCGCCTCAGCTACGAGCTCAAGAACGGCGTCATGACCGGGAAATTCGACATCAAGAATCGCCCCTACCTCGAATGGTCGGGCAGTAGAAAATAAAACCCTCGACGCTAGCATCCCCCTCCCCCCGCCTGATACTCTGAAAGGTTCTTAATCTATGTCCAAACCCACCCCTATCACAGTCGCCCACGGCGACGGCATCGGCCCGGAAATCATGGCCGCTACCCTGCATATCCTCAAGGAAGCAGGCGCGAATCTCGCAATTGAAACGATTGAAATTGGCGAAAAAGTGTATCTGCGCGGCAACTCCGCCGGCATCGAGCCCAGCGCCTGGGAATCCCTGCGCCGGACCAAGGTTTTTTTGAAGGCGCCGATCACCACGCCCCAGGGCGGCGGGTTCAAGAGCCTCAACGTCACCACGCGCAAGACGCTCGGCCTGTACGCGAACATCCGACCCTGCGTGTCTTACCATCCTTTCGTCAAGACCAAGCACCCAGTGATGGACCTCGTCATTGTGCGCGAAAACGAAGAGGATCTGTACGCCGGCATCGAGTACCAGGTCAGCGACGACGAAATGCTGGCGCTGAAGCTCATCTCGCGCCCGGGCTCGGAAAAAATCGTCCGCTACGCCTTCGAATATGCGCGCCAGTTCAACCGGAAAAAGGTCACCTGCTTCACCAAGGACAACATCATGAAAATGTCCGACGGCCTTTTCCACAAAATCTTCGACGAAATCGGACTCGAGTATCCCGAGATCGAGAAAGAGCACTGGATCGTCGACATCGGCGCGGCGAAAATGGCCGACACACCTGAAGCCTTCGACGTCATCGTGATGCCGAACCTCTATGGCGACGTGCTCTCCGACGTTGCCGCGCAGATCGCAGGGTCGGTCGGCCTGGCTGGATCCTCCAACATCGGCACCCAGTGCGCGATGTTCGAGGCGATTCACGGCTCCGCTCCGCGCCGCGCCGGGCAGAACATGGCCAATCCCTCCGGTTTACTGCTGGGATCTGTGCTGATGCTGGTTCACATCGGCCAGCACGATGTCGCCGAGCGCGTCCACAATGCCTGGCTCTGCACCATGGAGGATGGCGTCCACACCTACGACATTTTCAAGGAAGGCACCAGCAAGCAGAAGGTCGGAACCAAGGAATTCGCCGATGCCGTCGTCGCCCGGCTCGGCAAGACACCGCACACTCTTAAGGCCGTAAAATACGCCGCCGCTCCCGCCAAGAAAGCCGAGGCAGCGAGAGCGTCCGCGGCTGCCGCGAAAAAAGACATCGTGGGTCTCGATGTCTACATCCAGTGGCCGGATAAGAACCCGAACGCTCTGGCCGATGTCGCCGCCAAGGCGTCGACCGAGGATCTGAAGCTGGAACTTATCGCCAATCGCGGCGTGAAGGTATGGCCCGAAGGCTCGCCGGAGACGTTCTGCACGGACAATTTCCGTTGCCGCTTCAAATCGGCAGGCGCGGCGAATCCCGCCCAGATTGAGCTGTTGATGACGAAAATCTACGCGCTCAGCCTCGACGTCGCCATGACGGTCACGCTGCGCAACTTCGACGGCAAGCAAGGCTATACCCTGGCGCAGGGTCAATAATAAGGGCATGGACGAAAAGCCACTGGTCGGCGTCATCATGGGCAGCAAGTCGGATTGGGCCACCATGTCCCATGTCGCCGATACGCTCGTGCAATTCGGCGTGCCGCATGAGACTCGCATTGTTTCGGCGCATCGCACGCCGCATCTTCTCGCCGAATACGCCGGCTCGGCGGCCGACCGGGGCCTCGAAGTCCTCATTGCCGGAGCCGGCGGCGCGGCGCATCTGCCCGGCATGGCCGCCGCCTATACTCTTCTCCCGGTTCTCGGCGTGCCGATCGAAAGCAAGACGCTGAAGGGCGTTGATTCGCTGCTGTCGATTGTCCAGATGCCCTCGGGAATTCCAGTCGGTACGCTGGCGATCGGCAAGGCGGGCGCGACCAACGCGGCTCTGCTGGCCGTCGCGATCCTTGCCAATACGCGCCCCGAACTGCGCGAAAAACTTCGCGCGTTCCGGGAGAAACAAACCGCCAAGGTTCTGAAGGATACCCTGTGAACCAGTCCGTGGCGCACGCACTCGTGCGTGCCGCGTCGAGACTCTTCTCGACGCCTGCCGGGCTGATCGCGTGCCGCTTCGAGACAAGTCTCGACGCGGCACGTCAAGGGCATATACCACATCGATCGGGGAGACGGGAATGACCCCCGTTTTCCCCGGCGCCACCGTCGGCGTACTTGGCAGCGGACAGCTAGGACGCATGTTCGCCATCGCCGCGCGCCGCATGGGCTATCGCGTCCACACGTTTTCGCCCGATGCCGATACTCCCACCGGACAGGTTGCCGATCTGGAAGTCATCGCGCCGTATGACGACCTCGATGCCGTCCGCCGCTTTGCCTCGAACGTCAGTGTGGTGACCTTCGAATTTGAAAACGTCCCCGCGCCCACCGCGCGAGCGGCCGCCGAACACGCACCGGTGCGTCCCAAAGGCGAGGTGCTTCACACCACGCAGCATCGCATTCGTGAAAAGACCTTCCTGACCAAGGCCGGCCTGCCGTTGACGCCCTTCCGCACAGTGACCAATTCCGAGGAACTCGCCCGCGCCGTCGCCGACCTCGGCTGCCCGTCGATTCTCAAGACCGCCGACTTCGGCTATGACGGCAAGGGACAGATCCGAATCACCTCCGCGGAGGAGGCCGAAGCCGCATGGACGTCCATCGGACGTGTCCCTGCCGTGCTTGAAGCGTTCATCTCCTTTGAAAGGGAAGTTTCCGTGGTCGCCGCCCGCGGCGCTGATGCTTCATACGCCGACTGGGGCGTCATCGAAAACCGCCATCGCAATCACATTCTCGATCTTTCGATTTCACCGGCCTCGGTCTCAGACGCGGTCGCCAGCGAAGCCCGCGAAATTGCCCGAGCCGTCCTGGAAGCCCTGGACGTTGTCGGCGTTCTCTGCGTCGAATTCTTCGTCGAACCCGGCGGCCGCCTCTTGATCAACGAGCTCGCACCGCGCCCGCACAACTCCGGCCACCTGACGTTCGATGCCAGCGTCACCAGCCAGTTCGAGCAGCAGCTTCGCGCCGTCTGCGGCCTGCCGCTCGGGTCCACCGAGCTGTTGCGCCCCTCGGCCATGGCCAATCTTCTGGGCGACGTCTGGCAAAATGGCGAGCCGAACTGGCGTGCCGCACTGACCTATCCCGAAGTAAAGCTTCATCTGTATGGCAAAATGGCCCCGAGGCCGGGGCGCAAAATGGGTCATCTCACCGCGCTCGCCTCCGATCCGGCCAAGGCCTTGGACCTGGCCGTCGCCGCCCGGAACGCGCTGAATTTGCCGTAAACCTTTTCGGGACCGGCGCCGGCCTCCGCCGCCTCAGCAAAACGCCTTATGGACGCCTGAGAAATTCCCGCCGATACTGAGACTAGTGTTCGTCGACTATTACGAGGCGCTCCAGATCAGTCCCAACGCTGACCAGGAGACCGTGCATCGCGTCTATCGCCTGCAAGCTCAACGTTTTCATCCCGATAACCAGGAAACGGGCAACGCCGAGCGCTTCCGCCTGATCGCCGATGCGTATCAAACCCTGGGCGATCCTGATAAGCGCGCCGACTACGACAGCCAGCACCGCCTGCGCCAGCGTCCACGGCCAGAACATCTTGATCCCTCCACCGCGCCTCCCCTCGGCGACGAGCTTCGCAAGCGCCACGAGATTCTCACGGTCCTTTATAAGAAGCGTCTGTCAACCCCGGATCAACCCGCGCTCGGCCTGCGCGAACTTCTCGACGTGCTGGGCATGCCGCGCGAACAGCTCGAATTCAGCCTCTGGTTTCTCAAGGAAGGGGGATATCTTCTTCGTACCGATAGCGCTCGTCATTCCATCACGCACAAAGGGGTGGAACTCATCGAAACGCTGGCAGCCCATCGCGACGTGCCCCGCAAAATCAACGATTCCAGGGTTGCGTGACTGCCTTTTGGCCACTTAGAACCGTAGTACCTCGCGAGATTAGGCCAAGAATTAGGAGTTAGATCAGGGATTCTACTGAGTGTATGTGAACGTAAAAGCGTCGATGATTAGCCATGCTTTCACTCACGCTCCTTTCGCTCCGTTTGAAACAGTCCTGGAAGAACACCAAAGGCCAGGACTTGATTGAATATGCCCTGATGGCCGGTTTCGTGGCGGTAGCCGCGGGCGCCATTATGCCGAACGTCGCCCAGAGCATCAGCACGATCTTCAGCGAGATCGCGTCTGTAATGACGATGGCGTCTTCGCAGGGTGGCTAACCTCCTGTGCCAAGCTCAGGAGCGCGAGGGCTGAAAATGTGCGCTGCCGCGTGCATTTCCCGGCCTCGTACAGATCTTTGACAGCCGCGCCGTAACTCGGTTTGGCGAGTACGGCCTAGCGGGATAGGACTTTTGTTGACGGTCGAAAAGGTACTATCACGCTATTCACAGCCACCCGCTGCATCGCCGATAAATAATGGACGATGCCAACGGAACAGTTTGTGGATTATTACGAGACCATGCAGATCAGCCCCAACGCCGATCTGGATACCATTCACCGCGTCTACCGCATTCTGGCCCAGCGCTTCCACCCAGACAACCAGGAAACAGGCAATGTCGAGGTATTCCGCGACTTGACGGAAGCCTACCGCGTTCTTTCCGATCCCGAGCAGCGCGCGGCCTTCGATATCGCGCATCGAGAGGCCCGGCGCATCACCTGGCAGATTTTCGATCAGACCACATCCTCCCAGGGCGTCGAGGCCGAGCGCCGCAAACGCTCCGGCGTGCTGAGCCTCCTGTACCGGAAACGTCTGGTCCAGCCGGATCAGCCGGCCATGTCAATCCGCGACTTTGAGGAATTCCTCGCCGTGCCGAAGGAGCATCTGGAATTCACGCTCTGGTACCTCAAGGAAGGCCAGTTCGTCACCCGTTCCGACAATGGAAGATACACCATCACCCTGGCAGGCGTGGACCTCGCCGAATCGGCGGCCGTGAACCGGTCGGAGCCTCTGAAATTGAACTCCCGCGTGGCCTGACACCTATAATGGGTCGTGGTCTGTTACTTCGACGCCTTTTCAGGCATTAGCGGGGATATGACCGTCGGCGCGCTCATCGACGCCGGCGCCTCCGCTTCCTCCGTGATCGACGTTCTGGTATCCCTCGAGACGGGGGCGAAGTTCCGCGTCGAGAAAACCAAGCGCAGCGGCCTGGCTGCCTCGAAATTCCGGGTCCATCCGCCGCCCGAACCGCAGAAGCACAGGCATCTTCCGCATATTCTTTCCATCATCGAACGATCTTCTATCTCCTTGCGAGCCAAGGGGAACGCAACGGCAATCTTTCAGCGCCTGGCTGAGGCCGAGTCCCAGGTCCACGGCGTCTCTATCGAAAAAGTCCATTTTCACGAGGTGGGCGCGGCCGATTCCATCGCCGATATTGTCGGGGCTTGCGTCGCCTTGGACCTGCTGAACGTCGATGAGGTGGTGTCGTCGGCCATCAATGTCGGCGGCGGCACGGTTCAGACCGAGCACGGCGTCTTGCCTATCCCCGCGCCCGCAACCGCGAATCTGTTGGCCGGAAAGCCGATTTACGCACGCGGCCCGGCCATGGAATTAACCACGCCCACCGGAGCCGCCATCGCCGCGGCACTGGCGTCGCACTTCGGCGCGATGCCCGCGATGCGGATTTCGAGCATCGGCTATGGCGCGGGCGACCGCGATTTCAAGGAATCCCCCAACGTGCTGCGCGTGCTCATCGGGGAGCGCACCGGCGCGCCGGAATCGACCGTGGTCAGCGTGATCGAGGCCAATATCGACGATTCCAGCCCGCAGGTTCTTGGCCATGCGCTCGAACGGCTAATGGAGGCCGGCGCGCTGGACGCGTCGCTATCGCCTCTACAGATGAAAAAGAACCGCCCCGGATCGCTGCTGCGGGTCATCGCCCGCCCGCAGGATCAGGAGACGCTGGCGCAGTTGATCTTCGCCGAAACTTCCACGCTGGGCCTGCGGATCCAGTCGGCCGAGCGAAGGGTAGAGGAGCGCCGCATTGTGGAGGTAGAGACGCCCTACGGCAAAGTCCGCGTCAAGGTCTCCGGCCGAGGCTCCTTCACGCCCGAGTACGAAGACTGCCGCGCGATCGCCGCGCGCACGGGGACGCCGCTGCCCGAGGTGCTCGCCGCCGTGCAGGCTGCGTATTTGCGCAGCGGGGGACTCGACCGCTCCGTGGAGCGCTAAGCGATTCATGTGGGGCGGACGCCCGCGTTCGCGCCGGACCCCCAGGTCCGGCTTCCGCGCGCGCAGGCCGACGAGGGCGTCGGCCTGCAGGCCGGGGGCCTGCCCCACCGTAGAGAGCGGTTACGCTCCCTGTAAGATAAGAACAGTTAGATAGATGAGCAAATACTACCTCACCACTCCGATTTATTACACCAACGCCGCGCCCCATATCGGCCACGCCTACACCACCATCGCCGCCGATACTATCCGGGCGCTCAAGCGCATGCAGGGCTTCGATGCCATCCTTACGACGGGCACCGACGAGCACGGCGTCAACGTGGAGCGCGCCGCCGAGGCGCAGGGCAAGACGCCCAAGGAATATACCGACGTCATCAGCGAGGAGTTCCGCCAGCAGTGGCAGATCCTCGGCCTGCATATCGACCGCTTCGAGCGAACTACCAGCGATCGCCACGCGCACGTCGTGCAGGATCTATTCCGCCGCTGCCGCGATCGCGGCCAAGTATACAAGGGCCAGTACAGCGGCCAATACTGCATCTTTGACAACGCCTACGTCAACGACGCCAAGCCCGGCGATCCTTGCCCGGATTGCGGCCGTCCCACCGAGACCGTCGTGGAGGAGAACTTTTATTTCAAGCTCAGCGAGTACACCGACAAACTGCTGAAGCTTTATGAGGACCAGCCGGACTTTATTCAACCGGAGCCGCGCCGCAATGAAGTGATCGCCTTCGTCAAGCAGGGCCTGCAGGACCTTTCCATTAGCCGCACGACCATCAAGTGGGGCGTCCCGGTTCCCGATGAGCCGCAGCACGTTTTCTATGTCTGGTTCGACGCGCTGACTACGTATATGAGCGCCGTCCACGGCGAAAAAATCCACGGCGAGGACCTCTGGCCCGCCGACCTGCACCTGATCGGCAAAGAAATCGTCCGCTTCCACGCCGTCTACTGGCCGGCCTTCTTGATGGCGGCGGATCTTCCGCTGCCCAAGCGCATTTTCGCCCATGGCTGGCTGCTGTTTGAGAACGATAAAATGAGCAAGTCGCGCGGCAACATCGTCCGTGCCACGCCGATCCACAAAGTGCTGGGCACCGACGCGCTTCGCTATTTCCTGCTGCGCGAAGTGGTCTTCGGCCAGGACGGCAGCTTCAGTTTCGACGCGCTGGTGGGCCGCTACAACTCCGATCTGGCCAATGGCTTGGGCAATCTGGCCAGCCGCACACTGTCGATGATTCACCAATACCGCGCCGGCGTGATCCCGAAATCCGACGGCGATTCGCGCATCGCCTCGGATGCGGACACGGCGGTCTCGGCCGCTCTGGAAGCCTTCGAGAAATTCGAATTCTCGAAGGCGCTGGAAATCATCTGGGGCCTGATCGCGATCGTCGATAAGTACATCGTGGAGCAGGCGCCCTGGAAGCAGGCCCAGATGGAGAAAAAAGAGCCGGAAGGGGGCCAAGAGCGGCTCAATCAGACGCTCTACACATCAGCCGAAGCCCTGCGCATCATCACTGCGCTGCTTTCGCCGGTCCTGCCCGAATCGGCGGCGAAGATTTACGAGCAACTCGGCTTCACCTCGCCTGTTTCGAGCGTTCACACCAAGGATCTTCACTGGGGACATCTGCCCGCTGGACAGCAGCTCGGGGCCGTTACGCCCGTGTTCCCGCGCGCCGACGCGAAAATCTCCATTGAAAAAATGAAGGAACTGGAAGCGGTAGAATACGCCCGCCAGCAGGCGGTCCTGGGAAAGAAAGTGGAACCAACGCCAACGGGCCCTATGCCCATTACGATTGACGATTTCTTGAAGGTCGACTTGAGGGTCGGCGTGGTGCTCGACGCCGCCAACGTCCCCAAGTCCGACAAGCTGCTGCATCTGCACATCGATATCGGCGAGGAAAAGCCGCGCAGCATCGTGGCAGGCATCGCCGAGGCGTATAAGCCGGAGGCGCTGGTGGGCCGGAAGGTCGCCATCGTCGCCAATCTGGCGCCGCGAAAATTGCGCGGCATCGAATCGCAGGGCATGATCGTCGCCGCATCGCTTGAGGGTGGCAGTCCGTCACTGGTGAGTTTTTTGGAAGAGGTCCCCGTCGGCGCCAGGTTGAAGTAAGCGATGAAGAAAATGGGGACAGACCGCTCTGTCCACGGCCAGAGCAGCAAGCTGCCCATATCCACTGGGGCGGGGACCAGGGTAGTCTGTTCCCATTTTTGCCCATGCTGATTGACTCCCACTGCCACCTCGATAGCGACCAGTTCGACGCAGACCGAGACGCCGTTATCCGGCGCGCGCTGGACGCCGGGGTTGGACGAATGGTCGCCATAGGGACCGGCAACGGCCCTCCCGATCTGGAAGCCGGCATCCGCTTGGCCGAACGCTACGACTGTTTCTACGCCACGGTGGCCGTCCATCCGCACGATGCGTCGAAGGCTACGCCAGAAAATTTCGCGCACCTCGCCGAACTGAGCGTGCATCCAAAAGTTGTGGCTATCGGCGAAATGGGGCTTGATTATCATTATGATTTTTCCCCTCGCGACGTGCAGCGTGCGGTCTTTATTGAGCAGATGCGCGTCGCCGCCGAGGCCCGAAAGCCTATCGTGATCCACACGCGCGAGGCCTGGGACGACACCATCTCCGTCATACGCGATCACTGGGATCTGTCGCTCGGCGGCATCATGCACTGCTTTTCTGGCGGGCCAAAGGAGGCGCAGCAGGCGCTGGATCTAGGCTTTCACCTCAGCTTCGGCGGCATCGTGACGTTTCCCAAGGCTTTGGAGATTCAGGAAGCCGCGCGCATGGCGCCCCTCGACCGCATTTTGATCGAAACCGATGCGCCGTATCTCGCGCCCGTCCCGAAGCGTGGAAAACGCAACGAACCGGCCTATATCGTTGAAACGGCACGCAAGCTGGCGGCGCTGCGGGGCGTCTCGTACGAGGCCATCGCGGCGGCCACCACAGCGAATTTCGAGCGGCTGATAGTTGGTACACTCAAAGGTTCTCATGGCATTCGGTAAATTAGGCCAGACGCTCAGCGCCCTGGAAATTTTCGACCTGGTTCGCGAAGACCTCGACAAAGTCGAGCGCGAAATCGGACTGGAATCGATTTCTTCCACCGACGCAGTCACCTACATCGGCCAATACCTTCAATCCGGCGGAGGTAAGCGCCTGCGCCCCATGCTTGTGCTGCTCAGCGGCAAGCTTTTCTCGGAAGCGTCGCCGGCGCTGATCCGCATGGCGGCCGTCGTTGAAATGATCCATACCGCGACGCTTGTCCACGACGACGTGATCGACGTCGCCAAGACCCGCCGCGGCCGTCCGTCCGTGAACGTGGTGTGGGGCAATCACACGTCGGTGCTAGCGGGGGATTGGCTGTACATGCAGGCCTTCCAGGTCGCTCTGCGTGAGCGCAGCTTCCCGGTGCTCGATCTGCTGATCACGCTCACCCAGATGATGGTGGAAGGCGAGCTGCTGCAGTTGGAGCGCATCGGCAAGATCGCGGTTTCGGAAGCCGATTACATGGAACTGATCGACCGCAAGACCGCCAGCCTCTTTTCGGCCTGCGCGCGCCTCGGCGCGATCGTCTCCGGCGCGTCCGATGAGCAGGAAGCGATGCTCGGCGAGTACGCCTGGAACCTGGGCATCGCGTTTCAGCTGATCGACGATATTCTCGATTTCACCTCGCGCGAAAAGATTCTGGGCAAGCCGGTGGGCAACGATCTGCGCGAGGGCAAAGTCACGCTGCCGCTGATCTACGCCCTGGAAGGGGCGGACGCCTCCGAGCGCAACATGATCGAGACCATCCTGGCCGACGGCAACTACGATCAGGTTCCATTCGCCAAGGTGCTGCAGATGATCAACAAGCACCGCGGCATCGAACGCGCCCAGGAACGCGCCCGCGAGTTCACCGAAAAATCCCGCGAAATTATTTTCCGTTTCCCGCCGTCCCCGTATCAGAAGGCTCTCAACTCGGTGACCGATCTGGTCACCGGAAGGGATCACTAACATGACCAGAAGAACGATGCTCGCCGGCCTCGCCGGAACGAGCGCCTATGCCCAGCAGCGTAGAGAACGAAGAGAATGGAAGCCTCGTTTGGGCGTGCTCGGGCCGTTTACCGAAGCCAACGTGAAGTTCGCCAAGGAAGAAGGCTTCACCAATATGATCCTCGACGGCAACTCCGTCACCGAGGATAAGATCGACGCCATCCGCAACGCGGGCATGCATTTTTCCGCGCTGCAATGCTCCCAGAATCACTTCACGCAGAAGGATCAGGATTTCTTCGTCAAGAAGATTGAGATCGCGGGAAAGCTCGGCATCCCTTACATCGGCACCTGCTCCGGCAAGGACGAATCGAAGCCGTTCCAGCAGCAGATCGACGATATCGCCCGCGTCTACACGGAGAAGTATTTCAAGGCCTGCGAGGCGAACAAGGTCCGTATCCTGTGGGAGCCCTGGGCGGGCGGCCCGAACATCGCCACTGGACCGGTCGGATTCGAGGCGCTCTTTAAAGCCTTCGGCGATTCACCCTACGTCGGCCTGCAGTACGATCCGTCGCATCTCGTCTGGCAGATGATGGACCCCATCCAGTGTGCGCGCGATTTCGTCGACAGGATTTACGACGTGCATTTGAAGGATACGCAGGTGCGCTGGGACATTCTGAAGAAGACCGGGATCAATCCGCCGAACAAGGCGCAGTGGTGGACGTTCCGCCTGCCCGGCCTCGGCCAGATGGATTGGGCGGCGTTCTTCAGCGTGCTGCAGCAGGCCGGATACCAGGGCGCCATGAGCATCGAGCACGAGGATCCGTTCTACGGCGCACCCAGCCGCCCGGGCCCCGATTTCAGCGACGAATTCAAGACCGGCGTCAAGATGGCGCATCGCTATCTGAAGCAATACATCCCAGATTGACAGTCGACTTCCACCGGGTGATCGAACAGTTCCGACATGCGCGCGCCGGTCAGTACGCCGCTCTTTGATCCATCGAAGAAAATTGCACCGTTCTTGAGCGCGATCACGCGGTCGATCTCAGGAATAATGTCCGGCAGGTGATGTGTCACCAATAAGATGCTCACGCCGGATTGCGCCAGCTTGCGCATGGCCTCGCGGACCTCGTGCTGCGCGCGGATGTCGAGCGAGTTCGATGGCTCGTCGAGCAACAGCGCCTTCGGATCGTGCACCAGCGCGCGGGCGAAGACGGCGCGCCGCACTTCGCCGCTGGACATCTCGGTCAATGGCTTGTCCGCCAGATGATCCACGTCGAAGAACCTCAGCGCTTCCAGGGCTTTCTGTTCCATCTCCGCCGTGACATGATGATTCGGCCAGATGCCGATGGAGCCGAAGAATCCGCTCAGCGCGGTTTCAAGGGTCGAGTAAGGCTTGGTGCACGTTTCCACAAGATCGTTCGTCACGATGCCCAGCAGCGCGCGCAGATCGAATAATCCCCACGTTTCCTGGCCCCAGATGCGCACGCGGCTCGACTCGGGGAAGCGCGGGTAGCATTCGCGTGTGACGATTTTGATCAGCGTCGATTTCCCGCTGCCGTTGGGCCCGAGGATCGCAGCGTGCTCGCCGGCGTCGATGGAAAACGTCACGCCGTGCAGCGCCATGGTATTCTCGCGTTGCACGGAGACGTTCTCAAATTCGAGGAGTTTGGGCACTCTATTCCCACCGCAGCGCGAATTTCGGGATCTCGACGATGCCCACGCCGCGCGACACTTCACTGCCCAGTTCGAGGCTGGTGATGTAGGCGTCCGGCCGCAGTAACTTTTGCTCGACCAGATAGTCCGTGAAGGCGCTAAACGCAAGCGTCCCCTGCAAATCAGGCGTGCGGGCGAGGAACGCGACGTACATCCACGTATTCGTATTGGCGCCCGAGTCGTCCTTGTGGCCTTGCTCCACATACACGTCGTAGTCGATATTTTGTATCTTCACGGTGCCGTGATGCCGTCCCGCGGGTGCTTGTCTGGAGGCCGTGTTCCAGATCATGATCTCGTGGCTGATGTTGTCGCGCGTCACCGGCAGCGAACGCACGGCCCACATGGTAAACGCGAGGTTGTATATGCCGCTCGCCCGCATTCGGACGTCGAAATCGGCCGCCAGCCGTCTTGACCCCACTTGAAAAGGAAACTCGGGGATAAGGCGGTGCGGCTCGTCCCAGGGTTTATCGCCACAGGCCATCTGCGGTTGCGACACCACTCGCGGTACAATCCGCCAGGGCGAACGCCAGCGCCATCCCGGATTCGATCCCGCCTCCACGAATATTTCCTGTGAGAACTCCGGGCCTGCCACGCCCTTGTTCCAGACGTTGTTGACAAGCACGCAGCCGTTGTCGAGCGCAATTCGTCCCCAATCCTGGCTCGTGGCTTTGGCGATCGCGCCCGAAGGCTCCGGAAACGGCGGCAGCGGCCGCACGGCGTCGAAATTCGACACGACAAACCACACCACGGCCAAGCCTGTAAGGATCACCCACGTCGCGAACCATATCCGATAAGGTGGAAGCATGGTGAGCACTCGAACCGAAGACCGCATCACGATTGTAACGATTCAGCGTCAGGAGGCGCGCAACGCCGTGGATCGCAAGACGGCGGAGGCGCTCGCCGATGCGTTCCGGCGCTTTGATGCCGACGAAGGGTCCGACGTAGCGATTCTCATGGGCGAAGGCGGGAATTTCTGCGCCGGAGCGGATTTGAAGGCCTTCAACAATCTCCTGGACGCCGACGGCAACGGGCCGATGGGGCCTTCGCGCATGCTGCTCGAAAAGCCGGTGATCGCGGCGGTGGAAGGCTACGCAGTGGCGGGCGGATTGGAACTCGCCATTTGGTGCGATCTGCGCGTCGCGGCAAAGAACGCGGTGTTCGGTGTCTTTTGCCGCCGGTTTGGCGTGCCTCTGATCGACGGAGGAACCGTGCGCCTGCCGAGGCTGATCGGCCAAAGCCACGCGCTGGACCTGATCCTGACCGGCCGCGGCGTCTCGGGTGAAGAGGCGCTCAGAATGGGCCTCGCGAATCGGCTGACCGAGCCGGGAGCGGCGCTCGATGGCGCGCTGGAACTGGCGAGGCTGATCGCGTCGCATCCGCAAACGTGCATGAAATCGGATCGCATGTCGGTCTACGAGCAAGGAGGCCTTGCCTGGACCGATGCCATGCGCAACGAGTTCCGGCGCGGAATGACGGTCATAGAAAGCGGCGAATCCAAGAAGGGCGCGTCGAGGTTTGCCGGGGGGCAGGGAAGGCACGGGGGGAGCTAGCTTACTTCTTCAACCCCGCCTGCCAGTTCAATAGAACCGTGTACGGCTCCGTTTTGCCTTTATCGGGCAGCACTACGAGAAAACGCTTGCCGTCGGTTGTTGAATCCCACGTTAGCGCTAGCCCTATCCCCGGGGGGACCACAACTCCGAGCGGTCGGGGTTTCCCGGCCCGAAATGTCGGACTGGTCGTAATCCCGACTCCCATCAGCCTTCCGTCGGGAAATGAACGGTAATAGAGTTCCCGTCCGTCATTGCGCCAACGCGGTCTTTGAGCGAATCCATCGGAGATTTGCCACTTGGCGCTCGCCACCATAGCTGTCCCGGCGGAGTTCATGGAAAACGATCGGACGTAGACTTCTGGTTGGCCGGACTCGTTCGACACATACGCGACCCAATGGCCATCAGGAGAAAAGCGGGCAGCCTGCTCGTCGAACTCTGTGGTCAGGAATGGAATCGGCTTCTTGCCACCTTCCAGCGGGAGCACCCAAATATCGTTCTTTGTCCTTGGATTGAACGCTGTATACAGCAGAAAACGTCCATCGCGCGACCAACTCGTAGGCACTTTGTCTTCGCCAGACTTGAACAGAACCTCGGCATCTTGCGCGCCGTTAGCCAGCCCTTGATACAGGTTGAACGGGCCGTCCCGGTTGGAAGCAAAGGCAATGCGGTTCCCATCCGGCGACCAAACCGCTGAGTCGCTCGACGAACCAGTGGCAAAACGTGTACTGTGCCTCGCGATAGATCCAGCAACCAGATTTCGGAGGCCGAGCCGAAATCGTTCCTGCTAAAGGCTACACGCGTCCCATCTGGAGAGAGTGCCAGCCACCGGTAATTGTCCGGGTCCCCAGCAGTTCCTAGGGCTTTTCCCTCCTGGTCGAGCCAACTGAGGTGCCGGTTGGACATCGAGTTTTGCCGGAAGACCAAAGCGCCGTTGGCCGAGGCGGCGAAAGCTCGGCCATCGCCGATGTGCTCGGCTACAGGTGCAGCTTGCCCCGACAGTTTCATCCTACGGTTATCGAACGGCTGACCCATCAGCGTGTCTCCGCGCATGAACAGAAGGTAGCCTGTGCGCGAATCCGCCGAGGGAGTGTACTGCGAATGCCAAAAGCTGTTGAGCAAGGGCTCGGAACTCTGTTGTTCGGGTTTCAAATCCACGGCACCGAGATAAATGGCGCTCTTACTTTCGTCGCGCGAGCGCCGCATATATGTGAAATGCCGCCCATCCGGCAGAAAGGAGGCAGCAGTCATCACAGTTTCCTGACGCTCTCGATCAACTGCCGCGATTTGAACCGGGACGCCGCCCGCCGCTGGCAGGTGGAAGAAGGCGCTCCAGTTGCTGAAGACGATCAGGCCGTCCTGGCTCCATGCGCCCCCTCCCCAAGGTCCGCGAAAGTCCGTCAAAGTCTGCGGGATGCCGCCTGTCGCCTCGACCTTCCTGAGCTTCCCTGAGCTTGGATACCCGATGAAGCGACTGTCCGGGGACCAGAAAGGCGTTCCACTGGCGTCCCCCAATTCGCGGGACTCTCCCGACTCGAAGAAATGGACCCATAGCCGGTCGCCCGCGAGGAAGGCGAACTTGCGACCATCTGGTGACACGTTGAGCAACGTTTCATTGGTCGCGTTTTCCGGCGGTGAGATCTGGAAACGTAACGCTACCGCCTCAGCGGGCGGCTCTTCCCGGAAGTGCAGAAATGCCAGAGAAGCCAGCCCGACGCCCAACGCGCACGCCGCGCTCCAGGCCAGCCGGAGGGCCTTCGAGCAACGGCGTCTCACCGGAGAGAGCGGCGTCGATGGCGATTGTCGCTTCGCCGATGTCGCGCAGCCGCCTCTTCACGTCGCGATCCAGACAGCGGCGCAGCAAGGCTCGGATTCCTGGCGGCGTCTCACGTGGCAATTGGTCCAGGTCGATCGGGCCGCGCAATACTTCGGCCAGCGTTTGCGCGATGCTGTCGCCTCCGAACAGGCGATGGCCGGTCAACATTTCCCACAGCACCACGCCAAAGGACCAGATATCGCCCCGCTTGTCCACCGGCTTGCCGGCAGCCTGTTCGGGGCTCATGTAGGCCGCCGTGCCCATGATGATTCCAGGATGCGTCGCCTGTAGAGTGACGGTCGGCGATTTCATCGGGTCACCGCCAGAGGCCGGTGCTACTGCGGCCAATCCGAAGTCGAGCAGCTTGACCACGCCGTCGGGGGTGACCATGATGTTGGCCGGCTTCAAGTCGCGATGCACGATTCCTTTTTCGTGAGCGGCTTCCAGCGCCTCCGCGATCTGTTTGGCGTAGTTGAGTGCGGTGGCCAATGGCAGGGGGCCTTTCAAGATCTGCCCTGGAACCAGTTCCATCACCAGCGCGCGTTCTTCGACGCCATAGATTTGCGCGATGTGAGGGTGATTCAGGGATGCCAGCACCTTCGCTTCTCGGGTGAAGCGGGCCATCCGGCCGGCATCTTCGGCGAAGGAGCGGGGGAGGACCTTGACGGCCACCTCACGGTCCAGCTTCGTATCCGTGGCGCGATAGACGGCTCCCATCCCGCCCTCGCCAATCTTGGCCGAGATGCGATAGTGCGCGATGGTTTGAGGCGGAAGATCGTCGCTCCCGGCAAGCCCAGCAAACGTGTTGCCGGACTCGGAGTCATGCGCCAGCAGCGATTCCACTTCCCGGCGCAGTGATGGATCCCCGCCGCAGGCTTCGTCAAGAAAGGCGGAGCGGGCCTGGGGAGCAAGGCTGACCGCACGATGGAAGATTTCCTCCACTCGCTGCCAGCGGTCGCTCATAGGCAGCCATCCTAACAGAGTTAGTTGCTGTTGTCTTCGCCCGCCAGAAACCTTCTCAGCCACGCTTCCCCGAGCCGCAGGTCGCGTTTCACCGTGGAAACCGTCAGGCCGAGGGCAGCAGCGACCTCTTCGCGGTCCATGCCGCCGAAGTAGCGCAACTCGATGACCTTAGCTTTCCGTTGATCGACCTCCGCCAGCCGGTCGAGCGCCTCGTTGACCTCCAGCACATCCGGGGCGCGACCGGCTGAGACCGCCATGCAATCGTCCAGGGTAATGGCAGCCGCTGCGCCGCCTCGCTTGGCGGCATTGTGGGCGCGGGCGTGGTCCACCAGAATCATGCGCATCAGGCGGGCCGCGATGCCGAAAAAGTGCGCCCGGTTCTGCCACTCCACCGGTTGCGATTGATCGAGCAAGCGCAGGAAAGCTTCATTGATGAGCGCCGTCGGTTGCAGGGATTGGCCGGAACCGCCTCGCCGAAGATACGCACGGGCGACCTTATGCAGTTCTCCGTACACCTGTGGCGTGAGCTGTTCGAGCGCTCCCGGCTCGCCTCGTCCCCAGGCGACCAGAAGCGCGGAGACGGAGGGGGATCCTGGCATCAGAAGAATTTTCCCATAATCTGTTGGCCGGCTAGCCGTTCGGTCCTCCGTTTCCGAATGTCTATCAGTGACGGGTATGTCGCCCGACGAAATCAATTGAGGAGAGAAAACCATGTTTCAGAAAAGCCTAGTTGCAGCGTTCCTTTTCACTGGCTTTTTCGGCGCGTCCGCCGCAAATGCCCAGCCGCCCCGGCAGTGCTACACGCTGGCAAGCCTGCAGGGTAACTACGAGGTCGTCGTCAACTATGGATCGAACGTGGCTATGGCGCTCGGGACAAGGAGTTATGACGGAAACGGCAATATGACGGGAACATTCCTCATTAACGCGCCCACGGCAGGATCGACAACGGGTGCGCGAACGATCACCTCAGGCACGCAAACTGGAACATACACGGTGAACTGCAACGGCACGGGCCAAATCACCCGCATTCTGACGCAGACGAATGGCACCGTGACGACAACCCTGGATGACTTCGTCATTACCGGGGCAACGGTAATTAACGGGCAACTCGTCGCCACCTCAGTCACAGACGCCGCGGAAGTCCCGAGCGGTATCGTCGCGGGCGGACTCTTTGTGACCCGCGTTTACACCCGGCTGCCGGACTGGTATATATAGCCGGTCGAACACATCGGAGGAAAGGGAGGTGAAGGATCTCCCTCTTGTCCCCCCACAATCATCGCCATCTGCCGATAATGTTATTGGCGGGTAAAAAGGCATGGCGAACAAGAAACGCAAAGACGAAAAAGTGGGCGGCGAGCTTCTGCGGGACGCGAAAGAAGACGCCCAGATCGAGCAACAGTGGCACCTGCTGGGGTCGGCCAAGCCGCGCCAGCCGCCCGAGAAATATTCCTATGTCGAGGAACTGGCTCATCTGGAGCTCGAGCTCATCAAACTCCAGGAATGGGTCCGATTGAAGGGGCTGAGGGTCTGCGTTCTCTTTGAAGGCCGCGACGCGGCGGGCAAAGGAGGAGTGATCAAGCGAATCACGCAGGGCCTGAATCCGCGCGTCTGCCGAGTGGTCGCGCTGGCCACTCCCACCGAAAAGGAGCGCGGCCAGTGGTATTTTCAACGCTACGTGGCGGAGTTGCCGTCGCGCGGTGAAATCGTTCTGTTCGACCGCAGCTGGTACAATCGCGCGGGCGTCGAACGCGTGATGGGGTTTTGTACCGAGGATGAGTATCGCGAATTTCTCCGCGCCTGCCCTCTGTTTGAGGAAATGCTCCTCCGCTCCGGGATGATCCTCATCAAGTACTGGTTTTCGGTGAACGACGAAGAGCAGGAACGGCGCTTTCAGGAACGCATGCGCAACCCGATCAAGCGCTGGAAGCTAAGCGCCATGGACATCCAGTCCCGGCGTCATTGGATGGATTATTCCAAGGCCAAGGACGAAATGTTCGCATACACGGACACGAAAAAGAGCCCCTGGTATGTGGTGAATGCCGATAACAAAAAGCGCGCCCGTCTGAACTGCATCGCGCACCTGCTGCGGCAAGTTCCCTATCATGACATGACGCCGGTGGAATTTCCCCTGCCCGTTCGCCAGGCGGACGCCGAGTACCGGCGTCCGAAAATGTCGAGCCAGACGTTTGTGCCGGAGATTTATTAAATTCGCGGTTAAGCTGGTTGAATATTCTGATTCACCCGGAACACGTTGTTCGGGTCGTAGCGTTTCTTGATGGCAGCCAGCCGTGCGTAGTTATCGCGATAGGTGCTCTTCACCCGCTCCTGGCCCTCCTCCATCATGAAGTTGACGTAGGCGCCTCCGGCCGCATACGGATGCGTCGCCTCGTGGTAATCCTTGCACCATTTCGTAATCTTGCCGGCGTTGGCCGGGTCCGGATCGACGCCGACGATCACTTCGGCGAAGACCGCCTCGCGGAAGCTATACGCGGTGTCATTCTTGCCCACGCGGCTCGCCGCGCCGTTAACCGGATACAGATGCATGGTCGACAGCATGTTCGGAATCTTGGAGCCGTGTTCGACGAAGCGTTGAATCGCGGCGTCGCTCAACTCGGTGAAATTGTCCGCGCGCCAGTACCATTGCATGCCGGTCACGAACAGGCCGTCGAACAGGCTCTGCACCGCCGGAAACGGCGCCGGGCCGACGTGGTCGAAGACGGGATGGCCGAACGAACGCATCGGCTTCAGGATCCGCTCCGTGTCCTGCTCGGACGCAAGCGAACACCACACGATGCCGCACACCATCTTCATGTGCAAATGCTCCGGGAACATCGGCACCGGAGGAATGTTCATAAACGCGAGAAATCCGTTCACATCCTCCGGAGCGGTCTGGATGAAATCGCGATAAGCGCGCATCACGCCCGCCGATTCCTCAAGAGGCCAGAACGTCGGGCCGAAGTGAACCATGCTCACCGGATGGAGCCGGAATTCGAACGAGGTGACGACGCCGAAGTTTCCGCCTCCGCCGCGCAGGGCCCAGAACAGATCGGGGTGGGAATCGGCGCTGGCGGTGAGAAACTTTCCGTCGGCCGTGACGACGTCCGCTGAGACAAGATTGTCGATGGTCAGGCCGTATTTTCGCGCCAGGTAGCCGATGCCGCCGCCCAGCGTCAGGCCGCCCACGCCAGTAGTGGAGATGAAGCCGCAGGGCGTGGCCATTCCAAATGGATGAGTCGCGTGATCGACGTCGCCCCAGACGCAGCCACCTTCTGCGCGCACGGTTTTCGCCTCGGGATTCACGCGCACGCTCCTCATGCGGGAAAGGTCAATCACCAGGCCGCCATCGCAGGAGCCCAGACCGGGTCCACTGTGGCCTCCGCCGCGAACTGCCACCACCAGTTCATTTGATACGCCATAGCGCACGGCGGCCATCACGTCGGCAACGTCCACGCAGCGGGCGATCAGCTTCGGGCGCTTGTCGATCATCCCGTTGTACACCTTGCGCGCGGAATCGTAAGAAGCGTCGGAAGGCTGAATCAGATCCCCCCGAAAAGCAGATTTCAGTTCTTCTATGGAAACAGCAGGCACTTGTCATCCTCCGGATCGTAATTCCCAGTGTTACGAAACAAACGGCGCCGGGGAGCGGCGCAAACCAGCAATGCCGGAAAGTTTATCAAATGGCTCGGGCCCGGTCTAGCCCCCTACCGCGGGAGCCCGCTATCATTTGAAGTAATGTTGAAGATCGGAACAGTGAAGTGGCAGGGCAAATGCGCGCGTCATCCCATGTTCGATCCGGAATCGGACGGGCCCGCCGCCATTCGCGGCGGATGCCCGCGCTGCCCGGATTTGCAGACAATTTTTGAGAACCATCAGCGCACCTTGCGCCTGATGCGCACGTTCGCTCCGCCTTCCACCACGCAGTCGAAAAAGGCCGCGCAGGAAGACCGCCAACAGAACCTCTTCGCCTAGAAGTGGAAGCCGATGGTGGCGGTGATGGCACGCGGTGTCACGTAATGCGTGCCGCTGAACGTGGATAAAAAGTTGTACAGCGCTACTTCGTTCGTCAGATTGATGACGGTCACCCGCGCGCTCCATTTGTATTTGTCGCCATGGAACAAATTGTCGTGGCCGATGGCGGCGTCGAACAGGTTGCGCGAGGCGACTCGCGGCGGATTGTGATCGTCGTCCTCAGTACCCGCAGCCGGAATCTTGAGGAACTTGGAACCATACTGGGAAGCCGGGCAGGTGCTGTCGGCGCTGATTGGCGTGGTAGGCGTTGCGTACGTGCTGCCGCAGTAGAGTCCGGCTTGGAATTGTTGGTCGGGAGTCAGACCGGAGGCATCGACAATGGAGTCTGTTCCGTTTGGTCCGTTCGCGCAATTCCCGCCCGCGCATGGTGCCGGACCCGCGACCAGGCCGCTGTCGTAACGCCAGTTGAAGCTGAACCACGGTCCCTTTTTCCAAGGCTGATACTGCAGGTGGGTGGTCTGGTTAAACGTCTCGTCGTGGTCGATGCGGAATACCGCGTTGCCGGCGTAAGGATCGGCGCCGATACCGCTGACCTGTGGGCCGAAGAAGCGCGCCGCGACGCTCGACATGACGACGAACGCCGTGAAGCCGTGGTAATTTGGAACGCTCGCGCGAATCGCGTACCCGGGGATTTTCGAGCTTTGCCACTCGATCGGAAAAGTGATCGGCGTGGCACCTAAGACGCTAAAGTCGTAAGCTTTGTGCGTATATTTCCAAATATACTCGCCATCGATCACAAGATACCGTCCGAAGGCTTGGGAGATGCCCGCGTGAAATTCGTTACGGTGGCCGGGGGTCAAAGGCGTTGAAGTGACGCAAGTCCCCATGACCGCACTTACGACCGCGTCGTTGCAGCCGATGCTGGCCAGAACGAGGTTCTCGTTGAACGGAGTCTCCATCGTCCGGGCGTAGGAAGCTCGAATCACGGTGTTGATGCCCTTGATGTTGTAGGCGATTCCGACCCGAGGTTCGGCTTGTCTGGCAATGGTGAGGCCGTTGTAAAAATCGCCGCGAAGCCCGAGGTTCAACGTCCAGTTCTTGACCGTGATCGTGTCCTGGAGGTACAGGGCCAGCTCTTTGACATCGGTGTGGCCGTTGAACGTGTATTGGCCGCTGGTGGAGCCTGGGCAACCATTGGCACTCGGTAACTTGCCGGTTCTGGTGAGGTCGTAACAGGCCAGCAAGGGATCGTAATCGGGATTCGGCGAGAGGGCGCCGGTGCAATCCGCCGGATTTGTGAGAGAGGCTCCGGTAAACGGGCTACCATCGGAGTTCAAACACACAGTGTTGGCAGTTGGATCCACGAGCCCAAAAGTGTCGGCCTCAGTAAGAAATGTGTGCGAATAGTTGATGCCGATCTTCAGGTTGTGGATGCCCTTCGCGTAAGACAGACTGGCGCGCCCGCCTGCGTTGGTCAGTCTGCGGCTTTGTCCGACGGTTTGTGCCTGCAAGCCTGGTGTCAGGTCCGCGAAGGGATTAGCGCTGGGATAGTAGTTGTATTGATCCTGGCGCACGTACGCTCCGAACGTGAAGATCGTGTTGGCGTTGATGAGGCGGGTCCAGGTCGGTGCGACGTTGAAGGTCCGAATCTTAGAGCGCTGGTCCTGGGATCCTACTACGCGGCCATCGGGGCCAAGACCGCCGTTATCGACGACGAGACCATTCCACGCAGTTGCATTCTGCGCGTCGTAGGAATTCGGCGTCTGGAACCACGAGCGGGTGAATTGAAAATTCAGGTTCAGGGTGTCGGCGGAAGAGAGCCTGTAGTCAAAGCGGTCGAAAATATTCTGCTCATTTCCGTGATCGTGGATGGTGGCGAATTCCGGGCCGTCGAGAAAGCGGCTGGTGTCCAATCCACTGAGAGAAATGAAATTGCCCCAATTCTTGCCGCCATAGGAGAGATCGAACCCTCCATTCGCCGAACCGAAGCTGCCGTAGGATGCGGTGATATCGCCATGTGGCTGCGTGACGCCGAGGCCGGAACGAGTGGTGGCGACAATCACAAGACTGGTTTTGCCGCCGTATTCGGCGGGGGGCGCGCCTTCGATCACCTCCATCGACTGTACGGCCTCCACCGGAAGTTGATTCGAAAACACTTTGCTCTGCTGATCCGTGATTGGCTGGCCGTCGATCGAGAAAGAGTTGGAGGCGTGGTCACCCAATCCGTGGAAGAGGCCATTGGAATCGGCGGCGACGCCCGGCGAGGCGAGGGTAACCAGGGAACTCAGGGAGGAGGAGGCGCTCTCGAGGGGCATTTTGTCGAACAGCGCCCGGTCGACGTCCGTGTGCGTGATCGGGTCGGTTTCGACGAGGTCGCCGCCGGTTTCCGAGATGGTGACGGTTTCCGTGGCCGTGCCGAGTTTCAGCGTGAACTTCAGCTCGATCGGAACCGAGGAGCGGACATTAACGTCCTGTTGCGCGGTCTGAAAATTTGTAGCGGACGCGGAAGCGTGGTAGTTGTTGAACGGAATATTATCGAATTCGAATCTTCCCTGGCCATCCGTTTGAACGGTGCGGTTGTACTGGGAAACGGGGTTCTGAATTTCGACCGTTGCGCCCTTAATCGCGGCCCCGGAGGGGTCCAGCACCGCTCCGCGCACCGTTCCTCCGCTGCTGATGGATTGCGCGGACAAACAGGCGTGGAACAAGAAGAGTGTGGCGGGAGCGAGGACTTTTTTCATAATAAAATATTATGTGCGGGCCGCTTTGTTCCACCTAGCGATTCTTCACCAACGGACCGGCTTTTCCGATGAGCGGGAATTTGCACCCCACCAGCGGACTCGCCTAACGATGCAGCAGGCGCCGGATATTGTGCGCCTGGCGTTTGCTAACCACGAATTCCTGCCGGTTGGAGAGCGTGAGCGTCCAGCGATGGCTGGTTAGTGCCGTCATCTGGCGGACGTGATCGGTATTGACGATCGCGCCACGGTGGACGCGCTGAAACAGCGGCGCGGGCAGGCTATTCTCCATGATGCGAAGAGACTGCGAGGCAAGGTAACGGCGCTTTTCGGTGACGATCCAGACCAACTCGCCTTCAGCCTGCAGCGCGAGAATTTCGTCCAGATTCAGCAGAAAGTAATCGCGGCCGATGCGGCCCACCAGTTTGCGCTGCCCCGGCGACGCGGAGGCGATATTCGCCAGGTCACGGGCGATTTCGCGAGGCTTTCCCAGCAGGCCGGCCGCACGCTCAACGGCTTTTTGAAGACGCTCTGCGCGGACCGGTTTTAACAGGTAATCGACGGCTCCGGCCTCGAACGCCTCGATGGCACGCTCCTGAAAGGCGGTCACGATCACCACCACCGGCATCCGCGTTCCGCTGAGCCTCCGCACTACTTCAAAGCCGTCGAATTGGGGCATCTGCAGATCGAGGAATACGAGGTCGGGCTGAAGGTCGACGATCTGGCGCAGCGCCTCCGGGCCATCGCTGGCCTCGCCGATCAGGTCGATGGCGGGCAGCAGCGACAATTCCTCGCGCAGCACCTGACGCGCGACGGGCTCGTCGTCTACGATCAGCGTCTTAATCGCTCGATCCATCTATGTTGGTATACAACTTCATCCGCGCGGGCGCCAGAGAATAATCGCAGGCGGGCCCCAAAAACCCGCGGACGGGCACGATCGTGAAATGAGCGGACTGGTGCGCCGAAGTACACTGTGGAGATGCGCTTTGTCCTCTTCTGTTGCGCGCTGACGCTGGCCGCGCAATCGCTTACTCCGGAGCAGCAAAAAATCATCGCCGCCGTTAACGCCGATGCCGACGATTCTCTGAAGTTGCTCGAGCAGATCGTCAACATCAATAGCGGCACGTTGAATCCGGCGGGAGTGCGCCGCGTAGTCGACATCCTGCGGCCGCGCTTCGAGGAATTGGGTTTCGCCTGCCGCTTCATTCCGATGGAAGAAGTGCACCGCGCCGGGCATCTGGAGTGCGAGCGGAAAGGCACGCACGGCAAGCGCGTGCTGTTGATCGGCCACATGGACACGGTGTTCGAACCAAGCAGCCCGTTTCAGAAATTCGAGCGCAAGGGCGATATCGCGGTCGCGCCCGGTTCCGAGGACATGAAGGGCGGCCTGGTGATCATCCTGAGCGCGCTGAAGGCGCTGAACCGCGCGGGCGCGCTCGACGGGGCTAATGTCATTGTGTTTCTCACCGGCGACGAGGAACGCCACGGGGATCCGCTCTCCATTTCGCGGCGCGATTTGATCGCCGCAGGCAAGCGCAGCGACGCGGCCCTCGAGTTCGAGGCCGGGGCCAGGCAAGCCGGGCGCGACATGGCCAGCATCGCACGGCGCAGCGCGTATGGCTGGACCATTAAAACCACCGGAATAACCGGCCATTCGGCGGGCGTGTTCGGCGCCTCCGGATTCGGCGCGATTTACGAGATGGCCCGCATCCTCGACGACTTTCGTCAGGAACTGCGCGAACCGGATCTGACCTACAACGTCGGGCTGATCACAGGGGGCGCGACTGCTGCCTACGACCCCGCCACAGCCACCGCGTCCGCTACCGGAAAATCGAATATCATTCCGGCCATCGCCGAAGCGTACGGCGACCTGCGCACCGTGACCGACGAACAGTATCAGCGGACACGCAAAAAGATGGAGGACATCGTCGGCAAGCATCTGAAGGGGACCAGGGCGGAGATTCACTTTGAAGAGGGATACCCGTCCATGCCCCCCACCGACGCCAACAAGTCTCTGCTAAACGAACTGAACAACGTGAATCGCACGCTCGGCATGGACGTGATGGAGCCGCTCGATCCCTCGCGCCGCGGCGCGGGTGACGTGTCTTTTGTCGCGCCCTATGTGGCGAGCATTTCCGGCCTCGGCGCCTATGGCTCGGGCGGTCACGCTCCCGGCGAGACGATCGACCTCAAGTCGCAGACGCCGCAGACGCGGCGGGTCGCGCTCTTCATATACGCCCTTACGAGATAAATGCGGGTACTGCGCGGCGGGGAAGCGATGCCACCGAAAGGGCTGCCAGAGCCAGCACCACCAGCATCAGCGCCGGGATCATCAGGTTGATCCCGAGGCCCGTGAAATATGGAATCGGGGTCAGCAGGATCACCAGCGAGATCCGCAGAGGCTTGTCCGCGCTGGATCCGGCCATCAGCACCAGGACGGGCAGCAGCAGAATCAGATCGCTGATCCCGGAGTGGTAGCTGATCAGCAGACTGCACAGCAGGCTGAGACCAAACAGAAACTCATAGTTGTCCGATTTCTGAGAGATCCATAAAAAGACGGCAGTCGTAGCGCAGGCCATTCCCGCATCCACCATGGGACCGGCCGCGCCTCGCGTGAGCCCCGCGGCGAGACCGTGAAGGTTCGGCATCATTTCCGTGCTGAAGTTGATCCACGGGTCGCGGAGAACGGCGGCGTAACCCGCCAGCGCATGAGTCCCCGCCCCTGCGACGCCGATGAGCGCCAGCGTCGCCGTCCCCGCAGCCGCGCCCGCAAGGATCCGCCAGCGCTTTTTCACCAGCAGCAGCAGCGGGAGGAGAAGGAACAAATGGAACTTAATCGCGCAGAGCGAAAGAACTGCCCCGGCGAGAAAGTCCCGCCGCCGGCGCGTCAACAAAATCGACGCGCCTGTGAACATCAGCAATAGCGGCGCATCCTGGCCCTGCGGCAGGAACGCCGCCACCGGGATGCTGAAGGAAGCGCACAGGGGCAGCGCTTCGCACTCCTTGGAGAAGCGAATGACAAACCACAGAATGCTTGCGATGCTCAAGCAGCAGAAGATGCCGTAGGCAACAAGGTAGGGCAGCGAAGCGAGCGGCTTCAGCAGCACGGCGTAAAACGGAGGACGCGTGTACATCACGCTCTTCATGATCCCGCCAGTGGTGGATTGGATCAGCGCCTCGTTGGCGCTCCGCGAATACAGATCGGGAGTGCCGGCCAACGTGGCTCCCGCGTAAAGCGCAGCGAAATCGTTCTGTCCGCGAACCGTCCGATGCCACTGTAGCCCGGCCAGCGTCGAAATCAGCGCGATGCCCAAAGCGATGGGTAGCCAGTCGGCGAACCTTCTCATTACTATCGAGAAAATCGGCGGCATCCGGCCAAATCATTAGGTGTTAGAATTCGGGCATGACGCGGAAAATCGCGTCCCTCCGTTTTCTGCAAGTCCAGGCGAAGGGGACTGACCACTGTGTCCCCGACCCACAAACGCCGCACTTTCAACAAATCGTGTTCAGTGGACACAGCGGTCTGTCCCCTTCGCTCCCGGAATGCCAGTTACACAGGAGGGCTTTCACACAGACTCTGACGTCAGGGGCTGGAGCCATTCCGTGACGCGGGGATTGCGGGTTTAAACCTTTTCCGGAACCACGTAAGGCGTCCGATAATTCCGAGTCAGCATCTTGTTTGCTTCTTCGTCGCCCATGAATTTGCGCGAGGCGTCGTCGAATTTCAGCGTCCGGCCCAACCGGTAGCTGACGTTGGCCAGATGGCAGAGATCGGCCGATGCCACGCCAATTTCCACGTCGGCTTTCAGGCCTTTGTAGTTGCGGCTCTTCACGGCGGCCAGGAAATTGGCCATGTGCGGGACGGTATCGGGGACGTTCGTCCTGGTCACGTCCATGATTTTTTCCTGTTTTTCCGTTCTGCCTTCCCTCACGCCTTTGTAAACCTGGAAGCCCTCTGCGTCGATGGCCATCCAGCCCTCGCTGCCGTAGAATAAATCGCCGATGGTGTTCCCTCCACGAATCTGCAGGCCTCCTTCTGGACCGGTCAGGCCCCCGCGAACCTCGAACATGATCTCTGTGTCGCCGTAGTTGAATGTCGCCATCTGGGTGTTGGGCGTTTCCTGATCGTCGTTTGCGGGGACGTAATACTTGCCGCCGGTGGAACTGACGCTCTTCGGCAGGCCGACGTTCAGCCCCCAGCGCGCGATATCCATCTCATGCACGCCCTGGTTGCCAATGTCCCCGTTGCCCGTGTCCCAGAACCAGTGCCAGTTGTACGCGAAACGTAATTCATTAAAAGGACGCATCGGCGCAGGCCCCAGGAACTTGTCCCAATCGAGGCCCGGAGGAATGGGCGCGTCGTCTTTATGGCCGATCGAGAGGCGGCGTTTGAAACAAAGTCCCTTGGCGAGGTAAACCTTTCCTATGACTCCCTCGTGAAGTAACTGGATGGCCTTGATTTTGTGCTCGATGCTGCGGCTCTGCGAGCCGATCTGCACCATGCGCCCGTACTTGCGGGCGGCGGCGACCATCTGCTGGCCCTCGAACACGTTGTGGCAGGCGGGCTTTTCGATGTACACATCCTTGCCGGCTTGGCAGGCCCAGATGGTGGCGAGAGCGTGCCAGTGGTTCGGCAGCGGCATGGAGACGGCTTGAACGCTCTTATCGTCGAAGACCTGCCGCATATCGGCGTAGCCCTTCGGCTTCTGTCCGGTGAGTTTTTCCACCGTTGCTTGGGCGCGCTCGACGGCGGCCTGATTGACGTCGCAAACCGCGGCGATGTTGGCGTCGGGGAGTTTCGAATAGAAACTCATGTGGTTCTGCCCGCGGCCACCGAGGCCGACGATGGCGACGTCGACTTTGTCATTTGCGGCAACGAGAGGTTTCCGCTGGGTCGCCGCGACTGCGGCCGCAGTGGCGAAGGAGAAGAAAGTGCGTCGGGTGTGGGGCGATGATGACATGGCGATTACTCATTAAAAATGATACACCTCGCGGGAATTTTTAGAAACCTTAAAGGCGCTGGGAACATCTTATGTGTGGTGGGGTTTGTCCTTGCGCTATCCTGAGGGAAACAGTTGAAAATGAAGATCTTTGTGGGGCGCTCCCTGGGGACGTCGTTTATCTTGACCATGGCGTTAATCGCCGGGCTGGCGTTCGCCCAGGATAGCCAGCAGTCTGCTCCGCCAGCCGATTCCGCAGCAACCACTTCCAAGCCTGCCCCCGATCCCTCCAAACCCGATGCCGATCATGTCCCGCAAGATGCCGAACATGCGGTCGACAAACGCGTCATGGGAGTTTTGCCGAATTATCGCACCATCAATGAAACAGGCGTTTACACGCCGATCTCGGCTAAGCAAAAGTTGATCATTGCCAGCAAGGACTCCTTTGACTACCCGTTATGGGGCGTGGCGGCGGCGTTTGCAGGCATGAGCCAGCTCCAAAACGACGACCCTTCCTTCGGTCAGGGCGTGAAGGGCTATGCGCATCGCTTGATTACGAATTACGCCGACCAGGCCGTGGGCAACATGATGAGCGAAGGATTCATGCCCGCGTTGTTGCATGAGGACCCGCGCTATCGCCGCCTGGGAGCGGGCCGCGGCAGCAACTGGCACCGCGCGTGGTACGCTGTGACACGCGTGATGGTTACGCGTACCGACTCCGGTGGAACGACCTTTAATTTCTCTGAGTGGGGCGGCAACGCCATCGGCGTAGCCGTTTCCAACGTGTGGCACCCCGACAGCCGCAACTGGAGTGACAACACGAAAAAGTTGGGCGAGCAGGTCGGCACCGATGCCATCTCCCAGGTCCTGAAGGAATTCTGGCCCGACATCAAGCACAAGCTGTTCCACAAAGAAAAAGCCGCCGCCGACTGAGCCCCGCCAAGGTGCACAAAATGAGATAGACTCTGGGCGAGAGGTGTCCGATGAAGAAGTTAATCCTCGCCTCGATTCTTTGCCTCGCGTTTGCCACCATCCTGCGCGCGCAGGCTCCGGTGCAACCTCCCAACGTCGGCGTCTGGCACGTCGTGCAAAACATCCAGAGTGGGCATCCTCACGCCCTGCTCGCCCCCATTTCCGTGACTGTGCCGAAAATCGTGGAGCTTACCACTCCACCCGGGCTTTGCTCAGTGCCCCTGCTCGAGGCGCACGTCGACGCGAACGATCCGGGCATCGCCGCCAAGCCGAAAAATCAAGACGTGAAGATGCCCCAGGCAAGAGTCCCCGCGCCGCCCTGCCCAAAGCCCTGAAAGTTTGTTGTGGGGCGGGCCATCCAGCCTGCTTTGAGCAGGCTTCTTCGTGTCTCCACAGAGGCCGCCGCCCCGCGTCGCTGTGGATTTTGATGGGGTCACCGCGCCAAGAATTTCAAGATCCCCCGCGCCAGCGATCCATAGGGCGGACGGATCAGGCTCAACGGCGTCCATCGGCTCTCTAGAAACACGCCCTTTTTCTTCGAAAACGTCTCGAAGCCGTGTTCGCCGTGATACTCGCCCATGCCGCTCGGCCCGATGCCTCCGAACGGCAGACCGCACTGGCCGACGTGGAACACGCAGTCATTCACCGTCACGCCTCCGGCCACCGTGCGCCGCAAGACATCCTTCACGCGCGAGCCTTTTAAGTCGAAATAGTACAGTGCAAGCGGCCGAGGCCTCGCGTTGATATAGCCAATCGCCTCGTCGAGCGTTCCATAAAAGACCACCGGCAGAATCGGCCCGAAAATCTCCTCGCGCATCACGGACATTTCATCGTTGACGTCCACCAGCAGCGTCGGTGGAAACACCTGGTTCTCCTCGGTGCACGCTTCGCCCGCCGGATTGACCTCGATCACCCCCGCGCCCTGCGCCTTTGCGTCCTCCAGATGCTTAGCCAGCGTCCGGTAATGCGCCGCATCGATAATCCGCGTGTAGTCGGCGTTGTCCACCAGCTTGGGATACAGCCGTGCGGCGGTCTTTTCCGCCAGCCGCAAAAACTCCTCCCCACGCGAGCGCGGAATCATCACGTAATCCGGCGCAACGCAGGTTTGTCCGGCGTTATACAGCTTACCCACGAGGATGCGCTCCACGGCCGTCTGCAAAGGATAATCCGGATGCACCAGCGCTGGGCTCTTACCTCCCAACTCCAGCGTCACCGGCGTCAGATTCTCCGCCGCCGCTTTCATCACGAGCCTCCCGACACGAGTCGAGCCGGTATACAGAAGGTGATCGAAGGGCAGGCTCGAAAACTCCTGGGCCACCTCGACGCCGCCGTTCACCACCGCAACATACTCCGCTACGAACGTCTTCGCGATCATCTCCTCGAGCAACGCGCCCGTGCGCGGCGCCAGCTCCGACGGCTTGATCATCACGTGATTGCCCGCGGCGATCGCGCCAATGGCGGGCCCAATCGTAAGAAACAGCGGATAGTTCCACGCACCCAGGATTCCCACAACGCCCTTCGGCTGCATCTCTAATCGCGCCCGGCCGGGCCAGAACTGCCAGTCGACGGGGACGTCGCGCGGTTCCATCCAGCGCCGCAGATGTTTTCGCGCGTCGCGAATCTCGCCGAGCGTTGGCACCAGCTCCAGCGCCAGCGTCTCTTCGGCCGCGCGGCCCTTGAAGTCGTTGGAAATGGCGCGCACCATTTCGTCCTGATGATCGAGAAGCGCGCGAGCCAGCAGCCTTAGCGCATCCATACGATCGCGATAAGAACGGCCGTCCGGGCGGAAGGCGGCGCGTTGAGAGTCGAAGGCCGGTCGAGCAAGCATCATTACATTGTCGCTACAATGAATGGCGGTATGCATAGCCCCCGTTGGCTGATCGCAGAGGAAGCACTGTCTTGAACCGCACAAATACGGCTGATCCGTCTTATTACCACAAAGTCGTGGACTGCCAGTGGGCCTGCCCGGCCCACACCAATGTTCCCGAATATATCCGTCTTATCGCCCAAGGGCTTTTTACCGAAGCCTACATGCTCAACCGCGAATCGAACGTGTTCCCGGGCATTCTGGGGCGCACCTGCGACCGGCCCTGTGAGCCCGCCTGCCGCCGCGGCCGCCTTGACGGAAAGCCCGTCGCCATCTGCCGTTTAAAACGCGTGGCGGCGGACCACCGCGGAGACATCGCGGATCTCCTGCCGCCCATCCCTAAAAAGAAGAACGGCAAGCGAATCGGCATCGTCGGCGCGGGACCCGCGTCACTGACCGTGGCCAACGATCTGATGCCCTTGGGCTACGAGGTGGTCATCTTCGAGCAGAACGACCGTCCCGGTGGCCTGATGCGAACCAACATCCCGGCGTTCCGCCTGCCCGGCAAGGTGCTCGACGAGGAGACCGCCAATATTATCGACATGGGCGTCGATATCCGCTACAACACGCCCGTCGCCAGCATGAAGGCGATGCTGGCCGAGGAGTTCGACGCCATCTTCATCGGCAGCGGCGCGCCTCGCGGTAAAGAACTGGACATTCCCGGACGCCGCGACACCCTTCGTATTCACATCGGTATCGACTGGCTGGAATCCATTGCCTTCGGCCATATCGATTCGGTCGGCGAAAACGTTCTGATCATCGGCGTCGGCAATACCGCCATGGATTGCTGCCGATCGTCGAAGCGCCTGGGCGCGAAGAGCGTCAAAGTGATGGCCCGCCGCCCGCGCGCCTACTTCAAAGCCTCGCCCTGGGAACTCGATGACGCGGAAGAAGAAGGCGTGGAGATCGTCATCAACCACGCGCCCAAGCGATTCATCATCGAAAACGGCAAGCTCACCGGCATGGAGTTTGAGCGTCTGGAATGGGATGCGCCGGCCAAACAATCCCGCATCATCGACACTGTGATCCTACCCTGCGACGACGTGATCCTGGCGATCGGACAGGAAAACGCGTTCCCCTGGTTCGAACGGGACCTCGGCGCAAAGTTCGATAAATGGGATCAACCCGTGGTGGACGAAACAACGTTCATGTCCACTCTGCCCGGCGTCTTCTTCGGCGGCGATGCGGCGTTCGGCCCAAAGAACATCATCTGGGCCGTCGAGCACGGCCACCAGGCGGCTATCTCCATCGACAATTACTGCCAGGGGATTCCTGTCACCGACCGCCCGGCGCACGGCATGAACCTCGTTACCCAGAAGATGGGCATGAGCGAGTGGAGCTATCACAACGATTACAACCCCGCGCCGCGCCAGAAAATGGAGCACATCGACTTGGCCGCGCGATTCCGCCAACTCGATATCGAAGTCGAGCTCGGCTTCAACCCCGAGCAGACCGCGCGCGAAGTGCAGCGCTGCCTGAACTGCGACGTCGAAACCGAATTCGCCGCCGCCCGTTGCATCGAATGCGACGCCTGCGTCGACGTTTGCCCGCTGCAGTGCCTCACCATCACGCGTGATGGCGCGGAGCAGGAATTGCGCACCCGCCTGACGGCTCCGGCGTTGAACCTGACGCAGGCGCTCTACGCCTCGTCGCCCCTGCCGCAAACCGGAAGACTCATGATTAAAGACGAAGACCTGTGCGTCCATTGCGGACTGTGCGCGGAACGCTGTCCCACCGCGGCCTGGGATATGCAAAGGTTTGAGCTCGAAATTCCATACGCGGGGAGGGCGGCATGCACCAGCTCCTACGTACCCGCGTAAACGATTTCGCCGTCAAGCTGGCGAATGTGAACGGTACCGGTTCGGCCAGCGCCAATTCGCTGCTGATGCAGGCGATTTTCCGCATGGGCATCCCCGTATCGGGAAAGAATCTGTTCCCTTCGAACATTCAGGGCCTGCCCACCTGGTATGAAATTCGCGTCAGCAAGGATGGCTATAACGCCCGCGCCCTCGATTACGACCTGATGGTCGCCATGAACTCGCAGACCTACGCCCGCGACATGGCCGAGGTTCGCGAGGGCGGCTTCGTCCTCTACGATTCCACCTGGCCGCTCGATAAGACCCTGATCCGCGATGACGTCACGTATCTGGGCGTGCCTCTGGCCAAGCTCTGCAACGATCATTTCAAGGACCCGCGCGAGCGCATCCTGATGAAAAATATCGCCTACGCAGGCGCACTAATCGCCGCCCTCGGCGTGGACGAACAGATCGTGGAGCAGCTCCTCGACGAGAAGTTTGCCAAGAAGAAAGCTCTGCGCGAATCTAACCTCAAGGCGCTGAATCTGGGCCGCGATTACGCCAGGCAGCATTTCGCCTGCCCCCTGCCGTTTCATCTGGAAAAGATGGATGCGACGTCGGACAAAATTCTGATCGACGGCAATACGGCCATCGCGCTCGGTTGCGTCTACGCCGGCGCCACCGTGGCCGGCTGGTACCCCATCACGCCGTCCACTTCCGTGATGGACGCCTTCCGCGGCTTCTGCGATCAGTACCGCCGCGATCCGGAAACGGGCAAGAGCAACGCCATGATCATTCAGGCCGAGGATGAGCTGGCGGCCATCGGCATGGTGATCGGCGCGTCCTGGGCGGGCGCGCGTGCGTTCACGTCGACGTCGGGCCCGGGCATTTCGCTGATGAACGAACTGCTCGGCTTGGCTTACTATGCTGAGATTCCAGCGGTGGTTGTGGATGTTCAGCGCGTCGGCCCTTCCACCGGCATGCCCACGCGTACGCAGCAGGGCGATTTGCTTCTGTGCGCCTACGCCTCCCATGGCGATACCAAACATATTCTTCTGCTGCCGGCCAATCCGGCCGAGTGCTTCGAGTTTGCAGTAAAATCCTTCGATTTGGCGGAGCGCTTTCAAACCCCGGTCTTCATCCTGACGGACCTCGACATCGGCATGAACGACTGGGTCGTCCCGCGCCTCACCTGGGACGATGCCTACCGCCCCGACCGCGGCCGCGTTCTCAATCTCGCGCAAATCGAAAAGCTCTCGAAGTTCCTGCGCTACACCAACGAGGACGAAAATCACGTAACGGCGCGCACGCTGCCCGGCGTCCACTCGAAGGGCGCTTTTTTCACCCGCGGCTCCGGTCACAACAAGTTTGGTGCCTACACCGAAACCCCCGACGAGTATCAGGAAGTGATGGAGCGCCTGCTGCGCAAGCACAAAGCCTCGGCCAACTTCGTGCCCGCGCCAATCATCCAACGCCGCGACGGAGCGCGCATCGGCGTCGTCACCATCGGCGGCTGCGATCCGGCCGTTCGCGAGGCCATCGACCTGCTGCCCTCGCACGGCATCGATGCCGACTTCATGCGCATCCGTGGATTCCCTTTCAGTGAGGAAGTCGAGGCGTTCCTCAATGAACACGATGTGAACTTCATCGTCGAGCAGAATCGCGACGCGCAGCTCCGCTCGCTGCTGACGCTCGAAACCGGCGTTTCCAAGAATAAACTGCTCAGCATACTCGTGTTCGGCGGTTTCCCGCTCAGCGCGAAACACGTGATCGACGGAATCTTGAAACAGTGGGGGAACCAGTAATGCCATCCATCGCCAAACCGGTCGCCGTACACCCGAGTCTCCATAAGAACGAGCTTGGCCTTACCATTCGCGACTACGAAGGAGCGATGTCCACGCTTTGCGCCGGCTGCGGCCACGACTCCGTTACGGCCGCCATCATCCGCGCCCTTTGGGAACTGTCCACCCCTCCGCACATGCTGGCAAAAATGAGCGGCATCGGCTGCTCCTCCAAGACGCCCACGTATTTCGTCAGCGGCGCGCACGGATTCAACTCCGCCCACGGGCGCATGGCCGCCATCGCCACCGGAGCCAATGCCGCCAATCGCGAGCTCACCTACATCGGCATCTCCGGCGACGGCGATTCTCTGTCCATCGGCCTCGGCCACATGTGCCACGCGATCCGCCGCAACGTCAAGATGCTGTACATCATCGAAAATAACGGCGTCTACGGCCTGACGAAGGGGCAATTCTCCGCCTCGGCCGACGTGGGTTCGAAAAGCAAGAAGGGCGAGGCCAATCGTATGTTGCCCATCGATCCGGTCTCGCTGGGACTCGGCCTTGGCGCGACCTTCATCGCCCGCAGTTTTTCCGGCGATAAGGAACAGCTCGTGCCGATCCTGAAGGCCGGCCTTTCGCATCGCGGCTTCGCGCTCATCGACGTCATTTCGCCCTGCGTGACGTTTAACGATCACGTCGGCTCAACGAAAAGCTATCTGCACACCCGCCAGCACGCGCGTCACGTGACGGAAACCGATTTCGTCCCCCCCGCCTCGGAGATTCTCACGACCATTGGGCAGGGTAAAGCCACCACGGTGACCATGCACGACGGCAGCGTGGTTCGTTTTCGCCGCGTGCCAACCGATTACGACCCCACCGATCGCCGCCGTGTCGTGGAGTATTTACAGGTGCATCAAACTCGCGGAGAAGTCGTCACCGGGCTTCTGTATCTCGATGAAAACGTCCCCGATATGCACGAAATGAGCAATTCGGCCGATCAGGCTCTTATCAAGACGCCGTACGAGGAATTATGCCCCGGCGCGGCCGAATTGGCGCGGTTGCAGGAAGGGTTCCGGTAACTTGTATGAGTATGAAACGTCTAATTAAAAGAGAGGTTCCTTCCCGTTGGCACTAACCGTTGGCGTTTTGAAAGAGACGTTCCCCGATGAGCGCCGCGTAGCCCTGACCCCGAAAGTATTAGACGTGCTGCAGAAGCTCGGCGCGGAAGTGTGGGTGGAAGCCGGCGCGGGCGTGCAGGCTGGATTTCCAGATGCCGATTACGCCGCCAAGGGCGCCCATCTCGCCCCGGCGGACGAGGTTCGTGGAAAGGTGTCAATCCTGTTGCAGGTCCGCGCGCCTCAGCCCGACGGGTTGAAAGGACGCACCTGCATCGCCTTCTGCGATCCGTTGTCCAATCCCGAAATTGCCGCGAGATACGCCGCCGCCGGAGCAACGCTCATTTCGATGGAAATGGTCCCGCGCATTTCGCGCGCGCAAAGCATGGACGCATTGTCGTCCATGGCCTCCATCGCCGGATATAAAGCAGTGCTCCTGGCCGCCGTTTCGCTGCCTCGCTTGTTCCCGATGATGACCACCGCAGCGGGAACCATTCCTCCGGCGCGAGTGCTGGTCATCGGCGCGGGCGTCGCCGGATTACAGGCCATCGCCACGTCGCGACGCCTCGGCGCGGTCGTCAGCGGATTCGACGTGCGCGCGGCCGTGCGCGAGCAGATCGAGAGCCTCGGCGCGAAGTTCGTCGACATTAACCTGGGCGGCGCCAAAGCCGAAGGCGAAGGCGGCTATGCGAAGGCCCTCGATGAGGAAGCGTTACGCCTCCAGCGCCAGCAGATGGCCACCTTCATGGCGGAGCAGGATGTTGTTATCACCACCGCCGCCGTCCCCGGCAAGAAGGCCCCCGTGTTGATCTCCGCGGAGATGGTGCGCGCCATGGCGCCCGGCTCGGTGATTGTCGATCTGGCGGCCGAGCGCGGCGGCAATTGCGAATTGACCAAGTGCGGGGAGACCGTGGTCGAACACGGCGTGACCATCCTCGGCCCGGCCAATCTCCCCTCCACGGTTCCCTATCACGCGAGCCAGATGTACGCGCGCAACATCGTCACGCTGCTGAAGCATCTGGTGAAGGACGGCAAGCTCAACCTCGATACCAGCGACGAAATTACTCGCGAATCGCTGATCGCCACCAATGGCGAGGTCGTCCATCCAAAAATTCAAGCCCTGCTCGGAGTGAACGTATGACGACCGAAACCGAGATGAGCCTCTACGTGCTGATCCTGGCCGTTCCGCTCGGCCTGCAGCTCGTCCAGCGCGTCTCGCCTCTTTTGCACACGCCCTTGATGTCGCTCACCAACGCGATTTCCGCCATTTCCGTGGTTGGCGCGATTCTGGTCGCCGGCTCGGGCGAGGCGACTCCGTTCACCAAGACCCTCGGATGCGTAGCGGTAGTCGCGTCGACCATCAACATCGTCAGCGGATTCCTGATCACCGACCGGATGTTGAAGATGTTCCGGAAAAAAGAAAAGTAAATGGATCAAATCTGGCAGATTGCATACATTGTTGCCGCGCTGTCCATCGTCGGCTCCATCAAGTGGCTCAGTTCGCCCGCCACCGCGCGGCAGGGCGTCTGGGCAGGGCAGTTCGGCATGCTGTTTGCCGTCATCGGAACGCTGCTGCGTCACGAAGTAGTCAGCATCGAGTGGATTCTCATCTGTATTTTCATTGGTGCCGCCATCGGTGCGCCGCTTGCTTACCTGATGCCCATGACCGCAGTTCCGCAGTTGACGGCTCTCTCGCACGCCTTCGGCACTCTGGCCGCCGCGCTGGTCGGCACTGCGGAATATTACCGGATTCATCCCACCGGGTTCGTGATGGCCGCGCTGGTCATCGAGACCGTGCTCGGTTATTTGACCTTTACCGCCAGTATCATGGCCTTCGGCAAACTGCAGGAGATTGTTCCCACACGGCCGATCACCTATAAGGGGCAGAATTTAGTCAATCTCTTGCTGCTGGCCATCGCCGTCGGCCTTGGCGCATGGATGATCATCGAGCCCACACCCGTCTGGGTCTTTCCAGCATTCGCCGCGCTCTCCTTGTTGTTCGGCGTGCTGCTGATTATCCCCATCGGCGGTGGCGATATGCCCACCGTCATTGCCCTGCTGAACTCATACGCGGGCGCGGCCTGCGCGGCCATGGGATTTGCTCTCTCGAACCGCCTGCTGATCATCGCCGGCGCGCTCAACGCGGCGTCCGGCTTTATCCTCTCGGTGATCATGTGCAAGGCCATGAACCGGTCCTTCACCAACGTTTTGTTTGGAGCTTTCGGTCAGGTGCAGCAGTCGACTACCGCGCAGGCCTCCACGAGGCCCGTCCATTCGGCCACTGCCGAGGATGCCGCCGCCATCATGGCCGGCGCTCGCAAAGTGATCGTCGTGCCCGGCTACGGCATGGCCGTCGCGCAGGCGCAGCACAAACTTCGCGAGTTGACTGATGCATTGACCAAGCGCGGCGTTGAAGTCCAGTTCGCCATCCATCCCGTCGCCGGACGCATGCCCGGCCACATGAACGTGCTGCTCGCCGAAGCCGATATCCCCTACGATAAGATGCACGAGATGGAGGACATTAATCCCGACTTCTCCGAAGCCGACGTGGCGCTGGTGATTGGCGCCAACGATGTGGTGAATCCCGCCGCCCGCCACGATACGGCCAGTCCCATCTACGGCATGCCGATTCTCGACGTCGATAAGGCGCATACCGTCATGGTGATTAAGCGCAGCATGAATCCCGGTTTCGCCGGCATCGACAACGAACTGTATTACATGGATCGCACGTTGATGCTGTTCGGCGACGCCAAGTCCTTCGTCGGCGATATCGTCAAGGAACTTCCGGCGCACTCATGACCTGGGCGTTCATTGCCGCGATCCTCATGGCCCTGGGCGTGGCTCTCGGAGCCTTCGGCGCGCACGTGTTGAAGGACCGCTTCGACGCCTATTCCATGGGCATCTGGGAAAAGGCCGTCTTCTATCACTTTGTCCACGCCCTCGGCATGCTGATCGTCGCCGCGCTCACGCGTGCCGCGGCGCTGTCTGAATCCGCCGGAGCCTCCGTTTCCGCCCTGCTGCTGGCCGGAATCGTGCTCTTCTCCGGCAGCCTCTACACGCTGGCGCTCAGCGGCTTGAAGGTGCTCGGCGCGGTCACCCCATTCGGCGGAGTCGCATTTATCGCCGCCTGGCTGATGCTTGCTTACCATCTGCTGAAGGCTTCTCCGAAATAGCCACCACCGCGATTCCCCGGCGCTTCAGCCCTTCGTAATAGCTCTGCCGCCGCGCTTCATTCTCCTTCGCCAGATGCGCGTCGATCTCCTCATCCGTCGCCCGTCGATGTGACCCGGCGTGCAGCAACGGCGCCGCCTGTGCCGCCCCGACCTCCGCCATCCGCCCGCCCACCATCCCTCGTTTCGGATTCTCGAGGCTCATCAGCCAGACGAACTGGGGCAGGCTCTTTTCGAGTGCCCGGATTTCCTGCCAGTAGGCTCGTAAGTCTTTCATTGTCCCTCCCGCAGCACGCGCGCAATCTCCTGAAGCGCTTCCATTCGCTTCTCCTCACTCATCCCCGCCTGAATGTGTTCTATCTGGATTGCGTACTTCTGCCGCCGCTCATTCATTTCCTCGGCCACCGATCGCCGCAGCTCGTCGAGCCCTTCGCGATCCAGGCTCTCCACCAGTTCCTTGAATGTGCTCATCGTGTCTCCTTCGCCGCGCGAGCCGTGTAGGATTTCTCGATCCGGTCCGCGTTCTCCGCCTGCGCCACCGCCAGCTTTTTCAACCCGCTCGCGTGCGCCAGAAGCGCGCCTGCAACGCCCTTCGACAGATCTACCGGCAGCACGATCTCCTCGCTTACCGCGCCCCGCAGCTGGCCGAGCACTCTCTCCGCCCTCTCCTGCGCGATTGTTTCGATTGCCCGCGCTCTTGTCATCAGCTCGTGCGAATCGGCCCGCAGTTGCGCGATCTGCGCCAGCGGGATCAGGTGCTCCACCAGCCTCTCGATCGCCCGTCCCGCGTAGCGGCTGCGCGACTCCATCGCCGCCAGTTCGTTCAAGCCCGCGAACTTCGCAGGGCCATCCGCCGCGGTGCCGATGATGCCGTCAAGCGCCGCCGCCGAGGCGCGCTGCAGCTCCTCGGCCGATTCGCGAGCGTAGCGGTGCAGCCCGCGTTCGGCCTTCCTGAGCTGCTCCAGCCGGTCCGCCGCCGTTTTTTGAAGCTCCGCTGCGGCCATCACCTCCGGCTGCTCTTCGGCGTGCTTCAGCGACTCTTCGAGCCTCGTCTGTAGGTCCTGCGACAGCTTCTGCTCGTCTTCGGTCGAGACAAATTGCAGCGTCGGCGTCTCGGTGATGTGGAAATCCGCGGGTGAGTTCATTCGTCCTCTCGCCCGCACCATAGCGCCGCGGCTAGTCCGCCCGTGCTGTGTGAAAACGTTAAATCCGTGAATTCTCGGGTTATTTCAGTTGCGAAAGCTCGCTCATGATGGCTGCCAGCGCCGCTCGGAACTCCGCCGGCGTGGACACGTCGAACCGCCTCGGCGACAAGGGCTTGAGCGTCCCGGCGAGCGAGTCCTCCATTGAATGGCCCCGTCCCGGTATCGGCGCGGGAGGACCCACGTTGCTCCCGCCGTGCCCCACAAACCCCATCGGAAAACCCATCGGGGGAAAGTAGCGGACGTAGAACACTTTGGTCCCGGGCGCAGCTTCAATCGGCCTCAAGTCCTGCCCCTTGGGAAACGCCATCGGCCCGCTCAGCACGATCAATGCGCCGTCGCGGTTCGCCTCCAGCCGCTTCCTCACCTCGGAAATGAAAAACTGAGCGTTCTGCTCGTGGTGCTCCAGCGCCTTCACATTGATCGTATTGGGATCATTTTCCCGCAGCGCGTCTTTCAGCCTCACCCAGTCGAGCGTCCCTGCGTTATCCTGCTCGAAGCTCACCTTCCGCCGTTCCAGGTCGAGGAGCGCAACGTTCACCGTTCCCAGTTGGATCTCCATTTGTGTCAGAACCTTCAGTGCCGGGATCAGATTACCCATGTTGCGGCGGGTGACCCGCCCCGCCGATTGCACCGCCCGCTCGGTCGGCGATTCGTTCACCAGGACGTCGACCCGCACTGGCCTGGCCGTTCTTACCTGCAGCCGCAGCCGGCTCGAGATCTCCGGCAGGAACCAGCGCTCCGGTGCGTCCTTCGATCCGACAAATTCCACCGGGGGCAGATCCCGCCACATTTCCGGCAGAGGATCCTTCGGCAGGTCCGCGATGTGCAGTTTCACCTGCTTGGCCGCGTGTTCCTTCGACTGAACGTCGTAGACCGCCACTGCCACGCGATAGTCGCCCGGAACGAAAAATGCGGTTTGGTCCATCCCGGCCGTCGCCAGCTCGCGGGGCGCTTTCAGTAAATCGAAATCCATCGCGCTATGAGTCCGGTAGACTCGATTCGCCTCGTCACGCACCTCCAGGAACACCACGAGCTTTGCCGGTTTCCGCTTCACGAACTCGTTGCCGTCGATCTCCACGGAAATCGACGCGGACAGCCGCTGATGCGGCGTCAGCCGGGGCGGAGCGATGTGCAGGGTCCATCTGATCCGGCTCTCGCCCTCGCCTTTCAGCCACTCGTCGAAGGGAACTTTGTCGAATACGGGGTCCGGCCGGCCTTGTTGACCCCACGCTGCCACCGCCGCAAGTAAACAAAAAATACGTAACATCTCAGTCAAACGAATCATAGCGAACATAAGAGGCAAAGGCGTATCCTGAAGGAATTTGATGACCGAAAACCGGCCCATAGAGGATTCCATGAAACGCCTCACTTGTCTCGCTGCCCTCTGCCTGCTGCCCGCCGCCGCCCAGGAGCCTCCTGCGTCCGTGATCTATATCTACCGCGAGCAGGTGAGGCCGGGCAAAATCGCCGCCTTTACAAGGATTGAGGAGGGCGCGGCCCAATCCTGCGCCCGGATGAAATGCCCCAATCCCTACATTGCTATTTCCTCGGTCAGCGGACCCTCGGAATTCTGGTGGATTAACGGCTTCGAATCGAACGATGCGATGGAGAGAGTCCAGGCCGCCTACGCCGCCAACCAGGAAATCATGAAAGAGCTGAACTCAGTCGCCGAAAGCAAGGGGGACCTCGTGTTTCCCGCCGAAGTGTGGTTGGCTCGGTTTCGCGAAGACCTGAGCGGGGCTGCGGGAGCGGGGTTCGTCTATAGCCGGTATCTTTCCATTTCCATCCAGCATGTCCGGCCCGGGCAGATGGCCTCGTTTGAAAAAGCCAGACAGCGCCCGCGTCCCGGACGCACGCAGTGGATCTATCAGGTGATGTCGGGCACGGCCGATAATACCTTTCTGGTCATCCTAGGCGGACGCACTATGCAGGAAGTTATGGACCCGCCGGAGCGCCGAGCCTCTGCCGCAGGCGACCTTCTGCAAGTCGACCTGGACTCCTCCGTAACAAGGCTCTTCGTCGTGACCCCGTCCATGAGCATGCCGGCTCAAAGCTGGGTGGAATCCGATCCTGAGTTCTGGAAGCGTCCGTAAATGGTGATATCATCGCTCGGAGGCAATATGAAGACTCTCGTCCTGTTCTTCGCGCTGGCGGCCCTGGCGTTCGCCGCCGATATCTCCGGCAAGTGGTCCTTTGAGGTGGTGCTCGACGCTGGCGGCGGCACCCCGACCTTCGAATTCACCCAATCCGGCGAAACCCTCACCGGCACCTATCACGGCCAGCTTGGCGACGCCAAGGTGACCGGAACGGTGAAGGGCGATAAGGTCGAATTCAGCTTCGGCAGCGACGCTGGAACGGTGAAATACTCCGGCACGATCCTCGACGCCAAGCACATGAAAGGCACGGCCGACTACGGCGGCGCGGCATCGGGCACCTTCACAGCCACGAAGAACTGAACGCTATTTCGCCTTCTTGGCGTGCTTCACCAGCAGCGCGACGAACGCTCGCGCGCCTTTCGGCGGCGCGATCTTGCCCGACAGGACGTCGCGGTTTGATACGTCGTGCCCGTACAGCTTCTTGTTCTCCCCGCCGTCCGGCCGCAGCGTGGCGCCTTCGAGCGAAACACCCGCGAACAGACCTTTCGACCGCGAATAGGAGATCATTTCGGCGGTCATCCATACGTCAGTGTTCGCGCTGGTGGTGCCGCCTACCGGCCCGGCGGCGATAGAAGCCTCGCCGCCAAGGGTGAACTTGTCGCCCAGCAGGCGGTTCATGCCGCTCATGTTCATCACGAGGAAGATCAGGTCAGTAGACGATCCGCCCAACTGCAGCCCGGAGCTGCCGCCCTCGATCGCGATGGCCGCGGGCGAACTCCATCCCCCGCTGGACTTGCGGCAAGCTGCGAACCCGCGCCCGTATTTTTCGCCGAACAGGAATGCTCCCTTGATCAATCCAGGCGTGACCACAATGCATTGCGATTTTCCCACCAGGTCCTTCGGAATGGGGCTCTCCGAGTTGAGAAAGGCACGCAATGCCGACGTGGAGTGCTCCAAGCGCTTATCCGGGCTAGTCTCCTGCGCCTGGGCGAACGATACTAATGCCAGCGTCAGAATGCATCGCTTCACGCGAGCGCCCCAAGGCTAGCGTCGATCAGTTTTCGCGTGGGTTCGAACGGATCTCCCTCGGCGTCGTATTCCATGGAAAAATAGCCCCGATACCGGGCTTTTTTCGCGATGTCGAATGTACGAGCCAGGTCGACGTGGAACATCTTTTTGCCATCCTGCTCGGAATCCTTCACGTGGCAGATGCCGTAGGCCCGGTCGAACATCGCCGCCACGGCTTTATAGTTGTAATCGTCGCCACGTTCGAGCAGCATGGAGTTGCAGAAATCCGGCAGCGCGCGCAGCCACGGCGTTTTCGCGGTATCCATCACGTCCACCAGGAAAAACGCTTCCTCGCTGCGCGGGTCGTCATTTTCAAGATGCACCGCGACGCCCTTCGTTTCTCCGTAAGCCGCGACCTGCCGGAGGCTCTCGGCTGCGAAGGCGACATTGGGCGGATTCTTCGCCGCGCCGACATGCATGCGCACGCTGGGAGACTTGAGCGTCACCGCGACGTCGATCCAGTGCTTGGCATTTTCGACCACCTGCGCGCGCTTCGCGCCGTCGGCATCGTAGAAACTTCCGCCGAGCCGGCCGACCGGAATATTCGCCACGCGCGAATCGGCGTTCTTGAGGGCCTCATTGAAACGATTCAGATACTCGGCATCGGTCGAAAGAAAATGCTGATCCAGCGGCTCGACCGCGTGCAGCCCGTAGCGATCCGCGACCATCTTCGGAAACTCGAGCAGCGGAATCACCTTGCGAAACGGATACGATGCGACGGCCAGCCGCTCGCGCGGATCTTCGGGAAAATCGGCATGCGGAGGCAGGAAGCCCGCGTAGTCGCCCTGCTGGTACGTATTGCCCTTGTAGCCGAGCTCGTCGTGGATGCCGATTTTGGTGGTGTAATAGCCGCGCACCGTGACGTCTTTCAACGCCTTGAAGAACGGCTGTTTCTCCATCGCCGCGACCATCGCGATGCGCTGCGCCGCGTCCGCCGCCAGGAACTTCTTTGGCCCGATCAAGGCGAGCTGTTTGCGCCACTCGTCACGCTCGGGCGCGTCAAAGGCCTCGGCCAGCCGCTGATCGATATATTCGGCGACCTTGGCTGCTTTCGCGCCCGGCGAATGCTCGTCGGCGGGAATGATGATTTCCGTCAGCTCATCAACCAGCGAATACTCCTCGTCGGTGAAGAACTTGTGTCCCTCCGCGCCGCGCGCCAACGCCGCGCCCAAGCTTAGTTTGAAAAGATCTCTTCGCTCCACGGCTAGACCTCTCCCTTCCGCATCGCGTCGGCAAGGTAATCGCACGATCGCCATGCCAGCGCCATGATGGTCCAGGTCGGATTCTGGCAGGATGCGCTGACGTGGGAACTTCCATCCACCACGAACAGGTTTTTCACGTCGTGCGATTGCTGGAACTGGTTGAGCACGGACGTTTTCGGATTCTTTCCCATGCGTGACGTGCCAAGTTCGTGAATCGACCAGCCGGGCGTCAGCATCTCGCGGTCGGAGCCGATAATCTCAAAGCCTGCGTCTTCGAACATCTCCTTCGCGCTCGCGTTCATGTCCGCCACCATCTTCTTTTCGTTGTCGCCGAAGGTGATGTGGAAGCGAAGCACGGGAACTCCCCAGGAGTCCTTCACCTGCGCATCGATATCAACATAGTTTTCGTAGCGGGGCAGCACCTCGCCGAAGCCGCCCATGGAGATGAACGCCCCGGCATAATCGCGGATTGTTTTCTTGAACCCTTTGCCGAAGCCCGGCGTGGATTCGGCGTGCTCCGGAAACATGGTCGCGCCGCTCTCGCCTTCGAATCCGTAGCCCCGGATGAAGTCGGAACGCTTGTCGTTGAGATTGCGGAACCGCGGCATGTAGAATCCGCCGGGGCGGCCATCGGTCAGCGCGAGAGGCTTGCCCACCAGTTCCTTCACGATGCCGGTGACGCCGGGCCCCATGACGTGCTCACAGAAGTTGTGGCCCACCTGGCCGCTGGAGTTGGCGATTTTTGAAAGCAGCAGCAGGCGCGTGGATTCGAGCGTTGAAGCGCCCAACACCACAGCCTTCGCCTTGGCCTGATAGCTCTTCTTCGTGACGGTATCGATGAAGGAGACGCCGGTCGCCTTGCCGCCGGACATGGTGATCTCATGCACCGTCGCATTTGTGCGGACTGTCAGGTTCCCCGTGTCCCAGGCGGGATAGATCAACCCGGTTGGCGAATCGAACGCGGCGTGGATATCGCATCCGCCCGCGCGGCGGTTGCAGGCTCCGCGGCCGAAGCATTTTGACCGATAAGGATTGTGCTTCAGACCATCGGTGGTGACTCCGGCGCGATACGGCGTAATGATACGGCCGTGTCGCTCCAGCGACTGGCGGAACATCATCTCGCCTGCCATCAGCTTGTTCGGGCGTTGAAAAAGACTGTCGGGCAGATGCGGCAAGCGCTCCTTGATGCCGGAGATGCCAAGGCAGGTGTCGACACGGTCGTAATACGGCTCGATGTCGGCGTAGGAAATCGGCCAATCCTCTCCGTAGCCGTCGCGCGAAGCGGCCTTGAAATCGAGATCGGACATGCGCAGGGCAAGCCTTCCCCAAATCGTCGTCTTGCCGCCGAACGTGCGCGCGCGAACCCAGGCGTAGTTGGTGCCCGTGTACGGATGGTCTTTTTCGTCCACTACGATGTTCTTCGAATAATCCGATCCGCTCCAGCCCTGCACGTAGGAAAACACGTGTTGATAGCGCGAGCCCTTGGCATACGGAGGCTTGCGGATGTTGTATTCGTTCCGCGTGAGGGCGTGGTCGCTCGATGGCATCTCGCCGCGGCGGGGATGGTTGTAGGGCCACTGCATCGACTTCAGCTCCTGCTCGATGGGCAGCTTCGCGCCGGCTTCAAGCAGCAGCACCTTCATGCCATGCGAGGTGAGGACATAGGCAGCCATCCCTCCGGCGGCTCCGGAGCCGACGACGATGGCGTCGTAAGTGGCCGTCAGGTCGACATTGACAGGCGGTTCGTGAGGGTTTTGCAGCATGAGATTCCCCAACCATACTATCTTGGGAACATGTCCTCCAGTTCAGACCATGTTTTTGGATTCGCCACGCGAGCCCTGCACGCGGGCCAGCAGCCGGACGCGGCAACCGGTAGCCGCGCGGTGCCGATTTATCAGACGACCTCGTATGTATTCGAAGATACCGCGCACGCCGCCGCGCTGTTCAACCTGCAGCGCTTCGGCAACATTTATACGCGCATCATGAATCCCACGACGGCTGTTTTTGAAGAGAGGATGGCCGCGCTGGAACGAGGCGTGGGCGCGCTGGCGCTTTCGAGCGGCCAAGCGGCGCAATTTATCGCGCTGACCAGCCTGCTGGAATCAGGCGACGAACTCGTTTCGGCGAAAACTCTGTACGGAGGCACGTACACGCAGTTCGACGTGAGCTTCCGCCGCCTGGGCATCCAGACGACGTTCGTGGATCCGGACGATCCGGAAAATTTCCGCAAGGCGATCACGCCGAAGACCAAGGCAATCTATGGCGAGACCATCGGCAATCCTCGCATCAATGTACTCGATATTGAAGCTGTGGCGAAAATCGCGCACGAGCACAATCTGCCCCTGGTGATCGACAACACATTCGCCACGCCGTATCTCTGCCGCCCGTTCGAGCACGGCGCGGACATCGTCGTCCATTCGGCGACTAAGTTTATCGGCGGCCACGGCACGTCGATCGGAGGCGTGATCGTCGACAGCGGCAAGTTTCCCTGGGCTGAGGGCCGCTTCCCGCAGCTTCTGGAGCCCAGCCCTGGTTATCACGGCATGAAATTCTACGAGACGTTCGGCGATCTTGCGTACATCGTGAAGGCTCGCGTGGAGGGCCTGCGCGATATGGGGCCGTCGCTGAGCCCGTTCAACTCCTTCCTGTTCTTGCAGGGCTTAGAAACACTGAAATTGCGCATGGAGGCGCACTCGTCGAACGCGCAGCGTTCGGCCGAGTTTTTGGAGGCTCACGATCGCGTGGCGTGGGTCCGCTATCCAGGGCTGAAATCGAGCCCATATAACGCGCTGGCGCAAAAATATCTCCCGCGGGGCTGCGGCGCGATGATGACCTTCGGCATCAAGGGTGGCCTGGCCGCGGGCCAGAAGTTCATCGAGGCGCTGAAGATGTTCTCGCACGTCGCCAACGTGGGCGACGCGAAGAGCCTGGTGATTCACCCGGCGTCCACCACGCATCAGCAGTTGACCACTGAGCAGAAGCTCGCCGGGGGAATCACGGACGACCTGATCCGCCTGTCGATCGGCATTGAAGAGGTCGAGGATATTCTGTGGGATCTGGATCAGGCTCTGGGGGAGGCCGCATGAGTGGTGAAGTGTGCGCCGTTTCGTTCGGCGAAGTGACTGCCGACGGCGTAGGCGCGGGCTCACCCGTCAATACCAGCCGTTTCGCGACGACCGCTGCGGATCGCTTACGGATTCTCGAAACCTATAAGCGCATCGCGATGGTGGGGCTTTCGGGCAATCCGTTCCGCCCCAGCCATTTCGCCGCGATGTATCTCTTGGCCGAAGGCTATGAAGTGATCCCAGTGAATCCTCGCGAGAAGGTGATTCTTGGGCAGACCTGCTATCCGACGGTGAAGGCGATTCCGGGCGGCGTCGAGGTGGTCGATATTTTTCGCGAGCCGTCGGCCGTGCCGGAGATTGTCGATGAAGCGATTGAGGTGGGCGCGAAGGTCGTCTGGATGCAGTTGGGAGTGATTCACGAAGAGGCAGCGGAAAAGGCGCGAGCCGCGGGCCTGGAAGTGGTGATGGACCGCTGCATGAAAATCGAGCACGCGCGGTTTTTTGGGGGGTTGAACACGCTGGGGATGAACACGGGCGTCGTCACGTCAAGGAAGAGGGCGGGGAGTGCTCGGATCGCAAGTTGAGGCCGCCCAAAGGAGACTTCGCCAGATCCCAGGTTCGAGCCGAAGCACACAAATTGACAGGTTCCATTACACGTGCGCGGCCCGAATCTCAGCCCGTTTCAGCCAGTTCACCAGGAACATGCCAGCCAAGATGAAGAGCGGACCCGCTATAAACGCCTGCCCTCGCCAGTCAAGATGCCGCCCGTGGGCCCAGACCAGATGAGATAGGCCCATGGCCGCATAGGCTACGGCACCCACCCATTCCCATCGCCAAGCTACCGCCAGAATCGCGAACAAGAGAAAGACGGGAATCAAGTGGATGAGCAAAGCGGCGAGAGTCCGCCAGAAGCCGAGGCCCTCCTGGAAGACATCCAGGGCAAATACGCTGACGAACAGCCCGAATGCCACGCACAAGCCCCGGGGAACCCAGTACAGTGTTTTCTTTGCGAATAGCGTCATACAACTTCTTCCTTTCGACATCGAGTATGCAACGCGACTGGCAGGAAGGGCCTTCGCATTTCCCTCCGCTTCGCCGGAAGAGTTCTTCGCAAAACTTGATTATTCAGTGAAATCAATGACTTCCGGCGAGTCCAAACTAGCGCGACAATCTTCGGCCGACCTGGGCGGCCAGGGCCTGCACAATTTCAGGTTCCACCGGATCTGTGTTTCCCGTGGAAGCATAATAGGTCTCCGCCCAAACTAGCTTGCCCGAATGAACGTCCGTCAGGTGCACGGAGACCCTGATCTGGTTCCCGAGTGTTTCGACGGTTCCCTCGAGAACGACATGCAAGAAGAGCATCCTTGCCATCAGCGCGGTTGGGATGCCGAATCGCTGATAGCGGCGCACCGTGCTTGGTGAAATCAACTGCACGGAATCGAGCTTTGAGATCTCTGCCACCAGTGCGTCCGACAGCCTCCGGCCGTACGCTTCCCTCTCCAGGTCCGGACTCAGACACTCGAAGGGAACCACCGCAAGATTTGCGAGGCCCCCACTCGGAGGCAGATATCGGGAAGGCCGGTAAAACTGCCAGTAGACCACGACGCCTAAGGTGAGCAGAACCGTGGCCAACGCTAAGGGAATCCAGTGGCCTAGGCCAGTCCGGGTCTTCGACGTCGGCGGGCTGACGGGAGCTGCGAAACGGTACCCTCGTTTCGGAATCGTCTCGATGAAGGTCTGAGCATCATCGCCGAGCGCCTTGCGCAGAAGCGAGATATTCCGGGCCAGGCCTACCTCTTCCACGACGCAGTCCGGCCAGACCAACCTCATCAACTCGTCCTTCTCCACCACTTGGCCGGAGCGCTCCAGCAATGCGTGCAGGGTGTCCGTCGCCTTCGGCGCGAGTGGAAGCAACTCGCCTTCGCGATAAAGCAGGCGCTGCGCCGAATCATAGCAGAACCGCCCGAATTGGAGCATGTTGCCGGAGGGTTGGTTCGACACCGACTTCACCCGACAATCTTATATCATTGTCGCCTTCCGATAACGTCTGGAGCGGTCGGACACAACTCAAGCCGATCGCGGTTGATCGCGAAGGCGGACCGCCGACGGCGTCCCACATCGCTGATTAAATGGCTGTACTATGTGAGCGGAGGCTCGATCATGCATTCTGGACAAGTGGTTGCGCGTGGCGTGGTTTCCCTGGCGTGCGCATTTTTGGTGGCCTGCGGGCAATCGCCGCACGGTCCACAGGAGAAGTATTTCTTCCTTGTCTCGAACTCGAAGTCCCCCTTCTGGGAGCAGGTGTCGAAGGGGCTGAATCAAGCCGCCCACGACCTGAACGTAACCGTGTCGTTCACCGGGCCCGACACCTATAACCCGGAGGGGGAAAAGGCGGAGTTCAAGCGAATCGCCGCTTTAAAACCGGCGGGCATTCTGGTCTCGGTGGGAGATCCCAAGTTGCTCGCCGAGGAAATTAACGCGGCCGTGGCCGCGGGGATCCCGGTGATCGCCGTGGATTCCGACGCAATCGAGAGCAAGCGGTTGTTCTTCGTCGGCACCAATAATTATGAAGCGGGCCAGATCGGCGGGCGAGCGGCCGCCAAAGCACTGAATGGCAAGGGCAACGTCGTCGCCTTTCGTTTTGAAGGTCAAACCAACATGGAGGAGCGGCTGAACGGGTACAAGAGCGTGTTTGCGCAATACCCGCAAATCAAGCTCATTGAGGTCATCGATATTAAAGGAAATCCCGTGATCGCGTTCGACAAGACCAAGGAGTTTCTCGAAAAGAAGAAGCCTGAAATCGATGCCTTCATCTCCATGGATGGCGAATCCGCGAAGGAAGTGGCGGAGGTGTTGAAGCGGGAGAATGCCAAGAAGGTGGTGATTGCCACCGATACCCTGGCGCCGACGCTCGAGGGCATCGAAAGCGGGTGGATTACGGCGACGGTAGCGCAAAAGCCGTATACGATGGGCTACACAAGCCTCCGCTTGATCGCGGACCTGAATCTGAACAAACTACCGTCTCTCGATATGGATTTTGCAGGGAATCCGCACTCCCCTTTGCCGCGATTCGTCGACACCGGTGTGACGTTGATCGACAAGTCCAACCTGGCGGCATACCGGGAATCGAATAGCGCCGCGGCCCACTAGAAGGTCGGCCTCTCAGGCCACATAATGCCCGCCTTGGCATTGGAGGATGTGGCACAGTCCTAGGACTCCTCATCGATTGCACGTCTTTTCGGGAGCATGCGCTGGTGAAGGACTCGCGAGACCAGAATCCCTTTCGCAATTCGTCGGTAAAAAATGATACGGCTGCCGTGCTCCATCCGGCGCAAGCCAGGCCGAATATCGCCGCATGGGCGGCCCAGGTCAGGTCGCGCGGCAAGCAGTTGGCAGCACCCTTCCAGGCCATCTAAATAGAAGACCGCCTCGTCTGCTCCCCAAGTGCGAAGTGTGTACTCGCCGATGGCGAGCAAGTCTGCCTCGGCCCGCCGCGAAAAGAGAGCGCGGGACACCGTTAGCGCGGCTTTGGTGGGAGCTTGAGAGATTTGCGCACGCGTGCGAACACATCGCCCTTCGCCATACCGCTCGCATCGCCTTCGTCAATCGCGGCGCGGAGAGCTCTCAGTCTTGCCTCGTACTCGCGTTCGTCGCGCTCCAGGCTGCGCAGAGCCGCACGGATCACTTCGCTCGCGTTTTCGTATCTGCCAGTCTTGATCTTGGCTACCACGAAGCGATCAAGTTCGCTTGTCAGGTTGACATTGCGGGTTGGCATTTCATCCTCATACCCAGTCTAATTTAGATTAGCAAAGATTGACAAGTAACTTATTCGTCCGTGACGCACCCCTCGCTGGCGCTCTTGACGAGGCGGATATATTTCGCCAGCGTCCCCCGCGTCGACTTGTACGGAGGCATCTTCCATTGCGCGCGGCGGGCCGACCATTCTTCGTCGGACAAATGCGCGTCGATGGTGTTCTTCTCGGCATCGATGGTGATTGTGTCGCCGGTGCGGATCAGCGCGATGGGGCCGCCGTCCTGCGCCTCGGGCGTGATGTGGCCCACCAGGAATCCGTGCGAGCCGCCGGAGAAGCGGCCGTCTGTGATCAGCGCGACGTCCTTGCCCATGCCCGCGCCCATGACGACTGACGTACAAGTGAGCATCTCGGGCATGCCGGGTCCGCCCTTGGGGCCTTCATAGCGAATCACGATCACGTCGCCTTTGACGATTTCCTTGCGCTCAAAGGCGTGGAGCATGTCTTCTTCCGAATCGTAAACCTTGGAAGGACCGGAGAATCGCAGACCTTCCTTGCCGGTGATCTTGGCGACCGATCCTTCCGGCGCCAGGTTGCCCTTCAAAATCTGCAGGTGCCCGGTGGCCTTGATCGGCGCGGACAACGGCTGCACGATCTGCTGGCCCGGCGTGAGCCCCGGGAGATCCTTCACGTTCTCGGCGACAGTCTTTCCAGTGACCGTGATGCAACTGCCGTCGATGCGTCCGGCGTCGAGCAGCATCTTGATCACGGCCGGAACGCCTCCGGCGGCTTGCAGATCCTCCATCACGTACTTGCCGCTGGGCTTGAAGTCGGCGAGCATGGGCGTGCGATTGCTGACGGCTTGAAAATCGTCGATGGTCAGGGAGACGCCGACCGAGCGCGCCATCGCGATGAGGTGCAGCACGGCGTTGGTCGAGCCTCCCAGCACCGTCACCAGCACCATCGCGTTTTCAAACGCGGCGCGCGTCATGATATCGCGCGGCTTGATGTCCTTTTCCAGAAGATTGCGAATGGCCGCGCCTGTGCGCACGCACTCGTCGAGTTTTAGAGGATCCTCGGCGGGCGTGGAGGAGCTATAGGGCAGGGACATGCCGAGCATCTCGATCGCGGAGGCCATGGTATTGGCCGTGTACATGCCGCCGCAGGCTCCGGCGCCAGGGATCGCGTGGCGGACGATGTCGCAGCGCTCGGCTTCATCGATGTTGCCGGAGAGAAATTCGCCATAGCTTTGAAACGCACTCACCACGTCGAGCTTGGGGCGCTTGGCGGTGCAGCCCGCGCGGATGGTGCCTCCGTAGACCATCAGGCTGGGGCGATTGAGGCGTCCCATGGCGATGATGCAACCGGGCATGTTCTTATCGCAGCCGGGGATGGTGACGGCGGCATCGTACCACTGCGCGCCCATGATCGTTTCGATGGAATCGGCGATCAGATCGCGGGACTGCAGCGAAAAACTCATGCCGTCGGTACCCATGGAGATGCCGTCGCTGACGCCGATGGTGTTAAATCGCATGCCGACGAGGCCTGCGGCGGTAACGCCTTCCTTCACCTTAGCTGCCAGGTCCAGCAGGTGCATGTTGCAGGGATTGCCTTCGAACCAGACGCTAGCGATACCGACCTCAGGTTTATCGAAATCTGCGTCGGTCATGCCGGTGGCGTAAAGCATCGCCTGGGATGCGCCCTGAGATTTGGGTTGGGTGATGTGCGCGGAATATTTGTTGATGGACATGAATCTACCAATCTATCGTGAAGCGATTGCTTCTTGGTGGGCGGCCAATCTTGGCGGCAGCCGCTTTTCAAGCGGCTTGGTGGGCCTGAACCTCACTTCAGCGCCGCGGCGATGGCTTTGTCCGCCATCGGCTCCATCACGGCGTAGCCTGCCTCGTTGGGATGCAGGCCGTCGTAGGTCATGTCTTTCTGCAACATTTTCTGGTCGTCAAGCATGGCCGAATAGTAATCCAGGTAAACGAGGCCGTTCTTCTCGCTGTAATCCTTGATCCACGCATTCAGAGCGACGATCTTGGCTGGAGGGCGGCGCTCGGTCTGCGGGCGGATGTAATCGCAAACGGGCATGACGGAGGAGAGCACCACCTTGATGCCGTTGGCTTTGGCCAACTCCACCATGGATTGAAAGTTGTCCTCAATCATTTCCGGCGTCATGGGGCCGGTGTTGCCGGCGATATCGTTGGTTCCGGCGAGAATCACGACAACCTTGGGATTCAGCGCAATCACGTCCGGGCGGAAACGGATCAGCATTTGCGGCGTGGTTTGGCCGCTGATGCCGCGGTCGACGAAGTTGGGATGATCTGCGAAGTACTTGGGTGAGCGCTTGATCCAGCCGTCGGTAATGGAATCGCCCATGAACACCACGCGATTTTCGCTGGGCGCGGGCGGCGAAAGCTTCGCGTTATCAGCCGCGTAGCGGCCGAGTGCGGGCCAGTCCTGAAGGGTCTTCTTGTCGCGCTCGAGTTCGGCTTTGAGCCTGGCGATATCGTCCGTGGGAGGGGTTTGGGCGAAAGTGAGTGAACTAACCAGCGCAGCGAGGGCGGCGAATTTCATTCTTATAGATTACGGCGAAATAGCCCCACGCTGACGCATGGGGCTGAACGCGTTGAGGGGACAAAGCGGGGGATGGGTGCGTTACGCTGGGATCAAAGGGTTCATGCCGAGAAGAAAACCCGAAATCATGAGTCCGGCCGGATACTGGCCACAGCTCCGCGCGGCGATCGAGGCGGGCGCGGACGCGGTGTACTTCGGGCTCCATCATTTCTCGGCGCGGGCCAAGGTGGGGTTTTCACTGGAAGAGCTTCCGGAGGTGATGCGGACGCTGCACACGCGCGGCGTGCGCGGCTTCGTGACGTTTAACACGCTGGTGTTTGAGCACGAAATCGAGGAAGCGGCGCGGACCATCGCGGCGATCGCGCGCACCGGAGCCGACGCGCTCATCGTACAGGATTACGGAATCGTCAGGCTCGCCCGGCAAATTGCGCCGGATCTGGAACTGCACGCGTCCACGCAGATGAGCATCACCAATGCCGAGGGCGTGAAGCTGGCGCAGAGCTTCGGGATTGAGCGCGTGAATCTGGCGCGCGAGCTTTCGCTCGATGAAATTCGCAAGATCATCGCGGAGACGGGCTGCGACCTGGAAATGTTCGTCCACGGCGCGCTGTGCGTAGCGTACTCGGGACAGTGTTTTTCGTCCGAAGCCTGGGGAGGGCGCAGTGCCAATCGGGGCCAGTGTGCGCAGGCGTGCCGGCTGCCGTACCAGATGATCGTCGATGGGCGTATCGAGCCGCTGGGCGATGCGCGGTATCTGCTTTCGCCCGGCGATTTGTTCGCACTCGAACAAATTCCAGAAATCGTCGAAATAGGTGTCGCCGCGCTGAAGATCGAAGGCCGGTATAAAGACGCCGATTACGTCGCGCTGACCACACAGGCGTATCGCAAGGCCGTGGACGAGGCGTGGGCGGGCCGCTCAACAAGCATCACGCGCGCCGAAAAGCTGCGCCTGGAGCAGGTATATTCGCGCGGGCTCGGGCCGTTTTTCCTGACCGGGACGAATCATCAGGCGGTGGTGAAGGGCCGCGCCCCGAGGCATCGCGGCGTGGAGATGGGCCGCGTGGCGCGCGTGCATGCGGATCACGTGGAGATTGAGCCGGTTGAGGCGCAGGAGATCGCGCCGCTGAAACCGGGCGACGGTGTCGTGTTCGATGCGGCGGACTGGCGCAGCCCGGGCGAACCGGAAGAAGGCGGCCGGATTTACCAGGTACAGCCGGGGCTCGACGGTACGCTGGCGCTGAAGTTCGGCAACGGTGCGATTCAGTTTGACCGGATCCGCGCGGGGGACATCGTGTGGAGAACCGACGACGCGGACATCGCGAAGGCGGCGCGGCCGTTTCTGGAAGCGGCATCGCCCGTGGCGAAGCAGCCCGTGCGCGTGAAGGTAAAGGCGATGGAAGGTGCGAAGTTGTGGTCGGAATGGTCGGCGGGTGGCGCGAGCGTTGTTGTGACAAGTGACGCGGCGCTGGAGACGGCGCAAAATCGTGGCTTGGCGGAGGAGTCGTTACGCCGCCAGCTTGAGCGGCTGGGCAACACCCCGTACGAACTTCGCGAGCTAACCCTGGAAATTCAGGGCTCTCCTTTTGCGCCCGCGTCGGTGCTGAATCAGATGCGGCGCGAAGCGGTGGAGAAATTGCAGGCCGAACAGGCACGGGTGCGGCCGAGCGTCGTCCACGACGTGGCGATCCCAACGCCGGTGGTGATGCGCGAGCCGCGTCCGGGCCCTTGTGCACTGCATCTGCTGGTGCGGAACGCCGAGCAGTTGGACGCGGCGATCGAACTCCGCCCGTCGAGTATCACGCTCGATTACCTGGACCTATACGGGCTGCGCCCCTCGGTGGAGCGCGTGAAGCAGAGCGCCGTAGCGGTTCGCGTGGCGAGCCCTCGCGTATTGAAGCCCGGGGAATCCAGAATTCTAAATTTCTTGCTGAGCCTGGACTGTCCGATTCTGCTGCGCCCGGCGGGCATGCTGCACGCGCTTCGGGAGAGGGCGCATCCGCCGCTGATCGGCGATTTCAGCTTGAATGCCGCCAATTCCATCACGGCGGAGGCATATTTTGTACTGGGCTTGGACAAGCTGACGCCGACGCACGACTTGAACGCCGCGCAAGTGGCCGATCTGGCAAAGCGCTCCGGCGCGGATCGTATTGAAGTGGTCGCCTATCAACATTTGCCCGTATTTCACACCGAGCATTGCGTGTTCTGCCGGTTCTTGTCGACTGGCACGACCTATCGTGACTGCGGACGGCCTTGCGAAAAACATCGCGTGGAGCTTCGCGACGAATCTGGCCGGGCGCATCCGGTGCTGGCCGACGTCGGGTGCCGCAACACGGTGTTCGGCGCGGAGGCGCAGGAGGCGAGCCGCCATCTGGAGACGTGGAAGCGCGCCGGCATCAGCCATTATCGCCTCGAATTCGTGCATGAAACGCCGGAGCAAGTGAGGCGTGTCGCCAAAGCGTTCGGCGCGGCGCTGGCCGGCGAAATCACGGCGCCGCAATTGTCGGCGGAACTCAAGAGAACCGCCCCGGAGGGCACCACCGAAGGTAGCCTGTTCATCCCCGCCGATTATTTGAAGCTCCCGATTCTGCAATGATCGACAAAGTCGGACTCCTGACGATTCGCGATGGCAAGGTGCTATTGTGCCGCAAGAGGCGCGGCACGCAGCTGTTGATTCTTCCGGGCGGCAAGCGCGAGGCGGGAGAATCCTCGCTCGAATGCCTGGCCAGAGAGCTGCACGAGGAGTTGGGCGAAGTGCAAGCCGTTGCGCCGGCGTTGGTGGGGGTCTACACCCACGAGGCAGCGGGCGAATTCGGCAAGAAAGTGCGCATCGAGCTCTATCGCGCGGAACTGGCGGGCGACGCGCGGGCGCAATCGGAGATCGGCGAACTGGTCTGGTTCGGCGCGGATGGCGATTGGGCAACGCTGGCGCCCAGCCTGTCCGAAGCCGTTTTTCCGGACCTGATCGAGCGCGGCATCCTCGCCTGGAACATTCAGTTTCGCTAACGGAACCGTTCAGCGGAAGCTGCTTGACGGCTTCCGGTCCCGCGGTATATTGTGCGGGCAATGCTCTCCCCTCGTCAGATTCGCTCGGCCGTGGAAGCCGAACTGGCCTCGACGCCATTTGTGGACGTTCATACCCACTTGTTCATGCCCTCGCTAGGGCCCATCGGACTTTGGGGAATCGATGAACTCGTCACCTATCACTATCTGGAGGCCGAACTGTTCCGATCGTCCTCAATCAAGCCCACCGAGTACTTCGCGCTGACAAAGCAGGAGAAGGCGGATGCAATCTGGCGAGCGCTGTTCGTCGAAAATGCGCCGGTCTCCGAGGCGACGCGAGGCGTGGTCGCCGTGCTGCATGCCTTCGATCTGCCCACCTCCAGTTCCAATCTGAAGAAGGCGCGGGAGTATTTCTCGAGCCGCAACTATCACGATCACATTGAAGACGTATTCAGGCTGGCCGGCATCAGCGAAGTGGTGATGACCAACGATCCCCTGGACCCGGAGGAGGCCCCCTTGTGGGAGAGGAACGCGGAGCGGCACCCGCAGTTTCATCCCGTGCTGCGTCTGGATCGCATTTTGAACAAATGGACGGAGCATTACCAGGTGCTCCAGAGCAAGGGGTATAGAGTCGACGCGAATGTTGGCGGCGAATCGCTGGCAGAGGTTCGTCGATTCCTGAGCGTCTGGACCAGGCTGATGCGCCCAGTGTACATGGCCTGTTCCTTGCCGGACACGTTTATGTATCCCGAAGACAGCGTCCGCGCGAAACTGCTGGCGGAAGCCGTGCTGCCGGTGTGCCGCGAATATCACATGCCTTTGTCCCTGATGATCGGCGTGCGGTATCAGGTGAATCCAGCGCTGCGGCTGGCGGGCGATGGCGTCGGAAAGGCCGATCTGCGCGCGCTGGAGCATCTGTGCTGCGAGTTTCCGGAGAACCGCTTCTTGTCCAGCGTCCTGAGCCGCGAAAACCAGCACGAACTGACTGTCTATGCGAGAAAATTCAGCAACTTGATGTTGTTCGGCTGCTGGTGGTTCCTGAATAATCCGTCTATCGTGGAGGAGATCACACGGGAGCGGCTGGAGATGCTTGGGACGACGTTCATCCCGCAGCACTCCGATGCCCGGATCTTAGAACAGGTGATTTACAAATGGCACAACACCCGGCGCACAATGGCTCCGATTCTGGCCCATACTTATGAGCTTCTGGCGCAAGACGGCCGCGCGGTGAACGTCGGCGATATCCAAAAGGACGTCCGCCGGCTATTCCGCAAGAACTTTGAGCAGTGGACGAATCTGAGATGAACCGCCGCGAATTCCTGGCGCTAGCGGCCGCCGTTCCGGCGTTTGGATACGACGATCGGGCGGAGATTCTGAATCGCCTTCAAGCGCCAACGTTCCCGGATCGCGATTTCGAGATCACGAAATTCGGCGCGGTGGAAGGCGGCAGGAAGGATTCGACCGAGGCCGTCGCCAAGGCAATCGCGGCGTGTGCCGCAGCGGGAGGCGGACGCGTCGTCGTTCCCTCGGGTGTGTTTCTCACTGGCGACATTCATCTGAAAAGCGGCGTGAATCTGCACGTGTCAAAGAACGCGACGCTTCTGTTCAACCGCGATCCGAAGCTCTATCTTCCCGTGGTCTTCACGCGCTGGGAAGGCACGGAGTGCATGAATTACTCGCCGTTCATTTACGCGTTTGAACAATCGAACATCGCCATCAGCGGCGAGGGCACGCTCGACGGCAACGCGAACTGCGATTACTGGTGGAACTGGTCCGGCAAGGGCGGTTGTGAAAAGAAAGGTGAACCGACGCAGGCCGAGGCTCGCGCGGCGTTGGTAGCGATGGCCGATAAGGACGTGCCGGTGAAGGAGCGCGTGTTCGGCGAAGGCCGCCGGCTGCGTCCTCAATTTATTCAACCCTATCGCTGCACGAACGTGTTGATCGAGGGTGTGACGATCCGTAACTCGCCCATGTGGGAGATCAACCCGGTACTATGCCGCAATGTGACCGTGCGCAATGTAAAGATAAACAGCAACGGGCCGAATAATGACGGCTGCGATCCGGAATCGTCGACGGACGTCTTGATCGACAGCTGCGAGTTCGACACGGGCGACGATTGCATCGCCATCAAGAGCGGACGCAACCGCGACGGCCGGCGCGTGGCGGTGCCGAGCCAGAATATCATCGTGCGAAATTGTTCCATGAAGGACGGCCACGGCGGCGTGACCATCGGCAGCGAGGCATCGGGCGGCGTGCGCAACGTCTACGTCGAGAATTGCCGCATGGACAGCCCCCATCTGAACGTCGCTTTGCGGATCAAGACCAATTCGTACCGGGGCGGCACGATCGAGAACATTTTCATGCGCAATTGCCGCATCGGTCAGGTGGCGCAGGCGGTGCTGGACGTCGATCTGTTCTATGAGGAAGGCGAGGGCGGCGCGTTCACGCCCACGGTTCGCAACATCAGCATGGAGGACGTGACGTGCGAGAAGGCCAAGGTCGCGGTCTCGCTGAAGGGTTACAAGGCAGCGCCTTTGCGCGATATCAGCCTAAAGCGCTGCACGTTCGAGCACGTGGAGAAAGACAACGTCATTCAGAACGTGTCCGGGTTGCGCCTGACGGATGTGACGATCAACAGGCAATCCTGGTTGAAATAGAGACATGGCATAATGATGAACTCATGCGCTTTCTGAAACTCGCTGTCCTTTGCACGCCGCTCTTTGCGGCCGATCTTACCGAGCAGTACAAACCCGTTGCCGACAAGATCATCGACGCCGCGCTGGCCGATAACGACGGATACGCCAAGCTCGCCTATCTCTGCGACCGCATCGGCGCGCGGTTGAGCGGTATGCCGAGCCTGGATCGCGCCATCGAATGGTCGGCGGCGACGATGAAAGCCGACGGCCTGAGTAACGTGCGGGTGATTCCCGTGAAGGTTCCTAAGTGGGTGCGCGGCGCGGAATCGGTGCAGTTGATCGAGCCTTACGCTAGGCCTCTGCACATGCTCGGGCTGGGCATGAGCGTCGGCACGCCGCCGGGAGGCATCACGGGCGATGTGGTGGTGGTGGAGGATTTCGATCAATTGGAGAAGCTGGGCGCGGCGGGAGTGCGCGGAAAAATCGTCCTGTTCAACGAAAAGTGGGTGAACTATGGAGTCACGGGGCAGTACCGCCGGGCGGGTCCCTCGCGTGCGGCGGCGCTGGGGGCCACGGCTGTGCTGATCCGGTCGGTGACGTCACTGGCGATGCAGATTCCGCATACGGGCACGCTCGATTACGATGAAGCGCAGCCGAAGATTCCCGCCGCTGCGCTGAGCGTGGAGGATGCCTTGATGCTCGGGCGGTTCGCGGCGAACAAAGTGCCGATCAAGGTGCACCTGGAAATGGCCGCGCACATGGAGCCAGACGCCGATTCGGGCGATGTGATGGGCGAGATCCCCGGGCGCGAGCATCCGGAGGAGATTGTCGTGATTGGCGGGCACATCGATTCGTGGGACGTGGGCCGGGGCGCGCAGGACGACGGCAGCGGCATCATCGCCAGCCTGCAGGCGGTCGCGCTGATTAAGAGGCTCGGCCTGCAGCCGCGGCGCACGCTGCGCGTGGTGTTCTGGGTGAACGAGGAAAACGGCGGCCGGGGCGGCGAGGCTTATCGCGCCTGGGTGGGCGACGCGGTGAAGAATCATGTGGCGGCGATTGAGATGGATGGAGGCGCGGAGGCTCCGCGCGGCTTCGGATACGGCTCGGGCGGATTCGGAGGGAGGGGTGGCGGCAGAGGACGCGCCGGTGCGGTTCCTCCGAATCCGGCGGAGGCTCAATCCATGGAGCTGGTGAAACAGATCGGCGCGCTGTTGAATCGCATCGGCGCGGGCGAGGTCACGGGTGGCGGCGGAGGGTCCGACATCGGCCCGTTGACGCGCGACGGCGTGCCGTCGTTAGGCGAGCGCTCGGTGGGCACGCATTACTTCGACTGGCATCACACGGAGACGGACACGCTGGATAAGGTCGATCCGGACGATTTTCGCAAAAGCGTGGCGGCCATGGCGGTAATGAGCTACGTGCTCGCCGACATGCCTGATAAATTGGCGGGCGGGCGGTAGAGGTGCAGGATGCAATCCTGCGCCGCATCTATTTCCGCGGTTCCAGCATCTGCCGCACGCGATCCAGTTCCTTGCGAAGCCGGCTCTCGCGGAGCCCGAGCATGACGACGTAAAACCCGATGATGGCCCATCCGGCGAAAAAACCGTAAAACATGAAGGTGAAGTTGCGATTGTCCATGGTCGTTCTCCTTTAGTACAGGTGCGCCTCTCTTCGCAGCGAGTCGATCTCGCGCGACATTTCGTCTTGTTTCATGCGGATCATCACCATGGCCGTGGCCAGGCAGACGAACGCCAGCCAGTTCCAGTAAATCGGGGCTTCCATGCCGGGCGCCATGCCGCCGCCGCCGCGGACGCTCAGCACCGGCTGCGGATGCAGCGTGCGGAACCAGTCGATGGCCTTGTAAACGATGATCACTTCCACAAAGCCGAAGATGGAAACCACGGCCGACAGGCGCGCCCGCTGGGCAGGTTCGTCGATGGCGCGGCGCAGCATCAAATATCCTGCGTAGGTGAGCCAGCAGATCAGCATCGAGGTGAGACGGGGCTCCCAGGCCCACCACACGCCCCAAATGATGCGCGCCCAGATGCTGCCGGTGACCAGCACGATGCCGGCGAACACCAGCGCCACTTCGGTGACGCCGGCCGCCAGCGAGTCGTACTTCATGTCGCCTTTCGTCAGATAAAGGATGCTCGATACCAGTGCGACCATGAAGCCGAGAAAGCCGGTGAAGATGGTCGGCAGATGGATGTAGATGATGCGGAAGATCGCGCCCTGGTTGGCCTCGTCCGGAACCACCATGAAGATCCTGTAGAGACTCCAGCCAAGCAGCGCGACGGCGAAAACCACCAAGGCGATGATAATTTTATCTCGCATATTTACCCCACTAGAACAGTGTCCACTAGAGCGACCGAAAGTGCTGTGAATATGATGTCAAAACCGGCCAGCAAGCGCACCCAGATAAGATTGTCTCCGCCGAGCGGCGTGGCGTTCAACAGATCTCTGGTGAGTTCCATGGCCGCCATCAGCGCGGGGATCATCACCGGATAGACCAGCGTCGGCAGCATCAGCTCGCGCAGCCGGAGGTTCACCGTGAGTGCGCTGAACATGGTTCCGACGACCGTTAGACCCCAAGTGCCCAGCAGAACCACGCCCACCAGCGACCAGAAGTACGTCGCCCAGGAGATATTGAACAGGAATCCAAACGCCGGCAGGCAGACCGATTCCACGGCCAGCAGCATGGCGAAGTTCGCCAGCGCCTTTCCCGTGAACAGCGCCGCCGAAGGCACGGGCGAGGCCACTAGCGCGTCCAGACAGTCATTCTGCGTCTCTCGGGCGAAACTGCGGTTCAGCACCAGCGCGCCGGCGAAGCTGAACACCAGCCACAGCAAGCCGCCGGAAAACTCGGGCATCGATTCGGGATCGACGGCGAAACTGAAAAGCACCAGCATCACCAGCGAAAACGCAATGGAGGCATTCAGCGCCTCCTTCGTGCGCCATTCCGCGCGCAAATCCTTGGCGGCGATCGTGAGCGTCTGAGTGAGGAACAGCTTCACGATGCCGAATCTCCCTCAAACGTCCGATACAGCCAACCCGGATCCCCGACCATCTCTTCGCGGCGCACGCCCGCATAGGCCACCTCGCCTTTACGGATCAGCACGGCGTGCGTGGCCAACTCGATGGCTTCGCGAAGCTGATGCGTGGACATGATGACGGTACAGCCGCGCTCCTTCGCCTCGATAATCAGCGATTGGAGCACCGCAATGGCGCGATCGTCGAGCGAGGTGAAAGGCTCGTCGAACAGCAGGACTTGGGGCTCGTGAATAAATGTCCTCGCGACAGCCAGGCGCTGCCGCATGCCGCGCGAGAATTCCCGCACCAAGCCGTCGCGGACGCGCGCCAGACCGGTTTTTTCCAACCAGAACTCGGCTCGCTTGCCGGGATTGTCCAGGCCGTACAGTTTCCCGAACAGCACCAGATTCTCCATGGCGGACAACTCGTCGTATAGCGAGATGCCGTGGCCGAGGACGCCGATGCGGCGCCGCGTGGGCTCATCGCGTACTTCTGCGCCGTAGATTCTTACCGATCCCTTGGATGGCTTGGCGAGCCCGGCGATGATCCGCAGCAGCGTGGTTTTTCCGGCGCCGTTGCGGCCCAGCAATGCGACCACCGAACCCGCTTGAATCTTGAACCCGACGTCGCGCAGGGCAGGGAAGTCTCCAAAATATTTCCAGACCGCGTCGACCTCGAGAGCGTTCATGCGGTGCTTTTCCGGTACAGGAGCACGCCGCCCAGGCCGAGAATCGCGAAGGCGAAGCCCATCACCCACTCCATGCGGGAATAGACACGCGCGGCTTTCTCCTCGATCTGAGGTTCCCCCGGATCCTCATCCGGCCCCGGAGCGGCGGCCTGCTGATTGCGCAGCGAACCGGTGCCGGCGATCTTGACGCTGTACTCCGCGCCGGTCGCGTTGTAAATGTGCGCCTTCGTTTGCGGCTCCTGCCCGAGTTCGGCCACGCCGGTTCCCGCGAGCGTGACGGTGGACGGCGTCACCAGCCGCGTGAGGCCTTCCGAGTGCATGATCTTGCTCGAAAACGTCTCCGAGGGCGGTAGAGAATAGCTGATGTCGAAGCGGCTCTCGCCTGGTTTGATCGGGTAGGCTACCTTGTAAACGTTCTTGACAGCAGTCTTTTCGGCCGACCGCTCAATCGGCATGCCCCCAGGCGCATTGACGGTCACCTGCGCTTTTCCGCCTGCTGCTTCGGGTAGGTAAAACTGCACCGATCCCTTCACCGGGTCCAGGAATGTGGTGGTGGATTCGTTGCGCAGCAGGAAGGTCTCGGCGATATCCAGGGATTTCTCACTGGGCTCCACCAGGATCATATGCTGGGTAACCTGCGCCACGCCCGCTTTCGAAGTGGAATCATACACCTTCAACTGGACGCCGGAGGTGGACATGCCCGGCTGGAGCACGACGGTGTAAGACGCGTCTTTGTAAATCGCTTGCAGCAGAGCGGGAGCCTGGACGGGGCTGTCGAACTTGAATTTGCCCTCCGCGTCGCTTTTCGCGCTGCCTAAATCCTGCATTCCCTGTTCACTGGGCTTAACCAGCGTCACCGTGACCCCCGCCTGCGGCTTGCCGGTCGTAACGTTCACCACTGTGCCGTCGACGGAGGCGAGAAGCCAGGAGCCGGTAGCCAGGAGCCAGAAGAAAAGCTTCATGACATTGCCTTTCCGCATTCCCCGCAGAATTTCATGGCATTCGGGAACGTCGCGTTGCAATGGGGGCAGACATTGGATGGCGCCTTTTCCGCCGGGGCGGTTGCCGGAGCCGTCTGCGCGGGCGCTTCTGCCGCGCTGGTTCCGAACTTTCCGATCTCCGCCAAGACCGCTGCCAGCTCCTTCTGCAACCCGAGCTTGGTCTGCTGGTAATCCTCGTCGGACAGCTTGCCCACGCGATATTCGAATTGCAGATCGCGAAGGTTTTCGTAGATCTGCGCTCTGCGGTCCTCCAGATGTTGCGTGGGAGACGCCGTACTCGGCGGCGGCAGGTCCTTGGTTCGAATTGTCAGCGTGAGAAAGAGCGTAACGGCAACAACCAGTACCGCCGCAACAAAGAGAGTCATTCGTCCAACTTCGCCATATCCTTATTGATTTGATCCAGGACCTTCGGGTCGATTTCCGGAGCAGCCGCGGCCGTTTGAGGCTTGCGATAGCGGCGGATCACGAACACCACCAGAATCGCGCCCAGCGAAAGAGCGATGAACGGACCGGATGTGCCGAACAGACCCGGGGCCACGGCCAGAATCTGCTTGCCGTTCTCCGCCACGAATTGGTCGAGAATTTGCGAATCGGTCTTTCCCGCCTGCTGCATCTGGAAAATCTGAGTCTTCGCCCGCTTGCAGATGCCGCAGCCCGGCTCCATCTTGCAGCTCATGTCCTGCGCGCAGCCGCAGTTGCACAACATTTTTTTCGCGACGCGGTTGACTGGCTCGGAGTCGAGATCGACCGCCGTTTGTGCCGCGCAAAGCCCGGCGGCCAGTGCCACGAAAATGCTAAACCTTGACATGCTTCCCCGCCACGGCGACCACCTCGGTCCGAGGATAGATCAGCCGCGATTTGCTCGGCGTCAGGCAGATCAGCGTTCCGCCCAGCACCACCCAATAACCTACCCAGATCCAGCTCACCAGCGGGAAGACGTAGGCCTCCATTACGATCCTCTGGCCATCGTCGGAGACGCCCGCGAAATTGATGTACAGATCCTCGTTCAGACGGCGGCGGATCGCCACCTCGCTGGCCGGTTCCTTTTTGGCTAAATACAGGCGCTTTTCCGGCTCCAGGGTGGCGACGTGCACGCCGTTCTTCGACGCGTCGACAGTGATCCGCTGCCACCGGTAGTTGTCGTTCTGGCCCTGATCGAGATTCAGCAAGTGAAGCTGGTAATTGCCAAGTGTGACCGTATCGTTCGGCATCAGCTCCACGGTCAATTTCTGATCGAACGCCTTGCCCGTGAAACCGATGAACATGATCACGACGCCCACGTGTACCAGGTAGCCGCCGTAGCGCCGCGTGTTGCGGTACGTGAGCTCAATCACGGACTGGATGAAGCTGGTCTTGTCCTTCGCCGCGATGGCGTTAGCTCCTTTGACGAATTCCATGGCAACCGTCGCCAGCACGAAGGTGCAGAGCGCGAAGGACACCAGCGCGTAGAAATCGCGGACGCCAAAAGCGATCAGGCCTGCATCCACCGCCAATCCCGCCACGGCCGGCCAAAGAAAGGCCATACGCAGGCTGGCGAAGGAACTCTTGCGCCAGGCGATCAGCGGACCCACGCCCGTGAGCAGCATCAGGAACATCGCGATGGGGATGTTGATGCGATTGAAGAACGGCGCATCGACGCTGATTTTTTCGCCGGTAAATTTCTCGGAGATGACCGGGAAGAGCGTACCCCACAGAATCGCGAAGCAGCTCGCCAGCAGTACCAGGTTGTTAAACAGGAAGCTCGATTCGCGCGAGAGCACGCTTTCCAGCTGCGCTTCGCTTTTCAGGAAGTCCAGGCGCGTCAGAATGAGCGCCGACGTTGCCGTGATGCCGATGCTCAGGAATACGACGAAGTACATGCCGATGGGTCCCTGCGAAAACGCGTGCACCGAGTTCACCACGCCGCTGCGCGTGAGGAATGTGCCGAAGATGCAGAGGAAGAAGGTGGCCGAAACCAGCACCATGTTCCACACCTTCATCATTCCCTTTTTCTCCTGCATCATCACCGAGTGCAGGAAGGCCGTCGCCGTGATCCACGGCAGCAGCGAGGCATTTTCCACCGGATCCCAGCCCCAATATCCGCCCCAACCGAGTACCGCGTAAGCCCAGCCCGCGCCTAACAGGATTCCCGTGGTTTGGAACATCCACGTCACCAGCGTCCAGCGCCGCGTCGTGTGAATCCACGCCTCGCCAGGCTGCTTCGTGATCAGGGACCCCATGGCGAACGCGAAGGGCACGATGAAGCCCACGTAGCCCAAATACAGCATGGGAGGATGAATCACCATGGTCCAGTACTGCAGCAGCGCGCTCAAGCCCTGCCCGTCGCCGATGTCCACAACCCGCTTGCCGGCCATCAGCACGCGGAACGGGCTCTCAATGAACACCACCAGCGAGAGGAAGAAAATCTGCGTGGCCATCATGACGGCCACTACGTAGGGCATCATTTCCCGGAACTTCCCGCGACTCTTGTACACCACCACCGACGCGTATGTCGCCAGCAGCCAGTTCCAGAACAGCAGCGAGCCTTCCTGCCCGCCCCACCATGCCGAGTATTTGTAAATCGTCGGCATCGCCTTGTTCGAGTAATGCGCCACGTAGGCCATCCGGTAATCGCCCGCGATCAGCGAATAAATCAGGATGCCCGCAGCCACGCTGACCAGAACCCAGATCGAGTACACGGCGCGTTCGCCGGAGATGATGAGGAACGGCCGTTTCGCCACTTTCCCGGTGACCGAGGCCAGAACCGAGTAGATCGCGAAACAGAACGCAAGAATCAGGGAGAGAGCGCCGATGTTTTCCATGTTTGTATGAACGAAACGCGCTTACAGGGCCGCGCGGGATCCGGAACCCGGTTGCTGAATTGGCTTGGCCTCGTACTTTGAAGCGCACTTGGCCTGAATTTTGGTCGCGTGGAAGAAGCCATCCGCGCCCATTTTTCCATCGGCCAGCGCCTGGGCGCCGTCCTTGAACGTGTCGGGCAGGGGTTCGATGCCGCTATAGATAACCGGCAGCACCAGCTTGTCCTGGGTCAGCGTAAAGCGCACTTCGCGACCCTGGCGATGGATCGAATCGGCTCCGATGTCTCCGCCGACGCGGACCTTGCGCTCCTTGGCGCTGTCGCCCATCTGGTTCAACTCGGCAATCGTCTTGTAATAGGTCTTGGTTTCGCTGATGCCGCCCATGGCCAGCCAGACCAGCGTCCCCAGAATCGCCACGATGAGAAATCCAAACTTCAAATAGGTCTTCATGCCGATTGTCTCCTATGCATTTTGAGGCCCTAAATACAAGTATAGCTCCGGTCATACATAATGGGGTGTGCGGACCCGGCTTCCGATAGTCTTACTTGCCCTAGCGGCGGCATTTTACGTGGCGGCAGGCGCGAACCATTTCCTGAAACCCGTCTTTTACCTGAAAATGATGCCTCCATATGTCCCTTGGCACGCAGCGATGGTTTATATCAGCGGCATCGCCGAAGTTCTTGGTGGTGTGGGACTTCTGATCCCTTCCGTGCGTCGCGCGGCAGCCTGGGGACTGGTCGCTCTCCTGGTCGCCGTTTTCCCCGCCAATATCTATATGGCGACGAACCCGGTTGAGGCCGGGGCCGGATCGATCCCAGCTGCCGCGCTCTATGGGCGCCTGCTGCTCCAGCCCATCTTCATCTGGTGGTTGCTCTGGTGCTCCAAGCCAAGGCGTTAGAGCGTCTTGAGGCGCAGCGGCTTTGGGTCAAATGACTCAGCCTTGCCGGGATCGCCAATCATACAGTACAATGTCATGCATAAATGACTGGGCGGATTCTTTCTCACCCCAGCGGAGTATCGCCTACGGCGGGCTTGACCACCGCAACGTCCACGGGTTCCATCCTGTGGTAGCGGCGGGCATGCGCTTATGATGGGAGGAGCGCATGCCCGCCGACGATAGCGCCCTCAAGTACCGTGCGTTGCTTCAGATTTCCGAGGCATTGATCGCATTTCGCGACCGGGAGTCGCTGATCCATTCGCTTTGGGAAACACTGCATCCGCTGATCGCCTTTGATTATCTGGTGATCATGCGCTACGACGCCGCCCGGCGCATGATCGTGTTGAAGGCCATCGCCGGCATGGACAAGGACGACCCGGACCGCCAGCGCGAATGGCCGGTGGAGGGCGGCCCGGTCGAGGTGATCCTCGAAACAGGGCAGCCTCTCTATGTGCCCGATATGTCCCGCGAGAACCGGTTTCGCCCGGATCTGATTGAGGTCTACCGTGCGCACAACATCCAATCCGGGTACTGGATCGCACTCGAGACCCGGCGCGGAATGCACGGCCTCCTGGCGTTCACTTCCTGCAGGCCGGAGGCATACAGCGAGGAAGACCGCGAGTTCATGCAACACATCGCGAGGCAGGTGGCCATCGCCGCGGAGAACGCTACCGCGTTTGAGGAAATCAACGAGCTGCGCCGCCACATTGAGGACGAAAAAGTTTATCTCGAGGAGGAAATCCGTAGCGAGTACCGGTTTGACGAAATGGTCGGCTCCGGCCCGGCGCTGCGCGGCGTGCTGCGGCAGATCGAAACCGCCGCGCCCACCGATTCTTCCATCCTCATCCAGGGCGAAACCGGCACCGGCAAGGAACTGGTGGCCCGCGCGATCCACCGGCTGAGCGGCCGCGTCGACGGGACCTTCGTGAAGCTGAACTGTGCGGCGATTCCCGCGGGGCTCATCGAAAGCGAATTGCTCGGCCACGAAAAGGGCGCGTTTACGGGAGCCGTCGGCCTGCGGATCGGCCGCATCGAACTGGCCCATCGCGGCACGCTGTTTCTCGACGAGATTAGCGAGCTGCCGCTCGAGATGCAGCCCAAGCTGCTCCGCGTTCTGCAGGACGGACAGTTCGAGCGCCTGGGCGGGACGCGCACGCTGCATTCGGATTTTCGTCTTGTTGCCGCAACCAATCGCGACTTGCGCGCCATGGTTGCCGCGCAACGGTTTCGCGCCGATCTGTTTTATCGCGTCAATGTTTTTCCCATCTCGCTGCCCGCTCTGCGCGACCGGCGCGAGGATATCCCGACCCTGGTCCGCTATTTCGTCCAGGAATACGCCACCCGGATGCGCAAGAAGATTGAGTCGATTCCCGCCGACGTGATGCAGACCCTGGTGAACTACTCCTGGCCGGGCAATATCCGCGAGTTGCGAAATATCATCGAGCGCAGCGTCATCCTCACCCCGGGCTCGCGCCTGATCATTCCCACCGAGGATCTTCGCGAGTCCAAGGCCGCGGCTGCGGATGCCGTCCTGACCATGGAAGCCGCCGAGCGCCGCCATATTCTGGATGCGCTGGACGCCTCAAACTGGGTTGTCGGTGGGCCGAGCGGCGCAGCGGTGATGCTGGGACTGAAACGCAGCACCCTGCAATCGCGCATGCAGAAGCTCGGGATCATGCGCCGATATGCCGGCGCGCGCCGAAATATCGGCGCCGAAAGTTCGGCATGAAACACATTAAGTATATAAAAACAAATCACTAATAGAGTGGTGATCTGCCTGCACCGTCTGTTGAAATGATGAAAGTGCAGGTTAGCTCGGATGGCAAGCGGATCACGCTAAAAGTGTGTGGCCGTCTGGCGGAGAACTACGTTCCGGAACTGGAGAATTGCTGGAGATCGGCTCGGGAGCAGCAGCCTGCCGGGAAGATTTTGGTGGATCTTCAGCACGTAACATTCATCGATGAAATAGGACGCTCCCTCCTTGAGCGCCTGCACCACGACGGCGCCGAATTCGCGGCGGCGGGCCTGTTAACGCGGGCCATTATCGACAACATCGTAAAACATGAGGCATAACTTGACCGTCTCCCGGGCATTGTTGACGCTTTTTTGCGCACTGGCGCCGCTTGATGCGCAATTTAACGGCAGTACGCCGTCCGGCCAAGCGACTGCGTCGCCGTTGATGCTGACGCTGGACGACGCCATCGCCCGCGGATTGAAGACCAACCTGGGTTTGCTGACCAGCGAGAACAGCAGCACGATGGCGCGCGTCGACCGGATGCGGCTGCTGACCGAGATTTTTCTACCTACCCTCAGCGTCGGCGTTTTGATGAGTGAGCAGCAGATCAGTTTAGCGACGTTCGGATTTCACATCCAGAACGTCCCGTCCGTCATCGGGCCGTTTCATTACCAGGATGCCCGAGCCGCAGCCGACATTCCGGTTTACGATCCGAGGGGGCGGAATGCGCTGCGCTCCCGGAATGAGAGCATACGCGCGGCGGAACTCTCCGTGAAGGACGCGCGCGATCTGGTGGTGCAAGCGGTCGCGGCGGCGTACTTGCAGATCATCGCGACTTCGGCTCGCGTGGACGCCACGAAGTCGCAGGTGGGGACGGCGCAGGTGCTCTATGAGAAAGCGCGCGATCAGCACCGCGCGGGCACTTCGCCCGCCATTGACGAGCTGCGGGCTCAGGTGGAACTGAAGACGCAGCAGCAGCAGCTGCTGGCGCTCCAAAATCAGGTGGAGAAGGACAAGCTCACACTGGCGCGGGCCATCGGGCTGCCGGCTGGGCAGGTGTTTCAAATTTCCGGCAAGGCTCCCTACAAGCCGCTCGAGGGCCTTTCGCCCAGCGAGGCGCTACAGAAGGCCTATGCTTCGCGCGCCGATTACCAGAGCGCGCGGGCGCAGGTGAGGGCCGCGGAACTGGCCCGGCAGGCGGCGGCAGCCCAATGGCTGCCATCGGCGAGCGTGAGCACGAACTACGACGTGGTGGGGGATACATTCGCCAGCTCGCACGGCACGTTCGCCGTGACCGGTTCGGTCAAGATGAACGTGTTCGACGGCGGCAAGCGCAAGGCGGACGTTCTGGAGCAAGAGACCGTGCTCAAGCAGCGAAAAGAGGAGCTTGCGAACTTGCAAGGGCAGATCGATCAGGAAGTGCGCTCGGCGCTGCTGGACCTGAATTCGACGGCCGACCAGGTCGCGGTGGCCGAGAGCAACCTCGGCCTCGCCAACCAGACGCTCACGCAGGCGCGAGACCGGTTCACCGCGGGCGTTACCGACAACATCGAGGTGGTGCAGGCGCAGCAGTCGGTATCGAACGCGCAGCAGAACCTCATCTCCAGCATTTACGCGCACAATCTGGCCAAGGTGGCGCTGGCACGGGCGATGGGCGAGGCGGAAACGAATCTGAAGACATTCATGGGAGGACAGTAACTCGTGGCGGAAGAGCAGGCAATTCCAAAGAAGAGCCCGTTAGGCAAGATTATTGGCCTCGTGGTTGTGCTGGCGTTGATCGCGGGCGGATACATGCTGTGGCAGCACCTCTCGAAATATGAGTCGACAGACGACGCGCAGATCGACGGCGATATTCATGCCGTCAGCGCGCGCGTGAGCGGCCACGTGATCGCGGTGAAGGTGGAGGAAACGCAGCAGGTGAAGGCCGGCGACGTTCTGGTCGTGCTCGACCCGAAGGATTACGAAGTAGCCGTGGCCGGGGCTCGCGCCGATCTGGCCGACGCCGTAGCCGAGTATCAGAGTACCCGCACGGATGTGCCGATCACGTCGATCACCACGAAAAGCACGCTGACGACGGCCAATTCGGCGCGCCTCGACGCCAGTGCGGCCGTTTCCGGTGCGGAGCGGCAATTGGCGGCTGCGCGCGCGCGACAGACGACGGCGCAAGCGAATGTTCGCGTGGCGCAGGCCAATCTGACCAAGGCCCAGCAGGACGTCGAGCGATACAAGCTGCTCGTGGCCAAGGACGAGATCTCCAAGCAGCAGTACGATCAGGCCGTGGCGGCTGCCGATGCAGCGAAGGCGACGCTGGACGCGCAGAACGCGATCGTGGCGGAAGCGGTTCAGAATATTTCCGTGGCCGAAAAGAGCGTCGAGCAGGCGCAGGCCCGCGTGGAGCAGGCCAACGCGCAGATCCAGTCCGCGCTCACAGGTCCGGCCCAGGTGAAGGTAATCCAGGCCAGGGCGCAATCGGCGGCGGCGAAGGTCGACGAAAAGCGCGCCGCGCTCGATCAGGCCGAGTTGAACCTGAAGTACACCACCATCGTCTCGCCCGCTGACGGCATCGTGGGCAAGAAGAGCGTCACGGAGGGCCAGAACATCGCCCAGGGCCAGGAGTTGATGGCAATCGTGCCCGTCGACGGCCTGTGGGTGACGGCAAATTTCAAAGAGACGCAGCTCGAAAAAATGCGCGTCGGCCAGGCGGTGAAAATAAGCGTGGACGCCTATGGCCGCGAGTATACCGGCAGGATCCAGCGGATTGCCGGCGCGAGCGGCGCGCGCATGAGCCTGTTGCCTCCGGAAAACGCCACGGGAAACTACGTGAAGGTGGTGCAGAGAATCCCGGTGCGCATCGCGCTCGATCCAGGGCAGAATAACGATCATCTGCTGCGGCAGGGCATGTCGGTAACGCCCAGGGTGCAATTGCGATGAGCGATCCGCACCATACGCCGGTATGGACGCCGAAGCACAATCCATGGATCATCGCTCTGACGGTTACGCTGGCGACCTTCATGGAAGTGTTGGACACCAGCATCGCCAACGTCGCGCTCCCGCACATCGCGGGCAATCTTTCGGCGGGCACGGACGAGAGCACCTGGGTGCTGAGCTCGTACCTGGTGGCCAACGCGGTGATTCTTCCCGTCAGCGCGTGGCTGGCGATCCAGATGGGGCGCAAGCGGTTCTACATGACCTGCGTGGTGCTGTTCGGCATCAGCAGCCTGCTGTGCGGCCTGGCGCCGAATCTAAGCATGCTGATTCTGTTCCGCGTGATGCAGGGCCTGGGCGGCGGAGGCCTCGCGCCGAGCGAACAGGCAATTCTGGCCGATACGTTTGCGCCCGCCAAACGCGGCATGGCGTTCGCGATTTACGGCATGGCGGTGGTGATGGCGCCGGCCATCGGACCCACGCTCGGCGGCTACATCACGGACAACTTCAACTGGCGCTGGATTTTCTTTATCAACGTGCCAGTGGCGATCGTGTCCCTGATTTTGACGTCGCGCCTAGTGGAGGATCCTCCTTATTTGAAGGCGCAGAAGCAGACATCGGGCCGGGTCGACTGGCCGGGGCTTGGTTTGCTGGCCGTCGGTATCGGCGCGGCGCAGGTGGTGCTGGATAAGGGCGAGCGGGAAGATTGGTTTTCGTCGAAGTTCATCAACGGTTTTGCCGCTGTTTCAATTGTCTGCCTGGTGATCGCATTTTTCTGGGAACTGCATCACGAGAATCCGGTGATCGATATCCGGCTGTTCCGGACGCGCAACTTCGCGGTGTCTTGCGTGATGATGTTCATGCTCGGCGTGGCGCTCTTCGGCGGAACGGTGCTGCTGCCGCAGATGGTGCAGACCCTGATGGGCTATACGGCGGAGCAGGCCGGCCTGGTGCTTTCGCCGGGCGCGGGTGTGATCATCCTGATGCTGCCGTTCATTGGCATCATGGTGGGCAGGCTCGATCCGCGCCGCATGATCACTGTCGGCTGGACGCTGGCCGCGCTTGCCATGTTCTACATGACGACGAAGATGAACCTCGGCATGAGCTTCGGCGAAGTCATTCTGTTGCGCACGTACCAGATGGTTGGCGTCGCGTTCCTGTTTGTTCCGATTCAGACCATGTGTTACGTGGGCATTCCGCCCGGAAAGAACAACAATGTCTCGGGCATGACGAACCTGGCGCGCAACATGGGCGGCAGCGTAGGCATTTCGCTGGTGGAGACGCTTCTTGCCCGGCGCGGGCAGTATCATCAGAGCGTTCTCGCCGCGCATACCAGCCAGTATGACCCGAGCTTCCAATCGGCGGTCGCGGGGATGGCGCAGGCATTGAGGGCGTCCGGCGTCGGCGCGGCGGAGGCGACGAAGATGGCGTATCAACGGATCTACGGAGTCATGCAAGCGCAGGCCTCGATGCTGGCGTATCTGGATACGATCTGGATTTTCGCGATCATCGCGGCGCTGATGGCTCCGCTGCCGTTTTTGATGCAGAGGGCGAAGCGCGGGGGGCCGGCGGCTCCGGTGCATTGATTGGAGTCCCCTGGTTTACGCATGGGGCTGTAATCCGGGTTGAACCGCCGTGCGTGAGCATAGGGGCAACAGGCGTCGAAACGAGTCTCGACGCGGCACGCATAGTGCGTGCGCCACATTACATCCTCGAATTGTCAAAGAACGAATTTATCGGGCCGGCCCTTTAGCAGTTTTTGCTTCGTCTGGCACGAAATCCGTTTCGTTAGCCCGCAACGGCGAGGGGCCGGTATCGTCCGAGGTGACGTCCAACGCGCGCATACCCTCAGAGGCGTTCCCTAGGCTGCCCCTCCTCGCCGATTCAGCTCTCCGTTGAAAAGAGCGTATGAACTCCTTGGCTGAAGGGCAGGGGATCGTTTTCAAATCACGCGCAGGTGAGGGTGCGATGTGGCTGAAACGGGGCGAGATTGAGTTCGAGATTCCAGCGATACGGCTGTATACTGAAGGTGAGCGATGGAATTGCAATTGAGCGCACGGGAAGCATCTCTGGTGGAGGCGTTCCGCCGCCTGCCGCCGGACGCGGCCGCCGAATTGACTGCGCTCGCCGAGCGTTTAGCTTCTCTCCATCCGAAGGCCAGAGTCGACTGGTCTGATTCCTGGTCCGATGAAGACCTCAGGGAGTTCACGGCGGCGTCCATGCGGCGGCTCGATGCAGAAGAGTCGGAAGACGAGCATTGAAGGCAGGAGACGTCGTTGTCGGGGTGTTGGCGGGAGCCATAGAAACAAAGGTCCGTCCTGCGGTGGTCATCGCGAGCCGCACGTATCTTGAAGAAAGACCGGATGTGCTCGTCGGCATCCTCACGACGAAAGCGCCGCCAAGCGCAGCGGCCTCGGATTACCTTCTTGCGGATTGGCATGCCGCAGGGCTTCGCGCGCCGTCCTGGTTCCGTGCATACGTTCTGACTGTCCGCCGGTCGGAACTCACAGTAATCGGTCGTCTGAGTGAGCAGGACTGGAGCCGAGTGCAGGCTTGCGTCCGCGGCGCTCTCGCTGTCTGAAAGGCCGCCTCGAACGGAGCGGGTCGACGTGACGTCCAACGCGCGCATACCCTCAGAGGCGTTCCCTTAGGCTGCCCCCTCCTGGCCGATTCAGCTCTCCGTTGGAAAGACCGCATGAACTCCTTGGCTGAAGGGTAAGGGATCGTTTTCAAATCACGCTCGGGTGAGAGTGCGATGTGGTTGAAAAGGGTCGAGATTGATACTCTCCGCTCTGGGTACGCCCAAGGTTGGTTTCTCCGGGTAGGGTTCGACTCGAGTCTTAGTTCTCAGACGCCGAGGCCCTCTCGGCGTGGTCGACCACGATGGTCTGTATCGTAATCTTCTTGGGCACCAGTTTCAACCCAAGCTGATCCCGAAGGGCATCCAACACGGCGAAGCGCCAGAGCTCGCGCGGGTCCTCTCCGGGTGTGCGGCTGTCGGATTGTCCGGGATCGAATTTCCATTCGGCCTTGACTTCATAGAGACCCTTCAATCCGGTTTCGTCGACAGCGACAAGTCCCAGCTTTCCCGCGACGAAGCGGGCCAGGGTCGGCATGGAGATTGCGGATCCACTGAGCCCGTTGTGGTTCATGCGGAACTCATCCAGGCGCTCTTCGCCATCGGGCGGCGGGTCAGTGGCGGCCCTGATTTTCGGACCGCCTCTGGCCACGACCAAAGCATAGCCCGGGATTTGTTCCCTTGCATGGTGGACTTCGAGCTTGAAGCGTGCTGCGAGTAGCCGTTGGAGCATCGGCTGCAACTGATGCTCGGTCAGAATGTCTGAGACGTTCGCTTTAGCGGAAACGTCGAAGCGATCACCGCGAATCCAGGCGGGCCCGCCGGTGACGTTCCAGTCCATCACACCGTAGGCGCGCTGTATGAGGAGCACCAAGGTGTAGCCTCTGGCGGTGAATCTGCCGCCGGGACTGACATTGATCGTGACGATGCGATCATCGGCAGTGTTCGGGCGAACCGAAGCGACTTCGAACTCAGTTTGGGATGCCGGCTGGGCGAACGCCTGGCTGACGGCGATCAGCAGCCACGGCTTCACGATCCAGGCGATGAGATTTGATCGCACAATCGCAACCTAGCAAGCAAGTCGCTTGGATTTCCCACCTTCTTATTCTAACGGCTTCCGCCCGCAGCTTCGATGGCTGCGCCTACGCCGAGCCGGGTATCTTTGGCGCGATGCTAGCTGCTTCCGTACTGGGAAGTCATGTACTCGATGCCTTTTGAGAATACCTCTCGCCAAGCTGCCGCCACGCCGTTACTGAACTTCGGGTCGAACCAGCCTACTGTTTCAATCAGGCAGTCCAACCAAATCGAATAGAGTGCCGGAGGAATATCTACGCCGCGCCGGCTGTGCCGCTCGGCGAGCTTCTGAAGGTAGTCGTCCTGACCACCGCCATAAAAACTCACGAGGACAGCGACCGAGGCGCGCAGCATCTGAACCTGCTTCTCGAAATCTGTGTTGGCAAACTTTTTTGCCGCCTCGGCGCTACTGGTGATCAGGAGAGCATAGAACGCGTTGAAGAATTCGCCCTTCTCCGCGGGCGTTTTCATAACGCGGTCGTAACTGTCGTTAAAAACCCGAGCCACTTCCTTCGGATCCATCGAGCGTCTCTCCCTACGCTGCGAATTAGTAGAAAGCTACTAACTACTATATACGCCTGAATAGAGGCGACCTTAAGTCTGTAAGCGGCTACGGCTTCCGCGCGATGGCTCCGGTGGCGTCTTCGATGGCTGCGCCTACCCTGAGCAGCGCGTCTTCGGCCCTCGGCGCGCCGAGGATTTGCAGGCCTATGGGCAGGCCGGATTTCGTGAAGCCGCTGGGGATTGAGAGCGCGGGGATGCCGAGGACGTTAATCGCGCGCATCAGGCGCGTGGTGGCGAGGCGGACGTCTTCGTCGCGGTCTCCGACCCTCATTGTCGTCTGGCCGATTTTCGGAGCGGGCGTGGGTGTGGTGGGGGTGAAGATGCAATCCACCTGGCTCCAGAGCTTGGAGAAGTCGCGGATATAGATGCGGCGCAGGCGCTGCGCGTCCACGTAATCGGCTCCGCGGATGAGGCGGCCCTGGTCGAGGAGCGTGAGCACGTCGGCTCCAAATTCGTCGCGTCGGTGCAGGTTGGCCCGATGCACGGAGGACGCCTCGGCCAGAAGCAGCACGCGGCCGACGACGTTCAGCCCTTCGATGTCGGGCACCTTAATATCGACGATGCGCGCGCCGAGCGCGGCCGCGGTCTGCACGGCGGTCCGGACGGATTGGGCGACTTCAAGGTCGAGATGATCGAAGTAGTAGTTCATCGGCAGGCCGATGCGCAGGCCTCTGATATCGACGTGCGGCGGCGGGACGTGGGCGCCTTTCATGCCGGCCATCGCATGGAAGGAGACGGCGGCGTCGCGCACGGTTTTAGCGATGGGACCCATGTGGTCCATGGTCCAGCCGAGAGGCATCACGCCGCGTTTGCTGATGAGGCCGAAGGTCGGCTTCAAGCCCGTCACGCCGCAGAAGGAAGCCGGGATGCGGATAGATCCGCCGGTGTCGGTTCCGGTGGCCATCGGCAGAATGCCCGCCGCGACGGCCGCGCCGGAGCCTCCAGACGATCCTCCGGGGATGCGGTCCGTGTCCCAGGGGTTGCGCACTGCTCCGAAATGAGGATTCGTGGAGGTGATGCCGTAGGCGAGCTCGTGCAGATTGGTTTTTCCGACCAGTACTGAGCCAGCGTTGCCCAAGTTGATGGCGATGTCGGCGTCGTGATCGGGCACGAAATCCTTGAATAGCTTCGAGCCGCCGGTGGTGCGGACGCCCTTGGTGTAGACCAGATCCTTATGCGCGATGGGGATGCCGTGAAGAGGGCCGCGGTCGATGCCGCGGGCGAGTTCGGCGTCCATGGCAGAGGCGCGGGCGCGGGCGGAATCGGCCGTGATGGCGAGGAAGGCGTTGAGGCGCGGGTTGTCGCGGGCGATCTTGTCGAGCGCCTCGGTGGTCAGTTCCAGGGAGGAAACTTTCCTGGCGCGGAGGGCGTCGTGCATTTCGAAGAGGGTCATTTCGAGGGCCTCATGTTGGCAGGCGAAACCGCCTGCCCTACCTGGCGCGTCATGCCACCTTCTGGCCCGGTCCAGACGTCGTCTTCGGGTGTTAGCGTGGCTTGCAATGGGCGGAACGAAGCCTCCAGCGCTTCAATGACGGGCAGAAGCTTCTTGATATCAGCGTCGGGGATGGGCGGATCGAGCGCCGCGGCGGTTCTCTTCCAATCGGTCATTTTTTTGAATCGCGCAAGACGGGCGCGGACGCCCTTTGCGCTCACCTTTCGTTCGTTCATTCTACAATTGAAGACATGCAGGCTACCGAAACTCGCGTTACCCCCAGTCCGCTGACGCACTTGAGCGAAGAAGAACGGATGTTCCAGTCCACCGTGCGCAAGTTCGCGCGGGAGCGGATCGGGCCGCACGTCCGCGCCATGGATGAAGAAGGTAAGTTCCGCAGGGACCTGATCCAGGAATGCTTCGCGCTGGGGCTGATGGGCATCGATGTGCCCGAGGAATTCGGCGGCCAGGGCGGATACTTCTTCCAGTCCATTCTGGCGATTGAAGAACTGGCCAAGGTGGATCCATCGGCGGCCGTGATCGTCGATGTGCAGAACACGCTGTTCAACAATGCCATCCTGCGCTGGGCGACGGACGAGCAGAAGCGCAAGTATCTGCCGCGCCTGTGCAGCGACACACTGGCGAGTTACGCGCTGTCTGAGGCGGGCTCAGGCTCCGACGCGTTCGCAATGGCGACGCGGGCGGTGGACGCGGGCGATCACTACAAGCTCAACGGCCGCAAGCTGTGGATCACCAACGCGGGCGAAGCGGGCCTGTTCCTGCTGTTCGCGAATGTGAATCCGGACGCGGGGTACAAGGGAATCACGGCGTTCTTAGTGGAGCGCGAATTTCCCGGGTTCCAGGTGGGCAAGAAGGAAGACAAACTCGGGATTCGCGCGTCTTCCACTTGCGAGCTGATTCTGGACGACTGCCTCGTGCCGAAGTCGAACGTCGTGGGCGAAATCGGCAAGGGCTACAAGATCGCGATTGAGACGTTGAACGAAGGACGCATCGGTATCGGCGCGCAAATGGTTGGGCTGGCGCAGGGCGCGCTCGATCATGCGCTGGCGTATGCGAAACAGCGCAAGCAGTTCGGCAAGACCATCTCGGAATTTCAGGGCGTGCAGTTCGATCTGGCCGAAATGGCGGTGGATGTCGAGGCCGCCCGGCTGATGGTCTACAACGCGGCCCGGTTGCGCGATGCCGGGTTGCCGTTTGTGACGGAAGCGGCCATGTGCAAGTACTTCGCGTCGCAGGTGGCGGAGAAAAATGCGTCGCGCGCGGTGGAAGTGCTGGGCGGCGTCGGCTTTACGAAGGATTATCCGGTGGAAAAGTTGTTCCGGGATTCGAAGATCGGGCGGATTTACGAAGGCACGAGCAACATGCAGCGGGTGACGATCGCCAAGCAGATGCTCGACAGGAAGTAAGGAGTATCTATGACGCGGACATTAGGACTTGTTTTGGTGGCGGCCGGCACGCTGTTCGCAGCCGATACCGAGCCGACGCAGGCGCAGATCGACGAGATCATCCAGAAGTTCGCCGCCAAGGAATCCGCGTTCGCCAAGGCGCGTGAAAATTACACCTATCGTCAGACCGCGCGCGTTCAGGAACTCGACGATGCGGGCAACACGACGGGCCGCTGGGAAATGGTCTCCGACATTATTTTTGATACCAACGGCAAACGCTCGGAGCACGTGGTGCGGTCGCCCGTGCCAAACCTGCATCAGTTGATCCTGACTCCGGAGGACATGGAAGACCTCAAGAGCGTCCAACCGTTCGTGCTGACAACGGAGCAGTTGCCGAAGTATCACATCCGCTATCTGGGGCGCCAGAAAGTGGACGAAATCGGCTGCTACGTCTTTGCCGTGAAGCCCAAGAAATATGAGGGCAAGGAACGTTACTTCCAGGGCGAAGTCTGGGTGGACGATCGCGATCTGCAAATCGTGAAAAGCTACGGCCGGGGCGTCGGCACGGAGAATAAGAAAAATCAACAATTTCCGAAATTCGAAACCTATCGCGAACAAATCGACGGAAAATACTGGTTCCCGACGTACACCATCGCCAACGATACGCTGCACTTTAAGGACATGGACGTCCGCATGAAGCAGACCGTGAAGTACGAGGATTACAAGCGGTTCAAGGCCGATACCACCATCACCTTCGGCGAATCGGTGGAGGAAAAGAAAGAAACAAAGCCGACCGTGAAAAAGCCATAATTGCTTGGCAAACCTGGAACCAATGGGCTGCTCAGACCGCGACGTCCGCCTTACACGGTTTTACATTCGGCCTAAACCCGGCGTCGAAATCCGCCGATACCCTCTTGTCAGGTGATTGATTCTTTTATGGCCGTTCATGCCCAATCGCCGCAGGAGGCCGGCCGTGCCTCTGAGGATCCGAACCATATGGAACCGGTCGTAAATCCCGGCGCCGTGCCGCCCGATGAAATCGAGCGGCTCAAGGGAACCTTCCTCATCAGTCTGAATCACGAGATTCGCACTCCGCTCAGCGGCATCCTGGGAATGACGGATCTGCTGCTTGAGACTAATCTGGATGAGGAGCAGAGGGAATACGTCGCCGCTACGCGGCTTTGCGCGGAGAGCCTGTTTGAGATCCTGAACGCGACGCTCGAGTATTCGGCACTGCAGGCGGGAAGCTTCTCGCTGGATGAGAGTGAGTTCCGACTGCGGGATCTGATTGAATCATCGCTGGCGCATCAGACCCTGAAGGCCGAAGCGAAGGGCCTGAGTCTTCGGGCATGGTATGGCGCAGGTTTGCCGGAAACCATGGTCGGCGATGCCCCGCGCCTCAGGCAGTTGTTGAGCCACTTCCTGGCCAACGCGATCAAGTTCACGCATCAGGGAAGCGTGGAACTGCGGGTGCTCCGCGCTCCGGAAGCGGCGGGGATGCTGCAGATGGAGGTGCAGGACACGGGCATCGGCATTCCGCCGGACCAGGTGGAGAAGATTTTCGAGTCTTTCCGCCAGGTCGATACGGGGCTGTCCCGCAGCTATCCGGGCCTGGGGCTAGGCCTCGCGCTGGCGAAGAAACTGTCGGCACTGATGAAAGGCGAGATCAGCGTCGCCAGCAAACCGGGCGAGGGATCGACATTCACGCTGCGCATTCCCCTGCGCGTGGCGGAGATCGAGAGTGAAGCGACGGCCGTCGTCCAGCGCCGCGAAAGTGGTCCGGCGGTACTGGCCGTCGAGGACAACCCGGTTGGCCTGACGATCTTGAAACGCGCCCTGGAACGCCGTCACCTGGCGGTGGATGGAGTCGCCTCGGGGCTCGCCGCACTGGCTGCCGCGACGCAACGCCATTACGATCTTGTCCTGATGGATCTGCAAATGCCGGGCATGAACGGCCTGGAAACCACGGCGGAGATGCGCAAAATTCCCGGCTACGATGCCGTGCCCATACTGGCGCTGACCGCGGACTCTTCCGACGAACTGCGCGAGCGCTGTCTCAGGGAGGGCATGCAGGCGTTCTTGTCGAAGCCGGTCGAACCAGTGCATCTGTGGACTGTGGTCTCGCGCTTTCTCAAGGCGGGGCAATCTGTCGAAAAGAGACAGTAACGAGTTCACTCGTGGCGGAGGGCGGTCATGGGGTCGATGGACGCGGCTTTTCTCGCCGGGAGCGCTCCCGCCAGGATCGCGGCTGCCAGAAAAATGGCTGCGGCCGTCGCGATGACGCCCGGATCTGCCGGGCGGATGCCGTAGAGCAGAGACTGCACGGCGACGTTCAGGCCGATCGCGCAAACGAGTCCCGCGGCAAGGCCGGCCGCGATCAATCCGAACATGTCGTTTAGGACGAGCATCACCAGCGAAGGCGTGCGGGCTCCGAGCGCGGCACGGATGCCAATTTCCTTGGTGCGGCGCGAGACCGAGTAGTTCAGCAACCCGAACAATCCGATGGCGGCGAGCAGGAGCCCAAGGAACGCGAAGATCCCACCCAGGCCCGCCAGCAGTTTTTCCCGCAACAGGGTGTCGCCGATGAGCGTATCGAGCGTTGTGATCTCCTGAATGCGGGTGCGGTATCCGATGGCCTCCGCCTCGCGGTCGACCATTTTCACGACCGAGCCCAGATCGAGCGAGGAGCGCACGTAGAGCGCAAAACGGTTGGTTCCGCGAATGACGGAGTAGGCGATCGGCTGGGGAGCAAGCCGCAGAGAGCCGAACGCGGAATTAGCCACGACTCCGATCACCTGATGGTTCACGAGATTCTGATCGTCGGGAGTCTGAAAGATCTTGCCAATGGGATTTTCTCCGCCGAAATAGGCCCGCGCGAGGGCTTGGTTGATGATCGCCGGTCGCGGGCCGGTGTTGGCGTAATCGCGGTCGCGCTGGTCGAAATCCCTCCCGGCAAGGAAAGGAGTGTGGAGCGCGGCGAAATAACCGGGCGAGACCGAGCCTAAGATTTCCTCCCTGTCGGGCAGCTGCTTGCCGGGAATAATCACCTGGAGGCCGATTTGGGCCCCGTCGAACAGCGCCCATTGAGCCGTTGCCGCGCTCTGGATTCCGGGCAAGGCGGCGATGCGCCGCTGAAACTCATCGAGAAAAACATTGAGCTGCGGCCGCTGCGTCATGTCGCTGAGGCCTCCCACGCCGATGGTGAACACGGACACGTTGTGTGGGTCGAATCCGGGGTTCACGGCGAGGAGGTTCCGCAAGCTGAACAGGAAACCGGACCCGGCGATCACCAAACAGAAGGCAAAGGCAACCTGCACGCTGACGAAGAAGCGCCCCAGCCGGAGCCGGGACCGGGAGGCTGCGCCGCGGAGTTCAATCATCGGCCGCGTGCCGGAAGCCTGCCATGCGGGTATCAGACCGAAGAACGCCGCGGCGACGGCGGAGACGGCGAAACAAAACAAGAGAGCGCGCGTATCCATTGCGAGCGCGAATCTCACCGGCTGGTTTCGCGTGGAGAGCATGGCCACCAGCGCGGGCGCGGCGACGACCGCCAAAGCCCATCCAAGCGCCGCCGCGAGGATCGAAAGGAGCAGGCTCTCTGTGAGCAACTGGCGGATCAATCGGGAGCGGCTTGCGCCGAGTGAGATCCGCATCGCCATTTCGGACGATCGCGCGGTGGCGCGGGCCAGCAGTAGACTGGCGATGTTCGCACAAGCGATCGACAGGATGCCCGCCGCAACCGCCAAGACGATCCACAGAGGCCGTTCAAAGGTATCTCGAAAGGAGGACAGCCCCCGGGCCCCGGGACGGACGCGTAACTGGGCCTCCAGAAATTGGTTGCGGATGGCCGGAGGCATGGTGGGAAACTGGTTGATCCACTGAGCGGTGGCATCGCGCAAGGATGGTTGCAGGCGCGGCTGCAACTGCTCCGACGTGGCTCCGGGCGCAAGACGCCCGAAGATGCGGAACCAGTTCCAGCCGACGTTATCGAACGCCGCTTTGCTGTACATCATAGCGGGTAGCCAGACGTCGATAAAGCGGCCGGGCTCGACGCCAAAGAATCCTTCGCGCGCGACGCCGATGATGGTGAAGCTCCCGCGCGGGGGAACATAGATATGCTTCCCGACGATTAGAGGATCGGAGTGGAAGCGCCTCGTCCAGTAATCGTAACTGATGACCGCTACGGGATGGCCCCACGGAATGCGATCGTCTTCCGCCGTGAAGACGCGTCCCAGGGCGGGTGGGACCCTCAAAATCTCAAACGCTTCTCCGGATACGAACTGGCGCGAGGCTTTTTCGATGGGCGCCGAGGCGTCCGGGATCTGCACCTCAGTCAACTGATTGCCGACGTTGCTGAATAGCGCCAGCCGCGCGGAGTCGCCGGCGGCGGAACGGAATTTCAGATAAAGAGGATAGTTGAAGGAGTCGCGCTCTTCCAGCGATTCCCGTCCTGGTTCTTGAATACCAGGGGTCGACAGAGAGAAGAGACGGTCTGGTTCCGGCACGGGCAACGGCCGAAGCAGTGCGGCATCGACGATGGAATAAATCGCCGTGTTCGCGCCAACGGCGAGGGCGAGTGAGCCGATCGCGGTGAGGGCAAAAACGGGGCTCTTGCGCAGGCCTCGCCAAGCGTAGCGGAGGTCTTGAAACATGGTTTCGAGGAAGGAAGACAGCCGAATCTCGCGGCTCTGTTCGCGAATCTGTGTCGCGTTACCGAATCTCAGTTCCGCCTGGCGCCGCGCCTCGTCTTCACCGAGGCCCTCTTCGCGTAGCGATGCGGCGCGGCGCGCCAGATGGTCCGCCATTTCGTCGCGCAGTTCTTCATCCAGGCGGCGAGGGGCGATGGCGTTACGGAGTCTCGTAAACCACGACATGCGAACCTCCTTTACGCGTGGCGCAGCACGCGTGCGACGCCAGCGGAAAACGCCGTCCAGCGCTCGGCTTCAGACGCCAGGTGCTTCTTGCCGGCGCGGGTCAATTGGTAGATCCGGGCGCGGCGCTTGTTTTCCGTAACCGTCCAAGCAGCCTCGATCCAGCCGGCTTGCTCCATGCGATGCAGCGCCGGATAGAGCGATCCTTCGTCGATGCGGAGAGCGTCGGCGGAGAGGGTCTCGATCGCCTCGGCGATGCCGTAGCCATGCAAAGGCCCGCGGCGGCTGAGGACGGTCAAGACCAGAAGGTCGAGCTGGGTTTGCGCGGAGTTCGTGGCCATATACCTAGTCAGCTAGGGTAGTTGACTGAGTAAATCACGAATTCCCGCGTTTTGTCAATAGCCGATGAAATTTGCGCTAATCTTGGATAGTTTCATGTCAGACAAAAAACTGCAAATCATCCCTCTGGGAGGCCTGGGCGAGTTCGGTATGAACTGCATGGCCGTCCGCTACGGCGATGACATTATCGTTCTGGACGCCGGGATGATGTTCCCCGACGCCGAACTGATGGGCGTCGATATCGTCACGCCCGATTTCACTTATCTGGAGGACAACGCCGAGCATGTGCGCGCCTTGATCCTCACGCACGCGCATGAGGATCACATCGGCGGCGTGCCATTCCTGCTGGGGACCCTGAGCATTCCCGTCTATGGCACCGCCTTCACGCTGGCCATGGTCGAGCGCCGCCTGGAGGAGCACGAGATGCTCAAGGAAGCGCGCCTCAATCCGGTGAAGCCGGGCGAGACGCTGGTGCTGGGTCCGTTTTCCATCGAGTTTATTCACGTGACGCATTCCACCGTGAGCTGCGTCGCGTTGGCCATCACCACTCCGCTGGGCGTGATCATGCATACCGGCGATTTCAAGGTGGATCCTTCGCCCACGGACAACGAACTGTTCGACCTGCACAAGTTCGCCGAGTACGGCAAGCGCGGCGTACTGCTGCTGATGTCGGATTCCACAAACGTCGACCGCGCCGGCTATACCGAAAGCGAGCGCGCCATCGCGCCGCGGCTGGCGGAGATTTTCATGCGGGCGCCGCGCAAGATCGTTATCAGCTGCTTCAGTTCGTCCATTCACAGGCTGCAGCAGATTCTCGATGCGGCCCATGAATACGGCCGGAAGGTGGCGTTGATTGGCCGCAGCATGAACACGGCCACGGAGATCGCGCACAACCTGGGGTTCCTCACGATTCCCAACGGGCTTCTGCTCCGCCCGCAAGATCTGATGCAGACGGCGCCTTCGAAAGTCTGCGCCATCGTCAGCGGCACGCAGGGCGAGCCGATGTCCGCGCTCTCCCGCATCGCGGTGGATAATCACAAGCACCTTTCGATCGAAACGGGCGATACGGTTGCACTGAGCGCGCGCATTATTCCGGGCAATGAAAAAGCGATCTACCGCATGATGAACCACATCTCGCGGCGTGGTGCGGACCTGGTGTACGGATCAATGAATCCTCCGATCCACGTCTCCGGCCACGGCAGCGCAGAGGAACTGCGGCTGATCCTGAACCTGGTGCGGCCGAAGTATTTCGTGCCGATTCATGGCGAATACCGGCAGTTGACCAAGCACGCCCAACTCGCGCAGCACCTGACGCATTACAACCTGGAGGCGACCTTCGTCCTGGAATCGGGCGAGACGCTGGTGATCGATAAGAAGGGCGCGCGTAAAGGCGAACCCGTGACTGTCGGCCGCATCTGCATCGATTCGGGGACGCTCGACGAGGTGGTGGAGGACATCATCATACGCGACCGCCGTCACCTGTCCGAGGACGGCTTCGTGCTGCCGATCATCGCCATCAACAAGCACACTGGCGTGTGCGAGTCCCTGCCGGAGATCGTCAGCCGCGGCTTCATGTCGCTCGACGACCGCACGGACCTGATCGAGGAGGCGCGCAAAATCGTCATGAAGACGCTGAATTCGTCCTCTGCCGAGGAACGCACAGATTTCGGCGTGATGCAGGAGAAAATCCGGGTCGACTTGAGGCGGTATCTGACCAAGGAGACCTCGCGGCGTCCGCTGATCATGCCGGTGATTTTAGAGGTTTAGCCTTGTATCAAATACCGGCGTACCAGGCGTAGCCGCCCTCTGGCGCCGCCGAACCCAGGCCCTTACCGAAGCCTTTCAAGCTGTCGGTCGCCACCAGGCGCGTAATGAACTTCACGCTTTTATAGCCGAGTTGGCGCGGCACCCGCATCCGCAGAGGACCGCCGTTGCCGACTGGCAGCGCCGACCCGTTCAATCCGTACGCGAGGAACGTTTGCGGGTGCAGCGCATCTCCCATATCCATGCTGTCCCACCAGCCGGGCTCGATCGAGAAATAGACCACATACTTCGCCTGAGGGAGGATTTCCACGGCTTCTAGAATTGCGGACAGGGGAACCCCGGTCCACTCGGCGATATAGGACCAGCCTTCCTCGCACGCCAGCTGAGTGATCTGGCTGCGCGAAGGATAGCTCTTGAGCTGATCGAGCGAGAAGGATGCGGGCTTGGCCACCATACCCTCCACCGTCAACCGCCAATCCACAAATCCGCCCGCTTGTAGACGCTTGTAGGCGTCGTTCAAAGGAGCGATGTCGTTGGCGACCGGCGGATTGGAGATCTGGCTGCGGGAGAACTCCCGCGCGTATGAATGCCGCGTCAGCAGTTTCTGCGCAGCGTAGGTCAGGGTTTCGCCTGGGCCGTAAAGTCCGCCATGATCGGGCGGGATCAGCCCATGTTGCCGCGCGAGGTGCGCGGCGACTCCCAGGCCCGAGGCGCCCGCGGCGGCGGCAACTCCGGTGACGATCAGCTTGCGGCGCGAAAGTGTGCTCATGGGTGCTCCTTTGGGCTGGGGACGCGGCCGGTGATCATGGCTCGCATGCGGCCGGCGAATCCGGCGCGCCACACCATGACCAAATGGATCAACAGGAAAAGCAGGAACGAAAGGGAGACGAAAAAGTGAATTGTGCGCGCCGATTGCTGGCCGCCGAGCAGGGTCACAGACTCCGGCACCGCCGACACAAACGCGGGCGATAGAGCCAGGCCGGTCCAGATCGCCAGCGGGGAGAGCACAAAGATGACCATCAGATACGCCACCTTTTGGAGGACGTTGTACGACCAGGCTTCCGATTCCGGAGGGCGCCGGAACCGCAGATGACCGGCAAATTCAGCCGCAATCGTCTGCCAGGAGCGCTCTTGCGGCGCGGGCAGTAGGTTTTCCCGGAAGTGTCCGAACAGGCCCCACAAAACGTAAAGGAGCCCCGCGAAAACCACGCCCCAGGCGGCCTGGAAATGCAGAGCGCGGCTCCAGCCATTCTGGTCGGGCAGAACGTAGCGGTAGCCGGTGGGGACCGAAGGCCTCGATGAGGGGATCGGGATCTGGAACAAGGGTTTGGTCAAGACATTGCCTGTCTCGCCCCAGTAAAACCGTGGATGGGAGATCACGATCTCTATACCCGTCACCAATAAGGCAAGGAGGCACAGGGCCGCGATCCAGTGGGTCAGCCGGACGAGTGCCGCGTGCCGGGGCGCGTCTGCGCGAACCGGCTGGACGTCTCCGCTGGGAATGCAGACGGAATCTGCCATTGCGGGATTGTATCACGGCATCCGCCGGGAAGAATCAAGAATTTTGTCGACGCCGTACACTGAAAGCATGGAGATCACCGACGCCTCCGGTTACCCCGGTTCCGCCGACCAGATTTTTTCCCCCGAAGACGAAGAACAAGTCGTCGAGATCTTGAAGAGAGCGTCGGCGGAACATGTTCCACTCACGGTGATGGGCGCGCTTACCGGCGTTACGGGAGGTGCCGCGCCCCAGGGCGGCTGGGGATTGTCTCTCGCGAAACTGCGCAAGCTCGAAATTCAGAAAGGCAAGGCGATTGCCGAGCCAGGCGTCCTGCTTCGCGAGGTCCAATCCGGCGCGGCGGCATCAGGACAATTCTACGCGCCCGATCCTACGGAAAACACCTCGTCAATCGGGGGTAATATCGCGACAAACGCCAGCGGCTCCCGTTCGTTCCGCTACGGAGCCACACGCGAGCATGTCCTCGCCTTGCGCGTCGCGCTGCTCGATGGACGCGTGCTCGAGGTCCGCCGAGGCGAAAAAGTCGATTTCGACGTCCCGGCGCTGCGTCTGCCGAGAACCACCAAGCACTCTGCCGGATACAGGCTTGCTCCTGGGATGGATGCCGTCGACCTGTTTATCGGCAATGAAGGAACGCTCGGCGTCGTCACCCGGGCCGAGTTGCAGTTGCTGCCCGCGCCCGGCGAACTGCTAGGCGGCGTGGTGTTCTTCCCGTCGGACGAAGGGGCGCTTGATGCCGTCGACCGCTGGCGCGCCACGCCCGGCCTCCGGATGCTCGAATATCTGGATTCCAAGTCCCTCCAGATGATGGATGTGCCGCACGAAGCCGCGCTTATGATCGAAATCGAGGGCGACGCCGATCTGGACATGGCGGGCGCGCTGGAAGAAGACTCCTGGTTCGCCGTGTCCGCTGCCGACCGCGAACGGTTCCGCCAGTTCCGCCACAATTTGCCGGAGCGCGTGAATGACCGTATCCGGAAAAGCGGATTCATGAAGCTCAGTACGGATTACGCCGTGCCGCTCGAAAAGAATCGCGAGATGCTGGCCATTTATCGTTCCAAGCTCCAGCGTGCCGTAAGTGACAATTACGTGATTTTCGGCCATATCGGCGACGCGCATGTGCACATCAACACGTTTTCCGACAGTGAAGAGCAGTTCGCGGCCGCCAAGGCCGTGACTACCGATCTGGCGAAGGATGCCGTGGCGCTCGGCGGAACGGTGGGCGCCGAGCACGGGCTGGGCAAGCGCAAGGCGCACCTACTACAGTTGCAATACTCGCCGGTGGAGATCGAGGCGATGCGGGGGGTGAAGCGGCGATTCGATCCGCAATGGCTGTTAGGCCAGGGGACTCTGTTTCAAGAGAGTTAGAGGCGTCGTCGCCCATTGACCCGGCGGCGTTTGCCAAGGGATCTTGTTATAATGTAATTTCCCTATGAATCCCGCGCCCAAGAAGATCATCCTGCTCAGACCGCGAGGTTTTTGCGCTGGTGTGGTTCGCGCCATCGACGTGGTCAAGATCGCGCTGGACCTATACGGCGCCCCCATTTACGTCCGCAAGGAGATCGTCCACAACAAACACGTGGTCGACGAATTGCGTGCCGCGGGAGCGATCTTTGTCGAGGAATTGGAAGAAGTTCCCGCCGGCGCGCGGCTGATTTTCAGCGCTCACGGCGTTTCCCCCGCCGTCTGGACCCAGGCGCGGGAGCGCGACCTGAAGGTTATCGATGCGACCTGCCCGTTGGTGACGAAAGTCCACCTGGAGGCCAAGAGGTTCGCAAAAAAGGGCTACTCCATTGTCCTGATCGGCCATAAGGACCACGACGAAGTGATTGGCACGCTGGGCGAGGCCCCAGAAGCCACGTTTCTGGTCTCCACCGTCGAGGATGTGGATCAGTTGAACGTCCCGGATCCCGAGCACGTATCATTTATCACGCAAACCACTTTGAGCCTGGACGAGACCAAGGACATTGTCGAGCGGCTCCGGGAGCGCTTCCCGAAGATTCAGGGTCCCGCTGCCCAGGATATCTGCTATGCGACGGAAAACAGGCAACTTGCGGTGAAAGCTGTAGTGCCGCTGTGCCAGCTCCTGCTGGTCGTCGGCTCGCAAAACAGCTCCAATTCGCGCCGCCTGGTCGAGGTCTGCGAAAAGATGGGCATTCCGGCCTACTTGATCGACGACTTAAGAGAAGTGAAACCGGAATGGCTGCGGGACATCCAAACAGTCGCAGTGACTGCGGGCGCGTCGGCGCCGGAGAACCTGGTGGAAGAATTGATCGAATCGCTTCAAGGACGGGGATTCGATACCCTTGAGGAAATGGAGATCAAGGAAGAAGACGTGCGCTTCAACCTGCCGTCGGAGCTTGGGAGAACCGTGCAGCTCCAAACCATCTCAACTCAACCCAGCGCGCGCGTATGAGTAGTCCCAGCCTCCAGCTCGCCGAAGCGGTGACCACCTCGGCCGCGTCGTCTCTGCGCAAGGCCGTGGACCACCTGCTCCGGCGCCAGCGTCCGGACGGTTACTGGTGGGGTGATCTGACCGCCGACACCACGTTGGAATCGGACTTTATTCTACTCGAGCTGTGGCGTCATCCTCCGCAGAACGGCGTCTGGAATCCGACTACGCGGCATCTCATCGATAAGGCCGTCCGCTCGATTCTCGACCGGCAGTTGCCGGACGGCGGATTCAATATCTACGCCGGCGGACCTTCGGAAATCAGCGCTTCGGTGAAGGCTTACACGGCGTTGAAGCTGGCAGGGCTGGACTTCGATGACCAGCATTTGAGCCGGGCCCGGGAACGGATTCTTGCGCTGGGCGGACTGCAGGCGGCGAACAGCTACACGAAAATCAATCTCAGCCTGTTCAATCTGTATTCCCGCGAAGCGACGCCTTCGATCCCGCCGGAAATGATTCTGCTGGGCCGCCTGATCTACGAGGTTTCCTCCTGGTCCCGCGCGATCGTGATTCCGTTGTCGATCGTACATGCGATGAATCCGCAGAGGCCGGTTCCGGCCGGATTCACGCTCGAGGAGCTGTTCCTGCCCGGCGTGCCTCTGGAATTCCCCAACGACGAGGGATTCTTCAGCTGGCGGAATTTCTTCCTCAAGGCTGATAAGTTCCTAAAATTTTGGGAAAAGCACGGCTCGCGCGGCCTGCGCCGCCAAGCCATCCGCCGTGCCGAGCAGTGGATATTGGCTCGCACCCGGTACACCGATGGGTTGGGCGCGATCTACCCGCCGATGATGTATGTCATCATGGCGCTAGATTTGCTGGGCTATCCGAAGGATCACCCCGACGTTCAGGAATCCGAACAACAATTCTTCAATCTGCTGGTGAACGACGAGCGGGGATTCTTCTTCCAGCCCTGTTTTTCACCCGTCTGGGACACGGGGATCGTCGTGTATGCGTTGGGCGAGTCGGGCCAGGTCCCTGAGGAGAACCTGAGCCGCAGCGTCGACTGGCTGCTTGCCAAGGAAGTGCGGCGCAAGGGCGACTGGTCGATCAAGCGTCCGGACGTCGAACCGTCCGGCTGGTACTTTGAATTCGCCAACGAGTATTATCCCGATATCGACGACACGGCGCAGGTTCTGCTGGCTCTGGCGCGAGCCAAAGGGTCGAGCGCGGCCAAGCAGCAAGCCGTCACGCAGCGGGCGGTTGACTGGCTCCTGGCCATGCAGTCGAAGGACGGCGGCTGGGCGGCGTTCGACGTCGATAATGACTGGCATTTCCTCAGTGCGGTTCCGTTTGCCGATCACAATGCGATGCTCGATCCGACATGCCCGGATATTACCGGCCGCGTGATGGAAGGGCTGATTGCCTCCGGCGTCGATCCGAAGCATCCGGCCATCCGCCGCGGAGTGGAGTACCTGAAGCGCACGCAAGAAGTCGACGGAAGCTGGTACGGGCGCTGGGGTGTCGACTACATCTATGGCACATTCCTTGCCCTGCGCGGATTGAAGGACGCGGGCGAGAGCGACCGCGAGGCCTACATCCTGCGGGCCGGCGAATGGATCCGGTCCATTCAGAACGCCGACGGGGGCTGGGGCGAAAGCTGCGCCAGCTACGACAATCAATACTACACGCCCGCCGAGAGCACGCCCTCGCAGACGGCTTGGGCGATCCTGGGCCTGCTGGCTGGTGGCGACACCACGAGCAACAGCCTGCACAAAGGCGTTGAATATCTGATCGAGACCCAGAAAGCCGACGGAAGCTGGGACGAAACCCTGGCCACCGGCACCGGTTTCCCGCGCGTCTTTTATTTGCACTACCACCTTTACCGCAACTCATTTCCGGTGCTGGCTTTGTCCAGCTATCTGAAATCGAGGAGCGCACACGGAGCAGACCGCACATGAGAGTTCCTTTTTCGCAAGTCGCCGATATGGCGACCTACATCGCCAAGAACAAGATCCGCCCGCGGCCGGAGTGGCAGAAGAACAACGCCGTTGCCAACGACGCCTCCAACCCGTTCCGCATCATCCACGCCCAGATTCCTGCGGCGGGAGTGGAGCGCAAGCCCCACCCGATGATCAACAAGCGGTTCCCGCTGGTGATGATGCTGGAGCCTCTGCACGCCTGCAACCTCACCTGCACCGGCTGCGGCCGCATTCGCGAGTACGAATCGTCGATCCGCGAGCGTCTCAGCGTGGAGCAGTGCCTGAAGGCGGTGGACGAGTGCGGCGCGCCCATGGTCTCCATCTGCGGAGGAGAGCCTCTGCTGTACCCGGAAATCGCGCGGCTGACCAACGAGATCCTGTCCCGCGGCCGCTGGATCCAACTCTGCACGAATGGCATGTTCCTGGTGAAGAAGCTGAAGGAGTTCACGCCGCATCCGGGCCTGGTCTTCAACGTCCACCTGGACGGCATGGAAAAGAACCACGACTTCTCCGTGGAGCGCGAAGGGGTCTTCAAGGAAGCGATCGAAGGCATCAAGGCGGCCAAGGCGGCTGGGTTCAAGGTGTTCACCAACACCACAGTCTACAAAGAGACCGACATGCAGGAAATCTGGGATCTGTACGAATTCCTGGAGCCGTTGAGAGTCGATGGCCACGCCATTGCGCCGGCGTATGGATATTCGGCCGTCAACCAGCGCGAAATCTTTTTGACGCGCGAGGACGTGCACGAGAAATTCAAGAACATCGACAAGATGGCCAAGCGCTTCCCGCTGGTTTCATCGCCGATTTACATGGAGTTTCTGAAAGGCGACCGCGAACTGCCTTGCACAGCATGGGGGATGCCCACCTATAACGTCAAAGGCTGGAAGGGCCCCTGCTACCTGATCACCGACGCGCATCACGACACATTCGAGGATTTGATGACCAAAACTCCGTGGGAAAGCTACGGCTCGGGCAACGATCCCCGCTGCGAGGAGTGCATGGTCCACTGCGGATACGAGCCTTCGGCAGCCTACGGAATCAATTCGAAACTGAGCGATCCGTTCAAGCAGTTGAGCTGGCTTCTGAGCTAAGTGAAACCGACGCTGGTAACCGGCGCCACGGGGTTTGTCGGCTGGCATGTGGCGCGATGCCTGCTGGAGCGCGGTGAGAAGGTCCGCGCTCTGGTGCGCGATCCGGCGCGGTTGAGGGAACTGGAAGGGATTGAGCGGTTCCAGGGGGATCTAAAGGACCCGGAATCGCTGGCAAAGGCCGTGGAGGGTTGCGGCGTGGTCTATCATGTCGCCGCGGATTACCGGCTGTGGACGAAGAACCCCGATGAGATGTACCGCTCCAACGTCGACGGCACCAGGCATGTTCTCGACACGGCGAGGCGGGCGGGGGTGGATCGGGTCGTCTACACGAGCACGGTGGGCTGCATCGGGATTCCTAAGGATGGAATTGGCGACGAGCAGACACCAGTCGACATCGAAGAGATGACCGGGCCGTACAAGCGGTCCAAGTTTTTGGCGGAGAAGGTCGCTTTGGAGTTCGCCGAAGGCGGATTTCCGGTTGTGATTGTGAATCCAACGGCGCCGGTGGGCGATCACGATTTCAAACCGACGCCGACCGGCAAGATGCTGGTGGATTTTGTGCGCGGCGCGATGCCGGCGTATCTCGATACCGGCCTGAACGTGGTCGATGTGAGGGATGTCGCGCTGGGGCATCTGTTGGCGTGCGAGCGCGGTAGGGTCGGGGAGAGGTATATTTTAGGCGCGGAGAATCTAACGCTGCAGCGGATTTTCGGCATTCTGGCCGATGCGCTGGGGCGTCCGGCTCCCAAAGTGAGGATTCCATACGCGGTTGCGTACGCGGCCGGGATGGTTTCGACGGCCTGGGCAGGCGTGACGGGAAAGGAGCCGCTGGCGCCGCTCGATGGGGTGAAGATGGCCCGGAAAAAGATGTGGGTCCGGCATGATAAAGCGGTGAAGGAGTTGGGTTTTGCGCCAGCCCCCGCAGCCGAGGCGTTGAAACGCGCAGTTTCCTGGTTTCAGTCGAACGGATATTGTTAGTGCGGACGTGGTTGGTGGTGGCGGCCGAGGCCCGTGAATTCAGGGGAGTTGTGAAGCGGTTCGGGCCAGGCGAGCGGCTGAGTGATTTTGGCGCGAGGTTTGCACAAAACATTCGGATAGGCGCAGACCGGTGGTGGCTGGTGGCCAATGGGCCGGGCCCGCGTTGTGTAGTAGAAGCACTGAAGGCGAGGATGGACGTAGACGGCATCATCAATACGGGATTCTGCGGAGCGCTCGATCCGGCGCTACGCATCGGCGACCTTGTGATGTGGCGCGGCGCGGAAATTCCCTCCACGATGCCTCACGCGGTGGGCGAAATCAGCTCTTCCGACCGCGTGATCGCGACCGCCGCGGAAAAGCGTCAGCTGCGCGAGAAGACTGGAGCTATAGCAGCGGAAATGGAAGCCGCAGCGGTGAAGAAGGTTGCCGCCGACTGGGCCGTTCCCTTTTATTGCGTGCGCGCGGTGTCCGATACCGCTGAGGGAGATTTACCGCTCGATTTTAATTCTTATCGCGATCCGGCCGGGCGCTTCAGCCTTCCCCTCATCGCCTTTGCGGCCATTCGCCGCCCGTTTACGCGCATCCCGGCGCTCCGGCGCCTGGAAGCTAATTGCAATGTGGCATCCGAATCCCTAGGAGCATTTTTTGCAGACTGTCGACTTTAGTCCCATTCAGGCCACCGACGCGTCCCTGGCGACCATGAAGGCCGCTGTTTACAAGGGCAACGGCGTTGTGGCCGTGGAATCCGTTCCAGTGCCCGAAATCGGCCCGGGCGAAATTCTCATTCGCGTGGAATCCTGCGGCATCTGCCACACGGATCTGAAAAAAATTGAATATGACCTGCTGGCTCCCCCGCGCATCTACGGGCATGAGACGGCGGGCGTGGTGGCCAAGGTCGGCCGCGGGGTGACGAGATATAAGCCCGGCGACGGTGTCATCGTTTTTCATCACATCCCTTGCGGGAAATGCTTTTACTGTTCCCGAAAGCTCTACGCGCAGTGCCCGGTGTATAAGAAAGTTGGCGTGACGGCTGGTTACGAGCCGGCTGGCGGCGGCTTCGCGCAGTACGTCCGTGCCATGGACTGGATCGTCGAGCGGGGCGTCGAGAAGATTCCCGAGGGTGTGTCTTTCGATCAGGCCTGCTTTGTCGAGCCGGTGAATACCTGTCTCAAAGGTGTTAAGCAGATTGACCCGCAACCGGAAGATGTCGTCGCGATCCTGGGGCAGGGACCCATTGGACTGATCTTCACCATGATGGTGGCGCGCATCTGCTCGAGAATTGTCGCCACCGACACGATGCCCAAACGGCGCGCTTTAGCCCTGGAATTTGGCGCATCCGAGGCGTTCGACCCGCGCGGCGAGGACCTGGAGCGGTCGGTTCGGGCCTTGACCGAGGGCCGAGGCGCGGATCTGGTCATCATTGCCGCCTCCGCGAAAGGAATTGTGGAACAGGCGGTGAAATGCTCGCGCCCGGGGGCGAAAATCCTGTTGTTCGCGCAGACCTCCCATCAGGAGCGGGTGGACCTGTCCGGAGCCGATATCTGCGTGGGAGAACGCATGTTATGCGGTTCCTACAGCGCTTCGGTGGACATTCAGGCCGAGGGCGCGGAGATGGTATTTTCGGGGGCTTTGCCTGTTGAACGGCTTATTTCACATCGGTATCCGCTAAACTGTATTCATGAGGGGATTGAACGCGCGTTGCATCCGGACGAAGAATCATTAAAGATAGTAGTACAGCCACAGAGGTGGAAAGAGTGAATCAGCAGATGACGGCTGCCGTCCTTTACGGAAAAGAGGACGTGCAGATCGAAAGCGTGGATGTTCCGCAGATCGGCCGCGGCGATGTGCTGGTGCGCGTCCGCGCCGCGTTGACGTGCGGCACCGACGTCAAAGTCTTTCGCCGCGGTTATCACGCCCGCATGATCGTCCCGCCGGCATTGTTCGGCCACGAGATGGGTGGCGATATCGTCGCCATGGGCAGGGATGTGACCGGATTCAAACTGAGCCAGCGCGTGGTGGCGGCCAACTCGGCGCCCTGCGGCGAATGTTTCTATTGCAGGCGCAATCAGGAAAATCTGTGCGAGGATCTGTTGTTCAACAATGGAGCTTACGCCGAGTACATCCGCATTCCCGAGCGCATCGTGCGCAAGAACATGTACGAAGTGCCTGCCCACGTCAGCTATCAGGACGCGGCTCTCGTGGAACCGCTGGCCTGCGTGCTGCGCGGCCTGGAGGAAACGGGCGTCCGCCCCGGCGATACCGTTGCCGTGATCGGCCTCGGCCCCATCGGCATGATGTTCGTGCGGCTGGCGAAAGCAGTCTTCAACGCGCGCGTGATCGCCATCGGACGAAGGCCGCAGCAGTTGCAGCGCGCCGCGAGGATGGGCGCCGATGAAACCATCCTCAATTGCGAGGGCGCCGACGTGGTGGGCCCGGTGCAGGAACTGACTGGAGGCCGCGGGGCCGATGTTGTGATTGAAGCTGTGGGCCTGCCCGAAGTCTGGCAGCTGGCCATCAAACTGCTGCGCCGCGGTGGCGTGGTGAACTTCTTTGGCGGCTGCCCGGACGGCACGCACCTCGCCCTTGATACGAACCTGCTCCATTATTCGGAGCTGACCTGCAAGGCCAGTTTCCATCACACGCCCGCGCTGATTCGCCGAGCGCTCGATCTGGTGAGCCGCGGCTATGTGGGAGCCAAGGATTTCGTCAATCACTCCGAGCCCCTCACCAATCTGCTGCAGGTGATGCAGCACCTGATGAGCCACAACGGCCATCTGAAAACCGCGATTATCCCGTAACCGGCTGTGTTCCTTCCTCCCGCCGCTTTCGTCGCGAATCCGGAGTTGTTGCAGCGCACCTGGACTCGCGACGAGTCGCTCGCGTACACGCGCTGGCTCGCCACGCATCATTACGAGAATTTCCACGTCGTCAGCTTCTTGCTGCCGAAGCGCCTGCATCAGGACTTTTATAACGTCTACTCCTTCTGCCGTTGGGCCGACGATCTGGGCGACGAAATCGGCGACACCGGAGAGAGCCTCCGCCTGCTCGCCTGGTGGCGCAGGGAATTGCAACGGATGTACGCCGGCCAACCCGCGCATCCGGTTTTCGTGGCGCTCGCCGAGACCGCGGCGCGGCACGAGTTGCCGCAGGAGACCTTCGACGATCTGATCAAAGCCTTCGAGCAAGATCAAACCGTCGCCCGCTATCGGAATTTCCCGGAGCTGTTTCAATACTGCCGCTATTCGGCTAACCCCGTCGGCCGCCTGGTCCTGGGATTGTGCGGGTACCGCGACGCGGCCCGCCAGGAGCTGTCCGATGCCACGTGCACGGCGCTGCAGCTCGCCAATTTCTGGCAGGATGTGATTGTCGATCTCGAAAAGGATCGCGTCTATCTTCCGCTCGACGTGCTCGACAGGTACGGCTATCCGGTGGAGGATCTGTTCGCGCGGCGTTTTGACGATCGCTTCCGCCAGGCCATGAAGGAAGTGATCGGCGTGGCTCAAGAGTTGTTTTTGAAGGGCCTTCCATTGGCCGGAAAGGTGGACCGGCGCCTGTCCATCGACCTTGAACTGTTCAGCCGCGGGGGCCTGAAAATCCTCGAAAAAATCGAACAGCAGGATTATAATGTCCTTGGCTCGCGTCCGTCGATTTCCAAGGTCGAGCGCGTTGTTCTGTTGCTCGGCGCCATCGGGCGGCGAGCTTTGTCACCTGCCTACAAACCAGCTGCATGACCGATTTCACCGTGGAAGAATCCTACGCCTGGTGCGTGGAGGTGGCGCGCGAGCAGGCGAAGAATTTCTACTACTCCTTCCTGCTGCTCCCTTTGCCCAAGCGCGAGGCCATGTGCGCCATCTACGCGTTTATGCGCTACTGCGACGACCTAAGCGACGATGAAGGCATCGCCGACCGCCGCTCCTCTATTGCCCGCTGGCGCGAGGATCTGGAAGCCGCATTGAACGGCCGCGCGGGCGCGCATCAGCTTTGGCCCGCATTCATCGACACCGTCCAGCGTTTTAAAATTCCGCACGAGTACTTTTTCGACATGATCGACGGCGTTTCGAGCGACCTGCAGCCTCGCTGCGTTCAGACGTTCGACGAGTTGTACGACTATTGTTATCACGTCGCGAGCGTCGTCGGCCTGACGATCATCCATATTTTTGGATTTGACGATCCCAAGGCGTTGGAACTGGCCGAGAAATGCGGGATCGCGTTTCAGTTGACCAACATCCTGCGGGACGTGCGCGAGGATTACGAGAAAGACCGCGTCTACATCCCCGCTGAGGACTTCGTGCGCTTCGGTGTTTCGCAGGCAACGCTCATCTCCACCGAGGGGTTTCTGCAGATGATGGAGTTTGAGGCGAACCGGGCGCGCCAGTATTACCGCGAATCGGCGCCGCTGGTGGCGATGATCCATGCCAACAGCCGGCCGTCGTTGAAGGCGCTGATCGGGATCTATTCTCGCCTGCTCGAAAAAATCGTCGAGTCGAATTACGACGTGCTGACGCGGCGCATACGCGTTCCGACCTGGGAAAAGATCTGGATTTTGGTAAAAGCGAAGTTCGTTATTTGAACGTCCAACGCAGGCCAGCGTATGGGCCTCGCAATAGGCCCTGCAAGTAGTAATCCTTCTCCGGATTCGTTTTGAAGAAGAACCCGCGATAGGCGGCGACCAAATCGAGCTGTTTATACACACGGAACAGAAACCGCGCTTCTGCGTCCGCCTGCTCGGCTTTGTGCGGCCACGCGAACCCCTCGATCTTCGCATCGAAGGAGACCTTCTTGCTGAAATGATACTCGGCGGCTACGCCGAGGGAAGGGAAGATGATCGACCGCGAGTCCTGCACCGGTGCAGCGTACGGATCGGCCGGCGCGTCGAAGCGGGCGGTCATCTGCGTCCACTCAATGCCCCACAGGGTCCGGAAGCGGAACTTGCGCGCGCCCGCGGGATCGGGATACGTCAGGTAGTTCCACGTGGCGCGGGCGTGCTGAATTTTTGCGTTGGTGGATATGACGTCGCCCATGCCATAGGGCTGTCCGAACAGGTACAGGTTTATCGGCGCGACGGTGTTCCCCTGCTGCGAGGTCTGAAAGTATTCGAACTCCAGCAGATTGGCGCGTCCCGCCGGCGACGTGACCAAGATGCCATAGGCGGGCTTGTTTGAGCCAGAGAAATCGATGCTGGACCCCACCGTGGCGCTGTCGCCATCGACATTGGCCTTTCCGGGCCTCATGATCGGGTGCGACGTTTGCTTCCAATAATACAGCTCGACGGAGATATCGCTGAGATTCTTATATTCATCGGGAGGCAGCGGCGGAGGCGGCGCGGCCGCCGGATTGGGCGTCTGCGTCGTCGATGCGGGAGGCGTCTGCGGCGCCGGCGGCTGAGTCTGCGCCAAGGCGGCCGAGGCAACCATCAAAAACGTCAAACTGTAGGGGAAGACCACACTACGGGCAAGTAACTTCACGCGTTTTTTCATTGTATCAATAAAATACTTAGGCGCGCCGCGCACCGGTTGAGTTTCATGCTTCTGCCGATGTCCTTCAAGAACGCCGTTCATTCGGTTTTCGCCTGATATACACGCTTCGTCACCAGCCCGTCCGTCGCAGGCTTGGACGGGTAATGGAACGCTACTAAGCCAGCGCCTTCGCGCCCTAAACGGTGCCGCGATCTTAACGCGCGTGTAATTTCGGGGCAACAGTGGACGCGCAAACTGAGGGCAAATTTATGACTCGCTTACTATGTGCGCTTTGCCTCTTTCTTCCGGCGCTGCTCATCGCGCAGGACCGCGCCGCCATCAACGGTTCAGTAACGGATGCATCCGGAGCCCTCGTGCTTGGGGCCGATATTGAGCTAAAATCGCCCGCCAACGGGCTTCATCGCCAGACTACGACGGGCGAAAGGGTCTGTACGAGATCACGCCGCTGCCGGTGGGAACCTACACCCTTCGAATATCCAAGGCGGGTTTCAAACCCACCGAGATCAGCCAGGTCGACCTTCAGTTCGGCGAAACGCGAACCATTGACGCCAAACTGGAGGTCGGCGGGGTCGCCGAGGTGGTGGAAGTCACCGCCGCGGCGGAGACGCTGAACCGGACGAACGCGGAAGTGGGAGGCGTCATCGAGTCGGCTCAAATCAAGGAAATTCCCGTCAGCGGCCGAAACTGGGCAAGTCTGATGTTGCTCGCACCAGGCGCCATCAATTATGGCGATGGTGCGCAGCGCAGCATCCGTTTCTCGGGCCATTCGCTCGACGATTCGAACTTCACCTTCGACGGAATCGATACCAGCGGCGTTCAGGAGCAGACGCAGAAGGCGGACACGCGGCTCAATATCGCGCTCGACGCAATTTCCGAGTTCCGCGTGAGCAGTTCGAACTATACCGCTGAGACCGGTGCGGCCGGCGGCGCTCAAATCAATGTCGTGTCGAAAACCGGAAGCAACCAGAATCACGGCAGCGTCTTCTACGCGGTCCGCAACGATGCGCTGGACGCCCGCTCTCCTTTCGATGGCGACACCATCCCTCCATTCACGCTTCATCAGTTCGGCGCGAGTTTCGGCGGCGCCATCGTGAAGAACAAGGCGTTCTTCTACGCAAACTACGAGGGGCTGCGCCAGGACCTCGGCCAGACGTTTGTGAATTTCGTGCCGAACGCGGCCTTCCGCGCCCAGGTGCTCGCGACGTCTCCCGTTCTGAAACCGATCATCGACGCATACCCGATGGGCCAGGTCCACATCGACAGCGTCAGCGACCAGATCACCAAGGTGGCCACCGACACCATTCGCGAGGACGCCGGCATGTTCCGCTTCGATTTTCGTTTTAACGATAAGAACACCCTGTTTGCCCGCTACAACGTCGACAACGCCTACGTCGACTCGCCGACCGACGCCCTGGGCAGCCACAACGTCATCCCGCATATCCCCACTAACTTTGTTCTCCAGTATCAATGGATCGTTTCGCCCATTACAGTCAACGAGGTGAAATTCGGGCTGAACCGCGCCAACTATCACAACTATGGGTATGGGACCGCGCCGATAACGGTCAGCGTTCCCGGATTCGACAGCGTGAGCGATACGTCGCTCGACACCGAGGTCGGCACAACCTTCTCCTACATCGACAACCTGACCATGGTGCGCGGGCGCCATACGCTCAAGTTCGGCGTGGATATTCGCCGCATCCGCCTGAATAACTCCGGAAATACGCTGACCACATCGTCGATCACCTACGCGACCAATGACGACTTCATCCACAATCAGGCCGATTCGGCCACCTATCTTCAAGGAGAAGGCGTCGTCGGCAACCGGCGCACGTTCTCTATGGGCTATGCACAGGATGATTTTCGTGTCAGTCCGTCGCTCACCTTGAACCTCGGCTTGCGCTACGAATACTATTCGGTGGCCCACGAGATTCTCAATCGGTCCGCGGTGGTGGATATTGTCGGCTGCGGCGGGTTCTGCCCGAAGGGTACGCCCTATTACTCGCCGAACACCAAGGATTTTGGCCCCCGGATCGGGATGGCGTGGGCCCCTTCTGGCCTTGGAGGCAAGACCACAATCCGCAGCGGCTTCGGCATGTACTTCGGCGGCAACCAGAATGACGATTTCAGCGATCCGGCGGAAAGCGCCGTGCCCCGCTACTCGCTCTCGTCTTCCGATTTTCCAGACCTCGCGTACCCCCTGGTGGCCTTTCTCGATCCCAAGAACCAGCTCTATAGCCCAAAGGCGATCGATCGCCACCGCAAAGATCTTTACTACGAAAACTGGGATTTCGTTATCCAGCAGCAACTGCCGAAGGATTGGCTGTTCCAAATCGGCTACATCGGCGGCGAAGGACACCACCTGTTTGACAAGTACACCGTCAACCGGATAAACCCCGCCACGGGGACGCGTCCCTTGGCCGGCTTCGGTTCCTTTGGAATGAAGGCGAATGACGGCAACAATAACTTCAACGCCATGCAGGCTTCGATGAATCGCCGGTTCAAGCACGGTTTCCTCTTCCAGGCCAATTACATGTGGTCCCACGGCATTACCGACTCCTCGATCGGAGCGGGTGAGTCCGTGTCATTTGAAAACATGAGCTGCCGTGCTTGCGATCGCAGCCGGACAAATATCGACGTCCGCCACAATCTGACGGCGAACGCCATTTACCAGCTTCCCTTCGGTGCCGGCCAGCCGTGGCTTAAGGACGGTTGGGCCTCGCACGTCTTCGGGGGGTGGGAACTCGCCGGTATCGGGATCGCCCGCACCGGGCTTCCGGTGAACATCACCATGTCGAGGAAAGCGGGCGACCTGCCGGATGGAAACACATCCAGCCAGCGCCCCAATCTGGTTCCAGGAGTCTCGATCTATGCCTCTAATCAAACCATCAATAGCTGGTTTAACCCTGCCGCGTTCACTTTGCCTGCCAAGGGAACCTGGGGCAACTCGGGCCGCTATTTAGGCGTAGGGCCGAACATGGTTGAGGTCGATTCGTCGTTACAGAAACGCTTTCGCGTGACGGAGCGTCTCTCGCTGAACCTCCGGGCCGCGGCCTACAACCTCTTTAATCACCCCGACTTCAGCAATCCCTCCGGCAGCATCGGTTCGCTCACGGGAACGCCTCCGTCGGTCAATGCCGGCTTTGGCAGGATCACCAGCATTATCAATAAGGGCGCGGTTGGCACCGGCGCTCCGCGCCGCATCGAGTTTATGCTGCGTGCCGAGTTCTAATGTCGCGAACGAGGGCGAATCGGAATTAGTTGCCCGTGGGCCTCTCTACGCGTTCAATGACAATCGACTCCACGGGCGCTTTCGAGGGCTCCATCTTTAGCCCGAGCTTCTCGAAGATCATGTACAGGGTCGGCCGCGTGGGATCGGCCATCGCTTGGCTCTCCGCGTCGGTACCCCCTCCTGGTGGAATGGGTCTCTGGCGCATCGGCACCCATCCATCGGTGTCGATGTCGTACAGACCCTTCAGGCCAGTGCGGTCGATCAGCGGCTTATCCGTAAAGTTCGATACGGAGACGCACAATTCCGCCATGTCGAATCCCTTTGCGTGTATTCCTCGTCCTTGTCCAGCGCCGCCGTAGTGGCACTGATCTGCGTGACTTTCGCAGTCTGCCTCGTCAATCCTCGACATCGTCGGCTTCGGCCCGTTTTTCGCCACTGTGAGGATATAGACCGGCTGTTCCTTAACTTCACGCCGGACGGCGAGTTTGAAGCGGTCGGCCAGAAGCGCCTGCAGCATCTGCCGCATTTTCAACTGACGTTGCTTGGCGGAGAGACCCTTTAGGTCCGCCTCCTCAGCCTTGGCCTCGATGTCGTAAACGCCACTGTCGGAGCGAATCCAGTCCGGGCCTCCGCTTAATTGTTGCCCCTGGAACGGCACGTCATACGCCACCGCAATGAGGATAAACATCGGGAGGCCAGCGACGCTGAATTTCCCGCTCGGCGAAAGCTCCGGGAAGACGAAGCGACGTTCCGACGGATTGTGGGGCTTCACCGATGCCACTTCGAACGGCGGCAGGGACTGCGCTTGGAGGCCTGACGCTACAATCACCGCGGCAAGAGCCGGCAACAAATTCTTCGCGAGATCCATGGAACGCTCCTCTCTTGGACCTTAGCAAAGAGCGGGCCACTACGGCTTCCAGAAACCGGGATCGGCGTCGATCACAGCTTTGGGCGGATTGCTCATCTTTGGGTTGATGGCAAAAAGCGTATACGCACTGCTGACGATCGTCTCCTGGTTGAGCTTCCGGAAACGCGCCAGATCCGCCGGGCTCATGGCCGCCGCCTCGTTCGGGCCCGAATCCAGTTCCTTAAGTGACACAATCGGGATCAAAACCAGGTATGTGCTCTCCGGCGCGCCGGACTCGATTCTGTAAACCGCCGCCCGGCCTTTCCAGCCCGTCTTTTCGCGGGCCGCGTTCAGCAGTTTCGCCCGCTCGGCGAAATCCGGCGCATGACCGGGACGGATTCGAATCGCATAGACGTTCACGTAGCGCATGCTCGCCAAATTCAAGGCTCCGGGAAGATAGCTGAGCCCTTTCTGCAGGCTGGCGACCATGCTGCTGTCGGCGGTGAGCAACTCCCCGTCCTGCGGACCCAGCGGCGAAATCTCCGACCGCAAAGGCTCCGTGCCTTGCAGCTTGAGCGCGTACTCGATCGAGGCCCAGGAATCGAACGCCTCCACAAACCAAGCCTGGTTTGGACCGGTCACGCTCTCCATTCCGATGTAGTTCGCAAATCCGGCTTTGGCGAAGGCCCGCGCATAGGCTGCCTCAATCTTCTGATGCTCGGCGCCCTTGCCCGACTTGACGTCCTCGCGGACGATCCGCAGGATCCGGGGTTCTTCGGTTTGCGCGTGAATCAGCGCGAGTCCCGACAGCAGGAGCGCCGCCCCGAAAATGCGAGTGATGGTCATCTCTTCTGTTCCCTTTCGTGGAGTCTGCCAAGTATAACCCGCTCGCTGTCCAAGACATTTGGCCGATGATTTCAGGGCATGCGAAGATTAAGGCCACGACCGAACGGGTCTTCGAAGTCACACAGGAAGTCGACGGAGGCTACTGCGCGGAGTGCCTGACACACGATATTTTCACTCAGGCCGATACTTGGGACGAGCTCCGTGCGAACGTCCGCGAAGCGGTTCGCGCTTATTTTCTTGATCAGCCAGCCCCGGAGCGTGTCCGCTTGCATCTGGTAAGGGACGAGGTACTGGCACCGCTGTGAAGACTCCCCGCAACCAGAGCGGGGTAGAACTGGCCGCGCGCCTCTGCCGCCGCTGGGGTTACCGGGAAGTGAAGCAGCGCACCAGCGAATCGCGATTCGCGCGCACGAGGCTTTGAGAATTGGAACACTCAGCTCGATTCTACGGGCTGTCTCGCGCCATAAAGGCGTAAGCCGACAAGATCTGATCGACAGCCTTTAGCCGAGCGGTTGCCCACTTCCCGGCCAACCCGCTACCCTAGTAGCTGAACCTCCCATGCTCAAAGTAAAAGTGGAAGCTCCTGACGATCTCGACCCGATCGAAACCTCCGAATGGATCGAGGCGCTCGATGAGATTATCGACGCAGCCGGGCCCGACCGGGCCAGCTATCTCCTGAACCGACTCATGGAAAGGGCCGCCAACTTCGGCGTGCAGCCCCCTCTTCGCTGGAATACTCCGTACATCAACACGATTTCGACCGACGAAGAGGTCGCCTATCCCGGCGATCGCGCCATCGAACGCCGGATCAAGAGCCTGGTGCGCTGGAACGCCGCCGCCATGGTAGTGCGGGCCAATAAGTACGACGCCAATATCGGTGGCCACGTCGCCACCTACGCGTCGCTGGCCACGCTGCTCGAAGTCGGCTACAATCACTTCTTCCACGGTTCGCATAACGGCGACGCCGGGGATTTCATTTATTTCCAGGGCCACGCCTCGCCCGGCGTGTATGCCCGAGCCTACCTGGAAGGCCGCCTGCAAGAGAAGAATCTCGAGAATTTCCGCCATGAGTTGCGCGATGTGCCCGGGCTGTCCTCCTATCCGCACCCATGGCTGATGCCCGATTTCTGGCAGTTTCCAACGGTTTCCATGGGACTCGGACCCATCGGCGCCATTTATCAGGCGCGCCTGATGAAGTACCTGGAAAATCGGGGCATCATCAAGCCGTCGGCGCGCAAAGTTTGGGGATTCTTGGGCGACGGCGAAACGGACGAGCCCGAGACGCTGGGTGCATTGACGCTGGCGTCGCGCGAAAAGCTCGACAACCTGATCTTCGTGGTCAACTGTAACCTGCAGCGCCTGGATGGTCCGGTGCGCGGCAACGGCAGCATCATTCAGGAACTCGAAGCTGCGTTCCTCGGCGCGGGCTGGAACGTCGTCAAGTGCATCTGGGGCGCTGGCTGGGACGATCTTCTTGCTCGCGACACCACCGGACTGCTGCTGAAGCGCATGCACGAATGCGTCGACGGCGAATATCAGGCCTTCCGCGCGCAGAACGGCGCGTACATCCGCAAGGAATTTTTCGGAAAATATCCCGAGCTGCTGAAGCTGGTCGAGCATCTGTCCGACGACGATATCTGGGCTCTGCGCCGCGGCGGCCACGATCCGGTGAAGGTTTACAACGCGTATAAACGCGCCGTCGAAACCACCGGCAAACCCACCGTGATCCTCGCGAAAACCGTGAAGGGCTACGGCCTGGGCGAAACCGCCGAGGGGCGCAACACCGCGCATCAGACCAAGAAGTTCGCCGAATCCGAAATGATGAAGATTCGCGACCGCTTCCATATTCCCATTTCCGACGAAGTGGTTGAGCACCTGGAGTTTTATCGCCCGCCGGAGGAGTCGCCGGAGATGCAGTATCTCCGCCAGCGCTCCGAGGCGATGGGCGGGCCTCTGCCCGCGCGCAAGAATCAATATCCGCACGTCACCGCGCCTCCGCTCGACATTTTCCACGAGACGACGGGCGGATCGAAGGGCCGCGAGGCGTCCACCACGGCGTCGTTCGTCTCGATTCTCAAGGCTCTTCTGAAAACGCCGGAGTTGACCAAGCTGATCGTGCCCATCGTGCCCGATGAAGCGCGCACCTTCGGTATGGAATCGCTGTTCCGCGAATACGGCATCTACGCCAGCCAGGGCCAGCGGTATCGCCCGGTGGACGCGAACGTCCTGCTTTATTACAAGGAAGCCAAGGACGGGCAGATTCTGGAAGAGGGCATCACGGAAATGGGGTCTATGGCCTCGTTCCTGGCCGCCGGCACCGCGTATGCCAACTACGGCGTGCCGCTGATTCCCTTCTATATCTATTATTCGATGTTCGGCTATCAGCGCGTCGGTGACATGGTATGGGCCGCCGCCGATTCGCGCGTGAAGGGCTTCCTCTTGGGAGGTACGGCCGGCCGTAGCACGCTGCTCGGCGAGGGCCTGCAGCATCAGGACGGACATTCGCCGCTGCTGTTCAGCTCGGTTCCGACGTGCGCGATTTACGATCCGGCGTACGCATACGAGGTCGCGGTGATCGTGCAGGAGGGTATCCGCCGTATGTATCAGGAGCGCGAAGACCGCTTCTACTACATCACGGTTTACAACGAGAATTATGCCCAGCCGCCGATGCCCGAAGGCGACCACATCCGCGAGGGTATCCTGCGCGGCATCTACAAGTACAAGGCTTCGGAGAGCGGCTACGCCGCCGCGCAGCTGTTCGGCAGCGGTCCGATGCTGAACGAGGCTCTCAAGGCCCAGCAGATTCTAGCCGAGCGCTACCAGATCCCGACCGATGTGTGGAGCGTGACCAGCTACAGCGAGCTTCGCAAGGAAGCTTTGGATGTCGAGCGCTGGAACCGCCTGCATCCGGCAGCCGAGCCTCACGTGCCGTACATCCAGCAGGTGATCGGCAGCACGCAGGGTCCGATTATCGCCTCCAGCGATTACATGAAGGCGATTCCGGATGGCCTCGCGCCGTGGATCGGACCGCGGCTCACCTCGCTCGGCACGGACGGCTTCGGCCGCAGCGAAAATCGCGAGCATCTGCGGCACTTTTTTGAAATTTCGGCGGAAGCGATCGCGCAAGCTACGCTCGCCGCCTTGGCCCGCACCGGCGCCGTCAATGTACATCGCGCCGAAGCGGCCATCGCCGAGCTAGGGTTCAATCCGGAGAAGCCGAATCCTGCGCACACGTAAAGTTTACTTGTCTTTTTTCAGCTCGACGACCATCACCTCAATGGGCTTCGTACCGGCGTTGACGTCGGCATGCATTTCGCCGGGCTTGTTGGGGCCCAGCCAGTAGGCTTTCCCAGCGTCCCACACGTGCGTTTCCTTCTCGCCGTCCTTCGTAACGATGTTCATGGTGCCTCCCTGCAGGGGCACGATGACGCGGCCATGCTCATGCCGGTGCATCGTCAGCGGCGCATTCGGAAAAACGATGGTCCGCCAGACCTTCACGTCGTCGTTTTCGAACTGCGGAAACCGCTGGGTCTGGGTCGCCTGTTGCGGCGTCAGCGCGATGGCGGTGAGCAGAAGGGAAGGGACAAGCAGCGTAATTTTCATCTCACGAGGGTAGCATCTTATTCGGCCAATCCTCTCAGCGTGGCGCATGCGCTCGCGTGTGCCGCATCGAGACTCGGGCGCGTATCACGCCCGAAACTCCGTCTCCTCGGCTGACTCGGCAAGTTGACCAAAATACAGGCAATACAGCTCCAAACGCCTGTCCATATAGAGCTTCTGCCGCTCGTGAACCGGCAACCCGTCGAACTCGCGCGGATCAATTCCCGGCGGCAGCACCAAAGCGACGTTCTGCGTCGTACGAAAGACTCTTTCGACTAGCGCGTCGGCCGGAGGCTTAGTTGTCGACTGCAAGAAGCGATGCACGTGCTGAAGACCGGTGACCGCCCAGTCCGGATCGAGGAACGCTGCATCGACCTGAGGCAGCGTCTCCTTCATCACATCGCCAAGCACGGACGTGACACGGTCCATTACGCCGGCCATCGCCAGGTTGAACCTGGCCTGTGCCTGGTGCGCCGGTTGAATCTCAAACGTAATGACGAGCAACGCGACCCGAGCCAGCGCAATGGTGGTGAACCCCGCCCCGGTACAGGTTTCGAGAACAACACGGTTCCGAAAACGCCGGGCCATTTCCGCCGTGAACCGCCGATCGATGCCCATCGTATACGTGCGCTCGTCGGCGATATAGTCGAGCCCGAATTTTGCCCGAACCGCAGCGGGGTCCACGTGTTACTTTTCCAGCGCCTTCACTCCCGGCAACTCGATCCCGCCCAGAAACTCGAGCGACGCACCGCCGCCGGTGGACACGTGAGAAATTTTGTCGGCCACGCCCGCAGATTTGATGGCTTTTTCCGAGTCTCCTCCGCCCACTACGCTGACCGCGCCCGACGCAGCCACGGCCTTGGCGATCGCAACCGTCCCAGCATCGAACGGAGGCATCTCGAACACGCCCATCGGGCCGTTCCAGATGATCGTCTTCGCGCCGGAGATGACCCTGGAAAACTCGGCCACGGTCTTCGGCCCGATATCCAGGCCCATCTTGCCCTCCGGCACCACCGCGACGACTTTGTTCTCCGCGCCGGCCTTCAACTCCGACGCCGCGACGTGATCCACCGGCAGCATCAGCTTATTGCCGGCTTCGGCCATCAACTGCCGAGCCAGGTCGAGCTTGTCTTCCTCCACCAGCGACTTTCCTGTCGATTCGCCGCGCGCCCGCAGGAAAGTATAGGCCATCGCGCCGCCGATCAGCAGCTTGTCGACGACCTTCATCAGGTTCTGAATCACTTCGATTTTGTCCGACACCTTCGCGCCGCCTAAGATCGCGACGCACGGCCGCTCGGGATTCTTGGTGACCTTGCCCAGATACTCCAGTTCCTTGTCCATCAACAGGCCGGCGGCGCATTCCTTGACATAGGGAATCATGCCGACGGTGGAAGCGTGGGCGCGGTGGGCGGAACCGAACGCGTCGTTGACGTACACGTCGCACAACTCGGCCAGTTTCTTTGAAAATTCGGGGTCGTTTTTCTCCTCTTCCGCGTGATAGCGGAGGTTTTCGAGCAGCAGAACTTCGCCGGGTTTGGGCAGCATCGCCTCGACTTGGGGGCCAATGCAATCGGGAGCCATCTTGACGGGCTTGCCGAGCAGTTCCGCGAGGCGAACGGCCACCGGAGCCAGGCTCATTTCAGGATTCGGCTTGCCTTTGGGCCTCCCCAGGTGGCTTGCGAGAATGAGAGCGGCGCCGTGATCGAGGGCGTATTTGATGCTGGGCAGGGAAGCCTTAATGCGTTTATCGCTGGTAATCTCTTTTCCGCCGGGTGCGAGCGGGACGTTAAAATCCACCCTCATGAAGACTCGCTTTCCTTCAAGCGAGAGATCGCGAATCGATATTGTGCTCATGGCTTTATGATGCCAAATCGACCAGGTTGCAGTCAGGCGTCAGGAGCTTGGTGAGGGACGATTCCGAAGGCACCCCGGTATTTTTCCGGGAGTTTCTTGGGCTTGTAGTCTGGACCGCAGAACACGTGCTTGGTTTCGCCGGTGGCCATGTGGCGTCCGGTGGTGGCCTCGGTGATTTCGTAACCGAAACGGATCATGCGCGGGTTGGCCTCCTGAAGCCAGGTCTTAACCAGGACTTCATCGTCATAGCGGGCGGGGGAGTGGTATCGGCAGTGCGCCTCGACCACGACGAGAAGGATCCCCTCATCGCGCTCCAGGTCGCTATAGCGAACCCCCTGGGCGCGAAAATACTCGACACGGCCGATTTCCATCCAGATGACGTAATTGGCATGGTAGACAACGCCCATCTGATCGGTCTCGGCGTAGCGGACGCGAAGCTGGCTGGTGACGGAATGCATGACCCTTCAGTGTAACTGCATGTGAAAGCGGGGATCTCCTCATTCTCTGAAACCAAAGGGCCACCGCAGGGGTCTGTTAGTATGACAGCAAGTGCGCATTAATGTACTGTTTTTCGGCATCCTCCGCGACGTGACGGGACTTCGGGAGGATTCAATTGAGATTCCCGACGGCGGCCTCGCCTCCAGCGTTTTCGACGATTACGCAGCCCGTTTTCCCCAGCTGGGCGAAATGTCGCGCAGCATTGTATTGGCCGTGAACCAAAGGTTTTGCGCGCCGGGAGAGGAACTGAGCGATGGAGACGAACTGGCCATGCTGCCTCCGGTAAGCGGCGGTTCAGACCGCGGCAATTACTTCGCCCTGACACGCGAAAAAATCGACGCCGCAGCGATCGCCCGCAGGATTCTACGCGGCGAGGACGGCGCGATCGTGACGTTCGAGGGCGTGACGCGGAATAACACGAACGGCCGGCCTACACGTTTTCTCGAGTACGAGTGCTACGAAGCGATGGCCCTGATGACCATGGCCGACATCGGCGAGGAGATCGCCAAGGCGCACCAGATCAGCCGCATCGCGATGGTGCACCGGCTGGGCCGCGTCGAGATCGGAGAGACCAGCGTGGTGGTGATCGCCACGGCTCCGCATCGCCGGCCGGCGTTCGATGCCGCGCTCGAGGGGATCAACCGGCTGAAGAAGACGGTCCCGGTCTGGAAGAAAGAGTATTTCGCCGACGGCGAAGTGTGGGTGGACGGCGAATGGGACGACTCGGTCAAAAAGGCGCGTGAATGACGTTTGGAGTAACGAGGTTAGGCGCAAAGAGGGTTTGGGTGATGCTGGGGGCGCTTGCGCTCGCTTCCGCGCAACCGACGTTTCGAACGGACGTGAAGCTGGTGCGGCTGCTGGTGAGCGTCAAGAATCAGGCCGGCGAGTTGATCGGCTCTATCGGCCGCGACGAGTTTGAGGCGTTCGATTGCGGCGTGAAGCAGGAGATCGCCGTGTTCGAACGGCAGACGGCATTGCCGCTTTCGGTTTCCGTGCTGGTGGACGCAAGCGGATCGACGCTTAAGGATATTCACTACGAGACGACGTCGATCCAGAAATTCTTCAAGGCGCTGCTGAAAGAGGGCAACCCGCGCGACATGGCCGCGCTCTATTCGTTCAACTACGAAGTTCACCTGATGCACGGCTTCACCAGGAATCTGAACCAGCTCAACGAGCAACTCCTGAAAATCAGGCCCACCGCCGGAACGTCGATGTACGATGCGGTGCATTTTGCCGGCCGCGATCTGCAAGGCCGCGACGGGCGGCACGTCATGGTGATCGTCAGCGACGGCGGGGACACGACAAGCTTCTACAAATATCACGAGGCGCTCGAGGCGGCGCAGAAGGCCGACGCCGTAATTTATCCCATCATTGTCGTGCCGATCTCCAACGACGCCGGGCGCAACATCGGCGGCGAGCACACGCTGATTCAGTTCGCCTCGAACACTGGCGGGCGAGTCTTCTGGCCGTCCAGCATCGCGGAGCTTGACAAAGCGTTCGAGGAAATTCTGCTCGACCTGAGAACGCAGTATTTGCTGGCCTATTATCCGCGCAATCTGCCCGCGAACGCGGAACGCTTTCACACGGTCAAGGTCAGCGTGAAGCGTCCGGATTTGCGGGTTTCCACGAGGAGCGGCTATTATAGTGATTTAGTGCCGTAACCGGCGCTTCGAGTCACGTGGCCGGAAAAATCAGCCAGGCGAAAGCCCCCGATCAGACGTTTGAGGAGGTGAAATATCTCCGGCATCTGATCGACAAGAAGATCCCGGTGCGCGTGCGGTTGAGCGATAACCAGGAAGTGGATGGCTTGGTGGAGTTTTACGACGCGAACTTCATCCGCATCACGCGCGAAGGCGCTCCGAATCTCTTCCTGTTCAAGCACGACATCAAGTACCTGTACGAATTGAGCTAAATGTCCGACTTCTTGGAAACCGCGGCCGCCATCGCGCGCGAGGCCGGCGCACTCATTGCGAATTACCACGCCCGCGGTATCGGCTTCGAGCTAAAGGGCGATTACGACCTCGTAACCGAAGCCGACCGCGCCAGCGAAAAGCTGATCGTGGAGCGGCTGCACGCGCACTACCCCGCGCATTCGGTGATGGCCGAGGAAGGCGGCGGCAAGGATCGCTCGTCGGAATATTGCTGGTACGTGGATCCTCTGGACGGCACGACGAATTTCGCGCACGGCTTTCCAATGTTCAACGTCACGCTGGCGCTGGAGCACGCGGGCGAGCTGATCGCGGGCGTGATCTATCATCCGGTGCACGACGAGATGTTTTCGGCCGAGGCGGGCTCGGGTGCGTACTTGAACGGCAAGAAGATCCATGTATCGAAGGTGTCGCGCGTCAACGATGCGCTGGTCGCCACCGGCTTTCCCTCGCGCAAACGACACGAAAACGTGAACGTGCATTTTTACTATCAATTGGCGATGATGTCGCATGGCGTGAGGCGCGCGGGTGCGGCGGCTCTGGATCTCGCCTACGTCGCCTGCGGGCGTTTAGACGCGTTCTGGGAGTTCGGCTTGAACCCCTGGGATATGGCCGCGGGAGTCCTGATGGTGCGCGAAGCGGGAGGCTCCGCCAGCGGCATGCATGGCGAACCGTTCAGCCTGCTCGGCCCGCATATGCTGGCCGATAATACGCTGCTGCACCAGCCGATGCTCGACGTATTCGAGGAAGTGTTCGCCGGCAAGTATCGCCATCCGATGCCGGAGATGAAGAGATAGGTCATCACGTGCGGGGCTGCAACCCCTGGCGACAGAGTCTGTGTGAAAACGCCCTTTAGGTGTCCCCCACAAACGCCGCACTTTCAACAAATCGTTTTCAGTGGACACAGCGGTCTGTCCCCTTCGCTCCCGGAATGCCAGTCAAGAAGGAGGTTTTCACACAGACTCGTCAGCCAGGGGATATTAAGTATCGCGTCTTACGACAGCGAGGACGTGACCCTGGCCACCAGCTCGCTCATCCGGTCGATGGTGAAATCGGGCGGCGCTTCGGCAAACGTTTCCGGCTGAAATCCCCAGGTCACGCCGCAGGCCAGCACCTGCGCATTGCGCGCGGTCAGCACGTCCACCGCGCTGTCGCCCACCATGATGGTCCTGTCTCGGCCGATGCCCGACTCCTGCATCAGCAGTTCGATGCCAATGGGATGCGGCTTCTTCTCCTCAAAGCTGTTCCCGCCATAGATGCGGAAGAAATGGCCGTCCAGGCCAAGGCCTTTGATCAGATGCTCGCTGAACCGGACGGGTTTGTTCGTGAGCACCGCCATTTTTGCCGGCGATTCCATCAACTCGTCGAGCGCCTCGCGCACGCCCGGATACAGCGTGGTCGCGTCCAGCATGTGGTCGCGATAGTACTCCAGGAAATAGCGCAGCCCGCGCTCGATTTCCTCCTCGTCGCGGCCGGGCAGCGCACGGCGCACCAGAACCGGCGCACCGCTGCCGACGTAAGAGTACACGGTTTGATCGGCCAAAGGAGGTTCGCCCAAATGAAGGCGCATGGCGTTGACGGCGTCGGCCAGGTCGCGCTTGGAATCGATGAGAGTACCGTCCAAATCGAAGATTAAGAGTTGGCTCAACTGTCGACCTTCTTCAGTTCTTCCTGCCTTTTGTGCTTCTTCTGCATCTCTTCCTGCCACAGCTTGCGGATTTCGAAGAGGCTGTCGCGAAACGCCTCTTTTACGGAATCGGGAGCAAGCTTGGAGCAGAGATTCGACGCATCCACAACGTAGGGCAACGCCTGCGAGCCGACCATCCACGTCGGCAACGGCTTCGGCGTGAACGCCATCACCACCACCACGAAAATCACCGCGAACAACGCTCCGCGCACCAGGCCGAAAGCGCCGCCGAGCAGGCGGTCGAGCCAGGTTAGCCCGGTCCACTTGAAAAGCTTGGCCAGCAGTTGACCGATCAATCCTCCGGCAAACAGGCAGAGGAAGAACACCACGAAAAAGCCCAGCATGTTGGACATGTTTGAAGACATGGTCCAGTGTTCGCGGATCCAGGCGCCGGGGACGTTGCCGTACCAGAAGCCGAAGACGAGGCCGCAGATCGCCGCAAGGAAGCCGATGCCGACGCGCGCGAATCCGGCCGCCATTCCAAAGCCGATCGACAGTCCGACGATGAGGGCGAGCACCACATCCAGCAGGTTCATAGCGATTGTCCCGACAAGACGCAGTAGGCTTCCTTATATTTGTCGGCGGTTTTCTGCGCGACGTCGGGCGGCAGAGCGGGCGCTGGGGGCTGCTTATTCCAGCGAATCGATTCCAGATAATCGCGGACGAACTGCTTGTCGTAGGACGGCTGCGCGCCACCGGGCGAATACGTTGCTGCCGGCCAGAAGCGCGAAGAGTCCGGCGTCAAGACCTCATCGGCCAGGACGATTTCACCATCCACCACACCGAACTCGAACTTCGTATCGGCGATGATAATGCCACGCCCGCGAGCATAGTCCGCGGCTTTCTTGTAGATCGCCAGCGTCAGATTGCGAAGCCGCCTAGCCGTCTTTTCGCCGATTCTTTCCACCACAGTCTCAAAGGAAATATTTTCGTCGTGGCCGCTTTGGGCCTTGCTGGCCGGCGTGAAGATCGGCTCCGGCAGCTTATCGCTTTCGCGCAGGCCGGCGGGCAAGGGGATGCCGCAGAGCGTCCCGGTGCGGACGTAATCCTTCCAGCCCGACCCCGATAGATAGCCGCGCGCAACGCATTCCACTTCGAACATCTCGGCCTTCTTCACCCACATCGAGCGGCCCTCGAACTCCGGCGACAAATTGCTGACGTCGGTGCTAATCAGGTGGTTCAGCACGAGGTCTTTTAGAAAGTCGAGCCAGAACAACGTCATCTGCGTCAGCACGCGTCCTTTGCCGGGAATGCCCGTGGCCAGGATGTAGTCGAAGGCGGAGATGCGATCAGTGGCGACGATCAATAGGCGCCCATCTTGAGAATGGGGGTCCTCGTAAATATCCCGCACTTTTCCGCGCGCCCGGAGCTTATAGCCAGGCAAATTGGTTTGAAGTAATGGTTCGGAGGCCAAACCCAATTATACTTATGGAATTGCATGCTTCTTTCGATCCTGATTCCCGTCTATAACGAACGGACGGTTGTGGAGCGGAGCCTGTCTCTGGTTCTGGCCGCTCCCTTGCCTGAAAACATGGAGCGCGAGCTGGTGATTGTCGACGACTGCTCCACTGACGGCACGTCCGATATTCTGGCGCGCCTGGCCGCGTCGGAGCCTCGCATCAAGCTCCACCGGCACGCCGTAAATCAAGGCAAGGGCGCGGCGGTGCGCACGGCGATCGAAAAAGCGCAGGGCGATTTCTGCCTGGTGCAGGACGCCGATCTGGAATACGATCCATCGGAATACGTGAAGCTGATGAAGCCTCTGCTCGAGGGCCACGCCGATGCGGTATTCGGATCGCGCTACCTTGCCGGAGAACAATCGCGCGTGCTGCCGTTCTGGCATTCGATGATCAACAAGGGACTCACGCTGGTGTCGAACATGTTCAGCAACCTGAACGTCACCGACATGGAGACCTGTTACAAAGTTTTCCGTACCGATCTGCTGAAGAGCATTCCGATCCGCTCCAATCGCTTCGGCTTTGAGCCGGAGATCACGATGAAATCCTCCAAGCGCAAGCTGCGCGTATACGAGGTGCCGATCAGCTATCACGGACGCACCTACGAGGAAGGGAAAAAGATCGGCTGGAAGGATGGCGTCAAGGCGCTCGGCGTGATTTTGTATTTCTGGTTGGTGGACGATCTCTATGTTGCCAGCTACGGCCGTGGGCTGCTCAATAGCCTCACGGGCACGCCTCAGTATTTAACCTGGCTGACGCGCGTGCTGCGTCCACATCTGGGCGATACCGTGTTCGAAGCGGGGGCGGGGCTCGGCAACATGACCGGACGCCTCATGGCGAAGAAGCTGGAGTACGTCGCGGGCGAAAAAGATCCATTGTATTTGCACGCCCTGCGCAACCGTTTTCTGCGGACTCCCAGCGTCACCGTCTGCAAATTGGATCCGGAAGATCCCGCTGATTATGAGCCGTGGAAGAATCACTTTGAGAGCGCCCTGTGCGTGAATCTGCTCGAAACCGTGGATGATCCGGCGGCCGTGCTCCGTCAGATGGCCGGAATCCTGAAGCCGGGAGGGACGGCCATCGTGCTGGCGCCGCAGGGACAGGCGCTATTCGGAACGCTCGATAAGGGCATGGGCCACAAGCGGCGGTTCTCCGTGCGTGAACTGCGCGACATGATGGCGGAGGCCGGCCTGCGAGTGGATCACGTTTATCAAATGAACAAAATCGGCGCGGTGTCCTGGTGGATTCATGGCAAACTGCTGGGCCGCAAACGAATCAACAAGCTTTCGCTGAAGCTGTTCGATAAAACCGTCTGGATTTGGCGGCGCATTGACGGATTGCTGCCTTGGAGAGGGCTCTCGGTAATTGTGGTCGCGGCCAAGAGTGAGACTCCCGTGGCATCATGAAGGCCCTGGCGCTGGATTTCGAGGCGCATACGCTCGGCTGGTGGGAGGTCGAGCCGCCGGAGTTTTTCGCCAGTAGGGAAGTTCGGTACCGTGTGCACGAAGTGGGTGTGTGTGGCACCGATCGGGCGCTGGCAGCGTTTCACTTGGGCGAGCCGCCGGAGGGCGAGTCCCATCTGGTGCTGGGGCACGAAGCGCTCGGCCAGGTGACGGACACGGGCTCCGGCGTCACCACGCTGAATCGCGGCGATTGGGTGGTGCCCACGGTACGCCGAGCCTGCCATCCGCCGTGCGATTCCTGCGCGCGCGGCCGCCGCGACCTCTGCCTCACGGGCAAGTACGCGGAGCGCGGTATCTTCCGCCTGCACGGGTTCTTTACCGAGCATGCCGTCGATTTGGAAGAAGATCTGGTGCGGGTGCCACTGAAGCTGGTGGGATTTGGCGTTCTCGTCGAACCCCTGAGCGTCGTCGAAAAAGCGATCGCCCGTGCGCTGGCGGTGCATGAGGGCGAGCCGCGCACGGCCCTGGTGCTCGGCCTTGGGCCCATCGGGATGCTCACGGCGATGGCGCTCAAGGCGCGAGGCTACGCGGTGTGCGTGAACTCGGCCGAACCCGCGGACCATCCGCGCGCGGCGATCCTGAAGCTGATGGACATCCCCTATCAACATGGGATGGAGGGCTCAGCGGATATGGTGTTCGAGGCCACGGGTTCGGTCGAGGTGGCGTTGTATGCGCTGGCGCAGATGCCTCCCTTGGCCGTGATGACGGTGCTCGGCGCTAAGGACGGCGCAGGGCCGGTGCCATTCCTGCGGATGATCGTTAACAATCAGACCGTGGTTGGCTGCGTCAACGCGAGCCCGGAGGCGTTTCGTGCCGCTGTGGACGATCTGGCCCGGTTTGACAGCCGGGCAATGGCTGCGCTGATCACGCGGGCACGTTTCGCCGATTTGCCACGCAGCCTGACAGGGCCGCCGCTGACTGCGCCGAAGGTGGTTCACGTCTTGTAGTCTTGCCGTTAGCCCCACGCTGACGCATGGTGTTTCATTACACTGAGATTTGCCCATGCGCCACGCGATCTGCAATGAAGCGTTTCAAGGATGGTCCTTCGCCGACGCGGCGAAGTTTGTCCGCTCCTGTGGATATCAGGGGTTGGAGATCGCTCCGTTCACGCTGGCCGAAGCGCCGTCCGCCATCACCCTGGCTGAGCGCGCGCACTATCGCGACATTCTGCGATCCGAAGGGCTCGAATTCGTCGGCCTGCACTGGCTGATGGTTTCTCCTAAGGGCCTGCATGTAACGACGCCGGATAACGCGCTTCGGGAGCGGAGCTGGCGTCATATCCGCGAATTAATAGACCTTTGCGCCGACCTCGGTCCGAACGGTGTGATGGTCTTCGGTTCGCCGCAACAGCGGTCGACGGTAGATGGATCGACCGTAGCTGAGGCCACCGCTCGCTACGTCGACGGGTTGGCCGGAGTGGCACTTCATGCGGAACAGCGCGGCGTGACGATTCTCGTCGAGGCTCTGCCGATCGGGCAATCGAACGTGGTGAACACCCTGGCGCAAGCGACGGCCATCGTGAAGCAGATCGGCAGTCCGTCGATTCAAACCATGTTCGACACGCACAACGCGGTGGATGAAACGGAGCCCCACGCCGCGCTGGTGGAAAAATACTTCAGCGTCATCCGCCATGTGCACGTCAACGAAATGGACGGCAAGCACTGCGGCATGGGCAATTACGACTTCAAGCCGGTGCTTCGCGCGCTGAAAAGGCTGAACTATCAGGGCTGGGTGTCGCTGGAGGCGTTTGATTTTTCCTTCGGCGCGGAGAGAATCGCGCGCGAATCGATTGACTATCTCAATAAGGAAATGGCTGAGGCGGAATGAAGAAATACGTGGTCACGGGAGGCGCGGGCTTCATCGGCTCGGCGCTGGTCAGGACGCTGTTGGGCGCGGGCGGGGAAGTGGAGGTCATCGACAATCTGCTCAGCGGCTACGAGCGGAACCTGGCCGAGGTGCGCGACCGCGTGCGGCTGCACATCGTCGATATTCGCGACGGCGCCGCCATTGCGCCGATTATCACGGGCGCGGACACGGTGTTCCATCTGGCGGCGATCCCGTCGGTGCCGAAGTCCATCGACCAGCCGCGGCCTTCGCATGAAGTCAATATCAATGGCACGTACGAAGTGTTCGAGGCTGCGTTGACGGGTAAGGTACGGCGCGTGGTATACGCGGCGTCGTCATCGGCTTATGGCGACAGCGAGACACTGCCGAAAGTCGAGACGATGGTGGCGCATCCGAAATCGCCCTACGCGGTGCAGAAATACGTGGGTGAACTGTACGCATCGGTATTCTCTTCCTGCTTCGGCCTGGAGACTGTCTCGCTCCGGTTTTTCAACGTCTACGGCCCGCGCCAGGATCCGTCGAGCGCCTATTCCGGCGTGCTTAGCCTGTTCATGAGGAACCTGATCGCGCGCACTGAGCCGACCATTTTCGGAGACGGCGAACAATCGCGTGACTTCACCTATGTGGAGGATGTCGCGGATCTATGCCTGAAGGCCGCCAACGCGCCGGGCGCTGCGGGGAAAATGTACAATGCGGGCAACGGAGGACGCTACACACTGAACCAGGTCTGGGCGCTGCTTCAGCAGATGGAGGGTGTCAAAATCGGCGTGAAATACGGACCGCCCCGCGCGGGCGATGTGAAGCATTCGATGGCGGATACCACAGCGGCGATCGCGGAGTTAGGCCATGCGCCGAAGTTTTCCATCGAAGAGGGCTTGCGGAAGACCCTCGCCTGGTACAAAACGTCGTTATGAGCGGATTATGAGCGGTGGCTTCCGGGGAGGCCGACCTAAGATGGGCGGTCCGAGGCGAATCGATCCCGGCGCGAGCCCGGTTGCGCCGTCCCCGCCCGTCCAGCGCGCAAAGAAGCGCGTGCTCTTCGTCTGCATCGGCAACTCCTGCCGCAGCCAGATGGCGGAGGGTTTTGCGCGCGCCTACGGCGCCGATGTCCTGACGGCGGCGAGTGCCGGGCTCAGCCCGGCTTTGATCGTGCAGCCGCTGACCAAGTACGTGCTGGCGGCGCGCAACGTCAACATCGATCGCCAGTTTCCGAAGGGGATGGAGATTCTGGCGAGGGAGCAGTTCGACCTGATCGTGAATATGAGCGGACAAGAGCTGCCGCTCGGCCCTGGCGCCAACGTACGGGAGTGGCCGGTGCGCGATCCCATCGGCCAGTCAGAGGCGGTCTATGAAGCCGTCGCCGCGCAGATCGAGGACTTGGTGATGCGCCTGATCCTTGAACTGCGCAACGCGAATATGTGACAAAACATTGACTCCGGCCCGCCTCGTTTAGGACAATAATAGGGTCACCTCACGTGCGGATGTGGCGGAATTGGCAGACGCGCTAGATTCAGGTTCTAGTTCTCGCAAGGGAGTGGAGGTTCAAGTCCTCTCATCCGCACCACTTTAACTAACTAATTCAACATCCTAGGGATACCTACGGGCTCCGATCGAGCGGTCAATTCTGATCAGACCTTATGCCTCGAGATGGCGCCAAGCAGTGTGGGTCGTGAGATCAAGGCGGGCATACCTCAAGTTATTGAGTGATCTCACATTTTTGAGCTTCTCTTATGGTACACTCCCTTAGACATACCCCGGCAAGTCTAAGGGGCTTATCGTGACAGGGAGAATGGGAGAAACTGGATGCGATTTCGGATTATGGCAGTTGCAATCGTCACTGCGGGAATGAGTTTACATGCGGCGCCGGGCTTGACTTCCCTTGCGCTTGTATGCGCCGAGGGTGGGACAACTTGCGCCGGAGCACAAGCGAGTATGCTGGCCACCGGACTTTTCTCGTCCGTAGATGTATTCGATACCACAAGCAGCACGCCGACTCTGAGCGCGATCAGTGGGTATGGCTTCGTCCTGGCTTGGACCGATTCGATTCCCTCCAGCGGGGCCGCTGTGGGGAATCTTCTTGCCAGCTATTACGCTCTCGGCGGCCGTCACCTGACTGTCGCAACATATGGTTTCAGCAACCCATGGGAGATTTCCGGGACAATCATGACCGGAGGCTACGTTGCCCTCACGAATGTCGGTGCGAATGGCGACGTTAGCGGAAATGTAGTCGCGTCCGTTCCATCCGATCCGATCTTTAGCGGAATCACCCTCTCGACGGTCACGTTTTCCCACAATGGGAATTACTCCCACCCGGGATTGGCGAGCGGCGCGACTCTGCTGGCCACGGATGGCGCCGGCATTAACATGATCGCCCGCAGTTCCCTCGGCGTGGTGAACGTGAATATGTGGCCGGGCGGGGGTGGCAGCGCTTCGTTTTTCAAACTTCTCGGGCAAACGCTGACGAACGGTTCTACGTTGCCGCCGACACCTGCTCCGCCCACTTGGATCTTGCTAGCCACTGGGCTTGCTGGCCTTGCGCTCTATCAGATGAAAGACCGCTGGCTACAACGCGTCCGAAGCATTTAACGGATGCAGCCGGACGGGCACCGAGTCTCCTAGTCCTCCTCTCGGACAAGAAACAAGACGGCCACCCGATCGCGGGTGGCCGTTGTCTTCAGTCAATCGGTGAGTTTGCTGTCCAACCAGCCTCTCGCCGGGAAGATTCCTCAAAACCAGGTCCTCAAGGCGTGGCTGTGAATGGAGAGTCTTAATTCTTTTCGAGCAGAATATCTTCTTCAATCGGCGTGTCCTGAAACCGCAACGCCGTCGCTTCTTCCAATGACATGATCTCGGGTCCGCCGGTCTTTTCCTTCGATCCCGAATGCAAACGCTTCTCAGCCTTATCGCGCTGCTTTTCCACGCGCGCGAGTTCCTTCTGCCGTTTTTTGAATGTTGAATGCGAACGTCCAGCCATAAGGATTCCCCGGTTTCTTCGGCCAGCCGTTCAAAGGCTGACCGCATGGATTTAAAAATCTAAGACTGCCGGCCCGCGGAACAGGTTCCGCGGGCCTTCCTGCTTGAATGGATGCGAACAACTTACCAGCGCGGTTCGCGCCGCTGACGAGGCCCGCCACCGCCGGGTCCACGGCCTCCGCCGCCCGATCCCCGGAAGCCGCCACCACCGCCGCCCTGGGGCTTCGGCCGCGCCTCGTTGACGTTAAGTGCACGCCCGCCGACGTTAGCGCCATTCAGCGCCGTAATCGCCCGGTCCGCCTCGTCCGTATTCGTCATCTCGACGAACGCAAATCCCCTGGATCGGCCCGTTTCCCGGTCCGTCATCAGGCTCACACGCTCCACGGCCCCATACGCTTCAAACAACTGCCGAACCGTATCTTCCGTCGCGCCAAAATCCAAATTCCCAACGAAAATATTCTTCAAAGTGATCTCCTTACGGGTTGAAAGCGGCGACAAACGGAGGCGGACACAGCATAAGCCAAGGCTTGCGGGACAATCAAACGCCATCTTCAGTGTATCACCCGGCGCCTCGCCTGGGAAGTACAAAAAAGCCCATGAATCCCGATAATGGAATGTAACACTCCGTGTAATAGAAGCTTGACCCACTCCAACTTCTTAATCTGCCGTGAAGCGTTCCCTTGATTAAAAAAGGCCCTTGACTCCAAATACTGTTTGGTACATAGTATGTATAACACACTATGTTGTGCACTGTATGAATTTCGAAGTCCTGGAAAACCTTCGCGGCGAACTGCGCCGCGGCTCGGTTGTGCTGGCCGTCTTGGGCGCACTGCGCGAGGAACAGTACGGCTATACTCTGCGCAAGACCTTGGGCGACCGTGGCATGGCCATGGACGAAGGCACCCTCTACCCTTTGCTGCGGCGACTGGAGGCCCAGGGCCTACTCTCCAGCGTCTGGCGCGAGGAGGACAAGCGCAACAAGCGCTTTTACCGGATCTCGAAGGACGGCGAGCAGATTCTGGAGCAGCTTCTTACCGAATGGCGGGTCATTGACCAGTCCATACAGGAGATCATGAAGGAGCAAAGCAATGGAACTCATTGATCGATACTTACAGGCGGTGAAATTCTGGCTGCCGGAGAACCAAAAGGAAGATATCGCGGCGGAGCTATCGGAGGACATTGACGCGCAGATCGCCGAGCGCGAAGTGCAATTAGGCCGTTCGCTGAATGAGGCTGAAGTGGAGACGATCCTGGAGAAGGTCGGCGGGCCGGTGGTGGTGGCGAATCGCTACTTGCCCCCGAAGCAGTTGATCGGGCCGCTGCTGTTCCCTGTCTACCGCTTCGTGCTAAAGATCGCGCTCGCAGCAGTGCTGGCGCCTCTGGCGCTGACTTGGGTGGGACTGGCGATTTACGGCCGCGCCGCGATCGGGTCGGTGTGGGGCTCGCTTTGGATGGCGTCGTTGATGACGTTCGGCGTGGTGACAGCCGTGTTCGCGGTTCTGGAGCGGGTGGGCGGCTCGCGAATGATGGACGAGTGGAGCCCGCGCAAGCTGCCGCCGGTGCGCAATCCGAACTTGATTCCTCGCGCAGGTTCGGTGATCGAACTGGCAATCAATCTGGGGCTGCTGATTTTCTGGGCTTCAAATATGTACTCGCCGTCGATCACGTTCTATCCGGGATTTCACGTCACGCTTGCGCCAGTGTGGAGCTACTTTTTTTGGGGCTATCTCTTGACGTGCTGCTCGATCACGGTCCTGGCGGCGGTGAATTTGTGGCATCCCTATTGGACCGTCCAGAGGGCGGTGGCCCGTCTGGTGACCAATGGCGTTGGCTCGGCGCTGCTGTGCTGGCTACTGAAGGCCAATATCGTGACCGGATTCGCGTCGCCGGATTTGAGCGCGGCGAGAGCGCTGGATTTGGTTCGCGCGACGAACGCCTGGCTCGATAAGCTGTTCCCTGCAGGCGTTGTGATGGTGATCGTGATCGCGCTGGCCGATGGGTATCGCATCTGGCGGCTGAGCCAGAGGCGAGGGACGATCGGGAGTCCGGCGGCGCTGAGGATCTGAGCATAAGTGGGCGGCCAGTGTTGGCGGCAGCGCTTGACATCGCGACCGGTTCAGTCTAATCTAGGACTGAAAAGGTCTGGGATGTTAAAACTCACCAAAAAGGCGGATTACGGGCTGATTGCGCTTCGCCATCTGGCTTCGCGCCGGGGCGGATGCGCGTCGACCAAGGAAATCGCCGATGCGTACCACATCCCGATGCCTTTGCTGTCTAAAGTATTGCAAAAATTGGTTCGTTCTGGCCTATTGACCTCGGAGCAGGGAACCAACGGTGGTTACCGGCTGTCGCGTCCGGCGGAGGAAATCAACACTTTGGAAGCGATCCGGGCCATCGATGGACCAATCATCCTGACCCATTGCTTTACCGAACATACGGGCTGCGATCAGAGCCAGTCCTGCCCGGTTAGGGAACCGTTGCGCAAGGTGCATGAAGGAATCCTGCGACTTCTGTCCGGAATTACCATCTCAGATTTGACGCATGATGAGATGGCCGTGCCCACGATCCTAAGCATCCAACCTAGTAGTAAACAGCCAGTGATAGGAAGCCACACTCGATGAAACTGCCGATTTACATGGATAACCACGCCACCACGCCGATGGATCCGCGCGTGCTCAAGGCGATGACGCCGTACTTTACCGAGGTTTTCGGGAATGCCGCCAGCCGCAATCACAGCTTCGGATGGGAAGCCGAAGAGGCGGTTGAGAAGGCGCGGAAGCAGATCGCGGACGCGATCGGCGCGACGGCCAAGGAAATCATCTTCACCAGCGGCGCAACGGAATCGAACAATCTGGCGCTGAAGGGCGTTGCTGATATGTATGCCGAGAAGGGCAACCATATCATCACGGTGGCGACCGAACACAAAGCGATTCTGGATACCTGCAAGCACCTGGAGCATGGCGGAACGCGCGTCACCTATCTGCCGGTGCAGCAGAACGGGCTCATCGATCTGCAGCAATTGAAGGACGCGATTACGGACAAGACCATCCTGATCAGCGTGATGTACGCGCAGAACGAGATTGGCGTTGTTCAGCCGATTGCGGAGATCGGCAAGATCGCCAAGGAGCGCGGCGTGCTGGTGCACTCCGATGCGACACAGGCGGTGGGCAAGATTCCAGTGAATGTAATCGCTGACAATATCGATTTGATGTCATTGAGCGGACATAAGATTTACGGTCCGAAGGGTGTGGGCGCCCTATACGTTCGCCGCCGAAATCCGCGCGTGCAACTGACGTCGCAGATGGACGGCGGTGGCCACGAGCGGGGCATGCGCTCAGGCACGCTGAACGTGCCGGGCATCGTCGGACTGGGCGAGGCTTGCGCGATCGGGAAGGCGGAAATGGCCGAAGAATCCAAGCGCCTGGAGTATCTGCGCGACAAGATGAAAGACCGCTTGTTGGCATCGCTCGACGAGGTGTACATCAACGGCACGATGGAACACCGGTTGCCGAACAATCTGAACATCAGTTTCGCCTATGTGGAAGGCGAGTCGCTGCTGATGGGCATCAACGACGTAGCGGTATCGAGCGGTTCGGCCTGCACGTCGGCGACGCTGGAACCCAGCTACGTGCTGAAGGCTCTGGGCGCGGGCGACGACCTGGCGCATTCAAGCATTCGTTTCGGTCTGGGCCGCTTCAACACGGAAGAGGAAGTGGATTACGTGACGGCGAAGGTGATCGACGTAGTGAAGAAGCTGCGCGAGCTGTCGCCATTGTACGAAATGTTCAAGGAAGGGATTGACCTGTCGAAGGTCCAGTGGACGGCGCACTAAGGAGAAGAACATGGCATATTCAGAAAAAGTTGTCGATCATTACAATAACCCGCGCAACGTGGGTTCGTTGGACAAATCCGACCCGAACGTGGGCACCGGAATGGTGGGCGCTCCGGAGTGCGGAGACGTGATGAAGCTCCAGGTGAAGGTGAATCCCACCACAGGCATCATCGAAGACGCCAAGTTCAAGACGTTCGGCTGCGGCAGCGCGATCGCGAGCTCCTCGCTGGCGACGGAGTGGCTGCGGGGCAAGACGGTGGACGAAGCGCTGGCGATCAAAAATACCGACATCGTCAACGAGCTGAGCCTGCCGCCGGTGAAGATCCACTGCTCCGTGCTGGCCGAGGACGCGATTAAAGCGGCGATCAGCGATTACAAGCAAAAAGCTGCAAGAGAGTAAGTTCGTATGGTGCAGGTGACTCCAAAGGCGGTCGAGAAGATCCGCGAGGCCTTCGCACGCGAGAAGGTTTCCGGAGGACTGCGCCTGGGCGTGTTGGGCGGAGGGTGCTCCGGCTTGAGCTATCAGTTCAAGTTCGACCCCAAGCCTCGTCCTACCGACAACGTGCTGCAATTCGACGACGTGAACGTGTTCATCGACCCGAAGAGCATGGTCTTCTTGGATGGCATGACGCTCGATTGGAAGGATTCGCTGATTCACTCCGGGTTCGTCTTCGAGAATCCCAATGCGAAGAAGAGCTGCGGGTGTGGGACGTCGTTTTCGGCGTGATGTGGCGCGCCGCGAATATCCCCGGGCTTACGCCACGGGGTGATAACCCCACAAGTCAGTGTGGGGACTGGGCACCGCGATGAGGCTCTATGAGGCATTCGGGTTGGAGCCTGCGCTTTCTCTCGATCCTGAAGACCTGAAGAAGCGCTTCTATGACCGCAGCCGGCAGTGGCATCCCGACCGTTTTTCCCGCGCGTCGGCGACGGAGCAGGAAAAGGCTCTGGAGATGACGTCGGTGCTGAACGACGCGTTCCGCACGCTGCGCGATCCGGTGAGCCGGGCCGAATATTTTCTGAAAGAAAACGGGATTGAGCTGTCGAAAGAGGCTCCGCCGGAGCTGCTCGAAGAGGTGTTCGAGCTGAACATGGTTCTGGAGGAGCTGCGCGGCGGAGACGAGTCCGCCAGGCCGCAGTTGATTGAGGCTCGGGCGAAGTTCTTGGCCATGCGGGAGGCGATCGACCGGGAACTGGCGGCGGCCGGCGCGCGCTACGACACATCGCGCGAAAAAGCGGTGCTGGATGAGATCCGCGCGGCGCTCAACCGGCGGCGGTACATTAGAAATCTGATCACAATGGTAGAGGCGGACGTGGAAAATGTCCTTCCAAATTGATTTCGGGAACGAGAAATCGCCGATCGTCGGCATCGACCTGGGCACTACCAATAGCCTTGTCGCCGCGATGGAGCTGACCGGGCCGCGCATTCTCTCCGGCATCGTGCCGAGCGTGGTTTCGGTGAACGAAGCGGGCGAGGTGATCGCGGGCGCCGAGGCTCGCGACATGCTGCTGACGCATCCGGAGCGCACCGTTTATTCGGTGAAGCGCCTGATGGGGCGCGGCGTCGACGATATTCAGGAAGAACTGAAGCTGTTTCCGTTCCACATCGCCGAGGGCAGCGAATCCACCATTAAATTGAAGCTCGGGGAGAAGACGTTCACGCCGCCCGAGGTTTCGGCGCATATCTTGCGCAAGCTGAAGCTGGACGCCGAGGCCGAACTGGGCGTCCCTGTCTCGCAGGCCGTGATCACGGTTCCGGCATATTTCAACGACGCGCAGAGGCAGGCGACCAAGGACGCGGGACGCATCGCGGGACTGGAAGTACTGCGCCTGGTGAATGAACCCACGGCGGCGGCGCTCGCTTACGGGCTCGATAAGCGGAACGACGGAATCGTTGCAGTCTACGATTTTGGCGGCGGCACGTTCGACATTTCCATTCTGCGGCTGCACGACGGAATCTTCGAGGTCCTGGCTACCAATGGCAACACGCATCTGGGCGGCGACGACATCGACAATCTGCTGCTACGGATCGCGCTGGAAGATATTCAATCCGAATGGGGCTTCGACGTCTCGAAAAAGAGCGATGCGGTGCAACTGCTGCGCCGCGCGGTGATCGAGGCAAAGGAGGATCTATCGTTTGCGCCCGCGGCCACGATCGAGCTGGAATACGACGGCAAGAAGTATCAGCGCCAAATCACAAGGGAGCTGTTTGACAAGCTCGTCGCGCCGGTGATCGACCGCACGTTGGGGCCTTGCCGCGCCTGCATCAAGGATGCCGGCGTGGCGGTGGAAGACATCGACGAAGTAGTGATGGTGGGCGGCTCGACGCGCATCCCGCTGGTGCGCAGCGCAGTGGAAGTGCTTTTCAAGAAGCGTCCCCATACGGAGCTGAACCCGGACGAAGTGGTCGCGTTGGGCGCGGCGGTGCAGGCGGGTATTTTGTCCGGCGATGTGGAAGACAAGCTGCTTTTGGACGTTACGCCGCTGTCGCTTGGCATCGAGACGATGGGCGGATTGATCTCGAAACTGATTCATCGCAACTCAACGATCCCTGCGTCCGCAACGGAGCAGTTCACCACGGCCGTGGACGGCCAGCGCAATGTACTGATTCATGTGGTGCAGGGCGAGCGCGAGCTGGCGAAGGACTGCCGGAGTCTCGCGCGGTTCGATTTGAAAGACATTCCGCCGATGCCGGCGGGCTTGGCTCGCATTGAAGTGAAGTTCCTGATCGATGCGAACGGCATTTTGAGCGTGACGGCGCGCGATCAACGGTCGGGGAAAGAGCACAGCGTCGAAGTGAAGCCTTCCTATGGGTTGAGCGACGATCAAGTCGAGGCGATGATTCTGGAATCGTTCGACAAGGCGCAGGAAGATTTCAACGAGAGGCAAGTGCGCGAGGCTCGGGTGGAAGCGGATGCGATTCTGGCCGCGACGGAGAAAGCCCGGCAGAATGACGCGTATTTTGAGTTGACGGATGAGGAACGAACGGCAATTGATCGCGGCGTGAACGAGCTGCTGTTGGTATATCACGGTGAGGACCACCTGCTGATCCGCGCGAAGATCGACCAGTTGAATGAGGCGACACAGAAGCTGGCTGAGAATATGATGAATACAGCCGTGCGCGGCGCGCTGAAAGGAACCAACATCAATGCCTAAGCTCACCTGGGACCGTTATGAAGACATCGCCTATGCCCTGTTTGAAGAACACCCGGAGATCGACCCGACGAACATCCGCTTCACGGATCTGCACAAGTGGATCACCGAGCTCGAAGAGTTCGGCGACGATCCGATGAAATCCAACGAGTCGAAGCTGGAGGCGATCCAAATGGCCTGGTTGGAGGAGTGGCAGGATAATCAGTAGGTTACTGGAGCCTGAGGTAGTGTTTGATGTCATCCAATTGGCGTCTTGAACGTACCCTGGAACTGGTGGATCGCCAACGAGATCTCTCAATTTCGGCATGACGACGTCGGTATGGCTTGTGTATCCGCGCTAATTGCCCTAGCAGGTTGCTTCGATTGCCGAATTCCTTTGTCTGGGCTGCGGAGAAATCGCAAGCAAAGATTCTGCACCCATCGCCAGTCGGACTCATAGTACGCGGCGCTCAGCAGGCTCTCGATGATGGCGCCCTCATTGCGGCTGGTGATCAACCGCTCTAGCTTCAGACCGGCTCATTGGGAATATCTCGCGATATTTGGGTAGGTCCATCGGTCGCCTATTTTGCTAGGACCGACGGCAGCGCACGGCGCTGCCCCACAGCTTCAGCTACCAGCGTATCTTTCCAGTTCACTTTTTCACTGGCGTCTTGAGCCTGCGCTGGATGGACCTTTTCATACCAGGGATCGACAGAAGATAGCGCGTCTCTTTCTCTGGGCGGGTCATGTACTTAGCATAAACACACAGCATGGGCCTGTGCCAACCTAGGAGCTGATGCTCTTCGATGCTTCGGACCCCTCTCTTCTCGACATTCGCAGCCGTGCGGCTGGACCCTCCGGTGCGCTTCCTCTAACCGAAAAAACCCTGCGCGAGCGTCCCTCGGGCGACCTGTTTGGCTGGACGCAGAATGCCGGGATGGGGTGGGACGCGTCGAAGCTTGGCGCCAAGGAGTTCTTGATTCTTTCGACGCATGGGGGCATTCGCGCGTCCGATGGGACGCCGATTGCGCTGGGGTATCACACGGGGCATTGGGAGGTCGGGCTGCTGATGGAAGCGGCCGCGGTTGAGCTGAAATCCGCGGGGGCGATTCCTTTTGCCGCCTATTGCACTGACCCTTGCGATGGGCGCACGCAAGGTACCACCGGTATGTTCGACAGCCTGGCGTATCGCAACGACGCGGCGACGGTGTTTCGCAGGTTGATCCGATCGCTGCCGACGCGAAAAGGCGTGCTGGGCGTCGCGACGTGCGACAAGGGACTCCCTGCGATGATGATGGCGCTGGCGTCAATGCGCAATTTACCATGCGTGCTGGTGCCTGGGGGCGTGACGCTGCTGCCGGAAGCGGGCGAGGACGCTGGACGCGTGCAAACCATCGGCGCGCGCTTTGCGCATGGGCAGATAACTCTGGAAGAAGCGTCGGAGATGGGTTGCCGTGCCTGCGGATCACCCGGCGGAGGGTGCCAGTTCCTGGGAACCGCCGCGACCTCGCAAGTTGTGGGCGAGGCGCTGGGGTTGTCATTGGGGCATTCCGCGCTGGCGCCGTCGGGGCACGCGATTTGGCTCGACATGGCGCGGAGGTCTGCACGGGCGCTGATGGACATGGAAGCGCGAGGCGTCACGACGAAAGATATTCTGACCGACGCGGCGCTGCACAATGCCATGGTGACCCACGCGGCGTTCGGAGGATCGACGAATTTGATCCTTCATCTGCCCGCGATCGCGCACGCCGCTGGGCTGAAGCGGCCCACGGTGGAGGATTGGGCGCGCGTGAATCGCTCGGTGCCGAGGATCGTGGACGCACTGCCGAACGGGCCCCGGAATCACGCGACGATTCAGGTTTTTTGGGCCGGAGGCGTGCCGGAAGCGATGCTGCATCTACGGCGCGCGGGGTTGCTCGAAACCAAGGCCCTGACGGTGAGCGGCGTTTCTCTGGGCGAGGTGCTGGATCAGTGGGAGGCGTCGGAACGGCGCGCGAAGTTGCGGGCGTCGTTGAAGGAACGCGACGGCATTGACCCGGATGACGTGATCCTGTCGCCGGACGAAGCGTCCCGGCGAGGGCTGACGTCGACGGTTTGTTTTCCGCATGGCAACCTCGCGCCGGAGGGAAGTGTGATCAAGAGCACGTCGATCGATCCAAGCGTGGTGGACGCGGACGGGGTCTATCGCAAGACCGGGCCGGCGAAAATTTTCCTGAGCGAACCGGCGGCGATTGTGGCGATCAAGGACGGGCGCATCAAAGCGGGTGACGTCCTGGTGCTGATGTGCCGTGGGCCTATGGGCGCAGGCATGGAGGAGACCTATCAGCTCACCTCCGCACTGCGCTATCTGCCCTTCGGGAAGGACGTCGCGATTGTGACCGATGCGCGGTTCAGCGGCGTGTCGACGGGCGCATGCATCGGACACGTTTCGCCGGAGGCTCTGGCGGGCGGGCCGATCGGCAAACTGCGGGACGGGGACATGATCGAGATTGTGATCGATCGGCTGAAGTTGGAAGGCAGCGTCAATTTCATCGCGGGAACCGTGGAAAACGGCTCACGTATTCTAGCGACGCGCGAGTCGCGTCCGGATCTGGCTCGCGATCCCGCGCTGCCCGACGATACGCGTATCTGGGCCGCGCTTCAACACGTGAGCGGCGGCACGTGGGGCGGGGCAGTATACGACGCCGATGCGATTCTCGAAGTCATCGCGGCGGGCAAGCATGCGCTAGAATCGGGCTCATGCGACTAATTCTGCTCACTCTCGGCTTGACGGCCATGGCGATCCTTCCCGCTCAGGCTGCGGATCGCGTATTCGAACTGCGAACATACACCTGTTATGAAGGGCGGCTGGACGCGCTGAAGGCTCGCTTCCGCGACCACACCATCGAGATTTTCAAACGCCACGGAATGACCAGCATCGGATACTGGGTGCCCGTCGATCCCGAAAAATCGAAGAATACGCTAATTTACATCATTGCCCATCCGAGCCTGGAAGAGGCGAAAAAACACTGGACGGAGTTTCGTGACGATCCCGAGTGGAAGAAAGTCAGCGCGGATTCCGAGAAAGACGGCAAGATCGTGAGCCACGTCGATTCGGTATTCATGACGCCGGCCGATTTTTCGCAGATCAAATAGGCGGAAGCGTGTGGAAGCTTCTCATGCTGCTGACGGCGGCCGTGCTTTACGCGCAGCGGCCGCTTGATATTTATTGGATCGACACGGAGGGAGGCGCGGCGACGTTAATCGTCTCTCCGAGCGGCGAATCCCTGCTGGCGGACACGGGCAACGCGGGCGAGCGCGATGCACGGCGGATTTTCGACGTTGCGACGAAGCAGGCGCATCTCAAGAAAATCGACATCCTGGTGACCACGCACTTCCACAGTGATCATGTGGGCGGCGTGGCGGCGCTGGCGAAGTTGATTCCCATCGGCCGGTTCATCGATCACGGCGATTCGATGGAGACGGAGAATCCCGGCGACGCGATGCTGTGGGAGACGTATAAGGCTCTGGCGGCGGGGAAGCGGACGTCGCTGACCGTCGGCGATGCGATTCCGCTGGCGGGCGTCACAATCGATGTGGTCACATCCAACGGCGCCGTACTTTCGAAGGGCGGCGAGGCGAATCCGTACTGCGCCAGCGCGGTGAAGAAGGAAGCCGACGCGGGTGAGAACGGCCGCAGCCTTGGGTTTAAGCTGGTCTACGGGAAATTCACGTTTCTCGATTTGGGTGATCTGACCTGGAACAAGGAACTTGAGCTTGCGTGCCCGCAGAATCACCTGGGCCGCGTGACGATGTTCCAGGCCACGCACCACGGTTTTTACGGCGATCACTCCGGCGCACCCGCGCATGTTTGGGCGCTCCATCCGCAGGTGGTGATTGTTAACAACGGGCCGCAGAAAGGGCTCGGCAAGGGCGCCTGGGAGACGATCGCGAAGCTCCCCGGTCTCGAAGACACGTGGCAGGTGCACACGTCCCTGGACAACGATGCGGCGCATAATGCAGCATTAGACGAAATTGCCAACCCGGAGCCAACCGACCGATGCAAGGGCAACTTCTTAAAGGCGTCGGTTAGCAGTGATGGAACGTTCACCGTGACCAACAGCCGCAACGGGTTTTCGAAAACGTATACCGCGCGTTAGCTATGCTGTAACACATGCGGCGTTTCTTGTTCCTGTTAGCGTGCGGCGCGATCGCGCTGGCGCAGACCCAAGCTCAAAACCGGCCCGGCATCACCGCCGAGGACTATTTATCCTTCGCATTTGCGGCTGATCCGCAGCTTTCGCCTGACGGGCAATGGGTCGCCTACACCGTAGCGACCATCGATCAGAAGGCGAACAAGCGTGTTTCGCGGATCTGGATCGTCCCGGCGGACGGCTCGCAGCCCCCCAGCGCATTCACGGGCGAGGCGGCGTCCTCCACGTCGCCGCGATGGTCCCCGGACGGCCGGTCGCTTGCGTTTCTCTCCGCGCGAGACGGAGGACGCCCGCAAATCTGGATGCTATCGCGAACCGGCGGGGAGGCGCGGAGGGTGTCGAACCTGGAAAACGGCGCATCGAGTTTCGAATGGTCGCCCGACGGGACGCGGTTTGTGTGTCTGACGCGCACGGGTCCGCCGCCGAGCAAGACGAGCGACGTGCGCCACTACACCCACATCTATTACAAGTTCAATGACACGGGTTATTTTGACGAGAAACGCTCGCATATCGTCGTGATCGACTTGAAAACCGGCGCCGCAAAGCAGATCACCGACGGAAACGATTGGAACGACCTGGACCCGCACTGGTCGCCCGATTCGACGCGCATCGTGTTCGTTTCGAACCGCACGGGCAAGGAGTTCGATCTGGATCACAACTCCGACGTGTGGGCGATTTCCGCCGACGGCGGAGCGTTGACGAAAATCTCCGATCATGCCGGGCCGGACACGAGCCCTCGCTGGTCGCCGGATGGCACGCGCATCGCGTTTCTGGGCGCTGAGGACGAAGAGGCGGCGCCGATGATCTACGTCGCGCCGTCCGCCGGGGGCAAACCGAGCGTCGTGTTGAACAGAGCCTTCGATCAGACCGCAACGGAGCTGATGTGGGCAGAGCATGGGAGGGCGCTGTATTTCGGTTCCGGCGTGAAAGGCGAGACGCATCTTTATCGCATCGATGCTTTATCGGGCGCGATCGCGGCGATCACAAAGGGAGCTCGGGCGGTGCGCTCGGCCTCGCTCCACGAAGCCTCCGGCAGGCTTGCTTACACGGTGAACGATTTTGCACATCTCGACGACCTGTATGTACGAGAGCCGAGCGGCGCGGAGCGTCAGTTAACGCATCTCAACGCAGCGTTATGGGACCAGCGCGCGCTCGCGAGCGTGGAACGCATTCCTTACACCGCGGCCGACGGCTGGGCCGTTGACGGGTTCCTGGTGAAGCCTATCGGTTTCGATCCGTCGAAAAAGTATCCAATGGTGCTGAGCATCCACGGCGGACCGGCGGGCATGTACGGCGTCGACTGGTATCACGAGTTTCAGGTCTATGCCGCGCGCGGCTGGGCTGTTTTCTTCTGCAATCCTCGCGGGTCGACCGGCTACGGCCGCAAATTCCAGCGCGGCGTGGTGGGCGAATGGGGAGGGAAGGCCTACACCGACATTATTACCGGCGTCGAAGAGGCGCTGAAGCGAAATCCGTGGATCGATCGCGACCGTCTGGGCGTCACCGGAGGCTCTTACGGTGGTTACATGACCAATTGGATCACCACGCAGACGAATCTGTTCAAAGCTGCGGTGACGCTGCGGAGCATCGCCAACTTCGTCAGCGACGACGGCACACGCGACGGCGCGTACGGCCACAAGACCGACTTCGGCGGCGACATTTTTCAAAATTACGAGGCGTATTGGAATTATTCGCCGTTGCACTATGCGTCCAAAGTCAAGACTCCGACGCTCGTGTTGCACTCCGATAACGACTACCGGGTTCCGATCGAGCAGGGCGAGCAATGGTTCCGCGCCTTGCAGCACTTTGGCGTGGTCTCTGAACTGGTGATGTTCCCGCGCGAAAATCACAACCTGACGCGCACGGGCGAGCCGAAGCACCTCGTCGAAAGCCTAAAATGGCAGTGCTATTGGTTCGACCGGTTTCTGAATGGAAACGCGGCCGCAAAGCGTCCCAACGAGGAATGACCCTTCCGCCCGAGCTTGACCGCATCGTGCGTGCGCTTCACGCCGCGGGCTATCGCGCGCTGATCGCCGGTGGAGCGGTCCGTGACGATCTTCTCGGGCTCACGCCGAAGGACTTCGATATTGAAGTCTACGGTGTTTCGTTCGATGTTCTCGCCGAGTTGCTGGCGCAGCACGGGCGCATCGATCTGGTGGGACAAAGCTTCGGCGTGGTGAAGCTGACGGGGAGCGGCGGCCGGGTTTACGATTTCAGCCTGCCGCGCCGCGACAGCAAGATCGGCCGCTCGCATCGAGATTTCCTCGCTACGTTCGATCCCGGCATCACGCCGCAAGAGGCATGCAGCCGCCGCGATTTCACGATCAACGCGATGGCGTTCGATCCGGTGGCCGGTGACCTGCTCGATTATTTCGGGGGCAGGGAGGATCTGCGCAAGCGCGTCCTGAGGGCCACCAGCGCAGCGTTTGGCGAGGATCCTCTGCGCGTGCTGCGAGGCATGCAGTTTGCCTGCCGTTTTGATCTGGCCATCGATCCCGCCACTGCCGAGCAGTGCCGCGCGATCTGGCATGAATATTCCACGCTCGCGCAAGAGCGCGTCGCCGAGGAGTTCATGAAATGGGCAACCAAGAGCGTGCGGCCGGGACGCATTGCTGAATACTTGTCGGCAACGGGGTGGATTGTCCATTTTCCGGAGATTGGCGCGATTTTGAATGTTCCGCAGGACCCCGAATGGCATCCGGAAGGCGACGTCGGCGTCCATACAATGCACGTGGTGGACGCGGCGGCGGGGATTGCGCAACGCGATTCTTTGGGAGGAGACGAGCGCGCCGTGCTGCTGTTCTCCGCGCTGACGCACGACTTCGCCAAGGCCGGGACCACCGCGATGCGCGAACGCCGCGGGAAAATTCGATGGACGGCGCACGGTCACGAAGCCGCCGGGGGTCCCGTGGCGCGTGCGTTTCTGGAGCGCATAGGCATCAAGGCGGCCATTGTCGATCAGGTGGTGCCGCTGGTGGAGAATCACCTGGCGCATTCGAGCCTGCGCAGCGACGTCACGCCGCGGTCGGTGCGGCGTCTCGCCCTGCGGCTCGCCCCGGCCAGCATCACGCAGCTTCTCCGGCTGATTGAAGCCGACCACTCCGGCCGTCCTCCTCTTCCGCCTGGATTGCCGGAAACGGCGATTCGTATCGGAGAAATGGCGGCTGCGCAGGCGGTCGACGCCGAGCCGATGAAGCCGTTGATCCTCGGTCGCCATGTGCTGCCCTATTTTGAAGGCAAGGCCGGCCCGCACATCGGCGAGATCACTCGAGCGGCGTATGAAGCGCAAACCGACGGCGTGTTTTCTACCGAAGAAGAAGCCTTGGCGTGGCTGAGCGCGCACATGCGGTCAACGAGACCCGGGGGCTGACGACTCTGTCCCCGGCGCTCGCGCGCTAGAATTTTAACAATGCACCCTTTTCTTCTGGCGCTGCTGCTCTGCGCCGATCTGACTCCCCAGCAGCAGTCGGCGATGGATCACATCACGGCGCAGTCGCTGCGAGGCCATCTTTCTTTCATCGCATCCGATGCCCTGGAGGGCCGGGCGACTCCATCGCGCGGGCTCGATCTGGCCGCCGAGTACATCGCATCGCAATTTCGGCGCGCGGGGCTTGAGCCGGTGGGCGACGATGGCTATTTCCAAACCGCGGCGCTGGTGCAACGCGAGCCGAACTGGGAAGGCTTCGAAATGACGTTCACCGCGGGCGGCAAGGCGCTGCGCGTCGAAAAGAATGAAATCTACCTGCTACCGGAAGGGACGCTCGACTTGCGCGACGTGCCGGTGATCGTGCCTGATCAGAATACGCCGGTTGAGACCATGCGTGGGAAGGTCGTTTTCGTTGAGAATCGGCGCGGCCGGGTCAACTTTGCCGATTCGGCTCTGGTTTTGTTTGCCAGCCCAAGCGTCCCCGCGGGAGCACAGGTGCGCGATCCCGAGGCCGGGCCGGGCCGAGGGGCGACCAGCGTGATCAACAAGCCGGAGCTAACCGCGTTTCTGAAGGACAATCCCGATGCCCGCTTGAGCGTGCACATGGCCGCGCCGATCGAGCATCCGGTGAAAGTGCATAACGTCGTGGGGCTGTTGCGCGGGTCTGACCCGAAGTTGAAGGACACCTATGTTCTGCTCACCGCGCACTACGATCATCTGGGCACGCGAGCCACTGGTGACGACAAGATCTTCAACGGCGCCAATGACGACGGCAGCGGCACGGTGTCGGTGATGGAGATTGCGGGCGCGCTCGGCGCGTTGAAGGAGCGTCCGAAGCGCAGCATCCTCTTCATGACCTTCTTCGGCGAAGAACGGGGCCTTGTGGGTTCCCGCTATTATGGCCGCCATCCCATCGTGCCTCTGGATAAGACCGTCTCGGACCTGAATCTCGAACAGGTGGGCCGCACCGACGCAAGCGACGGCCCGCAGGTGGGCACGGCGTCGATTACCGGCTTCGATTTCTCAGAGTTGCCCGGCATCCTGGCGGACGCGGGCAAGATCGCCGGCATTCGCGTGTACAAGAACGAAGAGGCGAGCGATGCCTACTTCGGCCGCAGCGACAATCAGGCGCTGGCCGACGTCGGCATCCCCGCGCATACGTTGTGCGTGGCATTCGATTATCCCGACTACCACAAGGTCAGCGACCATTGGGAAAAAGTCGACTACGAAAACATGGCCAAGGTCGACCGCGCCGTGGCGCTGGCACTCCTGCACGTCGCGTCGGACGCTGCCCCGCCGAAGTGGAATGAGGCGAATCCGAAGGCGAAGAAGTATGTCGAGGCAGCGAAAAAGCTGCACCCATAGCCGGGCTTCAGCCTAAGACGCTCGCCCCCGCGTTTTCCCGCCAAAAAACGCGCAGCACGACGAGACAACGCAGGCGTCGCATTTCGGATTCGTACGCTTGCAGACCTGCTGCCCATGACACTTTAAGATCAAATACGCGCGAGTGCGGGCGGCGAACGTCTTGGGCGTTTCTTCTTCAATCATCCGTTGGGCTTCTTTATAGGTAACGCCATAGTTCTCCCTCTCCCGGCCTGCCCTAATGCGAACCAGGACATGGGGACAATTTGAGGGAACGGCCGCCAATGGAGAGAGCCCCGCAAACAGGAGAATTCGGTCCGCGCCTGGGTCTGCGATGTTTGGGAACTTCTTGAGGACGGTACGCGCGCGGGCGATGGGAAGCGCTTTGAGCGCACGCGGCAAATCGCCGCCGAACTCTTTCTGCACGCGCTCGGCGATTTCCTTCAACCGCATCGTGCGAAGCTCCGGGACCATGCCGCCGGGCTTCAATGCGAGCGCCATCTTGCTTGGATTTGCTGTCAGTAGTTGCTCCGGATCCGTTCCGATGTTGCTCTGAAGAGATTCCCAACCTTTGCCGCAGGCGGAGTCACTCGCGGGATATCCGCAGAGCCACCACACTAGAAAGAGGTACGGATTCGTCGGCCAGTTTGGCTGCTGCTGACCGTACGCCTTCTCCAGACGATCCAGCAACTGGTTAAGGCTTAACATTTATCGGCCTCAACAATTGTCGCCATTCGGTGTCGAATAATCCGCCGCGAATCACCTGACGCAGCGTGGGATGGATCACGGCGTAATCCCCCAGCCTCGGATAAAGCAGCGCGTTCGTCCCTTTGAATTCATCCACATGAAAAGTGTGGCCGCTGTTAAACACCACGTAGCGATTCGCGTTTACCGGATTCGGAGCGATCAGTACAGGCACCAGCGGCGCGCCGGGCCATGAGCGCATCAGCAGCGGCGCGATGCGCTTGGTTAATTTGTTGCTGGACAGGTCGCCGAACAAGATAAGGTGATATTTATCGATGTCGTCGTCCGTCACCGCGCGGTCGTCCTTAATGCGCACATCGCCGCGCATGTACCGCGCCCATTCCTTCACGAATTGCTCCATTGTGTCGGCGATATACTGGCCCGCAATCTTGTTTTCCGGCCTACCGGTTGGACGAACCACCAGAAACGCGTCTTTGAACGCATCGTCGATGGGGCCCTGCAGGCCCGGCTTTTTGTAGCGCCCGGATTTACCGGTGCGGCGCCAGCCCTCGGCCGTTTTCGTTAGGATGCCGAAATTCGCCAAATCGACGCCTTGCCCGTCGATGACGACGTGCTTGCCGCCTTCGATCGCGATGCGCGAGACGTTCCTGGTGATCACCCGAATTTCGTCGCCCCAGCGGTCGGCGTCGACCTCGGCGCGCTGATACTGTTTTTCCAAGCTCTCAACGGAGATCCAGTAGCACTTGTGATACGCGGTCGTATAGGTGACGAAATGAACGTGATCCGGCTCCACGCGAGGCTTGGCGAGTACGGCGTCGATGAACTTGTTGGACTGCGCCAGCGCACCCGGCTCCCATTTGTGCTCCGTCGCCGGTCCGGTCAGGAACAGGATTTGGGGCGGCTGGATATGTTCGGCCGCCAGTCGCTCGCGGATGTTCACGCTTGCCTGCAGCTGCGGGTCTTGCTCGCCTCCATAGCCGACGATCGGCACCATCTGCGCATTGGCGGCGTACTCCACAGCGTCGTAAATCCGCAGCATCGCGTCCTGATAGCCCACCACCGGCCCGAGCTTGGCGTATCTCTTCGTTTCCGTGAATCCCGCGCCCGCTTCCACCGCGGCCCATTGATCGGGGAAATGCAGGCCGATGTGCCAGGCGCCCGCGCCGCCCATCGAGAATCCGCGGAGTACGATTTTCTGTGGGTCAATGTTGTAACGGGTCTTCACCGATTCCAGCGCCTCGAAAACATCGGTCTCCCCGGCCCACCGGTAGGCGTTGTTGCCGCGCCCGAAGACTTCTAACGTTATGTAATCCTGCGTCACGGCTTTGTCGCCTTCGTGCGAGGCGATGAAGCTCACCTCGGTGAGCTGCTCGCCGCGCCCGTGCAGCACCAGGTCGAGCCGCACGGGTTTCGATCCGTCGTAGGATTCGGGAACGATCAGGCCGTAGGGTTGCACGCTGCCGTCCACCTTTGACCGGTAGCCTCGCACCAGGCGACCTCTCAGCGATTCCCAGGAAAAGGCCCCGTCCGCCGCACGCGCCAGGCCATGATCCAGGGCTTTCAGCGCGTTCGGAACGTACTCCGGCGTGAAGAATTCCTCCTCAAATCGCAGAGCCCACGCCGCGGCCTTTTGATAGATCTCAATATCCGCGATACGCGCGCCGTCAACGTGTCTGGCACGCAGTTCCTCGATGTCGCGTGTCAGTTGTGCGAGCTTCGCGGTAATTCGCTCGCGTTCCGCGGGTGTGGGCGGAGACCCAGCGCGCGCCAGCGCTGCCAGGAGCAGGAAGAAAGTCGTTCGCCGGAACAATATATGAAAGGATACCGCGCACTTGAGCCAGCGGCGCAAACATGGGTAAATAGGAAGCTAAACATGAAACGCCTCGCACCGCTGTTTCTCTTCATCCCTCTGCTGTCCGCGCAGGATCGGCTGCTCAACGAAGTTTCGCGGCTTGCCAAGATTACCGACGGCGCGGTCGGCCTTACGGCGATCCACGTCGAATCCAGCCGCCGCGCCGACTTCCATTCATCGGACCGCTTTCCCATGGCGAGCACATTCAAGGTTCCCGTCGCCGTGCAGCTTCTCTCGCGTGTCGATCGCGGGGAAGTTCGTCTGGACCAGATGGTCGTGATCGAGCCGCACGACCTGCATCCGGGCAGCGGCACTCTGTCGAATTTGTTCAAACAGCCGGGCGTGAGCCTCAGCGTTCGCAACCTGATGGAGTTGATGTTGCTGATCAGTGATAACAGCGCCACCGACATTTGCCTTCGCCTGGCGGGTGGGCCCGACGCCGTCACCGCGAAGATGCGGGAACTCGGTGTTGCGGGCATTAGTGTGAATCGATCGACCGCGCGGCTGATCTCCGATTGGCTCGGCGCGGAACTTCCGCCGGAAAAAGAGTGGGCGCCCGACCTGTTCGGCAAGCTGTACGCTGCGGTTCCGGCTGACACGCGCAAAGCTGCGGAGGTGAAGTTCAACGGCGACCCTAGGGATACCTCGCAGCCATCCGCCATGGCGGATCTGCTCGTGATGATTCACAACAAGAAGTTGCACAAGCCGGAAACGGCCGAACTCCTTCTGGACATCATGCGCCGCTGCCAGACCGGAGATGCGCGCATCAAAGGGATGCTGCCGCCAAACACGGAACTGGCGCACAAAACCGGCTCCATTGGCGGTACGATCAACGACGTCGGCATTCTGGCGCTGCCCGACAACGCTGGCCACGTCGCGCTGGCGCTGTTCGTCAAGGAAGGCACGAAATCCGAGGCGAGCGAAAAAGCCATCGCCCAGATTTCCCGCGCGGTTTATGATTACTTTTTGTTCGCAGCGAACCGTTAACCTTGTTTTCATCCTAAGTTGTTCGAGTCGTAACAGATCGTTGGTAGCTTGGGAAAGCCGTGCGCGACTGCCGGCCCACTACCATGACAAACCCCTTGCGCCTCCTCCGCTCGCTCACGCCGTTGGTATTCGCCACCTACGCTTTTGCGCAGTCCGGCTCGATTTTCACCCCCGGCAATATCGTCGTTACGCGCAGCGTTTACACCGGGAACCCGACCACCGTCACGCCAGGTCAGGCGCTGCCTCCAACTGGGGGGTCACCTCCACGGTAAGCGCCAACGGCGATCAGGGAGCCGATCCGAATCAGCTCGTCATGATCACTGACGTGCTCGCAAACGCTTCCGCGGCCAACGTCTCCAACGAAAAGTTCAAGATGATCAAGAGCGCCGCCGCGGGAGAAGTTCCGCGCGGAGTATCCTTGGCGCCCACGGCGGCCTCCACGATGGCAAACGTGCCGCTGGTCCTCTCCGCCGCCACCAGTAGCGTAGGCACGCTCGCGCCGGGCGCTCTTGCCTCCGCCAGCGGGCAGAATCTCGCGCCAGGATAGCCGGGGCCGATCCTCGGCATCCTGCCCGATGTGTTCGACAACACGTCGGTTTCGATCACGGACGCCGCCGGCAACACCTCAGTGGCGCCTCTGTTCTACCTTTCGCCCGGGCAGGTGGACTTCCAGGTCCCGTCGAACGTCACTACGGGGCTGGCGAAGGTAACCATCAACGCCAATGGCGCCATACAGACCGCGTCGAATGTACCGATTTTGGCGGTGGCTCCGGCGCTGTTCACGTTGAACAACGCAGGCCTCGCCTCGGCGTACGCGATTCGGGTTTCCGCCGGCGGAACCCAGTCGGTTCAGCAGATTTACACGCAGGATCCGGCGACGGGTCTAATCTCGCCCAACCCGATCAACATGGGCTCGGCGACGGATAAGGTGTACCTGGTGTTGTACGGAACCGGGTTCGACGGGGCGACAGCCGCCACCACGACCGTTACCGTAAATAGCCTCACCGCTCCAGTGCTGTATGCGGGCTCCTCGGGAACTACGCCCGGCCTGGATCAGGTGAATCTGCAGATCCCTTCGTCGCTGGCAGGGAAGGGGAATGTGAACGTGCAATTCTCGGTGAGCGGCGTCGCTTCCAACCCACTGCAGGTCACCATTCAGTAACGGCGAAGTTCTTCAAATCAGGCCCTCTCCGTGCGTCTGGAGGGGGCCTTGTTCTTTTCAAAGCCGAACTTTTTGCGAACGAATCGCTCCGGGGTTCGTTTAGATATCATGCGGAACTTTTTCGCTGACCTCCGGCACTCGGTGCGCGTGCTGGTCGGCAGCCCCGGCTTTACAATCGTCGCCGTCCTCGCGCTGGCCCTCGGCATTGGGGCCAATACCGCCATTTTCTCCGTGATCGACCGAGTCCTTCTCCGTCCGCTGCCCTTTCGCGATTCCGAGCGGATCATGCGCGTCCAAAGGCATTTCCCGCAGGGAGAGGGAACCTCCGCTTCCATCCCAAAATTCATGGCGTGGAGGAAATGTGCGGCATTCCAGTCTCTCGCCGCCTACGACTTTATCAGCGTCAGCATGAATCTGGGCTCCGGAGACAGGCCGAATCCGGTGAATGCTCTCCACGTATCGTCCGGGTTTTTTGATGTTTTCGGCGTGCCGCCACTCTTCGGCCGGACGTTCGCGCCTCAAGAGGATCTTCCCAACGCCGGCAAATTCGCGGTTCTGACCTATCGCGTCTGGAAAGACAGATTTGCTGCGAGCCGGGATCTGATCGGCGGGACGATTCTTCTCAATTCAGAGCGCTACGTTGTTCTCGGCGTGCTCCCCGAAGACTACCAACCCGACCCGGTCACCGACATTTATCTTCCCCATCAGCTCGATCCGAACAGCACCAATCAGGGGCACATGCTGCTGGTCGCCGGGCGCTTGAAGTCGGGCGCAACACCCCAATCAGCGATGGCGGAGTTGAAAGTGGTTGCCGAGCAATTCCGCGCGGCGAATCCGGACTTCATGAACAAGGATGAGACCGTAGGCGTGATTCCGCTTCGTGTCGCGATCGGCGGCGATGTTCGCCTTGCATTGCTGATTCTTGGCGGAGCGGTTTGTTTCGTGCTGCTGATGGCCTGCGCGAACGTGGCGAACCTCCTGCTGGCGCGCGCAGCAGGGCGTCAGAAAGAAATCGCCATTCGCACGGCATTGGGCGCGGGGAGGGGACGCATCGTCCGCCAGTTGCTGACCGAAAGCATGATGCTCGCCCTAGCCGGAGGCGTCGCCGGATTATTCGTCGGCGGACTCGGAATCCGCGCGCTGCTCGCCTTCAGCCCCGGCGATATCCCGCGCATCAACGATCCGGAGCATCCGGTGGCTTCCATGGGGTTGCTCGATGTGCGCGTGCTCGCCTTCTTGTTCGGCGTAACGTTGCTCACCGGCCTGCTATTTGGATTGCTCCCCGCCATCCGAGTCTCGCTGCTGGACGTGAACTCCGTGCTGAAGGAGTCCGGCGGGCGCTCCGGGAGCGGTCTGCGGCACAATCGCATTCGCGGGGTGCTCGTTGTGAGCGAGATCGCTCTTGCCGTGGTCCTGGTGGCCGGAGCTGCGTTGATGATTCGCACCCTGGCCGGGTTGAAGTCGGTGAAACCGGGGCTCGATCCTACGAATCTGCTCACCTTGAAGACGCCGACCTCCGGACGACGCTACGAGACCACCGAGCAAATGGAAACCATGATCCGCCAGGCACGCGAGCGCATCGAGGGCCTGCCGGGGGTCGAATACGCCGCCGCGACCCTCACTGTGCCGATGGAGGGCTCCGAAGTGGATTTGCCGTTCAGCATCGCGGGCCGCGTCCCGAAGGATGGCAAATGGGAAGGCGACGAGCAGTGGCGCTTCGTGTCGCCGCACTATTTCGAGGCGCTCCGCATCCCTCTGCTGCGTGGCCGCTCGTTCGACGCGCGCGACACCAGCAAATCGGATCGCGTGGCGATCATTAATGAGGCCTTCGCCAAGAAGTATTGGCCCTCCGGCGACCCCATTGGCCAGCGCATCCTCCTCGGCAAGGGACTTGGGCCCGATTTTGAAGAGCCCGAGCGGCAGATTGTCGGCATCGTCGGCAGCGTCACCGAAGTGGGTCTTGACAACGGCATGGTGCCGGTGATGTACGTTCCGCAAAGCCAGGTGCAGCCGGGCCTCACCAAGCTCGCGCACGATTTACTTCCGCTGTCCTGGTTGATTCGCACGAAATCGGACCCTCTTGCCGCGGGCGCCGGCGTGAGGCGGGAATTCGAGGCCATCGACACCCAACTTGCTCCGGCAAAGATGCAGACCATGGAACAGGTGATCTCCGATTCCACCACGCGCCAGAATTTCAATATGCTGCTGCTGACCGTGTTCGCAGTAGCCGCGCTTCTTCTCGCGGCGGTGGGAATTTACGGGCTGATGTCCTACACGGTGGAGCAGAGAACCCAGGAACTCGGCATTCGGATGGCCTTGGGAGCCAGCCAGGGACAGATGATGACCATGATACTCGGGCAGGCGATGCGTCTGGCGGGCATTGGAGTGGTGCTCGGGTTAGCGGGGGCCTACGGTCTGACGCGAGTCCTTGCCGGGCTGGTCTTCGGCGTCAAGACCACGGATCCGTGGACGTTCGGGGCCGTCGCGGCGATTCTCACGGCAGTCGCGCTGGTCGCAGGCTTACTGCCCGCCCGCCGGGCGACGCGGGTGGACCCGATTCTCGCGCTGCGGTGCGAATAGAAGGCAATTCTCACCGAGGTCGCGCGAGCTTTAGCCGTCGGAACTCAGGGAATCGCGTGAAACACGTCGACGGGGCGGTCGACGCAGCACGCCGCCGCCGTGCGCCACAACTGACCGCTGGCTCCTGCCTTCTCCAATAAAAGAGCCCCACCCACGCGAACGTGGATGGGGCCCTTTTCCGAAGCTCTTACGCCGTCCGGCTCACGACGGCCGAGCCACCCGTGATCGCCGCCTGCGCCGCCGCCAGCCTGGCGATCGGCACTCGGTAAGGCGAGCAGGACACGTAGTTCATCCCCACGCGGTAGCAAAACTCCACCGAGCTGGGCTCTCCGCCGTGCTCTCCGCATATTCCGATCTCCAGATCCGGCCTTGTCGAGCGTCCGAGTTTAATCGCCATCTCGATCAGCTTGCCGACGCCTTCGCGATCGATCGCCGCGAACGGGTCCGCCGAGAAGATCTTCAGGTTCTCGTACTCTTTCGAGAACTTCGTATAATCGTCGCGGGACAGGCCCATAGTCGTCTGCGTCAGATCGTTGGTTCCGAAGCTGAAGAACTCGGCGAATTCAGCCACCTTATCGGCCGTCAGCGCCGCCCGCGGAATCTCGATCATCGTGCCGACCATATAGTGCAGGTCCTTCATTCCCGCCTTCGCCAGAACTTCCTTGGCGACGCCATCCACGATGGCTTTCTGATTTTCCAGCTCCTTCGCGTTGCCGATCAGCGGGATCATTACCTCCGGCAGAACCTTTATGCCCTTCTTGGCTACCTGAACAGCAGCCTCGAAAATGGCGCGTGCCTGCATTTCGGTGATTTCCGGATACGTGACGCCCAAGCGGCAGCCTCGATGGCCGAGCATCGGATTAAATTCATGCAGTTCTTCGACGCGATGCAGCAGCTCCGGCAGCTTCTTTTTCAGCTCGCCGACCGGAATGCGGTACTTCTCCGACATTTCCTTCTTGATCTTCTTGTCGACGTAGGGCAGACGCGCCAGATCCACCATCAGATCCTCGCGCTTCGGCAGGAACTCGTGCAGCGGCGGATCGAGCGTGCGAATCACAACTGGGAATCCATCCATCGCCTTGAACAAACCGGCGAAGTCCGACCGCTGCATCGGCAGAAGCTTCAGCAGGGCCTTCTTGCGCGTTTTCTCATCGCGAGCCAGGATCATCGCCTGCATGTGCGGGATGCGATCCTCGGCGAAGAACATATGCTCGGTGCGACAGAGCCCGATGCCCTCGGCGCCGAACAGCCGCGCGGCCTTCGCGTCGCGAGGGATGTCCGCGTTGGCGCGCACGCCGAACTTGCCGCGGAACTCATCAGCCCAGTGCATCAGGGTGCCGAAGTACGACGAGTTCGGATCGGGATCGTTGGTCGTGGCCTTGCCCAAGTAGACGTTGGCCGTGGTGCCGTCGATCGAGATCCAGTCGCCTTCCTTCACCGTGATCGACTTGCCGCCGACCGTCGTGGTGAACTCCTTGGCGCGCTCGGAAATCGCCAGCGAGCCGGCGCCGACGACGCACGGACGTCCCATGCCGCGCGCGACCACGGCGGCGTGGCTGGACTTGCCGCCGACCGCCGTCAAAATGCCCTTCGCCACGTCCATGCCGTGAATATCGTCCGGCGTGGTTTCCTTGCGGACCAGGATCACCGGCCCGTGAGCGGACATTGCCACCGCGTCATCGGCCGAGAACGCCGCGCGACCCACCGCCGCGCCGGGCGACGCCGCAATGCCGTTGGCCAGCAGCTTCAGCGTCCTCAAAGACGCCGCGTCGAACACCGGATGCAGCAGTTGATCCAGTTGCTGCGGTTGGACGCGCAAGACCGCTTCCTTCTTGTCAATTAAACCCTCCTGCGCCATCTCCACCGCGACGCGGACCGCCGCCGGACCGGTGCGCTTGCCGTTGCGAGTCTGAAGCATGTACAGCTTGTGGTCTTCGATGGTGAATTCGAAGTCCTGCATGTCCTTGTAATGCTTTTCCAGGCTGGAGGTGATCTCGCGCAGCTGCGCGTAGGCGTCCGGCATGATCTGTTCGAGGTCTGTGATCGGCTCCGGCGTGCGGATACCGGCTACCACATCTTCGCCCTGCGCGTTAATCAGGAACTCGCCGTAGAACGTGTTCTCGCCCGTCGCTGGATCGCGCGTGAAGCCCACGCCGGTGGCCGAAGTATCGCCCAGGTTGCCATACACCATCGCCTGCACGTTGGCGGCGGTGCCGATCTCATCGGGGATCTTTTCCATCTTGCGGTAATACGCCGCCTTCGGATTCCACCAGCTGCGGAACACGGCATCGCGAGCCATCGCCAGCTGCTCATGCGCGTCCTGCGGGAACGGCATCTTCGTTTCCTTATGAACCAGCTTCTTGTACTCGGCGATGATCGCCTTCAAGTCCTCAGCCGACAGATCCGTGTCCGATTTCACCTTCGCCTTGTGCTTCTGCGTGTCGAAGATGTGGTCGAACTTTTCCATGTCGATGTTCAGAGCCACTTCACCGAACATCTGAATGAACCTTCGGTAAGAGTCGTAAGCGAAACGGGGATTGCCGCTTAGTTGCGCCAGACCCTCCACGGTTTCGTCGTTCAAGCCGAGGTTGAGAATCGTGTTCATCATGCCCGGCATGGAGAACTTCGCGCCGCTGCGGACGCTCACCAGCAGGGGATTGTTCGGATCCCCCAGCTTCTTGCCGATCTCTTTTTCGAGCTTCTCCAGGCTCTTCAACACCTGAGCGTTGATCTCGTCGGGAACCTTGTTCCCATTCTGGAAGTAGATGACGCAGACTTCGGTGGAGATGGTGAATCCCGGCGGTACAGGAATGCCCGCGCGGCACATTTCGGCCAATCCGGCGCCCTTTCCGCCAAGGACGTCTTTCATCTTTCCATCGCCGTCAGCCGTGCCGCCGCCGAAGTTGTATACGTAGTTTTTCATTTTTGATCTCCTGAGGTAACGATCTCCGAAAAGTCGGCGATCGTGGAAAAATTGGAAAGCAATAGATTTAGCAGTGTCAGCCGCCTTTGACGCAACTTTGGATTTGGTACATTCACGAGGATTGCGTCAAAGAACCGATCTACGGCGGGACGAATGGCGGCAATCGCTTGAAGGGCTGTCAGATAGTCGGATTTCAAGCTTACCGCCAGAGACTCGCTAAATTCGGCATACAGTTGCTTTTCCGCCAGCTCTTCGAGTTGGTCTGGATCGAAGTCGTCCGTGGGGCTGAAATTTGCCTGGACAAGGATGTTTCGGATTCGCTTGAAACTTGCTGCTAGAGGCTCGAAGTTCTCGGTGGACCGGACCTGCGCGATGGCTGCGAGTCTGGCTTCAACGTCAGCCAACGTCGAGATACCCGCAGCCATCACCGCGTTCACTTCGTCGTACTTGAAGCCCCGAATCTCGCGGAAATAATATTGCACGCGCTCCCGCATGAACTCGTTGTCCATCAGTTGCGCGAGTGTGAAGGGCAGCTTCGCCTCCACCAGAATCTTGACGATGCCCTGTGCAGCGCGGCGCAGCGCGAACGGATCTTTCGAGCCCGTCGGCACCATGTCGATGCGGAAAAACTCGCGCAGATTGTCGAGCTTATCCGCGATTGCCAGAATCTGCCCGGCCTTCGTCGAAGGAATTGAATCCTCCATGCTCAGCGGCTTGTAGTGCTCGTAAATGGCACGCGAGACAGCCTCATTCTCGCCCTGCACCTTCGCATAAAGCCCACCGACGATGCCCTGCAGGTCGGTGAACTCCTTCACCATCTCCGTCGTCAGATCGGCTTTAGCGAGCAGAGCCGCGCGCTGCGCATCCGCATCGCCGCCCAACTCCTTCACCAGTGCGACCACGCGATGCGTCTTTTCCAAGTAGCTGCCGAGCTTCGCCTGGAACGTCACGTGCGACAGGTCGTCCACGCGGTCGGCCAGCTTCTTCTTCTGGTCCACTTCCCAGAAAAACCGCGCATCGTTGAACCGGGCTTTTAAGACGCGCTCATTGCCGCGCTTGACCAGGCCCTCCGGGTCCGCTGGCACGTTCATGATCGCCACAAAGTGCGGCGCAAGCAACCCCGGCTTCGATTCCACCGCGAAGTATTTCTGGTGATGCCGCATCACCATGGTCAAAACCTCGGCGGGCAGTTCTAAATAGGACGGGTCGAAATCGCCCTTGATCGCCGCTGGATATTCAGTAATGAACGTCAGCGTTTCGAGCAGATCGTCGTCCACGGTCGCGCCCAGCGCGGCGGCTTCCTTGCGGATCTTCTCGCGGCGCTCTTCGGCGCTCAGGATGACGTAATTCGCGCGCAGCGCCTCGGCAAAAGTCGCGTAAGTGACGGCGATCTCTTCGTTCGCCAGCACGCGGTGGCCTCGCGAAAGATTGCCGCTGGCCACGCCCGCAACCTCAAACGGGATCACTTCATCGCCGAGGAGCGCAACCACCCAGCGAATCGGCCGGATGAATCGAGGCGAGCCCTTCGCGCCCCAGTACATTGTCTTCGGCCATTGAATGCCGAGGATGGAACCAGGAAGCGATTCGGCCAGCAGGTCCCGCACGGCGCGACCAGGGACGTTCTTCCTGAGCTCGTAATAATCGCCGACCTCCTCCATTGCCGAAAGGTCGACGCCTTGCTTCTTCGCGAATCCTGCTGCTGCCTTCTGGCCCGCGCTGACTGGAGGACCCTTCACGACCTGGACCTGATCCGGCGTACGCTCCGGCAATCCTTCGGCGCGCACCACCAGCCTGCGTGGCGTCGCGTCCACCTGCGGCACTGCGCCAAACAGGTCGAGCTTGGCGAGTTGCGCCAGCGCGCCCGGAATCATCCAGTGCGGAATTTCTTCAGTGCCGATCTCAAGCAGGAAGTTCATTTGACCTCCTGTCTTGAATCCCCGTGCTTACGCCACGGGGTTGTATGTGCGATCGCAGGGCATGGCCCTGGGCCACAGGATGATGCCATTGTGGGGCAGGGCCATGCCCTGCCAGGAAGCAAAAGGTTCATGCCGCCGCCTCCTGCTGCTCCGCCCACAACTTCGCAGTACCCACCGCCAGATCCCGAACGCGCTTAATCACCGCCACGCGCTCCGTCACGCTGATCGCTCCGCGCGCATCAAGAAGGTTAAAGAGGTTCGAACACTTCAGCACCTGATCGTATGCCGGCAGCACCGGGAACCGCTGTTTCTCTGGATATTTTTCGTACTGCGCGAGCAGGCTCTTGCACTCCGCTTCATGCTCCGCGAAAAGACGCCACAGGCGTTCCACATCCGCCATTTCAAAATTCCAAACCGAGAATTGCAGCTCTTCCAGATAACGCACGTCGCGATACTTCACGCCCGGCGTCCACTCGATGTCGTACACGCTGCCGACGTTCTGCAGAAACGCCACCAGCCGCTCCAGCCCATACGTGATCTCGGCCGGCACCAAATCCAGATCGATGCCTCCGCACTGCTGGAAATACGTGAACTGCGTGATCTCCATGCCGTCGAGCATCACCTGCCAGCCCACGCCCCACGCGCCCAGCGTCGGCGACTCCCAGTTGTCTTCCTCAAACTTGATATCGTGCTTTGAAAGATCGATGCCGATGGCCGTGAGACTACCCAGATACTGATCGAGAACGTCGGCCGGCGAGGGCTTCAGAATCACCTGTAACTGCTGGTGTTTATATAAGCGATTCGGATTGTCGCCATAGCGGCCGTCGGCCGGACGGCGCGAAGGCTGCACATAGGCCACGCGATACGGCTTCGGCCCCAGCACGCGCAAGAACGTCTCCGGACACATCGTGCCTGCGCCGACCTCTACGTCGTACGGCTCGGTGATGATGGCGCCGCGATCGCTCCAGTAGCGCTTTAGTTTGAAAATTGTTTCTTGAAAGGAATCCATAGGGGGCTTTACAGAGCCTCTAACAGAGGTACGGTGAGAAATCGCCGCTCGACGTGCTGCTCCATCGCGCGGACCAGGCCTCGGCGAAGATCGGCTGCGGTGGATTTGCTCCATTCGCGCGGCGCGAGACTGCCGATCGGCGTCGAAAACATCTCCTGAACGATCTCCGCGGTCTCGTCACTCACGCGCAGCTCGGGAAATACACCGGTCAGGCGCACGGCCCACAGCGTGTAATACGCAACCGCGCGCCAGACGTTGCCTCCCACGTGAAGGTCGGCCAGCACGGCGGCAAGCAGACGGAAAAATCTTTCGTTTGGTTCGTGCTCCGGCAATAGATGCTCCGCAACCTCAGTGAAATAATCCAGCGCGACCGCCCGCGAGTAGTCCGATTGCAGGTCGAACTGCGACTGAATCAACTCGCAGCCGGAGAGATTCGCCAAGTCGGCGTTCTCCCGTTGAAAATAGGCCATCCTGACGTGGGACAGCCGTTCCAAACCCGACCCGAATGGACTTTTTGGCCGGCGGGCACGCCGGGCGACGCCGCGCAGTTTCCCCAGATCGCGTGTAAAAAAACTGACGATCAGATCCGACTCCCGGAAGGGATACGTACGCAGGACGAACGTCTCGCTCATCCGCGCGGGCATAGGTTCGACGCAAAATACTAGCGTAGCAGAAGGAGGAGCCAGGAGTCAGGAGACGTAATTACGCGCCAGGCGCGGCCCGCTCGATTACTTCGATCGATACACTTCGTGCCAACCCCCGGTTGGCCACGCGACTCCGATGACGGTTCCAATGAGTGCGCCGAGCGGTGTGAACACTGCTTTCCCGATGTTGTCGTTGAACCAGCAGCTGGAGTTGCATGAGTGGTCCAGCCCTGCGCCGATCCCCAGTCCTGCGCCAGCGCCAACACCGAGGCCGATCAGCGTATTCCGCTTCCGATGGCTCTCGCTCCTAACCGAAACTCTAAGGATCTGCGCGCGCGCCAACGATTGCTGCGTGTTGGCTGCGAAAATCACAAGGGATTCGTCGCTGACGCTTTGAAACTGGCCCCGGAAGGACTTCTTGCCTTCGAGAGAAACGCGGATTTCCTCTCCAACCGGGACGCTATTGACGTTCGCCCAGTTATGCTGGGCGGCTGCTGTGCCGGCCGCCAAAACGAGGATCAGCGCGAACTTCACAAGAGGAGCCTATCATGTTGGTCACTTTGCTGCCGGCTTAGGAGGGGCGGGCACGGGCTTGATGCCCTGTTTCGCCAGAGCGGCCCTGAGGACCGGTTCGGTCTGCGCGCCGACCTCATAGGAGACCACCTTGCCTTCCCGGTTCACCAATACCAGCGTCGGATAGGCGTTGATCGAGAGAGATCGCAGTAGTTCGGGCTCGGCCTTTCCGGCGTCGATATAGACCACGACGAATCCACTGGGGCGAAATTCTCTTTGGAGTTTTTCAAGGACGGGCGTCTGCTGTTTGCACGGCTTGGACCATGACGCGCAAAAATTAAGCAGCGCCACTTTGCCTTTAATTGCCGGCGCACCTTTAAGCTCTGGCACGGGCTTGCCCTCGACGTCTGGTTTGACGATGCCGGGCAGTGTCCAATCAGGCGTCTCCACCGCGCCCGCGGGAGGCGTAAACTTGAACAGCGAATCCGACAGATCCGAATCGAGCGAAAGCCCCATCGTAGTGGTGGCCTCTGTGATTTCCACGGGCTCGACCAGCGTGCCGACGATGAGCGTCGCCGTGAAACTATTTTGCAGCGTCAGACCCAGCGTTTTGGAGATCCAGCTGATCTGCACGGCGTTGCGGATGGTCAACTGCTTGCTGGGAATATTCACCAGGCCGTAATGCGCCTCCACCACCCAGCAATCGTAGGGCTTGTCGTCGATCTCCATGGTCTTTTCGCCCGTGATCCCGGCTGATTCCAGCGCGCTGTTCATGTCCGGCAGATCCTTCAAATTGCCGTTCTCGCCCAGGGACGATTCGGGCAAACTCGTCGCCGCGCGCTTTATGAATCTTTTCTGCTGATCGAAATAAATGAATGTGTGTAGTCCGTCGCTAACCACAGTCATCCCGATGGGACCATTTTGCGATTCGATGCGCATCAAATCGGGCCGCCGGACGCTGATCACCGTAGGCAGCTCCATGTGATTGTTCACGCCGCCGCGGGTCTCGATGATGCTGAGCGAGTGGATCTGATAGCTCGGGAATTTTTCGAGGGCGTGCGCGGAACTTAGCAGCAGTTCGCGCGCATCCGGTTGCTGCGCGAGCAGCAGGGCAGGGCAGAGGAGCAATGCGGGACGCATCAGGGCAGGAGTTTCAACGCCGTCTTGCCCATCGGGCCGTTGTAGAACAACTCGAGAGAATGGATACCCTTCGTCCGGCCACGGAACAGGAAATAAATCAATCCGGAGCGGGGCAGTGAGTGTTCCCCCTCGGGCAGTGACGCGTTCTGGACGCGGTAATCGACGGTGTCCTCCTGTTCCTTCTGAACCTGGGTGATGGGCTGCGTGGAAGCCGTCCGGTCCCTCCCATCGCCTGGAAACTGACTGGGCGGAGGCCGCGGACCAACGACCACCTGTCCATTGCCATCGCCGACACCCGCTGTTCCGGTCAATGACGGATGCGCGGTGGACTTTGGGAATTTGATGGATCCGGCGACCATCCCCGGCAATTGGGTCGAAAGAGGCGCGCCGTGGCCGTTGACGCGGAGCGTAAACTGGTCGGGCGACATCTTCAAACGGCTGAAAGCGGGGCCGAAAAAGGCCACTTCCACCACCAGATAATCGCTGGCCAGCAGCGGCCCGGTGGGTGTCGGCAGGGAATGAACCAGATACTCGGCGGCCAGGGTCACCGTCTCCATCTGGACGTGGACCGGATAATCGGTCGCCTTGGTTCTGGGCGCGGATTGGGCGTTTAGTAAGGCCGCCGCGCTCAAAATAAGGCCGAATCGCATCCTTACCGCCACGTTACCACACGTTTCGATACAGCGAAGCTTCATTTAGTCCCTTCGCGGTAAGCAATGGATTTTCCGTCCCTTAAGCCAAACCCTACCCACTGACTAAGGGGTTCACTTAGTGTTCATTGAACGGAACGCCCCGTACCATAAAGATGATGTCGTGGATCGGTGACCTCCGCTGCCTCCATTGCGATGGGAAACTGCCGCTGTTGAGGAAGATCACGAACGGGCAGTTCTGTTCGGCCCAGCACCGGAAGCTGTACTGGGAAGAGCAGGAGCGCCTCGGCCTGGAGCGTCTGCATCAGACACACAATTCGCTTCGCGTCGCTCATCTGCCCGAAGACGGTCCTACCCTGTGCGGATTCTTCGCGGCGTTCACGCGTCCCCAACCCGTCTGGCCATCCGGTGAAGTGAAAGCCACCGAGCCCAATCCGTTCGCGCCCAACGGCCCGGTGCGTTTGCCGCTCCGCAAAGTGGTCGTGCCGCTGATCGATCGCTGCAGCGGTTTTGTTGCCGGCGTGGCGCGAATCGAGGTGGAACCCAGACGTTACCGCGCCTCCCGCAAGCTGGAGCCCATTACGCCCTCCATGCTGCCCAGCAAGGCTGTCTGCTTTGGCGCAACGCCCCAGTGCGACGCATTCTCGTCTCAAGACGCGGACGTCGTGCCCCGCCTGGATACTCCTCTGAAACTTGCCCGTTTTGACGCGAAGAAGCCGGGGCAGCACGATGTCCGGCGTGAACCCTGGTCGGCAGCCCCGTTTGCGATTCTGAAACAGCCTTATCTGCCCCTGGGAACAAGAGCTCGGAGCAGCACCGCGACGCCCGGTCTGGCCGGGATGTTGCCTCTGGCCATCGAACAGGTCCCGTTGGTGCACGGCACGTGGATTGACAGTCTCCGCGCGGTTCCGGTTCAGGAAGCGCCAAAATATGAGCTGTCGACCCCGGCCATTCGCCCGCGGCTAAAGATGGCGGCCGGCAGCCGTTATCCCGTCGCCACTCGCGACGCGGCCGTTGCCGTGGCAAAGGAGCTGCGGAACCTGCCGGCGGCCAATATGGTCGCCATCCCGGAACGCAAGTCAATCGCGATGGCCGCGGGTGCAGGCGCTGGCGCCGGCAAGCCCGCCGCGATCCCCGCGCCCGGACAAGCCGGTCTGTTGCCGCTCGACGCGGGAAAGGCGACCGAGCCAGCGCCGTCGCGTGCCGCTTCCTCGGTGAGCCTGCCCCAACCGATGAAGACCGAGCCGATGCGCCCGGTCTCGCGTCTGGAGCCGGTGGACGCCAAGCCGTCGGACCAGTGGATGAGTCCGCCGCCTCCGCAGCCGGATACGATCCGCGCCGCCGCGACCTCCGTCCTGACGATGGATGAGCCGGCGCAGGCGCCGCATGTGAGCGCGCTCATTGGCAACCTCACGAACTTCTGGACACAGGCCCCGCGCGACCTGAAACTGCTGATGTTCGCCATTCCGATCCTGCTAGGGCTGGCGCTGCATCCGTCGCTCAAGAAGATTCCTTACACGGCGCCACAGCAAGCCGGAGGAATCCAGAAAACGTTCGAAGGCAAGATGCAGGAGCAATGGAAGAACGTGCGTCAAAGCATGGTGGACCGCGCCGCCATCGCTCTCGACGAGGATTTCCGCTCCGGTCTGGACGATTGGACAAGCCGCGGAGGCACCACTGAGTGGGAATTCGATGCGGCCGGATTCGTCAAGCCGGGCCCACTGGCCATCTACCGTCCGTCGGTGGATCTCTCCGATTATCAACTGCAGTTTCTGGGAATGATCGACAAGAAGGCCCTTAGTTGGGTCGTGCGCGCGTCCGATTTTGACGATTACTACGTGGTGAAGCTGGTTGTCCTGAAGCCCGGTCCCGTGCCGACCGTGGGAGTCACGCGATATGCGGTCATCCACGGCGTGGCGCAAGACCGCGGCGACACCACGGCCTACATCAACGCCAGGGAGGACATGCTGTACCGGGTGCGGATGGATATTCATGGCGACGTTTTTGCCCTAACGGTTCAGGGCCAATTGGTCGATAGTTGGACCGAGCCGCGTCTGCGAAAGGGCGGCGTTGGATTTTTCACGTCGCGGGGCGAAGCCTCGCGGCTGCGTTGGGTTCAAGTGACCCATCAGTACGACATGCTGGGGCGGCTGTGCGCGTATCTGGCCCCCTATGACATTCCATCCACGAACGGAGGTTGGCAACCATGAGCGGAGTAAAGAACGGAGCGCAAACGGCGCTGAGGACGGGCGGCAAGGTGGTCTCGCCCGCGCTGGCGAAATCTGTCTCCCTGCATTTGGAGGGCAAGCGAAAGGAAGCGCTGCGCGAACTGAACACCGCCATCGAGAACGGCGAGGACACTCCCGAAGTGTTGGCCGCCAAGGGCCACATCCAGTTCGAGCTGGAGCAGTTCGACGACGCGATCAAGACCTATGAGCGGCTCCTGGCCGCGGCGCCGAAGCACCCCACGGCGAACTTCAACCTTGGTATCTGTTACGAGAAGCTCGGCCGCTGGCAGGACGCCACCGACGCCTTCACCCGTTCGCTGGAAGTGGATCCTTCACGCGAGGAAGCGCAGCTCGGCTTGGGCATCTGCCTGCTGCATCAGGAGAAGCCGGAGCCGGCCATCGCCTGCTTCGATAAAGTCCTGGTGCGGCAGCCCGCCCACGAGACGGCGCAGTTCGGCAAGGCTGTGTCACTGCAGCTCCTTTGGAAGTTCGACGAGGCCACGTCCCTCTATTCGAAGATCCTCGAAAAGAACCCGCAGTCCGAGGAATGCCTGGTGAACCTGATCACCATCGGCATGGCCCGCAAGGATCACGACCTGATCCAGCAATACTCCGAACGCTTGCTGGTGCTGCGTCCGTTTTCGCAGGCCGCGCTCGAAGGCCTGGCGACCTGCGCATTCAACCGCAACGACTACGAAGCGGCGGCTAAGTTCTGCTCCAAGCTGGTGGAGTTCACCCCCGATCATTTCGAACGTTGGTTCAACCTGGGTGTCGCCGAGCAGAAGTGCGGGCACCTGGAACAGGCCGCCAAAGCGTACGGCGAGGCCGTTCGCGTCCGTCCGGACGCCAAACAGGCGCACGTGAACCTGGGCATCGTCCGGCAGGAGCTGGGCGAACTGAAGCAGGCTCGTGAATCCTACGAGAAGGCGCTGCACATCGCGCCGGATCTGGCGGACGTCATCTACAACCTGGCCAGCGTGCTGGAGCAGCAGGGCGAAAAAGAAGACGCCGAGCGGCTCTATGTAAAGCTGCTGAGCCGTAATCCGGACTGGGAAGACGCCTGGTTCCGGCTCGGCTATCTGCGCCTGCAGCGCGGCGACCATCGCGGCGCGGCGGAAGCCTTCCAGGCCTGCGTGCGCAAGCGCGCCGGATGGCCGGAAGCGCAGTTGAATCTCGGCCTGTCATATTGGAACGTCGGCGACCACGACGCCGCGGCTAAGGCATTCGAGAGCGTGCTCGAAACCGATCCCAACTCGATCGACGCGCTGCGCGGGTTGGCCGCGCTCGCCGTCGAACGCGAGGACGTCGAAAAGGCGCTGGACCTGCAGGCCAAGCTGATTGAAGCGGGCGAGCGGACTCCGGAGCTGTTCTACAACACAGGCCTCCTGCTGCAGAAAGCCGGCCAGCACGAGGATGCGATCCGGCTCTATCAGGAAGCGCTCGCCGAACGCCCGAACTTCGCCGAGGCTCTGCTGAACCTGGGCCACGCCTTAAAAGCGCAGGGCCAGATGGAGGAAGCGCGCAACTACTGGCGTCAGGCTCTGGAGCAGAAACCCGAGCTGGCAACCGGCTACTTTGAGGCCTAAAAGCCCTTTTTTCCCTTTGACTTCGCCCAAACCGCGTGGCATAATTTGAACCGAGTTTGGAGGAGTCTCCAGGTGAAGAAGCTTTTCGTAGGGAACCTGCCGTATGCGGCCAATGAGACCGATGTCCAGAATTTTTTCGCGGGCTACGGCGTGAATGTGGACACGGTTACGGTGATGCGCGACCGATTCACGGGTCAGGCGCGTGGATTCGGTTTTGTGGAAATCAACGACGATGCCGTCGCACAGCAGGCGGTGGACAATTGCCACGGCAAGGAACTGATGGGCCGCGCCGTGGTGGTAAATGAAGCACGTCCCATGGCCCCGCGCGAAGGCGGCGACCGCGGTCCACGCGGGCCGCGATAATTCGTACCTTGTTATTACTGCGTTGGGTGCGCTCTTCTGCCAGGGCGCGGCGCTCGAGAGCGTGCGCCGGCATTCTTGCTGGACTACAGTTATGGGGTTGACGACACTCTGCTCGCGCCCTTGATCAACCGGCTGATTCATGAGAAGAACGTGCCACCGGGCCCGCATGTTCGGACATTTGCCCTGCGAAGGTCGTCGTGCATGAAATTCGAGACATCGAAACGCCCGACTTTCCCTCCAACATGCAGCCCAACAGAAGGGGCGTGTCCCCGCACTTACGCGCGGGCTGCCAGCAAAGATGCATCCCCTGGCGTGAGCCAGGGGACTCGGCGCGAACTTATCGAGACTTCCCCAGCTTGCGGTCAAAGAACCCATCGGCCGCGTGCATGGCCCTGGACCAATCCTTCACCCGAAGAAAATCGTGGATCTCGTCGGGGAAAATCAGCTCCTCGAACTCTGTATCTTGATCCCGCAGCGCCTCCACCAGCTTGATCGTCTGGGAGAAATTCACGTTGCGGTCGTCGTCGCCGTGGATCAGCAGCACCGGCGACCTCCAGCCCTTTACCGTGGCCATGGGCGACGCCTCGAACGCAATGCGCGCCTGCTCCCGCTGTTTGTCCGGATCGAGATTCGGATTCGCCACGCTGCCCCCGCGCGCCGACCAGTCATGCACGCCGTGCAGATCGACGCCCGCGGCGAACAGATCGCTCGACCGCGACAGAGCCATCGCGGTCAAATAGCCGCCGTAGGATCCGCCCCACACGCCGATGCGCTTCGGGTCGACGTCGGCGCGCGCTGCCATGTACAAGCCCGCGCCCATCACGTCGTTATATTCGCTGCCGCCCGACGCACCGTAGTTCAACGCTTCCCTGAAATTGAGGCCATAACCGATTCCGCTGCGATAATTCACGCTGAGCACCACGTATCCCTTGCTCGCCAGATACTGATTCATTCCGTACGTGTTCGAGTAGTAATACATGTAGTGCCAGCCGAGCAGCATCTGCCGCCGTGATCCACCATGGAAGAAAATCACCGCCGGATGCTTGCCGGTGCCCTTCGGCAAAAAGAGCTGGCCATGGATCTGCATGCCATCCGAACCAGGAAAGATCACCTGCTGCGGAACGACCTGTTCGTTCAGCGGAAAGTCGTCAGGGATCGCCTCCGGTGCGAGGTCGTGCACGGCGCCGGCCTTTACCGCGGCGCGTCCGATCTCCTTCGGGCTGGAGCGCAGATAGGCAATCGCGCCGTTGCCGGGGTCCTGCGGCTCCCATTCGATGCCTTCGCTTAATTTGACGATCGGCGTGGCCGCGCCACCGCCGTTGGCGGACACGCGCCATATGTGACGACGGTCGATGTCATCCTGATTTGACGAATAAAGCAGGTCCCGGCCGTCGCGCGAAAGAGAAACGTGCTCCACTTCGAATTCGCCCGGCGTGAGCAGCTTCGCGGTGCCGCCATCGACCGGGACCGAATACAAATGGCACCAGCCGTCGCGCTCCCATGGAAACACGAGGCGGTCGCCGGAGGCCCACAAGACCTGATTTTCCGCCACCATCGCGTGAAACGCGCTGCCCGGGCCTTTTTCCGCATGCCAAACTTCGCGGCCCATTAGCGTCGACGCATCGGCAACGCGGATCGACCACGGAACGGGAGCTTCGCGCACCGGGCTTGCGCCGCCCGGACGCGTCCAGGTGGGTATGCGCAGGAACGCGATGCGGCGTCCGTCGGGACTCCAGATCGGAGAGATATCCTCGTCGACGCTTGGGTCCAGATAGCCCACCGATTTTGCGCCAATCTTAAATACACCGATGAACGCGTGCTCGCTCCGTGTGTTGACGAACGCGAGCGTCGTGCCGTCGGGCGACCAGCGCAGTTCCGTCGAGCGGCCCTTGGTGTGGACGATCTCCGCTGGTTTGTCGCCATTGAGATTCGTCAGCCAGATCTGCCCGTTGCGGATAAAGGCCACGTCGCCCTTGACCGAAACGGCCGGCATGCGGCCCTCGCTGAGTTTCTTTGGAGGGCCACCCTCAAATGAGATCGCCCAGACGTCCATCTCCGGCGTCTTGGCCAGGCTCTCCGGGTTGGGATTGTCGCCGTTGGTTTCGAGATCGCCTCCGCGGACGTAGACGATGGTCTTTCCGTCGGCCGACCAAGCCACCTCGCCGATCTCCTGCCCGTCGTCCTCGGTGATGGACGTGAGCCTGCGGCCTTTGAAATCCGGCGCCGCGGCGACCCACAGATTGTTCGCGCCCTTCTCCTTCATCAGCCACGCGACTTTCCCACCCGAGGGCGCGGCAGTGAGCGCGGACGAAAACGGCGCGTTCAGGTACTGATCGATCGAGGCGGCGCTGGCTAGCGTGAAAGGAAGGAGGAGCAGAGCGAATCTCATATCACGAGATTTTCGCACAGCCGAGTCCCCATCCCTAGCCCCACGCTACGCGCATGCGGCTGGTAACGACGAGCGGATGAAGGTTGCGTGACGTAGCGTTTAGTTGACGGGAACTCGCGAGTTTGTGCCCTGGAACGTCGCGCCATAATTTCCGCGTTCCTCGATCATGGTCTTGAGCACGAAGCCGTGCGCGGCGAGGTCGCTTGCCAACTGCGCATAAGGGGTGGCCGACGTTGGCATGGCTTTCGCCGACCACCATTCGCACTTTTCCAAGCCACGCCTGGTTTTCCGTAAGCAGGAATTTCTCAGCGCCCTCGATATCCAGCTTCATCACGTCGATTCCCTCCCAGCCCATGTCCTTCATCAGGTGTTCCATGGAAATCTGGGGCACTTTCACGATGCCCACGGTATTGACCGCGTTCACCACCGACGTGCAATCGGGCTGCGCGGAGAGAAAAAGATCGATCGATCCGTCGACCGGTCCGATGGCGGCTTCGAACACACACGCGCGGATTCCGTTCATCGCGATCACCCGCTTGAGCAGCGGGATGTTCTGTGGGGAGGGTTCCACGCACGCAATTTCGGCGTCCGGAAATCGCCTACTCAAAAAGACGGTCGCCAGGCCGATGTTGGCGCCGAGATCCACTACGCGCCGCACGTTTTCGCTGGGCAGATTGTACTCACCGTCCACGAGGATCTGGCGCAGCAAGGACGTATCTTCGCCATTGGCCCGAATCGGGATCTTTCCCCACTCCGGAATATCGATGACCAGCGTTTCGGGCGCGAACTTGCGGAGAAACGGCCGCCGCCCGAAATAATAGGCAACGAACACGTTCACGGTCGAGCTCAGAGAAAGCCGCAGCCGCCGCGTGAGAGTCCACAAGTCGAAGGGTTGTCGTAAGCTAATCAAAGAGTTTCTTTCCGCGGTCCTGAACAGTCCATTTTAGCCTATTGACTTCGACGGCTACACTTGAGAAATGTACGCAAGCGGAACGTTCGAAGTGAAGTTAAAGCCGCAGGGCGATGAAGACGCCTCGGTCGTCCGGATGACCATCGACAAGCGATTTCACGGCGATCTAGTCGGCACGAGCAAAGGCCAGATGCTCGCGGTGCAGAGCAGCGTGAAAGGCTCGGCGGGCTACGTCGCAATGGAGGTGGTCACCGGGACGCTCGGCAGCCGGACAGGGTCGTTCGCGCTGCAGCACACAGGCACGATGAATCGAGGCGTGCAGGAATTGAGCGTCACCGTAGTTCCCGATTCGGGCACCGGCGAACTGGCCGGACTTTCGGGGAAGCTCGAAATCAGGATCGTCGAGAAGCAGCATTTTTACGAGTTCGAGTACACGATCACGCAGTGAGAGTCCAGGGCCTTCCGCTGTCCCCGCCCTCACGGACTGGGCTGCACCGGCTCGACAGCCCCTGGCGTCAGAGCCTGTGTGAAAAGTCGCAAGAACCGCTTCCGTAGGTCGTGGCTCTATTTTCGAGCGGAGTGAAATCATGCGGATGCATAGGGCCGCGACCTGCGGGAGCGGTCAGCCCCGGAGTTCTCACATCGACTCGTCAACCAGGGGACAGCGCCGATCTGCGGTAGAATCTCCCCGATGGAATCCTACGCTTGCGGCCCCTCGTTTGCGCTGTCGGAGAAGACGGCCTACCAGACTTTCTTGGAAACAGCCCAGCGTTTTGCTTCGCGCGAAGCACTGATCGTCCCTCATCAAGAGATCCGGCTCACTTGGGCGCAGCTCGCATATGAAGTAAACAAAACGGCGCGCGGATTGGTTGGCCTGGGCCTCAAGCCCGGTGACCGCGTCGGCGTTTGGGCCACCAATTGCGCCGAATGGATCTATCTGCAGCTCGGCTGCGCGCAGGCCGGATTGGTCCTGGTGAATGTGAATCCGGCCTATCGAGCGCACGAACTGGCCTACGTACTGGATCGCTCCGGAATGAAGGCCCTGGTGCTGCGCGCGCAGGATGCGCGATCGAATTACCGCCAGATACTCGGGGAAACCAAGCATCCCAATTTGCGCGTCATCTACCTCGCCGAAGAATCCTGGGACAACATGATCGCGAGTGGCGTCGATATTCCTCCGTTCGATGCCAGTTGCCACGACGTGATGAACATCCAGTACACCTCCGGCACCACAGGATCGCCCAAAGGCGTGCTGCTGACCCACCACAACCTGGTCAACAACGGGCGCATCTGCGCGCACGGCCTTCGGTACACGGAACAGGATCGCGTCTGTTCGCCCGTGCCGATGTATCACTGCTTCGGCTGCGTGATTGGGACCATGACGGTGATCTCGACGGGCGCGGCGCTGATTCTCCCCGCTCCGAGCTTCGATCCTCTGGCCACCATGCAGGCGATTCACGATGAGCGCGCCACGTCAATCTACGGTGTGCCGACCATGTTCATTGCCCAGCTCACGCATCCCGAATTTTCGCGCTTCGATTTCTCGAGCCTCCGCACGGGCGTGATGGCCGGCGCGCCTTGTCCCATCGAGGTGATGAACCGGGTGGTCGACGACATGCACTGCCCGCAGATGACCATCATGTACGGGCAGACGGAGTGCTCGCCCATCATCACCATGGCCAGCGTCGACGATTCGGTGGAGCGGCGCGTCTCTACGGTCGGCTGCGCTGCCCCGGAGACCGAAATCAAGATCATCTCGGCGGACGGCGCGATTGTTCCCGTTGGCGAGCAAGGGGAACTCTGCGGCCGCGGCTACGCCATCATGAAAGGCTACGACCGCGATCCCGAAGCCACGGCGCGCGCCGTGGACAAAGACGGCTGGCTGCACACCGGCGACCTCGCCACGATGCGCCCAGACGGCTATTTCCGCATCACCGGACGCCTGAAAGACATGATCATTCGCGGCGGCGAGAACATCTATCCGCGCGAAGTGGAGGAGTTTCTCTACACCCATCCAAAGGTCGCGGACGTACAGGTGGTGGGCCTCCCCGACGAGAAGCTTGGCGAAACCGTGGCCGCCTGGATTAAGCTGAAAACAGGCGAAACGGCCGGGGAAGATGAGATTCGCGAGTTCTGCAAGGGCAAAATTGCACACTTCAAAATCCCTCAGCACATCCGTTTCGTGGATTCGTTCCCGATGACCGTCACCGGTAAAATTCAGAAGTATGTGATGCGGCAGATGGAGATCAAGGAACGCCACCTCGAAAAAGCAGCCAGCATCGAAACCGCATAAATGAACCCCAAAATTAGAATCGCCGCGATTACGGACGAATTTTCCCCTGACTTGAGCATCGCGCTGAAGGCAATGAAGCCCATCGGAATGACGGGCGCCGAACTGCGCGTGGTGGGCGGGAAGAACATCATGGACCTCACGCCGGACGAGCTTTCGCGCGCCAAGGAATTGCTCGATGAACAAGGCTTCGAGGTGGTCTCCATCGCGTCGCCCCTGCTCAAGTGCGTGCTGCCGAACGCGCCCGGCGTCGATACGCGGTTCCAGCATGACGTCTTCGCCTCAAAGCATACCTTCGAGCATCAGCCGCGGCTCACCGAGCACGCCTTTGCCATCGCCAGGAAAATGGGCGCGCCCATCGTGCGCGTATTCTCCTACTGGCGTACTGTGAAACCCGAGGAATGCTTCGAGGCGGTGGTGAAGGCTCTGCGCAAGCTGGCCGGCGACGCGGCGCGCGAGAACCTCGTGATCGGCCTGGAAAACGAGCACGCCTGCAACATCGGCACGGGCCGCGAAACGGCTCGCGTACTGGCCGCCGTCGATCATCCGCATCTGAAGATCGTCTGGGACCCGGCCAACGCGTTGGTCGCCGGAGAGGTTCCCATCCCCGACGGCTACCGCATGTTGGACCCCTCTCGCATCGCACACGTGCACGCCAAGGATTGCCGCATGGAGAACGACAAACCCGAGTGGGGTCCGCTGGGCACGCGTTCGGTCGATTGGAAAGGGCAAATCGAGGCGCTTCTCGAGGACGGCTATCAAGGCTGGATCAGCCTGGAAACCCACTGGCCCGGCCCCGGCGGCGATAAGCTCAAGGCGAGCACCATCTGCGGATGGAACCTCAGAGGCCTGGCGTCGGCATAACTGTCTGCTCTTTTGATAACAGCCGTTCTTGTGGGGCGGGCTATCGAGCCGGCGGCTTGAGTCGACTTGGTGAGCCCGCGCACGGCTGCCGCGAAGAATCGCCGCCCCACAACGCGTGACTCATCCTGACGCTTGATACACTCAGCATAGGCATGGCGCAAATTTTAGACGGGACTCTTGTCCGCGACAAAATCCTTTCCGACTTAAAACCGAGAATCGCGAAGCTCAGCCGCCCACCTGGGCTCGCCGTCGTCTTAGTGGGCGATGACCCGGCCTCAGAGATCTACGTGCGCAACAAAATCAAGGCCTGTGCTGAGATCGGCATCGAAAGCACGAAGATCACTCCGTCCGAGACTATCTCCACGGAAGAACTGGTCTCCATCGTCGAAGGCCTGAATGAGGATCCTCTGATCGACGGCATCCTGGTGCAGTTGCCTCTGCCCAAGCATATCGATAAGAGCCGCATTTTGGAGGCTGTGTCAGCCGGCAAGGACGCCGATGGAATTCATCCGCTGAACGTCGGCCATCTCGTTGCCGGACGCCCCGCGCCCCGCGCCTGCACGCCTGCCGGGGTCATCGAGCTGCTGAAGTTCTACAACATCAAGATGAACGGCCGCCGCGCCGTGGTGCTCGGCCGCAGCGATATTGTCGGCAAACCGATGGCTCTCATGCTGCTGCAGGAGAACGCCACCGTCACCATCTGCCACTCCGCCACCGCGAATCTGGCCGAGGAGGCGCGGCGCGCGGACATTTTGATCGCCGCCATGGGCAAGCCTGCGTTTCTGACCAGCGAATTCATCGCCCCTGGCGCCACCGTCATCGACGTCGGCACCTCCCGCATCACGGACCGTGCCGAGGCCGTCCGCCTAGGCAAGGAAGCGGCATTCGATCGCAAAGGCTCGGTGCTGGTGGGCGATCTTCATCCCATCGACGTGGCACGCCGATCCACCGCGTACACGCCAGTACCCGGAGGCGTGGGTCCTCTCACCATTGCCATGCTGATGACGAACACCGTCGCGCTGGCCGAACAGAATCTCAAACGGGCATGACTAAACGGGAAAAAGGGGACAAACTACTCTGGCCCCAACAACAAACCTCGGCCGTTCGATCACGCCGTCGATCGGACACAGCGGTCTGTCCCTTCTTTCCCGCAACTGTATGCTCCGCGTAGGCCTCACCGGCGGCCTCGCCACCGGAAAAAGTTTCATCGGACGCTCGCTTCGGGACTTGGGCTGCTTCCTCATCCAGGCCGACGACATCGGCCACCAGGTAATGGCCAAGGGCGCCGAGGCCTACGACGCCATCGTCGCCGAATTCGGCGCGGGCATCCTCGACGCGAACGGCGAAATCGACCGCCGCAGGCTGGGCGCGCTCGTGTTCGGCAAGCCGGATCTGCTCGCCCGGCTCAGCGCCATCATCCATCCTCACGTCCACGCTCGCGAAAGGGCCCTGGAACGCGACTTCATCGCCCGCGATCCCAGTGGCATCTGCGTGATTGAAGCTGCGATAATGGTAGAGACGGGAAGCTATCGCGACTACCAACGGCTCATCGTTGCCTCCTGCAAGCCGGAGCAGCAGATCGAACGGGCCATGGAACGCGACCATCTCTCACGCGAGGAGGCTCTCGACCGGTTGCGCCGGCAGATGCCTCTGGAAGAGAAGGTGAAGGTTGCCGACTACGTCATCGATACGTCCGGAACAAAGGAACATACTCTCGAGCAGACGCGGAGCGTTTATGCGTCCCTAAGGAGCCTTCAGCAGCCATGAAATTCCGAGCTTTGATTCTTGCCGCCGCGCTTGTTGGCGGATTCGTCTACTTAACCTCCCGCCCGAGTGTCCTGCCGCGCGCCGGCACTGGCGGCGGACCATTGTGGAGCGGCCCAGGCGTAGCGCAATCGGCCGGCCTCGGCTCCGACGAGCTCAACAACATCGACATCTACAAGATGGCCAGCTCGAGCGTCGCCTACATCACAAGCACGGTTTACCGGCAGACGTGGTTCTATGGTCCCCAGGCGATTAAGGATCTGGGCTCGGGCTTCGTGATTAACGCCACCGGCGAGATTCTGACGAACTATCACGTCATCACCGGCAGCCAGCAGGTGGAAGTCACTCTGCCCGATCATTCCAAGTACAAAGCCACCGTCCTGGCGCGCGACCGCATGAACGACCTCGCCCTGATCAAGATCGAGCCGAAAAAGAAGCTGTCTTACTTGACCCTGGGCGATTCCGACCGCCTTCAGGTCGGCCAGAAAGTGCTGGCCATCGGCAATCCCTTCGGATTTCAGGGCACCCTCACCACCGGTGTGGTCAGCTCGCTCGGCCGCGAAATTCAGGCCGAGGATAATCGCCGCATGGAAGGCATGATTCAGACCGACGCCTCGATCAACTCCGGCAACAGCGGTGGGCCGCTGCTGGATTCGCAGGGCAACGTGATCGGAATCAACACCGCGATTTACGGACCCAATGGAGGCAGCGTCGGCATCGGATTCGCGCTGCCGATCAACCGCGCCAAACTGATGCTTGACGATTTCCGCGCCGGCCGCAAGCCCGCTCGCCTGGGCATCTCCACCGTCTACGTCGCCGGCGACGTGGCGCAGGCGCTGGAGCTTCCTACCTCCGGAGGCTTGCTGATTCAGGAGGTCGCGCGGGGTTCTTCGGCGGAAGCCGCCGGTCTGCATGGCGCGCGCCGCCTGGTGCTGATCGGCAACCAGGAAGTCGGCATCGGTGGCGATCTCATCACCGCTATCGACGGCCAGAAGGTCACCGAAATCGACGCCGTCACGCGCGCGCTGGCGAAAAAACACTCCGGAGATAATTTGGACCTGACGATTTTCCGCGGAGGCCGCACCATCGATGTAAAGGTGAAGCTCGGCGAGGCTTCCGAGGACGTACTTTAGCGGCTATACTATGCCAGTGGTGTCCCAGGCTGCTCCCCCGGCCAGCCTTCCCGAAGAAGGATTGCTGGCGTCCTCGGGCTCGCGACGCGCGCTCGGCGGATTTTTCGTCTCCGGCATCCTTATTTCGTTTCTCGGAGCGATTCTTCCGTCCTGGCAGCATCACCTTTCCTCCGATTACGCCACGATCGGGTTTTACTTTTTTGGCCTGATTGCCGGGATTCTCGCCTCGGTCTGGGTTTCCCCTCCGTTGATCGAAAAAAGGGGCATCGGCTGGACCCTGGCGTTCGCCTGCGCCGCCGCATCCACCGCGCTGCTCTATCTGGCTTTCGTGTCGCCGCCGTTTTCCCCGTGGTGGCGCGTGGGCGGCATGGTCCTCGTCGGATGCGCGGCGGGTATTCTACACACCGCGATTTTCAACGCCATTTCGCCGATGTACCGCCACGATCCGGTGGCCACCGTGAACCTGTGCGGCATCACGTTCGGCCTCGGATGCCTCACGGTCGCGCTGCTCATTTCCGGCACGTTTTACCTGTACACCGCCCCCGCCGTCCAGGTATGGATCGCGGTGATTCCTGCGTTGTTCGGCTGGCTTTATGTGCGCTCGCGATTCTCCGCGCAGCCCGCCGCGCATCCGCCGTCGCCGCATGCCGCGTTGGCCGAACTGCGCAGTCCCGGAGCCGTTCTGTTCAGCCTGCTGCTGTTCTTCCAGTTCGGCAACGAATGGGCCGTCGCTGGATGGCTGCCATTATTCCTGAGCCAGCGCCTGGGCATCAGCCCGGCGACCTCCGTCGGCATGCTGGCCGTTTACTGGCTCGCTCTGCTCATCGGCCGCGTGGTTTCACAATGGGCGATCGCCCACGTGAAGCACGCAAGGCTTCTGATCGGCAGCGTGCTGTGCTCAATGTTCGGTTCTATCGTCTTGATCGCCACCGATAACCGCTTCGGCGCCATCGCCGGCGTGCTGCTGCTCGGCTGTTCCTTTGCGCCTATTTATCCGCTGGTGGTGGAGCGCATCGGCCATCGCTTCCCCTCCTACCATCCCGGCTTCTATAACGGCATTTTCTCCTTCGCCATGGCAGGAGGCATGCTGGTGCCCTGCGCGCTGGGCTATCTCGCGTCGCTCTGGGGAGTGTGGGTGGTGATGGGATTTCCTCTGCTCGGCTCCATCATGGTGTTCCTGCTGCTGATCCTGGCATGGCTCGAAGCCCGGTTCCATAGCGTCGCCAAGATCCCATAACCCCCAGGGGGACTGACCACTCTGTCCCAAGGCGGCCACGGGTAATTCGCGCAAGCACGAAAACCGTCTGCGCTGCGTGGACAGAGCGGTCTGTCCCCTCTCGCCGTCACCGCAAGAACGGCGGATCGCTCCAATCCCAATTGCGTTCCGGGTGCAGGTCCACGTTCACCGGCGTCGAGCTCCACTCGTACACCTTGGCCGACCATCCTCCCCGCAGATGCATCGCCAGGCCGATCAGGGCGCATGCCGTGAACATTACGCGCACGGTCCGCGAAAGGCATTCCCATCGCGCCAGATAGGGAATGAGAAACAACGTCAGCACGGGCGTCAGATCCGTGAAATATCGGGGCCCGTAGCAGTGGCCGGCCCACCAGGCCCTCACGAAGGACGAGATTACGATCCAGTGCGCCGCTGTCATTGCCCCCAGCCAATTGGTGAGCGGGGTGCGCCACGATCCCCGCACCATGCTGTAAATCGAAAACGCGAACACCGGGGTGTAAATCAGCAACCCTCGCGATGGCGAGAACAAATTCGCGGCGAGAGCCTCAACGAAGACGGGCCACTCGCCGGGCGAAAACCCGTCCAGTCGCGTTTGATAATACGGCGAAAGGATCCGGTGGTAGATCGACCAGTTATAGGCCACGAAGATCGCGGCCACCGGCGCTGCCGCCAACAGGTAGCGCAGCAGATACCGCCGATGCCGCAGCGCGACGTATCCCGTGAAGACGATGACGAACAGGGAATCGGTCGGACGAACCGTGTAGGAAAGCGCCACGGGAAGCCCCGCCCATGCCGCCAGAGCCGGATTCTCCTCCGCGCGCAGCAGCAAGAGGATGATCGCGGCCAGCAGCAACATCGACGGCGTGTGCTGCCAGAGTGCCCGCCCGCCTGTGCTATAGGCCGACGTCGCCAGCGCGAACAGCAGAGCCAGAACCAGCGCCCGTTTCTCGCTCAAATATCGCCGCGCAATGAAGTACATCAGCGCCGCGGTGACGGCCAGCAGGCAGGAGGCGACTTCCATCTCCAGAATCGGATGCGCAGCGCCGAAGTCGTCCTGAAAAAACCCTTCCAGCACGGCGCCGCTGCTGTGGAGCCTCCTCAGCAGAGGATGCAGCACGTGCATCCCGCCCACGGCAGCCAGCGTCAGGGGCGCGGCCAGCACGGGTCCGCCCACGGGATAACCGTTGTACCAATGCCCGTCGCAGGCCTCTGGCCCGCCTCTCCGAATATGCCCGTCCGGCGCGACGCACTGCACCGCGTAATAGCCGCTTTCCCGAATCTGCCGGGAATAATCGTCCAGGTTGGTGGTGCCGTGCCGCCACAGGCTCATGGCGATGAACACGCTCCAGCGCGAATCGAACGAGGTGGCAACCGGGCTGAGGCCGGAAAAAAGAAATACGCCCGCCATCAGCCATCCCGCGACCTTCGCGTCTCGTGTCACTTCCCATCAGCCTAACAGGTACTCTAAAAGGAACGCATGCGCGGCGCGATTTTTCTCTTGTGTGCAGTCCTCGCCCAGGCCGAAACGCTGGAGCAGAGGCTCGGCCGTCTGCTCGAAGCTGGCCCTGGCAAATATTTCGCCGGCGTCGAGGTCTATTCCCTCGACGCGAAAAAGCTTCTCTTTCAGTACAACGACGATCATCTGCTGATGCCCGCTTCGAACATGAAGCTGTTGACCACGTCGATGGCCATGCTGCGCCTCGGCCCCGATTACCGCTTCACGACGCGCATCGTGCGCGAGCCTTCTGGCGACGTCGTCCTCATCGGCAGCGGCGACCCGTCGATCTCCGGCCGAATCTATCCCTACGCGAAGGACGAAAAATCCGGCCCGCCGCTTGCCGCTCTCGAAGCCCTGGCCGATCAGGCCGTCGCCTCCGGCCTCACACGCGTCGACGGCGATATCGTCGGCGACGACCGCCTCTATCCCTGGGCACCCTATCCGCCCAGTTGGACTCAGGACGATATTCTGCGCGATTACGGCGCTCCCGTCAGCGCGCTGACGCTCAATGACAACACGATCACGGTCAACATCCAGCCCGGCGCGCAAGAAGGAGACCTCGCGCGGCTGTCGCTCTCTCCCGCCGTCGAATACTACGCGATCGACAATCGCATCGTGACCGTCGCCAAGGGCGGCGAATCTCGCGTGCGTGTTTCGCGCATGGAAGGCTCGCGCCAGTTGCTTCTCTGGGGCAGCATCTCCGTGAACCATCCCGCGTTCGGGGAAACGCTCGCCGTGGACGACCCCGCGTTGTTCGCCGCCGAGGCGCTGTACGACGCCCTGGTCCGCCACGGCGTGGCAATTCACGGCAAACCCGTCGCCCGCCATCGCGCCGTTCACGACGATTACACGCCCGGCCCGTCGGTCGAACTGGCCAGCCGCGTTTCGCCTCCGCTGGTGCAACTGCTCCAGGTCACCGACAAGACCAGCCAGAATCTTCACGCCGAGCTGATGCTGCGCGAGGTCGGCCGCGTCACGCGCCACCAGGGCACGCGCGAAGCCGGCCTCGAGGAGATGGCCACGCTGTTCAAGGAAGCCGGGGCCGCGCCCGGAGACGCTCGCGTCGAGGACGGCAGCGGACTCGCCCGCAACGTCATGGTCACGCCTCGCCTGATGACGCGCGTCCTGACCTATCTGTATCAATCCAAATACAAAGACGACTGGATCTCGCTGCTGCCCATCGGCGGCGAGGACGGCACGCTGAAAAACCGCCTCTGCTGCACGGTCGACGCGGCTAACATTCACGCCAAGACCGGCACGCTCAGCCGTGCCATCGCCCTATCCGGCTACGCCCAGAGCAAGACGCAGGGGTGGCTCGCGTTCTCCATCATCGTGAACAGCTTTTCCGCGCCGTCCAGCGAAGTCCGCAAATGGATTGATAAAATAGCAATAGAACTCACGGAGTGAATCATGCCGATTTTTGAATACCTGTGCGACGGATGCGGAACCAAGTTCGAGAAGCTCGTGCGCCGCGCCGATGACGCCACGCTCTGCCCCTCCTGCGGCAGCGATCATCTGACCACGCAATATTCCACCTTCGCCGCCCGAGCCAACGGCGCCTCGAAGGAGCCACAAATGGGCGGCTGCCCGTCGGGGATGTGCCAGAACCCAGGCTTCTGCGGGCGGAATTAGTTATTGCTCCCAAATTCGGCTAAGAGTGCGTGGCGTGCCGCGTCGAAGGACAATCCCAACGTCTGTGACACCTCATAGGCAACGCGTCTTCAACCACTTCCCGCTTCCCGTCGCGGAGTTTGGCGAGCCAACTGGGCGACGATCCAGGCAAAGAGGCCGGTCAGCCGCCGTATCCGGCCCGCTACGAGCGAGGGTGCAAGTCTTCGAAGCTCTCCTCTCGCCAACGCCAGCGTCCGGTGGATGGAGGCCTCCACAACTATTTCTTGCGGAGGGAGATTCCGAGCTCGCGCAGGTTCTTTTCCGGCACTTCGCTGGGGGCATCGCACATTAGGTCGGTGCCCTTGGCGGTCTTGGGGAAGGGAATCACCTCGCGAATCGATGTTTCCCCCGCCAGCAACGCCACCAGTCTGTCCAGACCCAGCGCGATTCCTCCGTGCGGCGGCGCGCCGTACTCCAGCGCCTCCAGCAGGAATCCGAAGCGCTTCTTCGCTTCCTCATCTGAAAACCCGAGCGCGGCGAACACCTTCGCTTGCACATCGCGCCGGTGAATACGAATCGAGCCCGACGCCAGCTCCGTCCCGTTCAGCACCAGATCGTAGGCTTTTGAACGGCAGTGCGCCGGATCGCTGGTGAGCTTGTCCAGATCTTCGTCATACACTGACGTGAACGGATGATGCGCGGCGTTCCAGCGCTGTTCTTCCGCGTCCCACTCGAACATCGGGAAGTCGAGCACCCACAGGAACCGAAAATCCTTCGGGTCGAGCAGTTGGTGCCGGTCGTTATACTTCTGCGCCGCGTGCAGACGAAGCTGCCCGCAGGCCTGCAGCACGGTGTGGTCCGGCAGATGACCCTCCGGAGCTTTTCCTTCCGCGCCCCCGCCCCAGCCGGCCAGCATCAGCAGATCGTCTTCCTCCGCGCCGATCCGCTTGCGGACCTCGACCATCGCCTCCGGAAAATCCTTGTCCAGGCGCTTCATGTCGCTGAACACGCGCAGGCCTTTTTCCTTGCCGAAATCGCGCAATAAATCACTCTGGCTGCGCGTAATGGCCCCGACCTTCGGGATCCGAATCGCCACCAAGGGCAGTCCTTCCGGCGTCAGACCGGAACCAGGGAAAAGATCCTCCACGCAGTGGAACGGAGGAATGCGCAGATCCGGCTTGTCGATGCCATAGGATCGCATCGCCTGCGCGTAGCTGAGACGCGGGAAAGGCGCTTTGATCTCGAAGCCCGCCGCGGCGGCGGCCGCAATCACCAGCGGCTCGACCGTATCGAATATCTGCTCCGGCTGCGGGAAGGACATTTCAATATCGATCTGCGTGAACTCCGGCTGACGGTCGGCGCGCAGATCCTCGTCGCGGAAGCAGCGGACAATTTGAAAGTACTTGTCAAACCCGCTGATCATCAGAAGCTGTTTAAAAATCTGTGGCGATTGCGGCAGCGCGTAAAATGTCCCCGGATTCACGCGGCTCGGCACCAGGTAATCGCGCGCGCCTTCTGGGGTCGAGCGCGTCATGAACGGCGTTTCGATTTCCAGGAATCCGCGTTCCGTCATCGTCTTCCGTACCGCGAAGGATACCTTGGAGCGCAGAATGATGTTGCGCTGCATGTGCGGGCGCCGCAGGTCGACGTAGCGATATTTGAGGCGAGCCTCTTCCTTCACGTCCACCTCTTCCTCCATCGGGAACGGAGGCGTGCGGGATTCGTTCAGGATCCACATCTTCTCGACCGCCACTTCGACCTCGCCCGTGGGAATCGTCGGGTTGACCGTGTCAGCCGAACGGCCCTCCACCAGCCCCTCCACCGCGATCACGTATTCGCTGCCCAGCAACTCCACCTTCTGATGCAACTCCGCGCTGGTCGATTCCTTGAACACCAACTGCGTCACGCCCTCGCGGTCGCGCAGGTGGATGAACACCACGCCGCCCAGATTGCGGCGGCGATGCACCCAACCCATCAAGATGGCGCGTTTCCCGACGTCGCCCGGGCGAAGCTCGCCGCAGTTGTGCGTGCGGCGCAGGTCGCCTAAAAAGTCCAAAGGTACGGATTCCATGTTTATCGTTTGATGCGCCCGATGAGCTGATCGCGTGAAAACGACTCCTGCTCGCCGGACGACATCTCCTTTAATAAGTATGTCTGCTGAGCGATCTCGTTGTCTCCCAAAATCAACGCGTATCGCGCACCCATTTTGTTGGCAACTTCAAGCGCCCGTTTCAATTTGCGATCGACGCTTCTTTCGACCGACAAGCCCGCCGCGCGCAGTTCCGCCGCCAGGCCTCCCGCGTGGAGGTCCGCCGCATCGCCCATCGTTGCCAGAAACACGTCCACCACCGGCTTATGTTGATCGGGATGCGCGTCCTCGACGCTCATGACGAGGCGATCTTCGCCGATCGAGAACCCAATCCCCGGCGCGGCCACCTTCGAACCCAAAGATTCGGCAAGCCCGTCATATCGTCCGCCGCCGAGCACCGAATTCTGCGCCCCCAGAGCCCCGTGCGTGATCTCGAACGTGGTGCGCATGTAGTAATCCAGGCCCCGCACCATCCTCGGCCGGACTTCATAAGGAATGCCTCTGGCATCCAAGTGCGCGCGAACGGCTTTGAAATGCGCGTTGCACTCCTCGCACAGATGATCGAGGATCGAAGGCAGTGCGTCGATGATCGGCTGGTCCTCGGGAACCTTGCAATCCAGCACGCGCAGCGGATTCGTCACCGCGCGGCGCTGGCAATCGCCGCACATCGTCGATGCAACGTCCTTCAGCCTTTCCTTTAACAGCCCCATAAATGCCGGGCGGCATTTATGGTCTCCCACTGAGTTGATGATGAGATGGAAGCCTTCGAGGCCAGCGCGCCTGAGCACCTCGACGACCATCTCGATCACTTCCGCGTCGATAATCGGCGAATCGGAGCCGATCGCCTCCGCTCCGATCTGGTAAAACTGCCGGAAACGGCCTTTCTGCGGCCGTTCGCGCCGGAACATCGGGCCGATGTAGTAATACTTTTTCACTCCCGGTATCTGGTCCAGGCGATGTTCGATGTAGGCTCGCATCACCGACGCCGTACTTTCGGGGCGCAGCGTGAGCGACGTGTTGTCGCGGTCGGCGAAGGTGTACATCTCCTTGCCGACGATATCGGTGTCCACGCCGACCCCGCGCGCGAACAGAGCCGTTTCCTCGAAAATCGGCGTACGGATCTCGTGGTAGTTGTAGGTGCGGAACACCTCGCGCGCCACGGCCTCCACGTGATTCCAGACCGCGCTCGACGGAGGCAGGATATCGCGCGTCCCCTTGACGGCCTTAATGGGATTCACGATACACCGCGGCTTTCTCAACGTAGTGCTTCACGCCCTCGGCAAATCTCGCGTGTTCCTCGGCCGTCACGGCGCGCTTCACCTTGGCGGGCACGCCCATCGCCAGCACTCCGGGCGGAATCTCCATGCCTTCCGGAACCAGCGCTCCGGCGGCCACAATCGAGCCCTTGCCGATCTTCGCGCCGTTCAAAATAATCGACCCGATGCCGATCAGCGCGTCGTCTTCAATCACGCAGCCGTGCAGCATCACCAGGTGGCCCACGGTCACGCGGTTGCCGACGATCAACGGAAATCCGATGTCGGCATGCAGCACGGAATTATCCTGAATCGAGCACTCGTCGCCCACGCGGATCGGCGCGGTATCGCCGCGCAGCACGGCGCAGGGCCAGACACTGGAGCGCTCGCCGACGACGGCGTCGCCGATGACCTGCGCGGCAGGATCGATGTAGGCGGAAGCCGCGATCTGAGGGGCGATTCCGCTGAAAGTTCGAATCATGATCGGGAAATTTCATGATACGACAGGAGCGCAACGCGGGGCAGCGCCGTGCGCTGCGATAGCAGTGCAGCTATGATGGGTCCGTGGACAAGAAACAGGCCATCGCCGAGTACAAGCTTCGCAAGACGCCTCGGGGGACCTATTCGGTGCGATTTGCCGCCGGCGGGCCTGTGTTTGTGGATGCGACGCCGGATCTGAACGCGGCTCGCAACAGGATGCTGTGGGCGCTGCGCCACGGAGCGCACACCAACCAATACCTGCAGGCGGAGTGGAATGCCCATGGAGAATCCGCGTTCCGTTATGAGGTGCTCGAGGAACTCGACGACGATCTTTCGCCGATGGCGTGGCGGGACTTATTGAAGGACAAAAAGAAGTACTGGCTGGAGAAGCTGAAGGCCCAGTCAGTGATGCCCTAGCGGCGCTTGGTCGTCGTGAGACTGATGCGGACTTCAGTGGAATCCGCGCCCACTTCGTTCACGACGTACACATGAGACTCGAGTCCGTCGCGGAGGTGGACGCAGAAGTCCAGGCCCGGACCGAAGCCGTCTACGCGGATTTTGGCGTCGCTCTGGCCGCTGCAGCGGGCGTCCAGGGTTGCTCCGTTTAGCGGCAGGAGATCGACCTTAATGCCGTCTTTTTTCACTGTGAAATTTGCCTCCGAGTCGGTGGGGCAGGAGCTTTTTCCTTTCACCAGGTCCGTGCCACAGTTGAGAGGAACGGCCAAACTCGCCCGGCGGATCAATCCGGGGAAGACCGGCGCGTTATTCACGGTGTCGCAGATGACCCCCGGCGCATCGCAGCCGGCAAAGTCGAGCCGTAGTTTGCCGAGATCAACGGCCTCGCCTTCCCGAATCAGCACGCCGGTCTGAATGCGTAGCCGAAATCCGCTGCCCCATGCCGTGACCGTGTACGCACCCGGCTTCAGCGGATCGATCTTAAATGCGCCCTTCTCCTCGGCGGTGGCACGCGCGACGAGAATATTCGATTCGGCCTCAAGCACGCGGATGTTCGCTCGCGGCAGCGCCGCCCCAGTGAAGTCAACTACGACCCCCTTTAGGGATGCCGCGATCGCCAGCGCTCCGAGGAAGGCAATCATGCGAGCTTCACCTCGACTCGCGCGGACTCTTCGCAACTACCCAGGTCGAGCTCGACTTTGCCCAGATCGACGCGCCCCCGAACCTCGACTTCGGACAAAATCCGGATGGCAAACCCGGTCCGAACCGTGATGGTGTACTTCCCCTTCTTCAGCGGCCCAATTTCGAACGCTCCATCTTTGTCCGACGTGCCCTCGGCGACCAGATAATTCGTGTCCGCGTCGAGAACGCGGATCGTAGATTGGGCCAGCGGCGCGCCGGCCGGATCGACTACCACGCCTTTGATCGAAGCAGCCGGTCCAGCCTGAAAGAAGAGCGCCAATGTCAGCAAGGAGAAGATTGACATCATGTTCGATGCGGGTTCTTTGCGTAGTTTAGGACGCCTTCCACGATCTCGGTGGCACTCAGACCGAAGTCGAAGTTGTCGACGATGGCTTCCGCGGGCATGCGCGTTCCGCGCCGCACGGGAGCGCCGCTGTGGACTCGAGGCTTTCGTTCAACGAGCGGGCATTCCGACCAGTCGATCGTAAGTTGAGCAAGCATGGGAATCTGTCTCTATGATTTCACGTTTGCCCGGCTCACGCTATCCTCGATAGTATGCGGTTCGCGTGCCTTCTGCTGCTGATCCCCCCGCTCCTCGCCGACGATCTTACCAACCGCATGCGCGCTCGCGTCTCGGAAGAGGCCGAGGCGTTTCAGCGGCTCGCCCCGGAGGTGCTGGGCGAGGAGACGCTGCACCAGCGCTCCCTGAAACCGCCGTCGCGATTTCACCCGCGCGCCGGTGCCGCGGCGACCACGCCTCCCAAGCCGCAGTATCAGGAACGGACCATCGTGAGTGAGTACGGATACGCCACGCTCGCCGGCGGCTCGTTTCACGAGCTGCGCCAGGCGACCTCGGTGGATGGAAGAAAGGTCGAGGACACGAAGAAGGCGCAGGCCGCCCTCGCCAAGGCGATCACCGGCAATGACGACGGACGCAAGCTCGCCCTGCTAAGACAGTTCGAAAAGATGGGGCTGATCGGCGCGGTTACCGATTACGGGCAGGCGCTGCTGCTGTTCACCCGCCAGAATCTGGAGCGATACGAGTTCGTTTTCAAGGGCGAAAATTGGCTCGGCGGCCAAAAGGTGCGCGTGTTTGGCTACCGCCAACTGGATGGCCCAGAGGCGCTCACCCTAATCGAAGAGAAGAATAACGACAAGGTGCGCCATCTGCGCATCGAGGGCGAATTGTGGGTAATGCGCGATTCCCTTGTGCCCGTTCGTGTGATTCTTTCCACCAGCCAAGGGGCCGGCGCCGAGAGCGTGAAGGAAGAGGCCTCCGTCGACTACGCGATGAGCCCCTACGGCGCGTTGCTTCCCGTGAAAACCGAGCACCGTGAGACGCGCGCCGGCAAGATCGCCGCCGAAAATAATTTCTTCTACGCCAACTTCAAGAAGTTCGGCGCATCCAGCGACATCACCTTCGAACCCGCCAAACAATGACCCGAATCGTCTACCTTCACGGCTTCTCCTCCAGCCCCCAATCGAGCAAGGCGCGATTTTTTGCCGAGAAATTTCACGCCGCCGGCGTGCCGTTCGTCGCCCCGCAGCTCGATCAGGGCCATTTCGAGACGCTGACCATCAGCGGCCAACTGACCGTAGTCGAACAGGCGGTCGACGGTGGGCCGGTGGTGCTGATGGGATCCAGCTTGGGCGGATATCTGGCCGCTCTTTATGCGGCGCGCCATGTCCCCGACGTGGAAAAGCTGGTGCTGATGGCGCCTGCCTTTCGGTTCCCGTCGCGATGGAAGGCGCGCTTCTCGGAGCAGGAACTGGCGACGTGGAAGGCGCGCGGCAGCATGCCGTTTTTCCACTATGGCTACAACGAAGAGCGCGAACTGGGCTATCAGTTGATCGAAGACGCGGCAAAATATGAGGGCGAACCGTCGTTTCCTCAGCCAGCCCTGATTCTGCACGGCCGCAACGACGACGTCGTCCCGGCGGCGGCTTCGGAGCAGTTTGCGCAGCGCCATCCGAACGCGCAATTGCGCCTGCTCGACTCCGGCCACGAGCTGACCGACGTTACTGGGGAACTGTGGGCGCTGACCGCCGTTTTCCTGGCTATGTGATAGACTCAAGGTGGATTGCCTACCAGAAAAAGATTACGTAGTTTGAAACTAAGGGACTAGTGTCGGCGTCCAATGAGTGTGCCCGTGTCTCAATGCGAGGGAACCGAAGTGCAGGAATTGAAGGAAGCCCCCAGGTCTGACATTCAAGAACCGGATCGTCATTTAGACCGCCTGCTCGCACCTGAGCTGGAGGAAAAGTGGATCGTTACCTTCTTTCGTGACCTGAAGGAAGCGATCAATCCGCCCAAACTGCCGCCTCTGGAAGTAACCTCCAAGCCGGTAGAACTGAAGTCGCTCGGCGGTATCTATAGCGGGAACGAAACCAAATCCGGTATCGTTTCGCTGGCAATTCACATCGGCATCGTGGTGCTGATTCTGTTCCTGGGCAGCCTGAAGCCGGTGCAGAAGATCATTAGGGAGCATGTGACGCTGATCGCTCCGGCGATCGCACCGTACGAGCCTCCCAAGAAACTCACCCAACAGGGCGGCGGCGGCGGTGGCGCGCGTTCTCCGATCGATGCCAGCCGCGGTAAGCTCCCACAGATTTCGCACAAACAATTTACGCCTCCTCGCGTGGATCCAGTGGACGCGAAGCTCCCCATGGTTCCGACAATCATTGCGGATACGGCTCCTCCGAACATCAATTCTCCGGTGTACGGCGACCCCTTGAGCCACCTCGGAACTCCTTCGAACGGAACGGGTTTCGGCGGCGGTATCGGATCCGGTTCGGGCGGCGGCGTCGGTTCCGGCCGGGGACCGGGTACCGGTCCGGGTTCGGGCGGCGGATTCGGCGGCGGCGTATATCGAATTGGCGGAGGCGTTTCGCAGCCTTCCATCATTCGCAAGGTCGAGCCGGAGTATTCCGAAGAAGCTCGCAAGGCGAAGTGGCAGGGTACGGTGAAACTGTCGGTGGTCGTCGACGAAACCGGCCATGCGCGCGACATCAAGGTAGAAAAATCCCTCGGCCTGGGCCTCGACCAGAAGGCGATTGAAGCCGTCGAAAAGTGGCTGTTCAAGCCGGGCATGAAGGACGGCAAACCGGTGGCCGTCTACGCCACGATCGAAGTCACGTTCCATCTGCTGTAAACATCGCAAATTGCCCGCTTCCTATTGGTTGCGGCTCAGTTTCCACGCGTAGGGTGTACAGTTAAGTTCAATGACCCTCGAACTCCCGCGCCGGCGGGGCCAGCCGCAATCGCGCATCGGCCTCCTAATCGGACTTGTCATCGTCCTCCTGTTGTTTAGCCGCACGATCTGCGCCCTGATTCTGGACTACGCCTGGTGGGGTGAACTGCATCAGGTGCCCACGTGGCTCCGTATGTCGGCCTATCAGTACGGGCCCGGCTTGGCCGCTTGGCTGATCCTGTTTCTCGTCCTATGGATCGCCCACGCACGCGGATTGAAGCATGCCGGAACGCACCTGGCCGACCACCGCCTTTACGGCCGCCTCGCGACGCTCGGACTCGCGGTTCTGGCGTTGATCGTAGCGCTTTCCGTCGTCGATGGGTGGACCGTGGCGCGCTTTTTCGGAGGCGAGAACGTCACCTCCGGTTATCGTGACCCCGTTTTCGGGCGCAATCTGGCATTTTACTTCTTCGAGCTGCCGTTCTATTCCATGCTGATCAATTTCGTGACCGCGTGCGCCCTGGCCGGCGGCGCGGTGCACTATGCCACCGCTCGTGGATGGCAGTTGAAGCGCGATTTTCCTTCCTTTGGTAGCGGCAACGAAATCGACCTGCGGGAGCTGCGCGCGCTCGGCTCGCTCGAATCCGCCATGTTCAAGGGGCTGGTAGTGCTGTTCCTGCTGGCCATGGCTGCGCAGTTCTGGATTGGCCGCTTCGATTTTCTCTTCACCGATCACGGCAACCTGATGTCCGGCGTCGATTACGTGCAGCAGAACATCGAGCTGCCGATGCAGGCCGTGAAGGTTTTCGCGGCACTTCTCGCCGCGGCACTGGTGATCGCGGGTCGGCGCAAGCTGGCGATTGCCTGCGCGGTGGTGCTGCTGTTCGATTGGGCATTGCCGCCGCTGGTCAGTTCGCTCTACGTCAAACCGAATGAGCTGGCGCTCGAAAAGCCGTACCTGGCGCGGCATATTGAAGCCACGCGCTCCGCCTACGGCATTGACCGCCGCGCCAAGGAATCCGAATTCCCGGCGCGAAAAGAGGGCCGCATCGATTTCGTGAAGAATCGCCCGCTGCTCGAAAACGTGCGCCTGTGGGATTGGCGCGCATTTCACGACACGCTGAGCCAGAGCCAGCCTCTCCGTCCTTACACCTACGCCGATACGGACGTCGACCGCTACACGATCGACGGGAAACTGCGCCAGGTTCTGCTCGCCCCGCGCGAACTGGACTTGAATCAGTTGGGCGACGCTCGCCACTTGTGGGTGAACTCGGCGCTGACCTTCACGCACGGCTACGGTCTGGTGCTGGCCGAGGCGAGCCGGATCACCGCGACCGGATTGCCGGAGCTTCTGGTCAAGAGCGCGCCGATCGAGGTGCTCAACCCCGGCCTGAATATCTCCAAGCCGGAAATCTATTTCGCCGAAACCTCGCATGAGCCGGTGTTTGTGCGCACGGCGCAGCCCGAGTTCAATTACCCGTCGACAAAAAACGACGGAGGCTCGTCGGAAGTGAACACGCGTTATGAGGGCCGCGGCGGATTCCCCATGTCCTCGTTCGGTATGAGGCTGGTGGCCGCCATCGCCGAGGGCGACCCCAACATCTTACTGACCCACTCGCTGACGCCGGAAAGCCGCATGATGATCCGCCGCCGCGTTCCGGAGCGCCTGGGCGCGATGGCCGGCTTCATCACCTGGGACAAGGACCCCTATCTGGTCATCGGCGCCGAGGGCCGCCTGGTCTGGATGGTCGACGGCTATACCACCAGCGGATCCCATCCCTATTCGCGCGAAATGGCGATAGAAAACGGCGAGCGGTTCAACTACCTCCGCAACTCCATCAAAGCCACGGTGGACGCCTATGACGGCGACGTGCACCTGTACATCTTCGACGAAGCAGATCCGCTGATTGCAGCCTACCGCAAGCTCTTTCCGGAGCTATTCACGCCCGCCTCGGCCATGCCGGAGGTTCTGCGGGCGCACGCGCGGTCGCCGGAGATGCTGTTCCGCGCCCAGGCTGAAATCTTCCGCACGTATCACATGCGCGACCCCGAGTCCTTCTACAATCGTGCCGACCAGTGGGACGTCGCGACCGGCACGGCGGGGCAGGGAGGCAGTCCCTCGCCGGTGGCGCCGACCTATATGGTGATGACGCTGCCCGGCGAGACGCAGCCCGAGTTTCTGCTGATGCTGCCATTTACGCCTCGCAACAAACAGAACCTCATTGGATTGATGGTCGCGCGCTGCGACGGCCCGCATCTGGGCGAACTGTTGTTCCTGGACCTGCCTAAGCAGGAGGTGATCGCCGGGCCTCTGCAGGTCGACGCGCTGATTAACCAGGATCAGACCATTTCCAAGGATCTGACGCTGTGGAATCAGCAGGGCTCGCAGGTGCTGCGCAGCCAGATTCTTGCGCTGCCCATCGACCATACGTTTCTATACGTCGCGCCGATCTACATTCAGGCATCCGAGGCGCGAATGCCGCAGCTCAAGAAAGTCGCGCTGGTGATGGGAAACACGCTCGTCTATGCCGATACCTACGAGCAGGCACTCGCCGAACTGGACGCTGTGCAGAAGGGGCTGCCTGCTCCGGCGACCGTCTCCTCCGCTCCCGCGCAGGCCGCGCCGATGGCGATGCCGTTAACCGGCGATGCCCGTATCGATGAAGTGCGCGCCCATCTGAAGCGCTATCGCGACTTTGCGGCCCAGGGCAAATGGGCCGATGCGGGCAAGGAATTGGAGGCGATTGAGCAGGTGGTGAAGAAGTAGTTACCATGAAAGTGATGGCTCGAAGCCACGATCATCCGCACTATCACCATCACGTGCCCGGCCACGCGCACGGGCACGATCATTCTCATGATCACAGCCATTCCGGAACCGGGCGCACGCTGGTGGTTTCGGTCCTGCTGACTTCGGCCTTTGTCGTTGTGGAAGCTTTCGCCGGGTTCCGCGCGTCCAGCTTGGCCCTGCTGTCCGACGCCGGCCACAACTTCGCCGATGCATTCGCGCTGCTGCTCGCCTTATTTGGGTTCTATCTGCAATCGCGCCCCGCCAATGCCGTGAAAACGTTCGGCTACCAGCGCGCCGGCGTGCTCGCCGCATTCGTGAATGCGGTTTCCCTTGTAGTCCTAGCCTTGCTGTTGTTCTATGAAAGCTACCACCGCCTGATGCATCCGCAGCCAGTGGTCGAATCGACGATGATCGCGGTGGCGGCCCTGGGCCTGGCGCTGAATCTGTTCATCGTGCTGAAGCTCGGCGGTCACGGCCACGACATGAACCTGCGCGCGGCCTGGATCCACATGCTCGGCGACGCGCTGAGTTGCGTGGCGATTATCGTGGGCGCGGTGGTGATCCACTACTCGGGCTGGCTGGCGATCGACCCCATTCTTTCCATGCTCATCGGCGCGATGATCGTGTGGTCGGGCTGGGGGATCATCCAGGAGTCGATCAACGTGCTGCTCGAAGGCCTGCCGAAAGGCATCGAACTGGAGGAGGTTTCCGGAGACATGAGGGGCATAGACGGCGTGATCGACGTCCACGATCTGCACATCTGGAGCCTGGGCACGCAATCGCACGCGCTCAGTTGCCATGTGCTGATCGACGACATGCCGCCGTCGGCCAGTGAGGCGATTTTGAAAAAGATCAAGGCCGTTTTATTGGATAAATTTGCGATCAACCACTCCACCATTCAGTTCGAGCACCAGAAGTGCGAAGAGCCGTGCAGCATGGCGAAGAAGAAGTAGCCAGAAGCCAGGAGCCAGGAGCCAGAATAATGTGCCGCACTCCGCCCGCGGCTTTATTACACAGACTCGTTAGCACTGGGACCGATGTGGTGCACCCGCGTCGCGTGCCGCGTCGAGACTCTTCTCGACGCCTGCCAGTCAATGCGGCACGCCACAGGCGAGCGCCACGTCTATACCGCCTGGCTCCTGGCTACTGAAACAGCAGCCCCGAAAACGCCGTCAGATTCCTTCGCCACACCATCCACGTGTGCATCCCCGGCGTCTCGATCGGCGTGAAGCGGATGTATTTCGACGTCAGCATGTCGCGGAATTTTCGGTTGGTTTCGATAAGGCGGTCCTCCGTGCCGCAGGCGATCCACAGCAGCTTTAGGTCCTTGTTCGCGGACTGATTTAGCTTCGGAAACAGCACGTCGTAGTCCTCGCCCAATCCGCCTGAGCTGAATGCGCCGATATAGGCGAACTTATCCAGATTATTGAGCCCGGTCAGCAACGACTCCGAGCCTCCCATGGATAACCCGGCGATGGCGCGAGCCTCGCGGCGCTTGTCCACGCGATACTCTTTTTCCACCATCGGGATTGTCTCCGTCAGCAGCACGTCCCGGAAGCGGGTGATATTCACCCGGAACTTATCCATATCGATGCGCCAACCGCCCTTCAGAACCTCCGGCGCGCCGTAGCCGAGGGGCATCACCACGATCATCGGCTTCACCTTGCCCGCCGCGATCAGGTTGTCCATGATCACGTGCGCGCGGCCCACCGCGGTCCATCCGCTGGCGTCGTCGCTGAAGCCGTGCAGCAGGTACAGCACCGGATACTTCGCCGTGCCCGAGCCGTAGCCGGGAGGCGTGTAGACGTAATAATCGCGATGATCGCCCACGATCGCGGATTTGTAGAAATGATGATGCACTTCGCCGTGCGGCGCGTCGGCGATCTCCCAGAGGAGCCCCTCGCCTGGGATGTCCACGGCGCTCGAATTCGCCAGCAAGTTTGGCTTCATTAGCGAGTTGTTGGGGTCCATGATGCCGACGCCGTCGACCAGGAACGTGTAGCCATAAATATCCGGCTCCAGCGCGGCGGTGGTGTAAGTCCAGACGCCGGCATCGTCCTTCTTCATGGCGGCAGGCGGCGTCGTGCCCTCCAAAGATACGTTGACGGCCTGGGCATTCGGTGCACGCAAGCGGAAGGTGACGGTGTGGTCGGCATGGACTTCGGGCGAAACAAGCGGCGGCGGAGGAGTCTGCGCGAAAGCAGCAGCGGTGAGCAAATAGAGAGCGCCTCGGATCATTAGGGAATTATACAGAGGAGCCGGCAGGCGGCAGTGTACCCCCCTCTGCCTGGAAACGCGTCATGATAGAGGGTATGAGGATTGCGTTGCCGCTATTTGCATTGGGCGCGATAGCGCTGGCTCAGTATCCGGCTCAATATCCGCCGGGCCAATATCCACCCGGCCAGTATCCGCCGGGACAATATCCTCCGGGGCAGTATCCGCAGGGCCAGTGCCCTCCGGGTCAATATCCCTGCAACACGCGCCGCCAGCCGACCAATCAGGCTCCCGGCGGCCGGTCGTCGAAGAACAAGAAGAACGACACCAAGGACGCCGTGGTGGCCACCACCATCGGCATTGTGCGACGCGTGGCTCCCAGCCAGATCGTGGTTGAGCCCGCGGACCACCGCATCGTCTGGTTCCGCGTCACCTCCGCCACGAAGTTCATGAAGAACAACAAGGAGGTGGATGCTACCGGCTTCGCGCCGGGCGATCACGTGACCGTCGACCATACCTCGGACGACGAGGATATGTTCACCGCCGTCGAAATGCGTTGGGACAAAGAAGGCGATCCGGAAGAAAAGGCGCACGCCGTGGAAACCTGGGATCTGCCGAGGCTCGAAGGCGGCCCGGTGGCCAAGGGATCAGCGCCGCAGCGCGAATCGGGCGACGATCGCCCGGTCCTGCGCCGGGCCAATTCCGGTGACGCGGACCCACATGCGTCGAAGCCCCAGGAAGTGGCGAAAGCTCAGCCGGAGGAGCCGGTGGATAACCGGCCATCCACGATGATGAAACCTGCCGATGCGCCCCGGGATCCGGACGATCCCGGCCCTCCGTCGCTGCATCGCGGCGCTCCGTCGGCAAGGAAGATGGCCGACCTGCCACCTCCGAACTACACTGCCACCGAAGAAGCGACCGCGCCCAAGCCCGCCGCGCCGGCGGGCAGGCCCGTCGATCTGACTGCGCCCTCGAACCTCGGGCGTCCAGTTGACTCGGTGATCGAAAAAGCCCGGGAAGCCGCGGCGACGTATCTGGAATCGCTGCCAAATTACAACTGCCAGCAGATGACGGCTCGCTACCAGAGCGACCATCCGAAGACCGGCTGGGATCCGATCGACGTGGTTACGGCGGACGTGGCGTATGAGGGCGGCCGCGAGTCGTACAAGAACATCAAGATTGGCGGCAAGGCCGTGAACAAGTCCATGGACGATATTGGGGGCACGCGGTCGACGGGCGAATTCTCATCGATTCTGCTGGACCTGCTCGACCCCGGGACCAACGCCATCTTCCGCCGTACCGGTACCGACACTCTGAACGCCAGACAAGCCTGGGTTTATAAATTCGAAATCCCGCGCGAGCGCTCCCACTGGCGGATCGAGGCACCGTCTCAGCTTTATTATCCGGCCTTCGGCGGTTCTCTCTGGATCGATAAGGAAACCTCGCGAGTGCTGCGCATCGAGCAGGGGACCCTGGATATGCCGAAGGCGTTTCCCTTCGACACGGTGGAAACGGTTACCGACTACGCCTTTATCTCCTTGGCGGCGGGGCAGAAATACCTGCTTCCGGCCGACGCCGAGGTGCTCAGCTGTATGCGCGGGACCTCGCTTTGCACCCGCAATCGGCTGGAATTCAGAAACTATCGTAAATTTGGAGCCGATTCCACGATCACCTTCGACGGCAAGCCATAGGGGATACTACCCTTTTGGCATGCAACCTGCTAACGACTAAGTGCGTCCGAACGTTGTTATACTTGAATGTATTCCTCTAGTTCATATTCGATGCTGAAACACTGTGTAATCTTTTCACTATGTGCCGGAGCGAGCCTTGCCGCCGATTTTATGACCGGCATGGCCGCCCGAGCCGTCCTTGGGCAAACAACGTTTACCAGCCAGGACTCAGGCGCCTCCAACCTGTTGCTCGGCGGGGTAGGGGGGCTGGCATATGGCAACAACACCCTCTTCGTGACCGATGCCAACCGGGTCGGTAACGTCCCGATCAACAACCGGGTGGTGGTGTTCAATAACGTCTCCCGCCTGCTTCCAGGCGTGAAGGCGGAAATTGGCCCCAACACCGGACGCTGCCCGCTGTGCGTCCAGGGCGCGACGATGGTTCTGGGCCAACCGGATTTTACCAGCGTGAATTACCAGACTTCGGCTGGCGGGATGAGGCTCCCCACCGCGGTCGCCACCGATGGGCGACACCTGGCTGTGGCCGATACGGCGAACAATCGCGTTCTGTTCTGGAATCAGATTCCCACCCAGACGGGGCAGCCGGCCGATTTTGTGCTCGGGCAGCCGGATTTCGTGACGGTGCAGCCGGTGGTGGTCAGCCAGACCAGCCTGCGCGCGCCTCAGGGCGTCTGGATTCAGAACGGCATGTTGTTCGTGGCGGACACGCAGAACAACCGCATCATGATCTGGAACAGCCTGCCCACCAAGAATAATCAACCGGCGGATCTGGTGCTTGGGCAGAAAAACTTCACCACCGTGCCGAACCTGGATCTGACAAAGAGCTCGCTCACGGCCTCGGCCACCACGATGTTGAATCCGGTTGGTGTTTCGAGCGACGGCGTCCGGCTGTATGTGTCGGACCTGGGCTTCAACCGCGTGCTGATCTGGAACTCGATTCCTACCAAGATCGAGCAGCCGGCGGATCTCGAAATCGGCCAGAAAGACTTCACGACCGCGATCGCCAACAACACAAACGATCTGTGCATGTCCATCGGCGTCGATTCGAGCAACAACCCGATCTTCCCCAGCATGTGCGCCAGGACGCTCAGTTTTCCGCGCTTCGTGTTGTCGGATGGCACCCATCTTTTCATTGCCGACGGCGGGAACGACCGAGTATTGGTCTTCAACTCAATCCCGACCGAGAATGCACCAGCCGCGGACGCCGTTCTCGGGCAGCCAGACCAGTACAACGACGTCGTCATCACCAGCACCAACTCGACGTTCACGCCCAACTTGAAGGAATCGGCCACCGACATCACGCCGTCGCCCACCGGCCTGGCCTGGGATGGGACGAATCTATATGTGACGGACTCGTTGAACTACCGCATTCTGGTCTTTACGCCGGCAAGCTCCGACGTTCCGGTGAACGGCGTGGTGAACGCAGCCAGCCTGGCGATTTATGCGCAGGGCAGCGTCACCGTCAGCGGTACCATCACCGCCGGCAACGTGATCCTGATTCAGATCGACCAGCCCAGCGACGTCCAGAACACCTACTACACGTACACCGTGGTGGCCGACGATACGCTCGATACCATCGTGACGAACATCGTGAGTTTGATTAACGGCGCGAACGACGGAGCGGGCGACCCTAATGTCCTGGCGCTGGCGCAACTCGGTTTTGAAACGGTGCAGCTGGTTGCCCGCCAGCCTGGGTCCAGTGGAAATAACATTACGCTGGCCGCGACCTCCGGAACCTCGATTTCCTCCACCTCGACCACCACGAATGGAATCACCACGACCACCAAGTCCGTCGCCGGAACGCCCACCGTCACGGTATCGGCGAGCGGCGCGACGCTGAGCGGCGGAGGCGACGCGGCGACGATCGCGCCGGGCACCATCGTGGCAATCACGGGCGCGAATCTCTCCGACAACACGGCCTCCACCCCGGCGAACACGCCCGTCTACAATCCGAATTTCGGCACTCTGCCGCTGGAGTTGGGCGGAGTCGAAGTGTACGTCGATGGCATTCGCGCGCCGCTCCTCTCCGTTTCCCCCACCAGAGTCGAAGCTCAGATTCCCTTTGAGCTGGTCGACACCAATTCGAGCAGCCTCTACGTCCGCACGCTGCGCAATAGCGGAGCAGTTACGACCACCACGGCGGTGGGTCTGCCGATCTCGCAGCAGGCGCCGGGCATCTATGCCGGCACGGGCCAGGATCCAAGGCCGGCGATCGCGGTTCACTACTCGAGTTATGCCGTCGGTGTGATTTCGGTGGACGGAGTTCCGCAGGCCACCGACGTCGTGAGTATTACGATTGAGGACCGGCCCTACACGTACACCGTCGTGCCCACCGACACGCTGTACACGATCCGCGACGCTTTGGTGGCTCTGATCAACTCCAACTCGGATGAAAAAGTGGTAGCGACGCCTTCGGGCGCGTTCACGCGCATTTTGCTGCGCGCCAAAGTGCCCGGCCCCGAGGGCAACGGCATCCCGATTGCTTCCAACGCCACCGGCGCGACCTCGACGTCCTCCACGGGCGTCGTCACCACCGGAACGGCAACCGAGACGTTGACCGCCATTAACTCGGCGCTGTGCTGCGCCAACGTGGCCGGCGCACCGGTGACGATCGACAATCCGGCGGTTCCCGGCGAACTGATCGGCTTGTACGCCACGGGCCTGGGCCTGGTGGGCCCCGAAGCGGCGAAGGATGCGATTCAGAACGGCGTCGCCTATAACGGCCCGGCCCTGAATACCGCCAATTCCTCGGTATCCTCTATTATCGGCGGCAGCACTGCCAACGTCCTGTACTCAGGGCTGCAGGTGGGCGCCATCGGCATGTACTACGTGGTGGTGCAATTGGCTTCCACTCTGCCCTCGAACCCGGTGACGCAAGTCACCATCGCGCAGGATATTTACACCAGCAATATCGCGTATATTCCCGTCGTTTCGCCCTAACAACGGCGGCCGGGCGGCGTCATAATGGGCATCATGCTTGACGCCGCGATGCAGGACATCCGCTACGCGCTCCGCGCGCTTCGTTCCAGCCCCGGGTTCGCCGCCGTGGCGATTCTCTCCCTAGCGCTGGGAATCGGCGCGAACACCGCCATTTTCAGCCTGATCGACGCCGTGGTCCTGAAGACGCTGCCGGTGAGCCATCCCGAGCAGTTGCTGCAGGTGACCATGGCGAAGAACGCCACTTTCACCAACCCCATCTGGGAAGAACTTCGCGAGCGCCAGGACGTGTTTTCCGGAGTGTTCGCCTACGGCGGCGGCCGGTTCAACCTGTCGGCGGGCGGCGAAGCCCGCTACGCCGGGGCCAACTACGTGGCCGGCCAGTTCTTCGATACGCTGGGACTGCGAACCGCCGTTGGGCGCACGTTCACCAAGGCTGACGACCGGCGAGGCTGCCCAGGGATGGCGGTCCTCGGATACGGCTTCTGGCAGAAAGAGTACGCGGGCCGCCCCGACGTGGTGGGGAAGACCATCTCGCTCGACAATCATCCATTCGAGATTTTAGGCGTGCTCGCGCCAGGATTCACCGGCGTCGACGTGGGCAGCGCCATGGATCTGTACGTGCCGATCTGTGCCGAAAAGATGATCAGCGGAGAAGATTCCATGCTGGACCACCGCAGCGCCTGGTGGTTGCATGTCATCGGCCGGCCGAAGCCGGGCATTTCGCCCAGCCAGGCCGAGGCTCGCCTGAAAACGCTCGCGCCCCAGATCTGGGAAGCCACCGTGCCGCCAAACTGGAAAGCAGACGGGCAGGCGGAGTATCGCAAGCGGACCTTCGAAACGAAACCGGCGGCGAACGGGCTGTCCTATCTCCGCCGCCAGTATCAGCAGGCCCTCATGGTCCTGATGGCGATTGTCGGCGTAGTGCTGCTGATCGGCTGCGCCAATGTGGCCAATCTTCTGCTGGCGCGCTGCGCCGCGCGCCAGAGGGAGATCGCCATCCGCATGGCTTTGGGATCGGGCCGCGGACGCCTGATCCGGCAACTTCTGACCGAGAGCCTGGTGCTGTCGCTCACCGGCGCGGCGCTCGGGGTCCTGTTCGCCCAATGGGGCGCGCGTCTGCTCGTGGGATTTTTGTCCAGCGGGCGGGGCAGGGTCTTTCTGGATCTCAGTATTGACGTCCGCGTGTTGGCGTTCACCACGGGTGTGGCGATCCTCACAGGCGTGCTGTTCGGTCTGGCGCCGGCCTGGCGCGGAACGCGCGTGAATCCGCAGGCGGCGATGAAGGCCAACGCCCGCGGCGTGCTGGAGGGCGGGCGTTTCGGCGTTGGAAAAGCGCTGGTGGTGGCGCAGGTGGCTTTATGCCTGGTGCTGGTGGTGGGCGCGGGACTGATGCTTTCGACGTTTTTCCGCCTGGAAACGCTGGACGCCGGTTTTGGGCGCGAGCATGTTCTGCTGGCCAGGGTCGATTTACGAAACGGGCATTACCCGGAGGAGAGGCGAGCCGCTGTGTTTGAGGAAATGCGCGAGCGGCTGGGCGCCCTCCCCGGCGTCCGTTCGGCGAGCGCCTCCAACATGACGCCCATCAGCGGCAGCTTCTGGAACGAGGATCTGGAGATCGAAGGCTACACGTCGAAAGGTCGCGACGACACTCTGGTTTATTTCAACGAAGTGAGCCCGGGTTATTTCGACACTCTGGGCACAGCGTTGATCGCGGGCCGCGATTTCAACGCCCACGATACGCCGCACTCGCCCAAGGTCGCGCTGATCAATGAAACCACCGCCAAGAGATTCTTCGCGGGCCAGAATCCCATCGGCAAACGATATCGCGTCGAAGAAGGCCGGAGATGGGGCGATTGGGTGGAGATCGTCGGCGTGGTGAAGGATGCCAAATACGGAGATCTTCGCGAGGAGATCCTTCCCACTGCTTACGTCGCCACCACGCAGGACGCGAAGCCAAACACGGAAATAACGTTTGAGCTGCGCGCCGCAGCCGATCCCGCGGCCCTGATCTCCGGCGTCAAGTCCGCTATCGCGCAGGTGAACAGCGGCGTCTCCCTCGAATTCACCACCTTTGCCGCGCAGGTGGACGAATCGCTGGCGAGAGAACGCCTGCTCGCCACGCTCTCCGGATTTTTCGGAGGGCTGGCGCTGCTACTGGCCACCATCGGGCTCTACGGCGTGATGTCCTACAACGTCGCGCGGCGGCGAAATGAGATCGGCATCCGCATGGCGCTCGGCGCGGAGCAGGGGCGCGTGCTGCGCATGGTGATGAAGGAAGCGGCGGTGCTGATTGTCATCGGATTGGCCGCCGGCCTTTGTGCGGCGCTGGGCGTGACGCGCTTCGTCGCCAGCTTCCTCTACGGCCTGAAGCCGAACGATGCGTGGACGCTTGGGCTGGCAGCCGGAACTCTGGCGCTGGTGGCCGCGGTGGCCGGATTCTTTCCGGCTCGGCGAGCCTCCCGCCTGGATCCCATGGCCGCTTTGCGCGACGAATAAGTCGAACCTCGTCAACGGAAAAATACGAGATTGAAATAATTCGTTGCTTTCAGTTTTTCGCTGTGCTACGATTCTCGGAACAACGAGACCCGTCGTTTCGATCACGTTCTCTCGAAACACCTCGTTCTTCCCCAGTCCGGAGTTCTTCCAGTCTGATCGCCCGCTCCCGGTGCGAGCCATAACCAAAAAACTGCTTCAAGGGGTGACGAATGAGGGGATTCTTTTCTTGCTTGCTCTTGGCGGCCGCCTTCTCCACCGGCGGGTTCGCGCAATCGTATCTGGGCGGGATCCGCGGCTCGGTGCAGGACCCGGCCAAGGCGGCGGTCGCCACGGCCAAGGTCACGCTGACCAATCAGGGCACGAATGTCTCGCGCTCGGAATTGAGCAACGCGCAGGGCGAATTTGTTTTCTCGCAGATCGATCCGGGAACGTATACGCTCGCCGCCGAAGCTCCAGGCTTCCGCAAGGTGGAGCGCCGCGGCGTTGTCGTCGGCACGCAGGAGTTCCTCACCATCGATCTGAAACTCGAAGTCGGCGCGGTGACGGAAAGCGTGCAGGTGACCGAAGAGATTCCACCGCTGGAGAGCTCGAACGCATCGCAGGGGCAGGTGCTCGACAATCAGAAGCTCAGCGACTTGCCGAATCTCGGCCGCAACCCGTTCATGTTGTCGAAGATCGTTCCCAACGTGATTCCAGTGGGCAATCCGGCCTATAACCGCATGGAGGACCAGAGCGGATCTTCGTCGATCTCCATTTCCGGCGGCCCGGTCCGAGGCAACAACTACCTGGTCGACGGCATCCCGATCACCGATTCCACCAACCGGGCGATCGTCATCCCTTCATTGGAAGCTGTGCAGGAGGTGAAGATTCAGGCCAACACCTACGATGCGGAAATGGCACGCACGGGCGGAGGCATGTTCAACACACTTCTCAAGTCCGGCGCGAATAGCTATCATGGCAGCCTGTACGGCCATCTGAGGCAGACCGCCTGGGATGCCAACAGCTTTTTCAGCAATGCGGCTCGGATACCGGTGGCGAATCAACCCAACGACACCTGGGGCGCGAGCTTCGGCGGCGCGGTGCGCATCCCGAAGGTGTACGACGGCCGGAACAAGACGTTTTTCTATTTGGGGTTCGAGCACTACGACGACACGCAGTCTGCGTCCTCGACGTTCGCTGCGCCGACTGCTCTCGAGGTTGCCGGAAATTTCTCCAAGAGCGTGACGTCGAGCGGCGCGCCGCTGGTGATCTACGATCCTTTGAATACGGTCAATGGCGCACGTCAGCCGTTCGCGGGAAATATCATTCCCACCTCCCGGTTGAATCCCGTAGGACAGGCCATCGCCGGCTACTTCGAGCCTCCGCACACCACGCCGAGCTATTACGGCAACAGCGACATCACAGGTTCGGCGACGCTGCCATGCCGCGCCGCGCAGTATACGGCCAAAGTGGACGAGGATTTCTTCAGATGGTGGCGCGCGAGCTTGAGCTACATCCGTTATTTTTCGCTCGAGCCGGGCAACACATGGTTCACCTCGCTTTCGACTCCGGACGGCTGGCGCCTCCTGCGGCGCGTCGATGCCACTCAGTTGAACAACACTTTCACGGTTACGCCGACGTTCGTCGTGACGGTGCGTTACGGCTTCAACCGTTTTCCGAACTACAGCTACGACGTTAGCCAGGGCTTTAATCTGGCCGGGCTGAACTTCCCGCCGTCCTATGTAAACGCGGTGAACCCGGCGCTGTCGCAGTTTCCCTACATCTCCATGAGCAATCTGTATAGCCTGGGCGTGAACGACAACAACTCTTACTATGTGCACGCCTCCGATAACTTCTCCGCCAGCGCGTCGAAGTATCTGGGCCGCCACAGCTTGAAGGTAGGCTTCGATTACCGCAAGCTGAAGGCCGCGGGCAACGACGCCAACAACGCCGGAGGCCAGTTTGCGTTCAACGGCATCTTCACCAAGTCCGCGCCCACCAGTGGCGGCTCGGGCGGAGCGGACCTGGCGGATCTCCTGCTGGGCTATCCGGCCAGTGGCGCGCAGTACACGTCCACGAAGCTTACGGACATCGCCCACTACTATGGCCTGTACATTCAGGACGATTTTCGGTTCAGCAGCAAGTTGACCATCAACGTCGGCCTGCGCTGGGAGCATGAAGCCGGCCTGGAGGAAGCCAACAACGGCATGGTGGTGAACTTTAACGGCGCAGTGGCCAATCCGCTGGCGGCGAACGTCACCGGCATTTCGCCGAAGGGCGAGGTGGTTTACGCGAGCAGCGGACACAACACGGTGAGCAATCCCTATTCGAACAAGTGGGGCCCGCGCCTCGGCTTCGCCTATCAGGTGGCTCCCAAGACGGTGGTTCGCGGCGGCTACGGCATCTACTTCGCGCCGCAGTACGCCATCGGCTCTCCGATCGCCACGGTGGGATACAACCAGTCGACGTCGTATATCGCCTCCACCGACAATAACGTCACGCCGGCGAACTCACTCTCGAATCCGTTCCCGACTGGCGTTCTGCAGCCGGTGGGCAACACGCTCGGCGCGCTGACGGGCATAGGCCAGTCTTTCTCGTTCGTGGATCCGAACGCGAAATCGCCCTACGTGCAGCAGTTCTCCCTTGACGTGCAGCGCGAACTGGGGTTCGGCGTCGGCCTGGAGGTGGCCTACGTGGGATCGCGTTCCAAACACCTGATCCTGGGCGCGGCGTCGATCAACCAGAACGCTCTCGACCCAAGCCTGTTATCGCTCGGCACGGCACTGACGCAGTCGGTGGCCAATCCGTTCTACGGAAACGGCGGGACGGGCGTCATCGGCACGGCCAAGGTGCAGGCATCGCAGCTGTTGCTGCCATATCCCACCTATAGCTCCATCAGCAAGCTGTTCACCGATAACAACAAGGCCCGCTACGATTCGCTGGTGCTGAAGGCACAGAAGAACTTCTCCCACGGCTTGACGTTCCTGTCGGGCTTTACCTGGTCCCGCAACTGGGATGAGTCGAGCGGCGGCGTGGGCAACACGCTGAACGGCGGCGCGTCGGCGCCCCAGAATCCTTACAACCTTGCCAGCGAGTATGCGTTCTCCAACGTCGATTCGCCGTTCCGCTGGTCGACCTCGGCGTCGTACGAGCTGCCGATCGGCAAGGGTAAGGCTCTGCTGGGCAATGGCGGTGTGGCCAGCTATATTCTGGGCGGCTGGGTGATCAACGCGGTGTCCATTCTGCAGACCGGATTCCCGCTGCAAATTACGCAGAGCACCAACTTCAATTCCGGCTTCGGCTACGGCAGCCAGCGTCCGAACGCCACCGGTGTCTCGCCGGTGACCAGCGGAAGCCTGGAGCAGCGGCTCAATAGCTACATCAATCCCGCGGCGTTCTCCACCGCTCCGCAGTTTACTTTCGGCGACATCAGCCGCACGATCGACATGCGGGGGCCGGGCCAAGTTAACTGGGATATGTCCGTCTTCAAGAACTTTTCGATCAAGGAAAAGGTGAAGGCGCAGTTCCGCACCGAGGCTCTGAACGCCATGAACACGCCCTTGTTCTACGGCCCGAACGTTTCGTTCGGATCGAGCTCCTTCGGCAAGATCACGTCGCAAGCGAACTTCTCGCGGCAGCTCCAGTTGGCGATCCGATTCTCGTTCTGATGTTCCATGGGTGCGGATTCTTCCCGCGGGATCTGCACCCTTTTGTCCTGCCACACGTCATAATGACAGCATGCTGTGGCAGGATATCCGCTACGCGCTGCGGGCGCTGAGGGGCAGTCCGGGATTCGCCGCGGTGGCGATCGTTTCCCTCGCGCTGGGAATTGGCGCGAATACCGCGATTTTCAGCCTGATCGATGAAGTCGCGCTAAAGAGTCTTCCCGTCCGCCATCCCGAGGATCTGTTTGAGGTCACCAAGGGCATGGAAGGCGGGATGACCAATCCCATGTGGGAGCAGATTCGCGACCATCAGGACGTTTTTTCGAACATCTTCGCTTACAGCGGCGCAGGGTTTAATCTGGCGCCCGGCGGCGAAGCGCGATACGTGAGCGGCGATTACGTTTCAGGCAGGTTTTTTGAGACGCTCGGCGTGGGCGCGGCGCTCGGCCGGACCATCCAGGCCACCGACGATTATCGTGGCTGCCCCGCTGTCGCGGTCGTCAGCCATTCGTTCTGGGAAACGGAGTTCAGTTTGAGCCCCGCCGTGCTGGGCAAAACGATTTCGCTTTCGCGGCAGCCGTTCGTGGTGATCGGAGTCCTTCCTCCCGGCTTCACAGGTATCGACATCGGTAGGGCGACGCAAATTTATGTTCCTCTGTGCGCGGAAACAATCCTGGAGGGCGGCAACAGCAAGCTTGACGCGCGCGGTTATTACTGGATTGGGATCATCGGGCGAAAAAAGCCGGGCCTCGCCGAAAGCCAGGTCCGAGCGCGGCTGAAGGTCCTCGCGCCCGCGGTGTATGAAGCAACAGTTGATCCGAAGGCGAAGCCGGACAGCCAGGCGCGCTATCGCGCCCGCACGCTCGACGTAAAGCCCGCCAGCAAGGGACTGGACGATAACTACCTCCGCAGGAGCTATCAGAAGGCATTGCAGGTGCTGATGGCCATTGTGGCGCTGGTTCTGCTGATCGCCTGTGCGAACGTGGCCAACCTGCTGCTGGCGCGGGGCGCGGCCCGCCAGAGGGAAACCGCCATTCGCATGGCGCTTGGCGCAGGCCGCGCGAGGCTGGTGCGGCAACTGCTTACGGAAAGCCTGGTGCTGTCGCTGGCGGGGGCGGCGCTGGGCGTTCTGTTCGCCGCCTGGGGCGCGCGCTTGCTGGTGCGCATGATCGATATAAAAATGTTTCTTGAGTTGGCGCTCGATTGGCGCGTTCTGGGGTTCACCACTGCGGTTGCGATTCTCACGGGCGTGCTGTTCGGTCTCGCACCGGCTTGGCGAGGCACGCGAGCGGAGCCACAAGCAGCGATGAAGGCCAATGCGCGAGGAGTCATTGAAGGAGGCAGGTTCAGCCTCGGCAAGGCTCTTGTGGTGGTTCAGGCGGCTGTTTCCACGGTGCTGCTCGCCGGCGCGGGGCTGATGCTCGCGACTTTTTTCAAGTTGGAGACGCTTGACCCGGGCTTCGCCCGCGGAGGCGTGCTGCTGGTGGCAGCCAATCAGGTGAAGGCCAGCTATGGCTCCGACGCCAAGGGCATCGCGGAGAAGCGCATGGCGCAGTTCCAACAGTTTCTCGAAAAACTGCGGGCGATTCCTGGCGTCGGTTCCGCCAGCGTTTCCGCCGTGGTTCCGGTCGGCTGGAACGCCTGGATGGGCGACATGAACATCGAAGGCTACCAGCCGCGCTCCCGCGATGAGGACACGGTGCATTTCAATCTGGTCAGCAGCGGGTACTTCGAGACTACTGGAACCGCTTTGGTGGCGGGCCGCGACTTCACTGAGCACGACACGGCCGGGAATCAACCCGTGGGGATCATCAATCAGGCCATGGCGAAGAAGTTTTTCCCCAACACGAACCCGCTCGGCAAGCATTTCTGGGACGACGACGATGAAAAGGCGGGCCAGCGGGTGGAGATCGTCGGCATTGTGAAGGACGCCAAATACGATTCGCTGCGTAGAGATGCTCCTCCCACTGCGTACCGCGCCTGGGGCCAGACCCCCTCGCCGTTTCCAGGCGCGATTTTCGAGGTGCGCGTGACCGGCGGCGCGCCCACGTCCATCTTGGGAGGCGTGAAGCAGGCCGCCGCGGAAGTGGATCCGGCGATGACCCTGGAAATCCACAGCTACGCGGGGCTGGTGGAAGAGTCGCTCACGCGCGAGCGGCTGCTGGCGACGCTGTCGGCATTCTTCGGCGGTCTCGCGCTGCTTCTCGCGGTGATCGGATTGTACGGCGTGATGTCGTACAACGTCTCGCGCAGGCGCAACGAGATCGGCATCCGCATGGCGCTGGGCGCGGAGCAGGCGCGCGTGCTGCGCATGGTGATGGGTGAGGCGGCCCTGATGATTGTCATCGGTCTGGCGATTGGACTCGGCGCGACCATCGGCCTCACGCGCTTCGTCGCGAGCTTCCTGTACGGGGTGAAACCAAATGATCCGTGGACGCTGGGAATCGCGGCGGTGACGCTGGCGACGGTCGCGGTGCTGGCAGGATTCTTCCCCGCGCGGCGAGCCTCGCGTTTAGATCCGATGGCTGCTCTGCGCGAGGAGTAGCCCTGTCCGCGATCCGAGGATCCAGTAAGCACAGCGGCGCCGCCAAAATTGGCCGCCCGCATCTCTCCAAGTTTCTAGTCTGACACCGCCCACTCGCCCGGTTGAATCACGCGGGTGCGGGGCAACACACCGCGTTTGGCTAACAGGCCCATGCCGGTGAGGATCGCGACATAGACGATGAGTTTCGCCACGTCGGCCTCATGCGAACGCGGCAGCGTCTTCCACAGCAGCCCGAGCACAGGTTCGGCGGCGGACACGGCCCACACGGTTCCGTAGAAATAGCGCCGCTCAGTCCCCTCGCCCTTCGTGGATGACCGTACGCGCGGCAGCTTTCCCGCCGCGCCCAGAATCCAGATGAGAATCGCCAGCGGAAAATAGGCGTTCTGGTAAATCTGCTTCAGGCGCCAGACGCCGGAGACGACGGCGTAACTCAGTCCGGCCAGGTTGAGGATTGCGAAGGTAAGCAGATCGCCCCAGGCCGCGGTGTAACAGACGCGGCGATACAGGGGATTCGGCTTGTCCTCGGTGAAGTGCAGAATGTACGGTTTGGGCTCCACGCCCGGCAGACGCCCGCGCAGCCCGGCGAATCCTGTTCCCAACAGAACCAGGCCCAGCCAGATCGCCGAACGGCGGTCAAAGCCTTTCTCAATGACGTCGAAAATCAGAGGCCCGGGCGCGAGAAAGAAGACGAAAATCCAGATGGGCCAGTGGGCCAGCCGGTAATGAACTCTATTGCGCTCGCGAAAATGCTTGGGCGGCGGTTGCATGGCGCGTCTATCGTCCGCGCCTGACGCGATAGTCTTCCACCAGAGGCATCTTGATTACCCGGCACATCTCGAATAGCCTCGATCGCGCGCGCGGGCCGATCATCTCGGCCAGCGTTTTGCGATGCATCGCCGCGCCGCCCGCGCCGGTGTACTCGATCATCGCGCCGGAAACCTCGGGATCGGGCAGATTGGTGGTGGCAATCAGCGTCTTTCTCTGGTTGCAGCGGTCCGTGATGATCGACGTGACGGTATCCTCTACCCACTCTGTCACGCGATGCGCGCCCAAGTCGTCCAGAAGAAGCACCGGCGCGTCCAGCGCCACGCGATAGGCTTCTTTGTCGCTGCCCCCGGAGGCCGCGTCGTAGCCGGCGCGGATCTTGTCGAGCAGGTTTTGATAGTCGAAGAACACGCCTTCATGGCCTTTTTCGAGCAGCGCCCGTAGAACGGCGACGGCCAGATGCGTCTTGCCCGTGCCCGTTTCGCCGATCAATAGCAGCCCCGGCCGGTCCGTGGCCGGATATTCGCGCACGAAGCTCTTCACCTGCATGAGTACGGTTCCAAGTCCCGCGCGCGCCACCGGATTATCCTGCGGCACCATGAAGTTGTCCAGCGACGCCTGCTGATAGTTCGGCGGAATGCGCGAGTTTTCCTTGATGGCGGCGTTGCGCGATGCGTAGGAGCATTCGCAGCGCTCGGCTCCGGATAAGCCCGCGCGCTCGACAATCTTCCAGCCGGTTCCTCCACAGATGGGACAGTTTGCGTCAGGCATGGTTCAAGGGAACATGCTGGGAAACCGACAGCGTATTGCCGTCGGGGTCCTTGAACCAGGCTACCTGATCGCCGCTGGGAGCGGTCCAGATGCCGAGCTCGTCCTGCTTGAAAAATCCGTAAATCTCGAACGTCACTCCGGCCTGCTTCAGCGCCAGAACCGTCTGCCGGATGTCCTTCACCTGCCAGCCGAGCACGGTGTATTTCGCCGGGACGATCTCTTTGGCGAGGGCAACGCGCAGCGTGACGCCGCCGGAATCGAAGACCAGCGCGAAATGATCTTCCGAGAGGAGCCGCAGACCCAGCGTGTCCCGATAGAATGCGCGGGCGAGATCCGGATTCGTCGTGCAGACGAAGGCCATCAGTTTTTCAGACGTGAGCATGCTTCTATTCGATCACGATCAGGATCTCGCCGGCGGCCACGGTCGCGCCATCGGAGGTCTTCACCTCAACCACGACACCCGCCTTCGGCGACTTCATCTCGTTTTGCATCTTCATCGCCTCGACGACAATCAGGCCCTGGCCCGCCTCGACGGCGTCTCCCGGTGCCACGAGAAGGCGAACCACCTTGCCCGGCATCGGCGCGGCGATATTTTGCCGGCCGTGGGACAGGCCCGCGGCAGAGCGCGCCCGCAACTCGCGCGGGTCGAAGACTTCGACGGAGTAGGTCCGGCCTTCCACTTGAATCGAGCCCGGAGCGAGCAGCGTCGCCTGATAGCTGTGGCCGTCGATGAGGACGGAAAAGATCCCCGGCCCGGAGGATGCCAAGGAGTAATCCCGCACGACGCCGTTGTATTCGAATTCGCGATCCTCGAGCCGAAGCTGGCCCTCGCGCCCGTTCACGGTAACGTCGTAGTTCATCTCCACTTCCATTTGCTCACCGGCTGGATGGTGGGCGCAGACGGTTTTTGTCTTGAAATGGCGCCAACCAGCGCGGCGACGGCTTCGAGCTCTGGCGCATCGGGTGGCGCTTTCTTGCGCGCGTAGAATCCGTCGAGATAAGCAGTGGAAAAATCGCCGCTCAAGAAATGCGGGTCGTTGAGAATGTCGACGAAGAACGACACGTTGCAGCGAATCCCGCCAATTTTGTATTCAGCCAGCGCTCGCTTGAGGCGTCCGATGGCGACTTTGCGATCCTGGCCCCAGGCAACCAGCTTGGCCAGCAGCGGATCGTATTCGAAGGGCACGTCCCAGCCCTCATAGACGCCCGAATCGAGGCGGATGCCGGGGCCGGAAGGCTCGACGAGGCGCGTGATCTTTCCCGGGTAGGGCAGGAAGTTATTCTCCGGATCCTCGGCGTAGATGCGGCACTCGATGGCATGGCCGGTCCAGCGCACGTCTTCCTGCCGGATCGTCAGGCGCTCGCCGGCGGCGATTCGCAATTGCCAGTCGACCAGATCGAGGCCGGTGACAAATTCCGTCACCGGATGCTCGACCTGCAGCCGTGTGTTCATCTCGAGGAAGTAGAAGTTGCGGTCGCGATCCACCAGAAACTCCACCGTTCCGGCGTTGGTGTACCCGGCGGCGCGCGCGACGCTCACCGCGGCCGCGCCCATGCGATCGCGCAGGCCAGGGTCGATCGCCATGACCGGCGAAGGACACTCCTCGATCACCTTTTGATGCCGCCTCTGCAGGGAGCATTCGCGCTCTCCCAGATGAATCATGTGGCCGTAATGATCGCCCAGGACCTGAATTTCCACATGGCGCGGCTCCACCACCAGCTTTTCCAGATAGACGTCGGCGTTGCGGAAGGCTCGTCCGGCCTCGCTCGAGGCGTCGCGAACGGCGGCCTCCAGATCCTCCTCGCGGTCGACGCGGCGCATGCCTTTGCCGCCTCCGCCCGCCGC